>Ga0076296_11_pt1 | contig 601557 bp, 578 predicted proteins | sample RifGroC1_FD_67981 | JGI IMG/M metagenome (GOLD analysis project Ga0076296, IMG submission 67981) | bacterium GW2011_GWC1_52_13 | reverse complement strand
CGAGCACCAAAACCACGCCAGCGGCCATAACCTGCTGACCGGCGACCTGATGGGCCTTACTCAAGAGAATCTTGCTGGTTGGTTTATTTTGGTTTTTCATTCCCGAGTCCATTAAAGTCCGACCCTATGCCCCACCCCATATTACTTCATCATACCAGATTATAACCAACTTGTCAACTACTTTTTACGGCGGTTGAGAGAATGACCGAACTCCTATAGGATAAGGATATGACAAGAAGGGGGTCAAAATCTCCGCAAAATATCCAAACAAAGGGATACCACCCTCTCTGGCAAACAGGGGCTTGGCTGGTGGGGGCGGGATCTTTGCTTGGCGCCAGCTGGGGACTGTTTAATTCTTATATTCCTCTCCTCCACGATATCACCGCCTATATCTGGGGTAGAGCAGTGTTCGAAGTGATGCGGTCGGGTTGGTGGTATCCTGAATGGCTCCCTCAGCTATGGTTCGGGTTTGGCCTACCGGTCTTTCACTACTACGCTCCCCTTTATTACTGGTTATTGGGTGGGCTTCAACTGATTGGGCTTGATGTCATCTTGTCCAGTAAAGTCATTGTTGGTATCGGATTACTCTTGGGTTGGTCGGGAGTTTGGTTATGGGTGAGGCAGTTTGCAGGCAAACCAGTGGCGTTTTTCTCGGCCTCTTTGTTCATCTGGGCGCCCTATTATTTAAGTTTGGTCTACTTGCGAGGGGCATTCCCTGAATTCTTGGCATTGAGCATTCTACCTTGGTTATTTTGGGCTATCACTCGCGCGTTCAAGTTAGCCAACCGAGTTAACATCTTGGCGGTGATGGGGGTCTTGGCTGTCCTGTTTATTACCCACACTCTGACTTCTGGAATGGCCATTGGACTCGGTACGCTCTATGTGGCCTATCTCTATTTGTTCGAGAGCCGAAACAAAAGCATTATTGTAAATTGGTTGGTTGGGTTGCTGGGGGCTACTGCCCTGACCGCGTTTTATTGGCTCCCGATGCTCTCGGACCTGCATTTGATCAGTTCCGATATCTGGGTATCGGAACGATTTGCATTCTTTACTAATTTCCCCGACCTCATTGACCTGATCAACCCCCGGTCCAATCGAGATTTGGGTTGGCTCTCACTGGGAATTGCCCACAGCATCATATTGGTGCTGGCTCTACTTGGTTATCGAGAGATTTTGAACCGGCGAGCCGCTAGGCAAACCCTGATTGCCGGCGGAGTCGCTCTTTTTTTGGTCCTCTTGGCGCTACCTTACTCTGACTGGTTATGGCGACTTATTCCGGGCCTGCCCTATCTCCAGTTCCCAACTCGCTTACTGGGGCCGGCCATACTTTTAATTGCGGTGGCGGCTGGTATTCTGCTGGAAAATATGTTTAAACACACTCGCGATCAATGGATTGCGCTAGTCGTGACTGTGGGTCTGGTGATCGCTGTCTATCTCCCATTTACCCGTACTGAGCCATACTTGGCCGAGGAAACAAAACAACTTTCAGCGGAGGACTTTAGCGTCTATCGCTATGTGAATAAAACCCTGTTTGTGCTCAATCAAGAGGAGAACGAAGAGGGAATTACCTACTTCGACCGGGGAATATTCTCGTATGAATATCTGCCCCGCCAAATTGAGATTGAAAAAGCCCGGCAATTAGCCAGTATCACTATGTCGGAAGCCAATCATAAATTTAATCAAGGGCTGTCCCCTCAATTTGCCAAAGTCGAGGTCCGGGAGGGCGTGGCCAGCATTCGGCCGGTTCGAGAGGGGTTGGTGGATTTTGAATATCAGATCGCGGCTAGCCAGCCGTCCCGTCTGCGCATCAATCAGTGGGAGTTCCCAAACTGGCAGATCTGGCTGGATGGTCAGACGGCGAATATCGAAATCGTTGAAGATGAGCCCGGCCAGTTCTTGAATGTCCCCGTGGGTAGCCACACCCTAACCCTAAAGTGGCAGACCTCCACCCTCACTCGCTGGTCCCGCTATTTTTCTCTGGCGGCTCTGCTCTTGCTGGTCGCGTGGGGCTACGGTCTCGGAAATTTCCGGAAGAAGAAATCTGCTAAACTGGGAAGGTATGACAAAAACCACCCGCACAAAAAAAGCCGATAAGCGCACCGATCTCTCTCGCATTCGTCATTCCGCCAGCCATATCTTGGCCGAGGCGGTCTTAAACCTATATCCGGGGGTCAAGCTGGGCTTCGGCCCGGCCACCGAGGACGGGTTTTACTATGACTTTGAGTTCAAGAAACCGATCACTGACGCAGACCTGCCGAAAGTCGAGAGTGAGATGATTCGCCTGATAGCCGAGGGCCGGACTTTCAAGCGCTCGACCAAGACCACGGCCGCCGCTAAACTCTGGGCCAAGAAAGTCGGTCAGCCATATAAGACAGAGCAGATCGAGGAGCTGAAGAAAACCGGATATAAAACGGTGTCGTTCTATGCTTCACTCCCTGCCAGTCATGCTGAACTTGGTTCAGCATCCAGTCAGACCCTGAAACGAGTTCAGGGTGACGGGGGGAGAGAAGTTCTGGGTGACGGAAAAAAAGAATTTATAGATCTCTGTGAGGGCCCGCATGTCGCCTCGACCAAAGAGATCGGCGCCCTGAAACTGCTCTCGGTCGCTGGCGCCTACTGGCGCGGGAGCGAAAAGAATATCCAACTCACCCGCATCTACGGTACCGCCTTCGCCGCCACCAAAGAACTCGAGGATTATCTAAAAATGCTGGAAGAAGCCAAGAAGCGCGACCACCGCAAACTGGGCGCCGAGCTGGGCCTATTTACGTTTGATAACAAAGTCGGGTCGGGCCTGCCGCTGTGGCTGCCCAACGGCACTATTATCATTGAAGAACTCGAGCGGCTGGCCAAACAAACCGAGTTGGCCGCCGGATATAAGCAGGTGCGGACGCCGCACATCGCCAAGCAGGAGATGTATCTGACGAGTGGCCACCTCCCCTACTACGAGGAGAGTATGTTCCCTCCGATGGAGCTGGAAGGGGATAAGTATTATTTAAAAGCGATGAACTGTCCGCACCATCACACGATTTTTGCAGGCAACCCCAAGAGCTACCGCGACCTGCCTCTGCGATTGGCCGAATATGGCACCTGCTACCGCTACGAAAAGTCCGGGGAACTCTTTGGCTTGATGCGAGCCCGGATGCTCTCCATGAACGACGCTCATATCTACTGCGCACCGGAGCAGTTCGCCGCCGAGTTCCAAGCGGTGAATGAGATGTACCTGAAATACTTCAAACTGTTTGGCATTAAGCAGTATGTGATGCGCTTCTCCACCCACGCAAAAGAGGGGCTAGGCAAAAAATATGTCAACGAGCCGAAGCTGTGGAAAGCCACCGAGAATATGGTGCGGGCTGTTCTGAAAAAATCAAAAATCCCGTTTGTGGAGATAGCGGATGAGGCCGCTTTCTACGGACCGAAAATTGATGTGCAAGTGACGAGCTCTATCGGGCGGGAGTTCACCCTCGCCACCAACCAAGTGGATTTCGCCCAACCCCGCCGATTTAATTTGACCTACACGGATGCCAAAGGCAAACCGCAAATTCCATTGTGCATCCACCGCGCTCCGCTGGGGACGCATGAACGGTTTATCGGGTTTTTAATCGAACACTATGCCGGCATCTTTCCGCTGTGGCTGGCGCCAGTACAGGTACGGGTTCTGCCCATCAGCGATAAGCATCTGGCCTACGCCCGCACGGTGGCAGAGAGTTTGATAACCGCTGGCGTGCGAGCCGAGGTGAATGACCGCAGTGAATCATTGGGCAAACAGATCCGCGAGGCGGAACTCAATAAGGTGCCGTATATGTTGGTCATTGGCGACAAAGAAAAATCCGCTAAGACGGTCGCCATCCGGCATCTCACTCGCGGTGATTTGGGAACAAAGTCAGTTGGCCAACTCATTAAACTTTTAAGGAGTGAAATTACCACTCGAAAGTAAGAGGGGCGAGGTTATTACCAAGACCGATAAGCGGACGGCCAAAAAACGCCGAGCTCATCATTTAACCGACAACCGCAAGAGTATTAGACAGGTCGCCCAACAGAGCATTAAACCCCGTTAAAGTAATGGCCCCGCGCCGCCGGACTCAACCAGTCGCTACTACCGTTTGGCGCATGCCTCATATGCTGGCGTCGATTTTAGTTGTGTTTGGGGGACTGCTTTTTCTGACGCCGCTTCTGCCCTCCTACTTGGTTCACTTCTCGGTACTTTACGACCAGAGTATGTGGACCATGGCGGTTATCCTGACCGCGGCTATTACCCTTTTAATCTATTGGTTAATCAGTCCAAAAGACCTGCCAGTTTGGCGGTGGCACTGGCTGGATGGATTGATATTGGGTTGGTGGTTGTGGCTTATCGTGACCACTATCCTATCTTATGACCCGATCAGTAGTTTGATGGGACCGATGGACAGAAACGGAGCACTCCTGCATTGGACTGGGATGATAACGCTTTACTATCTGGTGCGTTGGCTAGTCCCTAGGACACCTGATAATTTCTGGCAGTACCTTCAATCCGGCATTGCGTTAGCTGGCACGGCGATAGCGACAGTGGGCTTGTTGAAATTGGGGTTGGGCACTCAAGCTGGACGGGAACTACTGGGTCTGCTGGGCAACCAAACCTTTACGGCCTACTATCTTGGAGTGACTTTGCTGACCACTTTCCTACTCTGGCTTCGACAGCCAAAAACTTTTAATTGGTGGGCGTTGGCTCTCGCCGTTCAAGCCGCTGCTTTGTGGTTCACTTACGCGCGGTGGGTGTACTTGGTAATCGGGGTGATGGTCATGCTAATCGGCTGGTGGACAACCAGCCGCTGGGACACTGCCCGACCCAAGCGATGGTGGTTGGCGGGCGCATTTGGTCTGGTGGTGTTGGCACTACTGACCAACTTTGCTTTTCAGCGCTCGACCTATTTTCGTTGGGGTGATACCACCATCACTCATCGCTTAACCGCCTGGGATATCGGCTGGGAGGCCAGTCAGGAGCGACCTATATTGGGATGGGGACTGGAAAACTACTATCGCGCCTGGCAAGCCAACTTCCGGCCAGAATTTGAGGATGTAACCGGTGCCACTGAAACATTCGACAACCCGCACAATCTGTTCATATCGCATCTAGTCGCTACCGGCTGGGTCGGGTTGTTAGTATTTTTGGCAATGCTATGGTTAGCCCTGGCTAAGGGCTTCCGCCGTTCGATCGAGCCGGATACACTGTGGGCTGCCAGCATCGTCGTAGCGTATATTGGATTGGATTTGTGGGCGTTTGAAACCATCATCACCACAACTGTATTTGTTCTGGCTCTGGCCTATCTCGGCGGTGCCACCCCACGGTTGCGATGGCGGTGGCACGTCTCTGCTACCGTCAGCCGATGGCTGGCGGGGGTGGGAGCGCTGGCGCTGGCAATCGGATTATTTGGACTGGTAGCGGCACCGTGGTTTGGTTTTCAAGTGGCGTGGCGAGCCGCCGCTCGGCAAGACCTGTCTGGTTTTGACAGGGTGCTCGCTCTGGCGCCCTATCTCAAACCTGAGCTAATGTACTATCTGATCGTATCGCCAGACACCCCCTTGCCCACCACCGCTCCGCCGCTCTACAGTAAGATCGCAGCATATATGGAACTGAACATCGGACACTTAAAGACACATCCTGGCTACTACTTGGCGTTGGCCAATGCTTGGCAGGCCTCGGACAATACGGATAAATTGTCGCGTATGAAAAGTGCTTTGGTCAGGGCTCTAGATATCACTCACAATAACAATGGCTACTACTGGGCATATTTGGCGCAGATCGAGGTCCAATTGGGCAACACTGACGAGGCGTTAGCTGACATCGCCAAAGCCAAACTTTTAAATCCCGGTTCCCGCTTTACCGAGCTAGCAGAAGAGAAAATCAACGAATGGTTGACCGGACAGTCAACTCAACCCGTCGATGAAGCAGCTTAATCTCGTGGCCATCGTGGGGGCCACTGCGTCCGGTAAATCGGCGTGGGCGGTTAAATTAGCTAAAAAATTTAACGGGGTCATCATCTCGGCCGACTCGCGGCAGGTGTATAAGGGTTTAGATGTCGCCACCGCCAAAGTAACCAAAGCGGAGATGGATGGCGTTCCTCATTATTTACTTAGCGTCGTCAAGCCCGACGAGGAATTTAATGTGGCTATCTATCAAAAGATGGTAGAGAAAATTTTGGATAGATTACGCCGCAGCCACCGGCCGAAAGTTCCGTTTTTGGTTGGCGGCACGGGGTTGTATGTGGCGGCCATCACCGAGGGCTATCAACTGCCGACCGTGTCCCCCGATGCAAAATTACGGGCCAGGTTGGCTAAACAGCCGTTAACGAAGTTGATAGAGCAGTTGCGCCGGCTCGACCCCGACACGGCCGTAGATATCAATAACCCGCGTCGGGTCATCCGGGCGATAGAAATTTTACAAGCCGGCGGCAGGCCGGCTAAGACCAAACCGTCCTTCGAGGTGCTGAAGATCGGCATCCAACTCCCCCGCGAGAAAATCTATCACAACATCGGACACAGAGTCCGCACCCTCGACTGGGACGCGCTAACTCGCGAGACCCGCCGACTGATGCGTGCCGGCTTTGATTTTAACAGCAACCCCCTAACCGCTATCTACTACCGCCCGGTCAAGGATTTTATCGAAGGACGCCTAGACCGCGACCAGACCATCGCCAAACTCATCCGGGGTGATAAAAACTACGCCAAGCGCCAACTGACTTGGTTCAACAAAGACAAAACTATCCACTGGGTGACTACCCTCACTGAAGCCGAACGGTTAGTCAAAAGTTTTCTTGAAACGCCAGATTAAAATACCGCCAAAACTCACGGCCGTGGATTTTGGCGGTATTATCACCACCTACTGTTGACGGGGTGGCGTGAAATCCCGAACATAACCGACCTGCCGGTACTTGCCGCGCAGTTTATTCCAAGTAATTTTAAACAAATCCTTTAGCGTACGGATGGCCTCTCGTCCGGTGCGAACTTTGGATTCAAAATCGTTGTACCAGTTGATGCCAACCTCCTTGAACCGGTAGCCCAGTTGGCGGGCGATGGCAAAGGCCTCAATATCGAAACCGAACCTAGTTAGCCGCACATTGGCAAAAATGTTCTGGCCGGCATTGCGCTCAAATAATTTAAATCCGCACTGGGTGTCCCACACACCGGGCACGGCCATAAACCGAATAAGGAGGTTGGATAACCGCGAGAGAATAATCCGATGGCGGGCTTGCGGGACATGGACATGCGCGCCTTTGATGTAGCGGGAGCCGAAGATAACTGGGTACTCTTTAGTAAACGGCCAAAACTTTTCAACTTCTTCGATAGGTGTGGCGTTGTCGGCGTCGGTGAATAGTACCCAGCGGCCGTGGGCGGAAAGCATCCCCCGCTTGACCACGGCGCCTTTACCCTGATTATGTGTAGCGGTCAGCAGTCGTAGCTGCGGCCAACCCTCGGCGATAATTTTCACTATCTCGCGGGTGGTGTCGCCACTGCCATCATCCGAGACGACCACTTCGTAACCGTAACTCTGCGCGTCTAAATACGCCCGCAGTTTGGTGAGGGTCTTCCCGATGCGACGCTCTTCGTTGTAGGCCGGAATGACGACCGAAAGGTAGATATCCATATACATACATTATGTCATTCTGAGCGATTCTGCTGCAAAAGCAGAAGAGTCGAAGAATCTAGTTTTGGCAAGCCGGAACGGCTTTGCCTAGATCCTTCGCTTCCGCTCAGGATGACCCCGGCTGGCCGGGGTTATTTCTTGAACACCAATTTTTTGCTGGCGGCAAAGTTCCAAGCAAACACGATTGGAATTGAAATTAGCTTCGCCCAGTTATAATGCCATGGAACCACCTCGCTGAAGTAGTAAACCATCAAGTCAGATAACCCCAGACCGATGACCGCCACCAGCACAAACCCGCCTAACTGGAGGTAAGTGTTTCCTTCGCGAGCCCGGAAGGTCCAATATTTGTTGAAGAAAAAGCTGTTAATGACCGCCACCGAGAACGAGACCGTGTTCGCCCACAATACCGCCCAGCCAAACACCCCCGCCAATAAATTAAGAAGCCTAAAATCAATAATAGTGTTAACCACCCCGACTATCCCGAATTTGACGACTTGTTTAAACATTTTTGCGCGCTACCACGACTACACTACTCCCCCACGGGAACCCCCGGCCTTTGGCTAAATAATTTGCCTCCAATCGGCTGAAACTGATCAGGATTTTATCCACCCACGAACTAGTCGCTACATACGAAGTTTTGGGCTTAGCGCCTTTGGTCAAAAATCGCACCAACACCACCAGCGGGAAAGTAAAGAAAAAGAATGGTGAAATAAATTGCACCGCAAAGCCCGTCTCGCGGAATTTAGCTCGCAGTTCACCAACCGAATACCGCCGGAAGTGGTGCAGGGCCTTGTCGTGCGCCGACCACAACCACTGGTGGGCCGGCACGGTAATCATCAAATAACCGCCGGGTTTCAGCGCCTGCCACCAAGACCGCAGGGCGACCTTGTCGTTTTCGATATGTTCCAACACATCAAACGCCACCGCCAAGTCATACTCGCTAGTAATCCCCAACTCCGTACCGTCTATCTGCAATAGTTCGTCATAGGCGTGTTGCTCGCGGCAGAACGCCAACGCTTCCGGGCTGGGATCCACCCCCGCTACCCTACCCCATTTTTTCAGCCACCAATAGTTGACGCCAGTGCCGCAACCGATATCCAAGATCTCCAACTGGCCGCCAATCGGCAAGTGGCTGGCCAATACTTTTTGCAAAACCCGCCGCCGGCCGATGTGCCACCAGTAGTGCTGTTCCTGCTTCTCCATCTGCCCGTATTCGGCGAGCTCCATAATCTAATTATACCTGTCCCACCTTTTTCGGTATAATAAGCCCGTCTTGGACTGAATTTTTCGGGGCGTAGCGCAGCCCGGTAGCGCACCGCGTTTGGGACGCGGGGGTCGCAGGTTCAAATCCTGTCGCCCCGACCAGACAACTTGCCTTCGGAGAACAATTTAATTATAGTGGAAGCGGGTTTTTAACCCGTACTTTAATATTCTAGGAGCGTGACCCAAATGGCAACATTACCTGTTGAATCTGCTGACGATATTACGGAGTCGGCGCCGCGCAAGCTACCAGAGAATAAAGATGCCGAATTGCGCGCAGCTCTTCAAGCGGCTCTAGCATCCGACCGGGGCGTGCTGGTTGCTGGAACAATGTGCAACAAAAAGGATTGCCCAACCCCGCCCGGCCTGCGTTGGCTGGACGAGAAGGAGCTGACTGCAGCTAAGACGCTACCTACATCATCGGGGCTGGTCATCATTCTGACTTCCACACACCACAAAACCAGTATGAAGCTCAAAGCTAATCTGCCAGAAGGCACCCAGTGCTTCGACCAGGTATCGGGCAATCAAGTGCGGCGGGCACTCAAGAATTTGGGTTATACCCCAGAACCAGTTACGCCAGCGCCAGTCATCATGGTCGAGGTTTCACCTCCGCCAGAACCAGCACCCCAACCCAAGCGCCAGCATTACGGCATTAAACTAGTGCAGGTCATCGCTGACGCCAACGCCGATATGCTATCGTCCCTAGAGATCGAGGGGGCCGCCCAGTGGATAGCGCAATACATCCATCAGCGTAACGGCAAAGTTAATCCCAAGACAGTCCGTAGTGTGCTGGAAAACCAACGAAGCGCCAGTGCCACCGATGCCGTGCTCCGCTCCATGGGAGATGACGACCAGGAACTAGGCCAACTCTTCAAAGAGCTGGACCGGGTCGTCAACAAATTGAAACAGCGTCTCCGCGCTATCGTCGAGGAGCGCAACCAGTACCGCGATGAGCTTTTTGCAGCCAGCTAAACCTTTACCGCCCCGATGAACATCGGGGCGTTTTTCCTGTAAAATATCCTTGTCCCCCTTCTTCTTCTCCGTCCTCCATTATTCATTATTCATCCTTCATTATTCATTATCTCGATGCGCTACACCCATTCTTTTCTCAAAACCCTAAAAGACGCCCCGAAAGAGGCGGAGCTTATTAGTCACCAATATCTTCTGCGGGGTGGGTTCGTCACCCCCTTGGGCGCTGGCATCTATACCTATCTGCCGATGGGTTTTCGGGTAATGCGAAAGATCTATACCATCATTCAAGAAGAATTAAATAAAATTGGCGTCGAAGATATTTTGATGCCGGTGGTCCACCCGGCCCGGGTGTGGAAGGAAACCGGCCGATTCTTCGAAGTCGGTCCGGAGCTCTGGAAGATCCAGAACCGCTCGGAGGAGGATTTCGTATTGGCAATGACTCACGAAGAGGTAGTCACGGACGCGGCCAAGAAAGTTATCCAGTCGTACAAAGACCTGCCGAAATTGGTCGGCCAAATCCAACTGAAAGTCCGCGACGAAGCCCGGCCTCGCGGCGGACTCTTGCGTCTGCGCGAGTTCACGATGCAAGACGCCTATTCATTCGACAAAGACGAGAAAGAGTTAGAGATGTCTTATCAAAAATTTATCGGCGCCTACAAAAAAATATTTGAGCGGGTCGGAGTAAAAACCGTGATGATAGAATCCGACACCGGCGCCATGGGCGGCCTGGGCGCGCATGAGTTTATGATGATTACCCCATCCGGCGAGGACAAGATAGTCACCGATGGCACACGAGCAGTGAACGCTGAAAAACTCGGCATTGCGAAAGAAGAGGATGTCGACTCCCCCGCCGCTGCCTCCAAGATCGCTGAGTTTTTTGGCACGGCCAAAGTTGAATTTATGCGCGGCATTGAAGTTGGCAACATATTCAAACTTGGGACCAAATATTCCGACCCGCAGAAACTCAACTATTTGGATGAGAACAATCAGCAACGCCCTGTCATTATGGGCAGTTACGGCATCGGACTCGACCGGTTAATCGCTTCCATTGTTGAAGCCAGCCACGACGACAAAGGCATGATTTGGCCGAAGGCGGTAGCCCCCTACCATATCCACCTCATCTCCATCGGCGACGACGAGAAGGTCTGGAACACCGCTAACCATATATATGAAGAGTTATGGCAGGCTGGAGCGGAGGTGTTCTTCGATGACCGTCTGGATGTCTCGGCCGGTGACAAGTTCGCCGATGCTGATTTGATCGGCATCCCCCTGAGAGTGGTCATCAGCTCAAAAACGCTAAATGACAGTTCCGTTGAAGTCAAAGAGCGCGAGAAAAAAACTGCCAGGTTAGTCGCGCTGAACAGCTTGGTTGATAGCGTTAGGCCTAGGTAGAGACTGCTCTTGTCAGAGACAAGGGTTCTCTTTACAATGACTAGGTCGATTTTTTCGGTTAGTACTTTAAAATCTTATTAAGGGAGGTGGCGGGTGATGCCACTGTTGCATGTAGGCAACCAATCGTTGGCGATATTTGCCAACCAGCGGGTAACCAACCCCGATTTCGAGCGCCAGTACGAACAGAGGCATGTTCTGCTGGCAACAGCGGAGGACGTCCTCGTGACATCCACCCCGATCGACTCTGCCTATCTGGAGTATCTCGACTCTTTAGTGGGCATCCCCGAGATCGTGGTCGCTGGGCGGCATGACCAAGTCTGCCTCGCTAAGAACATTTTGGGGGACCCTGAAACCCTGCGGCAGCTGCGGCGGGCTATCGACGGAAGGGAGTTTATCCTCCTACCATTTATGGCCACTCCGCAGATCGATCAGGTAGCGGCGCTCTTGGGTATTGATGTGTTGGGCTCGTCGGATCTAAGCGAACATTTCAACCGCAAGAGCAATTTCAGGGACTTAGCCCACGAGCTAGGTCTGTCGGTCGCGGATGGAGTTGGACACATGCGGGACATTGCGTGCGTGAAACAGGCTGTCTGCCAGCTCGCCAACGGCGACGGACAAGTAGTAGTCAAAGGCGACCTGGGCACCGGCGGGATGGAGAACATCCTGCTAGCCGAACACGCATCACTCGATGATCTCGAGCGCCAGTTGGAGGCTTGGTGGGTGTCTGGAGACAATCCCTTGGGTGAAGCGTTAGTCGCGGAGAGGTGGTATCCCAAGCGATGTTCACCCAGCATCCAGCTCTGTGTCACTAACGGCAGTTTTACGCTAGGGCCGGTGATGACACAGATCCTCAACTCGAAAAGTGAGAGCGAGTATCTTGGTTGCCGTTTCCCAGCCAGACTACCAGACGAGATCGTCGAGGCTCTGGTGACCGGGGCTGAGTCGCTCGCGACCGTCTTCCAGGCCAAGGGGCTAAAAGGCTATATCGGGTTCGATACCATTGTGCTGCCGGACGGCAGTGTGATGTGGATTGAAGCCAATATGCGCCTCTCGGCCACCAGCTTCCCTTACCAGTTCGGCCAGCGGTTCTTTGGCCACAATCAGTTCAGCATGGTAGGGCATTCGGTCAAAACCCGCCCTAGTCTGACGACCGATGGGGTTTTGGGCCGGCTGCGCCCAATGCTGCTTAAGCCTGGGAGCACCTCGGGGGTTATCCCCTATAACCTCGGGCTGCTGGCCTGGAACAAACTGGACCTGGCGGCCTTCGCCTCACCCCAGGGAGACGACCTAGTCCAGGAGCTGATCGGCGAGGCCGAACAACGGTTGAACTGGCGCTAGCCAGTAAACCTGTACCTTTGACAAAAAACGCACTCTGCGAGTGCGTTTTTTTATTTGACTAGCCCCTTGGGGGGTATATAATGTGATGTCAGTTTGGCGTAAGCCAAACCCTTGAAAACTTAAAAAAATTCTCAACTAAAGGAGATGATGCAGTTGGACCGAAGAATTCAGTTGCAAGTATTGTCGGAGTTCGGCCATCTCGAAACGGTCGTAGTCCACCGTCCAGGGAGAGAGCTCTTGTTGCCACCCCCCAAGGGTGATGACAAGGGAGAGTTGGATTACTATCTTTGGGATGACATTGTCAGTCTGACCGACATCCGTCGTCAGCATGCCGATTTCCTGGATGCCCTCCCCGCGAGCGGCTCGCTCGGCGCGCCCTGTCGAGTACTCTGTGTCGAAGAACTGGTCAGTGACGTTTGCGAGGACTTGACAACTCGCCAAGGGATCGCCGACACACTTATTGCCTTGGTCGAGGTCAACGGACATCGGCTGAACAAGGACCGGCTCGGATGTAACTTTTCCGCCAAGGCCATCAAAGCCATGGCTAACAAAGCCGATGGGACTACCTTCGCCCAGTGCCTTATTACCGGTTTTTGGGGTGAAGAGAGCCACGAACGGCTCATCCGCCCTATCCCCAACTTGATGTTCATGCGCGACCCCGGGGCAGTGGCTGGTGACTATCTTTTTCTTTCGACCTTTCGGAAGCCGGCCCGGTTCCGTGAAGAGTTAGTTTTAAGGCTGATGCTTCGACACCCGCTCTTATCCGACATCAAAATCTGCGATGTAGCCAAGGAGGCGGAGGAAATAGCTCGCCAGGAAGGCGGTAAACCCTCCGAGGAGCCAACGTTCGAAGGTGGCGACCTGTTGGTTGTTAACGAACGCCTGGCTATCTTGGGTAAGAGTTCACGGACGACGGAGCCGGCAATCAGCGTAATCGTTCACCGTTTGGCGACCATCGGTATGGCCGTCGCGGTGGTCGAGCTTCCGGCTTTGCGCTCGTGTATGCACATCGACACGGTACTGGGTTTCATTTCGCCGGAATTCTATCTGGCCCACGCACCGATGTTCAATGAGACGATCGACCAAAAGTTTCGCCCTACCATCAAGGTTCACCGCTCGGCCGCTGGCAAAATCAACTTGAGCGAAGAACCTGAGTATGGCATCGGCGCTCTGTTGAAAGACTACGGCTATATGGGCGAACCCATCTTCGTCGGCGGGGACAAACCCATCCATCAAAATCGCGAACAATACACAGAAGCCGCCAACGTCATTACCGTCCGTCCGAACGCCTTCATCATGTACCAGCGCAACGAAGAAACGGCGCGGGTACTGCACGAGCATGGATTTCTCATCACGACCAGCATCGAAGAGTTTTGCAGAATCGCCAACGAACCTCGCACTTACATCGTTCTCCTCATCGAGGACAGTGAACTGGTTCGCGGCCGGGGTGGCCCACACTGCATGACCATGCCGCTATGCCGCGAGGTGTAATTGCCGGCCAGTGGAGTTTGTATTACGCTAGCAAAGTACACTAGCAAAGGAGAATTTAGTCATGAACAGTCTCAGATATGACCTGGAGAGGTCCCTCCGCCAGGCGTTGCGTGACGCGATAGCTACCCTCTTCCAGCTCAATCTGGAACTGGAGACTATCTCGATCAACGCCTCTGACCGCGCGGAGTTCGGCGATCTGTCGTGCCCGCTGCTTAGTCTGGCTAAACAGCTTCACACCAAACCCATCGAGATAGCGGAGAAGGTGCAAGCCGCTCTTCCGCCTATCCCTTATGTGGCCAAGACGACCGTCACGGCGCCGGGCTACGTCAACTTCTTCCTCGATTTCCCCGCCCTCTGGCGGGAGGTCACGGACAGAGTGAACACCACCGGCGGCGGGTTCTGGAACAAGACCGAGAAAGTTTTGATTGAGCACACCTCGGTCAACCCCAACAAGGCCGCCCATACCGGCCATCTCCGCAACGCGGTCTTGGGCGATTCGCTCGCCCGCATCTACCGTTTTGCTGGAGCGCCAGTGGAGGTACAGAACTACATCGACGATCTGGGAGTCCAGGTGGCTGATGTGGTAACGGCCCTGACGTTGCCTTCGGCTGACTACGAAGATCGTCCTCAGCGCGAACATTACGAGAAACCGGACTACTTCTATTGGGACTTGTATACGTGGTTCAACGCCCACACTGTCAAGGTCCAGCAGGAAGATGGTTCGATGAAAGACGAGCTCGACCCCAAACTCGAAACCAAGCGGAAGCAAACGATGCACGCCATCGAAGCGGGCGACCCGGATGTCACCGCAGTGGTCGATCAGGTCGCTACCGAAGTGGTTGATGCTCACCTGGCCACCATGGCTCGGTTGGGCATCGCTTACGATCTGCTCGTCTGGGAGAGCGACATCATCAAGTTAAAGTTGTGGGAACACGTCTTCAATCTTCTCAAGGCCAAGAAGGCCGTTCACTATCGCACCGCGGGTGTCAACCAAGGCACCTGGGTGGTGGAGTACGGCGACCCGAACCAAGAGAAGGAGGACAAGATCCTGGTCCGCAGCGATGGTTCCTTGGTGTACACAGCCAAGGACATTGCTTATCAGATGTGGAAGTTCGGTCTCGTTGATATCGACTTCCATTACAGGCTGTGGCCAACTCAATCGGGTCTCTGGTCCACCACTTCCGATGCCAACAAAGCAACGGGTGGACACCCCCACCAGTTCGGCCGTGCCGCGCGAGTCATTAATGTCATTGACAAGCGACAGGCCTATCCGCAGGAGATCGTCTACAAGTCTCTGGCCAACCTTGGCTTCTCCGAACAGTCCGCTAATTCCCTACATCTCGCATACGATGTCGTATCCCTCTCCCCCGCCACGGCGGAGCGGATGGGTATCGACACCGGCAGTGGCGCCAAGTCGTACCCCATGTCCGGTCGTAAGGGCATCGGGGTTAAGATCGATGATTTCATCGACCAGACCATCGCTGCCGTCAAGGAACGCACCCCCGAAGTTACCACCGAGATAGCGGAGGGACTGGCCATTGCCACCATCCGCTACTATATGCTAAGTTTGGGGGCGGATAAGGAGCTGACCTTTGACATTGATCAGGCTCTGAAGGCCACAGGCAACACAGGAGTGTACATTATGTACTCCTACGCCCGAGCAGCCAACATTCTGGCCAAGGTGAGTGACGATATCGGTCCGACGACGACCATGCCAGACGAGCTATCCGCCATCGAGCGGACGCTCATCTTGAAACTGGCCAGCCTGGACCAGGCCATTCGCAAAAGTATCGTCCAGGATGATCCTAATCACCTGATCCAGTACGTGTTCGAACTGGCTACGGGTTTCAGCACGTTTTACGAAAGCACGCCCATTCTGAAGGGCGATCCCCACTTGCGGCCATTCCGGCTGCAGCTCGTCGCGCTCTATCAGCAGACCTTAGCGAACGCGATGAACTGCCTCGGCATTCCGCCGCTGGACAAGATCTAAATCGCCTTTCCCCCATTCATTAACCACCCGTAGCTCAGCGGACCAGAGCGTCTGACTACGGATCAGAAGGTCGTGGGTTCAAATCCCATCGGGTGGTTATTTTCTCCGCTCTACCTCCGTGCGCCTATAGCTCAACGGACAGAGCATCCGCCTTCTAAGCGGGGGGTGCGGGTTCGACTCCCGCTAGGCGTAGGTTTACTGCGCTTGTAGCTCAGCGGACTAGAGCGCGAGATTCCGAATCTCGAGGGCGGGGGTTCAAATCCCCTCAAGCGCATTTGTTCTTTCTTGCCTCCGTAGCTCAATGGATAGAGCAGCAGTTTCCTAAACTGCGGGTACGGGTTCAACTCCCGTCGGGGGCCATAACTTGCTCATTGTATCAACCAAATCCCCCTCTCATGAACGAGAGGGGATTTTTTAGATCTTGCTCAGTCGTTAACGTATCTCTGGAGCAGCTCCACTACCCTGACCATATCTTTGAGCTTAACCGTTTCGGTGGTCATATGCGGATTTTTGTAGCCAGCTCCGATATCTAGCGGCCGGAAGTCCTTGCCCACCAGGGTGTTGGCGTCTGAGGCTCCGCCAGAGACCTTTAGTCGTGGACGGATGCCGACCAGTTTCATCAGTTTGACCGCCTTTTTGATGTGCGGGTCGGTGTGGCTGTAGCAATACCCCTCGCACCAGAGTTCGCGGTGGATACTGGCCCTCACCCCTAGGGGCTTGGCGGCGGATTCAACAGCCGCTTTGGTCTGAGCAAATATCTTGTCTGCCCTGGAGCGCTCGTGGCTACGGATCTCGCCTTTGAAGGTGGCGCTGGCTGGCACGGCGTTGATCGCCTGGCCGGAGGCTAGGAACCCAACATTGGCCGTACTCCGGTCGTCTATCCGTCCCACCGGGATATCGGCGATAGCCCGGGCGGCGACCAGTAGAGCGTTGCGGCCCTTCTCTGGTTCGGCGCCCGAGTGAGCGGCCCGCCCGGTCAGCTCGACCTCGTACTCAAAAATGAACGGCGCGGCTGTGGTGATCTTGCCCGACTCGCCGGCATCGAGTATCAGCATCTCGCGTCCCTTTAACCACTCGGGCCTCACCGCCCTGGCTCCAGTCGCTCCCCGTTCCTCGTCCACCGTGAAGAGTATTTCGATTGACCGTTCGTTTACGAACCCGTCTTTGATGGTAGTGAGTAGCTCTAGTATCTCCGCCACGCCGGACTTGTCATCGGCTCCTAAGATTGTCGCCCCGCGGCTAGTGAACACACCTTTTTTAAAAACCGGCACTATCCCTCGGCCCGGTTCGACGGTATCGAGGTGGGCGCAGAGGACGAGCGGCGCTTCGCCAGTTTTGCCTGGGATGCGCGCGTAGAGATTACCGCGGCTATCTTGTTTAGCGGGTACGTTAAGCGTGCGTAAATATTTTTTAATATATTTAATTACGCGCGTTTCTTCGCCCGATGGCGAATCAATTTTTACTAAATCGGTAAATAGTTTACTTAATCTTTGCGAATTAATTTTCATAAGTTAAATTGACCAATTAATACTGTATCATTATACCCGCAAGTCCCGGCTACCGCAGGGGTTAGCCCCACCCGGGGGCCCTCCGTGGTGGGTGCGGACCTGGCCAGGTGGGGCAAAAAGAGGACTAAATCTGGCCCGGATTTATATCAATAAACTAGCCCTAGAGGCGATTTTAGCTCTGCCCAGTCATTCTGCCCCAGCCGCATCTAACGGGGGTGTTCTCCTAACCGACTATTGACAGAGATTAGGAAGTGTGATATACTGAAATAATTACGCTGAGACGGGTGGAGTGGGACCAGATGGCTGGCTCGTCCGGATCTGAAAAATTACTCGGTTCTGACTTGGATGCCGGCAACGAAAAAAAATTATAAAAAAGTGTTGCATTAGTTTTATAAAAAAGTTTATAGTCAAATTGTTGCGGGGGTAATAGCATGAAAAATAAAATCACTCTCTTTCTGCGCAAGCAAGCCGAAGTCAATCGCCAAGCGTTGGTCTTGGGCGCGGTTTTGTTTTTCACTGGGTTAATGTCTACCGGCATCGTGAGCATGGTGCGAGCCGCCACAGACAACACCAATGTTTCCTTAAATGTAGCCGCTGGTGCGCTTTCCGTTACTGCTCCCGCCCAGCTGAACTTCAACCAAGGTACCTCGACTCCGGGTGGCACCGCTATTATGAACACTGGTACGGGCAATATTATCGAAACGAACGACCCGCGAGGTACTGGAGCGGGTTGGACACTGAGCGGATATTACAACAACATCTTTGAGAATGCCGATAAGAGCGTTAACTTGAAAATAAATGACACCGGTTCCGTCCTGCGAGCGCTGTGGAAGCCTAACGATATGACCATCGAAAATAATACTGGTGTTTCTGGCGATGTCCAAGAGAGTGTTATGAACAACTTCCCCAACATTGGTTCTGGCAACAAGTTGCCCATGGCGGTGGCCGCTTCTGGTAACGGGCAAGGTACTTTCAACTATGTTAACTTGCAGTTCAACTACAACGTTTCGACCGAAGCCACTCCAGAGGATTACACTACCGAGTTTATCTTCGAGCTTGTCTAACGGATAGTTAAATTTGCATAAAAAAACGGCGAGCCGATTAGCTCGCTGTTTTTAAGTTTACCAGCTATACACCTCGGACATAGAGTGGTCTCGTCGCTCGTGATAGTATAAACTTGTATGTCTCGTCACCCAAAACCAGAATCAACTCGGTGGTCAGCCCCATTCATCTGGGCCTGGCCTCATTTTCGGATGAGCATTGTGGAGTGGCTATTGATTCTGCCCCTACTGGCCCTAAGTGCTAGACCACTCGTTGACCCCGACTTTGGCTGGCACCTGCGCTCCGGGATGGACCTGCTGAAAAATCTGTCTGTCCCCCGGTTGGACCCGTATTCGTACACCGCTCCCCACTGGCCGTGGGTTAACCATGAATGGTTGAGCGACGGGATGGCGGCCTTCGTCTACAACATCGGAGGCCCGTTCGTCCTGATTGCTCTCTTTGCCCTAACCGTCAGCGGGGCTTTCTTGTTGGCGGCGTCTCTCGGCAAACTGGAGCTAAAATACAAACTGCTGGCCAGCGTGATGGCCGGGTTGGCCGCCTTACCCATCCTAGGAGTGCGGATGCAGATGCTCACCCTGCTGGGAATGGCTTTGGTGCTGTGGGCGCTTTATCGTTTCCGCAATAAAGAAATAAAAAATCTTTGGTGGCTGATACCGGTGTTCTGGCTGTGGACCAATCTGCACGGAGGATTCCTGATGGGGTTAGTTATCTTGGCGGTGTTCTTTGTGGCTGAAATCATTAAATATACCAGCGAGCGGGTTTGGCCAAAATTTTATCGGCGTCTGCATATCGCCGAAGTTGGTTTTTCGCTCCCCCAATTGCGTCATTTGATCTGGGTGGGGTTGGGTTCGGGACTAGTAACGCTCATTAACCCTTACGGCTGGGGGCTGTACTACGATTTCTACAAACTATTTTCCACGCCTTTTGCTACTGAAAGCATCGCCGAGTGGCAGCCGGTTATCCTAAGCAATATTGGCGCTCAGAACTACACCATATATATATCGGTGCTACTCTTGCTCCTGCTTTTAACCTACCGCAAGGTGGAACCGACCCGCTGGCTATTGATGGGAGTGTTCTTCTATCTTTCACTCCTGTATTGGCGGAACTTGCCGTTCTTTATGATCGTTAGCGTGGGATTTTTGGCCGAGACCATCTATCAACATACTCATCTGGTTTTTGATGGTATGGTGCGTAACCGCTACACCCTATTGGTAATCACAGCGGTCGTAGCCAGCATGGTCGCTCAGTGGATATCGGATGTCATCCCCAAAACAGCTAATCTAGACGCGACCTTCGCGGCTGGCGGATACCCCATCAACGCAGTCAACTGGGCCAAGACCAACCCCGATAAGCTCGGGACTAAAATGTTCAATGAGTATGGCCACGGTGGCTTCCTCGTGTGGCAGTTCCCCGAACAAAAGGTGTTCATCGATGGCCGAATGCCTTATTGGAGAACGGACAATGACCGGTTAGTTTTTTATGATGAGCAATATATTTTGAACGCTCGCCCGGGGGCTATCGAGATGATGCAACAAGAGTACGGCGTGGACTGGGTGTTCATTCGGGCTGGCCTGCCATTGGACTGGGCATTAGATGGACAGGCAGACACTTGGGAAAAAGTTTACTACGATCGCTACGAGGTAATTTATCGCAAGAAGCCGGCAAATGCCGTACAATAAGGTTTGTAACAGGACATGACTGTCAAAACAAAATTTTTTAGTGGGGGGTTACTGGGGATTATTCTGCTCACTTCTTTGTCGACTCCGGTGGTGGCCTTAGAAGCCGGCGGAGCGGGTATCGCCCCGGCTAATCCCCGGCCTGACGAGCCCCTGTCCTCTAGTTGGTTTATCTATGAAGTTAATCCCGGGGATGTATTAGAAGACGATGTCTGGGTACTCAACACTTCGGATAAACCGCTCAAGATCAGTATCGACGCGGTCGATGCTATGTCGTTGGGCGGCGGCGGCTTTGGCTTGTTAGATAGATTCCAACCCAATCCCAATCTGGGTGACTGGGTGACATTAGAGGCCAGAGAGCTCGAAGTGGCGCCCAAATCTAAAACCAAAGTGCATTTCAAGATTACCGTTCCGGCCGACCCGGAGGTGGGCGACCATATCGGCGGACTGGTAGTGATGAAAATGGATAGTGCGCCTGACGCGGTCAGTAAATCGGGCGGAGCGACCGTCAATATTCGGACACGAGTAGGGGCCCGAATCTATCTGACCGTCCTAGGGGACATTCATCGTGGCTGGAAAATTTTAGGGAAATCGTTCTTTGGCCGGGGCGATAAGATGGTACTGCGTTTCAAAGTAGCCAACTCCGGTAATGTCCGAGCTCGCTTCCAGGGTGATGTGCGGATTTATGGTTTGTTTGGCCTGTACGACAAGTGGCCTGACTTAGATGTTGGCGAAATCTGGCCCGGCAAAACTAACCTTCAAGAGATAGTTTGGCCCGGAAAACCTCGACCAATCTTTGGGCCGTATTTGATGATAGCCACCATCAAAGACACCTATACGCCCATATTGGAAACTAGCACTATCCCACCCGCTCCGAAGCCAGTAACGGTCTGGGCGATTACTTTCTTTATCCCTTATCTGCAAAGCTTGATTTTACTGTTCCTGGTATTCATCGTTTGGTTCATCATCCAATTGCGCCGCTGGCGGCGGATGGTACGGCTGGCCCGCACCGAAGTGGTGGCATACAAGCTCAAAAAAGGCGACCATTTGATGGACATCGCCGCCAAGTATGACATCAACTGGAAGTTCCTGGCTCAATTAAATGACATTAAGCCACCATATAGTTTGCACGGGTTGACTACCGTTTATGTCCCGGACGCTAGGGGGGCTCGGCGGAATATCCCTCTGCCCCGCTTCTGGGGCCCGCTATTTGCTTCGCTCACTCGTTGGCTAAAGTGGTTTAAGACAGCTAAGCCATATCAGGTGATCGTGGTGGAAAAAGGCGATACTAAAAAGGTAATCGAGAACTTTACGGGGCTAACCTGGGCTGAAATTCTCCGCTATAACAAGTTCCCGGCTACCACTAAGCCCAAAATTGGGCTAGAGATGAAGATCCCAGCGAAACGTAGAAGAAGATAACAACGTTAAGCCGGGGTAGAGAAAAACCTGCTTTCAGAGCAGGTTTTTCTTATGCCCCAATTCGGCCCATCTTCCTCCTATGGGCTATTGACATATACCACAAAATATGATATAATGGAATGATAGCCGAAGTGAAACCAAGGAGGACATAAACTCAACTTATTAACCAAGAAAAATCAAAAATAAAATGTTCCATCAGTACCGGCTTGCTCCGGAGCCACTCCAAGTAGCCAGACATCGGCAGGGGGTGCGGAATGTCCGATGGCAGTTGCGCCACCAGGCGGCGATGCATCGTCAGATGCTCGTTTTGGGCATTGCCTTGTTCGCGACCGGCACGATGCTCATGGGTATCCCCCAGTTCACTCATGCCGATCCCACCGCCGATACGAATATGGCTCTCAATGTTACCTCTGGTGCTTTGAGCTTAGACAATGCACCCACCCAGTTAAACTTCACTGCCAGCTCTCCAGGTACCACCACTACTGCCAACACCGACGACGACGGAGTGATTAGTAATGATACCCGAGGTTCCCAGGCCGGTTGGGATGTGACTGGGTATATCCTCAATAATTTCTACCGCGCGTCCGCTCCCAGCACCCAGATGGATATCATTACGCGTCTGCGCTGGTTTGCTAACGCGGCCACCATCGCCAATATTACCGGCGCAGACGGTGAGGCAGTTCAGGGCGCCAACGCCAACTTCAACTATGTGGATGAGGCGGGCAATTCACTGACCCTAATGAGCGATTCTGGTACTGGTGAAAATGGCGCTGGCGCCTTTAATCTGACCAACCTCAAATTTAACTACGACATCCCTCCGGGTGCCACACCGGCCAGCGACTACAAGACCACTCTGCGACTAACCATCGCTTAATGTCACAAGTCCGGCTACTTTGATAGCGGTGCGGGTGGAGTTCGGCCTCGCTTTTAAAGTACAATGGATAGCGTGGGGAACAAACATCCGCAAAATCATATACAACGCGTCATTGGCCTGATTGGCCTACTTTTGGTTTTGGGCAGTGGGACAAACACCTCTCCTACCGGCGCCGCCTCCACCGGCAGTATCGGTGTCGTCCCGGCTTTTCCCGACCCTGCCATTCAGTTGTCTAAAAGTTGGTTTTTATATGAGGTTGATCCGGGGGCGACGATCGAGGACACGGCTCGAATAACTAATCGGGGTGAGAGCGAGATGCGTATCAATCTCGAGGCGCTGGATGCATTTATGACCCCGGACGGGTCTTTCGCGTTGGCCGGCGCAACCAATGAAAATCAAGATATTGGCACTTGGGTGGAGTTGGAAACCGGAGAAGTGACCGTTCCGGCCGGACAGGCCAAGCTGGTAAAATTTAAAATTACTGTACCTCAAGATGCCGAGGTGGGTGACCACATTGGCGGGCTGGCTGTGCAAAAAATGACCGATGAGCCGGACATCACCTTAAAAAGCGGTGGCACCCAGCTGGGTATTGTTACGCGGGCCGGGGCGCGCATCTATCTGACCGTCAAAGGCGACATCCAGCGTAGTCTGCGTTTGACTGGCCGTTCGCTAGTCAGCCGAAACGACAAAATGGTTCTTCGCTTGCGTTGGGATAACCGTGGCAATGTCCGAGCGACTCCAGAACTGGTCGAGGGACGCATCTGGGGTATCTTTGGTCTGTACGACCGGGTGGAGAATACCGACTTGGGCGAGATATTCCCCCACAAAAGCACGATCAAAGAGACCGTCTGGCCCGGCAAGAACCGGCCGCTGTTCGGTCCGTTTTTGGCCCGGCTCACAATTCAGGATACATTTGTGGGCCTTAACCCCGCCAGCCCACTGCCTGCCACCCAGCCGATGACGGTCTGGCTGTTCGTCTTCTTTGTTCCCTACCTTCAGCTACTGGTTATTTTGGCGGTTCTCTTTCTACTCTGGTGCGCCTGGCAGTTCCGCCGCTGGCAGTATTTAATCCAACTAGCCGGATGCCCGGTAGTGGCCTATCGCGTCAAGAGGAGCGACCATCTCGTGGGTGTGGCCGAGCGATATGGTCTGAACTGGAAACTGCTGGCCCGGCTGAATAATCTGAAGCCACCATATAGCTTGCATAATGTGGCGAATCTCTATCTCCCAGATGCTCGGGGCCGTAGGCGGCCAGCGGAGGTGCCAAACTTTTTCCGATACCTTATTGGCCCGCTAACTAATTTCATCAACCGCGGGAAATCGCATTATACTATTGTTATAGAGCGGGGTGATACTGCCAAAACGGTCACAAAGTTCACGCATATGCCTTGGGCTGAAATATTAGCTTATAATCACCTGAAGATCTCTGCTCGCCCAAAAGTAGGGATGGAGCTGAAAGTCCCCCGGCGACAGCGGAAGCGCTTCCGCTAGCGTTGTGTCATTGACGCACTAAACTGAGTAGCTGTCTTAATAACATAGTACTTTACGATAATCATGCTAATAAAAACGGCGAGTTTTAATCGCCGTTTTTTAATGAGCTAACTTCGTATCATCGGTCTGTAAGAGCCGAAAACCCCATCTGTATGATTTCAACAACAGGCTAAGGGAACCTTATGAGAAGTGCTGAACTGACGCTCGTAAACTCATCCTCAACCCCAACTGGAGTATTCTCGATGCCGTTCGGAATATCCACCGTCCCAGTTGGAATGGCTAGAATCTCGGCAGGAACGGTTTCAGCACCGCTGGGTGTGTTACCCACTACTGCATCGAGGGTGGAGAATTGACCGTAGGCATCACTGGCTCTGCCAACCAAATAAACCTGGCCGTCTGGGGTAGACATAATGCCGAGCGCTTGGCTGCCCCATTCGCCATACCAAATCTGATGCGACAACATGTTTCCCAGCTGCGAATACGTGGAGAGAGATATGCTACCCCCCACGTTGCCAGCGACTAAAACATTACCACCGCTTTCTATGGTCACCCCGTGTGCGTAGTCGTCACCTGCCATACCCCATGTCCTCTGCCAAACCAAATCACCAGACGGCGAATATTTCACGAGAAATGCTTCATTCTCGTAGTAATTTCTACCAAAGCTGGTAGTGTATCCTACTGCGTAGATATCTCCGCTGGGGTCAACTGTGACTGCGGTTGCCAAATCACTGATGCTACCGCCCCATGTCTTTTGCCACAGGAAATCGCCGGAGGGCGAGCACACAACCACAAATGCATCATCTTGGCCGGCCCCAAAACTCCATGTACGACCGACCACAACAATGCGATTGTTAGCGTCAACCGCGATGCCGAACGCCCTATCATTACCGGCTCCACCCCATATGCGTTGCCAAAGCAGGTCGCCTGCCGGAGAAATTCTCACTAAAAACGCATTCTCATCGTCTGACCCTAAAACACGTGTGACGCCGGCTATGTAGATGGACCCTGATTCATCCAACGCGATGGCGTACCCCTCGTCTCGGCTATTGTTGTTACTCCACATCCTCTGCCAAAGCAAATCGCCTGATGGTGAGTATTTGAGAATTACTACGTTGACATCACCACCGATAACGCAGCGCCCTACTACATATATATTCCCCTCTGTGTCGATTGCAATGTCACCTCCTTCATCAGCAGATGGGGTACCCCATGTTTTTACCCAAAGTAGCTGGCCATCAGACGAGTAGTTTAGCACTAGGACATCAGAGCCACCGGCTCCAAAGCTGGACGTCCCGCCAGTTGTGCAGATATTGCCATTTATACCAACTGCAACCGCCCCGGCTCCGTCGGACAACGGCCCTCCCCATGTGTGAGCCCATGTTGGAGCAGTAATCATTGACGACTGTGTCCCAACTGCATTTTCGTCATCGGTGATACGAAGAAGCGTTGTGTAGGTACCTACCGAAGTGTAGGTGTGGACCATTTCACCCTGAGTGCCGGTAAAGTCTAGGAAGATGCCATCACCCAAATCCCACTCCCATTTGACGATGGAACCGTCAGGGTCGTAAGAACTAGCGGCTGAAAAAGTTACTTTCAATGGAGTCGAACCGGATACCGGACCAACATTGGCAATGGCAATTGGATTGGCATTCAACCCATCAGCCAGAGTGATCTGGATGTGAGCTATGTCTTTCTTGCCTTCACTGTCCGTTACTCTTAAATGAGCGGTATAGACACCGGCTACTGTATAGGTATGCCAAGCATCTCCCTCAGTTTCAGTATAGTCATGCCAACCACCTTGACCTTCCTCTTCATCGGCAAAGTTCCACTCCCAAGAGATAATGCTATCTCCCTCTGGGTCATAGGAACCACCATCCATGAAGTGAACCGTCAAGGGCACTCCCCCCGAGGTGGGGGTAGCCGCTGGAACGGCAATGGGTTTGCCATTGCCGCCTTGGATGTGGCGGGTAGGAGCTGAAGCTGCCGGCTCATCCGGAACGGTCTGACGCTGGGTCTTGGAGCAAGCTCCCAGAACCAACAGACATACCAACGCAACCAATATCTTCTTCATGTTAAAGAACCTCCTTGGGGGATTCCCCCTAGAGAACAAAACACCTAGCAGATGAGATTAGCTAGGCGAGGAGAGTATATTTTATACCCATCAGTTCGTCAAGAGTCGAATTATTTATGTTAACTATCCCATCAAGCGACAACAATAGATAGATTTTGGTACTATAATTGTAGATGATATCCAATATACGATTGATCGATCGAAACCAGTCCTCTCATCATTGGCGATGGTTAGCTTGGTGGTTAATAATTGTGGTGATTATGGTTGCTGCTGTATTTCCGCCCCGCCCCGCTCGAGCGGCTGACCCAAATATGGTTATCTTTATGGATTGGGCGGACTTGGGTGCCACTCCGATCGGCTGGACAGTCGTATCTGATAGTGGTGACACCTTTTACAATAAGTATGTTATGGCGAGTAACACTTATGAGTCGACTGGCGGGAACCCTACTCACACTCACACCCTCGCTATCGTTGATAGCGGCGCCACCAATGACTCCGGCAACAACATCGACAAGGGCGGTACCGGCACTACCGTTTCCGAGCAGTCCCACACTCACGCCGCGTTAGCCAGCTCCTCCATCACTCCAGACAACAACTTGCCAAATTATCGCTCTTTGGCTGTCTTGGAATACACTACTGGCGGCATCCCCTCCACTCTGCCAGACAACGCCATTGTCATGCGAGAAGATACTACTCTGGTTGGTAACTGGGAGCTCTATAGCGCCAACGACGCCCGTTTAGTGCGTGGTAGTAACTCTACTGCCAATGGTGGCGATAATAATCCCACCCACACCGTGGCTTCCGGTCTGGGAGCCGGCGGTACCAGCCGAGTCGCCGGTGCTGGCGGTACTGCCCGCGCCACCGTCACCCACACCCACGCCGCCGGCAGTGGCGTGGCAAGTAATGGGCCTGACATTATTCCGCCATATAATGAATTGGTCTTTGTCCGTGCCACTGCCGCCATCACCTCCCTCCCCGACCAGATGATAGCCGGATTCTCCGGTACCGCTTTTGATTCTGGTGATTGGACAGTAGTATCTGCATCTAGTGGCACTGCCGAACAGACCAAATACTATAGCCGATTTTTGATGGGCGATAGTTCCGGTACTTTGACTATTGATGGCGGTGGCCTCACCCATAGCCATGCCAATGTGGACATTAGCACTGGCACACCGACCGGGTCGGCCAACTACGATGTTGCTCCGTCCAACGGCACCGCCGCCACTACCGGCCATGTCCATACGGGAGTGACTATCTCGCTGGAAGCCAATGTGAACCATGTTCCCGAATACGCTACACTAGTGCTGGCGCAATATACCCAACCCGCCTCTTTGAGTATTAACTCTGAATCTACTCTTGTAGACTTAGGCGAGAGCAACCCAGGAGTGACCACAGCTGACTACACTTTTAGCACTAGTGAGGAGATCATTGTGGATTCCACTGATTATGCTACTTGGAGCTTGACTGTCGATGCGACAGATTTTATTTCCGGCATTAAGATTATTGCGGATGACAGGTTTGATCTAGCCACTAACGGTAATCTTGGCACAGAACCAACCCTAATAGCCGTCGTCGGGTCAGGAACCGTGACTGAAGTGAATAATGGTTATGCTAATTTCAATTCAACTCAATCTCTTGCTAGTCTGTCTGGCGGATCAGGATCTATTACGGCAACGGTCAGGCCTACGATTCGGGTCAGAATCCCAGCAGATGCCGAGCTTGCCAATGACTACCTATCCTTGGTGGACTTCACGGTTGTATAGGCCTGCCAATATCCAGTATCTGGCCAACCTCCCCCTAGTGCGCATCCCCTCCGGACGCCGAGCTGGTCTCTGACTATCTCTCGCTCTTGACCTTCACCGTCGTCTAACCCCACCGCTGTCTCTAACCCCTCCACTGCCTCATCTGCCTCATATGCCCCCTCGTCTGTTCTGCGTCTATTGCCTCATCTGTGTCATCTGCCTCGTCTGTATCATCTGTTCTGCATCTTCTGTTCTGCATCTATGGTTATCCCCAATGGGTTTACTCTCAAACGGCCGTTTGAGAGTAAACCCAGAGAGAGTATACTTTAGTCATATGCGGGGAAGACGATGGGAACTCACCAAGGATATTTTACTCACTGTCGCGGCGACGGGAGGTTTTATGCTAATTGCCATGGCTGCCCCCGGCGCATTGCGCATCTTCGCTCCGCTAATCAAGAAATACCGACGAGGTGCGTTTACCCCCGCTCATTTCAGACACAAGCTACACTGCTTGCACGATCAGGGGTTGATTAACATTAGTGAAACGGGCGGCAAGACGCGTATATCTCTAACTAAAGCTGGTCGGACTCGGATATTGGAGTACGAAGTCGACACTATGGAGATACCCAAACGGGTGCCCTGGGACGGCCAGTGGCGATTTGTTATCTTTGATATCCCAGAAAAGAAAAAACTGGCCCGCAATGTGTTCAGGGAAAAACTGCGCGCTCTGGGATTTGTAAAGGTCCAACAAAGCGTCTGGCGTCATAAATACCCCTGCCAATCTCAAATCGAGTTCCTGGTCCGCCTCTACCAAATCCATCGGTATGTCGACTTGGTGGAGGGTAAACAAACCCTTTAACCATGTGCCGTGAGGGAAAACGGCCGTTTTTCTTCACGGCACAGATACTCTACCGGGCGCTGGACTAGGTTCGCTGGGCCAGATTGTGGTATCGAGCATTGTGTCAGCGTCAAGTCAAATTGTGTCAAATCAAGACAACGAGTGGGATAAATAGCATCTCGGATAGAGGTTTTTATGTAGAATAGGAGCATGGGACTACACGACAAAATATATATCTATCTGGGAATACTATTGTTGCTGGGTGGGGGGTGGTTCGCGACCCGCACCGACTCGCCGCTGGGCGAGGTAGCTGGCCAGTTAACCACCACCATTACCGTCATCGCTGGCGGGGATGTGAATTTGGGGCGGCAGACCGGACAAAAGATTTTGGCCGGCGAGGTTGATTACCCATTCGCGCTGATGGGCGACACTCTGAAATCCGCCGATATCGCTTTTGTGAACCTTGAGAGCCAGCTGGCAGACCTAGGCGGCGAGACCCAATCCCCCACCAACGAATACCGGTTTGCCGGACCACCGGAGGGGGCGAAAAGTTTAGCCAACGCCGGGATTGATATTGTGTCGGTGGCCAACAACCATATGTGGGACTATGGTAAGACCGCCCTACAAGAGACACTGCGCAATTTGAGCGGTGCCGATGTTGCCTATGTGGGAGCGAATTTAGATCCTTCGCTGGTCTGGTCACCGAGGATTTTGGAGGTGAAGGGCAAGAAGATCGCTTTCTTGGCGATGACCAACTTACTAAACGGGTATGAGAACTCTGGCGCCGCCAACTATGTCGCCTTCCAAAATGGCTCTCGGCTAGTGGAAGAAATTCAAAAAATCAGGAACGAGGTTGACTGGGTGCTGGTGTCTCTACACAGCGGCGCCGAATATTCCGCCGCGCCGAGTTCTGCAATGGTCAAGATGGCGCACGAGTTGATTGACGCGGGCGCAGACGCGATTTTGGCCGGTCATCCCCATGTCCCCCAGCCAATCGAGATTTATAACGAAAAACCGATATTTTACTCGTTGGGTAATTTTGCTTTCTGGCAGCCATTCGATTTTTGGACTCAACACTCGTTTTTGGCCAAATTAAAACTGATTACTCCACACCAGGTGGAGTACGAAATTATCCTCGTTAACTCCGGCTGGCAACCCTTGGTTTTGACTGACGCTAGTACCATTGAACAACTCATGGCCCGACTGAATCAAAACGAGTAATGTAGAATAAACCTATGGGGGTAGTAACGCTGGCAAAAATTCAGAGCGCGGCGGTGCTGGGACTCTCGGCCGTGCCGGTAGAGGTGGAGGTGGACATCAGCAACGGTCTGCCGTTATTTAAGATTGTCGGCCTGCCGGACAAAGCGGTGGAGGAAGCTAAAGAGCGGGTCCGCTCGGCCATTAAAAATTCGGGGATGCATATGCCGGACAAGCGCATCACGGTAAATTTAGCGCCGGCTGATGTCAAAAAAATTGGACCGGCCTATGACCTGCCCATCGCGGTGGGACTCTTGGTAGCCTCTGGCCAAATCAACTTGCCAGATGAGGACTCGGTCTTCATCGGCGAACTGGCCTTAAACGGCGCCGTGCGGCATACCAACGGAGTGCTGGCTATCGCTTCATCCACCGCTAAAATCGGCCAAGCCACGGTCTATGTCCCCCGCCCTAACGCCGACGAGGCGGCTTTGGTGAAAGGCACGACGACTATTCCTGTCACAACACTCAAGGATCTGATTTTGCACTGCCGGCAAGAGAAGATGATTTTGCCGTATCCGCACAAAGATATTGTGCCAGTCCCGCCCTCGCCTTTATTTGATATGAGTCACATCGCCGGCCAAGAACAGGCCAAGCGAGCATTAGAAATAGCCGCGGCTGGCGGACATAATATTCTAATGACTGGCCCGCCCGGGAGCGGCAAAACAATGCTAGCCCAAGCCCTGCCCGGAATTCTACCGGATATGGCCACCGAAGAAATTTTGGAACTAACCAATATTCATAGCGTGGCGGGGATTTTGGGCAACCAACCGTTTGTGTCTACCCGTCCATTCCGCAGTCCGCACCACACTTCGTCGTATGTGGCTCTGATCGGCGGCGGCAACTGGCCCCAGCCGGGCGAGGTGTCGCTGGCCCACCGCGGGGTGTTATTCTTGGACGAACTGCCCGAATTCCCCCGGCAGGTCTTGGAGGTCCTGCGTCAGCCGTTGGAGGAAGGAGCGGTGCATATCGCCAGAGCCGCCGGCAAAGTGTCCTTCCCGGCCCGATTTATGCTGGTGGCGGCCAAGAATCCTTGTCCTTGCGGCTACTACAATGACCCTGAACGGCAGTGTACCTGCTCGGCCGGGCAGATCGAGACCTACAACCGTCGCATCTCTGGGCCGCTCTTGGATCGGATCGATATTCATATTGAGGTCCCGCGGGTAGAATACGACAAACTCCGCCGGCCAGAGGCGGCTGAATCGTCCACCAGCGTGCGCCAGCGGGTCAGCTCGGCTCGAGCCGTCCAAGCCAAGCGATTCGCCGGCTCCCCCACCCTGACCAATGCCGAGATGACGACAGACGAGCTGAAAGCATTCTGCGCGTTAGACGAAGCAGGGGAGAGTTTGCTCGAAAGCGCGGTGCGCACTTATTTCTTGTCGCCCAGAAGTTTCACGCGGATATTAAAATTGGCCCGCACCATCGCGGACCTATCATCCTCCCTCGCCATCCAGCCCCAGTATTTGGCAGAAGCGATCCGCTACAAAATAGTCGAATAGGTCGTTTCCTGCCGGCCCTTTGGAACGAGACCCTTTCTTCACGGGACCCATCGAGCAAATTCAGATTGCCAATAGCAAAATCGCCCGGTCTGGATAAGCATGTCTGACGAGGGCTTTAGCCCGAGGAGTTTGCGGTTAAATCCAGAAAGGGTGATTTTGGTTTTTGGCAACTGAATTAGTGAGTGGGATGCCCTTTTGGCGCCACCGTTTTGGGCAAACAAAATGGTGGCAAAAACGAACGACCACCGAGAGGCGGTCTAGATTCTTCACTTCGTTCAGAATGACAAATAAAAAAACTAATTAAACAACCGCCCCGCGGACAATATCCATTGCATCAGCGCGGTGTTATCGGTTGCCCACTTGGCGACGAACAGCAAACCCACCATTCCCAGTAAAAGCGGTATTAAAACGACTAGGTCGCGCTTAACCGTTGTGTGACTCTCGCTGGCAATGGCGTCAGACGAGGCCTCTTTGGTAGAGGCCACTGATTGAACCGGAACCGCCCCCGGGGTATACGAATCCGCCAGCTGGCGGGCCGCTGTGGGAGCGGACATTCCTGCTTCGCGATGCAGGGCTTGGAGCCGCTGCAGTTCGCGGAGCTGTTTGTGGCGTTTCTTAGACATGTATCTCTTTTATCCGTCATCCTCGGGCTTGGCCCGGGGATCCAGACAGAAACACAACGCATTTTTCTGTTCTTTTCTGGATTCCCGCTTTCGCGGGAATGACGAAGTATGGGACGGGATGACGGGACAAATGATTTGAGCGCAGAGTACCCGCGACGACCTACTTTTGCAGGACCTTGCGGTCCAACTATCATCGGCCCTGGAGGGCTTGACTGCTCTGTTCGGGATGGGAAGAGGTATAACCCCTCCGGTATCATCACGGGGACTCTAGACTCAAACTGTTAATGTTTGTCGGGTGAGAAAAATTCGCGAAGCCGCCGCATATTTTCTTCCAGCGAGACCAATAGCAGGATCTGTTCGGCAACGGCCAGGAAGAGAATGGTGTACAAAACACTGATCAGCAGCACCCCTAGCGCGGTGACCCAGGCCGATCCTTGGGCCAGCTGAACCCCATAGTTGGACAAAATGTTTGGACTGAACATAGCGACAACGGCCAGTGCGATCCCGCTGGCAAACACCAGCCAGCCGATGGCCCGTAGAACATATACCAAAGTTCTTAACATTTTGAACTTTTTCATGGAGTCTCCCCCGATAGTTATTAATCTACAGATACACCATAACTGAAAAATTTTCAGTTGGCAAAACCGATGCCAGACTTGGATCGTCGATCTAAAAGCGTTAGCACTTATCTCTTGGGAAAAAGAGTAGATGTAAGTAATTAACTTATTAGTACGACTCGGCTGAACCCATTACTGGGCTTACACCTGTCGCCTATCAACCAAGTGGTCTCCTTGGAGTTTCTCCCCCCTTGCGGGGGATGGAAATCTATCTTGGGGTGGGCTTCGCGCTTAGATGCTTTCAGCGCTTATCCCATCCGCACGTAGCTACCCGACAATGCTCTTGGTAGAACAGCCGGTACACCAGAGGTGCGTTCGCTTCGGTCCTCTCGTACTAGAAGCGACTTCCCTCAAATTTCCTTCGTCCACAGCAGATAGAGACCGACAATTTGTTACTTTGCAAACCACATCCAATACTGATGTTGCTCTGTGGTGACCATACCTTTCGGTAGGATTCTACATATCGCTATGCAGTTCGGACTATATCTTTCCTGCCGTGTGGCAGGACTTGGCATATAGTCTCTGAGGATTCTAAATTGGCAAGAATTTTGTCTTTGTCTAGCTTGCGATACCTCCCTCCCCCATTCATCGAGAAGGCCTTAATAATAATTTTCTTGAGGCCATTCTTTTCAAGATGGTGGTTGGTTCGCATAGCGGAGACGATTTCAGCAAACTTTTGAAAATCAGTTTGTTTGGAAGACAAGAGGGGATAGTGTCGAAAAAACGGGATTACTTTAGTCAGCAAATCGTGACGATCCCTAACTACCAGCACCTGACTTTTGTCAGTTAGGCTGGTCCGGTGATTATCCTTGATGTAGCCACAACCCAGCAACTGCTGGATCTCGCGCAACATCGAAGCCCGTTCCTGGTTCTGGCTGACATGAAATTCGGGAATCACCTGATACCCAAGCTTCACATTCGGGCTTTTTTGGATAGCCACATGAAAGCTACCTTCTCCATCAACATATCCCGCAACATACCAACTTAGTCTTTCCTGCTGATTGTCTGCACTCATACATTTTCACTTTGCCAATCTTGATCTCATTATAAAATATAGAGACCATATTGGCAATAGTAGTATAGAGATACTCAGAGTTTCCAGCATTTAGCCAAGTTTATAGACAGCGCAGTCATACATTATTCGCTCCTAGAGCGAATAATTACCCACTGTCTCACGACGTTCTGAACCCAGCTCGCGTGCCACTTTAATCGGCGAACAGCCGAACCCTTGGAACCTGCTCCAGCTCCAGGATGTGACGAGCCGACATCGAGGTGCCAAACCGCTTCGTCGATATGGACTCTTGGAAGCGATCAGCCTGTTATCCCCGGGGTAACTTTTATTCGTTGAGCTTCGGCGCACCCATGTGCAACCGTCGGATCACTATATCCTGCTTTCGCATCTGCTTGACTTGTAGGTCTCGCAGTTAAGCTCCCATATACTATTGCGCTATCGTCCCGATTTCCATCCGGGACTAGGGAACCTTTGAACGCCTCCGTTACTTTTTGGGAGGCAACCGCCCCAGTTAAACTACCCACCAAACGCTGTCCCCCTGCCAGATAATGGCTAGAGGTTAGGATTAAGAAATAGTCAGGGTGGTATTTCACCGTTGACTCCACCCCGACTAGCGTCGGGGCTTCACAGTCTCCCACCTATCCTACACAAACCAGCTCCTAACCCAGCGTCAAGTTGTAGTAAAGCTCCACGGGGTCTTTTTGTCTTGCTGCGGATAGCCGGCATCTTCACCGGCAATGTAGTTTCGCCGAGTCCCTCTTTGAGACAGTCATCAGACCGTTACGCTATTCGTGCGGGTCGGAACTTACCCGACAAGGAATTTCGCTACCTTAGGACCGTTATAGTTACGGCCGCCGTTCACCCTTCTGGCACCGGGCAAGCGTCAGCCCCTATACCTCCTCTTTCGAGTTAGCAGAGACCTGTGTTTTTGCTAAACAGTCGCCTGATGTCTTTAGCTGCGGCCCCCCACTTTCTACGCACCAACTTGCGTTGCTTAGCGCATGAGCGCTATGCGCAGAAAGTGGGGGGCAGTCCTTATTCCGAAGTTACGGACGCTATTTTGCCGAGTTCCTTAAAGAGGGTTCTCTCGTGCGCCTTAGGCTACTCGCCCTATCCACCTGTGTCGGTTTAGGTACGGATGCTCAATGTTCTCGCTAGAGGTTTTTCTGGTCAACTTAGATCAGCCAAATCGCCTTGTCCCGAAAGACTCAACTTTCCATTACAACTCGCGGTTCTCCGATTGCTCGGACGTTCCCCGGATTTGCCAAAGGAACCCACTTGTTGCTTAGACTGAGAAACCTATCTCAGCTCGGCCTACCAACTTGCGTCACCCCATTGCTAGACGTGCAGACCAGCAGAACCAGCATCCATCCCGCCAATTTAACGCTTGTACCTATGGTTATCTCTCGACCAATTACATATAAACGTAAAACGATTAAGAAACTACCAAGATACCAGCCCTAAATTGGCGGGACGATCATCTGGCCTACCAGTTTGCTTGTCTTGGGCGAACATTAAGCAGTACAGGAATATTAACCTGTTGTCCATCGCCTACGCCTTGCGGCCTCGGCTTAGGACCGACTAACCCTGGGTCGAAAACCGTCGCCCAGGAAACCTCGGATAAATCGGCGTTAGAGTTTTTCACTCTAATCTCGCTACTCGTGCCAACATTCTCACTTCTGCGCGCTCCATCCAACCTCGCGGTTAAACTTCACTGCTGCGCAGAACGCTCCCCTACCGCTCTGCCTTACGGCAGAGCCCGCATCTTCGGTATTCAGCTTAGCCCCGTTAAATTTTCGGCGCAGACACACATCGACCAGTGAGCTGTTACGCTTTCTTTGAAGGATGGCTGCTTCTAAGCCAACCTCCTGGTTGTTCATGTGTCTCCACTTCCTTTCACACTTAGCTGAATTTAGGGACCTTAGATGGCGGTCTGGGCTGTTTCCCTTTCGACATACGACGCTTAGCCGCCGTTTTCTGACTCCCGGGCTTAACCGGACAGTATTCGGAGTTTAATTGGACGCGGTACGGTAAACCGCCCGAATCCATTCAGTAGCTCTACCACTGCCGGGAACGCTCTGAGGCTATACCTAAATATATTTCGGGGAGAACCAGCTATCTCCGGGTTCGATTGGAATTTCTCCGCTAACCACAGTTCATCCCCCCACTTTTCAACGTAGGTGGGTGCGGCCCTCCACTGCTTTTTACGGCAGCTTCAGCCTGACCATGGTTAGGTCACCCGGTTTCGGGTCTAATCCCTGCTACTTCAATCGCGCTATTCGCACTTGCTTTCGCTTCGGCTGCGAACGATAAGTTCTTAGCCTTGCAACAGAAATTAACTCGTTGGCTCATTCTACAAAAGGCACGCCGTCACCCCGCCATTTTAAAGCTCGTATCTAAACGCTGTTTCAACCTAGTCCAAGTTGTTCCATAATTTTTCAGCAGTTTTTCTCGTTTGTAAGCCGCGTGGGGGTCACGATAGGCTTCATAATATACGAGGTTAAAACTGCCATGCCCTTGATGGGCTGAAAACCTCTGGCGCAGGCTTTTGGTCTGGCCAATGTATGGTTTATGGGTTTTTAGATTGAGTAAGACATAGACATAGTGCATGTCTACATCATATAGCGTCGACACCAGCGCTAAAATGGCGGGGCTCCGACTTTTAGATGGGCATTCGGTTTCAGGTACTATTTCACTCCCCTCGCCGGGGGACTTTTCACCTTTCCCTCACGGTACTTGTTCACTATCGGTGAGAAGTGATATTTAGCCTTACCAGATGGTCCTGGCACATTCCGGCGGGATTTCACGGGTCCCACCGTACTTAAGAAATAACGCTCAGAGTGATCTTCTTTTCGCTTACGGGACTATCACCCTCTTTGGTTGCCCTTTCCAGGGACCTTTAGCTAAGAAAATCATTTGTAACTCCTCATTTGGTCTACCGCCCAAAATGCATTATCCTTGTAACCCCCTCCTGCGCAACGCCAGTAGGCTTTAACACGCAAGAGAGTTTAGACTTCTCCCTTTTCGCTCGCCACTACTTAGGGAATAACATTTGTTCTATTTTCCTCGTGCTACTAAGATGTTTCAGTTCGCACGGTTTCCTCCACATCGCCTATGTATTCAGCAATGGGTTCCCGCCAATTTAAAGCTCGTATATCGCTACTGCCCACCCGACTAATTAACGAATTATTTATCGGTTGGGATATTTGATATACCAGCCCTAAATTGGCGGGAGGATTGCTCCATTCGGAAATCCCCGGATCACAGGTTGCTTGACACCTACCCGAGGCCTAACGCGGTCTGCTACGTCCTTCTTCGGTCACTTCTCCCAAGGCATCCACCGCATGCCCTTGAGTAACTTACACGCTCTTTTATCTCAAGAGACGAGTGCCTTACACTTTAGATCGACGATCCAAGAAAATCATCGGCTGCTTGGATCATCGGCCATTTGTCAATGAACTAAACATCCAAAGGTGTAACTGGAGTCCGCCAGCTGGCGGAGTAAAAAATGGTTGACCCATCCTGCGCATGATCTCTTCTCGAACTAGGATATCTATCCTCTTCTCGAAGTAGATAATGCTTTGGAGGGTGATTTTTACTGGCGTAAAAATCAAAAAGGCAGGGCGTTCACCCTGCTGGTCAAAAATCAGTCAGTCAGGTGAACCTATGTTCGCAGCAGGTTTTGCAAATATAAAATAGCCAAGTCGTACAGGCCAGATGCAAGATTAAAAATTAGATGCCCCAAAAGCTTACAAAATGTAGTATAGCGAGTGTCTGGCGGCGTGCCAGAAGCACTAGTTGCAAGAGTACTATATACAGAGGTGGCTTGCAAGAGATATTCTGCCACCTTTTTCTAGCAGGGTCAAGAGTGGGCCCAAGGTGGGATATAATCAGAGGGTGGAAGACATCAAAACCACCTTAGGCAAGGTCAAGAATAAGGTTCGCAATCCCCATCTCCACTCCGAGCTACACACTTTGGTAGACGAGGCCCGAACTCGCTTCGGCGAGACCGCGACCAAGGGCAAGGGCTCCTTCGCCTTTTACCTCGGGTTCTTTAAGCGGCTAGGGGTGCAAAAGGTGCGCCAACTGCTGGGTGAGGTAGTCGAGTCGGACGCCAGCGATCCAAAGCGACTCTTTTGGTACAAAGTAGCAAAAGAGTCCAAAACTGATTCAAAGAATTAGTTTTGGGGACTGTGGCGCCTGTCCCGCATATAACGCTACTGAAATAACAGAAGGTACTTCGTTTTTCAGTAAGGAATTGTGCGGGAGTGGAAAATTAAAAATGAGGGGGGCCCTTCAACCCCCTCCAAACGCTAGCTGGCGTTTGATCCAGCGGCACTTTTGTCTTGCTAAAAGTGCCCAAAAGCGTGGCCCGCAACTGCGGGTCTATTCAATGGCAAAATCATCTTTCCGTTAATGGTCGAAACTCGTCGCTTACCAGCTCCTCAAACATCTCCCCACGGCGATAGTTTTGCTCATTTCAAGACGACCCTCCGTTGAAGAGCCGAGTTAAAGAGCGGAGCAATTTGCTCGATGGGGTTATGGGATGGGGCGCTCAAGCTCCGATGGCGGAATGTCTACAGTTATTTGTTTGCATCTTTACCCCAAGCGCTGACTTCTTCTGGACTAGCTCCTCTGTACATGTACGCAGGGATAAGATATCTGTCACCATTATGGAGTAATAATGAATATGCCCCAGCTGGTTTTTGAGAACGAATCATGAACATTGGTTCTAGACCGCGTCTTTTCTCAACTGGTTTTTGCGTGTAGCTTTTTTGGAACCGAAATTGCTTCAGCATGATGAAGGTTCCCATCCTGGATAGATTGATTGGACGTGAAGTGATTTCATCAAAGAGCCATTTAAATAGATTGTCTGGACTATGCTTGATGAGAACTTCATGAATTTGGTGGTTATCAGTGAAGAGCTGGAGCTCATCGGTGAATCGTTTAACCCCAACGAATGCCCGTACAGCATTGGTAACCGGGTTGGTCGGCAAGTCTCGTCTAATCCCCATATCCAAATTTGTATGCCCACTCTTTATCCTCTGGCGGTCTAATTGTATAAGCCGTCCTTCGAGGTGCTGCATTAAGGCTTTGGTGCCCCGCCTCGGCGGGTTACTAAGACCACCGTGGCCTAAACAGTTGAGGTAGAACCATAGTGTCGGATAAATGTCCTGCCGTTTCTCGCCATCTATCACGGCGCGGATAAGACTCAAGGCACGCACTAAATCACTGGGGCTAGATAGGCCCATCCGAAACATAGCGTTCAGTTTGGATAGTGCACTTTTTGTTGCCCTAGTCACCATCACTCTAGTTTACCACTTGATAAAATCCGCCTCCAGAGCTATAATCTGGACTAATGTAAAATGGAAGGGATGAAGCGAAAGATTTTACTAGCTTCGGTGCCGAAAGAACTAACTGTCCTGCGTGAAGTTAGTACTCCAGTAAAGAAAGTTGACGACAAAATTCGTGCCTTAGTTTTGGATATGTTTGATTCAATGCGCGCCGACAACGGCATTGGTTTGTCCGCTCCGCAAGTCGGCGAATTGAAGCGGATTATTATCACTGAATATCCACATGGCAAAGATCAAGTCCCTCGGACTGCGATTATTAATCCGGAAATTATTTGGACATCAAAAAAACAAGTAGTGGATGAAGAGGGCTGTTTATCATTCCCTGATTTGTTTGGAATGGTGAAACGACCAGAAAAAATTCGTTATCGCGGGCTGGACGAGACCGGCAAGCCCATCGAGGGCAAAGCCGGCGGATTACTGGCGCGCGTCATCCAGCATGAAACCGATCATTTAGATGGTGTACTATTCATCGATCAGTTGGAGGGTGATTTGTATACCTACGAAAAACAGGATGATACAGAGAAGCTCTAATATTGTCATCCTCGGGCTTGACCCGGGGATCCAGACCGAAACAGATTTTGTTTTCTTTTCTGGGTCCCCAATCAAGTTGGGGATGACCCGATGAAATGAACAAATCAAGCACACATCGGGTCATTTTCATGGGGACGCCGGAGTTTGCGGTGCCTTCTTTGCGGGCGCTGATAGATAGCCCGCAATTTGAAGTGGTGGCTGTGGTCACCCAGCCGGATAAGCCGACTGGACGCAAACAGGTCATCACCCCCTCCCCCGTCAAAGCCCTAGCCCAAGAACAGGGGATAGCGGTACTGCAACCGGATAAAGTAAAAACTAATCCGGATTTCTGGCAGAAACTACGAGGACTTAATCCCGATGTAATGGTGGTGGCCGCCTACGGCAAAATCCTGCCGCAGGAGGTTTTGGATATCCCGCCAAAGGGCATCGTCAATGTTCACGCTTCACTTTCGCCCAAATATCGCGGGGCCTCCCCCATTGCTTCAGCCATTCTGAACGGCGACACCCAAACTGGCGTGACCATTATGAAGCTGGTTCTGGCAATGGATAAAGGGCCGATTATCGGCCAGAGCGAACCGGTTGATATCGACCCGACCGACACGACCGGCAGTTTAACCGCCAAATTAGCTCAGACCGGTGCCGATGCTCTACTGAGATATCTCAGTAGATATTTAGACGGTGAACTCACGCCCACCCCCCAAGATGACAGCCAAGCTACGTATACCAAACTGCTCGACAAATCCGTGGGTCAAATAGATTGGCATGAAAATGAAGAGCTCATCGCCCGCCAAGTGCGGGCTTATTCCCCGTGGCCATCGGCTTATACCACATTAGGCGGCATGTCAGTTAAAATCCTATCCGCCGAAGTGGCTCCCATCGACAATCCGACAGGGCATATCACTAAAATCGGCCAAGATATGTTTATCGGCCGACTGAAAATCAGTCAATTACAGCCTGCGGGCGGCAAAGCAATGGCCGGTAGCGCATTTTTAGCCGGCCACTCCGAAATTATTAGCACCTTCGTGCTATAATGAAAACGGTTTTATTGACAACTTTAACCACGAAGAAGTTATATTATTAACTTCCCCGGAGGATGCCATGGCATATCTTTACCTCCTCATCGGTATTGTGGACCTGATTCTGGTCTTCATTAACCGCGACTGGGGTTTCACGCTGGCCGTGATCCTCGGTATCGTCTATGTGGTGTTTGGCCTCTACGAGGTCTTTATGCCACGCAAATAGCCCCAGTACCATTCGGTACAGGGCATAGGATTCTTCCTGTTATTATCTTTTGGATCCACAAAAGCCCCCGTCAGCTGACGGGGGCTTTTGGTGTCCGTATGGAGTATGGAACTTGCCCACTCTGGAGACGGCCGTCGTCCTAGTGGGCAAGCAAATAAATTAATCCCCCCACCAATAATCCTTGCGGCAGCAGCCCGATGAACCATCCTCTTGGTTCACGGGCGTACTGCAGCACGTCGGTGTGCCAGACGTGAAACTGTTTCATAAGCGGAATGGCATTCCACTTCGGCCAAAACAGTCCGGGAATCTCGATGAAGTCCGGCGCGTTAGCTGCCAGCCCAAGAGTTAACGCGTACCAGCGAATTGATTCCGGTATCAACCACCACCACAGCCCCAGCGCCAGCAGCCCATCCCCCGCCACTAGCAAGATGTTGGCGGTATTTAAATGATGCCCGCCGATGGTATCTCGATGAGGCACGGCGTCCAAAACAAAATGGGAACTGACTGCCGCGATAGCGGCTGGTGCGGCTTCGGGGATACCTTTAGCGATAGCCAGCCCGGTTAGAAAATGCGGCGTGATCAGCATTACTTCAACAGAGTGTGGTCCAACACTTCGTTAATCCTGCCAAAGAATCCGCCAACGACTGGCAGCACCCCAAGTCTGTCTAAGATCAAGCCCGCCAACCCCAAGACCAACGCCAGCCCGATGGTCGCCCCCAACGCGGTAAAGAGACCGCTGACAAATGAGCGGGCCATCAAACTACTCCAACTGGTGTAGTACTTCTCAAGCGCCCGAGCAAAATCGCCCAACACCCGGTCTTTGCCAGTCAGCATCTTTTTCATCTCCCCCATTATATCAACTAAACCGTGATGTTCTCGCTGATGTCGTAGAGAGAGTAGGCCACATTATTGACCCAATGACCGTAGGGCCGAACATACTTCCAAGTCGCCACCATCTGTTTGGGATCGGGCTCGCCGTCCTCAGGGTCGTATTTATACAACAGTTCGGAGGTGTACTTGATGGATTCTTCCCAGGAAGCGAAGTCGCGAGTCCGGCCGTACTTGACGCTACCCGAAGTGTAGTCCTTAATCCCCCACGCGTTGAAGGCCCCGCCCAGGTGTTTGCCGTAGCTAGATTCCGCGGCTGAGACGGCGACGATGCTTTTCCAATTCGAGTACTGAATAAGTTCCTCAGCAGGCAGAGGACTGCCTTTTTCGCTCAAAAAATCCCGCAACGCTAAAGTCGCCGGGTCCTCCACTGGCACCGGGCTGTGTACGCTCATAATCGCGGACGCAAAAAGGGCCACTAGGGCCCCCAATAATCCATTCATAGGCGGTTTTTAAGTAGCCGCCCCCAGATGTTCGACTGCCTCCTACTCTACCTTAAAACCCCTTCTCGGTCAAGGCGCCAGAGACCAAGAAAAAATCGCTTTACGTAGACGTAAAACGATTTAGTGGGGGTTCATATCCGCTGGGAGTGGGCAGCCAGACCAACCGATCCCTTTTGACGGGATAACCCGACAAATATCAGGTGCGGCCAAGATTCGGTCAGATGGCGCATCCCTGCAGCATTGAGACAGTTGTCGTTGTACTCGGCGTTGGAGAAGTTGATATGGTAGCTGTGGCACTTAGGACACCTAAGGCGGTGGCAGACAGTGCCCGATATTTCGAAGTCCTGCCCCAGACCAGTGAAGCCACAGTCCATGCATTCCATCGGTCCCACACTTTCCACCGACTGTAATTCTTCTTCTGGCAGCTCCGGGTTCCCCACCGGCTCTGCCGGATCCTCGGGAATCCGAGTTAGAGCGCCTGGCCCCATTAATGACATAACCCACCTCCCTAGTAAAGTTGCGCCGAGAAGAACCTCGGTAGACGAGCCCACTCCACCTTCAAATCCGTTCTAGGTCAACTCTCTTTGGAACATAAAAAAGCCGTTTTGTCGCGCGACAAAACGGCTTTGGCTAGTGGTACAAGCTATCCTCCGGAAGGGGTGGAAGTTGGAAAACGCTCAAAGATGGCCTCGATGCCATCTTTGGTGTACTCCCAGGCGTCGAAGAAACGCTCAACGCGGACCGCCCAACCCCCCAGCAGGTTAATGATGTCAATATGCTGACCATTAAGCTGGATCGAGGAAGCATCAAGGCACTGATTCAAGTGCTTGCCGTCTTGCGTAGCGGCGAAACAGCGTTCTTGCATAAACCGATAGGCCTCTTCGTAGCTGACGCCTGCGTCAATGAGCGCGATGCGAATTTGCTGGCTGGCCCAAACCCCCAGTGTACGCTCAAGATTTTCCTTCATCTTGCCCTGAGAGACCTCCAGCCCACGCACGATATTGGTCATCTTCACGATCATGTAGTGCGTATAACTGGTGGCATCGGGGTAGACCTCTCGCTCCACGCACGACTGACTAATGTCTCTGCACTCGGGGGTGCTAATGACTTCCATCAGCGTCTGGGATTTAGCCCGGACCATCTTGGCCATGCCTATCATCCGTTCGAGCATGATCGGGTTTTTCTTGTGCGCCATCGCGCTGCTCCCCTTCTGCTTTTTGCCGAACGGCTCCCGTACTTCGCCGACATCCGAACGGGACATCTCCCAGAGTGTCCGGGCCAGCTGTTCGATCGTGGAGGCGATAACGGCCAATACATTAAGATAGCTGGCGTGGTGATCACGCTGTACGATCTGCGTCGAGACGTCGACCGGCATCAACCCAAGCTCCTCCAAAACCAACCGTTCCAGCTCCGGGTCGAGTCCGGCATAGTTACCGATAGCTCCGGAAAACTTGGCCCAGATCAGCTCCTCGTCGATACAGCTCCGTAGCCGCATCAGGTTATTGTGCTGCTGGTCGGCAAAGACCAAGCAGAGCCGGCCGAAGGAGTCGGGCTCGGCATACTGGCCGTGGGTGCGAGCTATCATCATTGTAGTTTTGTGTTTGTGAGCCAGATTTAGCAGCTCGACATACAGCCGATCCAACGCTGCGAGAATGATCCGCGCGCTTTCGCCGAGCCGGAGCATCAGAGCAGGGTCCTCGGTGTCAAACGAGGTGATGCCCTTATGCACCTCCCTACTATACTCACCATAACCTGCCGCTGTCAGACTCTCTTGAACCGTTTGGACGAGGCTGATAAGGTCGTGGTTGATCTCAGTGTCAATCGCTTCGACCCGCTCAACCGAGAAACTTGCGTGCTGAGCGATAGACTCGTAGACGCCGGGTTCAAGCTGGCCTAGCTTAACTCGGGCGCGCAAGAGAGCTAGCTCGACATCCAACCATCCTTGGTACTTCCTCTGTTCGCTCCAGAGATCCTTCATCTCTGGCAAAGTATATCGTGGTATCGACATCTCTAATACCTCCTCGTAGAATGTAAAGATTCACCGAAAAGTTACCTCGGTAAGACGAGGCTACTATACTGCATATTCAAATAGCTAGCAACCAGAGCTAGTTTTGGCATAAGCCAGGCTTAGTCCGTCAGCTGACGGACGGAGACTGGTGGACCTAGGCAGAATTGAACTGCCGTCTCAGCAATGCGAATGCTGCGTACTACCGCTGTACTATAGGCCCTTCGTCAGAATGGACTCGACTTGATGCACTCCCCTCGATAAGCTCGGGGCGGCTTTTGGGTCTCGTCATTCCTCCTCTTAAAATCACAAACACAAGCTTAGTTTGTAATTTTGGTTTTTCAAATACCCTCAAAGGGGAACTGTTTTTTACCGATTTTGATTATATCACCCTCATGGGCCCCAGTTTTCTGCAGCTCGGCCAGTACCCCCATCCGTTGCATGATCTTGTAGAACCTGGCCATGGCCTGGGGATTGTCAAAGTTGGTTCGTACCGCCAACCGTTCCTGCCGCGGGCCTTTCACTGTGAACACCCTGCCTTTTTTTACAACTTCGAACCGCAGATATGGCAAATCTCTAACCGTGAACACTTTAAAGAGTTTGTCGGCCTCGGTTTGATGTTTAACCCGCGGCAACTGTACAGCGATCACATTGACTAGTTCGCGCGTGCCGTGGTGAGCGGCGGCGGAGATGAAGTAGACCGGCCGGCCGCGAAACTTGAGTTTTTTTAGTTCGGACAAACGCTTCGGGGTGATGGCATCGATTTTGTTAAAGACTATTATCTGGGGCTTACTGGCCAGCAGTTTGTTGTAGGTTTTTAGCTCGGCACCAATCGTTTTAAAATCGGCCCTGGGGTCTAGGCTAGTAGCATCCAAAAGATGGACTAGGAGTTTGGTTCGCTCAATATGACGTAAAAATTGGATGCCCAGACCCCGGCCCTTGGAGGCGCCCTCGATCAGCCCAGGGATGTCGGCTACTACAAAACTTTTGTCATTCAGCTTCACTATCCCCAAGTTTGGAATCAATGTAGTGAACTCGTAGTTAGCGATTTTGGGCCGGGCGCTAGTGATGACCGAGAGAAGCGTGGACTTGCCGACATTGGGCAAGCCGATCAGACCGACATCGGCTACGATCTTAAGTTTCAAAACTATCTCCTTCTCTTCTCCCGGTTCGCCGAGTTCGGCAAAGGCCGGGGTTTGGAAACTAGCCCGCGCAAAGCGGGCATTGCCCATGCCCCCCTCCCCGCCTTTGGCAACCAAGAATTTGTCGCCAGAGTCATCTAGGTCGGCGACGAGAAACTCCTGTGGCTTGCGACGCACGGTTTCGATTTCAAAAACTTGGGTACCCACCGGCACTTTTAAAACTAAGTCTCCTCCGGAATGACCGAAGGATTTTTGTTTCCGGCCAGGTTGCCCCACTTCAGCGTGGTAGGCGCGGTGCTTGGCTAGGTCAGCCAGCGTATTCAAATTGTGATCGGCAACGATATAGACACTGCCACCCCGGCCGCCGTCCCCGCCATCGGGACCGCCTTTGGACACGAACTTCTCCCTACGGAAAGACACGGCGCCGTTCCCTCCGTCGCCGGCCTTTACTTTAAAGCTGACCTCGTCTGCAAATAGATTTGTCATAGCCCCTTCATCATACGAATAAAAAACCCCGGGCCATAGCCCGGGGCCTATTGTGAAAGAAGATTTAGTTTAGGTCAAGGTCGGTGGCAGCCTCGGCAGCAGCCAGCTTGCGATAGGTTAGCCATGACAGCCCCAGAGCGGCCAAGACCAAACTGGCGCCCACCCACGGCCAATCCTCGGGACCAGACCCCGGCAGAGCGCCGCTAGTGTAGGTGTAGCCATAAAAACTGGCTTCGGCACCGTCAGCCCGGACCACCTTCACCGAGCGGGTACTGCGACCCACCAAGTCGGGTTCAGCCGGCACCTGCATCAAGATAATGCTGTCCGTCCAGTCTAAGATAATAGCCAGCTTCACGCCCACATATACCTTGCTCGCATCCGGCTGGTAGCTACCAAAGTTGCCACCATAGATAGTTACCTGCTGAGTAACGGTTTTGTTGCCGCTCAGCGGCACCAGCGAGGTGATATACGGATCAGTAGTGGTCCCGCCTGGGATAGGAGTTGGGGTAGGAGTAGGAGTTGGAGTCGGTGTTGGTGTAGTCCCGGCAGTAATCGTGATAGCGGCCGAACCACCGCCAGTCACAGACAGAATATCGCCCTGAGCTGGATCTTGATGTGCCACATTGGACTGGGCTTGATCCACTCCCACGGTCGTGCTGCCGGTCTTAAGCGTCTTAAAGGTCAAAGTCGAAACCTTGGCGTTGGCCGAATTAACGGCGGTCGAAGTGCCCGGTGCCACTAGTCCCGTTACCAACTGCCGGCCAGCCCCCTGGGCCAAGACAATCGGCACAGTGAATAGGCTGCCGGCGTTGTTAGCGCTCACGAACTCCAAATAAGTCGTATCAAAAGTAACTACCGCATCCACCCCCACCACCGGCTGGCTGGCTGTGTTGACCATTAGGTCGATAGTAAAGGTATTAGCCGCGCCGCTTAAGAAAGTGGCTGACTTGGCGGCCGGGCTGAAAAAGATGGTCGCATTGCCAGCGGCCAGGGCAGGCACAAAACCGGCCAACACCAATCCAGTGCCGGCAAGTAAGTTAGCTAGTTGAACGATCTGCTTTTTCATTTTTAGTTTTGAGAGGTCCCCACCGTATTATTTTATTATACTACAATTTCCTTTTTTTGTCAAGAGGTGGGTGTCTCACCTCCTAAGGCCCCTGCCGCTTCCTGGAACTTCTCGATAAAGATAGAGTAGTCCAAGACATCTACCGTACCGTCCTGGTTCAGGTCGGCAGTTGGCTCTGTTACCACAGGTGCATCGGTATCGGTCAAATTTGAAAGTAAATCCACGGGCGCTTCTTCGCCGTTACCGCTCGTCCCCTCGTAAATAATATTCATCTCGGCTACGGCTGGACGATCACTGGCCACATAATCGGTGAAGATAAATTTGAACTGGACGAACTGCGGCAGGCTGTTCTCCCACGCCACCTGCTGACGGCGATAGCCATTGAAAGTATCTGTCGGAATAAATTCCAACGTTCTAAATGACGCAGCTTGCGCTTCGGCCACGGTTGCCCCCGCCCGGTAGGCATAAGCGATCGTTGAGCCCGCCGGTTGGTAGTCCATGACTTGCAACGCTTTGATAAATAGGTCACTGTCGCCCAGATCAACTATCGGCGAGATATAACTGGCGGGACGCGTTACCACTCCGGTCAACTCTTCCGCGCTTACCAGCGGCATCACAAACCCAGCTTTGGCGCCAGGGTCTTGCGGCTGACCTGTAAAGTAATAAAAGGCGGCTGTGTTATCCAGTACAGCGTCGTTACGATCGCCGAGATCAGCCAGCCACACGGCAGTACTAGTTCCAAAGAAGTCATCATCGCTACTCATACTGATAACTTGCAGCCGGGCGGCGCCGGCGCCGATCAGCTTCAAAAATCCTTCCAAGAAGTTGCTTCTTGCGATCAAGGTAATGGCCACTACTAAGCCGGCGATCGAAACCAGAGCCGTAACAAGCCAGCGATAGTCCCTGGGTTGTGGTTGCAATGGGGGTTGTGGAGCAATAGGTTCCATATGTATATGTAAGTTAACCGGCTGGCGGTGCGTCTGGCGGCCGCGGGATACCATCGGCACGCAAGGCACCCGACTCCAACCAGTGGCTATAGCCGCCAACAAATGGGAATACATCCAAAGAATCGACCGAGTTACTGTTGTCAAAGTCGGCTAGCTTAGTCAGTAAGGTCTGGGCTATCTCACCCAAGAATTGGCTCCAGTCGGTAGAGTCGACCTTATCCCACGAACCGTAAGGGGTGGGGGCTTCAGTTGGACTGCCGGGCATAATGTCTCCGGCCGGCAGCTCGGGGAAGGTCAACGCGACAGTGATAATGTCACCGCTAATTGGAGGCGTGAATCTTACATCCTCATTAGCTTTGCGGGAGAGATGCTTGGGAGTTTTAATGTAGGCCGTATAAGTTTCATTGAATTTAAGCGTGGTTGTATCGCTGATCGGGCTAGTTGTCAGCGTCCCTTGGTCGTTGGCATCGGTTGAAGTTGTGCCGCTATATAGCCGCTCCAAGCCCTGGTACAGCGAGAGGGTAAATGACAGGTTGGGATCTTTTTCTGGCCCGCGCTGGACCGGGGCGGTAAAGTTGAGGATCGCTTGGGCGATGGTTTCACCATCGCTGGTTGACTGGACTATGAGGGTAGCGGGAGGGCTCACCGCTTCCCACTCCCCGCTCGTGCCTTTCACGGTAAATGTATAGGTCCCAACCGTGGCGGAGTGCAGCCGCAACTTAACGCTGCCCGTCTGCACATCAGCGGTAGCGGGGATAAACTCGCCGTCGAACTTACCGGCGGCATCTTGGCCGTTGCTATCGATCCGACTCGCCAGCGCGAATGTAACCTGGCCGGCGAACTCGGGCGTATTGGGGGACAAGAACAGGTTGATCGTATATTCGGCGTAAGCTTGCAAATTATCGTCGGTCGTCCCCGTGGTCGGCGGGCCGACTGTGATCATGAATGGCGCAGTAGCAAAATCTGTAGTATAGGCAATGCTGACGCTCCGGACTTTGGGCCGCGTATCCAGAGTGATTGGTTGGGTGATCTCAAAGGCTATCTCAATACCAAAGGATTTAGTTGCGGCCAAATCGGCTGGCGTGTCGCCCGTGATCGATTGGCCCGATTGGATTGGCAAACGCTTGATCAGCTGTTGATCGGCATTATAGAGCGCCACCCAGTAGTGCATCGTTACACCCGGGACAGTCAGGTTACTGCCGGCCACTCCGACAGTCGCCAGATCTTTTAGGCTGGCGTTACCGGCTACTTCTGGGGGAGTGTATCTAGTAGAAGTGTAGTAAGCGGCGTAGTCAGATGGTTGGGTACCATCCCCACCAGTACGGCCGGCAGATATCACCGAGAAGGCGCTGGACTTAAAACTGCCGCCATCATAGCTGCTGGTCTTGTTTAGTTCGACCTTGATCTTCACTAGCCGGCCGGCCAATTGCGGGCGCACCGTCCAAGTGGCCGAGAAGTCGGTGGCCTCGGGATTGAACGGCACTTCAAAACCAGGCGCGGTGATAACCCCCGTCAGCAATGGAAGACTGTCAGCGGTCTCGTAACTGACCGTCATTTGTAATCCCGTCAGGTCCCAGCCTTGCGGGTCCACCGTCCAACGGGTGGTCATAGAACTATTAATCGGGTAAACCTCACCGGCCGTTGGCTTGGTGAAGTTAACCAACGGACCGCTCCCCGCCACCATGAAGGTGGCTGGCGGGAAACTACTTTTGGCGTATAACGTCTGGCCACCGACTAATGCCGAGAGGTTATAGACCCAAGTGAAGCTAAATTGATACTGCGCTCCGGGGACTAGGTCGGAGGGAACTGCCCAATCGTACGAGGTAACTTTGGTAACGTCCTTGACCGTGATAACATCTGGCTCCAGATCAACTATCGTCTTCCAAGCAGTTGCCGGCTCTGACAGAGCCTTGTAAGAAATTCTTAAGTAGCGAGTGTTGGCGTGAACGGTCGTGAGGATGTCGGCGTAAGCCGAAGGGTACGACCAACGGATCGTGTACCGGCCGCCGGCTCTAACCTCATTGAGCTGAGGCTGGGTAACGGTTAGGCCCCCGCCGAAGACCACCGGGTAACTAGTGTAAACGAATGAACCGTTGATGGGACGAAAAACTAAACTAGCTTCCTTGCCGATGAAGTAGGCCGACCCTCGTTCGCCGCCTACGCCCGTGACGTTTTCTAATGGATTAATCCAAGTGTATGAACCGGACGCTAGGTCCACACTCCCGACAAAGGCGCCTTCGACTGAGCCATCCTTTAGTGTGTAGCTGATCTGCGCTAACGTGTTGGCCGGGACACTGCCAGCGTCCCATGTTAATGTAAATGACCGTTGGCCGCCGACAATTTCCGGCTTGATCACCCCGTTGTCCGGACTAGTCCCGATCGGCGTAGGGCTGGTGAGTGTAATGGGAGCGGCAACGGTGCTGATAGATAGATCGCCTGAACTGGTTACGCTGTACTGCACCCCGCCCAGTTTGGTCGTGATAGAGAACTTCATCTTACTGCCCAGCTTAACGTTGGCCGGGATGGTCCAGGCCCGAGTACCGATAAAGGCGTCCATGCCAGATACCACCGGAACATTCACCCAAATCCCGCTTTGGTTGTAGTAGCTAGCCGTAATGTCGGCGAGTAAGCCGACCGGCGGTTTAGCCTCTGGGTCAACTGTCCATTTAAGCGTGTAGGTTGAACCGGGGTAGACCGGGCCGGCATTGCCGGCCGGGGCTGTCCAAGTCACAAAACTGCCTAACTGCATTGAGACTGCGTCTGTATAGGTCTTGTCCCCGCCAACAAATGTACCGCGGCCATCGGTGCCATAACCAGTGAACTCCATCCCTACCGCTGGTCCGCTGGTGCGATTCCAAAACTGCGATCCAATGTTAGACCAAATATAGTCGCCGCTGATGGGCCAGCCGTTAGCTCCCCAAGGAACATCTTTTTGGATGTCGATCTTGGGATCAGTTTGGCCGTCCATAAAGTAAACTGCATTGGCCTTAGCGTTGTTATAAAATCCTGCTGCTGACATCGGCGGGAGCATTTTGCCTCCGCGCCAGAGTAACGCCAGCGCTCTTTGGTCGCTGCCAAAAATCTGACGGGGTTGGGATATGGGTTTATCCCAGTCGGTAGCGCCAGCGGTGCTGATCACCCCGCCCGTGATCGGCACCCAGACACTAATAGAGCGAGTAGTAACAACAGTGGAGGTCTGATCGGTATTGTTAATGTAAATAGCCTGCAGAGTTACATTGTTCAAGCCTTCCTTCCCAAAGAAGCTGAGTGGGAGAGAACTTAGATCCCAGTCGAACTGGCCCTTTACCAGATCATCGCCGATAATATCGCCGTCGTTGGGCTGACGCTGATAAAAGAACAAATCTACCTCGTCTGCGCTACTGACGGCTTTAACCCGCAGTACATCTCCTGGGTTGCCCGGGCGCAATGCGTTGTAGTGGTATTGAAATTCGATACGGTAGTGCGACCGCCACAGGAGAACCTCGTTTTGGACAGGAGCGTTGAAGTTGGCGCCCAAGCCGGTTTGGGCATTCACTTGCTGACTGACACCCTGATAAACCATCCAGCCAGTGAAAGAGATGGCTAACATTAATATCAGCGCCCAGTGGACGTAGGTCGTGTTGGACCGCGGCTGATGGTCCTGCAACTGTTTGGTTAGCCGATCGAGCATAGGATTTGTGTTTGTTTGAACCGCCCTTTATTGGGCTGTCTCTGGTACCGTAATGGTGGCGTAGTCGCCCTGGGCGTCTGCGCCGGCCTCAGTCCCCACGTGAGTCCCGCCGTCCCAAGTATTGAAGACTGCCGCTGGCCCCACCTCGGCTTTGGAGCCAAAGAACTTCAGTAGGTTACCGATCTGTTCAGAGAAGAGTACAACCAAAACCACCGCGACTACCGCGGCGATGACGAGACCGATCTTGAACCCCCGAGTCTGGAAAAAGTACATATTTTTCAGGTTTGTTTTTGTTTTAGGTATTAGTTCATTGTAGCATAAAAATTAGATTATGTCAACCCCAAAGAAAGGGCCGTGGCTTGACCACCTCGGGGTGGCGTGATAATGTTTGTCTGTTATGAAAAAGGATATTCACCCAAAATACTTCCCTAAAGCCAAGATCGCCTGCGCCTGCGGCAACATCTTGGAGGTGGGTTCAACGACCGAAACTATGCGGGTGGATATCTGTGCCAAGTGCCATCCGTTCTACACCGGCAAGCAAAAGTTGATCGATAAGGCCGGACGGGTAGAGAAGTTCCAGGAGCGGATAGCTAAAGCTGCCCAGGTGAAGACCGGTAAGAAGCCGGCCAAGAAAAGCTAATGTGCTAGAGACTAAACTTTATGCCACAATGGGAGTGGCCGGGTTTTACTTATGAAGTTAGACGACATTAAATCTGAGTATCAACAGATCCAGCAGCGGTTGGCTGGTTTGGCCGCACTCCCCCCCGCAGAACAGACCAAACTTCTGAAACGCGAGGGCGAACTAAAGGAGGTAGTAACGATCGCCGAACAGGTTGACCGGTGGCGAAAGGCGGTGGCCGACCACCGACAAACTGCCGCTGATGGCGATCCGGAGTTAACCCAGCTAGCCAACGAAGAGTTGCCAGAGCTTGAAGCCAAGCTAGCCCAAGCCGAGGCTAAACTTGAGACTTTGTTGGTCCCCAAGGACCCCAACAACGAACGGGACGCACTGATCGAGATCCGGGCCGGGGCAGGAGGCGATGAAGCCGCTATTTTTGCCGGCGAACTCTTTCGGATGTATAGCCGGTTCGCGGTCGAAAAAGGCTGGCAGTTAGAACTGATCGGGAGTGCGCCCACCAGCGATGATGGGTTCAAGGAAGTTATCTTCCAGGTGCTTGGGCCAGGGGCCTACGGCACATATAAATTCGAGAGTGGTGTTCATCGGGTTCAGCGGGTGCCGGTAACCGAAGCCAAGGGACGGGTTCACACCTCTACCGCTACCGTGGCCGTTTTGCCCGTAGCGGAGGAGTTCGATCTCGAGATCAAACCAGAAGATATTCGGATGGATGTGTTTAGGTCCAGCGGCCATGGCGGCCAATCGGTCAACACAACCGACTCAGCAGTTCGGATCACTCATATCCCTACGGGGTTAGTGGTAACCTGCCAAGATGAAAAATCTCAGACCCAGAATCGGCTCAAGGCGATGAACGTATTAAGGTCCAGGCTGTTAGCCCAAGAAGAGGATAAACGGCGCCAGGCCCGGTCGGAGGCCCGACTCCAGCAAATTGGGACCGGTGACCGGAGTGAGAAGATCAGAACCTACAACTTTCCTCAAGACCGGGTAACTGATCACCGCATCGGGACAAGTTGGCACAATCTCGAATCGATCATGAACGGCCACCTGGCCCCGATCGTGGATGCCTTGCAGGCAGCCCAGCGTGCGTTGGACCAGCAAGCACCGTCATGACCTCAGTACTCAAACTCACTCGCTGGGGGGCGGCGCGATTGACCGCGAGTCCGACCCCGCAGTTGGACAGCGAGGTGCTTTTGGCACACGTTTTGAACTGCAATCGAGCCGAACTCTACGCTCGCATCGACCCACCAAGTTGGTGGCAGACTTGGCGTTTCCGCCGGCTTATAGCCCAGCGGGGTCGGGGGGTACCCGCGGCCTACTTGACCGGGCACAAAGAGTTTTTCGGATTGGATTTTTTAGTTAATCGCCATGTCCTCATCCCTAGACCCGAGACTGAGACGATAGTCAAACGCGCTCTGCGGCTAATCCAGGAGTGGCATTTGCCGATAGTCTACGAAGTTGGGACTGGCAGCGGGAATATCGCCGTAGCCCTAGCCCATCATCTGCCTGGTTTGCGTGTCGTAGCCAGTGATGCGTTCAAAGAAACATTAGCAGTTGCCCGCCGTAATGCCAGACGTCATGGCGTGGAAGACCGCATCGAGTTGGTACATGCCGATCTGGGCCAACATATCACGGAGGCTGACTTGGTAGTGGCTAATCTGCCGTATGTCCCAACCGACTACAAAGCCCGACGGGAGATATTTTTTGAACCGGCCCAGGCAGTGTTCGTTAAGGACGATGGGTTGGCTCTGTATAAACAATTCTTGATCCAAACTAAATTCCGCCTAGCTGTGATCGAGCTGGGCCCGTGGCAGTTGGACCGGTTACTGCCTTGGCTGACTAGCAACTTACCCCACCACGCAGTGGAGGTTGTCCGTGATGAGAGCGGATATGTCTGCGGTCTGCAGCTTACTGCGCCTGGATCCGGCGACGGATCAGACCAGCTACCTCGTCAATAATTTTGGGCATCTGTCCATCGTAGTTGATCACCCGCACGTCGAAGCGCGGGGCTTGGACGAGTTCGTCGCGGGCGATCGCCAGCCGGCGTCTGATCTCGTTTTCGGCCATGCCGCGCTTTTCTAGGCGTCTGCGCAAGATGTCGAACGCCCCTGGCATAAGAAAAATAACATAGGTACTAGGGTATCGACTCTTCAAAGCGTCCGCGCCAGTTACATCAACCACCCAGAGAGGAGACTGGCCGGCGGCTAAGATACCATCCACATCCCGGTGCTGACTGCCGTAAAAGTTGCCGGCATACTCAGCCCATTCAAACATTTGGTCTCGGCTAATTAGCGATTCAAATTCGGGACGAGAGACAAAGTGGTAGCTCACGCCCTCTACCTCATCGGCACGCGGAGCCCGGGTAGTAGTGGTCACCACTTTCGCGACCGGCAGACCCAGGGCCAGCACACCTTTGGTAATAGCCGTCTTCCCCACCGCGGATGGTCCCGTAATAACAAAATATGGTTTAGTGGTGTCCATTGAGGTAGTGAGTTAGATCGGCCGGCAGCGGCGAAGCGAATGTGCGCCGATGCCCCTGCAGGTCTACAAATGACACTTTATGGGCGTGAAGGAATTGGCGCGGCAGGTCATCTTTCCGACCATAAGTTTTATCGCCGACTAGTGGGTAGCCCAAGCCGCTAAAATGGACCCTGATCTGATGCGTACGACCGGTAGCGGGCAGCGCGCGAACGTAGGTCAACCCAGGCAGATAGCGAATCACTTCATAGCGAGTCTCGGCGACTTTCCCTGAGCTGGATGGAGAGACCCGAGTGCGATGAACTAGGTCACGGCCCAGCGGGATCTGGATCACCCCTCGCTTTGGCGTGAGCCGACCGTGTAGCAGAGCCAGATACTCTTTGTGGATTTGGCGCAGACGAAATAGATTTCTAAGATAAGTAAAACTGTCTCGGGTCTTAGCTACCAGCAAGACCCCCGACGTGTCTTTGTCGAGACGGTGGACTAGACCGTAGTGCTCCGTCTTTAGGGGAGATCTGGGAAGATGTTTGGCGAGCCAGTCGGTTAGAGTAGCTTCGGTCTGGCCGCTGCCTTCGTGGACTGACAGTCCAGCCGGTTTATCAACAACCAACATCTGTTCGTCCTCGTAAATAATATTGGGCTGTTTCATGGATGCCGCCACATCAACCAAAGAGCGTACACTATACCGATAAATATAAGTAGGTCAGCTGCGTTGGCCGTGCTGATATGCCAGATATTAATATAGTCAGCCACTGCGCCGTTGAACTGGAACCGCTCCCAAAGATTACTGGCACCCCCGCCAAAGATCAGCCCGCACGCCGTTGCCCAGGCTGGCCCAAGTTGGCGATAACGATAGAACCAGACGGTCACCAGCACTAAAAATCCGCCCGATACAAGTATCGCGCCAACCCCCGGCAGAACCCAACTAAATGCGATGCCCGGATTATAAATAATCTGACCTTGCCAAAACCAGCGGGCCATCTGCGCCACGCCAAAGACTATCGCTGCGGTTACCCAGAACTGACTAACTAGGTGTGGTCTTCCGTGCATGTCCTGGCGGCTGGATAAACTTTCAGACGCTCCTCATTGATCCAATCCCCAGTCGTTTCGCACCGTCCGTAGGCCCCCTCGTCGATTTTTTTGAGGGCCACGGTTACCTCCGCTAGTGACTTTTCTAGATCGGACACCTGCGCCTCACGTTCTTGGAAAACTTCGGACTCGCCACTGTTGTCAGCCGAGTCTTCGACCGTACCAGAATCATAATCCGGCTGCAGAGCGATGTAGGTGCCGGAGGCCTCGTCGTAACGAGAAATCTGACCTAACTGCTCTTCGAGAGATGCCTTCTGCTGCAACAGAATCTTCTGCTGTTCATCCAAAAATGCTTGGGAATAACGCGAATGCATAAGTATACTCCTTGATTAAACCGTTACCTCGCCCCTAGTAATTTTACCACGCTGACGAGTTTGTCCTTAGTCCCCAGTAGGATGAGCCGGTCGCCTGCCTCGACTACCGCGTCGCCGATCGGATTGATCAGCGCGGTACCGTCTGGTTTGTGGATGGCCAACACCGACACTCCATAGACACGATTAGAGAGTTTGCTCGCTATACTGTGACCAGCCGCGGGCGAGGTGTTAGCTACGATCACGTCATCGATCTGTACTTCGCGGTTGCCTAGATCTTGCACGTCATCCAAAAAGTCAGCTACTTCTGGGTTTAAAGCAAAGCTGGCCATCCGGAAACCTCCGATCTGATGAGGCGAGACAACTCGGTTGGCCCCGACTTGGGCTAGTTTGGCAGCGGTGTTATCTCGGTTAGCCCGAGCGACGATGAACAGATCATTATTCAGACCTCGAGCGGTGATGATAGCCAGCACGGTATCACTGTCCCTACCCAGGCAAATAATCAGCCCTCGGGCGTTCATCACCCCGGCTCTTTTGAGCGTAACTTCGTCCGTAGCGTCCCCGGCGATACACAGAAATCCCTCCCTCTCACATTCGTCGACCAGGGCTGGTTCACGTTCGATCACCACAAAATCGACCGGCTCCTTGGTCAGCTCGTGAGCCACCTGGCTGCCCACCCGGCCAAAACCGCAGATGATAAAGTGACCCGATAACGCTTTAAGACTCTTTTCCATTTTCTTTGATTTCAGATGCTCTTCTAGTTTATCTTCTATTAGATATTCCCCCAATAGACGCACCACATAGTAGATGGTGACTAACCCGAAAATGATCAATAGGATAGTAAAAACTTCGCCAGCCGGGCTCAGTGGATGGACCTCCTTGAACCCAACCGTAGCCAGCGTGATCACCACCATGTAGATAGCATCAAGTAAACTCCACCCCTCGATGAACATGTAGCCGATCGTACCGACCACTACCAGGGTGGCGATCAGAAACAATAGCCCCCAAAAATTTACTTGTCGTGATTTATCCGTCATCACTCTAAGTAAAGCGTAATAAGTTAGTTACTACAATCACCACGACTACAATCCAGAGAAGGATATACAGCCCCCAACCACCCAGCCATAAACTATTGGCTAGCGGCAGGAACCGCCATTTTTTAAATCGGGGTATCCACCAACTCAGCAGCAGGTACACCGTGATCCCGATCGAAACTAACATTATCAGCCATGCCCAGAGCGATGGCCGGTTGGCAATGATCTGTTGCGCGAACTGATCGGGGTTGTCCGACAGGATAGGACTCGTGAGCGCTAGTCTAGCCGCCGCGTAAGCTTGGTACATCTGCCAACCATTCCAGACGAACAGCAGCAATAGAACTGAGTTGCCTACCATAAACCAGCCTCGAGCCCGCGGCGAGATCGGTCGCTCCCCCAACTGCGGCTTAGTCGTCATGATGCGATACCAACTCCTTGTGGCCTGTCTGATGCAGGGCTAACGAATCCCCCCGCACTTTGCTCACGATTTGCTTATATTCGTTATAGGCATTTTGGATCATCACATTACCCTTAGCCACTTTATTGTCGAGGATCTCATCCATTTTAGATAGAGAGTGACCCAACTCGACCAAGAAGGCCTTGACTCGCTCCTCGTCCAGATGCACGGCATGCTTGCGATGCAGGTCCAGGAAGGTTAGTAAATAAGGTACCGTCATCCCGTAGGGGATGATGATGACATGATGGTCGCGGTAGGCTCGCATAATGGAATCCTTCAGCAGATAGTGAAGCGAGTCGGGTACCGCCATGATCGCCCACTCGTAGGTGGCTGGCGGGGAGATGTATTCACTCACCTCCCGAGCTTGACGCAAAACTAACTGTTCGATCTTGGGAATGATACGCAATTTAGCCGCTTCGTCCTCGGACTGATCCAGGGCCGCCAATTCGTCCACAGCCAGGATCTTGGAGTCGATCGGAACGATCCGCCCATCCGGCAGCTTGAGACCGAACTCGACTACCTTAGAGCCAACCTTGGCGTTGTAGGCCATAGCATCCTGGGGAAAGATCTTGAGAATCTCGCGAATGATGTTCTCCCCCGCCATCCCCTTGGTCTTGGACCCGCGCATCACGCTTTCGACGTTCCTGATAATAGTAGTGATATTGCGCTGATGTTCCTGGTCTCGCTTCTCGCGCTCTTGCGACTCAGTAAAAAGATTTTTTAAACTATCCGAAGTGCCTCGCAGTTCGGCTTTCAGGTCGCGTTGGACTTCTTGGGTAGCCCGCTGTTCGGCTTGTACTTTCTGTACAGCTTGAGCAATGATATCCACGGTTTTGCCCATACCGGCGTCGGTGGTGGTGGGCTTACGGATAAGCAATATCATCAAGGCGATAGTCAGAGCTACCCCTAAGACTGCGATAATAATCAGTTCAAGCATGGGTTTTGCGGTTAAGCCAATATGCCCCGATCAATACTATTGCTAAACTTGCCCACTGGGCGATAGTGAGAAACCCCAGCGTGTCGCTATCGACCCGGAAAAACTCCACTCCAAATCTAACGCTACTATATAGTACCAGATACCAAGCCAAGCGCCGCCCGGACTGGCCCGGGTTAACATCTACCCTCAGTATCAGAGTGAGTACCAGTAGGTTAAGTAGCGATTCGTAGAGAAAAGTTGGGTGGTAGTACGGTTCCTGCAGAAACTGCAATGGCCGATAGCCCGGCGCGACGAACATCTTCCACGGCAACTCGGTCGGGCCACCGAAGGCTTCTTGATTAAAGAAGTTGCCCCAGCGGCCGATCGCTTGTCCCAGCGCCACACCCGGCACCGCCAGATCGGCCAGGTGCCAAAAATTTAGTTTATGGTTTTTAGCGTACCACCACAGCCCAATGGCTCCGCCGAGGATGGCGCCGTGGATACTCAAACCCCCTCTCCCGATCAGCAATATCTCGATCGGGTCAGCGAGGTACAGCGGTAATTTTAGAACTACGAACAGTAACCTAGCCCCCAACAACCCACCGATCAGCATCCAGATGATCATATCGAGCGCCTGATCTTGGGTAATACTCCATCGGCTACTCAGCCGCGCCATTAGCCAACTGCCAGCCGCTATCCCGCTAGCCAGCAGCAGCCCGTACCAATGTATCGTGATCGCCCCCGCCTGCCACAGTACGGAACTAATCGGCTTGGCCCCCTGCCAGTACGGTTGTAACAGATACCAGCCCAAAAAAACAATTACCGCTACCAGAGCCGATTTTACCAATAAACGAGGCCAAGTGGTCTTGTTTTTCATGCGCTCTCATTTTATCATAGGGCGTTAAGGGGGATGGTGACTGGGGGCTGCTGGATAGAAGTGATTTAGACGCGCGGAGATAGTTTGTCATTTCTTGGACACCCCCTATATAATGAGAGTGATTTAGCAAAACAAACTGCCTGATGGCGAATTCAACCATTGCCCCAGAAATTAGCAAGCGGCTAGCCACCCGCGTCGGCAAGGTTTTGTCCCACGACAAGGCCAAGGGTGGATTTTCGACTTGCCTTGTCTATGAATCGGATGACGTGGCGCAGAAGACACACGGCGCGCTGTATTTTGTGGTAGATATCGGCAGCCCATCGCCGCTCTCCCCCGACATCGCCTACAACTTGATCGATATTATCAAGGAAGAGTACTACAGCGAATTAGAGCTAACGGCGGGAGAGAGTTTTGAAAACGCTCTCAAAGCCGCCAATGAAGAGTTGGCCGCTATCGCCAAGGAGGGCGAGAAGGATTGGATCGGAAAATTGAATGTAATAGTGGCGGCGGTCGCGGGACCGGAGCTGCATGTTGTTCAGCGCGGCACGGCTGAGGCCCACCTTTTGCGCGGTAACAACATGATGAATTTGTCGAAGGGCATGTACACGCCGGGTGAGGCCTATCGCCCCGAGGAGACTTTGGTGAATCTGATCGAAGGCGAGTTAGAGGTGAACGACAAGCTGATCGTGAGTACCTCGGAACTGTTTTACTATATTTCGATCGAGAAACTGCGCCGGATGATGGACGGTCAGACCCCCGCCCAAGCGGCTAAACGACTGGCTGGGGCGTTAGAACAAGAGGACGAAATCCATCGGACTAGTGTTTTGATAGTCGAGTTCGCTACACCGGAGTTATTAGCTCAAGAAGAAGAGACCGCCCCAGCCGAGAACTGGATCGGCGAGCCCCAGGAAGCGCCACGCCGGACAAAGAAGTTAAGTTTCTTGAAAAAGGGTCCCACACCGGTAGTTGAAGACCAGACCCAAACGGTGGAGGAGGCAATGGAATCAGCCGAAACCGAGCTGGCCGAGCTCCCAACAGCAGTCACCCCTCCCGAAGTTCAACCCATCATGGAGCGTGAGGCAGAAGTGATCGACGAAGCCAAAGAAAGACCGCTGCCGCCAAGTCGGATCATGCGGCCAAGTTTGGGTCAGATCAAACCGGCTATTAATATCAGCGACTATCAGAAAAAACTCAGACTGGACGGCAATCAACTCAAGAGCGCTGGTTCGATCCTCTGGAGGATCGCCCGGGTAGTTGGCCTGTTTGTTGTGGCGGCGGTTGATATTGTGGTGACAGTGGTAGGCAACGCCGTCCGCAATATCAAGAAGCGGCCTGGGGGTAACCGCATCTTGTTAGGGATAGTGGCTGTGCTGGTGCTTGCCGTCGTGGCTTCGACCCTGGCTTTCGCCGGCGGTCAGAGCAACCGGGTTGGTTCCAAGAAAGCCACCACCGCTCTGGCTGAGGCACAGCAGAAACGGGACGCAGCCCAAGCTGCATTGATATATGAGGATACGGCGAAAGCTCGAGAGCTATTAGCCGAAGCTTACGCCGCGGCTGAATCCGCTACCCACAACAAGCGGACCCAGACCGAGGCAACCGCACTATTGGTTGACTTGCAAAAACAGTTAGACGATGTCAGCAATGTCAAACGCTTCACTGACGTCCAACCCGTAGCCGACTTTGGCATCCTGCAGCCGCAGTTGGCGACCAGCAACGGCGCGGAGGCGCAAATCAAGTTAGGTAATCTGGCGGTAGTGGGTGGGAACGTCTATACCGCTGACCCAGACAATAACAAGATCTATAAATACAAAGCCAATAGCGGAGAGGTAGCTATTGTCAACTCTCTAGTCTCGACCGATAAAAAGTTCAAGCTCGGCGCAGCGGTCAGTGAAACCGACCTAATGTTCTACACTACCCCGCCACAGGTCTACACTCTGAATCTCGATAGCAATAGCCTAACCGTCAAAGCATTGGATGCTGGCAACTGGAATAACGCCGAAGCCATTATCCCCTACACCGACCGGCTATACTTCTTAGACGCGGCCAACAATCAAATTTGGAAGTATAAGACAGTACCTGAAGGCTACACCCAGATTGCGCCTTTCTTTGAGAACAATGTCGGCATTGATATCAAGGGCGCGGTAAGCTTCGGCATCGATGGCAACGTGTTCGTCCTGATATCGGGCGGGGCGATCAAGAAGTTCAGTGGTGGTGGCGAGGCGCCTTTTCAGCTTGGGGCTCTACCTAGCGTCTATCCTATTCTTGGTACCATTACCGACCTCTACACCTCCGCTGATACTTATCTCTATCTGTTAGATACTGCCAACCATCGGGTGGTGGTCTACGACAACGAGGGAGCCTACATCGCTCAATACTTCTACGACAACATCGATAACCCCACTGACTTGGTGGTGGATCAGGCCAACGGATTTATCTATCTAGCAGCGGGGACCAAGGTTTACCGGTTGCCGATAAAATAATCCCTGAGGAAGGCACGAGGTGTGTTCCTCCCTCAACGGGCAGTGGGCAAAGCCCAGTTCCGGCAAGCCGGAACCAAGCTCCCCTGCTCTCACCTCCACCCATATAAGAGATACCGTCATTCTGAACTTGTTTCAGAATCTGTTCGTGTATAGGATGGGACTATGTCGACCCTTAATCGTCAGGCGCGGTTTGATTACACTATCCTTGAAACCCTCGAGGCCGGTTTGGTGTTGACCGGGGCCGAGGTGAAAAGTATCCGGGCCGGGCAGGTCAGCTTGCAGGATGCTTTTGTGAAAGTGCGTGATGGTGAGGCGTGGCTGATGAACTGCCATATCGCTCCCTATTCCCAAGCGGCCGACCAAACTTACGAGCCGACCCGGGCACGGAAACTTTTGTTATCCAAAAAAGAGATTACCTCGCTGGGCCATAAATTGGCGACCGAAGGGCTGGCCTTGGTGCCGCTAAAAATTTACTTCACCCGCAACCGGGCCAAAGTTGAACTGGGACTTGGGCGAGGTAAAAAGAAATACGATAAACGGGAGAGTATCAAAAAGCGGGAGACGGAAAGAGAGACCCGCCGGAAAATCGGAAAAAAGATATAAGAAAAAGCCGCCCTTGTGAGGGCGGCTTTAGTAGTCCGAAAGGTCATGCGGTACTCGCCCGAAAGGCGGCTTTGAGCTTCCGGTAAAACTCACTTTTGCCGCGATCGACTTGATAGAGAGTTACCGTTTTGCCGTCAGGCATCGACTTGGCCTTGGTCTCGATCACTGCGTCTGGTTCGGGCCAAGCTCCGAGTGTGTCCTCCAGAGCAATGTGATAGTAACGGATCGGTTTGTCACTAGCGAATACCGGGGACAAGTCCACTGGCGGAACAGCTGGTTTAGCCCGGTCATAGGACGGGAAGCCGTGGGCAATCAAGGTCTTGAGGTTGCCTTGGTCATCAAGGCTAAGAAATACATACTGAAAGTAATTGGTGTCGTATGTCCCGCGATGCTGCTTGCGCTCCATCGGATCCGATGGTAGTGGAAAGAGATCTACTCTCATCCACATCTCTCCGTTCTGGTCTAAATCCAGCGATACACCCTTGAGTTGCAACGGCCACGAAGGGTCTGGAGTTAGGATGGGAAGACGCTCGGTGTGCCCATCCGCCCATGTGGCCGTACTGTATCGAAGCGCAGAACCCAAGGCACTTTGGTAAGTCGCGACTGTCTGTGCGCGGTAAGCAGCATAATCAGCATTGAGTTGCCAGACCACCCATCCGAGCACCAATACGAGCGCCAGGATGAGGACCTGTCCCAAGTCAATCGTCCAAAAACTTCTTTTCAATGAACTCACTCCTCTGGCCAAAGTATTGGCGTCTCCAATATAGCAAACCGGATGAGGGGGGTCAATCGGTGCCCAGAACAAGAAAAAGCCGCCCTTAACGGGCGGCTTTGTGCGATGGCCACTGGGATTGGGGCAGTGGGGCTACTGGCTGAGTAGCACTACAGCCTTCTGAGCTCGGTCCTGAGCATCAGACAGCTTGCGTTTGGTCTCCGCTAACTCTTCCGCGAGTTTGATAACCCCGGGGTCCACCTGCTTGAGCTTCTGTTCGGCGGTATATGCCCGACTCGCCAGATCCCGGATCCGCCGCTCCACGATAATCGCTAAATCACGATTACCGCCGAGGCGGTGGCCGTCCTCTGGGTTGTTAGAGCACTCGCCACCGGGGTCGAGCCCGGGCGGGCCACCGGAACGGGCTGGGCCCATCCAACAGCCGCACCCATGTTCGCAGTTGGATGTTCCGTCATGACCAGCGTACTTATGACCTCCATACCTCTTGTTAGGGTCATCTCCGTTGGGCATAGTGTAACCCTCCTTGTAAATGAACTTCTCGGGTACCCCCGAGATGCCATCATTGTAGCATTGACACCTCCACTGTCAAGTTATATGCTCCCAGTGCAAAATATGGGGCTGTCTAGCTTTCGACAGCGAACCTTGATAGCTGTTGGTCGCATACCGTTGCTGGTACCGTAACGCAAAATCGTACCAAACTACAAATGCCAACAAAGCATTTAGCGGAAGCTCTGCTTTCGCGCCAGCGCTAGCCTAATTGCCAGCGCCATCGTTCCCGTCTCTGCTCGGATGGGCGGAATAACGGTGTCATATTATTCGAGCCGCTTTCCGGCAGGCCATTTGCCGGGACTAAGACCATAGTGGCTTAAGTTATTATCGCTTTGTCGGTTTGAGGATAATAACGGATACCCAACAAACCGGCTATGTATGTAGAAGCCGACAGTTATCGTTCGCTGGACGGGGGTGCGAATCCCCCCAGCTCCACCAGTAAAACTCTGTCCCAGAGCGGCTTTTCGGTTGACAAAAGGGATCAATTGACTTACCATCAACCAGTACCTTTCTATCTCATCCAGGAGGTGAACCAAGATGGATTTAGCAGTCGCACTCGGCTGGCTAACCGCCATCACACACATCTCCGGGTTCGCAATATATACCCAGTCGATGTTAAAGGGCAAAACCGTGCTCTATACAGCGACCTGGGCATCGTGGGCTTTTATTTCAACAACCAATGCCATTACCTACTTGGTGATGACACACGATGTTGTTAAGTCCGCTGCCCCCATTTCCAGCACCTCGGCTTGTCTCATTGTGTTTTTGATTGCTCTGTCCCAAAGACGGGCAACCAAACTGGACCCCAAAGACAAGCTTGTGGTGGCGATTGGTCTACTTTCCCTTGCGGTATGGTTGGTGTTCAAGAATGCGGCGTCGGCTAATCTCATCCTTCAACCGGCAATCGCAATCTCGTTCATCCCTACCTATCGCGGAGTATGGGCAAAACCGGAAACGGAGAATGCTTTACCTTGGTTCATTTGGACATTCGCTTATGTGATAAGCATAACGGTTGTCTTAATGCGCTGGGATAATTGGCTCTCTCTCGTTTATCTGGCGATGTGTCTCATCCTCCACGGGGGAGTGGGTATCATTGCATCAACTCGGAGACACTTGCCCGACCAGAGATAACATCAACGGAAGGGCTTTTTCTTTACCCAGCCCCCACCCAAACTCCCTTATCCAAGTTCCCACTCCATCCAGAATGCACCACCAGTCTTCGTCCTGCTGTCCAGCAGGACTACGCCTGGCCCTCGCCACTATTTCTTCTTCCGCTTGCGGTTCACAAAAATTAGTATCCCACCCAACACCAATTGGGTGATTTGGAGTAGGATGAACCACCACAACCAGTCCACGCGAACGGGATGGCCGAGAAAGCCGGGCACTGGCCCACCCAGCGGCGTATACATCTCCACGACTTTTTCATCTAGTGGGGTTTGGCCTTCCGCCACGGTCGGACTCTTGCCATAAGCCGTCGCTAATCTTCCATCATTCAACTGCACAACTTGCTGGAACCAATTGTAGCTAGACGAGGTGAGGTAGGGGTTAGATGCCGGGTAGGTCTTGTGGTTAACATAATCTAAAATCTCACTAAACTCTGCCGATGCTCCGGGAGTTCCCTTCGCCACTGGATCGATGTAGGCGGTGCGGTTGGGCAATAAAAACGCCTTAGAGATGGTGTGGGTTCCCATCAACACGCTCTCATAAAACTCCGACTGGCCGGTCTTGATATCAAATATCTCATACGAGGGCCTCGAGTTGGCGTCCACTTCTAAACCGTCAGCCAGCGAGCTGCTGGAGCTGCCTTGGATGAACCTCGCCTGTTCCTCTCCCCCGATCACTAGCGCCTTGTTATTAGGCAATAGCAGAACCGACTGATAAGCCCGACCGACTTTCAGTTGACCGATAACTTTGCTGGTCATCGTTTTGGGGTCAAAGAGCTCCACACTGCGGGTCAGTCCTAAAATGTGCCAACCGGTGATGTCGGTACCGCTAGCGTTGTAGTTACGTAAGTACCTGCCCTCGCCGAACGGTTCATTGGCTGGCAAATCTTCGATGAAACTGTGACCGCCGATTATCAGTAGCTTGCCGTTGGGGAGCTTGGTTACTGACTGCCCGGCCAGCCGAGGATTTTGCAGTTGAACTCGATTACTGGAACTAGCCGACGATTTTTTATCCTGCGTCACATTCTGCCACTGACTGGTCTTGGCGTTCCAGCGGCTGACTCCGCTCCCTGCGACCGCGGTAGCGACGATGCTTTTGGCGTCCCCTTGACTTGCGCCCAAACCGACTGGGACTGCCATCCCGCCAGTCGAAAAATCCCATGGCGTTGCCACACCGGCTAACCCGCTAAACGGTAGTTGGGTTGGATTATAAACTTGGGGTATCGTGATGTCCCCCTGCCCGCTCCGCGTATATTTAGTAATATCCGGCCAGTCGTCACCAAGCTTAAGATTCCCGGCTTTGGTCGTGACCGTGTAGCGCCCGTCCTCGATGGTCTGCGCGAACACTTGTTTATCGTAGCGCCAGCGGCTGAACCAATTGTCTTTAACTAGCCCCACCGCACCGGTGTTGGGATTAAAGAGCTGGCCGTAGACATGGTCGTCATTTTTGCTCCATTTAAATAGAATCTTGCCGTTAGTGAGCCGCACCGCCACCTCCACTCCGGTGACATGGTTTTGGACGGCTGTTTTGGGATAGATGAGCTGGCCGTTATTTTGCCAAATCCCCTCGTCCTGCCAGTTGGTAGCAAGACTTAGCGGCAGATTTGACTGGTGGTCGCGGGCGCGCTGCTGATCTGCCGAAAGTGAGGTCGGCGGAGTATAGGTCCAGACCTCTCCCCCGACCAAGTTCTCATGCTGGATATCCCATTGGCCGATTCTAAAGATGAGCCGGCCATCGCTGGCTAACATATATTCAATGCGTCCCAGCGGATCATACGCACCTAAGCCTGGAATCGCCGGGGTGTCATCCGGAGTATTAAAGACACTCAAATCGTACAAACTATAGTAAAGAGTTTTTAGTTCACCCCCGGCTAGCAGCATCAAGCCGTTGCCCGTGTAGAAAGCTCTATAACCGATGGTGCGAACTTTGAAACTGCGCTGGAGAGTCGGCGAATAGAGCGCGAATTGGTCTCCCCCGCCAGTGAGTAGGACCAGACCGTTATCCAATTGGAAGGTATTGGTGGACTGGATGTCTTGGCCAAGAGCAACCTCGATCTTTTTTGCACTAGCTGAAAGGGTATCAAATTCTGATGCCAGAGGCTCGTACTGGTCGTGTTGCCCCATCACATACACTGGCGAGAACTCGCCGAAGTCGGCCGTGCCACCAATGGCACCAGCCTCGTAGAGTCTGGGTGATACCGGCCGGGACAGCCACCACCACAAAAAGCCCCCAATCAAGAGCAGTAGCAAACCCAAGAGCCACCAGCGATGATGCGGTTTGGGGGCTGGGAGCATTAGAGGTAACTTTTTTAGCAGAAGCGGAGTTGATTTTTGGGGCATCCTATCTTTTATTCTAGCGACAAACAGAAGTGAAGGCGAGACCACCGGCATATCCGAACTGGCTACTCTTGACAATCAAGGTATTTTGTAGTATAATGAAATAATAGAGTTTGACCGCGCTGACCTGAAATCAAAACAAAAACTATGGTGAGTAATCGTTTAGCTAGCAAACTGCGCCGTCCCCTGTCTCTCGCTACGGCTATAACTTTGGCACTCCAAAGTATTGTCTTGGGCGGCATTTTTGGCGGGAACCCGGCCATGGCCGCTACCGCCACTTTCAACTTTACTACCCCGGGAGATTATTCTCCGACCGCCAACTTTGCTATTCACGGCGGGGCGGCGCATTTCAAAGTCAGCTGGAGCGATACCTCCTCTGGCCTACCTACTACTGACCCGTTGACCGACCTGATCAGCCCAAGCAGTGCCGGGTTGGCCTGGGCGGCAACTGGCGGTACGGACGGAGCGTACAAATCAACAGACTATGGCGCCACTTGGAGCAATATTAGTATCGACGCCAATTTTATCCCTGACGATTTTGAGGTAACTCCCGGGGACGGAGGCAGTAACGCCGTTAACCTATTTGTGGGCGGGCAAGATTCCAGCGCCGCCGCTTACGCCTATTCAACCGATAACGGCACTAACTGGACATATGACGATACTACCTTGGCCCCATTTCAAGGTATCGCTTCGGTCGCCCACAAAAGTAGCGCTACCAGCTATACTTGGGTGTTGCACAAAAACGGGGCTATTAGTCGCACCGAGGATGTCGACACATTGATGGCGTGGGGTGCGCAACTACCCCCCGCATTTGGTACCGGTCGTCAGCTGCTATGGGACGCTACCGACAGTACGTTGATAGTCTCTGGCGGCAACGCGGGGACAGGAAAGGTTCTATTCTCTAGTGACAATGGTGACAACTGGACCGCGGCAACCCTGCCGGGCAGTCCGCCGGCTACCATCGACCAGATGGTTTACAGTAATGGTTCCCTATTTGTAGGGGGTTCGGGGTATGTGGCGGTAGGAGATGTTTCGGCCGGGTTGGACCAAGCCGGTTCATGGACAGATGTTTCGGCCAATATAAACAGTGGTAACTTCACCACAGTAGCCGGTTTTGTGAGTGCCGCCAGCGGTGTGGTGCTGGTGTCGGTAGACGCCACTACGGGAATAAGCAATGGCCAGGTCTATAGCACTATCGACGACGGTGCTAACTGGCTTACCCATGGTACCCCTGGTGCCGATGTTACGCCGGGACCATTGGTTCGCATGTTTGGCGACGGCCGATTCCTGTGGGGGCTGACTGAAGACACGGGAGCCCAGAACGAAGCGTACTTGGGTGACTTTGATACCGACAGCGCTTCGGTGATCCCCCTGACTGGCATCTCCGCTGCCACACTTTCGGCTATTGATATCACCTACAATGCCAAGAGTGAAGAGACTGACGTTGGCGTAGCTTTTGGGTTTGGAACCGACCCGGCTGGCACCTGGTACTATGTCTCCGTCGTTGGCGGAGGCGGCGATGCCGTCTGGGAATCGACCACGACTGATGACTATCAAAAATCGAACACCGAGACTTTACTTGACGCTGAGTTGGAGGAATTCGCCACCGATGTCGAGATCACGGGCGACATCTATTTAAAGATCTACAGCAAGTCGGCTAGCGAGGTTATCAATGATTATACCCACGACTTATTTATAATCAACCAGATCGATGTCACCTACACGGCCGGCACCCTAACTGTCACGGCCCCGAATGGTGGTGAAAATTGGACTATTGGTAGCACCCAGGACATCACCTGGGACAGTACAGGGTTCGGTGGCGGGAACATTATCGACATAGACTATTCGACTAATGCTGGAGGCGGTTGGACGTCTATCATCACCAATACCGCCAATGACGGATTGTATGGCTGGATTATCCCGAATGAGCCGAGTACACAAGCGCTAGTTCGGATATCTAGCGGTAGCGTGACTGATAATAGTAATGCAGTTTTTACTATCTCCGCCGGTGCAGGCGGGGGCCAAACCGATAATGAAATGCCGAAATCGTTAGTTGATCCTCTCCCCCCTTATCAGACCGAATGGCAATTCCCGGTCAGCATCACTGCCACTGATGATATCGGGGTTAAAGAAACTTATCTCTACTATAGTTATGAGGGTGGTGCGGTGACTCTTTGGGGGATGGATAATAGTGCCCCGTTCACTTTCGAATTTGATGCATCAGCCAACGGAAACGGCACCTACCAGTTCTACTCCCGAGCGGTTGACTGGAGCGGCAAGGATAACTGGCCAGAGAAACTCCTCCTGGGCCCACCGGTGGAGACCAGTACGATCGTGGACACTATCCGGCCGTACATTATAAGTCAGATACCGATGCCAGATCAGACCGAGGTGGCCATCACCCAGGACGTAGTGGTGGAATTTTCGGAGCCGATGGACACGGCCACTTTCGCCTATCAACTATATGAAAAGGATGACCCAACCAAGAACGTGCCGATCGTCGACACCGAGTGGACCAATGGGGATACTAAGTTAACTATCACCCACGCTGATTTCAATTACAAAACTTGGTATACCTTCCATATCGCCCAAGCCACCGACAAGGCTGGGAATATTTTACTAGAGGGCACTCCGAGTAGCGGCTGGGGCATGGGCGGCATCCAAGTGGAATACCCGTATGGCACTTGGGATTTTGAGACCGCTCCCAAGCGCGACCCGGACCTAACCAGCTCGACCATTGTGGTAAGCGAGGGCTCGCACGGTGGCAAATATCTTCCGGGTGAGACTGCTCACTATACAATAACTATCCGTAACACCAGCGACCTACCCGCCAACAATGCTGAGGCTAGTCTTGGTATCGCTGACGAACTCACTGGCGTGGTTGGCAGTTTCACGGCTAGTAGCGGCACACTGCAGCTATTCTATGATGGCAGTCGGATCGTCGGTTTCCACTGGGGCGGTTCTGTGGCTAAGGGAACAGACGTAGTTATTCAATACAACGCGCGGGTTAATACCCCAGCCAACGTTTTGGATGTCGAACAAAACATTGCGATCGATGATAACGTTAACGAGACGTTCTACCCCGCCCCGGCGATCTTACATATCGCCAAAAACCCAGACTTTACCACCTCGACCAAGACCGTTAACTACAACGAAACCCTGCCAGGCATCCCCCTGCAGTACACCGTTACCATCGTGCATACCGGCAACACGGTCGTTGACGCCGTGGTGGTTGATGCTATCCCGGCCTACACCACTTATATCCCTAACTCGCTAGTTGGCGACGCCGGATGGCAAACTTTGAGTTACAACCCCACTACCAACCGGATCGAGGCTGAAGCGCAGATGCTAGCTAACACGCCGCCGGGCTTCGGCGGATTCGGGGTGCCCGAATGGGAGTATCCCACTTTAACTTTCACCTTTGGAGTTATTATAAATGATGCCGCCGACGGCCAAACTATCAGCAACTCAGCTACCGTGTCTGATCCGGACGTGCCGGGTAGTTCCTTCACTACCGCGGCCGCGACGACAGTGGTCCCGGGTGATAGCAAACCCCCCGACTTCTCGCCACAGATCACTAGCACAACTCCAGTCAACGGCAGCTTCAGCGCGCCACTTAAGGGCTCTATCAGCGCACAGTTCAGTAAGAGCATTAAGACAGATACTTTGTCCTACCAGTTGACCCTCGATGGGTACCCGGTCGATACAACCGGCTGGCAAGAGACCTGGACTAACAATGACCGGATTTGGACCCTAACCCCTAATGGAAGTTTAGAGATCGGGGCGCCCTACACTATAGAGATAACTTACGCCGAAGATACGGATGGCAATACTTTAATCAGTGGCCCAGTGGCTAACCCGTGGGACTTTACTACGGCTGACCCAATGCTGGCCATTACTACCCCGACCGATCCGTTAGTGGAGTTGACCGTCGAACAAGCAAGCCCAGTCTTCACCGTCATGCTCCAAGACGCTATCTCTGGCGAACCATACATGGCCGAGGATGATGTCGTAGTTGGGTTAGGAGCCTGGATCGGCGGAACCCCGCGGACGACGGGTCACTTTATCGCCACCCCCGACGGACGCGATTACATCACCGCCGTAGATATCCCTCAGGGCCAATCTCAAGCTCAGTTCTACTACATCGATCTAGGTATCTCTGATCCTAACTACATTACCATCACGGCTTACGAAAATCCGTCCCGAGGTTGGGGTGACGCTGAAAAGAACGCTATCGTACGCGGAGATGTTGACGCCCTAGAAAATCGACTAGTAATGACCATAGACGCAACTAACTTCCCGGCAGGGCAGTTCAGTCCGGCCATCACTATCAGCGCGCAGAGCCGGAGCGGTCAGCAGTTGTCTCTACCTGGCACAGTTTACTTTTATACCCCTTCGGACACGGGCCGATTCTATGACGCCGAACGCAACCCCCTCCCCCAGTGGCTAACTATCCAAGGATTTAACCCAACAACTAATCTGCAGTATACCCAACTTGGGACGGTCGGTAGCGCTGTGTTCTACTATCGCGACACTACTCCAGGAGCGTATCTAGTGACCGTCGCTGACCAAGCCCCGCTGACACCCGATACAGGCTACCAGAATGTTAGTGCCGTGTTGGGTATCACTGGGCAACTAGAAGAGCTCCCCCTGGAAGAGCTAGAAGAGGTCGAGGATGATAGCGGACGAGTCCTGGGCCACGTCACCATTCAACCAGCCCAGACCACCCTCCTCCCCGGTGAGATGCAGACGTTTGTAGCCAAGGGGTACGACACAGACGGAAAAGAGATCAAGAGCTTGGTCTTCCGCTGGTACGTCCTGGCGGGTGGAGGCACAATCTTGAAGCAGGGGGCAGCGGGCGATTCCCATACCTCCAAATTCACAGCTGGGCAGAAACCGGGAGTATACCACGATACCGTCCTAGTAGCGACGATGTACAACGACAAGATCGACTACGCCACTGCCGACGTAGCAGTCGCCGACATCGTGGGCTACGGTGGCCCGGCCAGACTGCCTACGACCGGTATCTCTGGCTTGCAACTCATCCTGCTTGGCCTTACGCTGATAGCAGCAGTGGCTTTGGCCTGGGTAGAGCATTACGATAAAACTTACTTCCAAAACGACTGATGCAACACTTATTCCATCATCTTCGTCGAGATCGCAGTTATAGCTCTCATGAACGTTGGGGAGTAGTGGTGGCTTTAGGGATACTAACCATATTAATATCGGCGGGTGGGTTCATTTTATTCGGCAATCCCGCCGCCTCGGCTAGTTCGCTAGCCGTCACTGATATTCGCCTCACTAGCCAGACATTGCCAGCGGACGGAGCGAATCACGGACAAGCCACTATCACTATCAGTGATAAAAAAACCGACCAAGCGGTGGTGGGAGTGTGGGTAGGATTGCAGATAGTAAACCCTGTATTGCGAGGCGTAGCGAACAGTTATCTGGGCTGGTACAGCCCAGAGCCTCAACGGGCATTTTATCAGACTGATGTGAACGGCCAGGTACAGTTCCCCCTTATATCAGAGATAGCGGCTGACATCGAATACGCCATCTATGCGGCGAATCCCGAACTCAAAAACGACAATAAATATCAGGAGCTAGATCGACGGTTTACAGTTACGTTCAAGTAATGATTAACTCGAGTGGCGGTCAAGCGTCCGGTTGACTAGCTGGTCAGCTGATTTATTTAATTCCCGCCGGATATGGTGGAAATTGACCCGGCTGAGTTGGGTTATCAACTGCTGAGCTTGAGCGAACAGCGGTTTGAGGCCAGCGTCCTTAACTCGGTATTCGCCTTTGAGCTGCTTAACGATTAGTTCACTATCCATCCGCACAACTAGTTCGGTGGGTTTCAGTTTAACAGCGATCTTAAGTCCATCGACCAACGCGAGGTATTCAGCTTGGTTGTTGGTGGCCGTGCCAAGATAGCGGCTGGCGGTTTTGATGGGCTTACCACTCGCGTCAGTAACAACTATGCCGGTGGCTGCCGGACCGGGGTTGCCGCGGGCTCCCCCATCGGTATTGAGATAGAGTTTCACGGGGTTCATTGTTCGGTTGGTTGAAAAACTTTCTTTATTATAACGCGAGGGGATAGCTGGATCTCAAAGATGGACGCTTTAGTGATGCCCCAACCCGAACCGACTGACGGCATCAGGAGTTGATTTAATAGTCCCTGAAAAAGAAATGCCATCGGATCGGCGTGAGAGACGAACAGTAGACTCTCGCCAGAATATCTCCGGCACATCTCTTCGAACACCGCCAGCATTCTAGCTTGGGTGATCCGCGGTGCCTCCATCCCATCCACTTGTCGTTCTTGGCTCTCCCAATAGTATTGGCGGCGGCGATGGAAATCATCCATTGAGACAACGCCGGTGGCGATACCCAGATCAACATCCCGCAGACGTTCGTCAGTAACAATGTCTGGATGACCGGGGTTCATATTTAATACAACATCGGCCGTTTGGTGGGTCCGCTCGCGGGGTGAACTAATGATGTGTCGAAGTGAATAGCGGCTAAGCCACTGGCCCGCCTCGCTGGCCTGCTGCCGACCCAGATCGCTCAAGGGGAAACCGGCTAAATTGCCGTACATCACCCTTCTAGGGTTGGTGGGGGTAGCATGCCGCATCACAAAAATCTTTCCTGCGGAACTGGCCATATTCCCAGTGTACCCCATCCGCCACCACGGTTGACTGGACTATACTGAAACTGTACCCTTACGGTTGATACAAAAGCCGGAGTAACTCAGTGGTAGAGTAGCTGTTTCGTAAACAGCAAGTCGCGGGTTCAAATCCCGCCTCCGGCTCCATCGGGGCGTAGCGCAGTGGTAGCGCGCACCGTTCGGGTCGGTGAGGTCGCAGGTTCGACTCCTGTCGCCCCGACCAAAAAGTCCGAGGATGACCTCGGACTTTTTGGTAAAAATAACTGCCCGTCTCCCGGGAGGGGGAGCAGTGAACTTGTCCCGTCTACTCTTAATGGTGGAGGTGAGAGCAGGCGACTAGCCCGAGCTAAAAGTGAGGGTTGGCTTTTGCCAACCGCCGATGAGGGAGGAACACACCTCGTTCCTTCCTCATAAGTATTCAAAACACCACTAGTTTGCCGCTTTTATTTCTGGTTCTGTGGAGACCAGGTGGGTCCCCGCTTCATCTTCCCCCAGGAGGATGAAATAAGGGGTCCCATAAAATTGGGTGTTGAGCCAAATAACGGCGGCAAATTAATGGTGCTAATTTAATTTTAACACCAAAAAATTAGTGTCAATTAGCTAGTTTGGGGATAAATATCAGAGTGGGATAATGCTGGAGCCAACAAACCACTGCATTAAGGCGACCACCGGATCAAGCAGATGGAATAACAGGTTAACTCCCAGTAACCTGTCAGCAAAGATCAGGAGCAAAAGCAGCACTGGCCCCATCTGTTCCAGCCAGACAATGCGTGCATGACTCACCCCCAGACCGTCTAATATTAAGTAGAGGATCTTGGAGCCATCGAGGGGCGGGATAGGGATTAGATTGAAAGCGGCAAGAAAAATGTTCAACGTTACAACTACGGCCAGAAAAGTATAGATCTGCCCTTGGGGCAGAGCCTGATGCGTGATTAAGTAGATGCGTCCCGGGAGAGCCAACAAAAAGGCCAGCAGAAGATTGCTAATGGGTCCAGCAATGGCGACCAACATTTCTCCCCATCGTCCCCGCTTAACAAAACTAGGGTTATAGGGAACCGGCTTGCCCCACCCAAAACCGACCAGGAATATTAAAATAGTCCCCATCGGGTCGAGGTGAGCCAATGGGTTTAAGGTCAACCTCCCGGCAGCTCGGGCAGTTGGATCGCCTAGGTTAGTTGCCGCCAAGGCATGGGCGAACTCGTGGACAGTGATAGCTACCACCAGGGCGACCAAGAAGAAAACAAAGGTGTCGAGCTGCTGGAAAACGGTCAGTAGCATAAAAATCTTGTCCTAAACCCAATTTTTATATATCTTGGAGAGGTCCCCTAAGTAGTTCCATTATGTCTAAAATCTGTTCCATCTGCAACAAAACGCTCTCGACCGGGCACAACGTAAGTCACTCTAAGCGGCGGACCAAGCGGACTTGGTCGCCGAACCTGACTACAACCACGATCACAGAGAATGGCCGGCGACGGAAGATCGTGGTCTGCACCCGTTGTTTAAAGACCCTATCTAAACCCCAGCGCGGCAAAAAATAGACCCCATCCCCGCTAGTGGCTAGTGGCTAACTCACCGGCGTCCCCAGCGCAACTGGTTCTAAGATATCCACCACCGTCCCCTCCTCTGGCAGGGTGGCTTTGTTGATTGATAGAGTAGATAACCGGCGGGCGGTTGCGCCGAGTTGATGGATGAACTGTTCCGCACCGGCGATGTCAATCTTTAGACCTGGAATGGCGAAATGCATCGGAACAACAATTTTTGGTTCCACCTGACGAACAAATTCCACGGCGGCCTCAACTGGCAAGGTGTACTTGCCCCCAACTGGCAGCAGTAATACATCAATATCCCCTAATGTATCGATTAGCGCGTCATCAGGCAGATGCCCCAAGTCCCCGCAGTGGAGTACGCTTAAGCCGTCAATAACAAACAGGAACATGATGTTGCCTCCCCGTTCAGCCCCGCCGGACTCATCGTGAAAGGTGCGGATGCCGCGGATGCGGGCTCCTTTAAATTCAAATTCGCCGGGAGTATCGAACGTAATGGCGGCCGTCACCCCGGCAGTATAGTTGTGGTCGAAGTGGTTGTGGCTGATCGTTAATACGTCAGCAGTGAGCACCGGTAGATTCAAACCTGTCTCGGAGCTGAACGGGTCCGTTACTATCGAAACGTCACGACCACGAAGCTGGAAGCATGCATGACCGATCCATTTAATGTCCACAGCGACCTCCTCTCCTTTATTCCCCCCACCCTGGTTTCAGTGTACCATAGGTCGTGTAAAGCCCTGGGGATAACTGCGGGTGTGGTTCAATGGCAGAATGTGGCCTTCCCAAGGCTAAGACGGGAGTTCGATTCTCCTCACCCGCTCCAATCGGAAAATCTGGCTACCGGCTAGCAATAAAAAAGCCGCACTCGAGGGTGCGGCTTACAGTCCCTGGTCAGGGGTATGCCAGACTCGCTTTCTCCGTCATAGCTCTTCCGAACGTGACCCATTGGGCATGAATGCGTGACAGGGCTAGGCTATGGGGAACATCGCGAGGGCAACTCAAAGTCGCGCGCCGCAGGCTGTGGTTCATATGATCATAAATCCTGGCTGGAGTAAGATCTTCACGGTGCTTGAGCGTATTGACCATACAGGCGTTGATATCGGCAAATATCTGGTTGAGGGCCTCAGGTGCTTGCAGATTCTCTTCCTTGGCTACCCGACGAAAGATCTCGCCTAGTTCACCGATCAACCATGTTCTCACGCTAGCCGCCGCATGACGATCTAATACTGTGGTGAGAGAAAGCTGAAATTTGGTTGGTTGGTCCTCATGCCCACGCTGGTGGGCTCTAATAAGACGAACAACCAACAAAACCCCTAGACACAACAGGATGGCAAGGAACGCCAACATAGACATCACCTCCAGAAAAGTCGGTACCCGTGTACCTTAACATGGGGAGATTGATGCCGTCAACCCGCGAATTGATCGGAGTGATCCACCGGCCAACGGCCAACAGACTGCCTGTCCAACCGAAGCATCGGACCATACTCATCTTGTTTCCTCGGGTCGGGGTGACAGGACTCGAACCTGCGGCCTCACGCACCCCATGCGCGCGCGCTACCACTGCGCCACACCCCGACCCCAAAAGACAAGATGTTGTTGCCGATCCACACCCCAGTCTGGTGCTCCTGGAAGGAATTGAACCCTCATCTCTCCCTTAGGACGGGATAGCTCTATCCGTTGAGCTACAGGAGCGTTTAATAGAACAAACTAATTGTATAGGGTAAAATCAAGCTGACGGCAAGCACTATTAGGATTATCATCCAAACGGTGCGTTCCCGATTTTTCTTTTTGCCGGTCATCGTTTCCATTATATATGAGTTGAACAGCTAAATATTTTGCAGAGTAGCCACGCCTTTACCCCAGAATTCCCCGGCCAGCGCGAAGACGAAGAGGTCGTGCTGGTTTTATTCAAACACTGGTACATGGTAGTTACACCAATGGTAAAGGCCATCGGGATCATTCTTCTGTCGTTCGCCATCCCGATCTGGCTCCATTTCGCCAACTTTATTTTTAGTTACGGTGTGACGACTTCTATCTACTATCTATGGATGGTGTTCTGGATTGGTTATATGGTCTACCACTATATTAATTGGTATCGAGATCGATTTATTCTCACTACTCAAAGGCTGATCAACGTCGACCAGCGAGGGATGGTGAATCGCCGGGTGGCGGAGGTCGAACTAGATAAGATCCAGAACATTACCCACGTGATCGCGGGGGTGTTCCCGACCGTGCTCAATTTTGGTACGGTGATCGTGCAGTCGGCTGGCGCCAACGATCTTAACTTGGAACAGGTGGCCAACCCGGCGCTGCTCCAGGAAGATATCACCAGGCTGGTCAAAGAAGCTACTGCCGAGAAACCGGTCACTGCGACTGAACTAATAGAGTTTATTAAAGATCATCGGATATGAAGTTGTTACTCAGACTATTGGGGATGATCGCCCTGATCTTGATATTTGTGGTAGCTTATCTACTGACCACGAATATCTCTAAACAGCCATCAGATTTCAACAATCAGCCCCAAACTATTGGGCAGCTTGGGGGTTTCCACCTGCTGGATGACATCAAAATCGAGACCTCGTCTGACGCAAATTTCACCAGGATAGCCATTCTAACCCATCTGAACCGCAGCACAGCTATAGAGGGGCTCGACACCCCACGGACAGAAGCGGTCCTCGATGGGACCTCTCTCAGGCTCAAGTTTTTCGATACCGCCTTTTCGGACGAGAGTCAGAACGAATATCTACGGGGACATCAGACCATCTCGGTTAATTACCCGAGCCGAGCGCAGGAAGTTGCTTTAACTCGGCCCGATGATCAAGACTCCCAGGAAGTTGTAGTTCGTCTGGACCGGCCAACCACGTATCGGCTGCAACCTGATCCAGAAAACGCTGGCGTTGTTTTCTTGGATATACTAGAATGAGCAGGCTTATTTTTCAGGCGTGGGGGCGTAGCTCAGCTGGTTAGAGCGCTTCCCTGTCACGGAAGAGGTCGCGGGTTCGAGTCCCGTCGCTCCCGCCACGTCATCAAAACATTAAATAGCCCCGGCATGCGCCGGGGCTATTTAATTTGAATTGTCGATTACCGACGTCCGAATCCGCCACGACCACCGCGGTCGCCACCCCGGTCACCGCCCCGCTCGGGACGATCACCCATCGGGCGAGCCTCGTTGACCACGATAGCGCGACCGTCCATCTCGTGACCATTGAATTTCTCAATGGCTGCCATGGCCTCGTCATCGTTTGGCATCTCCACAAACCCAAAACCGCGACTGCGACCGGTGAACTTGTCCATCAGGACGGAAGCGGAATCAACCGCTCCGGCGCCCGAGAACAAATCACGCAATTGGTCATCCGTGGTTGTGTACGGTAAGTTACCGACATAAAGCTTCTTAGCCATAAAACCTTGGAATGCTTAACACTGCTATAACTCCCTGTTTTACGACCAAAGGAATGTAGTTGCTTTACGTTCGGCGCTTTTCACCTAACTTTTTGGAGGATACCCTCACCGCAAACATCCAAACAGGAAAACAATGCCATCATACACTGTTTGCCGTTGCTGTCAAGCAGAAACTCGCTCTAGGCCTTATCGGGTGGGTTAACGTCCTCCTGTTGATGGAGTTCTATCTCCTGGCGGTATCTGTCGGCTGTTCGGGTATCGCTGGCGGCATCGTAGTAATCCACCATGGCTCTTAGGATCGAGATGTCTCGGTTGGTAGCCTTCAGGGCGACTAACAGTACCTGAATGATCTTGGGGTGCCTGTCCCCCCGCTCGTCGGTTGGCCAGCGGTTGTATAAATTAGCCAAGTTGAGATATGAGGTGGGGTTGTCTGGCTGAATAGTGATCGCTTTTTGGTAGGCCCCCTCGGCATCTTCGAGCCGGAGCAGTTCGCGGTAAGTATTGCCCAGATTGTTCCAAGGCAAAGCTGCGGCCGGCCGAGTTTGGGCAGCTTTCAAATAGTACTGTTCGGCCTTATTCAGCTGGGATAAATTATAGTAACCCACTCCGGCCTGCATCATCGCCTCGAAATTATCCGGGTTGCGCCGAAGTTCGATCAGGGCCGCCAAAACGGTGTTGTAGGCCTTCAACGACCTGGCGCTAAACTCGCCTGGCCCCCAAAACCGATACCAAGTCCCCACCCCAGCCAAAAGCACCAGCGCCAATATCAGCGGGGCGAATTTACGCCAAAAAGTTTTGAGATGATACGGAAACGGCATATTGCAAATCACCCTGATTTTACTACAACTGACGCACCATGACGATGGAACTAACCGCTTTGAACGATGCCTAGAGAGCTAACCCCGGCTAGGTCGTTAAACTAATAAGATATAATGGGCGTAGCTTAGTTGTTGCCCTTGTATACTCGAATATTCAAAAACGCTACGTTTCTTGCCATTGCCGAGGCTATCAACCGAGCTTCGTCTTTTGTTGTAGGAATATGGTTGGCGCGATATCTGGGAGCGGATGATTTTGGCCGCTGGACTTTTGTGCTTAGTACGCTGGCGCTGTTTTATATCATCGCTGATCTCGGATTAAGCACCTTGGCCACTCGTGATATCGCCCAACAACGCGAAAAGTCTTCGCACTACCTGGGTAATCTCTTAGTGATCAAGCTGGTGTTGTCGTTGGTGGCGTTCCTGCTGGTCATCCTGACCATTCCTTGGTTGCGAGACGATGCGAGGATCCTAACCATCACCTACCCACTTGGCCTGGCGACATTGATCAATGCCCTCACTCAAACACTCTATGTTACATTCCGCGCGCATGAAAAAATGTATTGGGAGGCGATCAGTAAAAGCATATCTGGGATAACTACCATTGCGGTAGTCGGGGCCTTGATCGTGGCACGGCTGGGCATCTCACCGTTGGGCTGGGGGTACGCTTTGGCTAGCTTACTGGTACTCGGGGTCACTACTGTCATCACGTGGCGATTTATCACCACATTCACTCTTAGGTTCGATCGCGACTTCGTTAAGTACTTGGCTATTGAAACGTGGCCATTTGCCCTGGGGACAGCTTTCGCATCAGTCTACCGCTACATCGATTCGATCATGCTGGGTCGCTTGCGTGAATTGGCAGAAGTTGGACAGTATAACGCCGCCTACCGCATTGTTGACGCTATGATCTTGGGTTCCACCTTGGCAGGGGTAGCCATCTACCCCCTCTTGTCACGTCTAGCCCACCACCATCAGATAGACAAGCTGCGCCACATCTCCGCCCGTTTAACCAGTCTGTTCGCTACTGTTACTGTCCCAGTTGTGGTGTTAGTGATATTGTGGAGCACCACGATCATGCGTTGGATATATGGTAATCAGTACACAGCCGGAACGGCTAGTCTAGCGATACTAGCCGGTACAGCGCTAATATCTTATTTGAACGTGGTACCAGTCAAGTTGCTCCAATCTACCCGCCACCAGCGCATCCCAATGTATGCGGCTGGGCTCGGTACGGTTGTTAATATTACCCTGAATATCTTGCTCATTCCTGCCTACGGCATGTGGGGAGCGGCGATCAGCACCCTGTGTGCCTATTTAGCAGTCTTTGCCATCTTGGAAATCCTGTTCTTCCGTGTTATAAACAGAGGTCGGTTAGGGGTCATCTGGAGGCCCCTGCTGGCTGGCCTAGCCATGGCCACTGCCATCTATTGGATGGTCTTACGAGGACAGAATGGCCTACTGGCAAGCGGCCTGGGGCTGATGGTTTATATTTTAATCGGTTGGCCAGATATCCAGGCACTCTGGCAGAGTGTGCGGCGCATTAGCGCGTCACCGGAAAACGAAGATTAGTTATGTATAAAGATAAGCGATTTATAGCTTTTATTCCTGCCCGGGGCGGTAGCCAGGGTATCCGCTTAAAGAATATGGCACCAGTAGGGGGCAAGCCGTTGGTAGCTTGGTCAATCCAGGCGGCGCTCGGTAGCCGCCATCTGGACGGCGTATACGTTAGTACCGACCATGCCAAGATAGCCAAGACGGCCAAGCGCTACAACGCTCTGGTTGTCAAAGAACCTCCCCGGCTGGCTCGCTCCACCAGCCCGATCGAACCAGCCATTCTGCATGCGCTGAAAGAGATCACAGAACGAAGCGGTAGACCAGACTATATAGTGCTGCTGCAGCCCACCTCCCCTATCCGCGGCTCGCGAGACATCGATAAGGCGATAGAGCAGATCATGAAAAATAAAGGGGATAGTCTTCTAAGCGTTGCTCCGCACCATCACTTCATTTGGAATAGCAAACATCAACCGATCAACTACGACGCCCGGCGACGCCCTCGCCGTCAGAACCGCGAACCAGAGTGGCGCGAGAATGGTTCTATTTATATCACCAAGATGTCTGCTTTGTTAAAAAATCGTAATCGTCTTGCTGGGAAGATCGTTTATTATCCTATGTCGGAAGCATGCTCGATCGAGATCGACAACCCTTATGATTTGTGGTTAGCCGATATTACCATACGCAGAGAACAGCGTCTGACCAATACCCCCTATATAGAACTGCTGGTCGTTGATGTAGACGGTGTGATGACAGATGGCTCGACCTATTATGGCAAAACTGGCGAAAAGTTGAAGCGGTTTAACAAACGGGACGGCAAGGGTATTGAGTTGTGGCACAGGGCCGATCGGTATTCGGCTATTATCACGGGTGAAACTAGCCCCGTGGTGCGTCAACGGGCACGGGATTTGCACATCCCCACGGTGTTCGAGGGATACGCTGGCAATAAATCATCCGCCTATGTCGCTCTCAAGAAGCAAACTGGCCTCCCAGACAATAAAATTGCCTTTATTGGTGATGATATAATAGACTTGCCTGTGTTGCGACAAGCCGGGTTCTCCGCCTGCCCCGCAGACGCCGAGGACAAGGTCAAAGCTGTTGTTGACTATGTCTGCAAGGCTACTGGCGGCCACGGCTGTGTCAGAGAAGTGATTAATCTACTCCTGAAACAATAAATGATCCAATGAAAACCATTCACGTCGGGAATAAGGCCATCGGCCCTAATCAGCCAGCGTTCGTAATCGCCGAGATCGGGATTAATCACCAGGGCGACTTGGCTATCGCCAAACAAATGATATTAATAGCCCATCAAGCTGGGGCGGATGCGGTCAAGTTCCAGAAACGCACTACCCACAAAATCCTGACCCGGGCTGGGCTGGACCGAATATATGACAGCCCCAACGCCTTTGGGCGAACCTACGGGGAGCACCGCGAGGCCCTAGAGTTTAATGAGGAACAGTACCGCGAGCTTAAACAATATGCCGATAGGGTAGGGATTTTAATGCTAGCATCGGTTTGGGATGAGGATAGCGCTGATTTTATCGACCAACTGGACCTACCGGCATTCAAGGTCGCCTCGGCCGATCTGATCAATCTGCCGTTGTTGAAACACATCGCCCAAAAAGGACGGCCAATTATTCTCTCGACCGGGATGGCGACCATGGAAGAGATCGAGCAGGCAATACGTTGGCTGGAGCAGTGGAATCACGATCTAATCATTCTTTATTGCGTGTCGACCTATCCCGCTTCCTTTGACGAGATAAATCTTAATCTCATCGGCGAATATCAACAAAAGTTCCCCGATTACCCTATAGGTTATTCGGGACATGAACTGGGCATCGCTATCTCTACTCTAGCAGTGGCCGCGGGGGCCAAGGTGATCGAGCGGCACTTTACCCTCGACCGCGCGATGAAAGGGGGCGACCATGCGGCCTCACTTGAACCCGGGGGGCTGGCTAGACTGGTGCGTGATGTTCATTTAGCCGAAAAGGTGTTTGGCAGCACTCAGCCCAAGTCCCTGCTTGATTCAGAGAAGCCCATCCGCGAGAAACTAGCTAAGAGCGTAGTAGCTCAGGTGGCTATCCCTCAGGGAGAAACTATTACCGCTGAGATGCTCACTACTAAGGGGCCCGGTAGTGGCTTACCCCCTAAATACATATATGAGCTGCCCGGGAAACAGGCAGCGGTCGATATCCCCGAGGATACCGTGATAATGCGGGATATGGTCAAGTGGTAGAACATCGGACGCTTTTATGATGGGCACTGTTAAACGGCAACTACGGACTCTGGCTAATAGCCTGGGGCTTCAACTAAGGCTGATACTGGCTAGGCGCTGGGATAACGCCATTAATATCTGCCACATGGGAGCTTGGAGCGGCAATATGGGCGACTCCGTGTTGCTATTGGGTATCCAACAAGAACTCCGTCGCGCTGCCGGGGATAAGCCCATTAACTTCTTTCCTGTGAATGTCCAGTTGACTCGTGTTACCCCTTGGTTAGCTCGAGTGATCAACCATAAATTTGATTTGTTACTTATTGGTGGCGGTGGATTATTTTTACATAAACCCGAGAGCCCTAGTCGGTCGAGTTGGCAGTTAGATATCACTGAACTCGAGCTAGACATTTTGACCATCCCCGTTGTTGTGTACGGGATCGGTTACAACCAATTTGAATTTACCGACAGACTAATGCCTGATTTAGCTAATCGTGTTCTCCGGCACCTGCAGACTAAAGCGGCGCTGTTCTCAGTCCGCAACCGCGGTACTCGCGAGGAGTTTATTCGAAGGGGCCTGGACCCGAACAAGATCACGGTTATCCCCGATCCTGCTATGTTCGTTGGACCGAAACCCTGCCCGATTCCTGGGCTCGACCCAAATAAACTTAATATTGGAATTAACTTGGCAGCTGACCGACTTGCATGGCGATACCCGGCCCCGGCATTTGAGACGGCCAAGGCGTGGGTAATGGCGCTAGGAAACGCTCTCAAGGCCATCCTCGCTCACCACCCCGGGCAAATCTACTACCTATCACACATGTTAAAAACTGATGCGTTTTATACACGCATATTGGGGCAGATACTGGGCGACAAACTAATCGTCCTGGAAGATGTTTTGCCTCAACTATTTCCGCCAACTCTTAAATTGGCGCCCTGCTTCGTAGATATATACCGCCAGATGTCCTTAGTAATCGGGATGAGGGGGCACGCCAATATCATTCCGTTCGGGGTAGCTACTCCGGTAATAGCGATGTCCAGCCATCCCAAGAACAGATTCTTTTTGGAGGAGATCGGGACCCCTGAGCAGTTGATCGATACTCGTTATTTGCCCGATGACGCTACCACGCAGCACATCGTCCAGGCCATCGAATCGACATTGGCTCGAGCTGAGGACTTGAAGGCCCACTATCTCAAACGCAAGCGGGAGTTACACCAAACGGCCCAGTTGTTTAACCGGCAGATAGTTGCCCTTCTCCAATGACATGCCCCATATGCAAAGACGCCAGACATCAGACGATTTGGACAAAGGGACGGTTTAGTCAGCGCTTAACCAACGTAGTCTGCCTAAATTGTGGCTTGGTGTTTGTTGATCCACCCGTTTCTCTGCCAGCCGACTTTTATCACGAAGATTACCGCAGACAGTATGTGGGTCAAGCAGTTCTCTCGCCCGACATCGCCGTTCGACGGCAGCGGGATGCCGAGAGACGTTGGCGTTATCTGGCTGATCGTCTCCCCCATTTGCTCCCCTCGCGGGGACTTGAGATCGGCTGCTCATCGGGACATTTTTTAAGGGTCCTAACTGATCACGGCTGGCAGAGTTTTGGCATTGACCCCGATCGGTCGTATACCGAGTATGGCCGTTCCCACCTTGGTCTGACCAATTTAACCACCGGTCTGTTTACGGGGGCAGAGTTTGAAAATGAACAGTTCGGACTAGTAGCGATGTTCCATACCCTTGAACACATCCCCGACCCGGTACTTTTACTGAATCACGTCCACCGACGGCTTGTTAACGGAGGAATACTATTTTTAGAGGTACCTGATGTGGAGCGCCCATACTTCGGCGACTTTGACTTCTTCTTCCAGGCAGCTCATCCCTTTAGTTTTTCGCCGTCCAGTCTTGGCAATTTGCTCCTCATGACTGGATTTGAGCTTATCCGTATCGATCATCATCAAAACTTTATGCTAGCGCTGGCCCGCAAAGTGTCTGCCGGGCAAGCACCGGTTGCTGACCCAAAAATCGCTCGGGATTTGCTCCGGCGTCTAAAATGGTGGAGGATAGGATATTGGGTCCTGTTCAGATGGGCCAAAGCTATTAAGCGGCTAGGAGCCAGAAATAGGTTATGACACAGATCTTTATTGGCCAGCATCCCCGCCGGGTTCCCAGATTGATTAGACGCTGGGGACTGGTTATGTTCCGCTGGGTGATCCTACCGTGGCTACAGCGCCACCCCAACGTCCAGGCTGTTCTGCTAGATCTAGAAGAAGCTGTTATCTCTAAGCGTTGTAATTATCACCGCTATAAAACTATCGTCGATGATGACTACTCGGCGGTAATCGCAGCCGCTGATGATCTGGCCTGGCAGACCGCCGGCCATTGGTACGGACCCATGCCCGCTCCCGCGCAGTATTGGGGAGAGATCAGCAAACAGAGCTTTTATCCCAGCCTGAAATGTCTCTATGAAGAAGCTGGGATTATTGATGCCATTATTGAGCGGGAACAGCCCAATGTCGTCTGGCGCTGGGCCGATATCCCCCGTTTGACCGGCAACTGCCGGATTCGCAGCCTCAACCCAGCTTGGGCGCTACTCACTGTTCGGTGGTGCGTAATAATCGGTACCCGCCTGCTTAGCAGTATAAAGGATCTAACCACGTTGGTCGCACCCAGCCCGACTAACTTTACACCTACCAGTGGATACGTAGCTATGATAGACACTCCCAACCACTACCGCACCCTATCGGCCGTTGCTCAGGCCATGCCCGCAATTTACTTTCTTCCCCTTAACCGGAGCACCCAAAAATTGTGTCAACACGATGGCGCCAACTACGTCACCCCTTCGGCATTAGTAACGCTGCGTGATCTATTGCCCTACTGGCGTGGACTGAGAGTGGTCTGGCAGGGATGGGACAAACACCAAGCCGATATACCCGAGACCATTGTCCATGAGCTAAAGGTACTGGCAGCGTTTTACTGGCCCCGGTTGATCCTGCTGCGTTTGACGTTAAGCCGTCTTTGGGCCCAGTTTCACCCTCGAATAGCGTTGACGGCTGTGGGGTTTTGGGCCCCCTATAGACTATTTCTAGACCAGGCTGATCGATATAACGCCAAGCGAGTGGTAGTAGCCCACGGCAATATCCCCCGTACGCCGGCTTTTTATGGCGAGGCCAACTATGACCAGATCTTGGTGCGAGGCGCGGTCGAAGAAGATAACTTGATACGCATGGGCATCCCCAGCAGTTTAATCACGGTTGTGGGACAGTTGACTGACGCCAGGGACGTTTCTAAAGACCGCTACTTGCCCGTTCAACCACCCAGGACTATCTTGGTCGCCATGCAGGGATTTGGCGGGGAGATGAGCTACTGCGAATACGCCAAATTTATCACCGAACTTGATGGGGCGATTACATCCGATATAAATCGGCGGTGGATCATCCGGTTACATTATCAACAACCCCAATATTGGGGATTGTGGCGCGCAATGTTCGGGAACCGACCAAACGTGATATTGGTAACCGATCAACCATTCGAGACTTTACTGAAGAACTCTAAGATAGAGGCCTTAGTAACCGTCTTTTCCAGTACTGCGTTGGAGGCGGCGGCTCACAACATCCCGGTTGTCACGGTCAACTTTTCCGGCATGGAGGAACTGTTACCATTTTCCGCCACTGGGTTATCCCATGAAGTCCGCATGCCTCACGCGCTGACCCAGGTATTGGCCCGCCCCCTCACCCCGCCCAGCCGAGATGCGTATACTAAATTTATTGCTCGGAGCGGCCAAGCCACTGTTCGGTCGGCCATCGACGCGATTAATCAGACACTTCCCTAAATGGATCTCTCAGTCGTTATTTTAAATTGGAATACCCGCGAGCTGTTGAGGGATTGTTTGGCGTCGATATATCGCTATACTGCCGGCATTAATTTCGAGGTGATAGTAGTGGATAACTCTTCGACTGATGGCAGCCAAGCGATGGTTGTCTCTGCATTCCCACGGGTCAAACTAATCCAAAACACCGACAATCTTGGATTTGCTGTCGGCAACAATCAAGGCATCCATGTTGCCGCTGGCCGTTATATACTTCTGCTCAATAGCGACACAATCGTACTCGGCAACTTAGCCGAGGCTGTTAGCTTTCTCGATCGGCACCCGCAGGTTGGGATGTTAGGAGTTAGGGTGTTAAATAAGATCGGTACTATCCAAGAGACTTGCACTAGACGGTTCCCGAGTATCTTGAGTAAGCTAGTCAACTATTTCCGTATCTCGGCTCGGTTGATCGGCCGACTAGTCCCCCATCTAGAACAGGACCAACAATTTGACTACGATCGGGCCCAGCCGGTTGAGGTGGTGTCGGGTGCATTTATGATGCTTCCCCGCGGGACGATTGAACAAGTGGGGGGGCTAGATGAATCATTCTTCCTCTATGCCGAGGACATTGATTGGGCCAAACGGATCCATGCGGCTGGCTATGAAATTTGGTACGCGCCAGTCGTGACTATTACCCACTATGGCGGAGAGACCAGTTCGCAAATACCCGACCGAACCCATTATCTGCGTTTGCACAGTTTGGCCAAATATTTCGACAAACACTATGGCCGCCCTTACGGGAATCTCTACCGTACAGTACTGTACATTACGGTTCTGCTAACCTATCTACCGGTGTTGGTAACTTGGTGGCTGTCCTACGGTAAACGCCGCAGCCGCCTGGGCGAGTTGGTGAGACTTTTCCACAAGGTCTTATTTAACCCCGCCCTTCGATAGCACTCTACTTGGTTACCTCGACATACATTGACCTATAATCCTCGTTGGCTTCGGCTGGATAAGTCCCTTCAAAATCAAAATCGCGGCAGCTGGTTTCTTGAAACTGCTTACGCGTAATTCCCTCTCGCCGGAAACCGGCCCTAGCCAAATCGTTGCAGAGCGATTCAAAATCCCATGCGTTCTGGTGAGCCAGAGTATTATCCCCTAGCGCTCGCTGGCCGCTAGGAGATAAAAAGTCCTCCTTTAGCGCCTCGAACAAAGAGTAGTCTTTGTTGTATTTGGTTTTGGCTCGCTCCATCCGCCTGCGGAAGAGTTGGAAGTCTCGGTTACCGCTGACGTACTCTCTAATACTGCGTTCTGCGTCTGGCAGAACCAAACGGAAACTTCCTCCCATTTTCAATACCCGATAACGCTCGCTAAAGATTCGCGGAGCAGCAAAAATACTCATATGTTCAAACACATGGGAACCATAGATGGAACTGACCGATCCGCTCGGGAGGGGTAGAGATTGATCTTTATTAAAATCCAGACGAATATCGCTGGTATGTTCTACATCGATGGCGAGCCAATGGGTTGACGGTTTAACCCACTCGGGACCGGGGCCAAAGTGAAGTTTATACGGCAGTTGGTAATGGTGCAAATCTAGCGGCTGTCGCTTTGTCACCAACCGATACCGGCGCATGAGTTTCTCGACTATCATCGCAGAGAATCAATGAATTTTTGTGCGGCTGTGGCCTTGGCAGGGTCTAGCTTAGCGACCATTTTCGCCTCGTTCACAGCATCATCTAACCGGCCTAGGGCTTGATAGATAAGGGCTGAGTTCATGTGGTACTCTACCTTCTTGGGGTCCATCTCAAGGAGCGCCTGCTGATATACCAGCGCAGCATTATACTTTTGGCTTTGGAAGAGAAGATCCGTGATCGCCGAAAGCAACACTGGTTCGACGTCGACGAAATTGATCTTTATTTGACTAGCTTTATCAAAGTAATTAATCGCTATATCGTTGTGTTTCTCTAAGTACTCTAGTACGCCGAACCAAAAGTTTATCTCTCGAGGCGCCCGGCTAAGGGAGTTGGCCTGGTCGAGAGCGGCTCGGGCAGCCTTAAAATCCTCAATTAACATCAGACCTTTAGCCCAGTTCAGATAAAAGTATTCTCGGTTGCTATTATCGGCTATCAGGGCGTTGAACTCCACCTCGGCGGTGGCTTTAGCTTCTGGCATAACTAGCGCTGTTAGTAAATGGAACAGCGGACGGCTCACTTGGAGCTGAACATTGTTGGGCTCTGCCGCTGCCAGCTGCGCCTGTCTTGCGAGACCTTTCTCCCAAGCGGCTAAAGCCTCTTGCGGCTTGTTCTGTTTATAGAGAGCCACCCCACCACGGCGATACCATCCCAGATCAGAATAGTGAAAAAATTGGTTCCAAGGTGACCAGCGCTGATCGAGAGATTCTTGGATAGTAAGAGCGGTTTGGTAGTCCTCCCGCTGCGCCAACGCCTCAGCCCGGTAAGTTGAACGGCTGTTCGCCAGAGTTGGGATTAGGACAACGATAACCGTGTAGCCGGCAACTCCGGCGAACAACGACCCAGTAATCCAGCGCGAGAGCCGACCAACTGGACGCTGGAGCGGGACCGACTCTGTTGATAACCCACTGGACACACGCGATGCGATAAGGGCGACTAATACCCCGCAATAAATTAGACTCAACGGGGTTTCAAAGGCGGTCATGTCATACACCAGATAGGCCACCATTGTGGCGATAAGTGATACCCAGAGTGTGTTTTCTGGCCCAATATAGTTTTGGGTTAACAGCCGTCGCAGATAGACCCCAACCGCAACCAGCACGGCCAGCAGCCACAGCAGCCCACCTAGGCCGTTAGTAGTAAGTTGGTCGATGACTAAGTTGTGGGCTCGATCGGTAAATGTTTCACCATATCCCAGATCACCCAGCTCGGCCGAGTAGCTCTGATTCCAAGCGACATTAACATTCTCGTTGCCGAATCCAAAAATCGGTCTGGTGCGCCAACTATCCAGCAGGGTCGAATATGTGACTAGACGAGAGCGAATAGAGTTACTAGCCAGCGTATAAGAAAATATGCGCTCCAGCCCCAAGGGGGTCTTAAACCAGAACAATCCAAAACTGATCACTAATAATATCCCTAACACTAGCCAAACGATTTTAGAGTGGCTTCTCTGGGTTTGGCCACTTTGACGACGGTTGACCAGCCAGAGCAGTATCAACCAGACGATCAACCCGGATACCAAGCCCAACAGCGGGCCACGGGACAACGACAGCACGATCGCGGCAACCTGGAGTATCGCGCCTAGACCGTACCACAACCGGCTGGCTAACCGCTTGGATTTCCAACCCAGATATAGAGTAATAAAAATGGTTAATAGTAAAAGTCCGCCCATAAAAATTGGGTTACCAGTCAGGGCGTGGATGCGCCCGCTGGATAGGCCGATCAGCCCTGGCAGATGGAGCGCCTGACCCAAGCCATACAGACCAGTTAGAATGCCTACATTGGCCACCCATACTAGCAGCCTATCCCACCCAGATTTTGGTATCCAAATGGCCGCCAAAAACCAGACCCACCACCACAGACTAGTAAAAAGCAGTAGGCCGGTGGCTCGACTGGTAGTCCCCCAAAAACTGCGGAAGAAGTCTACCCCAAAATAGGCACTCGCAAATGACCAGAGCAGCCAACCGAGCGTTACCCAAAATAATCGATTTCGCCAAATTGGAGCAATTCGCGACCAACTAAAAGCTGGCGACCAAACTACCGCCAGCGTGAAAATTAGTGTTAGCGACAGAAATAGCAGTTCGCGACCGAAACCAAACCGGTGATGGAGACCCGAGGGCAGCATCAGCGGGAGTAGAATTGTAGCAATTAAAAGTAGGTCTGCCAACCACCCGTAACCCGTGATCCGCCAATTAGCCTTGGTCATTTTGTGACATCAGATAATCTAAGAACGACTGTAGTAGTTCAGAATCTTTGATCCGGCCTAGACCCTGACGAGTGATATCAATGGCTAGCTGGCGGCCGTAGGCTCGGTCCATATCGGGCCGCAATAGATACAGATCGCCTAAGTTCCGGTAGACGGTTTCTTGGCGCGGGTTCAATTTTAATGAACGTGTGTAGGCCGCTTCTGCTCCGATAAAGTCCCCTCTATCCCTTAGGACATTGGCTAGATTATTCCAAGCGAACCAAGCTCTAGGTTCAACTTCTACGGCCAGTTGATAGGCCGCCCCCGACATCTCTAGCTGATTTAACGTGTACAAAGACACTGCCCGCTGATACAGAGCGTTAAAGTTACGGGGATGGGTCTCAAGGATCTTGTTAGCTTCCTCTAGTCCGGCGCTAACGTCTGAGTTAAGTTGGGGTGGCTGACGCAGCCCCACTGTGTTGGCTACCCCTAGCCCCAGCCAAACTAACAACCCGAGGCCGATCAGCCCCATCCCCCACTTAAGCCAACTGGGATGCCGAGAATTAGTGATTAGCCTCCAAATAGTTGTCCCTGCGCGACGCAATTTTACAATTAATGATCTAACCATTTTTTAAACGAGTTAATTCATCCTTAGCCGCTTGATTATTGGGATTAAGCGCGACCACCTTTTCAAAGTATTCGATAGCCTTGTCGGTGTTGCCGATCGCCTCATAGAAATTACCCAGAACTAGAGGATAGTGAATGTTTTTAGGATCCTTAGTGGCCAAATCGGTCATATATTTTTCGAATTTATCCCGACCGGGCGTCTCTGGATGCGCACCGTAGAGATCTCCCAATTCATAGTACACATTCGTATAATCCTCGTGGCCATTGTTGATGGCTATCCACCACTCCTCCGCTGCCGCGTCGTAGAGCCCTAGGTCGTTGTAGACGTGCCCGGCTTCGTAGTGGCCGACATAGCCCTTTGGCAGACGGATATTGAGTTGACGGTAAGTAGCGGCGGCCTGATTCAGATCGCCGGCGGTTACTTGAACCCGAGCTTTAGCTAAGAGTTGACCGATGGGCATCGTCGCACGCAGAACCAGCCAGACGGCAACCCCGGCCACCAGCACTATGCCTCCGGCTAGCCACCATACCCTGTGGTCCCACAAGAATTTTTTATCAAAAATATTCATCTAATTATCATTTTACAACAGTCTGCTCTAGGCAAAGCTCCCCCAATGGATTGGGGGAGCTTCAAAAAAGCTCCCCCAATCGCCAGGTTGTGCGCTACCTGTAAACCCGTGTCTAGAACTTGAACATTAGGCTGTCAACTGCGAGTAAGCAGTCGGCAGGTTCTTGATCAAGTAACCGCTGGTCCAGTCAGCTGACGAGGCCGGGACATCCGTACCACCATTGGTGTCGTCTGCTAGTGTGTACAGATGGTTGATGGCCGAGACATCCGACCAGACAAAGGCAGCTGCCTCCTCAGTGGCATCCTCACCAGTACTCACGTTCAGACCCACATCAAGACCGGCACTGTCGTCAATATCAGTCATATAGACGTAAGTGGCGGTTGGAGCTGCTGCTTCACCGTCAACCCGGACACGGATGTAGTCATCGTCGGCTGGAGTTGAGAACCCAGCCAAGGTGGCTTTCACCGTGTAGGTCTTGGTGGCGCCTAGCCCAATGGACTCTTCACTGTCGGTACCGGCCTGATCCCACACAACGTGGAATGTGCCGCTACCTTCAGCCAGGGTTGAACCGCCGGTCTCGATGGAAGTCCCGCCTGAGTTCAACACGCTCACCGTGCCAGTGATGTCAGTGGAACCCCTCCAGAAGGTGAAGGTGCCAGCATAAGGAGTGTTGTTGGTGCCGACATTATCAATAATGTCGTAACCAAATGTAATTTCCTTAAGGGCAATTTCACCAGCGGCGTCCGCCGTCACGCTGAACGAGAAGATTGCGTTGTCGGAACCATTGGCGATCGTACTGGTGCCGACTGGTACATAGGTCACTGTCGGCTTGGATTTGTAGAGGTATTGGTCGTTAGCCGAGATGCCGGTAACGGTCAAGTTATCGTCATCTAGGGTACTCAAGCCAATCGCCTCGAACTCATCGTCGTTACTGGTGTCCACCGACAAGCTGACATCTAGGATGTCCCGGAAGTCGGCAGGATAACCACCACCGATCGGATAGGTGTCGGCGTAGACATCCATGAAGGCGTAGCTGTTCTTCGGGATCCAGAAGCCCTTGCGCCCGCCAGCATTTAACTGGAAGACATGGTCGTTCTGGGAACCGATAGCCAGCGTAACCGATTCTTCTACACCGTCAACATTCTTGTACTTGACGATAAGATTCTTGACCGAGTCGTAACCGGCTGACAGGTCGAAGGCGACCTTGTTCACCGTGTAGGCGTCGTCAGTAGCCGACCAACGCATTTGCAGCATACGGTTCATGTTCGAGTTGGCGATGACCACACCTATTTCAGGCGTGTCAGCGCCAACCGCCACCGCGATGCTACCATTGGCCTGAACTGTTATTGTACCAGCCCCAGTAACATCGGTTTCGGCGATAGCAGTACCCGTGTCGGCACCCGTGGCTGTGACATCTGCACCAGTTACTACATCGTCAAACAGCCCAATGGCATGTTGGCCGCCAGTAGTTGCGCTAGCGCTCAAATCAGCCACAAAGATGATTTTAACAGAACCACCCTTAGGTACCCGAATGGTCTGCGTCAGAGTGAATGCTTGGGTGTCATCGGTACCAGCTGCGCCGTCAGGCTGTTCGGTACTACTGATCTTGGTTTCGTAGCTACCGTTGTTGTCCAGATCGGCCCACAACTCAGCATTGTAGAGATCGCCCATATCACCAGTGGTGGCATCAACATTGTCGCCAACCGTGATAGCAGAGATCAAGACATCCTCACCCGAGGCGGTCGCATCAAGCGACATTGTTGCCCAAGTGAAGTCCTGTACTCCGGCGACCACGTTGCCAGTGGTCGGCACACCTAGGTCACGCAGGACTAATGCCCCTGCTTTAACCGTCTGGGTGTTGCCCGTCACACCGTAGGTGCCGCCCGGAACAATGGAGTTGTTGGTAATGATACCCTTGGCAGTTACCTGCGCGGCCGCGTCAATAGCAGCGACCAAAGTATCACTAGCCTCAAAGTCGGTACCGAGTCTGACCTTGAACCCAACCTTGCTAATGCCAACTGGCAATACGAAGGTGTTGGTAAAGTCAAACTCTTCATCTGGATCGGTCCCATCCGCTGAACCATCAACGGGGCCAGAGAGGATATTGCCAGTGGCCATATCCACTAATCGGCCGTTAGTCAGGTCCGCATAGGTGACCACCGTGCTACCGTTAAAGTCAGTGACAGTAACGTCCACATGCACGGCGCTGATTCTAACCGACTCACCACGCACATCAAAGTCGAAGACAGTCAGAAGCTGATTGTCAGCGACCGTAATGTTGCTGGTTGGCGGAGTGGAAGCGCTCTTACTGATAGTCAAACTACCAGAGTTAATAGTTTGGGTACCACCCAAACCGTTCCAGCTGCCGGTAGCGGTCGGGGTAATGTAGAAGCCGTAGCTAGTACCCTTCCCTGTAACTAATACGTCGGAGCCGTCCACGGCATCGGTGGTGATGGTCAAACCAACACCATCAACGATATCAAGCTGGGTTCTCAACCGAATGGAGTCGCCTTTGCCTAGGGTCAGGTTAACTGCCCAGGAAGCTTTACCGTCAGCACTCCATGAGGTAGCCGTACCAAGCGACACGTTGTGGGTCACATCCCACAGCTCAATGTTGTTGGTATCGGCAGTTTCGGTCGTACCCGACTTTAATACCGTAATGCGCTCGATCAAGACTGGCTCAGTCGAACCAGCAGTGAGCTTGAACGCATTAGTAATAACGTTCGTGTCGCCCACGTCTGGAGTGGAATCAGAAATAGTTCCATCCTGGGCCATTGCCAGAGAACCGATCGTAACAGCGACCGTAGTCATGTAGTTACCGTAGACCGGGGCGCCGTTGACCGAGGTAGCGTTAGAGACAATATCGGCATTGCTGGCAATACCTAACCGGGCGGTTAGACCCGATGTGGTGCCAGTGCTGATGAATCCAGCTCGCAGATAGAAATCTTGCGAACCAGTGATCTCTAGCGCTGGGGTGATGAAGATCTGGGCCTGATGGTTGGCGTTGAAGCCACCAGCAGTGTTCCCTACCTGTACCCCATCGGCCTTGACCAACTTGACATTCTCGATGTCAGAGTCGGCGCTCAGACCGTCACGAGTAACGTAGAGCTGAGAAACCTTTACTGTCGCCCCAGCGGCGGCGGTCAGAGTGATCTTGGTGAAGTTGGCATTACCGCCGTAGGCACCCGTGGAAGCTGCCGGGGTACCGGAAGAGATACCAACCGACAAGCCGCCGGTCGCCGGCTCGGCTGAGCCGCCGCCGATAATGAACCGCCAGAAGATGTCGCCAGAGGCGATAGCCCGGCCGCCAGCAGTTACCTGCTGAGCCCAGCCGTCGAACTCACGAACAACTTCGGTGTAAAGATCGTAGGTGCCATTGGCGGCAGAGCTGGCGATCTTCGCTGTCCAAGTCAGGGTCAGATCTTGACCCGGGTTAACTGCCGCGCCGTCATAGTAGGCAAACCGGTTGCCATTGATGGCGAAGCTTGATGCATCAAGCCAAGCGGGAACATTGTCCCGAGGATGCGAGGTACCAATACCCACCGCGTGGGCGTTGGGGTAGCTGGGACCTTCGCTCAAGAGAGCACTCTTACCATACATGGTCAGAGCTTGCGGATTGGTCGAACGGTTGCGAATGGTCAGGGACATATTCACTGTGTCGCCCGCGTTAGCGCGCACCACGTGAGCCGGCCCTTCCACTGTACCGCTCTGCGCAATCCACTGGTACCGGAAGGTACCGAGGTTCTCAAAAGCCAGCGCTTGCGGCGCGGCGAAAGCCACAGCCATTGATGTCGCCATCAACCAAGCCAGAGCTTTTGAGGTGTTGCGTAAAACTGTATTGCTCATTAAATTGTTAGATTGCTATTAGTTCTATGCATATTTGTTTTGTTTATTCGGAAACTTGCCCAAGCGAATTGTTTTGTTCGCCTTCGACCCGAGGCAAAGCGTTATTATCCTTACTGGGATACCACCCAATAAGCTTGCTATCGATGGTAATCTTCTGAACGACGATGCCTTCCTCGCCCAGTTCTCCGATAACGTTAGCGTTGACTAGCCCGACATAAGCGGAGATGTCAACATCAACGCCCAACAGTCTATAGACCGTACCGTTAGTGTTGATAGCTGGTTGGCCATAAGCGGTAGTTAGGACACCGCTAAATGAATTATTTGGTCCCGCCGCCTCGTCGCTAGGCAAGAGGTCATCCAGCTCCTGACGAATAGCCGCTACGCTCTTTCTGACGTCTTCTTTCCCGATATTTTCTTTGACAATGGTGCTGAGAATGGTTTTCTGAGCATCCACTAGCGACTTCAGTTTAGCCACCAAATCCACCGATGAGGTGCTGGCAGTATCTGTCTTCTGGAGCGCCGAGACAGCGTTCTTGGCACTTTCTAGCGCCTTCTGAGACTCTTTGACTACTGCATCCAATTTGGTCTGGTCGGCCCCGCTGATGGCTTGCAAACGCTCGTCGGCGATAGTTAGTTGAACCTCCGCCCGTCTGGCAGGATCGCGAGTCAGAGCTAGCTCGATAGTCTCAAATGCCTTACGGACTACGAATAGCGGTTGGCCCGGGTCGGCGTCACGGGCGATGGCCCCGGTGGTAAAAGTAGCGACGAACACTGTGGCGATCAGGCCGACTGTGGCGGGTAGCCCCAACATGATCTTCTGGGGACGAAAGATACTAGCTAATTTATTGACTGGCATAACTAAGCCGACGGCCTCAGTTTTGGTCTGCATCGCGTCAATGAGGTCTAACTGACCGATCTGTTTGAATAAGCGGTCACGGATCTTCTGGCGTTGGGTCAACGACAAAACCGCATCCTTCCCAAGGATAGTCAGATCTTGTTCAAGTTGTGAGAACTGCGATCTTGCCATTTAGTTTGGTAGAGTACGATAGTTTATTTTAATTGGTTCCCCTCAGCCCATAGGTGATCTACTTGGAGAGTCAGACCATCCAACCGACCTTCGACTGCGGCGTGACGGCCAGTCAGACTGCCCATCAATGTATTACTGATATCTTCGACACCGATCAGCTGTACCTCGCTGTAAGCTCCATAGAGAAGGGCTGGAGAGATATCCAGCGCTGGTTGATTCGTACGGATGATTAACCATCCCTCAAGCCGATCTACTGCCATTGGGGGGGTAACTAATACTGGCGGAGTCGTTGGCCCGCCGACATTATCGGACAGAACTCGCTGCCCGATCAGACCGGTCCCATCGTCTAATGAAACTAGATAAAATACATTGCTAATGGTTGAGTCTTGGACATCGCCTTGGATCTCAACTGCCTGTCCGACATGAGCCCATAGGGCGTCAGGCGCAACCACGCGGTCAGTGATAGTCAGGATCGAGGCGTCGTTCACCCGCACTGCCGGATAGCCATAGCTAGTGATCAGCGTACCAGTCATGGTCGTGGCAGCTTCGGCTTTCGGCGCAAACAGAACTAACGCTACCAGGGCCAGAGTGGCCAGCAGCAGCGTCTTGATTATAAAAATGGTTCCGGAATAGATGTTTTGGAAAGTCATAAAAGTGGAGTTAGAGGAATGTGGCTTGTGTGTTGTCCGCCAACTGGCGGATTCGCCCCATCTTGCGCTCCCCTAGCGCTTCTGACTTCCCCAAAAATTCTTTTCTAGAACCCTTAGGAAAAACTAATTTTTTTCTAATTCCTGTCTGAGCCTGGCCAGCGCCCTCACTGTGATCGCTCGGACATTGGCCTCTTTCTTTTTGATGGCCTGAGCCACCCGGGCGATTGGCATCTCGTCTACGAACCGCAGCCGCAACACTTTCTGATACTCTTCCGGCAGCCGCTGCAGAGCTGACTCAATGTGTGATGCCTCGCGGTATGGTTCTTCCCCTTCGAGATCGGCTATCTCCGGCAGATTTTCGAAAGAGAGTTCCTCGCGACTACTAACGCGATAGTAGTCGATCACCACATTACGCGCCACCGCGTAGAGCCAGGCAGAGAACTTGGCCCCAGCTTGCGGTTTGTACTGATGAATTTTTTGCCAGACTTTCAGGAATACCTCCGAGGTCATATCTTCGGCCATCGGTACGCTCCTGATCTTGAAGTAGATAAAGCGATAAACCCGCCTGGCCCAGATCTCGTAAAGCTCACCGAACGCTTGTTCGTCTCCCTCCTGAGAACGGTGGATCAGAGCGGTTTGTCTCTGGTCTGACTTGTCGGCTTTAAGCTGCAAAATGGCCATGCGGCTCTTCATTAGTTATAACGGAAACTCCCCCTATGTTGTGACAGATAGTGGTAAAAATACAGTCCCACAGCGGACAATTGGTCATACACTTATTTGACAAGATCGCTAATATTTAGGACCCTGATTAACGAGAGAAATTATACCCATCTACCCCTGAAAAAGCAAGCCCTCCCGGAGTAGGAAGAACACGCCAGCCATCTGGCGTGTTCTTAAAGAGTAGACCCTCGATCTTGCTGTTCGGTAGGGCTCAGATAATAGTTCAGAGTGATGGACTAGAAGATATCAGAAGTTAGAATCTGGGGGTATATTTTACCCATAATTCATACTTCATTATTCACACTTCATTTACCTTACATCAAGTGCGGTGGCCAGTTCGGTTCCGGCTCTGGAGTCGTTGGCTTGGGCGGATACCAGGGAGACACTTGCTCGTACCAGTCCTGGGCCGCTTGGGCAACTAGAGCCATCTTGGCCTTTAGATCAGCGGCTTGGGCTGTGGCATCAGCCACATCTTGGTCTGTCCCAAGCAAACCTTCCGGCAACGGTAGTTTAGCGTCTTCTGTGTCCGTCGTATCTTCGTTATCGTCTTCGTCAAGTTGCTTTAGTACCTCCCTATGGAGCTCCAGCATCTCTTTGGCTGACTCCCCTCTCCACTCCCGCAGTTTGGCGCGGATCGGGATCTGGTTGATATCGCTAGCTTCAATCGCATTCATCCGCTCCTCACGCTTGGCCATCACCTCGTCGAGATGCTCGACTATCTTTTGGAAGGCCTCCCGTTCAGCTTCGGTCTTAGCGGCGGCTAACTTCTCTTCGAATTTGGTCTGCACCGTATTGACCCGCTCGATACTCTTGGCCACCCGCGCAACAGCGTCCTGTTTGTGCTCCTCGAACTTGGCCTTCATCGCTTCTGGCCACTCACTCGGGTCGAGCTCCTGCAGAGCTTTCAGCTCGGCTAATCTCTCCTCACTGAACTTGGCGAATAAACCAGCTTTGGCTTCTGGGGCCTGAGTGATACGCTCCTGTATCCGTTCGATCCATTGATCGATAGGGTAAAGCGCGTCGCCGGGCTTGGCCGAATCGGCCAGTGCGGCGGTACCGCCGCCTAGGGCGATAACTAGGGCTATAACTAATGGAATAAGTGGCATAGCAAATCTCCTTTGATTAAATAGATTATTAGTCTGATAGGTGTTAGTCCGCTCTGGCAGTGTATTTATTACACCCATTAGCTTATTTTTGAGCTGGCTTTTGTCGCTAACCGATAACTGAACCCGGCGGCCTGCCTGGCGGATCAGCTGTTCTATCTGTTTGTCGGTGTAGTTGGTCATAGAAAATGAATAGTGAATCAGGAATTATGAATTATGGACAGAAAGACGCCTCTTACCATGATTCGTTATTCATGCTTCATAATTCGCTCTTAGTTTATCTAGCCCCCGTTTGACTATAACGCGGAGGTGATTCTCGGTTTTGCCAGTAATTTCGGCTATCTCCGGATACTCCAGCTCCTCCACAAATTTTAGCTTGAGAACGGTCTGATAGAGCTCCGGCAATTGGTCGATATTATCAACGACTCTAGCCATCTCGTCAGCCAACTCAACTTCCGCCTCTATATCCGTGCTACCAGAGCGATTTATTACGGCGTCCAGGGAAACTGTCGGCCGGTAGCGGCGGTAGTGATCAATTAGGTTATATCTGGCGATAGCGAACAGCCAGGTCCTGAAGGACCTGTCAGGGTTATATCGGCGCAGGCTCTGCCAGGCTTCCAGCCAGATCTGGCTCAGAAGATCTTTCGCCTGCTCGTCGTCGCGCAGACGAAAGGTCAGAAAGCGGTAGACACTATCTGATAGTTCGTCAAATAACTGGCCGAATGCGCCGCTATCGCCCTCCTTGGCCGCCCTAGCCAACTGATTGATTTCTTGATTATTCATTTTAGTTACGCCCCGAGTGGAAGCGAGGGACTACCATAACTTGTCACTTATCACTTTCGACTTTTTGCTACCTTTCTGATTATCCCCCCACCGATACAGATAGAACCATCATACAGTACCAAGGATTGGCCCGGAGTGAGCGCCCTGACTGGGTTGTGAAATACAAAGTGCCATTCTTTGCCTTTTTTGTCAAGAGTACCGGCATAAATATCGGGGCCATAGCGGGGTTTGGCAGATAACCCGCCCACTCCGTCATTCCGAACTTGTTTCGGAATCTTCCCTATCAGATGAGATCCTGAAATAAATTCAGGATGACGAACAAAGTATTTCGGGTCTATCAGGTGGAGATCTTCCAAAATCACTCCCCGACCATAGGTGGCGCTATCCGGGCCGACTACCACTAGATTTTTCTTGATATCAGTTGAAACAACATATAGCGGGTCTTTTTGACCTGATAAGCCAGCCACCCGCCGCTGGCCGACAGTGTAGAACCAAGCCCCCTCATGTTCCCCTACCACCTTGCCATCCAGGTTGACAATTTTGCCATTTTTAGAGGTAATGGCAGTTTTGAGGAACTGTTTGACATCCACCGGGCCGATAAAGCAGATGCCCTGACTATCTGGTTTGTCAGCCGTGGGGAGTTTAAACTGGCGGGCCAGGGCTCGGACCCGCTTTTTGGGATATTGACCGATAGGAAAGAGCGTCTTGGCTAGCTGAGCTTGGGTCAGATTATAGAGAAAATAGGTCTGGTCTTTCACTCCATCAACTCCTTTGAGGAGTTGATGGACCAAGGTATCTCCTCGGTATCTCGAAGAATCAGATTTTTTGATTCCCCCTCGGTTCCTTGGGGATTCACCATTTGGAATTTGGCATTTGGAATTTGTCATTGCGCGCTTACGCGCGTAGTGTCCGGTAGCGATAAAGTCGGCGCCCAGAGCAAGAGATTTTTTCAAGAACAGGCCAAACTTTATCTCTTTATTGCACATCACGTCCGGATTGGGCGTCCGGCCAGTTTTATATTCGGCAAAAAAGTAGTCTAGAACTTGTTTTTTGTACTCGGCTTCAAAATTGAAGGTGTAGTAGGGGATGCCGAGATGCTGGCAGACGGCGCGCATATCGGCAAAGTCCTGCTCGGCGCTACAAAAAGATCCTGAAACAAGTTCAGGATGACTGGAGTGAGAGTTTTTTTCGCTCCAGTTCTTCATAAACACTCCGACCACCTTAAAACCCTGCCTCTGAAGCAGCGCGGCGGACACAGATGAGTCCACTCCCCCGCTCATCGCTACAAACACGGTCTGGGACATAAAAATTACAAGTTAAAAATTAAAAAAATACCGATATTTCTATCCCGTCATTCCGGATCCGCCAGCTGGCGGAAATCCGGAATCCAGAAAATGTTCTTGTTCTTGTTTGGATCCCCGCTTTCGCGGGGATGAAAGAAAAAGGACGGCCGGGAAATCCGGCCGCCCTGCGTTTGACCTTAGTTACCGCTCGTTCCTGACATACGGCCCTCCTTTGGCATCTTAAAGATACAAAAATGTGCAACCGTCATGAGAAGACGGCTAGATACTGGATCACCTCCTCTGGGCCGGGTTGGCCCAAGAATATAAGAGTAAGTGATCTGGCACCGCGCCACCTCCTTTGTAAGAAACATTACGAATTAATTATAGCAGGACAAATAAAAAGGACGGCTCCAACCCAAGCCGTCCATTAGACATTGCACCGCACCACACCCCTAGTGCCGTTGACCAGCCAGTTGCCTGGCTCGTCCAGCATTATTCGCCCTACGGCGATGTCGGCGGCAAACTCGTGCCAATGGTCAGCACAGAGATAGATATCCTCCTTGAGACCGGTGGACATATTGCCGGACAGCGTCATATAGGAGTACCGGGCCGCAACGGCTCGAGACGTATCAGTCGCCAGGCCACAGACCTTGCACCTGTGCGTCTCTAGGACAACATTTGTTGCCAGCTTTGGCCTAGCTAACGTTGTCTCTCTCATCTACTCACCACCTCCTTCTGAAGGTTCAAAATAGCTTCCACCAGGACCAGGACTTCTTGGGTTGGCTAGGTGGGAAAAGCAGTAAGGTTAAGTGATCGATCTCACGTTTGAGAGTTCCTTTCAGGTCTTCTCTCATCTCCCGTCTTAAGGAGTGAAGTTCAGAGCCTAAGGAGTTGAGAGCGATTAGCAGTTTCTCCTTGTACTCCTCATCGAAAGCCGCAGTTGCCTGCTGAACCGGGGCAGTTATCCCCTGCTCAGCGGTTGGGTTTGAAGCGGTAAACCCCCGGTTGCTTAGCATGTGTTTGATGCCAGCTTGGGTAAAGAGGCGAGACTCCATCAACCCCTTGATCCGCTCCATCACCTGGACATCCTCAACAGTAAATGTCCGGTGATTGTACCGGTTGCGATAGTTGGACAAAAACTCCGAGAATCCCCTCTCCCAGTTTCGGACAGTCCCCTCGCTCACATTCAAATACTTGGCTACCTCCGAAAGTGAGTAGGTCTGCTGGGTATCAACTTGTGGGTTATCCACAATCTCCATCAACTTTTGATTATATTTTTATGGTGTAATGATAAATGGGGATAAATGCCTTGACCTACAATGGTGTTGTAGGTATAAAATTATTTACTGCAGCGGATAATCCCTCCGCACCTACAACGGTCTTTCAACTGAGACATAGAAAAAGATCACGATGGCTAAAATTGTTGCGAGGGTTAACATAGTGTTGTAGGTTACCTACAACACTATTGTAGAAGACCTACAACATAGTTGCAACCCCCAACATTTTTGCTTACAACATAGTTGCGGGTCAGAAAGGCCTATATATAGTTATATAATATAGTAAAGCGTTTTTCCGAAACATAGGCCTACAACACCCTTGCAGGCATTTCCCCGTAGGCCTATAACACCCTTGTAGGTGGCCTACAACACTCTGCAAAGTTGTCTACAATTGACTTTCAACCCCGATTTATGTTGTAATCACTCAACACCTATGAGGGCGCGTTGGGGATAACTGAAATTTTTAGCCACCTACAACACCGTTGTAGGCTAACAAATATTTATGGAAGCGGAAAAATCGTTCGCGTCTACAATACTGTTGTAGGTTGGGGCAACGTTGCAGTAGATGATTACACATATTTTGTAATTATTTGTCAATATTTAGTCAGAATTTGTCAAGGGGTCTTATTCTACCTGTACACAAAAAACACCCCTACTTGGTAGCAGGGGTGGGTGTGCGATGCTTTCCGTTCCAAAAGAAAGCCTATCATGTTCCAGCCCAACGGCCGAGATGAACAAAAAAGGAGGGACCGGGCCGAGGCCTTAAGGACGCGAGGAGTTCGCATCCATTATCTCGGTATGGGGCAAAGGAGGAACTCACGGCCCGGGTCCCAGTGGAGGGGAGGGAATAGTTCCCATCCAAACGTTGAGAAGGTAATCTGTTGTTTACTTTCGCCTGAATGACGAAAACAACATTCGGTGGGGGAGTGGGACGGCTGGCGCCCCCCAAGAGTTCGCTGTCGTCCCTAAAACTTAATGATCGCCACCCTACAGGATAGTGGGGCGGCCATAATGGCAAGTTGTTAAGGGACGGGAGGGTTCCATTGTCTCCACAACTGCTAGTGTACGGAATACTTTGTGGGTTGGTCAATGAATTAACTAAAAACGTTAGTTTTGCCGTCTACACCAATCTGCGACGGCGGGGGAGAGTAGATTGGCATGCCTACAAGGGTGTTGTAGGGATTAAAGTAGCTCTGCGACATCAAAAATCATCCGCGCCTACAAGGGTGTTGTAGGTCTGCGGGGGAACGGTTCAAGGTTAAAAATGATAAGTTGCAGAATTAAGCAGGGGGATAAAAAATAAAAAAATCCCGCCCAGGGGGCGGGACGCCTGATGTGAAGTTTAGGCTAGTTCCGGGAACCAGAGTTTGATCTCGCGTGCGGCTTCCGGAACTGACTCGGAGGCATGAACAAGATTCTCCAGCGCCCGACCCTCACCGTTGGCCTTAGCGTAGGAATCAATCCCATAGTCGCCACGGATGGTGCCCTTGTCAGCGTATTCAGGACTGGTAGCGCCTACTAGATCCCGGATCTTTTGGATGGTGCCCTCCGGGCCCTCGACGATCATAGCCACTACTGGCCCCGAGCCGAGAAAGGTGGCCATCCACTGTCTAATCTGTTTGCCAACCGCTACCGGATTATCAGAGCCGAAAATCTTGTTGATATCCAGACCCTGCTTCTGATAGCTGGCGACTGTCTTGCTGCCAACACTGGCGTACCATGTGTCGGAGTCAGTGTAGTGTCTGAGCGCTAGGTCGCTATCTACCGCCGTCTCCTTTCTAGTGGTAACATTCAACCCAACATCGGTGAATCGCTGGATGATCTGATCGACCAACTCCCTTTTGACCCCATCCGGCTTGATCATGACAAAGCTACGTTCCATAGCACTCCTCCTAAGGTACAGATTAAAGTCTATAAAATCTCTTCACCTTGCTTGCGTCTTTGTAAGGGCCGATAACGGTCAAGACTAGCTTGTTATCAGTAAACAGCTTGCGGGCCAATCTTTGGACCTGATCGGTGGTAACGGCGTGAATCTTGCGTTTCATAGTCTCCACGCTTTCGATCTTGTCGTGGAGCAGGTCCTGCAACCCAAAAGTATACGCCACCTCGTCGGAATGCTCCAAACCTCGCACCATCCCACCCACCAAGAACTCCTTGGCTTTGGCCAGTTCTTCAATCGGCACTTTACTGCGGGTAATATCCCGAAACTCGTCGAGAATAGTTTTGATGGCCAGATCGACTCGATTAACGTCCACCCCAGCGCTAGCCACTAAATAACCTGCGTCAGTGTAGTGCTGGGCGGCTGCCCTCACGTAGTAGGCAAGCCCTAGACGCTCTCTAACGCTCATAAACAGCCGCGAACTCATTCCGCCGCCCAAGATAGCGGCCAGGACCGTAGCGACGTACTTATCGGGATGTGACGAGCCGAAGGATGGTACTCCTAAGACTAAATGAGCTTGTTCGGTTTTTTTATAGAGAATTTCGCTCCGCTTAGTTCGCTTGGTCTCACGGTAGAGAGTTGGTTGGTTCTTCTTGACGGTCTTCTTGTATGGCAAATACTCCTCCACCAATCGCTTAGCTTGAGTGGGAGTAATGTTACCGGCCACCGCCACCACGATATTGGGAGCCGAGTACAGCCGAGTCCGATAGGCGATAAAGTCCTCTTGTTTAACCGACTTGATCAAGGTCTTAGTCCCGATCGTCGACCAGCCCAGAGGATGATCACCAAAAATCAGCCTTTCAAAGTCGTCCCAGATCTTCCGGACCGGGGTATCTTCGTACATGTTGTATTCCTCCAAGATAACACCTCGTTCACGCTCCAGACCATCGGGGTCGAACTTAGCGTTGAACATCATATCCGAGAGGACATCGAAGGCCACTTCAGTGTGTTCGCGAGCCACTTTGACGTAGTAACCGACGTATTCATCGCTGGTAAAGGCGTTGAACTCGCCCCCTATCCTGTCGATAGCTTCGGAGACCTGCCGAGGAGTGGGGTAGCGCTCGCCGCCCTTGAAGAACATATGCTCCAGAAAGTGAGCGATACCGTTGATCTCTTTGGTTTCGTATCTGGAACCAGCCCGGACCAAGATCATCACTGTAACCGCTTCGGTGGAGCGCATTGGTGCTACCACCACACGCATCTTGTTGGGTAGAGTGATTTTTTCTAGCTTAATCATAGACGTGAAGTTATTTAGCTAGTCCTTCGGCGCGAGTTTCCCTGATAACCAATACCTTGACCTGACCCGGGTAGGTCATCTCTTTTTCGATCTGGCTAGCTACATTGCGGGCTAGTTTGGCCGCCTCCAGATCGTCTACTTTAGTTGGTTCTACCATGATCCGTACCTCGCGACCAGCTTGGATGGCGTAGGCTTTGCCAACACCTTCATAGCTTTTTGCGATACGCTCCAGATCTTCTAGGCGTTTAACAAAGTTCTCCGCCGACTCTCGTCTGGCCCCAGGGCGAGCCGCAGAGATAGCATCAGCCGCCATAGTGATAAAGTCTAGGGGTGATTTGGGCCCGCCAAAACCTTCATGTGAGGTTTCAAGCGCTTGGATGATCTCTTTTGGCAAACCGTATTTAACGGCGATGTCTCGAGAGAGTTCGGTGTGAGAGCCTTCGTACTCGTGATCGAGTGCTTTACCGATGTCGTGCATCAGAGCGGAGAGTTTGGCTATGCGCGTATCTAGACCGATCTGGCTAGCCATCAGCGAGGCCAGATGCGCCGCTTCGATTGAGTGGCGCAGAACGTTCTGCCCGTAACTGGTGCGGAAGTTCAACCGGCCGATAATCTTGATCAAGTCCGGGTTAAGACCGGTCAGACCTAGTTCCAACACAGCATCTTCACCGGCTTTCTTCATCTCCTGCTGGATCTCTTTGTCGGCACGCTCTACCAGCTCTTCGATCCGAGCCGGCTGAATGCGGCCGTCTTTTAATAGCCGCTCCAATGCTCGTTTGGCGATATGCCGGCGGATGGGGTCAAAACCAGAAATCACTACCGTGTCCGGGGTGTCATCGATGATCAGGTCAACCCCAGTTGCCTTTTCAAACGCCTGGATGTTGCGGCCTTCCCGCCCGATAATCCGGCCCTTGAGGTCGTCACTGGGCAGCGGCACCGAAAAGGTCGTCCCCTCGGTGGCAGTGTCGGCAGCGTAGCGCTGAATGGCCTCTGAAACTATCTCCCGAGCCTTATCGTCAGCGTTGTCGCGCGCTTCGCGCTCGACCTGCTTGATCAGATTCAAGGCTTCGTCTTTATACTCTTTTTCCAGACGAGCGAAGAGCTGTTCTTTGGCTTCTTCGTGCGGAAGCTTAGCGACTTCTTCTAATTTTTTCAGCTGATTGTCCCTGATCCGCAGGATCTCTTCTTTAACCTCCTGCACCTCTTTATCTTTGGCGATGATGGCCTCTTTCTGCCTATCGAGGTCGTCGAGCTTCTTGTCCAGATTCTCATCTTTGGCGATCAACCGCTTCTCTAGATCAGAGAGTTCTGTCCGACGCTCCTTCTCCTCCTTATCGATCCGTTCGCGAATTTTACTAGCCTCATCGCGGGCGGCCAGCACGAGTTCTTTTTCTTTCTGTTCAGCTTGGGCCAGCTTTTCTTTGGCCTTAGCTAAGATCTTGTCCGCCTCCTGCTCGGCGTTGTCTACCTTCTGCTTGGTCGAGGTAGTTTTCCACCAGTACCCCAAACCAGCGCCGACAATTGCCGCTAGGACACCGATTAACACATTGGTCATAATCTAACCTCCGCAGTACCAGGAACAAACCACTACGCCCCGAGGGAGCATACTGTTTTTGCTACCTTAAGCCGTCCTTTAAAAGAGAAAGCTGAATCCGGCCACTTCGAGTACGGGCCGGAAGACGTCGATAAAGGTGACCATCGGATGGGCCAGCAAGGGGATGAGTAGGGCCATTAACCTGGTAATTTTAAGTGATATGGGGGCTGGAAACTTACCCAAAACTGCCGCCAGCCACCTTCAATTTACGCTTTAATTTGGAGGAGGTCAAACTTGGGTTGGCGAGGCGCCAAGTTGAGGGCATACTGGACTTATGTGGGGGAAAATTCTGTGTTTGGGAGTCGGCGTTGGACTCGGGGTGGGTCTGGCTCAATTTGTGTTGGCAGACGATACGATGCCGGATGTGGTCATCAGCGAAGTGGCTTGGGCCGGCAGCACTAAATCAGCATCCGACGAGTGGATTGAATTGGAGAATATGACCGGACAAGCGATTGACCTAAGTGGTTGGCAACTGCTTATCGATAATCCTGGCACGGATTACGCCATTAGCTTAACTGGCATGATCCCTAGCTGGGGATTTTTTCTTGTCGCCAAATATTCCGAAACAAATCCCAATTCAGCATTAGAGGTGACCGTCAACCTTAACCGAGAAGAAGAAGGATTTGGGATTACGAATAGCGGTTTCTCTATCGAGCTTACAAACCCCGAGGAGATACTAGTGGATACAGTATGGGATATTGATACCCCTCCAGACTTTGCCTATCGACACGGGGCAACTGACGCCTCTTCAATGGAACGTCTGACACCAATCACCGATGGGGTGTTAACCAGTAGCTGGCAAGCTCCTAGCGATTCAGTCAATTTCAAAATTATAGAGGGTTCAACGAATTGGGGCACACCCGGTGCTGAAAATTCGATCATCACCGACCCACCCACGCTTACTACCATCACCCCGGCCACAGTGACGCAAGGCGAAACTCTGGGAGTAGAAAGTATCACCGGCACAGGATTTAGCTTAGAACCGCCTCCCGCGGTCCAGTTAATCCATGGGGGATTCGCGCTGGATGCCACAACCTTACATGTGGCTAATCCTGAATTGATCGATCAAGCACGGTTTACCACTGTCTCAAACACGGAACTGGGGTGGTGGGACCTCACCCTGGTAAATCCCGACGGCAAGATAGCCACCTTACCCGATGCGGTAGAAGTGGTGGCCCCCGAACCCGAATACGATCTCAGCTCGACTGTTCGAATTAACGAAATTTATCCTCACCCGAACACCACCAGCAACGATGAGTTTATCGAGCTTTATAATTTGGGGGATAAGGCAGTTAATCTAACTGGCTGGATATTGGATGATGTAACAACCGGCGGCTCGTCGCCATATACGCTTGATAATATAAATATTGGCGCCAAAAGTTTTTTGGTACTGTATAAACCGCAAAGTAAACTCACGTTGAATGACAATGGCGACTCTGTCTATCTAATTAGGCCGGATAACTTTGTGTTGGATCAAGTGGACTACACCAGCGCGGAGCAGGGTCAAACTTTGTCACGATTCGCGATCGGTTGGAAGTGGACTGCGACGCCGACGCCGAACGGCGCCAATGTCTTAACTGGGCCGGAGGACGACACGCCGCCAAGCGAACCGCCGTTGGAGCCAGACGACGAACCGTCGGCCCCGCAGCATCAACCGGGCGAGCTGCTCATCACTGAATTGCTGCCCAACCCAAGCGGCGGGGAAGAATTTATCGAACTACACAATCCCGGGAAAACCGCAGTCGATTTGACCGACTGGGAACTCAAGGACGCGGCTGGTAAAAAATATACCATCGGCGATTTCGATGTGACGATCCAAGCCGTTTCGCTCGCCGTCCAGCCGGGGCAGTATATCGTCGTCACTCAGGGTATGTCCGGGTTGGCTTTGAACAATAGCGGCGGGGAAACGGTCAACTTGCTTGACCCCAATGGAGTAATTATTGCGAGCGTGTCATATCCAGACAAAGCGCCGGCCGGTGCGGCCTATGCGCTAGTGGACGATAGTTTGTGGACTTGGGTATCTAGCCCCACGCCGGGGCAGCCGAATGTGGTAATACTGTCCGAAGATATGACCGAACCGTTGCCAGAAATCATTGTACCCGAGACCTTGCCCGTGACCGGTAGCCCGATGCGACGTTGGCTGGGAATTTTGCTGACCAGTTTTGCCCTAGCAGGCGTGGTATTCTGGAAACGCAGAGAGAACTCTTAACTCTAATCTAGCGTCATGCTGAACTTGTTTCAGCGTCTCGAATGAGACCCTGAAATAAAATTCAGGGTGACGGCACAAAATATATGTTACGCATTGTTACTAACAACTTGGCCGCTACTCATAAGCTAGGTGAGGCTATTGGGAAGAACTTAAAAGGCGACGAGACATTGGCTTTGGTGGCACCACTCGGCGGAGGCAAGACCTCGTTCACGCAAGAGTTGGCCAAGGGTCTTGGCATAAAAAAATTAGTCATCAGCCCGACCTTCGTGTTGGAGCGGACATATAAAGGCCGGCACCCTCTGCATCATTTTGATATGTACCGCATCGAGGTGGAGGACGCCGACTCGACCGGGCTGTCGGATATTTTGGGCGAGGCGGTCGTGGTGGTGGAGTGGGCGGAAAAGTTAAAGTCAGTGTTGCCGGAAGATACCATTTGGGCGACCATCAAAATAGTAGGGGAGAATACCAGAGAGTTCATATTCGAGTACCCCGAAAGTCGTAGTTATGTCTTCCAAAATGTTAAATAATATTCTCGGTATCGACACCTCCCACGAGGAAACTGTCATTGGTTTGAACGGGAAGCTCGTGGTGTGGAAGTCAGTCAGAAATCAATCAAAAGAGCTGCTGCCCAAGATAGATAAACTGCTCCAAGAGCAGAAAATTAAGCCAGCCAAATTAAAAGGGGTGGCAGTGAATATTGGCCCGGGTTCATTCACCGGTCTGCGCGTCGGTGTCACCGTCGCCAATGGTTTTGGCTACGGCCTGAAACTGCCGGTGGCCGGCATCAGCGAGTTTGATGTCGTCAAAATGCTCTACCCAAAAGTGGATATTATCGTACTGGACGCCAAGCGGGGAGAGCTGTTCATCCAGGCCAGTAAGACCGCACCAAAATTAATTCCGGCCGGAAAACTTGGTGGTCTCATCAAGACCGGCACCCGAGTTTATCTCGACGATTATCGTCTCGTGCCTGCCACCCATGAGCAACTAAAAAAAGCGGGAACGATCTACATTCCCAACCTTACCCGCAGTCAAAAAATGACGGCAATGCTGACCGCTAAGCTTCCTAAAAAATTCGCCCAAGTCCTGCCGGTCTATCTGCGCGGAGCAAACATCACCAAATCCAAAAAGAAATAGCCCCAGACATAAGTGCCCGGGGCCATTGGCTTGGGTCACATTCTTCTGCGCAGGCACTGCCTTCACTTGAGGATTGCGCCTCGTCCGTCCATCAGGCCACCGCCGTGTAAAAAAGTTCACCGGCACACCCGGTGCTTTTATTTTATCAAAATCCCATCAAAAATATCTGCTCGCCGCTGGCGCGCCGAAGAGCGGGTGAGGTTTCAATGGTAGAATTGCGAAAGTTCTCGGGATTATTTAGTATAGTCTGGACATAATCGGTGGGGGAGATGGTCGAAGCCGTAACCGTCGGCGCTTCGGCCACTGTCGCGGCTTGCGTGGGTTGCAGAATCAAGTTAATCTCTTCGCTAAGCCAGACCACGCCGGCCAGTAAAATGTAACCCACCACCAGTACACTAAACATGCCGAGAGTTAAAAACCCAAAATGTCGGCGCTGGTGCTTAATCATATTTTGCCTTCTTCCAACATCTTCCTCTCTATGTCTGGCAGGGTGCTGATAAAGTAATCCTGGTCATCGAAGTAGAGAGACTTAGTCATCCGGATGAGAGTCCCTTGACCGATCACCCCACCAGAGAGCGAAGAATAAGTGGCGTTGATACTGATCGAAATAAAGCGGTCAACCCGGCCGCCAAGATAGGTGATGTCAAATTCGATGGATGGGTCATCAGCGGTGCCTGACCAAACCAGACTAAAATAAGCCCGGTTGTAAAGGTTATCGCTTCCGCCCCGCACAGGCGACACCGTCTGGCCATTTTGGGTTACACGGACACTCTTGGGGTTCATATTTAGGCCCAGTTCGGCTACGGGCAGATGGCCCCAATTGTTCTTGGCAGCATTCTTAGCCGCAGTAGTTACTGGTCGGACGGTAACGTGTACTGACTGGCTAACGGCACTGGGCATCCGGTCACGACTGATTACGAGCATACCGTTGCCGTACTGGTTACTCGCTGCCGGCGCCGCGCTTCGAGATAAAGTCTCTACGTCCTTGGGTCGGGCGTCAGCTGACATTTGGTCGGCATAGTAGACCGCAGTCTGGGACCAGGGCACAACATCACCACCGAGAACGCTGACCGACTCATAGCGGTTCGCGCGACCACCTAAGTAGACTATAGCGTATTTGGCCGAGCCATCGGTTAGGGGCTGGTTAAGAATTGCATCATAGCTTCCGTCTGGTTTCATTTGGAAAAACATCAGCCCCTGGATTGCATAAGTGCCCTCTTGTTGGTGAACGGGGCTGCCCTGGGTAACCAAGGGGGTGGGGTCATCGCCCACATCTAGTTTTAGCGTGCTGATAATTCTATCAATGATCGGTTTATAGTTGGTTTCATATTCATCCTTTGTGGCATAGATGTAGTTGAGGCTTGGATCATTACCACTGCGCGATGCGCCAGAAACAGAGATAGATAGTGGCTTGGCGTCAGCCAACGGCTGGCCATCCTTATCCACCAATTTTGCCTCAATGTAGAGAGGGCTCCCATCGGTCGGTAGCATATTAGCACTCTTAGTGATAACAACTCGGTTGCCATAGAGATCGGGGTTAACAAAGTCCAAGGGAGCGACTTTGTCGGATAGGATCTCCTGGTTCGTGCCGGGCTGTTGGTTGCTGGGGATGGCTGGCTGACCGAGCGGGGTTGACCCAGAGCTAGAGGCTCCGCTGCTACAATAGAGTTTGTCTCCGCGTTTGACGTCGGTAACCGCGGTTAGTTTCCAAGCGCTGTAGAGCGCATCATAGTACGGCATTAGAATATTGCGGGTGTTGCCAAAGAAACTATCGATATAGGCGCGCACCTCGCTCTGCATCTTGGTTGATTCGGCTAGCTGTTTGGTAAAGTCCCCGGAGACTAGCGAAAGCCCAAAGGCCACTCCGATCAGTCCGAGCCGCGGGAAGAGTTGGGAGTCGGGGGTATTGCGTATTTGATCGATAATGTCCAGCAGGGCGAAGTAAGCATAGGTGCCAATATCTTGCCGGTAGTTAGGCATGTCGACAGGATTACCGTTTTCATCCACGGCTTGCCCTACCCAAAAGATTGGGTTGTTAGTACCGTAGAGTGCACCGCGCCCACCCACAAATAGTATCCCGTCATCGAGCTTAGTAGCCGTAGTGTATGGCGACATCGACTGCAGGCTCAAGGCGGGTACCTCGCAGTAGTCGGTTGATTCGCCGGGGGCTTTCGAGAGCGGCTGGCCGCTGCCGTCCACTTGAATGGTCGACACGATCATTCCAGCCTTTTCATCACCGGGGCCCCGGGGATCCCTAGTGGTAGCGGTCCACTTAAAGGTTAGAAGCGGTTCCCAAGTATTTTCATCTAGGTCATAGATAAAAGTGCCGTTGTCGGCGCTGGTCAGGATATACTGGTTTTTATCCCAGCGGGTAGCAGTGACCAGGTTCTCCTGGAATGGCGAAGCGCTGGCTGAGTAAGTATCCAATGTCACGCCGGCTCGACTGTATAGACCAATCTTGGTCAACCGATCAACCAGCGCCAACCCCTGGCTTTTGAGCACCATGTTCTGCACCTGCTCGTTAGATAGCCCAGTCCCGAGCCCCGCTTTCTCTAGAGCCTGCCGGGTGTCCTCGTATATCGGCCCAGTAACTGTTGGGACACTCACTGTTTCGACTTGACCAGTGACAATATTATAGACATCAAAGGGCGCGATATTTTTAGTGTAAAAATCCTTGATCGTGTCACTGTACTGTTTACGAGGGAAAAGCCACCAGTCCAATTTGTGCCCCAAGATAGCAACAATGTCGCTAGTGGAAAGAGATTTTTCTTTGTTGAGATAGTGGTTAAAGAAATACCAGTCGAGCATGTCACTGATATTCAGACTGGTGGCTGTACGAGGGTCTCCGTCCCCGCCGACCAGGTAGACTTTTTGAGGACGACCGCCAGTGTCGTACTGGACCAGGGGCATGATGCCGGCCCGCGGGTAGCGCAGTTCGCCGGCAAAGTTAAATTCATCTTTAAAACCGTCATAAATAACAACATTAGTCAGCACCCCGCCAGTTAGAAGTACTTGACCATCGGTTAGCGGTACCATCACTAGATCAGAATCTGTGGCGATCGGTTCGGGCAGCGGTTCGAACCGCCCCGTGTCGAGATCCAATATTTCACCTTCTTGTAAATAGTAGCTGGTTGACAGGTAACCAGAGCTGCCCTGCCAATTGCCAATAAACTTCATGATAACTTCTTTGATAGTCCCTAAGAATTTGGTTGGGCCGATCGAGCCCCGGAGGGCATGCTTAGGCGATTCTTTGATTATCAAATCTTTGTCGCTGTTGATACTAGGCAGATAGAGCCGTTCTTTGTCATAAGTAACGCTAAATAGCCAACCACCCTGCCCATCATCGTAGGCTCCCGGCAGCCGCAGCCTGGAAAAGCGCGCGTACTGGTAGAGTTTTTGCAAACCCTTCAGCGTATCCGGCGAAGCGCTAGCATTAGTATTGGTATCTGGCTCGGGCAGCTTGGGGGCGGTATAGTCTTGGTCGCGAGATCCACCAGCAGACGACGAGGAGGACCCAGAGGACGAAGTCCCGCGCCGCTTAACAAAGGCCATAGTTTGAGCTTGCTGGTCTTGCCAGCGGACTTTAACATCGATGCCGATGGCGTCATGAAATTCAAAGTCTTCGTCCCCAGCTACCCCAATGTTGTATGTATAACTATTGAGTCCGAAGAGGGGGGCGCTGGGGTAGAGAGTGGCCGTCACTTGGCGAGTCCGCCCGGTGAGATCTCGTTCCTCCACATTGGACAGGTCGGATCTGACTGCGGTGCCATTAGTTAACCGCAAAAATCGGCCGCCGCCCTGGATGGTGAGTGTCAGGTAGGCACGTGGGATGACCAACTGGCCAGCGCCGGTTGGTTCCGGAACCGACACTTTCACTGCAAGTGTGGACTGCTCGCCGGCGCTGATAGTCCCCGGGTCGGCTTCAGCCGTGACCTTAACTTCTTTAGTCTCGGGCTCCTCAATATCTTGGCCAGCCCGTTCTTGTTTAAGCCAATCATACGAGGGGACTCCCCCCTTCAAGTGTTCTTCCATATCGCGGCTTGAGTCGTTGGGGTCGCTGCTCCAAAACGCTTCCGCCCGTCCGCCCAGGATCAAAACCTTGCTGGTCCCGGGGATTAGTACCGCCTGCTGCCCCTGACGCCCAACGAACATATTAGCCAGATAGCCGGATCGGATATCGGCGCTGTCATAGACCCCGGTTTCTTTAAAGTAGTCTTTGAGCCAAATAAACTCGTGCCGCTTAGTCATAAACACCTCGCCGGTGTAGGTTGATTCGTGCACCAGACCAATCCCCCAGACCCATTTAAAAGGGATGGGGCTGCCGGTGGCTATCTCGCCGCCTAGGAGCAATACATTGCCATCAGGCAGAAGGGTAGCGGAATGAAAGGCGCGGGGTAGGCGCATATTGTCGACGGCCTGGAAGGTTTCAGAATAAGCCGGTTCCTTGGTGTCCTTGGGAATATAGAGAAAGGCTTGGTGGGTTACTCTGCCGTTGTCGCCCACACCCCCAGCGATCAGTACGGTGCCGTCACCCAGAGCAGTGGCGGTGTGGCCGTAGCGCTTGTGTGCGCCAAGATAAAGTTGGAGCTCGCCCTCGGCGTGGATGGTGGAGACGGCTTGCTTCCCCTGCAGCGTGGCTTTGCCTCTCTCCCAGAAACCCGGCGGAGTTGTGTCACCCTGGCTATAAACCAAATATCGCCCAGGATAGTCGTCGCCTCGTTTGCCAGCCCCCACCCGCTTGAGAGCGTATTGGCTGCTAAAGTCCTGCACGGTTTCGGCCAAAGCCGGCAACGGCGAACTACCGCCCAGAATGGCGGCGGCGACTAGCCAGAGGATGATCTTTTGTGTTTGTTTTGGCATATTGTGATGCGAAACCTTACGTGCCTGGACGTCTCTGTCCTGACTCGAAGAAGTTATTGAACAAAAAGACGAAGTCGAGCGCGTCAACGAAGGTGTTGTGATTAAAGTCACCGAACACTGGAGTGCGGGCGTACTCTTGCTGGAAGACCGCGAAATCTAGAGCATTGATGGTATTGTCGCGGATAAAGTCAATGTCGCCGATCAGAGCGGTTGGCTGGGTAGTAACGTTCACTGCGCTAGTGCCGCCGATGAAGGAAGCGACCACCGCCAAATGCTGTGCCGGTTTGACCCAGACGTCATAGACTCGGCCGGCCAGGACGGCAATCTGCGGCAAGCCAACCACTTGCCGGGTAGCGCTGAGTTTATAGACTCCGTCGATCACCGGCGACTGACCTCCAGCGACTAGCACGAACACATAGACCGAATCGGCAGTGGTGTAATCGTAGGCGCTGCCCTCCAGCGGCACGGTAACGGTGAGGCTTATCCGAGGACCGGTGGTGCGGGTTTTGGTAATACTAGTGCCGTTGGCGGTGCCCTCGGTCGTGATCGGGCCGACATTCGGGACTACTGCACGAGCATCGATCCGGGCTATCCCTTCGGTATCGTCCGCCAGATAGGTGGTAGTGGCTACTCCGTTAACAATTGGGAGTTTGGTCTGGTTATTGGCAAAACTGCCGCCGCCGGTTAGCACCAAGTCTACTTTCTGGTCTGCCGGGACTGTATCCGAACCACCTTGCGACTGGCGCAGTGTCACAGTGATCGTAGAAGAGAGTTGATTACCGGCCAGATCGATAGCCGTGGGGTTAGCCACGACCGTAAAGTCTAGATCGTGGGTGGCTACGGTCTTGTAGATCTGCACGCTGGCGGTTAGCAAGGGACCACCATTGACTGCGCTGGCGCGGGCGGTAATGGTCGCTACCCCCGGCGTGGTATTCACCGTGTAGGTCGAAGTGGCCTTACCTTGAGTGTTAGTGTCAGCTTGGATGGGCTGCACGGCACCTCCGTCGGTACCTTTATCAAAGGCTACCGTCCGTCCGCCTATCCGAGTAAAACTGCCGGACGCGTTATCGAGCCGGCCGACCGTTGCCGTCAGCGCCGAGGTCTCCCGGCCATCAGGGACTAGTTGGGTGGGATTGGCCCGCAGATCGATGAGATATCCGCCTGGGACGGTAACTAAAAAGTCCTGTTCGCCGCCGCCGCCAGAGATGAGCATAGCGGCTCGTTCAACTTTAGTTCCGATCTCAGTTACCACCTCAACGTTCCACCAACCCGGCGTAGCGTTAGGTGAGATTTCAAGCGTAGCTTGCAAAGCGTCTAGATCATCAACTATTACATTGGTCGCCTTGACCCCGGTTGGATCGCCGATATCGGTGGGCGCATAGATGTCACTAGGGGTGAACGTAACCGTCGTATAGCCGGAATTGGTAACATCAAAATTGGTATCATCGGTACCTGTGATCGAAACCGTTAGAGTTCTCCCGCGGTCACTCTTGTTGGGAGTAATAGCGGTGACCTGAGGTACGTTGGGTTGACCAGCCGGCAATACCTCAAAGTACTGGGGCTGATAACTGGGATTAGGACCTAACCAAGTGAAGATCCAAGCCCCGTACTGAGGAACACTTTGCAGGACTAAGACTTGCCAGGGACCAGTTGGGGCGGCCGCTCCGATATCGATACCGAACCGTACCGTATGCGGGTCCACAAGAGTTTTGCTTTTATCCCAAACTATTTGAGCGCTGCCGCCAACTAATTTATTAATGCTCAGCCCAGGGGCAGCGAGAAACTTTTTATTCGTACCGGAGCCTATCTCGGTCCATGCGGTTAACTCGGACGAGTTGGGCTGGGTTCCGTTAGTGGGATTGAACAGGCTGGCTGAGGCACCATTGACCGTCCCTTGAGTATCGGGTGTAAACGAGGCACCCTGGTCATTGCTAACAAAATGGATAAGCGAACCGTCCGGGGCGGGGGACCCGTCGGAGAGCCGCAAGTAGGCGGTAACGTTAGCGGTTTTGCCCGGTTCCAACACCGCGTCACTGCTGATAATTTCTAGTTGATAGAACATGAGCGACGGGTCGGCTTCAACGACCAGAAAACGGACCGGGGGTACTCCGAGGGCGGTGGCCTCGATATAAGTTAACCCCGCTAACGTCCCGGCACGATAAGTTACCCGCGCCATCCCTTGAAGATCGGTCTTGACCGTACTATCCCCCACAAACTGACCGTTAGTTGGATGGCCGGAGACAATACTCGACATCCGGTTGAAGGTTACATTAACGTTGGATAAGGGGCCTCGGTTATCCATCAGCTTGACGCTCAGCTCGGGTGCATCTGTCCCGTTGGCAGTCAGGTAGATCGTAGAGGGTGACTTAGAAACAAAGCCACCGGGTTTCACAAAATAGATAGCGGCACCTTGGTTAAACTCCACTCCCTTCCCTACGACCTCAACTGTGCTATGAGTCCCTTGCACCCCACTAGCAGGCGAGACCGCGGTAACTAGCGGCCGGAAGCTGACCACCGTCTCGCTCATGGCCGCATAGTTCCAGGCTCCCTCGGTCAGTTCAAATGTGACAAATAGCCGGGCATCTCCAGCTTCGGCCGAAGTGAGATTGAGTTTTATCTGTCCATCGGCATCCGAAATAACTGCGGCCGCTAACCCGAACGATTCGGGCGGACCGAATGAGTCGACGATCGGGTAGGCTGGACTAAATTCGCTAAAGGTATCTTGGCGGAAGGCGCCGCCAGGGGTCTTAGCATACTCGGCGATCCAAGTCTTTACCCCTTCGACCGGCTTATTATTCTCATCAAACAGAGTGGCGGTTAACTCGACCTTGTCTATGTCGTCGGCATAGAGACCGGCCGTGCGATCCGCCTCCAGCGTGGCCGATTGCGGTTGGCCGAATGATCCGCTATACAACGGCCCGATATACTCTACTAAACTTGAATTGCTGGGTAACCCGCCAGTAGACGCCGAGCCGCCGGTCAGATACATCGCCAAAACAGTCCCGACCTTTCGGCCGCTGGAATTAAACCGGTCGATAGTAACCGGTGCGGCGGCCGGGAAGATGAGATTAGTATGGGCCATCGGCTCGAACCGGCGGGCTTCCGGAGGCGCATTGGTTAAGAACGGCCACATCCACTGAGCGGCGCGTTTGAGCGTGCCATTTTCTACGCTGTAACCGAACACGCGGGTGTAACCGCTGCCGGCGACCTGGTTATAAGCCGGGTAGAAGAAATTAAACGGGACCGATTGTAGCCCCCCCGCAACTATAGCGCGGTCGTTGATGCTGACCGACATGGCGGCAAAGCGCTGATTATCGTCGGCGATACCTTCAAATGCGTCATTGGTAGCCGCCAACCCGCCCCAATCATCCACTACCCAATCGCTGCCGTTAAAAGATTGAGAGATCTGCCGCACTATCGGCCGGCCAGCAAGTAGGGACGACTCATTACTCAATCCACCTGCCAGTTGGGTTTTGTTACTTAGACTGGTTAGGGCCGGCATAAACAGTCCGCCGCGTTTGTCTACGTCAATGAACGGCACATACGTCGATGGCAGCAGCCAACCGGTCTGGGCGCCGTTGTGGAAGCTGGTGGCGTACCAACCGTTGCCGTTTAACTGCAGCGCAGCGTGTCCAGCTAGGCGATACGGTTTGGCTAGTTGACCACCGCTAGGCTGAGATGTCCGCGGATGCATACCATCGTCCAGCACCCAAAAAGGCGAGTCGCTGTCTGCGCTCCCTCGCCCAATACTGGCACCGCCAAAAATGGTTAACTTGCCGTCAACCACGGTCAGCTGATGACCGTACCGTCCCTGAGGAACCGGCATCATGTTGCGATCGATCACGTTGGGATCGCCCGGTAAGATTAATTCTTCTTGCACGAATACGCGCAGAAGACCGATCTTCACCACTCGGGTCGCCACACCGGAGACATCAGGATCCCACTTAGTGGTCGCATACGGATAGTCATAGTTAATGGGGGTTCCACTGGTGGTAGTTTGAGCGGCATCGATAGTCAGCTCGCGCGCTAGCCAATTAGTGTCGCTACCGGCGCTAAAACTAATGTGCGCCTCGACGGTGGTAAAGAATCGCCCGCCAGTAATGGCCTGAGCGTAGATCTTGCCGTAGTCGGGAGCGGTAGGAGGAACTATAATCTGAGCTTGGGCTCGGGTGATCAATTTTTGCCATCTTTTACCGAGCGCTTGAGTCAAATCTTTGATCACCCCAACATCTGGCGTAGCCGTAGTGTCTGGAGTAGTGATCGCCTCGGGGGTGCTCACCGCTAGCAGGGGATCACTGCCAGCCGATGTTTCTTGCCCATCCGTGAATCCATCCCCATCAGTATCAGCCCTGGTCGGATCGGTCCCTAGCAGGATCTCTAGCCAGTCAGGGAGACCGTCGCCGTCGGTATCGAGTAGGCCAGTTGTTGGCCAAGTTGATGCCCCGGCAGGGAGTTGTGTGATGAGGTTACCCTGATGGATATAGAGCGGATGCCGACCTACAGTAGGCTTACTGGATAAATTCTGGTTATCCCAAATAACCTTATCCATCAACGGATTATCGAGGTTGGTGGTTAGGGGTCCGTAACCAGACGCACCGGCCCAAATGTTGCCAAAGATACCCCCGGTAATGTGAACAGTCCCAACTGAATCCACCGCCACTTCCGGCAAATAATGGACATCCGTTACTTTACTAACGATCTGCCAGCCCGCACTAACATTATGAAGATCTAGTTTTTCAATTGTGGCGTAGACCCCTTGATAGAGCTGAATCAGTGGTTGACCGTTAGCGGGATTGAGCAACTGGGGCGCTACATGCATATCGCCCACGATCTGGTAGAGCCAGTCGGAGAATCCGTCTTGGTTGGTATCAACCGCGATCGCCCGTCCAGCGGCATGGCCAAAAACCATCTGCGGTCCCACCTGCCAGCTACCGATCGGTTTACCGTCCTGGTCTAGCGACAACTTTTCCGTTGACTGCAATGCTTCGACTAAGTTGCCGGAAGTCTGCAAACCCCCCAGGGCCCACAGCTGATACTGTACGCTGCCATCACTTTGTTTGACTGCCGTATAGACCAGAGCGTGGTTACTGCGCTTTGCACCCATGGCCGGCGCAGAACTCCAATTCAGCTGGTCGCTTAAATTACTGCTGATCTCGGCTTTGATGCCGAATAGCCTTAAGAGAAAATCGAGCTGCGAAAAGAATAGTACTGCGGCAACTACGGCAACAATACTAATAACGCCGATGCTAAATCGGCGGCTGTTCCCGGGGACGCTCAACCAGGTTGTGAACTGTTGCCACGGGTTCAAAGTCATTTTATTTTTATTTACTCCTATGGAAATCCTCCAATGTATTAGCTCATTATACTATAATTCCCCCAAAAAGTCAAGTGCTAAGCTGCCGGGTTCACTCGATCCCTAGATCCTCCAGAGACGAGCCACCCGAGGCGTCGTCGCCGCCTGGCTCTTCATCGCGTCCAGCCAAGTAAAAACCGGTAATGGCCTCGCGGATATAGTCCTCGTCAGCCACAGTAAAGGCCAATGGAGTGTCGAACTGGGCAGAGAGTTCGCCAGTAGCCTCGGGTGAGGGATCGGCGATGGCGACCGTGATAGCTTCTGGCGATCTAGCGATAGGGATAGCTGAATACTTAGTAGCCAAGTCGTAGGGCATCACTCTGACTACGGCAGGATCAATTTCATAACGCGATAGGTCGAGCGATGGGATGTGATATTGACTGCCAAGCGCTTGGACGAGATCATCGCGGCTGATAATCTTTTTATCTAACAAAATGCGGCCCAAACGTTTGCCGGTGCCTTGTTGTTCCTGCAGTGCCATAGTCAGGTCGCTAGGGGAGACCATCTGACGGCTGATCAGGATCTCTCCCAGCCGATGGATAGGCCGAGTAACCCGCGCCGCTATTTCATTGACCCCTTCTGACCGACTCCGCTCACTGTAACTTGTGATCAAGTCAGCCACATCGCGGGCGTTCGGGATCGAACGCAGCTCAAAAAATCCTTCCTTGCCAGCGGACTGAACGGTGATGTTGCCGAAGCGAATCAACGAGGCTAATACCCCCTGCATGCTGACCCGAACGTCTTGGACTTGGTTAAGATTCATCTGCGAGACTCGGCGATTGAACAAACTAATTAATTGGATATCGATCAGACGTTCGGGCAGCAGCACCCAGACGTCCATGTACCAAAAGATCCACTGCATCATAAAAAAGTTAACTACGAACACTAAGTAGAGGCCGCCGAACAGCCACATGCCAGTCTCAACGGCGGGTTCGTCCGCTAGCCCCAGGGTTTGGAGGGCTACAAGTAAAATCACTAGCGGCACCAGCATGACTATTGACCACCACAGGGGCGACAATAGATCCAGAACGTGACGCCGCAGATAGAGTGGGGCGACTGACGATGGATTAGTAAATGTTACTTCTGTCATGGTTAGAACTGAGAAGCGATGATCGCCAGCGAGACCGAACTGATGATCACGCCGGCTAGGATGACCCCGTAGATAGAGATAGCTAAGTAGGAGTTGTCGCCAGGCAACCGGAATCGAATAACGTGAAAGATGTTGATCCCGGCATAGGCCAGGCCAAGCAGTAATAGCAATACGTAGATGGGGATCATGATACTCATGGGACGAACAATTCCGGTTTCTGACTAGTTAGCCCTAAATGCTGATAAGCCCTGACGGTGGCTACTCGGCCCTGGGCGGTGCGCTGCAGAAACCCTTCTTGCAGCAAGTACGGTTCATAAACGTCCTCAATGGTCTGCCGCTCCTCAGAGATGGCAGCTGCCAAGGAGCTGAGGCCCGCGGGACCACCCTTGAACTGAGTTATCAAAGTATACAAGATCTTCCGGTCGACCTCGTCCAGACCGATCTCGTCGATAGTAAGCAGTTTAAGAGTAGCTCGAACCACCGCTTCGGTGATCCGCCCGCTATTTTTAACTAGGGCATAGTCGCGAACTCGCTTCAAGATCCGGTTGGCCGTTCGCGGCGTGCGCCGAGACGATCTAGCTATCAGCTGAGCAGCCTCGGAGGGCAGATCTACCTGCAGGATCCGAGCCGACCGTTGAAGAATCTTTTCAATATGATCAACTTCATAAAAATCTAGCCGATAGGTAGATCCGAACCGGTCGCGCATGGGAGATGAGATCAGACCGATCCGAGTGGTCGCCCCGATCAAGGTAAACTTGGGCAAATCGAGTTTTAACGAACGGGCCGATGGACCCTTGCCGACGATAATATCCAAACAGTAGTCCTCCATAGCTGAATACAACACCTCCTCCACCGGCCGGCTTAATCTATGGATCTCGTCAATGAACAGGATGTCGTTATCTTGGAGATTGGTGAGAATGGCGGCGATATCGCCGGCTCGCTCAACTGCTGGGCCAGAAGTAGTCCGCAACCCCACCCCCATCTCGTGCGCGATAATGTGCGCCAGGGTGGTTTTCCCGAGACCCGGCGGACCGAACAGCAAAATGTGGTCCATGGGTTCACGCCGCTTGCGAGCCGCCTCAATCGCGATAGCCAAGCCGGCCTTGGCTTTGTCCTGACCAACATAGCCGGCAAAGTCATGCGGCCGCAAACTGACATCAAGTTCTTCCTCTCCTTGGAGGGAGATGGGGTCGATCACGCGCGGGGTTGTCATGACCCTATTATATCGTCAGTAGCGCGGTCCCGCCTAAACTGGCCAGCAGCACGATTATCCCGGCGATCAGCACGCCGGTCGAGATAAAGACCAAGGCGTGATGGAACTTGATACCGAAGAGGTAGGCCAATAGGGTGCCGGTCCAAGCCCCAGTCATGGGTAGGGGTACCGCCACAAATAGCATTAATGCCAAACTGCCCCAGCGTTCGAACTTGGCCGAGTGGCGCCGATGAGTGTGAGCGAAAAACCACGCAAACCATTTATCAACGCTGGGATGAAGCGCCCGCAGCCATTTGGTAACGCGCTCCAGCAGAAGCAATAGAACCACGATCGGGATGAGATTGCCAACCACTGCCAACCCCAACGCCAGCAAGGGGGACAGATGATACGCCCCAATAGCAATCGGGATAGCGCCGCGCAGTTCTACCAATGGCAACATCGCCGTGACAATAACGGCTAGATAGGGATTCAGCTGTGAGAGGTACTCTAACAAATTATTTTAGCCAGCTAAAGATCAGCAGTCCCGCACCCACCACTATCCGATACCAGGCGAATATATTAAGCGGATGCTTGTTCAAAAACTTCAATAGCCAATGGATCGCCAACAGACCAGAACTGAACGATACCACAAATCCGATAGCCAGTTCCAAACCAAGACCATCAGATATCCCGCCGCGGAATAACTGCCAGAGCGAGTAGAAGCCGGCTAACGCAATGATCGGCCCAGCCGCCAGGAATGAGTACCGAGCGGCGGATTCGCGGCTCAACCCATGATACATGCCCGTAATGATAGTTGCGCCCGAACGCGAGATGCCCGGGACGATAGCCACGGCTTGGGCCAGACCAATACTGAGACCATCAAAAAAATTAAGCTTACTAACATCGCGCCGAGGATGCGTGTAGCGTTCAGCGACAAAGAACAGCAGACCCACCCCGACCATTAAGATAGCTATATCGTGCAGATGTCTGACTGTGCTTTCGATCGTACCAGCGAATAGGAGACCGGCCCCGATCGCCGGGATAGTAGTGACCGCGATCAGCCCCGCTAGTTTCCGAGCTTGGCGAAGCTCATAGGTTTGTTTTTTTGTAACTACCGCCTCGACCATCTTGAGCCAATCGTGTCGAAAGTAGAATAACACGGCTGCGAGGGTGGCGAGATGTAGAACAGCGTCAAAGGCTAATCCCTGGTCGGCCCAGTTGAATACTTGTCTAACTACCACCAGATGGCCTGACGAACTAATAGGCACGAACTCGGTTATGCCCTGCACTAAGCCCAAAATGGCGGCTTGGAGATATTGGCTCATCGGCCCTATTGTACCGTAATCGTCCAGCCGAACACTGGTCCGAACCAAGTAATGTACTCTGCCACCAACTGGAAATTCTCTTTATACACTCCTGGCCGACTGGGCGCTTTAATCGGAAAACTAACTTCCAAATTCGCATTGGGCGGCACATCGAGAGCAGTGTTGAGCGCTCGATTAGGGCTAAGCCAGCTGGGAGTGAAGAAGACGCTGCTGCGGTCGCGGGGATTAGCGGTACCCACTCGCACCGCAGCAGTGCCTTGGGTACCAAGCCCCTGACCTAACCATAGAGCTGAACCAATATTGCGGAATGAAAATTCGAGCGTCCCGATCTCTCCGGGGTGCAGAGTGGGGTTCTGACTCTTTGACTGCATCAGGGCCACATAAGCGGCTGGGTCGGTAGCGGCCTGGGTCGGAGATGATTCGCCGGAGGGCGTAACGGCTCCGGAAGCGGTCACATTGAACTCCCAGTAAATACCTAGATCATTGAGCCAGGTCACGTATTCGATCACTGGTCGGAAGTATTCTTTAAATGAACCTGTTTGTGATGCTTTGGCTGTAAAACTGAATCGAGCGATACCCTCTGGGTAAACGATATTGGGAGACATCCTGGCTGCTCGATTATTATTGACCCAGCTAGGGTGAGAGAACGCGCTGCTCCGGTCCATCGACCTATCGGTGCCGAGCCGGATCTGACCTTGGGGTGTTGCGCTGTCGCCGTCACTGACCCAAGTTATATTGCCAGTATTTTTTACTTCCACCCACACCGTGGCTGTTTCGTTCAACCCCAGGGTCAGATACGGGCTCTGCTTAACCCACGCCATACTATAGCGGGGTGAGCCAAGGGGAACAAAAATCGCCTGTGTCGTCACCAGCGGGGCGCCGGTGGTGGTATTTAAGAGAGTGATCTGCTTGGTGGCGGCGGCGGTAGAGGACAGCGTGAAACTAATCCGGCCAGAGCTATCGGCCGCCCCGATCGAAACTGGCTGGCCAAATGCAATTAATTGACCGTTGACTATATTGTTGGTCCCGTTGATAGTAGCCTGGACTGGCATGCTGCCACCGTCGGTGATCGTAGCCGAGATAGTTACGGTCTGGACTCCATCGGCGGCGGCCGGGCTGCCCGAAACAAGAGCGCTGCTGCGTACCGCGGGTGGTTGATACGCCACCGCTCTGGAGGCGTTAACCCGACCAGCACCAAACCGAGCTGGGTCATTAAGATTGTCAGCCGTCAATTTTAAAATGGTCTCGATCTGTGCTGGGGAGAGTGATGGGTTTCTCGCCAACATGAGAGATACCGTACCGGTAACAATGGCAGCTGCGAACGACGAGCCCGATCCTTCGGCGTAGATGGATGGGGCGGAGGAGGACAGATCAGCCATGGCAATGCGTTCGCCCGGGGCGGCAACATCGACCCCTGGACCATAGTTAGAAAAAGTGGATAGCTGATCAGCGCTGTTAAGAGACGAGACGGCGATGACCTGTGGATAGGCAGCCGGGTAGTAGATCGTACCGGCCGAGTTGTTCCCAACCGCTGCGACGATCACTACACTATGAGAGATGGCATAGTTGATGGCTGAGGCCAACACCGACATATCAGTGAACGAACCAAAGCTCATATTGATAACTCTTGCCCCATTATCGGTAGCGTAGCGGATAGCGGTGGCCACCGTCTCGAAGTCGCCACCACCGATACTATTAAGGGCTCTCAGAGCCATAATCCGTGCTTGCCAGTTAATCCCCGTGATACCAATGCCGTTATTGGACCGAGCGGCAATAATGCTGGCGATACCCGTCCCGTGACCGTGGAGATCTTGGGGGGTGGCGTCGCGATCGACAAAATCATAGCCTAAATAGTCATCAACGTAACCGTTATGGTCATCATCAATACTGTTATTGGGGATCTCGTCTGAGTTGGTCCAGAATTTTCCAGCGAGATCAGCGTGGTTTAAGTCCACCCCCGTGTCGACGACGGCGATCACCAAATCCGAACCAGTGGTGGTGTCCCATGCTCGATCAATGCCGATCTTGCTCAAATACCATTGCTGAGCGAAGAAGATGTCGTTAGCTGCTGCCTGAATAGTCAAATTGCTACTGACCGTGTCGACGCGCCAGCCCGTAACCTGCAGAGGAAGAGATGCCACCGCTGGCGAAGTGATCCAACCCGCGACTAAGGCTGACAAAACACTTGCGACTAATTTACGCATAGACATATTTTATCATAGACTACTCCGCCTGGTTTGACAGAACGTTACCGGTTAAACTAGAATCAAGTGCGTATCTGGGGTTGACAAATACAAAACCACGAGCCAAGGGGCAGAGCGACTGTTCGTGATTTTGAGAGGAGCCCCGCTGGACAGCGGGACAACGAGGGTCCGTAGCTTAGTGGTAAAGCAGTTGCCTTTTAAGCAATTGATGCAGGTCCGATTCCTGCCGGACCCACCAAACAAAAATCCACCGTCTGGTGGATTTTGTGTTTGAATGTGGTTCGGTACGGAATTGAACCTTTGCCGTAGGCATAGGTTCGCCCATGAGGCCGCCTTATAAGATGTTGAGTTTACCATAAAGCGGCGAATGGCGGGGCCCCACAGCAAAAGGGGGCACTCCTCGCCAGACCTTACATCGCTGGCTGCCAATGGCCGAGCTGGTCTAGGAGGTTCTGGCTATCTAACTCTTCAGCAACGTTGGGAGCGGCGATAGAGATTTTTTCGTTTTGCCGACTGAGCCCTAAATCAAGACTAAATGAGACTGGCACACTATTAGCTAAATAGATGTCCTCGATCTTGATCCGAGCTAACTGAAAGTTACGTTTATTGATCCAGATGTCGGCAGTGTAGTTATTGAGCTGGTCTAATAATGACAGGTCGCCAGTAGAGGTACCGGTGATAGCACTCACCTGAGCGGCTAGATAGCGCATATTATCCGGACGCAGTTTGGCTTGGTAGCGATAAGCGCGTTGACCGTAAACGGTCTCATCGGGAAATGTTTGGGATACCTCAAAAATAGTTGTAGAGGCGATCATATTGTGGATAGCTAAGACTTGTTCGTCAGTGAGTTGTTGCCCCACAGATGCCCCCAGGCGATTACCGGAAGCATCTGGAGCTGGTCGCTTGACCCGATACCACCGGCTGTCAGCTCCCAACGATACTGGCAGCAGCGTAGGAAAGTTGAGATCAGTGAGTTTGAAATAGGTATAGTCCGGCAAACCGATCAGTTGCCCAGCGAGCGTTAGGTCACCTTGGCTGGCGGTACCTTGCATGCTGGCCTGAAGTGAGACGCGAGGATTAGTAATATCCGGGCTCATCACATCTCCGGTCAGACGGAACTGGGCCGAGCTGAGCTTTTGACCTAAAACGGTAGATATTCCTCCGCTCAGACTGAGCGAGGCGTCATAATGAAAACTATGCAGATCGGCTAGAGCAGTGCTGAATCGTTGAACTACCTCTCCGCTACTGAGCGACCGAGACGAACAGGCTGACAAGAAAATCATGGCTCCCAACAGCAGCCATCCGAGTTGTCTAATAGATTTTGGCATACTCGTATTATATATTACTACTCCCCGGACTAGCCGGGGACGGTATAATAGTAACCGGGAGGTGGTGGGTATGAATCTGCGGCAGGTTAGCAACGTGAGAGATATGCCGGTGTTGGATTTGGAAACTGGCGCCCCGCTAGGCCGGGTTGTAAATTGGGTGGTAAACCCGCGAGACCAGCGCATCGCTGCGTGGCTTTTGAATAAGAGTCGACTCCTGCAGGCCCAACCGGCGATTGTCCCAGCAGACATTGCTGAATATGGTCCGCATATGCTCGTGGCCCGCGATCGTCAAACCGTCATCGCCCCCAGCGAGGTGGTAGGTTTGCCCGAGTTGATCACTAACCAAATGTCGGTCGTCGGGTTCAGGGCCACGACCGACCAGGGTCAGATATTGGGAACCGTTACCGATATCATATTCGATACGATATCGGCGCAGATCCAAACCTATTACATTCGGCCGCAGACATTAACCGGTTTGCTCCAAAATGATCTAGTCCTGCCAGCCAGCCGAGTGACCAAGATCGAACCCAAACGAGTGGTATTTGGCGCTGATGTCGTGAGCCCTCCGCCGGTTCAGACACAGGAACAGATCCAGGCGGTCTAGGTGATCTGGCTGAGACCCAACCGCTGCAGCTCCTGCTTAACCGCTGAGTAGTTGGGCAGGTCTTGGAGTTTACCAAACTCTTTTTTGACGATGGTGGGCGAGAGCTTGCGGATAAGACCGGCGGACAGTTTCATCGCTTTAAGTGTGGCTGGGTCGTATTTAAACTTGAGCAGGTGCCTAAACCTTACTACGCGCAGAAGCCTCAGCGGATCCTCTTGGAAACGAATCATCGGATCACCGATAACTCGAATGATCTTGTTCTTGATGTCAGCCATCCCGCCGTGGTAGTCCAGATACTTCCCAGTTTTGGGATTCAAGTAGATCGCATTGATAGTTAAATCTCGGCGCGAGGAATCCTCGGCGGCTACTGGGACGAAGCGGATAGCATCGGGATAGCGTTTAACGCGTTCGAAGTCGCCTTTGTAGATATCTTGGCGGAAGGTCGTGATTTCGTAGATGACGCCATTGAACCGGAACGAGACCACTCCGAACTGTTCGTCGACAGCGGTAGGGATAAGGTTATTTTTTTTCAAAACTGTTACTACTTGTTTGGGCTTAGCGCTAGTGGCAATATCAACATCGAATCGATCGAAGTCCATCTTCAAAAGCCGGTCACGAACTTGGTTGCCGACCAAGTAGGCCGAGAAACCGGCATCCTGTAACCAGAAGAGGGGAGTATTGATCTCCTGTTTGCGCATTAGACTAGGACAGTTTAAATATATGCCGAGTATTGGCGACAGTGGCCTCAGCTACTTGTTTCAGGGGAAGTTGTTTTAGTTCTGCTATCATCTTAGCTACTTCGATTACGTGGAGCGGCTCGCTCCGCGTCCCGCGCAGATGCTGGGGAGGGAGATAGGGACAATCCGTCTCAATTATAATCCGCTCAAGGGGGATCAGCTTAACTGCTTCTCGGAGCGAGTCGTTTTTTGGGTAGGTGATCAGATTATTCAGCCCAATATAAAATCCCAGCTTTAAAAATCGCTGGGCATGGGCTGACCCGGCCGCGAACGAGTGGATCACCCCCGGGAGCCGGCCATCTAGCCGCGGCAAGTAGTCTCGTTCCAAAACTCCGAGTATCTCGGTGTAGGCGTCTCGACAATGCAACACGATCGGTTTTTCTAGGACGACTGCCAGCTCCAGTTGAGCGCGAAAGGCGTCCAACTGTTTGTCGTGAGCCGATAGGTTACGAAAGTAGTCCAGCCCGATCTCACCGATCGCCACCACTTTTGGCTGATGGGCTAAATATTTAATGGTGTCGGCTGCTTCAGTGTACCCATCGGCGGAATGAGGATGTACCCCGACAGTTGCGTAAATCTCGCGGTAGCGATGCGCTAGGTTAACAGATTCTTGAGAGGTACTGGCATCAGTGCCTACATTCACCATCGCCGTCAAACCTCCAGCGAGGGACCGTTCGATCACTGCCTCCATATCTTCACGGAAGTCGGGAAAATTCAGATGCACGTGGCTGTCGATCAGTTCCATCACTTCATTAAACTAACCCAGACCACTAACCCGGTGATAATCAGACTGGCGATAATATTTTTTGTTCGCCACCGTTCTCGCAAGAAAATGACCGACAGAACGTATATCAACACGGGGGAGAGAGTAAAGACAAAGATGGTTTCGCTCAAACCCCTAAGTTGAAAGGCGGTGTAGGCGGCCACCACTGAGATGACGGCCAACGCCCCTAACACGCCAAAGATAGCCAAATGATGCCGTTTAATAATTTTGAAATTGGGCCAGGCCACCAACGACAATGCTAATAGGACAAATACTGAGCGAATTAAATAGAGCGCGATCGGGTCATAGACCGTCAGCAAGGTTTTAATGGCCGAGGCCTCCAAACCGTAGATCAACGAGAAGCCGACGATAGCTGTCAGCCCACGGGTGAGTACGAGTTTGTGTTTCCGCCAATGACTCCAGACTAGCACCAGACTGGCCACCCCAGCCGCTAGATAGACTGGCCAGATGCGTTCGTTGGAATAAAATACCCCAGCGATCAAAATCGCCACCAGCGGATTAAATAGCAGGAACGGCTCAACCTCAGAAATTTTTTCCCGTTCGATCGCCCAGTAGAACAGCAAGTTAGCCGCCGTGGCGAGGATGACTACACCAGCCAACAGTTGCCAAACCGACTGCATCTGTACTATGGCTGGCCAGCGGACAAAGAATGGTGTGGTCAACAGCAACACGAACACGATCCCCACGAACTGCAGCCAGTTGAACTCTCGGCTGGTCAGCCGACCGTACTGGCGAAAGAAGTGTTTGACGATGGTCATGTATGACGCATCGGCCACCACCGCGATAATGGGAAGTAAGATAACCGGCATTTAATTTGGTTTAGGGAATAATATCTCAGACTGTCCCAATTTATGCCCCTCTGGCAGACCGTCCCATTTTGTTTCTTGTTCAAAATTGAAAGTGTCGGGATTAATCGGTTCAAGCCCGAGCTGTTGGCGCATACGATCAGCAGTGGCCGGCGTAAAGGGGTAAAGCGCAATGCTGATATGGCAGAGCTCCTGCAGTGAGCCGTAAATGCCGGAGTACGCAACCTCGGGGTCGTTTTTGATCGCTGACCATGGCTGTACCGCATCGATAAAGCGGTTCATGTCCGATATCCGCTTATGAAGAGAGAGCAGGGCCGCATTAAGCTGCAACTTACTTATCTGATCGCCAAATTCTTGCCACCACTTCTGGCTGCGCTTGGGCCCTACCTCGTGGACCGCCAGCTCCTTGGACGCGTTAGGAACCAGATTGCCGCAGTGGTTCTTAGCTAGAGTTAACACGCGGCTCAGAAGATTCCCTAAGTCGTTCGCGAGGTCGGCGATATAGATATCCCTAAACCGAGTGGGAGAGTAGTCGCCATCATCCATAGTTGGGATCTCTTTTAAGAGATAGTAGCGAACAGCGTCGGCGCCCCACTTGTCGATCAGTTCGATCGGGTCGACCACATTGCCGATAGATTTGCTCATCTTGCGACCCTCGACCAAGATGTGGCCGTGCACCAACATCTGTTTTGGCCAAGGCAGACCGATAACCTTGAGCATCGCTGGCCAAATGATGGAGTGGAACCGTAGGATATCTTTGCCGATCACCTGGACATCGGCTGGCCAGTATTTCATATTCTTATCATCTCCAGCATAGCCGAGGGCGCTAATGTAGTTAGTCAGCGCGTCGCACCAGACATACATTACTTGGTCGTCATCACCTGGGACCGGCACCCCCCAAGGTAACTTATCCTTGGGACGAGAGAAGCTAACATCGGTTAGCCCGCTAGCAACAAAGTTCAACATCTCCTTCGCCCGATGTTTCGGCTGGATATCAATAGCGGTTAACGCTGTTTCAACTTCGGCGCGGTAATTGGTCAACCGGAACAGATAGTTGTCTTCCGATAGTTCAACCACTTTCTTATCGGCGTACTCTGGAGACCCGGCTTCACTTTTGGTGATGTAAGCTTCGTCGGTCAGCGAGTAAAGCCCCTGATAATGACCTTTATAAATAGCGTTTTTGGCCGCCAACTCCTGCCAGACCTTCTGAGCGGTCGGCCAGTGCCGCTTTTGATCAGTTGTGCGGATAAAGTCGGTATTAGAGATATTCAACCGCTCAATTAACATTTGGACCGCCGCCGCATTGGCGTCTACAAACTCTTCCGGGGTCTGACCAGCCGTTTTGGCTGTCTCATAGACCTTGGTCCCGTGTTCGTCGGTGCCGGTCAAGAAATAAACATCCTTGCCCAGCAACCGGTGCCAACGAGCCAGCACATCGGCCTGCAATAACTCCAACGCAAAGCCGATGTGCGGTTTGGCGTTGGCGTAGACTATCGAGGTGGTGATATAAAACTTTGGCTTATCCATAAAATCTGCTTCTGAGGCTAGTTTTAACTCGCATCCATTATAACCGAAAGGCTACCTTTAGGTACAATAGATGTGCGATGCAGATAACCAAGCTCACTACCCAAGTAAAAAACCCGGAGAGAGTTAGCCTGTACGTGGACGGTAGGTTCTTCCGCGGGCTTGATAAACTTGTAGCTATGCGATTGGGTTTAAAGCCTGGCCTGACCCTAACCCCAACCCTCGTCCAGCGATTAGAGGAACACCAGACCCAGAGTAATGCATGGGAAACAGCGCTGCGCTCGGTGGCACACAGCCCCAAAAGCACAGCGGTCATGCGCCGTAAGCTACTCCAAAAGTTCCCGGCAGCCATTGTGACCGAGACCATCACCCGTTTGGTCGAGGGGCAAATCCTCAATGATTCGGCTCTGGCTAGCCACTTAGCCAATCACTACAGCGCCGGGGGACACCGCAGTCGCAAGCAGATCTGGGCGCTGTTAAAGACCAAACAGTTGTCAGACCCCGATATCCGCAGTGCGCTAGACCAGCTTGACGGGACCCATGAACTGCAGGCCGCCCAGCGGTTAGCCGATAAGAAGAATCACCAATGGCGAGCGTTGGCTTGGGCAGATCGATATCAAAAAATCGCCGGGTATCTGGCCCAGCGGGGGTTCCCTTACGCAATTATCAAACAAGTTGTGACTAAAGACTCCCTAGAGACCCAATAAGCGGCTGAGCTGTAGTTGATCAAAACCTACTATCACCCGCTCGGTATTATCAGCGAACTGGACTACACTAACCGGCACACCTAGCTGCTGACTTTTTTGGACCATCTCTTGCCGGGCCGCGATGTCGGTAGCAACATCTTTGTTATCAAAAGCAATCCTGTTTTGGGAGAGCCAATCTTTTAATAAATGACAGTAATGGCAGGTGGGGGTGGAGTAGATGGTGTATTTTTTGACTGACATAGTCAGAGCGATTGAATAAATGCCTACCTAGTGTATCACACCGCGCCAGCGCAGGGCGGTTAACATCCGCGAGAAACCTACTACGTACGCTCCGGCCCGCAGATCGACGTTGTGGGCTGACGCGGTCCGCACCACATCTGCGAAAGCGGTATGCATAATTTGGTGAAGCCGCTGGTGTACCTCGGTCTCCGGCCAATAAAAGTTCTGTTGGTTTTGCACCCACTCAAAGTAGCTGACGACCACCCCGCCGGCATTCGCCAAAATATCTGGCACTACTAGAACGTTCCGCTGGCTTAAGATATCATCAGCCTCTGAGGTTACAGGGTGATTTGCCAACTCTAAAACTATCTTAGCCTCCATCTCGGCGGCGTTAGTGGCGGTGACTTGATTCTCCAGGGCGGCTAGCACTAGCACATCAACTGGCAAGGTCAGTAGTTCTGAGTTAGTGATGTTGTGGCTGTACTCGGCATTTTCGACCGAGCCAGTTTTGGTTTTATGTTGAAGGACGTCTGGAACGTCCAGACCAGCTGAGCGATACACTCCGCTATGGGTATCGCTTATGGCCACCACTTGGAAACGATCGTCCTCGGCCATCAGCCGGGCTAGCCCGCCGCCAACGTTGCCAGCTCCTTGAATAGCGACCGTCAACGGACGTTTTCTAATATTGAGGTGGTCCAAGAGTTCGTCCAAAACGTATTTACCCCCAAGTGAGGTAGCGGTCTCTCTACCCTGAGAGCCAAACATACCCAAGGGCTTGCCGGTGGTCACGCCAGGAGCGCTATGACCGATCAACCGTTCATACTCGTCCAACACCCAAGCCATGGTGGCACCGTCAGTGTTGACGTCGGGGGCCGGGATATCTTTGGTCGGCCCTAGATATTCGCCGAAAGCTCGGACGTAGGCCCGCGCCACCCGCTCTCGCTCAGCGGCAGAGAGATTGCGACCATCAACTCGCACCCCACCCTTGGCTCCGCCCAGCGGGATGCCGACCACGGCAGTCTTAACGCTCATCAAACTAGCGAGAGTAGTAACCTCGTCTAGGTCCACATCGGGGTGGAATCTGAGTCCACCTTTGTAGGGACCCCTGGCGTTGCTGTGCTGCACTCGCCACGCCGGCAGGCTAACCTCGCGTCCCGCATCGGTAGTGATGGCCAGCTGAGCAGAGTAAACATGATCAGGACGAAGGAGGAGTTGACGGGTGACTTCATCGACACCTAGCAAATCCAGGGCAGCCATGGCAGCGGCTGATGATAAAGCGCCCCCCATTGGCTCGGATAATGTTTGGGGCATAGTCTTGAATTATTTAATATAACCTTGGTCAGCGAACTTAGCGTCTGGTTCGCGACCTTGGAGGTAGTTATAAGCAGCTAGGGCCGCCTTGGCTCCCTCGCCAGCCGAGATAACGGTTTGTTTGAATGGCACAGTCGTCACATCGCCGGCCGCAAAAACCCCGGGCTGACTGGTTTGGTTAAAATTGTCTATAACGATCTCACCCGTCTCACTCAGTCGGACCAGCTCTTTGACGAAATCGGTAAACACCTCCTGACCCACCTCGACAAATACTCCTTCAGCGGCGATCTCGCGGTCGCCCCCCGGAGTAGTCACGGTGATAGCATTAACGAACTGGCCGCCCTTGATTGTCTTGACCGTACTATTAAGTACCAACTCAATTTTAGGATTAGACCTAACTTTATCTACTAAAATGCCTTCCGCCCGAAAATCATCCCGCCGATGGACTAGATAGATCTTGCTTGCGATCTTGGTCAAAAGTAGCGCCGCATCCATGGCCGCGTTACCGCCGCCGATCACGGCAACAGTCTTCCCTTCGAACATAGGCGCATCGCAGGTGGCGCAATAAACTACCCCTCTATTCAAGAACTCAGCTTCCCCGGGTACTCCCAGGTGACGATGGCTTTTACCAAAAGCTAAAATAACCGCTCGGGCATGGTAGTCTCCGCCCATATCGCCGCGGAGAATAAATCCGTTAGGATCTTTGCTAATCTCGGTCACACCCTCTAGTTGGATCGTGGCCCCGAACTTTTTCACCTGGTCAGCGAACCGGTCCATTAAATCCGGTCCAGTCGAAAAGTCTACGCCGGGGTAATTTTCAATATCCATTGTGGTCGAGGTCTGGCCGCCCAAATCGCGGCTTAAAACCAGAGTGGTAAGTTTCCGGCGGGTAGCGTACAGCGCGGCCGATAGCCCGGCCGCCCCCGCCCCCACGATAACAATGTCATAGTTTTGCATGGCCACCCCATTATAACAATGGTGGCAAGAGAGGATATCAAAGCCCCCCGATGGCTATCGGGGGGCTGACATCTTAAACTAATTAAAACTCGTCTTCGGTCTCGTCACTGTCGCCATCAGTAGCCGCTTCCATCGAGGGTGCGACCACGGTCTCCGTTTCCTCGTCCTCGTCACTGTCGTCATCGTCGTCATCGTCCAGACCAGCGGCTGCACTAGGCGTGATCTCTTCGGTGTCTTCGGTCTCACTGTGGCCCATCACATCCATGTCGCCGTCGCCACCCATCGTATCCATATCATCGTTCATAATATTCCCATAAATTAATAATGACTTGAACCTGCTCGACCCTGGATGCGTCCACCGAAAAACCAACAGGCGGTACGCGTTGCGTGTTACATACATTGCCGAGTGTATAGATAGCCCCGGGGAGGTGTCAACAAGTTTTTTAGGCGTGGTAGCCCGTATGGGAGTCGAACCCATCTTTCCAGCTTGAAAAGCTAGCGTCCTAACCGATAGACGAACGGGCCTGAAACTGCTGCGTAGTTAATATCCAATCACTAATATTCAATTTTCAATTCTTCAATCAGGTTTTTGAGTATTAGACATTGGATATTACGGCGGAGCTGTTTTGGGACTGCTCCACTATCCGGGTGGGCGCAGAAGGATTCGGACCTTCGACCAATCGCTTAAGAGGCGACTGCTCTACCGCTGAGCTATGCGCCCACCCGGATAGTGGAGGATTACCGCTGAGCTATGCGCTCACCCAAGTTGATAAACAAACCTCCGAGCTTTTACTATCTTATCTTATTACTCCTTGGTGGCCTAGACGCAAAATCGATTAACACTAAATCTTCTGGCCGAGCAAGCTTGGGGACAGCCTTGACCGGCGGATGCCAGAGATATCTATCAAGATCGATCGTCATGTCGTCTTGCACTTCAATCCCTTCGCTCTCTAGATCGAACTTGTGCGCCTGCCGACCACCACGAGTATAACCATCCGCTAAACTGCCGAATCGATTAACTACTCGCTGGTAAGGAACTTCTTTAAAATCAGACCAATGCAGCACCCAGCCAACTTGTTGAGCGGCGCGCGGGTGCCCGAGAAGCGCTGCTACTTGGCCATAGGTCATTACTTTTCCTTTTGGAATAGCTCTGACTAACTGGTAGACCGCCTGGGCGAACGCAGATTGGCTCTTAGATACTTTGGGCATAGCTTTCAAATGGGGTACCCTGTTTTCTTCTTAAGTCCTTTTCTGGCCAAAATCGCGAACTAAGCTTCTGTTTGCGTCCGCCAGTTGGCGGATTGAAAGGAGAAATGACGAGCCCCAACAGATGGGTCGGCTTTTGCCGAGCCATCGTCATGGCGAGTCCATTTGGACATGGCGCGCCCGAAGGGATTCGAACCCCCGACCTTTGGAACCGGAATCCAACGCTCTATCCACTGAGCTACGGGCGCAAAAATCAATGGGCTCTGACAATGGGGTGGACGATGGGATTCGAACCCACAACCGCTCGGACCACAACCGAGAGCTCTGCCGTTGAGCTACGTCCACCATGGCGGTCCCGGGAGGATTCGAACCCCCAACCTTGACGTTAGAACCGTCCTGCTCTATCCGTTGAGCTACGGGACCAGGAACCCAAGTCGCCAACAACCAGCACGGTACATCATAAATCTAGCACAAGCAATGACAAAAATCTCCGCGGTTCTGGCGCGGAGTCGAAGATCAAGACTAGTAGCCAACGGCTTAGCAGATGGGGGAGTGGACTTGCTGACGCTTTAACGCCGACTGGACCTCGGCATTAGTCATTACGAAGAATTGGAAGAAGCCTAGTTGGGGGACAGTCAGTCCTCGGAACATCTTTTTCGATTCACTCTCCACGCGCGGTTCCTGCCAGTCAGGATAGATCTCGTGCATTAGTTCGTGGATAAGAGTGATAACTCGATCATTAACCCCTATCCGGCGGTTGATGAAGATCTTGAGTTCATCTGGCACAATATAACCCTTGGCAGCTCTATGCCGGGCCCCCCGCTTATTGACCCCGCTTTGCGGGACACCAGTCAAAATCACCTCATAGCCGGAATAGAGGAGGGTGCTTTTCAACTTGCGAAATAAGTTTTTAATGTTTGTTTTAGACACTGATTTTTAAATCACTTCTCCCAATGCTCCTTATGGCACTTCTTTTGATTATATCACAAAATACACTATCTGTCAAGAAGTAAGGAGTGGCTCCCAGACATAAAAACCCTTTCCACCTAGGGTCTAGCTCTTTTTACCAAAATCGCAAACTAAGCTTCTGTTCGCGTCCGCCAGTTGGCGGATTAAAAGGAGGAATAGCGAGACCCCAAAGCCACCCCGAGCCTGCCGAGGAGTGAGCGTCAAGTCGAGCTTATTCTGACGTTGGAGCGGGTAGCGGGAGTCGAACCCGCATCTTCACCTTGGAAGGGTGACATAATAGCCACTATACGATACCCGCCTATCTACACCCAACATCATAAACAAAACCCCCGCCCAGGGGAACCGGGACAGGGGATTGATATCGAGAAATTGATTACTTGATAAGCGCCCGGAGTTCTTTGCCGGCTTTGAAGTGAGGAACGCGGGTGGCAGGGATACGGATAGCCTGACCGGTTTGCGGGTTCACTCCATTGCGAGCGGCACGAGAACTAACCGAGAACGTCCCGAAGCCAGTGATGGTGACCTTCTTGTCGGTGGCCAGATTCTTTTTGACCGCATCGACAAACAAGTCAATTGCCTTGGTGGCAGACTTCTTGGAGAGATTCGCTTTCTGGGCGATCATCTCGATGAGTTCTGATTTGTTCATCTCACCTCCCTAAACTAAGCTATATTACCCTACCTGCATAGTACACGAGGACCCTAGGGGTAGTCAAGATTTGCTTTATAGCAATGGCTTTTAGCCGTTTTGGCGGAAGAGCCAACTCTCTAGGATGATCTGGGCCGAGACAGCGTCAATGTCGCCCCGTTCGTGCTGGGTCTGACGCAGTCTAGCCGTGGCCTCGCGCGAAGTAAGACGCTCATCCTCAAATATCAGTTCCACGTCAGGCATTTTTTTTTGAATAGCAGCAGCGAGCAGTTGCACGTGTTTACTCTGGGCAGAATCCTGACCATTTAAATGTTTAGGCCAACCGATAACGATACGGCCAAAGTGGTGCTGATGCCAAAGTTTAACTAACTCATTTAGAAATGACCGATTATTCGCCAGGGTAGTTAACGGGCGGACAATCCGCACCGGTAGCTCAACAAGCGCCACCCCCACCCGACGGTCTCCAATATCAAGTCCTAGAATGGTCATCACTCTCCAAGATATATCACTTGCACACGGACATTGTTAGGTAGTAATGGAGTTCGCGTTAAGAACGTTGGCCACATCTCGGCTGATCCTGAAGTAATTTCTGGCATTTTCTGTAACTCGCGCTGGACATCAGCCAGAGACTGATTGGCCAGCTGATTAGCCAGCTGGACCGTATCGAGTTGGGGACCAACCCGGCCATCTAACTTTACCAGAAGGTTAATGCGGTGATTAAGGAAATTGCCTTCTACGACCGTCACCTCAGCTTGCTCAATAGTCCGAGTAGTAACCTGCTTACCTTCAGGCGCTTCAAAACTGGCTGCTCGCGCCACAGCCGCGGTTAACTCACCCTGGCGAGCGATGATCGCCCAAGTCCGCGATCTTACTCTCACTTCAAAAGTATCGCGCTTAGCCCCGGCGCTGGCGCTAGGAACGGCGTCGATGATGTCATTCTGGATCAAACTAGGGATAAGTTCTTCGCCGCGTTTAAGTTGATCTTTAATCTCTGTTTCGGCAGCGGTAAAAATATCTTTGGCCGCGCCCTCTTTGGCCTGTTCAATATCGGCTTCACTCACCACCTTAACGATCTCATCCGTGCCACCAGTAAATGTCTCTGCCACTTCGCCATAGACAGCGGTTTTACCCGCTTCCCCTAGGCCCGGGATGGTGAGCTTGAGTGGAGATGACACGTTATATTTTGTACCGCCTCCATCGGCCGTGGCCCCGACAACTGCTCGGCCCGGGGTGCCACGACGCACTGGCGGGACCAAGACCTCGCTGCTAAGACGAAAGACTAGGCCGCTGGCGCTTTGGAACCTAGTATTGACCAATAATCCTTGGATCGTTGTCGTATAGTTAAGCACGGCTATCTTGCCGGTAGCCTTCTGGCCGTTGTTCTCCTCGCCAGTGGCGTTGAAGGTACTGACGTTCTCCCGATTAACCTCAACAAATCTACCAGTCAGGATATTGGGGCCGGCCGCCTGGCGGTCCTTCGCGTCAGCCAAGACGAGAGTGAATTGTTTTTGGAACGGTTCCGACTGCACCTCTAGGGCGATGTATGCTCGAGGCATAATGAAGACCGCCACACTGCCTAGAACGATTAACCCGACCAAAACAAAACCTAAAGCAACTCGGTGGTGACGTTCCCACTTCAATTGGCGCATGGTGAATTGCGGCATTCGCATTGTTGGCAGACTGAATCTAATAGCCCGGCGAAGCGGCCGAGGGCGGCGCGATAGCGATTGGCGGGAGATTTCATCTTCGACCTCGGTCATCTCCGGCTCCGTTGGTGGTTCATCAAGCGTTACTACTTCAGCTGACCTAGGCGGTTCGCGATCGCTAAGTTGATCTAAGATCTTGAACCCGGCTTGTCCAGCGAAGTTTCGTCCGACTTGGTCTTGGGTGACCAACCCAACTTGTTTGCCCAAGACATCAGCTTGCTGTTTGAGAATCTTTAAGTTAATCACGCTCTGTAACAGTAGAGCGCGCCGGGGGACAACCAAGGTGATCTCATCACGCTTGGACCGCCGGAGCCGCTCGGTGGCTTCGGCGATGTCGTCACCGACCTCAAGATAGATTAACTGGTCTGCCAATTGAAAATAAGTTAGATGTAATGGAAGTTATTGTTTCATTGAACGCACAATACTTTGCAGAGTATTGGTGACGGCGTCATCAGGAACGGTCAGATCCAATGTTAGCTTAGTTAGGGCTAAAGGAGGAATGTCTTGGGCCGTGATAGTATCTCCGGAATCGTTCACTACCATCAACACGTCTGTCGACCGGACGAGAAGCGGAAACGGTTTTTTGGCAAAAGGCAGTTTCTCGGTCCAACCCTTAGTTAAAAGCGCACGCTTCAGATCGGGCAGGGGAGCGCACCCGCCGGTTAGGTAAATTCGAGGCGGCAGCAGCTTCATTTCATGGAATTCGCCCAAAGCCAGTTCCACCCCCAGCAGCCAGGCCCTGACATCGTCAGCGATGGCGTCGCTGACCTTTTTAGTCGCGGCTCGCTCGAGTTTGCCCTCAGCATATTGGAGTTTCATCTTTTCGGCTCGGTCCAGAGTTAACCCCAGCCGACGTTTGATGGCTCGAGTAAAGGCTTCGCCCCCAAAGGCAAAACTCTGCATCCCCTCAACAGTGCCGTTTTTCACAATGACCACATCGGTCGTCCCGCCGCCAATGTCAATAAAAATCCCGCTCTTAGCTTCCTCCGCACCGTTGGGGGTGCTAAATATCTTTGATAGGCCATACGGCTGAGCAGCGATACTAGCAATAGTGAGTCCCAGTTCCTTGGCAAGATTTTGCAGAATACTTGCATACACTAACGGGATATAGGCGTTGAAGATGGTGAGAGTCAGCCGTTTTCCCTGAAACCCAACCGGGTTCTCTACCGCGTAACCGTCAAGTTGGACGTCCACCACCCCGGCGTGGATAAGTTCGATGTCCGGGTGATCGTCTAAGAATTTTTCCCGCAGACTGGCTCGCAATTTTTCACTCGAACGCTGTTGGATCTTATAGATGATGTTTTTTAGTTCCGCCTGTTCGATCGGTTGGTCCGGGTGAGCCCGGTCGTAGTGTACCGTGGTAGTAACTCCCTCGATCAGCTGTCCATTCACCCCTAGGATCACACTATCTAGCTTGATGTCACTTTCGCCTAGCGCGTAGTCGATAGCTTGTTGGCACGCATCCGCTACACTCGGAAGATCAACTATCATCCCGCCGCGCATCCCACCGGTTGGTTGTTTGGCTAGCCCGCGGGCGGTTAGATGCGCCTGGTTGTCAGCCACGTAAAATACCGCCGCCTTAACATATGCGGTGCCAATATCAAGGACTAGCAGGTGATCCGGAGTTGATTGTTTACGCCCCCAAAACATAAAGAATAATTACTAGTTACTAGTGATAGGTGACAAGTGTTGGAAAAAGATTTTATATCTAGTCTGCCGCTAGGCAGATACCACAACTTTTCACCTTTCACCTTTAACCCGTCACTCCAGTACGGCTTTGATCCTCCGCACTCCGGCACTGCTGCTTTCTTCTTTGGTTATCCGGAAAGTCCCCAAGTCATGACTGTTGGTCACGTGGGGACCGCCGCACAACTCTTGGCTGATCACTTTACCCGTGTCTTCATTATATATGGTATAGACATCAACCTGCGCAGGGTACTTCTCTTTGAAAAAAGCTACCGCTCCAGCGGCGATGGCCTGGGCGTAGGGAAGAGTCTCGTGTTTGACACTAAACCCAGTTGATATCTTGTCGTTCACCCAGGCTTCGATCCGCTGGATCTCGTCGGGAATCAGTTTGCGCGGAAAATTAAAATCGAACCTGGTCCGTTCCGGATTAATATCCGAGCCAGCTTGATGCACTTCAGCGCCTAACACTTCCCGCAAGGCAGCGTGAAGCAGATGAGTAGCAGTATGTAATTTAGTGATCTGGATCTGCTCCGCCGGGTCGATGGCCGCCCCAGCGCTCAGCCCATGCCCGCCAAACTTTTTCTCCACCCCCGCTCGCGAAATACTTTGATGCTCGACAAATGCCCGATCGAACTCAGACTCATCCACCGGGATCTTTTCTTTGATGAAATCGATCGGCAGACCATAGCTGGCAAAAAGCTTGAAGGCCTCTGCTCCGGATAAGCGCGGGGTGCCGTTGGCAATAAGTTTGGCAAGTTCTTTTTCACCGGCATCGATCGTCCGGGAGAATTTATCAGCTTCTGTGCGGGCGAATTGATTAATCGATTCTCGGTTTTGGGTGAGATCAAGATAGACCGGTCCGAATAGATCGATCACCGTATTAATTAGATCCTCGAGTCGGACGCCGCTACCATGGATATGCATCAGCACTCGCCGTAAGATCCGCCGGAGAATATAACCCTGTTCTTTGTTGGATGGACGAACGTGGTCGCCGAGTAGAAAGACCGCGCCGCGGATGTGATCGGCCACGATCCGTTGAGCGCGCGGGGTGAGACTGCCTAGCTTATCCATGAGCGGCTTAAAGACATCGGTGGCAAAAATATTGGGCAGTTGATTGACGGCCACCGACAAGCGCTCCAGCCCCATGCCGGTATCCACCCCGCGAACGGGGAGCGGGCTCAGCTTCCCGTCTGGATGACAGTAAAATTCATTGAACACCAAGTTCCAGACCTCAACTCCGTTAACATGGAACTCAACAGTCGGTCCGCACGGCCCCTCGGTCCCGGTCGGCCCCCAAAAGTTTTCTGCATCTGGTTGGGCACTCACTTGGTTTAACCCATCCAGCTTGTCCAGCGCTAATTTAGCTTCGATATCTGCGGTAGTTCCAGGGCGATTCCCGTTGTAGTAGGTGGCCGACAGGCACGAGGCGCTGATCCCGGCTACTGTAGTCAAAAACTCCCAGGCAAATTGGATAGCCTCGGTTTTGAAATAGTCTCCAAACGAGAAGTTCCCCAACATTTCAAAGAAAGTCAGATGAGTGTCGTCGCCGACATCATCAATGTCAGCGGTACGAAAACATTTTTGGATCGAGATCGCCTGCCGGCCACCCAGCTCGACCTGAGGGTCCTTCAGCCCCACAAAGTAGGGTTTGAACTGCTGCATCCCCGCCGTGGTCAGTAACACCGACGGATCGTCCTTGGGCAACAACGAACTGGAGGGGACTAGGATGTGCCCCTTCGCCTCAAAGAACTCAATGAATTTTTGCCGTAGTTCTTGACTTGTCATTACCTATCCAATATATATGCTCCCGAAGCATAAAAAAAGGCCCCGATGAAGATCGGGGCCGCACGGAGTCAACTCGGCCGCTATCCTGACTGAGCGGCCTGCATGACGGCTGGGGTGGTCAGCTTGACCATCCCCTCAAGAGGAAGTGCGGGGATAGCCACCGATACCGGAACGGCGTCCCCGACAAAAATTATAGCTTTGCCAGACGTGGGGAGCCCAAACGGGAACCCTTTGGCAATAGCCGCATTGAGCTGAATGAACGCCTCGATGGTCCTGACCTCGCCGGTAGGCGGGTAGTATGCCTGGTCTCCAAGATAGTGCTGGTTGAGAATCTCGCAACTTTCTCGGAGCGGCAGACTGTAGATCGTCCCTCGCGGGGTTTGCCCGCTGGTTAAAACGGGCAGTTCGATCTCAATCCGCCGGATGTCCCGATGGTCGAGGTAGTCTCCCGACTCGAGCGGTAACAGCCGACCCTTCCTCACCACTTCACAGATGAGCTGAGGGCGGGGTTGCGCTCTAGCCTGATCCAGACCCGGCGGGGGACCGAGCTTGACCCGAGCTTGGCGACCGACATAGTGTTCCAAAGCCGCCTTAAAACTCTCGGGGCATAGTAACAGGACGTTCAAGAATTTGCTCACGCAAAAGTTCATGCCTTCCTCCTCATGAAAGTTAAAAAGAGCAACGACAACATCTATTAACCTACAGTATTTTATTTGGATAGGCAATGAGCCTCGGTCTTGACAGAAATGATAATCTGTGTTATGATTAAATGAAAGATTAAAAATAAAAACCAATGAATAAAGGATTTGGTAGTCTCGAAGGGGGCCAGCCTTCTTCTAAAGAGAATGATTTTGAGAGAATCGCCGGCGAGGTGCCGCTGACCAGCGACGATGTTTTGCATTATGTGAACAAACGCGCTGAAAAGATCAAAGACCCAGATGCGCGCGAGGATGTACAGGCCCAGTTGAAGGATTGGGGAGCAGGTCCGGATGAATTATTGGGGCTATTCTTGATGAAGATAGCGGAAACCAAAAACTTACAAGAGGCCAAGGAGTTGGCCTTAAATAAGAACCCCAAAGAGGTCTTGTACCAGAATGAACAGCTGCCGCTCTTGGCATTGCTGACTAGCAAATACGGCTCAGAGAAGGGGAGTGCTCGCTACCAACGGATGTTAAAAGATATAGGCGTGGATCGGGACATTATCTTCCGGGGAATTTTGAAAGAAGAAGAGTAAGTTTTATTACCCGACTAAAGTAAAAAAGACCCTGCTTAGTGCAGGGTCGTTTTGGAGCCGTGGCGGGTCTTGCCGCTGTCTGGCAGATGATAGATCTTCCAGAGTACATAGGTAGCTACACAAGTAGCCTCCCAGGGTACCATGACCGCATCGAGGGCCTCCCGCTCTTCGCGGAGGGATGGCCTTATCTGATGATATTCGGCGAACAGCCGTTCCAAGTCACCCCAGCCGGGGCTATCGGCAAGACTGAAGATGTTATCAGCTACAGTGAGCAGTAGAGCCGCGACGAGTTCGTCCCGCATACTGAATGACAGCACCCGCCAGAGAGGCCGACATAGCTGCCTCGCTAGATCGCGAGGCACCTGGCGGGCGGCCCGGGACGAGACCGAGTGATGAAGATCATCCATCTCGACTAGCTCACAGGCCCGCGTGACAACCGCATCCTGGTATTCCCGCTCATTCAGCAGAGTTGGCTGCTGTGGCATGGGGCCACCTCCTAGACTAAAAAATAGGGTGCAAAGTAACCTGGACTCACTTTAGCAGACCATTCGGATAGGGGCAATGGTTTCTTGCTCTGGGAGCGACAAAGTGTAGAATAGACCTATGAAACCGATCTACCTGGACTATGCGGCCAGCGCGCCCCTACGACCGGAGGTTAAGCAAGCCATAAACCGGGTCGCCAAGATATTTGGCAATCCCAACAGCAGCCACACCTCTGGCCGTGAAGCCCTGAATCTGGCCGACGCCGCTCGGCGGCAGGTGGCAGAGATGTTGAATTGCCAGCCGAGCGAAATCATTTTTACCGGCTCGGCCACCGAGGCAGACAACTTGGCCATCAAGGGAGTGGCATTGAATCGCGGACGGGGGCATATCATCACCACTGCCATCGAACACAAGGCAGTGCTGGAAAGTTGCCGGTGGCTGGAGACCCAAGGATTTACGGTCAGCTATATTAAGCCGGGTCGCGAAGGGTTAATCTCGGCCGCCAAAATCGGCGCGGCAATCCGGCCGGACACGATCTTGGTCTCGGTAATGTATGCCAACAATGAAATCGGCACCATCCAACCTATTCGAGCGATCGGTAAATTAATTGAGACTCTCAACCGAGAACGCACCCACCCCATCTTGTTCCACACCGACGCGGTGCAAGCCGGTAACTATCTAAATCTCGACACTAAATATCTGCATGTCGACCTCCTCACTCTGTCTGGCCACAAACTTGGCGGACCGAAAGGCATTGGCTGTTTATTCGCGCGCGGGGGAGTGACGATAGCCCCGCAGATGCACGGCGGCGGTCAGGAACGGGGATTGCGGTCGGGAACAGTTAATGTAACTGGCGCAGTGAGTATGGCGGCAGCCTTAGCCGCTGCTCAAAAAAATAAAGCGAAAATGTATAGCCGACATCACGAGTGGCAAAGAGATTTAGCCAACCACTTGCAGCAGTTACCCGGAGTAGAGATAAATCATCCGCTCGATGCAAGTTTGCCTAATATAGTTAATGTTTCAGTGCGCGGTCACACAAGTGATACCTTGGTTATTGGCTTAGACCGAATGGGTATCGCTGTATCAGCCGCATCCGCCTGTGCGGCTGGCGGCATCGAGCCGTCATACGTACTCCAAGCCTTACATCTGCCCCAAACTCGCGCCACATCCAGTCTGCGGATCAGTTGGGGATGGCAGACCAAGAAGAGTGATCTGACGGCTTTGGTGAAAGTTATGAAAAAACTGGTCTAGAAAAGCAAAAAACACTTCCCCCAGGAGTGTTTTTTGCAAGTACAAGCGCGCTTAAAAGCAAAAAACTATTTGCGCGCGCGGCGACGCTTCCGCTTCGGAGCGGCTTTCTTGACAGCCGTCTTGCGGCGACGCACTCTGCGCTTCGGAGCAGCTTTCTTGGCAGTCGTCTTGCGGCGACGCACTACTCTCCGCTTTTTCGGAGCGGCTTTCTTCGCAGCCGTCTTCCTTCTTTTGCGTACGGGCATTGGAAACCCCCATGCGTTAATAATATGACGCTATCCTCGCGTGAGTTTTTGTACAAAAGAACTCTATTAAAAATTATACGGTTAATTTTTTCGCAATACAACATATTCCGACAAGTTTTTATAGATAAATTGATCCCGCTCAACACGAATGCTAAGCGGGATGATTTTATAACGAAAATAAATGTGGCCTATTCCGCGTCTGACGACTCGGCTGACTTTTCCTCGCCAGCCTCTCCACCTGCGGTCTTTTCGCTCGCCACCTCGATGCCGGCTACGGCCTCCTCTTCGCTCACCGGAGCAGCTTCAACTTCCTCGGCCCGCTGCGGAGTCACTACTACCACTACTTCTTCAGCATCGTCTAACACCTCAACCCCGGACGGAACGGCAACGTTTTTAATCAAGATCGAGTCATCAATGTTTTTCAGCGCACTAAGGTCAACTGTTATTTCGTGCGGCAGATCGGCCGGCAGACATTCAACTTCTAATTTATCTTTATTGGTGACCAACACACCATCGAAATCTTCAACGGCCGGGGCTTCGCCCGCGAATACGAGCGGGACCTCGGCTTTGATCTTTTCGCTCAATTTGACTTGGTAGAAATCCAGGTGAACCAGTTCGCCGGTACGAGGATCGAATTGGGGTTCCTTAAACAGCACCGTCCGTTCATCCTGGCCCGAGATCTTTAGGTTCACCAGCGAACTACTGCCAGCCTGATAGTAGACCCGCTTGAGCTGTGCACCGTTAACTGATATCAAAACCGGTTCAATCTCCTTTCCATAGATCACCCCGGGTACTTCGCCCTGGTGTCTGACAGCCGCTGGCTTAAGATCAGCCGGCCTAGTTTTGACTTCTAGACTATATTCTCCAATACCCATAACAGGAGAATCTTATACCGAAAAACTGCCCCAAGTCAAATGGCGGCAGGGACGTTATGAGCTTACCGCCCTATTAAGCGGCTGAGATCCCCCGAGAAACCAGCTAGATATTCGTGGGCATCCAACACATCATCGTAGGAAACTGGGTTGAGGGCTGAGAACAGTTCATCGACAGGGATGTGTTCGACCGGGATCTCGCGAGGCTCAGCGTCGCCCAAAGAACGACGATCAAACCCAGCTAGCGTTTCAGGGTCGGACGCTGGCATATCAGATATGGCAATGTCATCCGCTGTGACGTCAGCCGATAAAATATCGCCCGACTCATTAGCCAGAGCTACGCTTGCGAACACCGGAGTGTGGCAGCTGCCGCACCGCATATGTAGAAACGTCATGGAGTCCAATTGCCCCAAGTAGTGAACATCTTCGTTCGTATATTTAGCGGAGCAATGGGGGCACCGCATAATGTCTTGGAGGTTCTGGACCAGACGATCAAACTGCTGATTGTTCATTTTCGGGCTGTTTATTTTTGTTTGACTAACCCAGAAGCGTATTATTTCATCATACAACAAATCATCCTTTCTGTCAAGAGTATTAAGGTGTAACCTGTTTAAAATGCAGCACCAGACGGATTATTCCCGCCAGGACTAAAACAACAACAGCCAGGATGATTAATTTAAGCCAAGTCCCTGAAGCTAGCGCAGCCAGACCGAACCCTAAAGTCAGCAGATAGATCAAGGCCACTACGGTACGCTGTCCCAAACCTAGATCAAAGAGAAGGTGATGGAGATGTTCGCGGTCGGCCGACCAGGGGGCCCGGCCACTTTTGACTCGTCTCACGAGCGACCAGACAAAATCGACGATGGGAAGACCCAAGACCAGCGCGGCAGTGGCTACCTTGCCGCCGCTAATAATGGCAAGAGTAGCGATCATAAACCCTAACAAATGAGAGCCCCCGTCGCCCATAAATATCTTGGCGGGGTGCCAGTTGTAGACTAAAAAGGCCGTGGCGGCTCCGAGTACCACGGCCGCCCAAGCCGCGGTATCGGGCTGGTTCACTATCGTAAACAGACTCAAGCCCATGAGTGCGGCAGCGGAGATAGCGCTCACCCCGCTAGCCAGTCCGTCAAGCCCATCAAGAAAGTTGATCGTATTAACCACTAACAGTATCCAAATTAGAGTAAGCACGATATCCCAGCCCGGAGCCAATAGAATAATCCCGCCGAACGGGTTAGTTAGATTCGAGATCGTGATACCAAACAGGATGGGGATGGATGCGGCCATAAACTGCCCAAACAGTTTGACTGGCGGGGCAAGATCGTAGAGATCATCCAGCCAACCCAGGGCAAAGAACGCTGTGCCGCCCAAAAAGACGCCGTAGAGTCTGGGATCTGCCTGGAAAAAGATCAATAGCGTGAGCATAATCCCCAAAAATATCGCTAACCCGCCCAAGCGGGGGATGGGCTGAGTATGAACCCGGCGGGCAGAGGTGGGCAGATCAAATAGCCGGTGCTGGACGGCCAGCTGTTTGACTAGCGGTGTAGCGACTAGCACTATCCCAAACGCGACCACAGCCGGCCACAATAATTCACTCCAATGTACCGCAATAAAATTCATGATCGTTCTAAGATAGCGGCCAATACCTCCCGGTCGTCACTGGTGGCGACTTGGTTACGCTTGATCTCGGTGCAACGCAAGCAGCGGTGCACTATATCATAGTCGGAGCCGTGGGTCTTGACCCCAATTGGTTCCATCATCCCGCCGCAGGGGTTACCCCTATCCCCAGGGATGTTGTCCACGTGCTTACTCCACAAGCATGCCGGGCAGTGGTTGGTGTAGCCGCTGCCAACGACCATCCGGCCACAGTGTTCGCAGACGAAATTCTCATCCCGCTTAATAAAGTTTTTTCTGTCCATCCCGTTCAAAATCAACCTAGCGTTTACATCTGTACAGTCAACCGACAACCTTTATCCCGATAGGTGATTTTAAACGGGACAGGCCATCATCATTATATATAAAAAACAGCCCCCGGAGGGGCTGAATTAGAGTTCCGCTGGTGCGGACGGAGCGGTCCAAGGAACAAAGAACTTGGCCAGAGCGATCCCGCTTGACTGCCTGGCATAGTGGCTGACTTGCCCGCCCTCGCCATAGACGAGGTCGGGTTCGTACTGCAAGTACTCGAAGCGAAAACGGGCGATTAGCTGGCCATGGGCAATGCGGATGGGAACCGAGGCCTGGTTCCTCACCTCGCAGACAACAGTATTGCCTGGAGCTTCGCCATTTCGGCCATATCCGAACCCGCGGTCGAAGAACCCGGCGTAATGACTTCGAAACTCACCCTGCCGATCCGAGAAGGGAACCATCTCGGCGCAGACGTGGTGGGGGATACGGATCTTTTCGATACTCCCGATCAGCGCAAACTCTCCCGGCTCGAGCCAGAGCGCACCCTGGCTATCCAACTCTTTCACTCGGAAGTAGATGCGCGGGTCAACTGACCGTTTGGCTTTGAGCTTTAACGGCCGACGAGTCCCGGTAACCACTAAGTTACTGGGGTTATCCCGAAGATTCGCGCGGATAAGAAAGTGGTCGTCTTCGATCACCGGCTGGATGTCGGAGTTATCGATCAGACTATGGCTAGCGTGCAACCGCCGGAGTTCACAGTTGCTCAGGAAAGCCCTTTCGCCGCGGAAGATCCTCAGCTGCACCAGAGCCACACTTTTATACAGTGCGACGATGATACTTTGGGGAATGACGAGTGATGAGACCCGCCCATGATAGCCATGAGGGATGGTGTTAAAGCTGGTCGAGCCCTCGGCTAGGGCGATACAATGCAGGTCGATCCGCCCACTGGAGCTTTTAGGGTTCACGAACCCCCATTCGTCCGCTCCCAACTTGAGATTGATATCAAGCTGAACGAAGTAGGCGCCACGGGTGAGAATGTAACCATGCATCAACGCTTTTTCATCGTAAGCGTTGTAGGCATAGTTCATAAAATCCTTGGTCTTGAACCCATCACCTAGATCCAGGATGCCCGCCGTCTCCCACATCTTGTTCCCGACCCGCAGGTCAAAGGAACAGGGTTGGATATCGTCCTTACGCCGGATACCCCCAGTGATGCGGCCTTCGCGCACCATTTCTTCCATTTGCCAGTCCACCAGGACTGCGCCAATTGGGGCGCCATTTCGCATAGCGCTCACCTCCTTTTTGTAAACGAACTAAATCGCCCCCGGTAGCGGAAGCGACTTGTAGAGCTATCTTAAGCTAAGGCTGGGAGAAAATCAACGGGTGGGATGGACGGCATACCTGCTCCCGTCGGTGACGACTTCAACGGTGCCGTCTTGATCAGTCCGATAGATAGCTGCCCCGATATCAGCCAGGCGCTGGAGAATGTCCGCATGGGGATGACCGTAGGTGTTGGGACCGACCTCAATAATGCCGACTGCCGGCTGAATAGCCCGCAGAAACTCAATACTGGACGAAGTGTGGCTGCCTTGATGCCCAACCTTCAGTACGTCAACATCTGGAGCCAGCCCTGCCGCCAATAGTTCTCGTTCGTTGTTAACACTGGCATCTCCGGTCAGTAACGCGGAGAAATTTTTGTATCGCCACACCGCTACCACCGAGGTCTCGTTGGGGTCAGCCCGCTTCGGCCTCTCAACGGGTGGAGCGATAATATCCAAACTGGCCCCACTGAACTTAAAGTCGTCACTGACCTCGGCGATATCGATGGGGATGCGTTGGCGGTTCACTTCTTCTAAGAGAGTTTTGTAGATCTCCGTATCGTAGTCCACGCCGTTATACAAAAAATGTTTAACTGGGTAACGTTTTAATACTGCCAATAGGCCAGCCACATGATCGGCGTGAGGATGGGTGAGCAACATATAGTCGATATTCCTATCCCAGACCGGCAAGATGCTATCCAATCTACTAATGACTGCTTCAGTGGGGCCGCCATCGATCAAGATGTGCTGATCGTCGGGAGTCACTATCAGGATCGAATCGCCCTGGCCTACATCCAAAAAATAAATATGCGCCAGACCGTCAGGACGCTGAAGCGCAAAAGACACCAACCCGAAGTTGAGCACCAAAAGCATGGCAACCGCCAGCCGCCATCTATATTTTTTGAGTTGCGCGAGCACGGGGAAAGAAATAAATACCAATTAACCCCAGATAGTACAGTACTGGCCAACCCGCCGAGAGCGCAGTGATGGGTACGAATGCCCAAGGCAGATCACCGAAAAACTTAATGATGGCGAGTAAACTCCCGGCCGCCCAGACCGAGGGCCATCCTAGCCATTGCCAGGTCGGCGCAACAATGCCCACCAACATTGTAATAAATCCGACCAGCATCACGAGAGGAACCAGCGGGACTACGACGAGATTGGCGAATAAAGTGACAACCGAGAACCCGCCGAAGTGAAAGATAACTAAGGGCAGAGTAGCGACCGTAGCGCCGATGGTAGTCGCGGCGGCCGAAGCTAAAACATTGGGCCAGCGTCGGAACCCTAAAAGTAAACTAGGGGAGAGATAGACAATGCCGGCTGTTGCCGCTAAGGACAGTTGGAACCCAGTATCATATTGTAAGATCAAGGGATTTAATGCCACCATCAGGACAGCCGCTAACAATATAGCGTTGGTTAAATCGCGTCGCCGTCCCCATAGCGCGGAGAGTAGCATCACCCAACCCATAATGGCGGCGCGGACGATGGAGGCGCTGGCTCCGGTCATCACGACGAACAGTAATATGCCGATACCCGCCAAGACGAGTGCCCAGCGCCGGCGGAGCCGGCGCATTAGCCAGAAAAAGAAACCGGCAACGATAGTGATATTCATCCCAGACAGCGCCACGATGTGGGTGGTGCCGGAGTTTTTTAGCTGGGTCTGCAGTTCGTCTGAGAGCGAAGACCGCATCCCTAAGAGCAACCCGTTCATCAACATCCCTTGGGGGTCTGGAACGAGTACCTGTGTCTGGTGAGCCAACCAGTGTTTCAAGCGGAATAATTCGCGCTGCCAACTCCATCGCGGTTTATCCACCAACTGAACTTCGCTTGCCGTCTGCCCCAGAGCGTAGACGCCCCCTTTCGCTAAGTATGCCGGATAGTCAAACTCTTCATTGACTTCCGGCAATGCTAATTTGACCTCGGCTTGCAGTTTATCGCCAAACTCCCAACGAGGCAGTTGCCACGCAGTTAGCAGAATCTTTCCGCTGGCCGGTTGGCCGTCAACGGTTTGGACGCGGAGATAAAATTTTTGACGGGTACCCGACATCACCGGGTCGTTAGCCACCGTGCCAACCAATCCCGAGGTCTGCCCGACCCAGCGGGTAATCAGGTCAGAGGGTAAAGTAACCGCCGCGCCATACCGCCACCAGCCCAGCAGTAACCCCAACATCGCCACGGCTAGAAATTTTATCGGTGGCTGAGTAGGAAGCAAAAGTAAAATCAAGAACAAAGCCAACCCGATGATAATGGCTGGCCAATCTAAACCGAACCGGGAAGCAACAAGCACCCCAAGAAGAAAACTCCCAGCGAAAGCAGCCACGAATTGATGCGGCCGAACCACTATAGATACTGCGCCTTGTTGGCGTTATGTTCGGGTAAAGTTTTGGCGTAGTGCATTACGCCATCCGCATCGGTCAGATAGTAGAAATAGTCGGAAGCGGTGGGGGAGAGCACATCTCTGATAGCGGCCAAGCCTGGGTTGCAGATGGGGCCGGGTGGGAGACCAGCGACTTTGCGGGTGTTGTAGGGCGAGTTAATATTGAGATCGGCTTGGGAGATAGGCCCCACCCAATTGTCGGTAAGGTAGCGGACCGTAGCGTCCACATCCAGCCGCATACCCTTGTCTAACCGATTGACCAGCACCCCGGCAACTAACTTTCTATTCACATCCGTCCGGGCTTCTTTCTCCACAAGTGAGGCCAAAGTCAAAATTTGGTGCAGGGTGTATTGAGATGACTTAACTTGGGCATCCACCGTGCCGATACGCCGTTTGAAGTTATCCAACATCTGCAACAACAGATCGCGCACTGGCGTGCCCTGATCCATGTTGTAGGTATCAGGGAAGAGATACCCTTCCAGCGAATTATCTGGTCGGCCGGTTAAAAAGTCGAAGTCTGGCGGGAAATTGGCAGCGGCTTTGACAAAGTCGTTAGCCGTAATAATATCTTTCTTTTCGAGGAGCATGGCGATCTGGGCTGTTGTATACCCCTCAGGAATCGTTACTTTGGCAGTGGCTGTTTGGCTGTGGGCAATAATGTAAGCGATCTGCCAGGCATCCATTCGCGGGGAGACATTGTAGGCCCCCGACTGCACAGCGCCAGTACGATTCAACTTAAAAGCTATCCGGGTACCAAAGGTTGACCGAATAAAGTCTGCATCTTTGAGATTGACCACGATATCAGCGATCGTGTCGCCCTGCTCCACATTAAAGAGGGTTTTACCCTCGGCTTTAAAATCACTGGGGGCGAACCACGCCAAGTAGGCGCTGAGTAGTATTAGCACCAGCGCCCCCAGGACGATAATAATTAACCGATGTGTCTTACCCAAAGCCGATTTAGCGGTTTTGCATGATCTCCTTGAAGGCGATCAAGATCAGTAGTACTGGCCAGTAAGCCAACCAGACTCGATCCAACAGCCCCAGGTTGATCAGCAGGACAATAATCCCAACGACCAACAGGATCAGTTGGTCGAACATATCCATCTCGCCGAACAGGAAATGATTGTGCGGACCCTTTGCCATGATGACTCCTTTTTATATAACTACTTAATATTATTTCCCCAATAGTTTGAGCGCATATTTGATCCGATCTTCTGTAGCGGCTAATTCGCGCGGGATGTCCGGCAGAACGCGTTTCACCTCATACGCATTATACCCCAGCGAGACGAGGGCCGTGAGTAGATCGTGCGCTTGATCGCCTAATTTGGAGTTGCTTATCTCGACTTTGTTCTTTAACTCGACAATGATCCGCTCGGCAGTTTTTTTACCAATCCCACTGATAGTAGTAAAGATGGCGACATCGCCGCCGCCAATGGCTGACTGGAGCTCGCTGACTTTTCCGGCGTTCAACACGCCCAAGGCGCTGCGGGGGCCAACCCCGGATACCCCGACTAGCTGGGTAAAGAAAGTCTGCTCAGCTTCGCTCATAAAGCCATACAGACTCAGTTGATCCTCGCGCACCACTAAGTAGGTTAGCAGTTCAATCGTTGAACCAACCGGGTAACTGGCGATGACCGCGTGGGTGGTGGAGATTTTATACCCCACTCCGCCTTCGGTCTGGACCAAAAGCCAATCAATGCCGGCTGATTTCACTGTGCCCTGGATGCTACCGATCATTTAAGATGTCGTTCAAGAGTAGATGCATGCGCTGCGGTTACCGCCACGGCCAACGCATCGGCCGCATCATCCGGTTTGGGGATCTCCTTTAACCCTAATATCATTTTAATCATTTTTTGCATTTGCTGCTTGTCGGCCCGGCCGTAACCGGTGATGGCTTGTTTGACCTGCAGAGGAGTATATGACCGGATCTGTGTATGCGCTTCAGCTGCGACCTGCAGCAGCACCCCGCGGGCTTGGGAGACATTCATGGCAGTAGTAACGTTGCGGGCAAAGAATAACTCCTCCACCGCAACCAGGTCGGGTTGATATTTTTTGATCAGCGCCCGCAATGCTTTGGCGATGTCGTGCAGCCGAGTAGCGGTTAGATCGGTTTTAGGGGTGGTGATACAACCATGCGTAAGGTAGTGCGCCTTCACCCCGTCGTGGGCGACTACGCCGTAGCCGGTGGTGGCAGTGCCCGGGTCTAAACCTAAAATGATCGTGGCCTTCAAGCTATTCTCCTAGTAAATTGTCGGCTATATCGAAATTGGTGAAAACTTCACTGACGTCGGGGTTGTCATCAAGCGCCTCCATTAAGCCCAGAACTTTTTTAGCCGTAGTCGGATCGGTGACCTCGACCGTAGTAGTGGGCATTAAGGTAAGTTTGTCCTCTTGGACTTGTATCCCGTCGCTCACTAGACGTTGTCTGACCTGGGCCAGATCCTTGGGCGGGGTGTAGACCTCCCAAGCATCCCCGGCATCTTGAAAATCTTCCGCCCCAGCATCGATAAACTTCATCTCCATATCTGAGCTACTCTTAGGGATAACCAACAGACCGCGTTCTTTGAACTGCCAGGCCACCGCGCCGCTGCTGCCCAAGCTTCCGCCGGCCTTGGCAAATAGATTACGCAGTTCAGATACCGTTCGGTTGCGGTTGTCCGTTAACGCCCGGATTACGACCGCCACGTTGCCTGGCGCTAAACCCTCGTAGGTTGCTTCTTCGATCTGGCTCTTGTCGGCATCTAACCCGGCTCCCTTACGGACCGACTTTTCAATATTGGCCATGGGCATGTTCGAACCACGAGCCTTTTGTACCGCTAGCTTAAGCCGCGGGTTCATCTCTGGGTCAGCCCCAAATCGAGCTGCCACCTCAATGACCCGAGCAATTCTAGTGAATTCAGCGCTGCGCTTAGCGTCGGTTGCCCCCTTCTTCCGCTTAATAGTTGACCACTTAGAATGTCCTGACATTCGTCCAAATCCTCCTACATTAGCAAAAGCTGCGAGTATCCTGTCGGCTTCTATTATATAACAAATCCGCCTCAGGACAGAATAATCGACGACCGAGGGGGACAGGACTGCCGTCCTCTATATAATAGGAAAGTATGTCAGACCCAATCGCATCGCTGAACCCTGAACAGATCAAGGCCGTCCATCGCGTCAAAGGTCCGGTTTTGGTATTGGCAGGAGCCGGCAGCGGCAAAACCAAAGCGCTAACCCATCGGGTGGCGTATTTGATCCAAACCAAACAGATATCACCCGCCAATATCCTAGCCATTACCTTCACCAACAAGGCGGCCGGGGAGATGCGCGAACGCATCCAGCGACTCATTAGGTCGCGTAGCGACAAACCTTTTAATGTCAGTACATTCCACTCCTTTTGCGCCAAGGTGCTGCGCCGTGAGGCACACCATCTGGGCTACGCGGCTAACTTCACGATCTTAGACGCTGACGATCAGCTCACCGCCGTCAAACAAGCAATGGAGATGCTGCAATTGGATATCAAAAGGACTGCGCCAGAGGCGGTCAGAGCGCATATCTCCTCGGCTAAGAACGAACTGATGGATGAGGATGCATATACCTCGGTAGCGAGCGGAACGTTCCAGCAAATCGTAGCTAAAGTCTACCGGGCTTACCAGGATATCTTGCGCCGGAACCAGGCGATGGACTTTGACGACTTACTGATGAACCTGGTCATCATCTTCCAGGGACAGCCGAAAGTCTTAGCCCGTTATCAGGAACAGTTCAAATATATCTTGGTTGATGAATACCAAGACACCAATACCGCACAGTACCGGCTGACCTCGCTACTGGCCGCTAAGCATCGCAACCTGTTTGTAGTCGGAGATGATTGGCAGAGTATCTATTCTTGGCGGGGAGCGAACTTCCGCAACATCTTAAACTTTCACAATGACTACCCAGACGCCTATATTGTGAAACTGGAGCAGAACTATCGTTCGACCCAGAACATTCTCGATGCCGCCCACGCAGTGATCGCCCACAATAAAAACCGAAGTGATAAAAAATTGTGGACCAACCAGGCCAGCGGTGAACTAATCACGGTCTACGAAGCGTCCAATGGAAAGGATGAGGGTGATTTTATCGTGCGGGAGATACTGGCCTGGCGGGGGAGAACTAGGGCTCAGCTAAACAATTTTGTCGTGCTGTATCGGACTAACGCCCAGTCCCGCGCCCTAGAGGAAACTATGCTCCGAGCTGGTCTGCCTTATCGCGTGATCGGCGGAGTCCGCTTCTATGAGCGACGGGAGATCAAGGATATGTTGGCTTTCTTAAAGTTGCTGGCCAATCCCGATGATAACCTAGCCCTTCAGCGGATCATCAATCTGCCTGCCCGAGGCATCGGCAAAAAGACATTGCAGGCATTGGAACAGGAGGCTTATTCCGCGGATAAGGGGATGTACGACTATATAACGCATTTGAACAATCCGACTCCAGCCGTGCAGGAGTTTGTGGGGGTGATGCGACAGATCGAGCGCAAGAGCCCACGGCTTAATCTCAGTCGTTTGCTCGACTTGGTGCTAACCGCGTCTGGTTACCAAACCATGCTCAAGGCTGAGGGGATCGAGGGTGAGACCCGGCTCGAAAACATTGCCGAACTTAAATCAGTGATGGAAAAGTACGACCACCTAGCCCCCGCAGAAGCGTTGTCTATCTTCTTGGAAGAGGTCGCGCTGATCTCTGATACTGACAATCTCACGCTGGCTGATGATGCGATAACGCTCATGACCCTCCACACCGCCAAGGGATTGGAGTTTGATTATGTCTTTATGGTGGGCGCCGAGGAAAACTTATTCCCACATAGCCGCAGTTTAATGGACGCTGAGGAGCTGGAGGAGGAACGTCGACTATGTTATGTCGGGATCACCCGCGCCCGCCAAAAAGTTTATTTTACCCACGCTGAAGAGCGGCTGATCTATGGTAACCTGCAGGCTAACCCCCGCTCACGATTCATCGACGACCTTCCCGAAGAACTTACCGAATTCGTTAGACGTTCGGGCCCAGTCCGCCAAACGAGTGGACAAGAACGCCGGCTCCAACCCGGGGATAAGGTTATCCACCGGCAGTTCGGGCCAGGCGTGATCATTAGTCAAACCGGAGATATCGTGACTGTCGCTTTTGTAAAGTACGGCATAAAGGATCTGGCCGCCGACCTGGCCGATATCAAACCCAAATGATGACTGGTTACCGGGGGGCAGTTCTGTCGCTCTTAAGTCTAGCCGTGCTGACTGGGGGATTAAGTTGGCAGCGCCCACCCATCAACCAACCTAAAGTTATCAAATTGCAGTTTAACGGATTAGGATGGCAGACCGACACCCGGGCTAGCGATATAGCCGAGCTGTTGCTCCAAGACTTTGGCAGTTACGAGGGGTGGATGATTGAACCGCCACCCGAAACCGCCTTAACCGACCAAATGACCGTTACCATCCAAGACCCATCGGCTAGCGTGTTGGAACCGCTGGTGGCTGCCAACCTTAAAGCTGAGCTTAAAAAACAGGAAGAGGCTAAGCGTCAGACAGAACGTAAGTCTCCGATCTATGCCGGGCTGGCCACTTGGTACGATTTTGGGAGTGAACTGACCGCCGCTAGCCGTCAGTTCCCCAAAGGCACTCATCTCCGAGTAGTCGCAGTCAATTCCGGCAAAACTATTGATGTAATGATTAATGATTATGGCCCCCAGGCCTATACTGGCATCCAGCTCGACCTCAACCGTCCAGCATTTTTAAAGCTTGCTCCTCTAGGAGCGGGTAAGATTGGAATCAAATACTTTAGAATATAGGGGTGGACCTGACTGACATACAAACCGTTAAGAGCTTGTTGACTCATTACAACTTAACCGCTCAAAAAAGCTTGGGCCAGCATTTTTTAATTGATGCCGGGGCTCTGCGCACCATGCTTGAGGCGGCCGATCTAAGTAAGAATGATTTTGTAGTCGAGGTCGGCCCTGGGTTTGGCGTGCTCACTCTGCCCGTGGCCGAGCGGGCTGGTCGAGTCCTAGCGGTGGAGACTGATAAAAAGCTGATCAGTATTTTAAAAGCTCTAAGTAGCGGCACACCTAACATCGATCTCTTGCCGGCCAATGTGTTGAAGCTTGAGAGCCGGCAGCTGCATGACCGGTACCGCCAGTGGAGTCGGGTCAAATCTGGACGGACTCGGTACAAGCTGGTATCAAATCTGCCCTACTATATTACCTCGCCGATATTGAAGCAGTTTTTAGAGACCAGCTACCGTCCAGACTTGATCGTAGTGATGGTCCAGCGAGAGGTAGCTGAGCGGATCGCCGCCAAGCCCGGCGAGATGAGTTTACTGTCGGTCTCGGTTCAGTTCTTTGGCCAACCAGAGATAGTCCGCACGGTGACCAAACAGTCGTTCTGGCCCAAGCCAGAGGTGGACTCAGCCATTTTGAAGATCACTCCTCACCCCAAGCTTCCTTGGGATGTAGACGATGTCAGATTTTTCTTCCGCATGGTCAAAGCCGGGTTCGGTGAGCGCCGCAAACAACTGCACAACTCGCTTAGTGGGGGGCTGCACATCGACGATAAGCTGGCGCGCAACTTGCTAGCCGGCGCCGGGATAGATCCTAAGACGCGGGCCCAAGATCTTTCAGTCGAAAGGTGGGTCAAGTTATATCGCCAATTAAAATCTACGCTCTAATGTTATTCGTAGTCGCTACCCCGATCGGCAACCTACAAGATATCTCCCTGCGCGCGCTGGAGACTCTGCGAGATGTTGACGTGATCGCCGCCGAAGATACGCGTCAGACCAAAAAACTACTCGACCGGCACAATATCAAAACCTCGCTCATCAGCTTCCACCAACATACGCGTTCGCCCAAAACCGAACAGCTGGTCGCTCAACTAGTCGCTGGCAAACGCATTGCCTTAGTTACCGATGCGGGGACACCAGGTATCGCCGACCCGGGGAGCGTATTGGTCCAGGCCGCGCGTCAGGCAGGAGTAAAGGTCGTCCCAATCCCGGGCGCCAGCGCAGTAACCACGCTTTTAAGCGCGGCCGGCATCTCGGCGGATAGTTTTCTATTCTTAGGGTTTCTGCCCAAGAAAAAGGGGCGCGCCAGTCTCTGGCAAGAGATGAAGACAGTGGCTGTGCCTATCGTCTTATTTGAATCGCCTAACCGGGTTGTGAAAACTTTGAATGAGATCCGTGCGGCATTGGGTGAGCGGGAGGTAATTATCGGCCGCGAACTAACCAAACTTCATGAAGAGATCCTGCGTCTGCCCGTATCGATCGCTATTGAACAATTCAGCCAGCAGAACCCCAAGGGTGAGTTTGTCATTGTGATTAGTTAAATCTATAATGCAAGTAAGATCTGTCCCGTTAGAAATCACCGATCGGGACAGCTGAAAAGACATGGAAAGTAAGTTATTTATACGCTAGGTTGATTTCTAACGGGATGGCTGCCAAGAAAAAACTAAGTGCGAAGGTTCGCCAAGCGGTAGCTAAGGCGAAGCCAAAGAAAACATTTTTTATCATCCAAATGCCTGAGGACCAGGACGAAGCACCTCATTGGTTATTTTGGATGTTGTTAATCGTTTTTGTGGCGCTGCTGGTTAGTATTGTGTGGCAGGGGTTGGCTCTGTCTTCGAGCGTGCAGGCGTACCTGCCCTACCTCTAACCGCGTAACAGGATATGAAAAAGTCCCATTTGGCATAGGGCCAAAGGGGACTTTTAGGTTGCGCCGACCGCTTCGGCGAAGATCTCCAGCTGGGAGACGACATTGGGCTTGGGCTTGAGAAATGGGATGCGCAGCCCAGTCAGGGTACGCTCTACCTCTATCTCTTGCCATCCAGCCCGGATACGCGGGGGATAACCCCGGTCAAGGGCGAGAGCATCTTTCCAGACGCGCTCGGCCTCCCGCCGGTCACTCGCGCAGACGAGCGTCCGCCGCCCGCAGGACTCGCAGGCCAAGAACAAACGCCCACCTGAGCCGAGCATCCGCACCCAGTAATTGCAGTACTCTGATAGATCGTAGACCCACTCGTGTACCGCCTGAGGAAGATCGACCCCTAGCAGCCCAGAACAAGGAAGCCCCGGTATAGCGAACCGGAACTCCATCAGATCCACCCGTTCCATACTAGCCTCCTTAAGGGACAAGTTACCCCCACTTTAGCACACCTCTCTCCTATAGTCAAGGAAAAATCTTGACTGGGAGCGAGTTTTTTGCTATAATTAAGGGATACCTGCCAACCATTCATGGAAGATAAAAATCAAAATCACAAGCAGGCGCTAGCTGCTGTTATCAGCTTCGCCCTGCTAGGAGGTAGCTGGCAGCTCTATGGAGCTGAGGCGGCTGCCCCGATTAGGTTAAAGACCTTGGCTGCGCAAGTGGCATCAATGACCACTCGGGTGGTGTCTTCTGATATAGACGCCGATTACGTGGTAGCAACCCTGCCAGCTGGGCTGACGTTCGAGCCGGGGGCGACCCAGACTGCCGTGGTAACTATCCAAAACACTAGCAACGAGACATGGGACGGTAATCAGCTTCGGCTAGGGACAGTTTTTCGCACTGGCGACAAAGACAGATGGAGCGATTGGCAGACCGAGACCTGGCTCTCACCGACCCGGATCGCGCCGGTAGGGTTAGTTGACAAACTAATTCGCCCTCGCCAGATGGCTAGCTTTAACGTTGCCCTTCATGCCCCAGAACGAACCGGGCAGTATCGAGAGTACTTCCAGCCAGTGATGGACGGGGGGGCCGGGTGGCTGGACGGACAGATTGTCGCACTGAACCTGCAAGTCGGGGAGACTGCCAACGTTGCGGAGGCGCCTCAACCCAAGGCGATAGTGATCGACCGCGGACATCAGCGCGGTTATTGGCTCGAGAACGGAGTTGTGGTTGCTAGCTTACCAGTATCGACGGGTAAGTTAGGTTATACTACTCCGGCCGGAGAATACAAAATCATGAACCATATTGAGAACGCCTACTCCAGCGAGTACGAACTGTGGATGCCGAACTGGATGGCCCTGACCAGCGCCAAATATGGCTTTCAGGGCTACGGCATACACGGGTTGCCGTACTGGCGAGTGAAACCGGCTAAGTTCGAGGAGGGCAAAATCTATCCGGGCGGCCGCCTCTACACTAACGGCCGGCTGTATGAAGGATTTTCACACTTAGGTATGGCGATGTCACACGGATGTATTCGATTCGGGGTAGCGGAGTCTGGTATCTTATTCGCTTGGGCCGAGGATGGCACACCGGTGACCATTATCTAAACCTGACGGAACTTAAGATAAGAAAAAGGGCGTCGCCGTTATGGCTCCGCCCTTTTAAAACAAGTGGGATTTGGATGGTTTATCCCTCATTGACTAGTACCTCCCCGGTAAGTTGACAGCGTACGAATGCTTGCGCAAACTCCTTGAGCGTTATCTTCTCGGCCTTCAGACCTTCGTAATGAGGGTCGGTCGGCTGGATATAGACAACTGTTTTCAGAGAAAAGCTCTGCAATCGTTCCGACGATGCTGACTCCGGACCAGACATCGATTCAATCGTGTAGTCCGGGTTAATCCGCACCTCCACCAACTGACGGGAATTGTTCCCGTTGAGAGGGAACACCAACCGCAGAATATCAGTAACCACCTTGCATCACCTCCTTTTGGCTGAAGATGGTACAACAAAACCCCACTTCAAGGTGCCACGTACAATTAAAAGCGGTATTACTCTTTGTTTGGCTATTACCCTAAAACTTGGGTACCCGCAATATACCCCGGAACCTGCCTATTGTAAATAGACTCACACGGGCCCGTGGGCCTTGCGGATAGCACGTTCCAGCTCGGCGGCCGTTTTGGGGTTATCCTTCAGATACTGCTTGGCCGCATCCCGGCCCTGGGCGATCTTCCCGCCGCCGTATTCGTACCAAGCACCTGATTTGCTTATCAGACCAGCTTGAACCGCTAAATCAATAATTTCGCCAGTATGAGCGATGCCTTGGTTGAACATAATATCGAACTCGGCTTGGCGGAACGGGGGAGCGACTTTGTTCTTGACCACCTTAACCCGCACCCGATTGCCGATGGAGTTGTCGCCCTCCTTCAGGGTCTCGATCCGGCGGATGTCTAAGCGGACTGACGAATAAAACTTTAAGGCGTTGCCGCCGGTGGTGGTTTCGGGGTTGCCGAACATTACCCCGATCTTCATCCGGATCTGATTAATAAAGATGACTGTGGTCTTGGAGCGCGACACCGCCGCGGTGATCTTGCGTAGGGCTTGGCTCATCAGCCGCGCCTGCAGACCCATATGCGAATCACCCATATCGCCTTCGATCTCGGCTTTGGGGGTTAAGGCCGCTACCGAGTCGATGACAATAATGCCCACCGCGTTCGAACGAATGAGTGCCTCGACGATATCTAACGCTTGTTCGCCAGTGTCGGGTTGGGATATTAGTAGATCCTTAGTGTTTTTTTGGGCTTCAGCGATAATGTGTAAGGAAAGAGTGGTTTTGCCCGATGATTCCGGACCAAAGATCTCAATGACCCGGCCTTTTGGCACCCCACCCACACCTAGCGCGATATCCAAAGTCAGCGAGCCGGTCGGGACGACCTCGACATCCAGCTGCTTGGTATCACCTAGCCGCATAATCGCCCCCTCGCCATAGTCCTTTTGGATGGCAGAGAGCGTAGCGGCTAACGAGTCGATCGGGATCTCAGTTTTTGGCATAACATTCATAATTTAACAGGTATCGCTAGTTCTGTCTTGCATCGCCTGAGGTGGAGTGGAGAGTAGGTGGCCGCGAATCTTCATAGGGAGGGAGAGCAACGAACCTGGCCTGCTCTGTTCTTATGGTGGAGAGAGGAGCAGGGCCACTAGCCCTTCCTGTCTTTCAGGGGTGGAGGTGGGAGTAGGGCAGGTTGGCTGAACGCAGTGAAGCTTGGGTTCCCCCAACTGTCCGTTGAGGGAGGAACACACCCCCATTCCTCACTCAAGATTCGACACACCTCGTGTTCCCCTCATGGTTAGTTAGCGGTAGTTCTCGGCCTGGACCGGGAAATCGACTGTCGGGGAGGACTGGACCAACTGCATCACTGCTTGGAGTTCATCGATGCTCTTACTGACTACTCGTATCGTTTCGCCCTGGATTTGGGTTTTGACTTTAGGGAAGACGTCACGAATAAGTTTATTTACCACCTTGGCTTTATCGGCCGAGATGCCGGCGATCAGGGGAATGGTAGACCGGATCTGCCCACCGCTAGCCGGCTCATTCTTAGCTTCGCCCAAGATCTTCAGATTGAGGTTCCGCCGTAAGAGTTTAGTCTCTAAAATATCCCGCACCGCTTTCAGTTTGAATTCGTCAGCAGTAGTAATAACTAGTTGAGTCGGCTCTTGTTTGATCTCGGTGGGAACGCCGCGAAAATCATACCGAACCGCCAGTTCTTTGCGAGTTTGGTCGAGCGCGTTAGTAAGCTCCTGCATATCGATCTTGGATACTAGATCAAAAGAATGCTCGTCTGCCATTAGACAATATCAAATAAAAAATATAAAATCAGCAAATTATTTGACCGCTTGCCGCTGTGAATTGATTTTAATCTGTGCCAAAATTCGTGCGATTTCGTCACCCTCGCTCACGATCGCTTGCCACCGATCCAATGCAATATAGTTGGAATCTTTTAAAAGCGTTAGCCAGTAAATTGTCTCCCGGGCCTCCTTCAGGGAAATTGTAATTTTATTAATAAAATCTTTTCGGCTAATCCCGGCATCCGCTTCCTGTAGGTTAGCAGAGACGGAAGTCCCTGACCTAATCATTTGAGAAACTAGCGAACGATTTATTGTGTCAACCCGAATTGATTTGGCAAGCTCTACAACCGACAATGTAAATTTGTAGCTCCTCAAATGAATTGGATGCCGAGACATTTGCAGATTTTTTATTTGCCTATTTTGCATTGATTATTGAGCTACGCTCAATAATCTTCGCCTTCTTTGAATTCTTCTTTGGTGCCCTCATCAACATCCACACCGCCGCCGGCGATGGCACCAACTAGATCCTCTTTTTTCATTAACACATCGCGGGGCTTGGCACCTTCACCTGGTCCGATCACCCCGCGCTCTTCTAAAATATCCAGCAGTCGCGCGGCGCGGGCGTAGCCGATCCGGAATCGCCGTTGTAGGTAAGAGGCTGAAGCCTTGCCGGTTTTAACCACTAGTTCCATTGCTTCCTCGGCCAGATCATCGTCGCCCCCTTCTTCACCGCCGAACATCCCACCACCCCGCTTGGCATCCTTGATCACTTCTTCTACATACTGTGGCGCGTCGAGTTCTTTGAGAGCATTGGTAACCGACTTAACTTCCTTGTCGCCCACAAAGGAAGCCTGGATACGTTTGGGTTTGGCGGCGTCAGATGGCATAAACAACATATCTCCGTTACCAAGCAGTTTATCGGCTCCAACTGTATCTAAAATCGTCCGCGAATCCGTGCCGGAGGTAACGGCAAACGCGATTCGGGAGGGGAAGTTAGCTTTGATCAAACCGGTGATAACATCTACGCTCGGCCGTTGGGTGGCCAGCACCAAATGGATACCGACCGCCCGAGACATCTGCGCCAAACGGCAGATGTAGGCCTCCACCTCACGGGCCGACACCGCCATCAAGTCGGCCAACTCGTCGATAATCAGCGCGATATAAGGCATCGGGCTGTCTTTTTCCTGGCGATTGTACTGACTGATCTCGCGCACCTTGGCTTCGGCCATAACTTTGTACCGCCGCTCCATCTCCATCACTAACCACTTTAAGGCGTTGATGGTTTTATGCGGATCAACGATGACGGGCGAAAGCAAATGGGGGATATCGTTGTAAGCGGTGAACTCGACCCGCTTGGGGTCAACTAGAATGAGACGCAGGTCAGCCGGGGAGTTCTGGTATAAAAGGGATACCAAAAGATCGTTTAGAAAAACGCTCTTACCCGCGCCCGTCGCCCCAGCGATTAAGAGGTGCGGCATCCGAAGTAGGTCGGTCGCTACCGGCACACCAGCTACGTCCCGGCCTAGCGGGATGCGCAGAGGCGATTTAACTACATGGAACTCCTCCGACTCCATCACCTCGCGCAAACGAACCAGCGCGGTCTTTTTATTGGGCACCTCGATCCCGACTAGCGACCGGCCGGGGATGGGCGCCTCGATCCGGATGGGATGGGCGGCTAGAGCTAAGGCCAGGTCATTACTTAAGGCCGAGATGCGTGAAAGCTTTACCCCGGCGGCCGGCTTTAAAGTGTACTGGGTAACGGTCGGACCGACGTTCACCTCATTCATCTCGACAGCGATACCGAAATCGTCCAACGTCTCCTGGATGATACCCACATTCCCCGAGATGTTCCCGCTATCAACTTTGGTCACCACATCACTCAACAGTTCCAGCGAAGGTGGGGTCCAGTCGCCAGTTGGTTTGAACTGCGGAACGAAGTCGGTGTCTTTTTTGACCGGAGCCCGGCGAACCAACGGACCGCGAGGCTTAGCCCCAGCCTCTTCAGCCTCGTCGCCCTCCTCTTCGCCCGCTTCCTGTCCATTAGCAAAATCGTTGTTGATGCGGATGTCCGGCAGAGTTGGCAAGGCCGGGAGAGATAGTTTGGTCCGCAAATACAATTCGCGCAGGGGCTGGCCGAAGGCGAACAAGAGCGAGACCGCAAAGGCGACTGAGAGAATCAGGAAGGCCGCCCAGAAGTCGACTATATTAATCAGAAATCGGCTGACAAAAAATCCCAGGTATCCGCCGCCGTCGCCCAGCTGAGCCAGTTCCAGACTGATATCCGAGCCGGTAAACACATGCATTAATCCGGACAGTGAAACAACAAATAGGGCCAGGCCGATGGCGTTGGCTAATTTAAATTTGTAGCGCACGGGGAAAAACATCGCCACGCCTGCACCGGCCAAGAGCAGGGGAATAAAGAAACTGACCCAGCCGAAACCCAGCCGCAAGGTGGTATAGAATATGCGGCCCATATCTCCAGCCCCACCCAGAATCGCTAGCAGAGTGAACAGCCCGACTCCCACTAGGAGGATGGCGGCCATTTCGCGGACTACGGCCGGATCGAGCTCTAGATCAAAATTCAACCCCTCCGCCCATTTGGAGGTCTGGTAAGAGCGGTAGCGATACCGCCGGCCATTGCTAGTTTTCCTTCTTCTGCGCCGTGCCATAATAGGTGTACAGAGCAATTATATCATAGGTGATTTATACCTATTGAGGGACGGAAAACATGCTCTGGAAGCCACAAATCCCTTGACTTCCTGACCCTGTTGTGCTAGATTGGAGGTGCTTTGGGGGGACCTTGAAATATAGGACTCTCCAAACTTACTGTGGATCTTAACCCAAGCAGTGACGCCGCTTGGGGGATGGTCAGATACCGGGGCCCCACAAGGCCCTAGCCAAAGGAGGATTTGCAATGCGTCAAAAAAGTCCGCTATACGGCTGGGGCCTGGCCCTGGTCGCATTTGCTGTATTTGCGCTGTTCGCTCTGTTCACGGGGGAAGCGTACGGCGCTACTGTCCGCGAGGTTTCGGCCTCGGTATCCACGTCGGGTGTCCAAGCATTATGGACTACCGACGAGAACTACGATGCCCCTGAAGGGGCAGTCGTAGTTAAGATTACCGGTTCAGTCGAGCCGCACTCGAGCTGGCCAGAAGGAACTTCTAGTGCCGGCACCGTTCAAGACGGCGGCGTTGTTTTTCCGGAGTGGAAACTCCAGGGGGCGACAACCATCACTGTCCAAGGAGGTTGGCTCCAACGATTCAAGACATACCGGAAGAAAGAATTCCAGTGGTATGACTTGAAAGGGGTAATCGCCCTGGTAGATTTCGCTACTGACGGCCTGCCAGGGAGCAAGCACCATACCTCCTCGGAAGATAAACAAACTTCCTTGGAGTTAATGGGCCGAGAACGCGGGATTGTTGTCCTCACTCAAGACCATTGGGTACTCCCTTTCAATGTGGATGCCTACGGGCCTCCACTGCAGGAGGGGACCTTCTACCTAGTGGTCGCGCCGGCTACTCCCGAGGAGCCAACGCCCCCTTTCGAGGGAGATGGCCTTGGTACCCCACCCCTTGTTGGATGGACACCTCCAGACCCATTCGGGGACGGGCGGCCCGTCGTGGCCGCCTACCTGACCGGGAGAATTCAGGGTGGTAAGTTGTTTAGCGCCGACCAAGAAGTCTACCTTAAGCCGCTGAGGCAAGAGATAAGTTCGTTCTGGGTCAGCGAGGGGATCTGCAACCGGTCAGTAAATGGTGACTGGGACGTAAACCCCGCCTCGATGACGACGAATAAGGCACTGCGAATAACTGCTGGACGGTATCAACTCGGGTACCAACCTCTGTCTGGCGAGGAATCTTTGCCGATAGCTATCGGCATTGGTATCTCAACTCGTCATGCATTAGTTGTGGACCCGGGCGATCAAGCCCCTCTGATTTATTTGAATCAGGAGGCCGACGATGCAGACATAACTGAGTGGTTCGTCGTCACTTGGCGCAACGGTCACTGGACATGGCGGGAGGTGCGATGATGGCCGATGTTGACAACACAACACCAGCAGGATTAACACCGGCCACCGACATGCCAGCGGCGGAAGAGGCTCGCACCACAGTGCCTGAGCTAGCAACCGATGTCGATAACGAACAGCGCCCGGCGGGCGATGAAATCGTCAGGAGACTGCAACTGCATCTGCGACGGCGCGGTCCACGGGTACTGATGTTCATCGGATCGGTTCTATTCTGGCTCGTCGTGACTAGCGCACTACCCCTTTGGGGATGGATTCCCGTCTGGTTGTGGTGCATAGCTTCTGCTGCCATAATGAGCATCGGATTTTTCGCTCTGGTCTATGACTACCCGCGTGTCTCTTGGATTATTGTCAGCCGTATCACTTTGGGGATACTGGCACTCGGTTTGATCAATCTTGCGATCGGACAGATACACACCCGAGAGGTCACCGCCAGCGGTGTATATGTAGCCCAAGACGGTCGGCTCCAGGTAGTCGTGCCCTCTGGGCAGGTGGTCACGGTACCGCTTTCGCGCGTTTACGCGAGAGCGGATGCCCAGCCACTGGGCTACCCGCTCGAACAGAATCCAGCGGAAATCAGAACCCGCTGGGACGGTATCCAAAGGAAAGTGGCTGTGGTGATCTTTTACCACGCTACCGAAGAAAAGGCAGACGTCCGGGCCCAGTGGGCCCGGCCGTGGGTCAGAGAGAAACCCATCTCCGATCTGTTCCATGACGACTTGGAGCAAATCGTCGCGAGCTACCGCGACGATGCCGACGCCTTCGTGGTCCGAGTTAAAGAGGAGTTGGGAGTAACGGTTCACCCCCCAGCCGACAAGTAAAGCACTTGCACCTTGTAGTAGTCTCAACCGGCCTTGTGGTCCTATCCCACAAGCGCCGGTTTTTTATTACTCCTAAAATTGAGAAGTTGGCTCTGATATTGACTAATTTATCTATTTGTGGTATAATAAACTGATGCGTAATTCGTTTGAAAGACCACCAGGAGAGCAGCCAAATGACCCCTCGGGCAAGGAGGGCGAGTCTTCACCTCGTCTGAACTGGGGCAGTAATAGCGAAGATACCGCCAAGCATCTGGCTAAAAGCGTGGCTGGGTGGGCCCAACGTCAATTAGAAAATCTTCGGGCTGAGGAGCAGCGCCACGAGCAGGAACACCAAAATCGATCTGAAGTTAAGAAGCAGGTTCGCGAGACCGAACAAGCCGGACAAGAGAGGCAGTCCAAGATCCGAACAGCCAAGCAGGAGTACCAGAAACGGCTCAAAGAGGAGTCGGCCAAATTCCATGAGACCCCCCAGGAGTACCGGGCACAAGAACAAGAGATCAAGGGCATGTCTCAAGCAGAGCTTGATGCCCACACTGAAAAATACAATCGGAATCGGGAGGCCTTAAATGACATCTATGACCAATACTACCGCCCCAAAGAGGTTAAGAATGCCGATAAATCAAAACAGCTGGTAACTGACATCATCCCTAAATACCAGCGGATCCTTGACAAGGCTTTTGCGGGGGACTTCCATCGGGTGATGAACGATGAAAACTATGCCAAAGAGCTCGCCCAACGCTTGCAGGTGCGGGAGTTTCTATATGCCGAGCAGGTGGGGAAGGTCCGTGAAGCGGAGTTGGGCAAGTCCCAGGTGAAAGTAGTCATTCAAGAAGGAGAGAAGCCCGACTGGAAGCTCGAGACCGAGGAGGCTAAGATCAAACATTTCCAAAAGCGCCGCGAGGAGACGATTAAGGCTTTAGCCAGTGCTCCAAAAGGAGAGTTCGCCAACCGGCTCAACGAGACTATGGCCGACTTGAACCGATTATTCGATGACAAAGGAGAACCAAAGGTGATCGACAGCCCAGATAAGCTGCAAGACCTGGCCCGTAAAGTCAACGAATTGATTGGGATTAACAATCTACTGGAGGAGCATCTGAATGCATCTCTAGAGCAAACCATAGGGGCTATTCAGAAAATAGGCGGCGAGTGGGCCGGGCCAGAAAACAGAGGGGTATTACGAGATCTGCTGACTGAATTTGTTGAAGACAAGACATCAGCCGAGCGTCTGATCGGGACAATTGCCACTTTGGGCGGATTAACAGACGAAGTGTCACAGAATCGCCTAAAAAGTGTTTTATCGGCACACCTAATGACAGTCGCCGATCTGACGAATGAACTAAGAAAACGACCAGGGACCGGGCCGGCGGCCAATCAGGCAGCGGCTTAAACCTCGATGATGACCGGCAGGACCAAGGGGCGCCGTTCGATCTCGCGGAAGATGAACTCCCCGATATGCTCGCGAAGTTTGGTCTTAATATTGGTCCAGTCATCAGGAACGGACTGAACGTGTTGGGCGAAGATATCTTTGACCTTTTGGCGAGTCTTGTTGATCAGATCTCCCTTCTCACGCATATAGACGAACCCGCGCGAGATGATGTCGGGGCTGCCGATAATCTTGCCTTTTTTATCCACCAAGGCGATCAGAACGATCATCCCTTCTTTGGCCATAGCCTGACGGTCGCGCAGAACGACCTCTTTGACATCGCCCACACCCAAACCATCGACCATAATGCCGCCAACGGGGACCTTTTGATTGCTCTTGCGCCCTTGGCCCTGACGGAACTCGATCACATCACCATCCTCCATAATAATGATGTTAGCTGGTTTGATCCCGGTCTCTTCAGCCAACTCTTTGTGCGAGACTAACATGTGATATTCACCATGAACAGGGATGAACCAGCGGGGCTTGACCATAGTCAGCATCTGTTTCATCTCTTCTCGGTAGGCGTGACCGGTCACATGGATCTGCATCTTTTTATCAAAGATAACGTTGGCGCCTTGGCGGTAGAGGTTGTTGATAACCGAGTTAATGGAGCGCTCGTTGCCGGGGATAGCTGAGGAGGAGATGACGACGGTGTCGCCGCTGTGGATTTTCACCTGTTTATGTTCGCCGAATGCCATCCGCTGCAGAGCTGAGCCCTCCTGACCTTGGCTGCCGGTACTCAAAATAACTAGTTGACTGTCTTTGTATTTTTTAATACTGCGCAGATCAACGATCAAGCCCTTTGGGGTTTTGATATAGCCGGCCTTGCTAGCTACATCAAAATACTTCAACATACTTCTTCCGGCGATAGCGACCTTGCGCCGGTATTTAACGGCGGCGGCGATCACATGCTGCATCCGGTCGATGCGGGAGGCGAACGAGGCCACGATCAGCCGGCCGGAGGTTTTGGCAAAGATCTCCATAAAGGCATCGGCGATGACCTGCTCGGACGGTGTTCGGCCTGGGGTGTGAACGTTAGTGCTCTCTGACATCAACAGCAGCACACCCTCTCTCCCAAGTTGTTCGAATTTGGCGTAGTCAGCCTTAATCCCGTCCGGCGGTGTGGGGTCGAACTTGAAGTCGCCCGTGTAGATCACTTTGCCTTCGGGTGTGTCCACTACGATCGAGAAGGTGTCGGGGATGCTGTGGTTGACGCGAACGAACGACACTGTGAACACCCCAAGGCGGATTCGGTCACCGGCTTGGTAGGTATTGACCCGCACGTTCTGGGCATCGGAGAACTCTTCCAAGTTAACCTTGATCAGCTCGGCAGCCAAACGCGGGGCGTAGACCGGCACGCCCAACCGAGGAACTAAGTGTTGGATAGCCCCAATGTGATCCTCGTGGCCGTGAGTGACAATAATACCGCGGAGTTTCTTTTGATTACGTTCCAGATAGGTCGGATCGGGGATGACGTAGTCGATACCCAACATTGATTCGTCCGGCATCATCATGCCGCAGTCGAGGATGACGATATCGTCGCCATATTCAACAACGATCATATTTTTACCCATCCCGCCAACTCCGCCCAAAGGGATGACTTTAAGCAGCGAGCTGGTAGACCGGCCGGCCGGCCGGCCGGAAGCCGGGCGATGGACGGGGCGTGGCTGGCGAGAGGCAGCTGGTCTGGGGCGAGTACCCCGACGGGGGTGCTGACGAGTTGTGGAAGAGTAATGAGTACGAATCATAAAAATAATAACTAGTTAAAAAATAGAAGGTTGGCTAGGTAGCGGGGGCGATACCGGGCTAGATAATTGGTCGAGGGTAACAAGCAGGGTCGGGATCTTTTTAAAGTCTGACATTAAGGTGGTTTTTAATTTGGGGTCGTAGAGTGCGGCGGCTGGGTGGTAGGTAATAAAGAAAACTTGTTCGCCGCGGCGTTTGGCTGTCCCGCGGATCTGGGAGATCTTTTCAGCAGGCAAGAACCAATGCAGAGCGTGTCGGCCCAGCAACACTATAAGTTTAGGTTTGATCAGAGCCAGCTCTCGTTCTAAAAAGGGTTTATGTTCCTCCACCTCAGCTGGCAGGGGATCGCGATTTTCGGGCGGGCGGCACTTCACTACGTTAGTGATGTAAACATCAGATCGGCTCCAACCGATGCCAGAGAGAGCTTCCTCCAAGAGTTTCCCGGCCGGGCCAACGAACGGGCGCCCTAATTCATCTTCGACTTTGCCGGGCCCTTCGCCGATAAACACAACCGGGCTATCGATGTTACCGTCCCCAGGAACGGCCTGTAGACACCCGGCCCTAAGAGAGCAGTGGTGGGCTTTGATCTCACCCACGAGTTGAACGAATTCTTGCTGTTTATCTGCCATAGAGCCAGATCAGTACCGCTACCGTTAGCAGTAACCCGACTAGAACCCAGCCCGCCCCAGACGCCGAGGACCGGTCTGGCCGCTTGATCGAACGGGGCGAGATAATATGATCTTCCTGCGGCGGCAGAAAGATCTGCCGCGCTTTGGCCAGTTTGGTTTGCGTCGCACCTAACTCCGTAGCGCATCGAGTACAGAAAGTGATGCCCGGGGAGTTGGGATGACCGCAGTGATGACAACGTGCCATGAATCGATTAGCGCTTATTGTCACCAGACCCGCCTGATACCGCCTTATGCGAGAGATTAATCCGGCCCAGGTTGTCGATCTCGGTGACTACTACATCTAGCATATCACCCTCTTTGACTACGTCGGTGACTTTCTCTACCCGATGATTAGCCAACTGCGAGATATGGACCAAGCCCTCGCGACCAGGTAGAACTTCGACGAAAGCGCCGAAATCCATGATCCGAGTAACCCGACCGTTGAACTTTTCACCAGGCTTAATCTCGCGCATCATGTCGCGGATAGTTTGGGCAGCCTGCTCGCCCAACTTGGGGTCGCTAGAAGTGACGAAGGCGTTGCCGTCTTCTTCGATCGAAATATTAGTTACCCCCTTGCCGCCGGCTCGGTCGATGATCTCGTTAATCACGCGTCCGCCCGGTCCGATAACCTCGCCGATCCGATCTTGAGGAACCTTGACCACGATCACTCGCGGCGCAAAGGGCGATAGTTCTGAACGGGGAGCGGCGATGACCTTGCTCATCTCGGCCAGCAAAAATTCGCGGGCCTCACGAGCTTGGGCTAAAGCTTCACTCATAATCTCTTTAGTAATCCCGGTGACCTTAATGTCCATTTGAAGAGCGGTGATCCCATCGTGACTGCCCGCCACTTTAAAGTCCATGTCGCCATTAAAGTCCTCAATGCCGGCGATATCGGTCAAAATTTTATATTTGCCGTCACCCGTCACCAACCCCATAGCGATACCAGCCACCGGTTTAGTGATCGGTACTCCAGCATCCATCAACGACAGAGTTGAGCCGCAGACAGAGGCCATGGAACTTGACCCGTTACTAGCCAAGATCTCTGATACAACTCGAATAGTGGCATAGGGTGGGAAATTGTAGTGGTGCATGTACCGTTTGGTCGTATCCAGCTCCATCGTATCGAGCATCTGCTCGTCATCGAGAGACCCTAAGGTCACGGTTGAAAGAGCCTGGGTCTCGCCGCGGGTGAACAGCGCCGAGCCGTGCGGCCGGGGAAGAAGGCCCACCTCGATCTGTAGAGGCCGGATCTCATCCAACTTGCGGCCGTCGGGGCGTTTGCCCTGCTCTAAAATATTTTTCCGAAACTCTTCACTGACTACCTTGGAGAAGATATCGGCGACAACTGTCTCGGGGTTCTCTTCGCTGATAAACTCTTCCCAAATAGCCTGCCGCAAGCTATCGAGCTTGGCATTACGGACCATTTTCTCTGGGTGATAGATAGCCTCTTCAAGTTTGCCGCCCAAGCGGGTAGCGATAGCGGTTTTGAGTTCGGCGGGAGGGGTCACAATGGCATATTCGCCATTGGTGACGTTGAGCTGTTTAACCATCTCATGCTGCAAGGCAATAGCTGGCTGGAGCGCGGCGTGGGCGAACTCGATCGCCTCGACCATTTTAGCTTCAGCTACCTCAGAAGCGCCCGCCTCAACCATCATGATGGCGTCCCCAGTCCCAGCGACAACTAGGTCCAGCTCACTTTTGGCCCGTTCTTCGTAAGTTGGGTTCAGTACAAACTTCCCACTGATGAGTCCTACCCGGACACCAGCCACCGGACCAGCAAACGGAGCCCCGGCCTGCATTAAGGCGGCCGATGCGGCGGTGATAGCGATAATATCTGGGTCGTGGACTAGATCGGCCGACAATACCGTGATAACCACCTGGATATCATTGTAGAAACCTTTAGGGAAGAGGGGTCGCAGAGGACGATCGATCAGCCGAGCCGATAAAATCGCATCTTCACTCGGGCGTCCTTCACGTTTAATAAATCTGCTGCCGGAGATCTTCCCGGAGGCATAGAATCGCTCTTCGTAATCGATCATCAGGGGGAAGAAATCGATGTTCTCCCTGGGGGTGGAGGCGATAACTGCGGTGGCTAGAACCACTGTGTCACCAATGCGTAAAGTCACTGAGCCGTTGGCTAGCCCAGCTAGCCGGCCAGTTTCCAGTGTAAGCTTGGCTTCGCCAAGCTGAGTCGTAAATTGTTCCATCACTATCCTTTCTGCCAAGAGCCGTGGGTAGACTGGTCGGCCAGTGATGCAAAGTCAGGAGTAAAGATAAATCTCGAGATTTACACTTACTTCTGACTTCACGGGCCTGCGGGCTTACTTCCGGATCTTCAGCTTTTTAATTAAACTATTATATGCTTTAGGGTTGTGGAGCTCTAGATAGGTAAGCAACCGTCTGCGGTTGCCAACCATCTTGAATAGACCATGTCGAGAGTGGAAGTCCTTGGCATGGGTTTTCAGATGCTTGGTCAACTCGTTGATCTTGACCGTCAGGAGCGCGATCTGCACCTCGGCCGAACCAGTGTCCTTGCCGTGTGACTGGTGTTCACTAATGATCTTTTGCTTTTTATCAGCTTTAATCGCCATGAGTTCATTCCAAAAAACTTACCCACCAATGATATCACTTCAACGGGGATAAGGCAAGGGTTAAATAGAATAATTTTATGCCCCTAGAGCCTGTTTCTCAGTCTCGGGGGTAGCTTCAAGGCCCAGACGCCGTTTCTGATATTCACGGATCTTTTCAAGAATTTTGGGCTCGGCTTCACCCAGAGTCATATCGAGAAGTTTAAACCCAGCTGCGCCGGGATGCCCGCCGCCGCCAAACAGCCCAGCGATCTCAGTGGCATCTACTCCTTTGGCCGTTCTGAGACTCCCAGAGACTACACGCGGCTCGCGTTCAGACAGGAGCAAGACCACGTCCGCCCCTGGGATACTAGTCATCAACTCGTCTATCAGACCACCGAACTCTTCCTTGGTAGCACCACTACCGGTCAGGTCATCCAGCCCAGCTGTCGACCAGGCGAATTTTGTCCCAAAGTCAAACTGGATCCGGGCTAAGACCTGACCCCATAGTTTAAGCTGAGCTAGTGACTTGGTTTTGAATAGGTGCCGGATGATCTCCTGCTGTTGGGCCCCAAATCCTACCAGCTGGGCGGCCACGGTCAGTGATTTAGGTGTCGTGTTAGCGTTCTGGAACGAGCCAGTATCGGCGATAATACCAGTCAAAAGACAGGTGGCCACCCCTGGGTCAATCAGATTCACCCCCAAAGCTTCAATCAGACCGATCAAAATCTCGGCCGTTGATGTAGCAGTTAGATCAACCAAGTTCACGCTCCCGAAGTAGGCGTTACTGGCGTGATGATCGATATTGATGATTGGTATCTCCTGGAACAGAGTCGGATAGCGATCGTAGGCTAGACCTAGCTGATGCAGATCAGCCGCGTCCAAGACGATTACCGTGTCGTACTTAAACTGACCTTGGGTAAATACCACGTCCTCCGGCCGATAGCGGCCAGACTTGGGAGTGATAATAATATTTAATTTACCTTCATCGAAGTTGTAGGATAGCCGGTCCGCGGAGGCATTGGGGCTATCTAACGTGATCACAAAGTCGCGCATCCCATTGATGTCGGTGGCAATATCTTCGACTTTGGGCAAAAACCGATAAGTCTGACTGACCGGGTCTAGTACCCCCAGTGTGACCGTCTTCCCTAGTTTAGTTAGAACCTGTAGGAGGGCTAATGAGGACCCAATCGAATCACCGTCGGGCCGGCTAGGCACGATAAGAATTTGATTCGATCGGTTGATCAGCTCGACCGCTTGTTGCTTGGGAGCAGTTTCCATTGTTGACAGCCAAACGTACTAGATAGAGCCCCTCTCTGTCAACCCGAGAAGAGGAAAGCCTTTACACCCCCCACAGAAAAGATTAATCTAGGGCTTGTAAAAAGCCATTATGCCAATTATTAAATCTGCCAAAAAGCGGGTGCGGAGCTCGGCGCGGAAACGTCAACTGAACTCTGCCCGGCGCCGGTCGGTCAAGGAGGCTGTTAAACAGACTCGAGTAGCGCCCAGCGCCGAAAGTTTGAAGACGGCGTTCAAAGCTCTCGACAAAGCTGCTAAGCGGGGAGTGGTTCATAAGAACCGTGTGGCGCGGCTGAAGTCACGCTTGGCCAAGCTGGTTAAGTAACTGCAAGCTTGAGGGTAAACAACTCTAAAGCATCCTCTGGGTCCCAGACCCCGGTTTTGATGTTCCAATCACATTGGAGCAAATGGTCATAGGCCTGGCTAAGCTGCTTAAGATCAAATCTGGCCGCTGACTGCCAATTGGCTCTCACCACGAACGGCGGCAGGCCCAGGACCCGTGCGGCTTCTTCCATCGGTACCCCGCTGGTCCGGAGTTCGTGGATGCGAACTAAGTGGCGCAACTGGTAGGCGATAGCGCCCATCAGTTTGATCTCATCTTCGCCCGTAGTTAGACTACGTATCAGAATGTGCTGGGCCTGAGTTAGGTCGCGAGCCAGGGCCGCTACCACTAATTGGAACAAGTTGGTAGCACCACTACCCCCTAGTAATAATCTAATATCGTCTTGCGTTACTGGCCGGCCGTACGCGTAGGCCGATAGTTTTCGCAGTTCATTGTCCAGCCACCACAAGTCGCTACCAGTACTGGCCAAGATCATCTCCAATAGTGCGTCACTGACCATAACTTGGTAGGTAGCAGCCATCTGCTTTGCACATCGTCGTAGGGCTGGCCCCACGAGAGGAGTAAACTCCTCGGCCTGCTTGGGTTGATTTAGTGTTTTGAACAGAACCAGCCGCCGGTCGCACTTGTGAGTTTCATAGATAATCACCGTGGTTTCGTCTGACCAACCTGTCTCCACAAGGTGCGCCAGAACCGCCCGCACCGCGTCGGCAGCATAGAGTAGGAGATCTTCGAACACGACCAGTCTAGCCCCGCCCAGCAAAGTTTGGCCCAAAATCGCTTGCCGCAATCGGTCGGGAGTAATTTTGTCGCCGGCGATAGTCTCGATATTATCGGCGGGGTGCCGAGCAATAAATTTCTGTTTGATCGCCAGCAGTTTCTGCCGCGAACTAAAACTGTCTTCGCCGTGTAAAAACAAGATCATGTGAGTGGGGGTTGGATGATGGTCGCATCGCCGTTCTCGTTGGCAGTATCGCCAGGCAGAACATTATTGATGTCGGCTTCGACCTTAGCGGCGTCTTCGGCGCCGCGCAGATACTTAGCCGGCCAGGGGATGTAGTGGCTTTTAAAGGTGTCGTTACGAATTAGTTTTTTGTTTTGATACACGCGGCGGTACAGAACCGCGTCGGCTCCGCGATGAGCGATCTCGACTTGCTTGGTCTCACCTACAGAGAGAGTGGCGGTATCGATATAGATAGGTTCAGGGTAGTCGGTGACGTTGCTAACGTACGGTCCATCCAGCTGCACCTCCCGCTTGGTGTCGGTGCCATAAAAATCAAAATAAAGTTTGCTCCCTTCGATATAAGTATCCATCAAGATGCTGCCCGGAGTATCGTTGGTGAACTTCAGGTCAGGGTAGGGTTGATAGATGGTCGCATCGGTGCCGGGTGGTTCATAGTAGGCCACCCGATAAGAGTGGTTGCGGCGCTCTACCACCGGCAACCCACCGTTTAAGATAGCCCTAAAGGCGGTGGTCGAAACCTGGCACAAGCCCCCGCCAAACTCTGGAGTGGTCTCATCGCCCTTGATCACTAGTTCGGGCCGATAACCGGTACTGCTGTCGACCGTGCCCAGCACGCGCAAAAATGAAAGTGTATCACCCGGGGCTATGATCACTCCGTCAAATTTTCCGGCCCCCACCCCGATATTGTGCCGGCGATTTTTTGGGCTCCCGCTGAAGTCCGAGACTCCCCGGGCGATCAGAGTGTTGATCCCCAATATATTTGTGTCGGCCAGTGTAACACTAGGCTTAGTTACAGTAACCGGTAATGATATTGCGCTAGCGCTTAATATGTTTTGGGCAATGAGAACGACTGTCGCATCGACATCGAGTGCCAACCCGTCCTGACTGGTCACCAGTTCTGTCGCGCGACTATTCTTGATGATCAGATGCGCGTTGCGTTGAGGTTGGTCGATAGCTGTTGCGATCTCTTGGAGATAGGTAATTAACTTAGCCTGGTCAAATGTGTGAACTAAGTCGGTTGCACGAATGATCGGTTGGCGTGCACTCAAAATAGCGTATCCGCGCTCTTCCAATTGCTGCCACACCCCGCCCCGCCGACCAACTCGCATGGCCTCATTAGCCAACTTGACCGCATCCAACTCAAACCCGAACTGATTAGGGTCGAGCTCCCAAAGTTGACCGGAGTATTCCAGCTTGATCACTCCGAACTGAGTCTGCCCCACCCTATCACTAATCAAGATTTGGGATTGTTCGGTGGTCTGGCCGCCTAAATTGATCTCGAGAAACTGTACCCCGGGTAGTACCCGACCAGCGTAGACCACATCTAAACCTACCAGGACAAGGATGCTTAGTACAACTAACCCTCCCGCTCCCAGTCCCAACAATCTAAATAGACGGTCGTACTGAATAACAGATTTTGTGAGTGGGTCATCTGCCATTGAGGATCTCTTGAAGTAGCTGTTTGGCCAAAGCTTGCTGATCAGTTTGATAGGTGGCCTTGTTCGTTACCTCAACGATTATATCCGTCCCGGCCGGTTGGGGTAATTGAACCTCGAGGGGCCAGATGACCCCGTTAGCCAGTACCAAGCTATCCGCTTGGTCGCCCTTTTTCAGGGCTGCCGATAAAACCAATTTTTCCCCCATAGTTATTTAATCACCGATAATCAATAACTAAATTACAAAAGAGAGTTAACCTAGAAACAGCCCGACTGCAAGAAGAGCGACTATATTAATGATCTTGATCATGGGGTTGATGGCTGGACCAGCCGTGTCTTTGTATGGGTCACCGACAGTGTCGCCGGTTACCGCTGCCGCGTGGGCTAGCGACCCCTTGCCGCCCAGGTGCCCGTCCTCGATATATTTCTTGGCGTTATCCCAAGCCGCACCGCCGGTGGTCATTGAGATAGCCACAAAGATACCGGTCACAATACTACCGACGAGTAGCCCGCCCAGGGCGCGGGGGCCCAACAGCCATCCAACCAGCAGCGGCGCCGCGACCGGGAGAAGCGCCGGAACGATCATTTCACGGATAGCCGCCCGGGTAACGATATCCACTGCCCTGGCATAGTTGGGTCGAGCAGTCCCGTCCATAATTCCCGCAATGGTTTTAAATTGATGGCGCACTTCTTTCACAACCGCAGCGGCAGTCTTGCCGACCGTCTCCATGGACAGAGCGGCAAACAAGTAAGGGAGGAGACCGCCCAAGAATAGACCGATCAAAACTTGTGGGTCATTCAGCGTGAACTGGATCGCTCCGCCCTGCAAGTTGCCAAGTTCTTGAGTGTAAGCCGAAAATAAAACGATAGCGGCCAGACCTGCCGAACCGATCGCGTAACCTTTAGTTACCGCTTTAGTTGTGTTGCCAACCGCATCGAGAGGGTCGGTTACTCGGCGGACACTGTCCGGCAGATTAGCCATCTCGGCGATCCCGCCAGCGTTATCCGTGATCGGCCCGTAAGCATCAACTGCCACAATGATCCCGACCATGGAAAGCATCGAGACGGCGGCGATAGCCACCCCAAACAGACCGCTAAAGTAGTAAGCGGCAAAGATAGCCGCAGCGATGGCCAGGACCGGCAGGGCGGTGGCTTTCATCCCCACAGCCAAGCCCGCGATCACATTAGTGCCATGCCCAGTTTCGGAGGCGTGAGCGATCTGTTTAACCGGATTAAACCGGGAAGCGGTGTAGTATTCAGTGATCCAGATGATCAGCCCAGTTACAACTAAGCCGACAAGCGCGCAATAGAATAAACTGAGATAATTTACCCCAGCTAGGCCTCCCAAGAGATACCGAGTAACAACATAGAATCCGCCGAGCGCTAATACCCCAGCCACAGCCAGACCCTGATACAGCGCGCCCATAATATCGCGGTTTTTAGGCAGCCGGACAAACCAAGTCCCGACGATCGAAGCCAAGATCGACACACCTCCCAAAACTAGGGGATAAGCGATCATCAGAGGATTACCGGCGAATAGCAGGGCCGACAGAACCATGGCGGCCACGATCGTAACCGCATAAGTTTCAAATAGGTCAGCAGCCATCCCAGCGCAGTCGCCAACATTATCACCAACATTGTCGGCGATGACCGCAGGGTTTCTGGGATCGTCTTCGGGGATACCAGCCTCAACCTTCCCAACCAGATCAGCTCCCACATCCGCTCCTTTGGTAAATATTCCGCCACCTAAACGAGCGAACACCGAGATCAAACTACCGCCAAAGCCTAGACCGATTAATGCGTTAACATCATGGAATATGGCGTAGAACCCGGCAACACCAAGCATCCCTAACCCCACCACGAATAGACCTGTCACCGCTCCACCTCGGAAGGCTAGCCCTAAGGCCGCAGCCAAACCTTTCTCTGCCGCGGTCGCGGTGCGTACATTGGCCCGTACCGATATGTGCATACCAATAAAACCGGCGATGGCGGAAAGGACTGCTCCTATCAAAAAGCCTAGAGCGGTCAACCAGCCTAAAAACCAATAGAGGATAGCGGCCAGAACTATCGCCACGATAGCGATGGTTAAGTACTGTCTTTTCAGGTAGGCCGAGGCGCCTTCTTGGATCGCGCGCGCTATCTGCATCATCTTATCGGTACCGGTCGGTTGAGCTAGCACCCAGGCGGTTAAACCTAGGGCGTAGACTACGCTAACGGCGCCAGCTGCCAGCGCAAAGGTTAGACTGAGGTTGGTTGGACTCATAATGCAAACAAAAAATTAATGGTAACCGGTTATTATATCACCCCTCATTCTATTATGTTTTTGGGAGAGGGGTTAAGGCTTTCTGATAAACCGCTAGGGTTTCTTTGGCCATGCGGGCAAAAGAATATTTTTTGGCCTGCGCCAGACCCTTGTCGCGCAGTTCTTTGCGCAGCCGGAAGGTAGTGGCCAACTTGTACATCGCCTGGGCGATATCTTCGATGTTGGTTGGGTCAAAGTAAAGTGCGGCCGAACCCAGCACCTCTGGCATGACCGACGCATTAGACGACAGCACTGGGGTACCTGAAGCCATTGCTTCCAGGGGCGGGATGCCAAACCCCTCATAGAGGGAGGGAAAGATGAAGGCCTCGGCCTCGGAATAGAAGTAGGGCAGGTCGGCGTCTGCCACGTAGCCGGTGGTGACCACGCTGTCCTGAAGATTCATCTGCTTGATCGTCGCTGGAACCTCGGGGGCTAGGGGATCGCTTTTGCCGACCAGAACCAGTTGATAATCAATGTTATAACGATGTTTAAGAAGAGCAAAGGCTCTGACTAACCGCACTAAGTTTTTGTGGTGCCGCCACTGACCCACATATAAGAAGAACGGCCGTGAGATGTTGTATTTAGTTTTGATCATCTCGGTCTTTTTCGGATCGTCGATGTGACGATACCGTTTGGGCGCGGCCCCGTAGACCACGTCGATCTTGCCGGCGTCTACCCCTAAATGTTCAACGATGTCGCGCTTCGTCCCTTGCGAGATGGCAATAATCCGCGTGGCATTCAGACATGACTGCCGGATCACATACCGATATACCCAGCGGCGGAACCAGCTGGTCTGGCGCCGGCCAGGGAAGAACCACAGAGTTAGATCGTGAATGGTCACAACGCTTTTAATGCTTTTAAAAAGGATCGGTGAATTGAAATTGGTGTAGTGGATCAGATCGAGTTTAGCCCGCCGGAGTACACTGGGGTACCCGAACTGCTCACCGTACGTATAGTGGGCGTAGGTAACCGCTTTTTTATCCAGATTTGGCGCGTACAATGGAAAGAACTCCGCTACCTCCGGCAGCACAAAAGCCGTGTACCGGTTAATAGTGTCGAGCTTGATCAAATGAGCCACTAGCTCCTCAGCGTAAGTGCCAACCCCGGTCGCTTGGGCCGTCCCGAACAGTCTGGCATCGATACCGATGTGATACGGTTTACTCATAGTTTAGTCTGCCGCCGGCCTTGTTTTGGTAGCCACTACCATCATGGCAAAGACTAGCCAAAACAGAGCGGCTAAATCGTTCTTCCAGTATGTAGTATCGATTAAGCCGTGTCCCAAGATCGCCACCATCGCTGCCACTAGTCCAGTCGTAGTTGGAGTAACCCGGCCGATCGCTCGCCGAAAGAACTTTATCACCAACCAAAGCCAGCCCACCAACCCAGCTAACCCCGCATTAATCCAAAATTGGAGATAGACGTTGTGAGCGTGAAGGATAGCCATCTCCCATGGAGAGGCGAACAACCGAGTGGCATAACTTAGGTACTGATCACGAAACTCGCCCAGCCCGATCCCGGTCAGGGGGTGTTCTTTTATCATTAGGCCGGCGGTCTGCCACACTTGCAGCCGGACACTGGCCGACGACCGATCAGTCAGATCGATCATCTGCTGCCACCGCTCAGACCGCCATTGGGTGGCCACCGCAATGATGGGCAGCGCCAAACCCCAAATCCATTCCCGCCACCGACGGCGCCAACGGATGACTGCCCAAACCAGCATGGCCATAACTAATGCCAACCAACCGCCGAATGAGAAAGAGAAATAGAGGGCTAGCCCTCCGAGCCACCAAGCCAAGTAGACCAGCCGGCGCTGCCAGGCCACCCCAGTTTGGACTAAAATAATTCCCAATATCAAAATTGGCACTAAGTACATTGATAAATAGTTGGCCGAAACAAACCAACCAGAAGCCCGACCATCGACAGTGACAAATCGTTGAGCGGCTGTCTGCGATAGAGCTACCAGCGAAAGGGGAATGGTCGATAAAATCAGCGCCAGAATATAGTGGCCCAGATCGCTAGCTCTCAACCAATGTAGGTTCAGCCAGAAAAAGACCAGTGGAACAATAAACCAGCCTTTGGCGACCCCAAAACTTAGCCTCAAATCCGGCGAGACAGCGACGCCAATAGCCAGCCCAGCCAACAGCAGCCCCCCAGCCCAGCCGAGGGAACGCCAAACCTCAGTGAGCGAGCCGCGGGCTCGGCGCCAGTCTAACGCTAATGTCACTATCGCCAGCCCCGCTACTGCCAACTCCCAAAAGTTACTTGGTAGCGGCCCAAGATCGATCTGCCATAGATAAGCAGGGATGAACAGCCACGCTAACCACAACCCCATTTTGGGCGATTGACGGCTGACCCAGCCAAAGACCAGCACTGCGATAATAGACAACCAATTAGTCATGCTCATTTAAGCATAACCCAATCATCAACCACCAGGTGGCTAACATGGGCGCGGCTAACCAAGCGTTCACGAACCAGCTGGCCCCCAGCAGCGCCAGAGTGACACTGGCCAGCGCCGAACCAAAAACCATTTGGTGGTGTGACCAACCTCGCCAAGCGAGCCTTAATACGGCCGCCACCCACCATAGCCAAGCCAGTAGCCCCGCCCCTCCAGCCGCAACGGCTATAGTTAGTAAGCTACTGTCAAATCCGCTGCTGGCGCGGTCGGACAACACTTCAACCCCGGGCGACGCAGCGGCGTATCTGGCCACAGGGATAGCGTTATAGCCCACGCCCAGCCACGGATGAGCCGTAAATAGCTGCCAACCTTCAGACCACGACTCCAGACGATATCGGACAGTGGTATCAAGCTGCCAGGCCCCGGTCAATCGGTCTCGGAGACCCGGAATAGCCACCCCCGCCAAAATGATCAGCCCTAGACCCAACCACAAGACCCGCCTATAACGATACCAGCCTATAACTGCCAAAATGATCAATAGGGCTATGAACGCGCTGCGGGACAGTGTCGCCAAGACCGAAACTATCAAAAACCCAACTACTAACCAAGTCACAACTCGGTCTCGACGAGTGGCTGCTAGAGGCACGGCTAACAGTGCCAGCCCCACCCCACTGGATAAAAATATCCCTACCAAATTGGGGTCCAGCCAAGTTGAAACTAGCCGGCCTTGGTGAGGATCCCAACCCAGGTATTCATATATCCTTAGGTCTGGGGTGAGACCCAGCTGCAGCCATCCTCCAGCGGCAACCGCCACAAACATCGTTAGCCAGAGCCGGAGGTAGAGAGGTGAACGACCAGATGATAGGTGCGGGTACAAAGCTATCAGGAGCGTGCCATAAACGACGAACCGGATCAAAAACAATAGAGCTGGCCAGCTAGCCGAGCCGAGAGACGGAGCAGCTACCAGCCAAGACAGGGCGAATATGCTCATCAGGATTCCCCAAGCCAACATCAACCCCTTGGGTGGCCAGCGAAAGGTTTTTTGGTAGAGAGCGGCCGCCAACGCCACAACTACGGTTACTCCCACGATCACATCTAATAGCAGCAGATTCTGGCCAGCGACGTTAAACCGCGCCAGCGGCCCGAGCCCGATCCCAACCAACAGTCCGATCAGTAGCCATTTATCCATATCGTTTAACCGCCTCCCAAGTCAGCCTAGCCGTTTGCTGCCAGCTGAATTCGCGCGCTCGGCGTATCCCGGCCTGTTTCAATGTTTCGCGCATGCCACTAGAACTCAATAGCTGGCTCATGGCGTCAGCCAATGCCGTTATATCCTCGGCTGGGACTAACGCCGCCGCACCATCCACTACTTCCGGCAATGACGCTCGGTCACTCACGATCGTGGGGATACCACAGGCCATCGCTTCCAGCGGCGGGATGCCAAACCCTTCATATAAAGATGGGAACACAAATACTGTAGCCAGATTATAGACTGCCGGTCGATCCCGATCGAGGATGTAGCCTGGGAAGATAACTTTATCATCAGCTCGAGCCAAGACTGGCTCGGACTGCCAGCCCACCCCTCCCGCTAGTACCAATTTAACGTCGGGGAATTGTTGGCTAACCACCCCGAAAGCATCGATCAGCCGAGATAGGTTCTTGCGCGGTTCGATGGTCCCAAGATACAAAATAAATTTTTCAGGTAAGTGGTACTTGGCTCTAGCCGCCGGGTCAGGCAGTAAGGGTTTGAACTGTTCTCCCGCCGCCATCGGCGTAACAGTGATCTTACCCGGCGCGACCCCAAATAATTCAACGGTTTCCCGTTTGGTAAACTCCGAGATAGCCAACAAGTGTGCTGAGCGGCGGATGGCCCGGCGGGCCAACAGTTTCTCTAGTCTGACCGCTTTGGATAGATGGGTTTTGGGATAACGCCAAGCAGTGAAGTCAAATAGGGTGGTAACAACTGGTACCGCCCGGCTGATAGCTGGGATAACAAAACTTTGCGTAGAGAGGTAGACGTCGACGGGCCGATGCCGGAGCCACATCGCCACTTGCCAGTGCCAGAATGGACCAGATGATGCAACCATCTTTTGTCGCCAGCGCCCGGGTGGTAACGTAACGGTCTGGCCGGCTTGGGTCAGTAAGGTCATTTCAGAGTCGAACCCTTCAGCCAACCAGGCTTTGGCCAACTGATAGACATATTCTCCCTTGCCCGCCCGGGTCGATTTGGTCGCTTCTCGGAAATCGATGGCCACGGTTATCATCGGCCGAATAGTTCTTTAAAGACTTCTTTAGGAACAGCTCGCGTCGTCACCAACACCAACCCGTAGCTCACCACCCCCGCGCCTAAGTTAATCAGAATATTAGCCGATCCCAACCACCAAAGCAGACCACCCATCACAACCGCGCCCAGTATGGCTTTCAAGAATACGTCCCACTGAGGAGTAAATCGCAACTCTTTGTAGACCACCACAGCCACATAAATAACCACCAGTAGTTCCGTGGCCACCGTGGTGGCCGCCGCCCCCATATATGAATAGCGGGGGATAAATATCCAGTTGGTGACAATATTGAATATGGTTGCCAGCAGATATGGCCAAACCAAAATGCTCTGCCGGCCTGCCGCGATCACACTGTAGTTCAATGTCGCGCCCACGAACGACAGGGCGGCGGCCCAGATCAGCAATTTAAGCGGGGCTCCTGACACGGCGAAGTCGGCCCCAGCGATCGCTGTCATCAGCGGGGTCGCTACCATCATAGTGCCGATCGCTAGCGGCCAGGCTACCAAACTCATGGCGTCAAAGGCTTTGCGGAAAACTCGCATAGCTCGCTCTCGGCTCTCGGTAAGCGCCTGAGTGATAACTGGAAAGACCGAGCTCATAAAGATAGTGGGGATAGTGAGCAGCACCTCGATAACCTTGTACGGCGCTCCATAGATCCCAACAGCATAGCTGTCTTTCATCATCGACAGCATAACTGTATCGACTTTGAAGTAAATCATCGCCACCACAGTTACCACCCCTAACGGCCAGGCTTCCCGCAGGAATTTAAACCAGTAAATGAAGTCCCAGCGCGGGGTCAGCGAGGCTAATGGCATGGCCCAAGCCCACTGCCCGACTAGGGCTAGAATGTTCGCGGCGGCTGTCACCCACAGAACTCCGATCAAACCAAGATCGTTTTTCACCGCCCACAAGATCAGTCCCAAATACACCGTGCGAGTTATTATGTTGGCGATGGCGACCTTTCGCATTTGCAGCCGTGCTTGGAACAGACTGATCGGCACTTGTAAGAGAGCCAGCGCGGTTTGGGATAGCACACCAATTAAGACGCCTTGCTGGACCGTGGTATCTGAGTAGATGGCTGTGGCTAGAATGTACCCCACGCCAAAGACCACCAGGCTCAAGGCGATCTTTAGCCCCATAACATTGCCAAGGACATAACTTTCTCTGCCGGGGTGCCGGGTAACCTCTCTCACTTGAAGTAAGAAAAATCCAAAATCAACAGCCACGCCCAGAAGCGCTAGGTAGGCAAAAATCAGAGTGTATTGACCGTAGCCGCTTACTCCCAAATATCGGGTAAGGTAGGCGATGGCCACCAGGGATATGGCCGTTATGATAACTCGCGAAATAACTTGGACTACCGTATTGTAGGCGACCTTCTTGGTAGCGCTAGACATGCTTAGTTTCGATTACTGCCATGTATTGGATCGTAGTTCTCGGCAGGTACCACTTCGGAAAAAGTTTTTGCGAGTAATACCCGCTAGTGACTATCCGGTATGGGCTGAGGACCCGCCCCCACTGGGCTGCGGTCATCAATCTTTCGTTGCCGAAGTCTCGGCGAGGATAGCGGTAGTTCGGCACCGAGAACACTACCCGGTCGGCTACTCGCAACTGTTCATCGAGAATTTCGTGGATCTCTTTATCAGAAAAGTGCTCCAATAATCCTTGGTGGAACACAAGATCGAACGATTTGTCAGGGTAGGGCAAATGCCGGGTATCGGCCACGGCGAATTTAACTCGGCCATTAAATCGGGCCGATTCCGTCTCGGCTTTGGCTACTACCTTAGGGTCGACATCAATGCCGGTTACATCTAAACCCAACCACGAGAAAAACGTGCTCATCGCCCCACTCCCGACGCCCGCCTCCAAGAGCCGGTGCGCGCCCGATCCGACTATCGCATCCAAAAACTCCTTCTGCCCGTACAGATTACTCACTAGTCCCGTAAGGGTTAGGGGGGCTTGATAATATTTGTCCCAGTTCATGCTCAGGCCGGTTTCACCACTACGCGGCGCCCGGGGCCGACCCCGGTACTTTCACTAGTTACTTTCGGATTATCAACTAGTGCCAGGTGGATCAACCGCCGTTCAAACGAAGACATGGGCGGTAGATATACCGCTGTGCCAGTGGCCTCGGTCTGGGCCGCCGCATCGCGTGCGACCTTCAACAGACGCTCACGCTGGAGTTCGTGGAATCCACCGATGTTCAGCGATAGGTTAATGGTTTGGTCGGGGAAATCATTTCTCACCATCAACCGCAAGAGGTGCTGCAGAGCCAACAGCGGATCCGGCGAGTGGGAGATAAATAGTTCGTCCTGGCCGGTTTTAACGTCAACTATCAGCGTGTCGTCCTCTGTCGCCATAGTGATTTGGGGCTGCAGCCCGAATGGCTGCAGCAACTCCACTAGCCGTGCGCTGATCTTATCCTTAATTGCTGTCGGAGACGTTGCCATGATGGGTGGTTTGGATAACGGCTCGTTCCTCGCGGGCGAACGACCGATAGATTATTATTTGTTGGACAGCCATCGCAATAGTTGTGGTAGCCCAGTACAGCCCGAGAGCCGAAGGCAGGGTCAAGGCGATCCCAAAGGTCATGACTGGGAAAAGATAGAGCATCGCTTGATTGGTCATTTTTTGTGGACCAGCTACCTGCGACTTGGCGGTATATCTGAGGGTTAACCAGCTTTGGCCCAGTTGGGCCAACCCAGCCAGTACCGCTAAGTATATATTACGCGATGTCAAATCGACCATCAGGGGGGTCACCCCGGTGAACTGCAAGAATATAGTATGAAGCTCGACCGGGGGATGAGGGAACCAGCCATAAAGATGGATTAGGCTTTCGGTATTGAGTCCTGCCCAGAACACTCGGTAGAGCGCTAGCAGAATAGGTAGCTGGATGATCAGCGGTAAACAACTGCCGAATAAGTTGATCTTATGCTCTTTATAGATCTTCATGATCTCCTCGGACTGGCGCTTCTGATCATCTTTATATTCGATCTTGATTTTGTCGATGTATGGCTGAACTTTTTGAATATCATGCTGGGACTTCAGACTGTTCCGGTAGGACGGCTGGAGAATAAGCCGGATCAAAATGGTTAGCGCGATAATGGCCAACCCCAAGTCGTTACCGGGGATGTACACATACAACAACACCAAAATGTTAAGAAGCGGCACGTATAAGAGCTTGCCGATCCATCCACCCCACATCGCATCGGTGATCTGTAACTTATTGTTCATTTAGTTCACCTCAGGGTTTAATACAGGATCGATGCCAGGAACCGCCCAGGGGTGGCACCGTGACACGCGAGCCACACCCAAGAACAGTCCTTTCACTACACCATGCTGTCGGATCGATTCTTTGATATATGCGCTACAGGTGGGGTGGTACCGGCAGTAGCCATACGGATATCGAAATTTGAACCATCCGTGGTCGGGGGATAGAGTTCTTTGATAAAGCGTGATGAGTAAAACTATTAGTCGCGTCATTTGATCTGTTGTAGTATCCTGCCCAAATCGGCTTTAAGCTGCTGGAAGGTCAGTTCTAAAATTGGCTTACGTCCGACCACTACTAGCCCGACACCGCGGAGGTGAGCTTGCGACAGAACGCTCCGGATCCGACGTCTGATCAGATTGCGGACGGTAGCGCGCTTATCGACTTTTTGCCCCACCACGATCCGCGGGGCTAAGGGGACAGTTAAGGGCAGCCAGTACACCGAAAATCCGGGCCGATGCACACGCCGCCCCCGGCGCATCACACTATCCAATGGGTCGACAACGGGTTTGGCCATACGACCACCTAGGCGCTTAAACGTTTACGCCCCTTGAGCCGACGACGCTTTAAAACTGCCCGACCATCTTTGGTCGACATCCTTTGGCGGAATCCGTGAACCTTCTGGCGTTTGCGCTTTTTGGGCTGGTAAGTCCTTTTCATAGGAGATTTTTACCTATCCAGTATAGCGATTGCCGCTACCCGTGGCAATGGAGGAGTCAGACGAGTACACAAATGGGGATAACTCTGGTAAATTGAAGTGTGCGTACCGGGGGAGTAATCAAGTTCGGCTATGGACGACAAAGAGCGGTTATGGCGGTCGGTGCTGGGGGAGATCGAAGTCGGCATGAGCCCGGCTAATTTCCAGACTTGGTTCAAAAATACTTCTCTAGACGACATCCAGGAAGATAAGGGAGTGGTGATCATCCGTGTCCCCAACGACTTCACCAAGGGCTGGCTGCAGCAAAAATATCAAAAAGAGATCCACCGCTGCCTCAACAAACACCTAGGGCGAGTGGTGGCGGTGCAGTATGTAGTGGGAACCAAAAAGCTGGCCGCGGTGGCCGGCAGCTCATCTGCGACCCAATTACCCCCCACGATTAAACCCCTCGCCGAGGAGACAACTGAGTTGCCGGCCGAAGGGCTGAACCCTCGGTTTACCTTTAATAGTTTTGTGGTGGGCGAGAATAGCAAGCTGTGTTACGCCGCAGCTGAATCGGTGGCCAAACAGCCCGGGGTCAACTACAACCCCCTCTTTATCTACGGGGGGGTGGGGCTAGGCAAAACCCATCTCCTGCAGGCAATTGGCAACGAGATCCTAAAAAACAACCCCAAAGCCAAGATTTGCTACATCACTTCAGAGCGGTTCACTAACGAGATGGTCGACGCCATCCGCCAGAAAGAGACTAAGGGGTTTAAGGACAAGTACCGCCGGCTGGACTGCCTGCTGATCGACGATATCCAGTTCGTCTCCGGTAAAGAACAGACTCAAGAAGAGTTCTTCCACACCTTTAATACCCTATACAATGCCGGCAAGCAGATAGTTTTGACCTCAGACCGGCCGCCTAAAGCCATCCCCGCCCTGGAGGAGCGGCTGCGGTCCAGGTTCGAGTGGGGAATGACGGCAGACATCTCGGTACCATCGTACGAGACCCGGTTAGCCATTCTGCAGTCTAAACTAGAAGCCCATAAAAAAGAGGTGCTACCGGAGATATTGGAGTACATCGCCAAATCGGTTAAAAACAATGTCCGGGAGCTAGAGGGCGCTCTCACCCGTACCCTGGCTTTCGCCGATCTGAACAACACCCAACCCAGTCTGGAAGATGCCAAAAATCTCTTGGGTGGGATTTTGAACGGACCTGGGCGAAAGGTGGTCCGGCCATCCGAGATCATCCGGGTGGTGGCTAATCACTTCAACCTCAAGCGAGATGAGCTATGCGGCAGAAAACGGACCAAAGAAATCGTAGTCCCGCGGCAGATCCTAACCTATCTGTTACGAGAGGAATTGGCCATGCCCTATACCCAGATCGGTCACGAGATCAGCCGGGATCACACCACTGTTATCCATGACTACAACAAGATTAAGGACGTAATCCTTCACAACGAGTCTCTCGACCAAGAAATTGTCCAAATTAAAAACAAACTTTACGCTGTGGACTAGTGGGGATTACCCCTGGGAGGGGAGAAGTTATCCACAGCTTATCCCCAACTTAGCCCCAATCCACCCACAAAGCGGTTTTTAAAAAACCACCTCCACAAACTATAATTTAAGTAGTCCCCAAAACCAACAACTCTATAATCACTACTAATTCTCTACTCTTATGAATGAAGAAATTTCTATAAAAGAGGGTGTGGATATCTCAGTTTCTGTGGTGCTGGATAAAATCAAAGGAGCTCTACAGGGAGTAGAACGAGTGGTGAGTAGCCGGAGTACTTTACCCATTTTGAATAATGTATTGATCAGGACATCAAAGAATGGGGTTGAGGTTATGGCAACGGATTTGGAAATTGGACTCAGGTTTTTCTTGGGTGGGAAAGTAGAGCGAGAGGGGGTGATCACGGTTCCAGGGAGGACGCTGGTTAGTTTGGTGAATAGTCTACACGGCGACACGTTATCTTTAGAGAGTAAGGGAAATATTTTACAGGTGTCCTGCGGGGAAACTAGAGCGAGTATTAATGGAATGCCCGCCGATGATTTCCCGGTCATTCCCGAGGTAGAGGGTGGGAAGGTGGTTAAGGTTAAATCCGAACAATTTAAAAACCTTCTGTCTCAAGTTGATTTTGCGGCTTCTGGTGAAGATTCTCGGCCAGTGTTGACCGGGGTATACCTTATTTATGACGGGGGTACGTTGACGGCGGTAGCTACTGATAGTTATCGGTTGTCGGAGGCGATGGCCAAAGATAAGCTCGGTGAAGACTTCAATGTTATTATCCCAGCTAGGACTTTGCAGGAGGTGCGCCGGCTAGTTGGAGAAGCGGCCGAGTTTGAGTTGCGGATCGGTGAAAACCAGATCATGGTAATAACTGACAGCGCTACCTTGGTTTCTAGGATCATTGAGGGTGAGTATCCTAACTACAAACAGATCATCCCGCCAACTAGCGAGACCACGATCGAGATGGATGTGCAGGAGTTTAGCGATGCCATCAAAACTGCGGCTATTTTTTCCATGGAGGGTTCGAACACGGTGCGGCTGAATGTAGCGGCGAGTGGACTGGTTGAGGTGGTATCGGAGTCGTCTCAAGTTGGGAACTTTACTTCCAAGCTCAAAGCTGAGGTGAAAGGCCCGGGCGGCGAAATATCCTTCAACGCCAAGTATCTGCTGGATGGGATGAATAGTTTTGACACTCCTAGATTCACGCTTGGTATGACTGGTAAAACCGCAGCTGGGGTATTCCGCCCGAGTGGGGTAGAGGATCGGCTTTACTTAGTGATGCCCTTGAGGAGCTAGTCTAGTGCGTGTTGTCGCCCTCCGGCTTAATCACTTTCGGAACCTAAGTGGGCTTGACCTGTCCAGTTTGGGGCGGGCGAATGTTTTGGTGGGCAAGAATGCGCAAGGGAAGACCAATATTCTGGAGGCCATCTTTATCGCTGCCTCGGGCGAGTCGTTCCGGATGACGCAGGATAGATATTTAGTCCAAAAAGGTGAGGTGGACGCACAGGTGTTTATGGAGACGGTGACGGATGATGAGCGCGAGAAGTTCGTCCAGTTGTTTTGGGTGGTGGACGGCGAGACGGTGTCGAAATCTGTGAAACTCAATGCGCTGGTGGTGCCGCGGGCCGACTTGGTTAAAACTATCCCGGTGGTTATTTTTTCGCCGGAAGACATCGACTTGGTGCGGTTGAGCCCCAGTCATCGGCGGAAGTTTTTGAATCTGGCTATTGCTCGGCATGACGCCGAGTATCGTCAGGACCTGATGGAGTATACCCGCATCTGGCGCCAACGCAACCAACTACTCCTGCTCATCAAACAGGGGCGGGAGGCGGAGGAGGAGCTGGATGTGTGGGACAACCAGCTAGCCGAAGCCGGCGCTCGGATAGTTCGCAAGCGGGCGGACTTTGTCTCGGATATCGCCAGGGAAGTGGGGGAGCACTATAAAACATTTGTCCCTAACGGCAATGGGGCCGAACTGCGCTTGAAGTATCAGCCCAGCATCGGCCTGCCGAACAAAAACGAATATTTAGAGTACCTGCGCCGGGTGCGGCGGTTAGACATCGCGCGGGTGACCACTACGCATGGTATCCACCGAGACGATCTGATGTTTATTTTGAACGACAGTGATGTCCGTTATACCGCCTCGCGCGGGGAGTTCCGCAGCGCGGTGCTGGCGCTGAAGCTGGCCGAGGGGAAATATCTGCATGACAAACTCGGCGATCGGCCGGTATTTTTGCTGGATGACGCCTTTTCTGAATTAGATGACGATCGCAAGGTGGCGTTGGCGGAGGAGATCAAACGCTACCAAGTATTTGTCACCACCAACGATGCCAACATCGCCACCCTGTTCGAGCGGCCAAGGACTTATGAGGTGATAAAAGGCGCCGTAGTTGGGTCGGTGGAGGAGACGGTTAAAGGGGACTAAATCTGGCAAACCGGACAGTAACGAGCAGAGCGGCCGCCGAGTTTGATGCGCTTGACCGTACCCTTACAGCCGAATTTACACGGCTCGCCCTCGCGCTCGTAGACGGCGAGGTGGTTTTGCATCTTTCCGGTCGCGCCCTCGGGCGTGCGGTGGTGGGAGATGCTGGTACCGGAGTATTTGATACCGAGCTTCAGCACTTTTAGGATGGCGGAGCGGAGCTTGCTGGCATCGGTCTTACTGATATCTTTGCCTTTGCGGGTTGGTTTGATGTGGGCGTAGAACAGGGCTTCGTCGGAATAAATGTTGCCGACGCCCGAAACCATTTTTTGGTCTAAGATGATGGATTTGATGTTGCTCTTGGGCCGGCGCTGGCAGATGTCCCAGAGATATTTGGCGGTGAAGGACTTATCGAACGGCTCTGGGCCAAGACCGGCAAAGAATTTGTCTGCAAAAATATCTTTGGTGGGGGTGAGCTTGACCCAGCCGAACTTACGCTGGTCGTTAAAATAGAGCGTGCCATGAGTCAGTTCAAAAATCACGCGGGTGTGCGAACTGGGCATGCTCTCAAGAAAATTGGCGTCAGGATGACCGAGGTTGAGGCGTCCCTTCTCCGGTTTGTCATCCTGAACTCGTTTCAGGATCTTGCTTCTGGATGCCGAAACAAGTTCGGCATGGCGAGAGTGGGGGATGTAAATCAGCTGCCCCGTCATTTTCAGGTGAATCAAAATCGAATATCCTTTATCAAGGTCAATGATAATACCCTTGCCACGACGAGAGGTTGTTTTGATGGTTCGCCCTAGGATTTCTTTGGGCACAGGGAAGACGGTTTTGCCGCCTACTTTCTTGGGCCTGGTGATTTTTGGATTCCACAAAAAACTTCTAGCCGACAGAATTTCGACACTCTTAATTTTCTGCCCGACGATGTATCGGGAGAGTTCTCTTACTACCGTCTCTACTTCGGGTAACTCTGGCATAGTGTGGCCCCCTTGGTTATTATTCCGATCCGCTAGTGGGCGGACGTCCGGGGATTCTTCCCTCCAGCTTCGGGGAGTTCAGGCATTTTCTTTCTTATTAAAGTCGTACCGCAGGAGGATGGTGGGCTGGCGCTGACCGTCGAAGGTCCACTCGTGCTGTTGAGGAGAGCGAAGCTTATCGTTGTTGCTGATGGCTTGGCCATCGCCGATATAAAAGCCGGTGTGTTTGTGGGGGCCGTCGGTGTATTGGACTTCGTCCCAGACGACGACATCGCCGGCTTCGGGGCTGTTTAAGTCGGCCTCGGACCAGCCAACCTCCCTCATATGCTTAACGGTATTATCTACGGTGGCGTGGCCCTCGCCTATCAGGCCGTACATCGCCAAGATGCCGGAGACGAAGGCGGCGCAGGAGAGGTCACCGTTTTTCAGCGCGTCGAACTCCTTGCCGTCCTGCTCGACATAGAGGTTGCGGAAGAGGGGAACGCCAATAGCATTTCTTATAGTTTGGAGAAGAGACTTCTTGAGCAGGAGGCGGGGTTTGGGTTGGTCGGTCATACTTTTTTAGTGCCGCCCCAGTTGATACCCGCCTCGACTTTGGCTTCGATGGGGGCGGCGAGTTTGGTGGCGGACTCCATTTGGGTCTTCACTAGTTTAGCGACTTTTTTGACATCCTTGGTCGGCACTTCCAGCACTACTTCGTCGTGGACCTGCAGGAGCAGCTTGCTGTCTTTGCTGATTTTGGGGAGTTCTTTGGCGATATTCACCATCGCGATTTTCATAATATCGGCGGCGGTGCCTTGGATGGGCATGTTGATAGCGGCGCGGATGGAAGCGTTGCGGACAGCTAAGATGCGGGACTTCACTTCGGGGAGGTGACGGCGGCGGCCGAACAAGGTCTCGACATAGCCGGTGGTGATGACGAAAGCGGTGACGCTATCCATATATTCTTTGATCTTGGGGTAGAGCTCGAAATACTTGGCGATATACCGGCGGGCTTGGAAGACGGACATATCCGTGCGGGCGGCCAGGCCGAAAGCGGAGACACCGTAGATGATGCCGAAGTTGATGACTTTGGCGTTGCGGCGCATGGCCGGGGTAACATCTTTGGGTTTGACGCCATTCACCTCGGCGGCGGTCATGGTGTGGATGTCTTTGCCCTTCTTGAAGATGCCCAGCATCGTTTTGTCATGGGCCAACGATGCAACCACCCGCAGCTCGATTTGGGAGTAGTCGGCGGAAATTAACCGAAAGCCCTTGGGGGCGATGAAGGCCTTGCGGATTTCCGCACCTAAGTCACTTCGAATGGGGATGTTTTGGAGGTTGGGGTCTTTGGAAGACAGTCGGCCGGTGGAGGTATCTTGGGCGTAGGTGGTGTGGACACGGTCCTGCTTATCTACTAGTTTAGGCAAAGTTTCGAGGTAGGTGTTGCGCAGTTTCTCCAACTGACGGTACTCCAAAATGTGTTTGATGACGGGATGCTCGCTGTAGATCTTTTCCAGTTCCGAGACGGCGGTGGAGTATCCCGATTTCCCCTTGGTTAGGCCTTGGGCGGGGAGTTTTAATGTCTTAAACAAGAACTCGGCCAGTTGTTGGGGCGAGGAGATGTTGAACTCCTTTTTGCTGTATTTAAAGATGTTGGAGCGAAGGCGCTTGAGGCGGGCGGAGATCTGCTCATTGAGGGCGTGAAGACGCTTCAAGTCCACCATAATGCCGGCGCGCTCCATCTTGCGCAAGACCGGCTCGACCTTGGCATCGAGCTTTTGGATGAAGTCCTTTTGCCCAGCGCCCTTTACTTCGCGGGGCTGGGCCGACTTAAAAAATGATGCTTGGTGTCCGCCCACTGGCGGAGTGGTCAGCGTGCCTTTGGGGACTTTGTCTATCAACGAACGGAAGTCGAGCTCGTAGAACAAGTCGCGAACTTTGTTGGCGTCAAACTCCACGGCTTCGGCTTTTTTGAGATCCAGCTTGATGGGGACATCGGCGCGGATGGTGGCGAGACCTTTGCTCTGCAGGGCCTGCTGTTTATGCTCGCGCAGGAGGTCGCCGGTGCGGCCGGTGATTTTGTCGATGTGTTTATAAATGCCCTCCATCGAGCCGTATTCGATGAGCAGTTTGCGGGCGCTGACTTCGCCGATGCCGGGCACGCCGGGGATGTTGTCCGAGGGGTCGCCGCGCAGACCCTTGAAGTCCACCCATTGGGAGGGTTTCAGACCCTTGGTCTTTAAGACCTCGGCGGGGTCATAGACGACAATGTCGGCAAAACCCTTGCGGGGGGCATAGACAAAAGTGTCGTTGTCCACTAATTGCAGGGCGTCCATATCGCCGGTGGCGATGTAGGTTTCGATGCTAGAGGGGGTCTGTTTGGAGAGGGTGCCAATGATGTCGTCCGCCTCAAAGCCGTCTTTCAAGAACATCGGGATGTTGAAGGTCTCGACCAATTTTTGGATGGCAGGGATTTGGTCGTAGAGTTCCTGTGGGGCCTTGATGCGGGTGGCCTTATATTCTTTATATTCCTCGTGGCGGAAGGTCGGGGCCTGGGTATCGAAAGCCACAGCAATGTAATCCGGCTTCAGCTTGGTGAAGATATTTAGAAGCATCGAAGCGAAGCCGTAGATGGCCCCGCTGGGTTTGCCCTGGGGGGTGGTCAAGTTGGCCTGGGCGAAGGCGTGAAAGGCCCGGTGGACGAGGGCATTGCCATCGATGAGAACGAGTTTTTTCTTGGCTGTCATATGTTTATTATACCCCCCGCCTGGGGGTAGACGGCGAGCGCTAAACGGCGCTCGATCCGTTGCCACTTTGTCTTGCCAAAGTGGCGCAAAGCGTGGCCCTGGCGGCTCCGGCTCTATTCATTGGCTAAATCGCTGGGCGCTCCCGCCGAACTCGGTCGCCACGGCGACCTCAGACATGCGGCTCCGCCCCAAACGATTTAGCTCAATTCAGGACGAGCCTACGCCGATGGGCCAAGTTGGGAGAGATGCAGTTTGCTCGATGGGTCCCAATAAGACCAAAGCGGCTATCCGTCGAAGGGCCGGTAAAGAAAGGGAGAGGGAGGGCAAGAAAAAGGCCTCCGGAGGGGAGGCCTTTTGTTCTGTGGGGTGGAGAGGGGAGCAGAGCCACTAGCCCTTCAGGGTCGGCTTTTGCCGATGGCTCGATGAGGGGAGAACACACCCTCGTTCGCCCCTCATAGCTAACTCACGGCATAAGTCAATGTGACATTGACCGTGGTCTGCAAGCTGCCGGGTTGGACGCTAGGGGCGATATCACCGCCGCCCTTGCCGCCCAGACCGTAGTACTGGTCGGGACTTTGGGAGTACTCGGTGATGCTGACTAACCGTCCCAAACTGACACCGGCATCCGAGGCCATCTGCTTGGCTTTCTCCTTGGCTTTTTTGATGGCGTCACTGCGGGCATCGGCTAGGGTCTTGTCCATATCCTCGACGGTGAACGAAACATCATTGATCTCGTTAACTCCGGCATTGGTAATGGCGACTAAAATGTCGTCAACTTGGTTTAAGCCGCGAACGGTCAGGGTGAGGGTGTGCCGGCCCGTGTATGAGAGCGTGCGTGGCGAAACCCCGGAGCGAAAGTCCTGGTTCGGGTAGAGGGTAAAGTCAGTGGTCTGGAAATCCTTGTCTTTGATGTTGAACGGGTCAAGGGCTGTTTTGACATTCGTGATGGCAGAGTTGAGTTGGTCCTCGACCACTGCGACTGTGGCGGCGGTCTTACTTACGCCAAAAGTTAATTTGGCCACATCGGGAGTGATGTAAGCGGTGCTGTCAGCGTTGGCTACGATGCCCTCGGGCTGGTTAGTAGCAGAGCCGCTGTTGCGCAGTTGATTTAAGCCGACAAAAGCGATCATCACCACAGCTACGATGGCGACCAAACCGAATAGTGCGCCGCTGCCTTTGTTGGGGCGGAGTTGCTGTGGGGCGAAGTTAGACATTGGCGGCGGAGGCGGGGGAGTTGGCCGCGGCGGCACGAACGAGGTTGGCGGCTGATTGCTGTCGATGGGATTTAGATTGGCGTCGAATTCTACCATAGGGCTCCTTTCTGGGGATAGTTATATAAACAATTACAAGTTAAAAGTTACAAATTACAAATCGGGTCGGTTTTTAATTTTTAATTTGTACTTTTTAATTCGTCTGGCCGAGAATGGTCTGACGGTTTATTGTAGCAAAGATTTGATGAAGGCGCGTTCGTCGTAGGGCACCATCCCTTGTTTGGTAGCCATTTTGGTCTGGGCGCCGAGGGCCAAAAACAGGACGGTGTCGCCGGGTTGGGCTAATCCCAGGGCGTAGCGGACTGCCTCTTTGCGGGAAACAACGATGTGGAGGTTGTCACCCTTATGGAACTTATCTGCGATGCCGGGCCGGATCTGGTTGATGATATTGGTCGGGTCTTCACTGCCCGGGTCCTCTTCGGTCAGGATGATAATGTCGGCGAAATCGCTGGCGATTTTCCCCAAAGTTGGGCGCTTGGTCTTATCCCGGTCGCCAGTGGCGCCGAAGACGGCGATTAAGCGTTTGGGCGAGAAGGTGCGCACGGCTGAAAAAACTTTCTCGAAACCATCAGGGGTATGAGCATAGTCGCAGATGACGGTGAAGGGTTGACCGACATCGATCCGCTCCATCCGGCCGGGAACATTGGTGATCGATTCCAGACCTTGTTTAATAACGTGGAGCGGGATGCCAAGAGCAAAGGCGGCACTGGCGGCTGCTAGCGCATTTTGGACATTAAAGACACCGGGGAGGTGTAGGCGAACGGTCGTTGCCCCGGCGGGCGTGCGCATTTCGAACGAACTGCCGGTCGGATCGAGTTGTAGGGTGGTGGCAGTTAGAGAACTTTCGCGCGTTTCAGCCGGCAATTCTTTTTCAACGGTGTAGTAGAAGGTATTGTCGGTTGGGTATTGAGCAAAGTAGGTCGAGACGGGGTCATCGAAGTTCAGCACCATCACTTTGGGAACGCCGGGCTGGCGAGGGGAGGCGTAGAGTTCGCGGAAGAGTTTAGCTTTGGCGTCGCGGTACTCTTCAAAACTGCGGTGATAGTCAAAGTGGTCTTGGGTCAGATTGGTGAAGACAGCGACATCGTAAAAGATGCCCCAAGTGCGATGTTGGGCCAGCGCATGTGAGGAGGTTTCAATGACGGCATACTTGCATTTGGCGTCCGCCATGCGACGGAGTAATCCCTGCAGAGCAAAGGGGCTTTGGGTGGTCATTTTGCTTTCATTCACCCAGCGCTTGTCGCCAATCCAAAAGTTGACGGTGGTAGCCAGGCCGACTTTGGCCCCACTGACGGCCAAGATGTGGGCTAGCAGGTTGCAAGTGGTGGTTTTGCCGTTAGTGCCGGTAACACCAATGACAGTCATCTGTTGGGACGGGAAGCCCTTGAGAGTCGAAGCCAAAATACCTCGACTTTTGTGGTAGACATTATAGAGAAAGGTATCAGGGGCGAAGGCCCGACCAAGAATTTTTTTGAGTAGTTTCTTCATATGTAATTTCCCGTCATTCTGAACTTGTTTCAGAATCTGGATCCTGAAATGAATTCAGGATGACAAACGGGGTTAATGCCAGCGGCTGATGATGCTATATAACCGGTAGAGCGAGGGGTTCAATGGCAACTCGAGCGTACCTATATATTCTACCGCTTGTCCACCAAAGCCTTGTTTGAATCGAGTGATGCCGGCCCATGAGTGATTGGGGTTGGGGTGAATTCCACCAAGGTCATAAAACCGCATCCCCCGACGCTTGGCCATGATCATCCCGAACCAATGCAGCAAGTAGGGGGCCATTAGATTTTTATAAGTGTCACTGGAGGCCCCATGGACATAAGTGGTGGTGTCGCCGAAGGTTACCAGAAAGATACCGCCAAGCTGTACGTCGTTAACAGTTTTCTCGTCGACATCAAAAAGCTTTTCGGCAAATAGGAGATCTCCCATCCCGGCTTGATGGAGGGTGTGGATCTGGGTGGTGTAGTAGTTCGCCGAGTGGGGAGTAAAGCCCTGGCGTTGCCCGGTTTGGGTGGCTAGCCGGGCGAATTCTTTAATGTCTCCTTCGCCGGTATCGGATCTAATTAAAACTTCGTGCTTAGTCGCTACGCTGATGTTGTAGCGAGTTTTGGGCTTCATCTGTTGGCGCAAGACCTCGTCGCTGGTGTCTAAGTTCACCAGCTGAATGTGGCGGGGCTGGATATCTTTATTTGGGTTGAGAATAAATTTGTGGGAGCGGTAAAAAGATAGGGTTAGCGCGTCGTGGGCAAAGGCGTTGGGGTCGATACGGAAGAGGAGAGTTTTGGTGCTGGCGCCGATGCGCGCGATTTCTTGCACTAGCAATCTAGCGCTGTCTTGTTGGAGTTGAGCGGAGAGGCGTTTATTGACGATACTACCGCGAGGGGAGTAGAGGATACCCCAACCGAAGCCGAGAGCTAGTCGCAAGACGAGAAGTTGGTTAATGATCTCGCCATCGTGTTCGACGGCTAGCCGCCAGATCGGGTTGCCAAGCTTTTGTTGGAACTCGCCCCAAGCCCAACTCTGCAAAAAATGCCGATCGGGTCGGGCAAGTAAAGCGGCGTCCCATATCTCCTGGGTGAGGGCTGCTGGGGGGAGGAGGTTCATACCCGTATTATAGCAGAAAAGTGGCTTCTGGACTGTTCTTTCTATGCTATAATTTGCTCACATGACTAAAATACTAGCCATCGAGACATCTTGCGACGATACCAGCGTGGCTATTGTGGAGAACGGCCACAAAGTTTTGGTGAATCTGGTGGCGTCCCAAGAGAAATTGCACGCTACCTTTGGTGGGGTGGTCCCCGAGGTGGCTTCCAGAGAACATCTGAAGGCCATTTATCCCTTGATCGAGTTGGCTCTAAAGAGGGCCAAGCTGACACCCAAACAAATTGACGCCATCGCCGTGACGGTGGGTCCGGGGCTGCTTGGCTCGCTATTAGTAGGCGTCAATGCGGCTAAAACCTTGGGATATTTGTGGGGTAAGAGGGTGTTACCCGTGAATCATTTAATGGGGCATATCTATGCGGGGTTCATCGATCATCCCAAGTTAGAACTACCGCTGCTGGCGCTGGTAGTTAGTGGCGGACACAGCGAGCTGGTGCTGGTGGGGAGGCACGGTGAGTATAAATATTTGGGCGGGACGCGCGATGACGCGGCCGGCGAGGCCTTTGATAAAGTCGCGCGGTTGTTGCAATTAGGTTATCCCGGCGGACCCGCAGTAGCCGCGGAGGCGGCAAAAGCCAAATTACAAATTACAAATTACAAAAAGGGGAAAGGGATTAAATTGCCGAGGCCGATGCTGGATGAGGGCGATCTGGACTTTAGTTTTTCTGGCTTAAAGACAGCCGTCTCACGAGTGAAGGGAAGACCGGCCGATATCGCGCACGAGTTCCAGGATGCGGTCGTGGATGTGCTGACCGACAAGTTGGCGCGGGCGGCGAGTCGGCACCAAGCCAAAACTATCGTGCTGGGCGGCGGGGTAGCAGCCAACCAAGCTTTACGCGGCCGAGTGAGCGAGTTGGCTAAGGCGCGCGGCTGGCAGCTGGTCATCCCGGATTTTAAATATTGTACTGACAATGCGGCGATGATCGGCTCCGCTGGACACTTTCTTACTATGGGAGGAGGGAGAGCAGACCGCTTGGCTGAACAAAGTGAAGCTCGGCTTCGCCGACGGGCGTCGAGAGGGAAACTGGGTGTCCTCTCGAGACGAAGCAAAAAATACAAATGGTACAATACCAATGTAATGACTAGCTAGATGGACAAGACATTTGACTTCAAAAATCTAGAACCGAAACTCTATGACTTGTGGGAAAAGTCGGGGGGTTTTACGCCCAAGATGGTGGTCGGCCAGAAGCCGTACACCATCATCATGCCACCGCCTAATGCCAATGCCAGCCTGCACATTGGGCACGCACTCTTTGTGACGGTTGAGGATATTATGGTGCGGTATCATCGGATGAAGGGAGAGCCAACGCTGTGGCTACCCGGGGCGGACCATGCCGGTATCGCTACGCAGGTGTCATTTGAAAAAGAACTGACCAAGAGGGGTTTGACCCGCTTTGATTTGGGGCGGGAGGAGTTCGTGAAACAGACCTGCGCCTTCACGATGAAAAATCGGGCGACGATGGAAGACCAGCTGCGTCGGCTGGGGGCGAGCTGTGACTGGACCCGCAAAAAGTTCACTCTCGACCCGGATGTAAGCGAGGCGGTCTTCACCACTTTTAAGAAAATGTATGACGAGGGGCTGATCTACCGCGGGGAGCGGATCATTAACTGGTGCCCGCGGTGTGCTACCTCACTCTCCGACCTGGAGGTGGAACACAAAGAAACTGAGGGGACGCTGACCTACATCAAATACCCATTGGTGGGCGGTCGCCGACCCAGAGGGTCATCTGACCCGGAGGGCAAGTTTATCGTGGTTGCCACTACCCGCCCGGAGACAATGTTGGGCGACACGGCGGTGGCGGTGAACCCGGCCGATAAACGTTATGTCAAGTTGGTGGGTAAGAAAGTCGCATTACCGCTGACTGACCGCGAAATACCTGTCATCGTGGACGAGGCGGTGGATATGAGATTTGGCACTGGCGCGGTGAAGGTGACCCCGGCTCACGACCCGACCGACTTTGAAATTGGCCAGCGACACAAACTGCCGAGCATCGTGGTGATCGGGCAGGATTTGAAGATGACGGAGGCCGCTGGCAAGTACACTGGGTTGAAGGTGAAGGCGGCGCGGGAGCAGGTGCTAGCCGATCTGCAGACGGCGGGGCTCATTGAAAAGACGGCCGCGCACTCGCATAATGTGGGTCACTGCCAGCGGTGCGACACGGCGGTAGAGCCGATGCTCTCCAAACAGTGGTTCGTGAAGATGGCGCCCTTGGCGGGACCCGCCAAGGCGGCGGTGAAGAGTGGCCAGATCAAGTTCATCCCCGAGCACTTCGAGAAGCTTTACTTTAACTGGATGGAGAATATCCGCGACTGGAACATCAGCCGGCAGCTGTGGTGGGGACATCAGGTACCGGTCTATTACGCCAAAGACTACCCTGACAAGATGGCGGTAGCCGCGACTAAGGGCGAGGCCGAAAAAGCGCTGGGCGGCGAAGTGGCGCAGGACCCGGATACTCTGGATACTTGGTTCTCGTCCGGGCTATGGCCATTCACGACGCTGGGCTGGCCAAAGGTTACAGATGACTTTAAATATTTTTACCCCACAACCATGATGGAAACGGGCTGGGACATTATCTTTTTCTGGGTAGCTCGGATGATCATGCTGGGACTATATTGTACCGGCCAAGCGCCGTTCGAGTTGGTCTATATGAACGGGCTGGTGCGCGATAAGGAAGGCAACAAGATATCCAAATCCAAGGGCAATGTCATCGACCCGATGGTAATGGTGGACAAGTACGGCGCCGATGCTCTGCGGATGGGGCTGGTAGCGGGCACAGCGGCCGGGAACGATACGGCGATGTCGGAGGATAAGGTGCGGGCCTACCGCAACTTTGCCAACAAGATATGGAATGCGGCCCGGTTCATTAATTTGGAGGTGAGCGCGCCCAAGGATATCGGCGCGGTGGAGCTAACGAGCGAGGACAAGGCCTGGCTGAAGGAGTTTGATGCGGTGAGTGCGGAGGTGACTAAGTTGATGGATAAGTACCAGCTGGGTCAGGCGGCCGAGAAGCTCTACGACTACTTCTGGCACACCTTCTGTGACAAATGTATTGAAGTAGCCAAACCGCGGTTGCAGGACATGGCCCAAAAAGACATCGCCGCGGCGGTCTTAAACTACATTCTGAAAAACTGCCTCATTATGCTTCATCCCTTTGTGCCGTTTGTGACGGAAGCCGTCTGGAAAAATCTCTACGAGGGTGATTTGATTTCGACCAAGCGGTCGTCGTAGCCGAGCGCGAAACGGCGCTCGACCCGTTGCCACTTTTGTCTTGCCAAAAGTGGCCAAAAGCGTGGCCCGGTAGCTCCGGGCTTATTCGTTGGTAAAATTATCTTTCCGCTTACAGCCAAACTCCCCCTCGGCTACGCTCGGGGTCAAACAGTGGCTCCGCGGCGATAATTTTACTCAACTCAGAACAACCCTCCGCTAATGGGCCGGTGAAGGCCTATCCACCATACCCAGGGAGAATGGAGGGCAAATTGTAAGTTGTGCCGGCCGGGTTGCCGCCAGTTGCTTGGCTGACGTACTGGGGGCGGGCGACTTTGACGACTCCGCCGGACGGGAACTCCATTAAAACCCAAGTTTTGGTCTCGGCGACTATTTCGGCGTTGTAGTTGGTTTGGTAGTTGACGATGGCACCGGCGTCTTGAACGGGGGCATAGGCCAGCCGGTCCTGGAGCCAGGCCGTTTCATCGCCGGTTTTGGTATTGAAACTGCGGATAGTATCACCGGGGAAAATCACTAAGACATTGGCGCCTTTTTGATACCAAGCTCGGCCGCCGTCTTGGTAGGCGTAAGCGAGGTCGCTGCCCTCGGGCGGCAACACCCCCGCCAAAGCGGATGGCTGGTAGGTGCTTGTCCCAGGCTGGTCGCTTAAAAAGTAGTTGCCAGAGTTGGCGGTCGGGGATGCGGCTGGACGATAAACCAGACCAATGATACCTTGGGTATCCTGGCTAATTTCGGCTGGGTTGCTCGGCAGGTTAATACCCACAAAGCCGGGAGTTGGGTTGGGACCACCGAGCGCGTCCGCGGGCATACTCTGCAGGATTGAGCTGAGCCAGCTATTCGATTCTGACCGCGCCGGTTCTGGCTGGGAGCTTTTAACCATCGGTAAAACTTCGGCAAAGACTAGGCCGAGCAGAATAAAGAGAGCGAAAAGGTTACGAAGTTTAGTCATAAAACAAGCGGATGGGACCGCTTCCTTTTCACCTGTTCTTATTATACCGCACTAGGTCATTCGGCGATAACCCGCCAAAGCTCTTCTAGGGTGGTAATGCCGGCTAGGACCTTGGCAACTCCGTCTTGGGCGAGGGTGGTCATCCCTTGGCTTTGGGCAAGAGCCTGAATTTCGTGCGCGGGGGCACTGCTCATGATCTTGACCTTAATCTCAGGGGTGATCTCAAGTAGTTCAAATATGCCGACGCGGCCCTGATAACCAGTACCGTTGCATTTATCACAAGCCTTGGCGATTGGGAGGGTAGCGGGGATCTGAGCATCGGGCAAGATAGACTTGATCTTGGCTTGAGCCGCCTCGTCCGGCGCGGCCGAAGCCTTGCAGTTAGGACAGACCTTGCGGACCAATCGTTGAGCGATGATAAGTCTCAACGCATCGGAAAACAACTGGGGCTTGGCCCCTAGGTCAATAAGCCGAGGTACGGCGCCAGCTGCATCGTTGGTGTGCAGGGTGGATAACACTAGGTGCCCCGTAAGGGAAGCATTCACAGCGATATCGGCGGTCTCGCTGTCACGAATCTCTCCGACTAGGATGACGTCCGGATCTTGGCGGACGATCGCTCGCAGGGCGTTGGCAAAATCGTAGTGTTCTTCTGGGTTGACCTGAGTTTGAGTCACTCCTTGTAGACGGTACTCGATCGGGTCTTCGACGGTGATGATCTTGGTGGTAGGCGAGTTGATAGTGTTCAAGACGGCGTAGAGAGTAGTGGTCTTACCAGAGCCAGTGGGGCCGGTGTTGAGAATAAGCCCATTTGGTTCGTGGATCGATCGATCGATCACTTGACGGTCGTGAGAACTCAGCCCTAACTCATCTAGACTTACGAATTTGCCTTCCTGGGGGAGCAGGCGCATGACGATCGACTCGCCGTATTGGGTGGGCAGGATCGAAACTCGGATATCATACCGGCTCGCGCCAGCAGTAATCGAAAACCGACCGTCCTGCGAACTCTCGGTGATGTTGAGTTTCAGCGCCGCCATCAGCTTGATGCGGTCCACTACTGCTCCTTGAGCTGAGGTGGGCAAAGTAGCAATATCCTGCAGCACTCCATCTAACCGATAACGAAGCCGTAAGTCGGTTTGGGTGGGCTCAATGTGGATGTCGGAAGCCTTCAAACCAGTGGCCCCGGCCAAAATAGTGGTGAGTAGCTCGCTAGTGGAGGTGCTAGTGAGTTTAGCTTGAAATTCTGTCAGATCATTAAGCTTGGGGATGGTCTGCGGTCCAGAAGTGTCGATAGTGATCTCGTGGGAGTGATCGGCTGCTGGGGCGAAGGTGTCGTATACTCCCAAGAGATAGCGCATAGATGACTCGGATACCAAAACGGGGTGGAACTGATACTCATCCATAGCCGCCAGGTGCTTTAAAGCAGTGACGGTTGCGGGGTTATTGGGATCACTCAGGGCTAGTAAGATCTTGGTCCCAGCTTTCTCAAAAGCGAAGACATGACCAGACTGAACCATATCTCTAGGGACGAGGGCGACTGCGGCTGGATCGGGTTGGAAGCCAGCTAGATTACGATATTCAAGACCCAATTTATCAGCCTGAATTTTGGTCAGTTCTTCTTCTTTGGCGCGGTGGAGATTTTTAACCGCCTGTTCCAACGGGGCTTTGTCGCCATCTGGTTTTGGGGTTGAGTTAACCATATTTATTGAGTAACCAGCGGATGGGCCACTACTATCGCTTTATCGGTGGTGCCTTCGAGAGGGAAGTGTTCTAGCCTGACGCGAGCAATGTTTTCCCATAAGCCCACCTCTTCCACTGTAGCAGAAACCCCAAAGGTCAGAGTGACAACCGGGTTACTAGAGTAGACGTCAATTCGGTAATCGCCCATCCAGCCAGCGATCCTCTGGGGCTGGCCGCTTTGCCCATAGATGATATAGTAGCTGCCCTGAACGGGTTTCAGCCCGTTCGGGAAGAGATCATCCACGATAAATGTAGCCAGTTTGGCTGGCAGAGAACCAAAGTCAGCGCCAGGCGGGAGGATGACCCCTACACTAACATCGACCTTGAAGTCGACTTGCGTCTGGTGGTCGGCGTAGGCTTCGACCGAATGGACATAACTGCCGTCTGGAGCCAATCTAACCTGTTTGGTGAGGCCATAAACGTATTTGAGGCCCTCGGGTTTTTCTTCGGTCGGGATGGCAGGGGTGAGGATACCGCCGCTATTGGGGTCGGTCGGATCAGTGCCGAGAATCACCTCTATACCGTCAGCTACCCCGTCGCCGTCAGTGTCTGGGTTAGTGGGGTCGGTGCCGGTATCCTCCGGGTTAGTGGGGTCGAATACACCGGTACCCGTCTCGGTGCTGTTGGGAAGCCCGTCGTTGTCATGGTCACCTGGGCCAGTAACTTTAGGGCTAATAAAGTCAGTCGTCTCGCCTGGGATATCGGGGATATCGTGGGCGGGGTTGTTAAGTTCGGCGTCCCGCTCCGCCAAGGTGCGAGTACCCCAACGCTCTTCGATACCGGAGGTCTCTCTAATAAAAGTAGCCCCGGCCGAGGCAATGATAAGAATGCCGACAGCGGCGGCACCCACAGTAATGGCCAAACCAGTCCCGGCCCCAATACGCATGACTTAGCCTCCTGTTAGATTACGCAGTTCAGCGAGCTGGGCTGGGTCAGAGGTCACGATCTTGTCTTCCACGTAGCTAGCAACTACCTTGATAGCGGCATGGCTGGTGCCGGCAAAAAATAGACCCTCCCCAACCTCGGCTTCTAGGAGCAGGAACTTCTCGCCTTGGGTCAGGTTGAAGGTTTCAGTGACCACATCAATGGAGGCTGGTGACTGGCGGAAGAGAAGCTGTAGGGAAGAGTTGGCCACCACAGCTTTACCGTACTTGGAACCGAGAAAGTCCTCGACATCCTGGGTGATGGTGGTGAGACCCAGGTAATACTTACGGGCCCGCTTGGCGATCGAGTACAGAAATTTGGCGGAGTCCTCGTACTGCATCAAGATCCAGGCCTCGTCGATTACAAGGATCCGCTTCTTTACATCGAAACGGATCTTGTTCCAAATGTAGTTGAGAACGATGTACATAGCGATGGGGCGCAGAACGTCTTCCAGGTCGCGGATGTTAAAGACCATAAGGCCAGTGTCTAATTCAAAGTTGGTGGGCTGGTTGAAAATACCGGCGAAGGTCCCCCGGGTGTATTTGCTAAGCCGCTGTGATAGGCTCTCGGCGCCCTGCATATTGTCCAAGACATTTTGCAGATCCTCCATGGTCGGCATGGGGTTGGCGTGGGTTTTAACGTCATCGGTGATATCTTTGAGAGCGTAAGTTTCGCGGATGGCTTTATCCATCAATGCGTCCTCTTCGGGAGTCAAAGTCCCCACGAGCAGGTTCATCAGCCCCAAGAGTGTAACAATGGCTGAGCGCAAAACCTTTTCGCCCTCGGCGTTGGGTCCCAATTTCGGTAGATCAAATGGGTTAATCCGCTTGTCGCTATTAAGGGAGATAGAGATGTAGCTGCCGCCGGCGGCCTTGGCCAGCGCTTCATACTCGTTTTCCGGGTCGATGACGATGGCGTCAACTCCGAACATGGCGCTGCGCAGGATCTCTAGTTTGACGGCGTAGGATTTACCACCTCCAGACTTGGAGAAGACGGCCATATTGGCGTTTTCTAGGTCAAAGCGGTCAAATAGGATGAGCGAGTTGTTGTGACGGTTGATGCCGTACAAGACACCCTTGCCGGTGGTGAGGTCCACCGAGGTGAAGGGGAAGGTGGTAGCTAAGCTTGAGGTGGTCATGTTGCGGACGATGTCCAGTTCGTCCAGCCCCAGCGGCAGCGCCGAATTGAAGCCCTGCTCCATCTGTAGGAGCGCATGTTTAGTGTAGACCAACTGCCCACCGAGCGTGGTTTCGATGTGCTGGGTGATGGACTCCAGCTCCTGCTCAGTCTTAGCGTAGATAGTAAAATAGAGAGCGTAGTGAAAGAACTTTTCGATACCGCGCTGCAGGCGGTCGCGGAGCTCCTCAGCATCTTGGTAAGATATCTCCAGCTCAGGGTCGCGGATGGCTCCTTTTTCTTGATTGATACGCAAACTTGCCTCCATCTCGGTTACCTTGCGGCGCAAAGTTTTCATAATGGCGGAGCTGTCTACAGGCATGATATGCATGGAGATGTCTAAATTGACATCGTAGTTGATGACTGGAGACAGCCAGTTGGTCTCGATGTATTGCGGGTAGGTCAGGACGAACAGCGACCGAACAAAACGGCCGTTGAGCATAAGATGATCGTTGCTGATCTCCAAAGCGGCGGGGGCGACTAGGTCGCGGACGGAGACTAGGCCGGCCTCGAACTGTTCCACGGCTTTGCGAGCCGAGGCTTCATCAGAGTTAACTGATTTTCTTTTAAACCAGGCCATAATTATTGCCCCTGTTGGGCTTCTTTAATATTCTGGATAACTGATGCGTCTACGTTGCTGACCGAAAAAAGTTTCTGCCGGCGAGCAGTGTCGGGGTTGTAGGTTGAATAGAACAATTCGATCAGTTCCTGGGTGTTGAGCTGAACATTATGCAAGCCCAACCCGGCTAGGCCGGATGAAACTAAACTGGTCCGCTCTAGTAACTTGGTTTTGATCTCCGCGAATCGGCCCCCAGTGGTGATCGGGCCGGACTTCTTGCCGAACAGTTTGCCCAAGAACCCGCCGGAGGGAGCCTCGAACCCAGTGTCATAAGGGATCACGATATAAAAAGTTTTGCTCATAATGTTGGCCACGCCGATCAGCTCGCGGACAAAGCCGGTGTATTCGGCGGTCTGAGTGCGCAAGAGTTCATTGGTCTGTTCCCTGGCCAAGGTATCAAGCTGGGCCAGATATTTATCTAGATCGAGGGTGCGGGACTGTACGACGATCTGGATGGGGAATCCCAAACCGTTCAGGAATTCCTGGTACTGCCCCAAAAGTGCTTCCTGTTCATCGCGAGATTTAAGATTAAAGTTAATTGCGTTGGCCATCAGGACGGTGCGAAAACCGCCGGTCTTTAAGACAACGATCCCATCACGGACTTCTTTGATGGGTAGGAACTTTTGTGTACTGTTGGACTTTTTGGCCATGGTTAGTCGGTGTCAGTTAGAATATCTTCAACATCCAAACCGGCCTCGCTAACCGAGGAGCGGTTGGGGTTGAGGTTGTTGATCTGCGTAGTAACGGCATCCTGATCTTCTGCTCTCATTGTACCACCCGTATCTAAGAGGTGAGACAGTTTTTCAAGCTGAGTTTTAAGTTCGCCACCGCTTTGACGTTCGCGGACTTCGCTTTTAGTATCTTTGATGTCGCTGGCTTGGACTTTGATCGCCTGAACTAGTTGACGCGGCTCTTTGTGCCAGACAGCCTGCTTAGGCGACGTCCAAAAATGCCATAACTGCAATGCGAACAGGCCGAACGGACGACCATTGATCTGAATAAAGGCTAATGACACGCTTAAGGCCACCGCTACTAAACTGATCAGTACGAACTCGGTGAAATAGAGGTACTTCCGAGTGTAGTATTGATAGGCGATAAAGACGAGTGCGGCTCCGCCGAGAACGTAGAGGAACTGTTTCAGGGTCAGCGGACCGATCAAACGGTCTTCGCGGGTAACATCTTGTGGAATTTTGGCGGCCATAATTACGGTTTAATATTGTTGGTAGCAGAAGCACCCCGAGCCAAGTGGTCCAGGGCGTCAGCTAGGCTTAACTCGCCAGCTTGGGTTGGGTCTTGCAAGTCTTTCTTGCCAACTCCAAAGTTGGTCAAGTTAGTCCGCTTAGCCCAGTCAGCGACTTTGTTACCTAGACCCAGGGACTCAACTTTGATCTTAGTTTCGTCGCCCCCGGCGGCTGTCCCTGCCCGGCGCAGTTCGTTCATCAGGCCAAGTGATTCAGTCCGAACCTCCTGCTGGGCGGCTGTCCCGGTAACTGTAGCGCCAGCGGTAGTAACAAATCCCGATTTAACCACCTCGGTTAACGTGTTCTCATAAGACGGGTGCCCTGAAGCTGACTGGAGAATATCAACAGTTAACGTATCGATGGTGCGCTGTTGGGTGGCTTGCTGTTGGGCGAGAGCAGCCGCTTGGCGTTTAGCCGCATCGGCACCAATAGTCTTGGTAGCATATTCTGATAGTTGTGCGGCTAGAGCTGGGTTAGCCATCCCCTCGGCGATCGGTGCGCCTTGGGTGCGGATAGTAGCTAGCGGAATACCGTTCCTGTGGACTAGAAGCTTAGCAGCGGCATCAGCTGAACCTTGGAAGTTAGCAAAGCTTAACAGGCCCTCGATATCATGTACTTTTTGGGCCTCATCTAGATTGGGGTTGGCGGCGATACGCTCGATCTGTCCATAGACATTTTTATTTGTTCCCGAGAAAGCGCTCAGAGCGGCTATCCCACTGCTTCCCAGGTTGGTGACAGAGTCACGGAAGTCGGCGTCGTTGGCGATAGCATCGAGTACTTTGGGGTCAGCTGAACGGATAGCTAGGGCGGCTTGCTGCCCGGCGCCGCCTAATCGGTTAAGACTGTTAGCTAGGTTACCTAACTCTGCACTCAGCGAAGCGATATTGGTTTGACTGGCGGCTAACCGGGCGTTGGTTTGAGCAATCTCGGTTTCAGCTGCAGTTAATTGGCGCTGGGAGTGTAGGGTAGTCCGCTTGGCTTCGAGGTCGGCGGCTCTCTTTTCATCTTTGGCTGAAATGGCAAACGGTTTTTTGGGCATGTATTGATAACCGGCACCGGTAGTTAGGTTGCTAACCAGGTCGTAGAAGTCGGAGTCTTCTAAAAGGGGATTCAGCATTTTGCGCCAGTTATACTTGTCCACCCCAGTCCCTGCTTGTTTGAGGGCCCGCGTCACTTTACGGCTAAGCTCTCGGGCAGTATCAGTAGAGACACGGCCAGTGGCAACCCGTTCAGCCTCAGCTCGTTTGCGCACATCAGCGATGGATGCCTCCATGGCTTCGGGCCCGAGGGCAATACTGTCTTCTAGCTCAGAGTCATCCTTGGCGATACTGTTTTTGATAGCGTTAGCCCAGTTGCGGCTGGATGCCAAACCAGGGTTTTGTTTATCGAATTGTAGTTCTAGGGCAGACTTTTGAGCAACATCTAAGTCGTCAATTGATGTTACGCCGTACCGCTTGTAGCCTTCAATGGCCATGAATTCATCTAGCTTTCGTTGGCGGTTAGATAAGATGACGTTGGCCTGCGGGAGAAGCTGCTCATTGACGGCTCTACCCGTAGCAACCTTATTGGCTTTCTTGGCTGCTTCCAGCTGCGCATCTAATTTAGCGCCGGCAATCTCGGCTTGGCGCAATGGCCCACCCAACTTTGAACCCTTGAGCTTTTCAACGCCAAGCTGCCAGTATTTACCGATAGTGCTAGACGCGCTTTTGCCGGCCAGTTGGAACGGTTTGTCGATCATGTCGCCCATCCATTTAGTAGCGGCGCTTAACGGCACGTCCAGCATCTTGGGCGTGTTGGCAGCAGCGATCATCACGGCTACCATCACAATGATGTACATAATCATCCCGGCATCCAGTCCAGCCGCGGCGCTGTTGTCACCAAATTTAAACAGAGCGACTAGTTGCTCGGAGACTGAACTGCCAGGAGCATTGGGGCGGAGTAGATTAGCTACTCCGAGCAGCAGAAAGGAGATCGGGAGAACTAAGATCCATTTGATTAAGTTGGTCCACCACCGGCTAGCATAGCTGGATAGGTCCTTGTGCGGCAGTAAGCCGAGTGCGAAGTAGAAGGGAGCGAAGATAGTCAGCAGGATGATCTGGATGGCCCGTTCGGTCATGACGGCCACGATCCGGAAGAGGGCATAGGTGGTCACTATAGCGATAATAAGGATGACTAGCGATAGACCAATGTAGCCGTAGATGCTCATTTTTGGGTCGAAGATGACCCCACCAGAAAAGAGGGTGAGCAAGTCTTGGTAGAGGATGTCGATCTGGGATGGTTGGAAGCCAAACACTGTGCTAGCTGAGTTTTTCAGGGCGTCACCCGCTTCAATAAATACCCAAACTAACTGGTAACTTAAATTAGCCAACACTACTGCGGTGACCAGGCCGGTGATAGCCTTCTTGAAGTTGTACCCGCCCGAGCGGGTGATGATCATAATAGCGAAGATCGCTAAGGCCAAGAAGAAGAGTACATTGGCGGCGGAGCGCATCGCCCCCCACGCCTGCAGAACGGCAGGGGAACCCAGTACACCATTCTGGCCCTTAAGAATAACCTCGTTCAGGATCCAAAGCAGAAGAGCGTTGATCATCCCCAAAAGCGCCTCGAGACCGTAAACCAGAGCACCAACGATGGCTTTAAGGGTGGACTCGGCTAGCCAACTTACAGCCTGTAGACCGCCAGAGGGGTCCAACAGACGTTTTAACCAATCCGGGATGAATAGGGCAGAGCTACTGGTGTATTGGCCCGGGATAAGCTGAGCGTGGGCGATCAAAGGTACACCAACTAGTACAGCGATGGCTAACAGGGAGACAATCAACATCAACCGCCCGCGCGGTTTATCTAGAAATCGTTTAATTAGCTGGGACCAATTTTTCATTTTTATTTTGGTGGCCAATCAGATATCGGGGTGCCGCAAGTAATTATTTAATTATAGCAAAAAACAGCGGATTAGTCAAGAGGGGATTAGAGCCGTCTGGGCAACGCCAGAAAGGCATACAGTAAGCCAGCTCCCCAGATGTAGCTTTAGTCAAAGGTCATAAAATCGGGCATAATGAGAGTGGTTTACAAAACGATCAAAAAATGATGTAATCCGTCAATGGTAGACGAGCCGAAAAATCAGTCCCAGAGCAGTAAATCGCCACAAGAGGAGTTGGATGAACTACTGCGGCAGAGCCAAGTAACCCGGCCAACTTCTGGGATTAAATTGCCCGAAACTAGCCCGAACCGGGCCGCTAACTGGCTGGTGATAGGAATAGTTGGCCTAGCGGGTTTATTAGTAGTGGGGACTGGCTATGTGTTATTAAGCGGAGTCAAGTTCAACACTGCTCAGCTGGTGCTGGAGCTTAATACTGACCAGGTACAATTAACGGTGGACGATCATAGTGCCGGGACAGTTAACTCGGGGGATGTTTTGCGGGTGCGGGCTGGGCAGCATACATTGGTGGCGACCAAAGACGGTTTTTTGGATCTGCATGAACGAGTGGAACTGGCGCGCAATCAGCAGTTAACCGTTAATTTAGCATTATTACCCATCCCCGAGATAGAAACTGTGGTAGACCACCCCGTGGATTTTGCCAGGCTGAATCTAGATGGTTCGGAGATAGCCTATTTTGATGACGGAACAAAAACCTTTCAGGCGGTGAAGCTGGAAGATGGGTCTGTGGCCACCCTTTTTCGCGGTAGTTTTAGCGGGGTGCAGGATGTGGTCTGGTCTCCGGTGGGCCAGGCGGCGCTGGTCAAATTAGTCGGGCGGCCTACGCTGCCAAATACGTTAGACAACCGCAGTGTAAAGGGTCGCTATATCCCGCTGGGGACCCCGGGTGGCCGGCCAGACCAGGCCCCGGCTAAGTTTGGCGGGGTAAGCACTTGGCTATTTGACGATGACCGTAAACCCGCTGCTGGCTGGCAGCCGATCTTGCTGAACGATAGTATCTGCCAGGCAGCTTTCAATGCTGATGGTGGTTCCATTATCTATTTATATGACACGGCTAACGGCGAGTACTCGTTGGTGCAGGCTTGGCCAGATGGTTTGGAGTGGGAGCGGCTGATCGTCGAGATGCCGCGGTTTACCGATCCGCGGTTTAGCTGGGGGGCTGACGACAGGTACGTTCTGGTGCAGGATAACAACAAACTCAGTTTGTTGGATATGGTGGACAAGACTTTGTCAGAACCATTTCCTGACTATGTGGCGGGGAGCCAGCTCGCCGTCTCAACTGCGGGGGACAAGGTGGCCTATCTGGCTGATGCGGATGGGGCGATTAAGCTGAAAATATATGACTTAGTGACTAGCACGGCCAAAGTTTTGGATACCCCGGCAGTCAGCGGCAAAACCAGTATGGTCTGGACGGGGACTGATAGTGTGATAGTGGCTTTGGATAATCAAACGTTCGAACTGATCGAGACTGACCAAGACGTTCATACCACCATCCCGTTCGTGGGTGCCAGCATTGATCTGCAAGTGCAGCGGATGGAATATAGCCTAGCCGCGAAAGTATTAATGTTAGTGACTGATCGGGGGGTGGCGATGATGAAGGTGTGAGGCTATGGCGAACAGAGAAGAAGTCAAGCGACAACGACGGATCAAGGTTAAACGGATACGCGAAAGGATCGAGCGTCTGTTTCGGCGCGAGCGGATCAGTTTAGATTTTTACGCGAGTGTGGCGGCGCAGTTAGACCGGGCCGCTAAGCAGATCGATGAAGGTCAGCGCTCTGATGAATTTAATCAAGAAGATCTAGCCGAGCAGCGCGTCGTCAATCAAGCTGGGGAAGAAAACAGAGACCAAGCTGACGAGGAGGGGGAATCCGCTGGAGAACCAAGACCCGAAGAACAACCTTCGGAGGAGACGCCCGGAGAAGAGCGGCCAGGGCAAGAAGAACCGGAGACGCCAGAAGAGCAAGAGCCCACGCGCGAAGACCCATTGAAAAAACTGCGTCAAGCCAAAGAGATCTACGACAAAGTACAAAAGGGGCTTGAGGCGGCTGAAAAGATCAAGCAAGGGGCAGCGCTAATCAAGGGCGGAGCTGCGACGGTCGCTTTTTTTGCCGAAACTTGGTGGGTTTGGTTGATTTTGCTGGCTGTGGTTTTGGTGGTGTTGTTGATCTACTCGATTTTTGGCGGGGTGGGCAATAAGATATTAGATGCCGCTGGTGGTTCAGTCCCGATCACGCTCGATTTTCAAAATAACGCGCATAAAGCATTAGTAGCTGATGTGTTGGCGCTGCAGCGAACGGGCAAGTTGCTGGTCACTGACAGTCTGGCGAAGGATCTTGATTGGCAGACTGACGCTGATGGCAAGGCGGTCCATGTGCTGGATTGGCGAGTTATGGAAACCTTAAAATATTTGGGGAATAAATGGGACGTGATCGGGGTGAAGCTGCTGCGGAGCAATGGGCCGGGTATGACGCGGCGGCGGCCGGCGGCCAAGGGGGAGGAGGGCAAAGATACTATCGACGCGCCGTCGGCTTACCGGTTTGGTCAAGCGATCGCCATTGATCGGATCGGGGTAACTAGCCCAGCTTTGACTGAGGCGATGGGTTTGGACGAACCCGTACCGGTCCAAGTAAATTGGCAAAAAACTATGCGCGAGAACGATATTAGGGGTCTGTATGAGGCGTTGCAAGTCGATGCGCGCAGATTTTTCTTAGCCGCTAACCAGGCGGCGGCCCAGGCTAAAACTAATGCCAAGGGCTTGGCGGTGCTAGCACAGGCCCATGACCAGGCGGTGGCGGATGCTGCCCAGAAGCCCCAAGCCAAGATCACCGATATCTATATGGAGGCGATGACCACGCTAGCTGACCTATTGATCGAGGTGCAAAGGTTGCGCGGTGAACCTGGCCTAGATGACCGAACGACCGGGTTTACTGCCCCGGCGGTAGCTAATCTAGAGAAAGCGCAAGCGAATTTAGATAAGTCGGGGGTGGCGTTTATCGAAGAGTGGGGGGATGATGCGACCAGAACAGCGATCCGGACTGGGTTGCAAGCGGTGTTCCGGGCGATGCAGGTCGCCAATGTGTCTGGTTGGCGCGGGAATACAAAAGAGATCGGTCTCTGGAAAGCGTATGAGGCTCGACAAAATATTCGTCAGCTGGAGTTGGAACTTCTGCGGATGCCAGTTGAACTAGGCGGGGACAAGGGGTTTAATGGGGACTTGGTAGTGAAACAGCTGATCGTTTATAGCCCGGAAGACGACCTGGATAATGGGCTCCCTGACTTCGATGTCTATCCGGATGGCGCGACTGCGGTCGATGAGGGCGGTGTGGGTTACGATACTACTCATGCCGATAAACAGATCGATGTGAGGGATAATCACTTTATGGCATTACCGATCGATAATGGGATATTTAGCAAAGCCGCCACAGTGTTTATCCACCAGTCCAAAACTGCGGGCGAATGGGTCGGGGAACTGGCAGTGGAGGCAGTTACGCCGTTCCGGTATCTCTATGATCTGTTCGATGGAGGTGGGGTGGAAAAGGTGGGAGAGGACAATGTTCAGATATCGTATAGAAACTTTGTACACGTTGGGTTTTAGCATATAGTGCGGGAGTTGAAAATGTGGTGAGGTGCGAGAGCGGTTGATTCGGCCTGTCTTGAAAACAGGTAGGCCCGCAAGGGTCTCGTGGGTTCGAATCCCACCCTCACCGCCAGTTAGTATGTAATAATGAGATGGTTATGGCAGATACTAACCAGATCGGTGCGGTCAGATACGAATGGATGGCTCCTGAGTTCGCGCGGACCGAGCGGGCCCCGCTCTGGTATATAGTAGTTGGGGTCGCCTGGCTCGGGGTAATGATCTATACTGGTCTGACTAGCCAATGGGTAGGTCTGGGAGTGGTGGCTATGGTCGGGCTAGTGCTGTACCTGAGCGGGCGGATGCTGCCCAGAACGTTTGCCCATCAACTCACCGACAAGGGTGTGGTGGTAGCTGGTCAGTTTCACGCCTATGGTCAGCTGCGTTCATTTTGGATCGCCCAAGGTGGCCAGGGGCCGGCGCTGAATTTAAGTTCAGCTAAGAAGCTAAGCTTCCTGCTGACTTTACAACTCGGGACAGCTGATATAGAGAAAGTGAGAACAGTTTTATTAGAGTTTCTGCCAGAAGAGGCAGGCCGGGGTGAGGATGTGGTAGATAAGATCGGTCGCTTCTTTAAGTTGTAGGTTTATGCGCCCGTAGCTCAGTGGATAGAGCGTCTGGCTACGGACCAGAAGGTCGGGGGTTCGACTCCCTTCGGGCGCGCCACGTCAAAATGGACTCGCCTTGACGCTGGCTTAGCTAAGCTAACCCAGCTGTTGGGGCTCATCATTTCTCCTTTCAATCCGCCAACTGGCGGACACAAACAGAAGCTTAGTTCGTGATTTTGGCAAGGAGGGAGCTTGAAAAGGATTGGGACGACGAGGAGGGGTGGCTGAGTGGTCGAAAGCGGCACACTGCTAACGTGTTATACCCCGTAAGGGGTATCGCGGGTTCGAATCCCGCCCCCTCCGCCAGTTAGTATACGAGGATACCATGGAGTTAGAACACACGAAATATCTACAGGCCGCGCTAGCCGAGGCCCGTAAAGCGTATCTTAAAAATGAAGTGCCAATTGGTGCGATAGTTGTCGACGCCGAAGGCAAGATCATTGGTCGCGGCAGCAACCAGACCCACACCAAAAAAGACGGTCTGATGCATGCTGAGCTAATCGCTATTAAGCAAGCTCAAAAACGACTGGGTGATTGGCGGCTAGAGGGAGCAAAGATGTATATCACTCTTGAGCCATGCTTGATGTGTCTGGGAGCGATTGGGAACGCGCGGATTGAGCAGGTGACATATTGGTTGACTGACCCGCTGTTTGGGTCAGTGGGAAGCAAATTATCGGGGGGGCAACTAAAGAAGTTATTTCCCAAACTACGTTGCCAGCGATTGAAAGATGATGGTACGATAGCTGGTCTGATGAAGTCGTTTTTCCAAAATCTGAGAAAATAGTGGAGTACGGTTAGGGTAGAGCTAGGAGGCGTGGCCGAGTGGTTTATGGCGCTAGTCTCGAAAACTGGTTGGGGAGCAATCCCCTCGGAGGTTCAAATCCTCCCGCCTCCGCCAGTTAGTATCTATCAAAAGAAGCCCGTGAGGGCTCCTTTTGACAATGTCTGTAAGTAAACTAACTACCCAAGGAAACCAATGACCGCATTGACGATAGCATAAGACAGCCCAATGATCACGACCCCTACCAGGGCGTTAGTGATCATCTGCCGGCCCGACTCAGCGCCTTTGGCCCCACCGGTGATGTAGGTGATCCCCCCAAAAACTAGATAGCCGACCGCGATCAGCCCGGCGATGCCAAAAACCCACGCAATGCCGTTGTTGATCGTGTCAAAGATAGATTGCTCTGAAGTGAGGTCGGTAGGGATGGGATTGACCTGCGCGAATACTGGGAGCACTGAAGCGGACAAAGCGGTTGCGATGCCAGCTACGTAAGATAATACCTTTTTCATATTTACGACCCTTATTAATATGAAGCTCAGCGCCTTTATTGTATCAGAGAGATTACAGTATTGATAATAGCAAAGGCCAGGGCGGCGATAACTCCGCCGATGATAGCCGCGGTGATGGTTTTCTTACCGGCATCTGGCTGGCCAGTGATGTACTGGAGCCCGCCAAAAACTAGCATGATTACCATGATGATACCGACTACTCCCATTAAGGTGGCTTGGATGGCCTCAATAATTGACACCACCTTATCAATCAGTGCGCCTATTCTCAAAAGCCCGGCCCCGGAGCCGGGGGTAGGGTCACTCGGCAGAGGCGGCGGGCTGCCAGCTGCGCCTTGCGCGGATGCTGCGCTAACTAACTTAATAAGCCAGTAGGTCATTCGATCTTGTTGATATCGCGGACGGCTGTATCGATGGCGACCTCAGGGCTGATCTTGTCTTGGACTACACTTTTGATCATCTGAGCGAAGATGGCTTCGATCTCGGGGGTATTCTTGCGGTACCAAGATTTGGCGTAATCGATTTGCTGGGCTACCGGTCCATAATAGCGCCGGTTGGTAAACGAGCTCTTTAGCTCCTTAGTGGCTGGGACGTGGTTGGTGGCGCGGAAGAATGCGTTTTGAGACCGGCGGCTGATCATAAATTTAATAAAATCCCAGGCCTCATTGGGGTGCTGGCTATTTTTTGAGACAGTCTCACCCCAGTAGTTTGCGATGGTGATCGGGTCCTGGATCTGGCGTTGCGGCAAGAGGGCGGTTTCAAAATGTAAACTGGGCGCTAACTGGCGGATCAGATCGACATGATAAGCATAGCCAAACATCATGGCGGTTTTCCCCTCGATAAAGGCTTGCACATCGGAAGGGAAGAGCCGATTGCCAGCAGCATCGACGGTGTCGGTGTAGGTGTAAACCGGTGAGCTAGGGTTGGTGAACTGGGTATAGTAACTGAGAGCGTTCTGCCCCGCAAAGAATGGTGGATTACTGCCAGGCGAAGGCAAGTTAAAGGTAGCGGTGGTATGGTCAGCCGAGGTCATCTCGGCGCCGTATTGCATCATCAAAGTGGCCACGATATCAGCGGCGCGGGGGATGCCATCACTGCCGCCCAGAGGGATAGCTGAGCGAATGATGTTGCCGCGAGAGTCCTTCTGGGTAAGTTGAGGGACGAGATCGACCAGATCTTGGAGAGTACGCGGCGGCTGCTTGATCTTCTTCTCGCTAAAGATATCGGTGTTGTAGAACAGCATTAGATTGTCGATGTAATAGGGTATCGCGTAGATGCGATTGTCGGATATGAAATCGTTTTGGACGACCTCAGGGAAGATATCCTTGTACTCTTTGATGGTAACGAGGCCAGCGGGTATAGGCGTAATCTGATTGATCTGATACGGCAGCCAATCGTTGTGGATCATAAACATGTCGGGGCCAGCCCCATCAGCGATCAGCTTGATTAAGTTCTTTTGGTAGTCATAGATCGTTTCTCCTGGTTTCAGACTGATCTTCTTAACCTCAACGGTGATGTTGGGGTGTTCTTTGGTGTAGTCATTGATCATTGCATCGAGAGTGTCGCTATCGTCCCAAAGCCGCCAATACTCCAGAGTGATCGGGTCTTTGGAGATAGTGGGTGGCGGTTCAGCTCCTGGTTCACGGCTACTGCGCCCGCACGATAGTGCGGTCAGGGATATGACCGTGAGTAGACCGAACAGGAGATAGTGGGGATGGTGTTGGCGCATTACTTGCGGGTAAACCGAGCGAGTAGTTGTTGGCGGAGCTTGGGTTGGTCGAGGGCGTATTCGATGATGGCGGCGAGGTATGAGGCGGGGTCACCGGTAGTTAGCCATTTGCCTCCCTGAACTTTGCGGGTAGCCACCGGGGCGGTTTTACTAAGTAACTTGATGGCGTCAGCTGTCCAAAACTCGTTGTCTTTGCCTCGCTTGGTTTTAGCGAGTGCGGTGAATATTTCTGGCGTGAAAAGGTAGCGGCCGAACGAAGCCAAACAAGACGGCGCTTGGCGGGGAGTTGGTTTTTCGACTATATCGGCTACGAATGAGGTGCCAGGCTGCAACTTTACTATGCCATATTTCGATACCTCTTTACTATCTACTTCTTGGACGCCGATGATACTGCACTGGTGTTTGTGATACGCATCGATCAGCTGTTTAGCAAAAGGAACACGAGCTTTCACTAGGTCATCGCCAAAGGCGTAGATAAAGGGTTCGTTGCCGATAAGCTCTCGAGCGGTGATCAGCGGCAGGGCGTTGCCGTAGCCTTCGACCTGTCTGACGTAGACAAATTTAGCTAACTGGCTAATAGCTTTCATCTGTTGGACGAGAGTCTTTTTGCCTTGAGTAAGGAGTTGATGTTCTAGCTCGAAAGATGGGTCAAAATGATCTTCTATCGATTTTTTCTGCCAGTTGGTAACGAGGATGATCTCTTCGATCCCGGATTGGTTGAGCTCTTCGACAATGTACTGAACAATTGGCTTGTCGATGATTGGCAGCATCTCTTTAGGGCTAGCTTTGGTGGTGGGCAGGAATCGAGTACCAAAGCCGGCTACAGCAATCACGGCCTTGCGGACTGGCTGAAGTTTAGTCGGCATCGTCTTTGACGGGGATTATCTTGGTATGGCTAGTTGCGGCCAGTGGCATAACTATAGTCAGTACCCCGTCATGGAGGGAAGCGCGAGTGCGATCGGGGTCGATGCTTTTGGGTAGATCGATAGTTCGGCTCAAACTGCCCCATTGGCATTCTTGGACATAGAAATGCTCTTTTTCATCGCCCGCCTCCTGCCAACTATTTTTGTGAACGGTTAACTGGTTGGTTGTGACGGTGACGCTAATGTCATGAATATTAGCGCCAACAATTGGGGCGCGAGCGATTAGTTTGCTTCCTGCCCTAACTAGATCGAGAGGCAGTTCGCTGGTGTCTGCAACGGTTTGAGTGTTATTCTCCGCATCAACGGTCTCTTCTATGTCACGAAAGGTAATGGTGCGGCTGTCGGCAGCTGGATTTTGGGCGAAAAAAGTATTGCGTAGCATCGTCTCTAATTATAAACCGCATACCCCCAAGCGCAATTTATGTAACAGGTTTGATATAATATGCGTACCTATCTAATGATGAGACAGATAGCTTACATTTTGACTGTCATCTGGCTGGGAGCGTTGGTCCAGCCGGTTTTGGCTGTGGATGCGCTAGCTGCTAGTGTGGTATCGGTCAGCCCAGCCCTGGCCCTGAAAGCAGGAGCAACAGGGGGTTTTGAGATAGCGGTCAAAAATACTGGGACGACGGCTTGGGCTAATGCGGGAGCGAATCCCTTGAAGCTGGGGGCGATCAGACCACAAGACCATGCCAGCAGATTTTATGATACGAGCTGGTTATCCCCCAATCGAGCCGCAACTATGCAAGAAACGACCGTGGCCGCGGGGGAGATTGCTCATTTCTCGGTGACGGTCATGGCCAACGGATCCGGCCTAACCACTGAACACTTTGGATTAGTGGTAGAGGGAGTAGCTTGGCTGCCGCGAGTAGATATCCCATTGACCATTAATGTCCAACCAGCGGTGTTCGCTGCTAAGTTGGTCCAGTTAGCGCCAACAAATGTGAGTTTAAAGACAGGCGAAACAGCTTCTATTGATGTCACATTCCAGAATACCGGCGATACGGCTTGGCAGAACATGGGCGGTGCGGCGGTGAAGGTGGGGACGGCTTCGCCGTTTGACCGCAAAAGCGCGCTGTATAACTCGACCTGGCTCTCGGCTAATCGGGTGGTATCGGCTGGGGTTGTGGTCCAGCCAGGCGAGACGGGAACGTTCAGTTTCACCGTGCAAGCGCCGAATAAAACCGGCAACTTTCATGAGGAGTTTGGGTTGGTAGCGGAAGGAGTCGCTTGGATGACCGCTAAATTCGGTTTAGATATGACAGTTGTGCCAGCTGTCTACGATGCGAAGTGGTCACAGCAGTCGCCCGGTCCAGTATCGGTGGCGCCGGGGGATACGACGCAACTTTGGGTAGAGTTCCAAAATATTGGTAACACAACTTGGTTAGCGAGTGGGCCGACTGCCGCTAAACTAGGGACAGCCCGTCAGCTGGATCGGGTCAGTGTATTCCGTGACCCTAGCTGGTTATCGAATAATCGAGTGGGGAACGTCACCCCAGACCAAGTGAGACCGGGTGAGACGGGCCGATTTACATTTACTATCAAGGCGCCAGATAAGATCGGTCAGTACCGCGAGTATTTTCGGCCGGTGGTGGAGGGGGTAGCTTGGCTACCGGACGTGGGGCTGTACTGGGATATTCATGTGGATGAAGAGTTGGTGATAGCTAGTCCCATCCGAGTGGGGCTGACCTCGACTACAGGGACGATTACCGTGCAGGGAAATATGGCTATCCGACGAGGTTCGGACAAGGGTTTAATACGCAAAGTCTACGGTGAGTCAGTTAATATTACTGCTCTTAGTTACGGTTACCGCTTGAGTACCGGAGAAGAAGTGAAAGATTATCTGCGGATCGTCCCGATGAATAAAAGTGTTGTTAGTGTATCTACTGACGGCATTGGTTTGTATAATACCTTCCGTGGGATAGTCGAGATCAGGCGGTCTAACCTCTCTGGCAATGTTTGGGCGGTTAACACACTAGAGTTGGAAGACTATCTGAAAGGTATCGCCGAGGTTCCAGATAATTGGCCGGTAGAGTCACAAAAAGCCCAGATGGTGGCAGCTAGGACTTTTGCCGCCAAAAAAAGGTTAGCTCCGCGGGCTGACATCTTTGATCTGTATGATGACACTCGTGATCAGGTCTATTACGGCTATAACTACGAGGTGCAAAAACCGAATCTCGCTGCCGCCGCTGAAGCGACTAAGGGATTAGTGATTAAATACAACAATGAACCCATCTCGGCTTACTTTTTCTCAGACAGTGGCGGCGCCACAGAAAACGTAGAGAATGTTTGGGGCAGAGGCAACCCCGCGGCAGCGATCGCGTATCTCAAGGGCGTGCCAGACCCCTATGCTAAACCGATCGATTGGAGTGCAACCCTGACGCAGGACTATCTACAAGGAAGGTTCGATAACCAGCTAGGGATAGCAGCTAACGGGAGTGAGATCATTGATAAAATCGAAGTGGCGGAGAGGTTCCCTTCCGGCCGGGCAAGAACGGTGAACTTTACCTTGCGGAGCGGACGGGTGGTGCCGGTGCCATTCTACGATTTCGACTATCTGACCAATAACAACGACATCAAGAGCATGAATTTTAATGTGGCGACGGTAGGGTATGTTGATACCCCGGACTTTATGTTCACTGGTCAGGGCTGGGGACATGGGGTGGGATTACCGCAGTGGGGTGCTCGGCGGATGGCGGAAGCAGGTAAGAACTTCCAGGAGATCCTGACTTACTACTACACGGGTGTCCAAGTATCCGCGCTTTGAGGAAATAATTTGGTTCGTTAAAGAAGGGATTGCACCTTCAAGGTGTGTCGGCTGCGGGCAGGTAGGGACTTGGCTATGCGGACTCTGTGCCAGTCAAATTGTATTTCTGAAGGTGCAAAACTGTTATCGCTGCGGCCGACTGATGCCTCGTGGCCGGACTTGTGATACCTGTCGGCGACACACACATTTGAGCGGGGTAGCTGTGGCCGCGCATTTTGAGATAGGCCCAGTGAGGGAGCTAGTGCATGAGTTGAAGTACAGTGGGACGATCGAATTGGCCAAACTGATGGGAGCGATGTTGGCGCATACGGTCGCTACTAACGGGTTGACTGATTTTATGTTGGTACCAGTGCCCCTGCACTCGGGTAGGTTAGCAGGGCGAGGATTTAATCAAGCAGAACTGTTGGCACAGCAAGTGGTTGAACGGCTCGAGATGGTGGTTCGATCGGCATTGGCGAGAGTGCGGCCGACCGGGTCGCAGACCAAATTAACTCGCTTGGAGCGGTTGAAAAACGTGCAAGAGGCATTCAGGTGCCGAGGAGAGGTAGCGGATAAGAACATATTATTGGTGGATGATGTGATGACAACGGGAGCGACATTGGAGGAGTGCGCTGTGACATTGAAAAAAGCCGGAGCTAAGCGGGTCTGGGCGGTCGTGGTGGCACGCGGATGAGCGCGGAACGGCGCTCAACCCGTTGTTACTTTCCTCTTGGGGAAAGTAACCAAAGCCGTGGCCCTGGCGGCTCCGGCTCTATGCCATGGCAAAATCATCTTTTCGCTTAAAGGGGCAAACTCGCTTTCGGCTCAAACATGCCCCACGCGGCGGTGATTTCACTCATGGCAGGACGAGCCTCCGCCGAAGGGCCATTAGAGATGGAGATGCAGTCCGTTCAAGGGCCGGTATTGTATAATCTCTGTATGGATAAGAGTATTTTTCGGGCATATGACATCAGGGGGGTCTATCCGACCGAGTTGAACGAGCAGGACGCCTACCAAATAGGACGGGCGGTGTTTGAGTACGCTAAACCCAAAAAAGTGGCGGTCGGACGGGACGCTCGGTTGAGCGCGCCGGTTATTCATCAGGCCATGATGCGAGCGTTCCTCGACGTTGGCTGTGAAGTGACCGATCTAGGCATGATCGGGAGTGATATGGCGGTGTTCGCGGCAGGGGCTTACGATTTTGATTTAGTAGTGATGGTGACGGCCTCGCATAATCCCAAGGAATGGATTGGGATTAAATTAATCAAACGGGGCGGAGCGCCGATTGGCGGGGCGGGGGAAATCCAAGAGATTGCCGACCTAGTCGGCAAGTTACAAATTACAAGTTACAAATTACAAAGTGGGCAGATAAAGTATTTGGAGATATTGCCGGAGTGGATAGAGCATATCTTGTCATTTATCAGTTCCGAAGTTATCCGATCGTATAAGATAGTGGTGGATGCGGGGAACGGGGTGGCGGGGCCGATCGTGCACGAGTTAGCTAAACGTTTACCTATTGAGCTGACTGAGCTTTACTGCGAGCCGGACGGTAATTTCCCCAATCATCAACCCAGTCCAATTGAGCCGCAAAATACAGCCGATCTATGTCGAAAGGTAGTGGAGGTGGGAGCGGATTTGGGTGTAGCGTTTGATGGTGACGCTGATAGGGTGTTTTTGGTAGACGAAAAAGGTCAGCGGGTGACCGGCAGCGAAATGACAGCTATAATACTCGATGAAGTGCTGACCCAAGACCCGGCTCGGGTTGTGCTATACAATGCGATTTGCGGCTGGAATGTGCGAGACGTCATTGCAAAGCATCGGGCGACTGCTCACCGTACCCGAGTGGGGCACGGTTATATTAAGAAGGATATGCGCGAATTCGGTGCCTATTTTGCCGGTGAGCACTCGGGTCACTATTTCTTTAAAGATAATTTTTGCGCTGACTCGGGGTTGATTCCGGTGGTGATAGTGCTGGCGTTGCTGTCGGTTCGCGAACAAAAACTCGGCGAGGTAGTGGCGGAACATCGTCGGTATGTCTCGATTCCAGAGACTAACTTTAGGGTTGTTGACACTAAGGTGGCCATTGAAAAATTAGTCCAACACTATGTCGATAAAGAGATTGATCGGTTGGATGGGGTGACTATCCAGGGGGGCGATTGGTGGGCGAATATTCGGCCAAGTCAGACCGAACCACTTTTGCGGCTGAATGTCGAAGCTACCACCCCAGAGATTTTGGAGCGGGTGGTTGCAGAGCTGACTGAACAAATTACTGCGCTAGACCGAGTTTCCGTTTAACTTCGGTTAGCATGGGGTGAGCGAGGCGGGCGGCACGCTTGGCGCCGGATTTCAAAATAGCATCGAGCAGACGCTTATTTTTCATATAGTGTTCGATCTTGGTCTGGAGGGGAGTTAGTTTTCCGATAACTAGATCAGCCAGCTCACGCTTCAAGTCGCCGTAACCTTTGCCCGCGAAGTGACGCTCGATCTGTGCCTCGGTCTGCCCAGAGAAGAGTTGATAGATAGTGAGTAAATTGTGGAGACCGGCCCGCTTGGGATCGAATTTGATCGTAGAGCCGGAATCAGTCACGGCGCGCATAATTTTTTTGCGGATAACATCAGAACTATCGGTCAAAGCGATATAGTTAGCCGGCGAAGCACTCTTACTCATCTTTTTGGTGGGGTCATCCAAACCCATAATGCGGGCGCCGGACTTGCGCAGTATCACTTCTGGGACGGGAAAAGTTTTGCCAAAGCGATGATTAAAGCGCTGAGCCAGGTCGCGGGCCAACTCAACGTGCTGGGTTTGGTCCTCGCCGACAGGAACCGCCTGGGTGCCGTACAATAGAATATCGGCTGCCATCAGGACCGGGTAGTCGAATAGGCCGACTGAGGCTCGGCCGCTACCGCCTTTCTGGGATTTGTCCTTGAACTGGGTCATTCGCGAGAGTTCTCCCATGGTTGTGATCGTATTTAAAAGCCAAGCCAACTCGGCATGAGCCGGGACCTGGGACTGAACAAAGACAATGGACTGTCTGGGATTAATTCCAGCCGCCAAGTAGGTAGCCGCGGTCCGGTAGATATTATCAGTCAGCTCTTTAGGGTCCTGCGGCACGGTAATGGCGTGCAGATCCACTACACAAAAGATATTGTCATACTTGGCCTGTCCCTCTACCCACTGTTGGATGGCCCCGAGATAGTTGCCGATATGGAGTACCCCGCTGGGTTGAATACCGGAAAATACAACCTTTTTAGCCATAGAAAATTGTTTAAATGACACCTTCACGATACCATAAAAGCACCTTTTTACTGCCATGAAGGAAGCTCTAGTCCCGCTGGTTTTCTTTGCTCAATTTGACCGGCCGCTGACTCTGCAACAGTTGCGACGCTATGGGTGGGGGAGAGAGTTTGGCGTGGATGAATTGAAGCAAATTATTAAAAAAAGCGACATGCACTTGTCGGGCGCGCTATGTTATTTGGATGAAACACACTTAAGCGAATACGCCCGGCGACAGGAATTGGCCAAAAAGTTTTGGCAAAGGGTTAAGCAAAGCCGATGGGTGTTCGCTAACGTTCCGTTCATTAAGATGGTAGCGATAGGTAACACGCTAGCATATGATAATGTTCACGAGAACTCGGATATAGATTTGTTTATTGTGACCACCTCTGGACGAGTGTGGACGGCGCGGGCGGTGTTGCTCCTATGGTTAGGCCTGTTGGGTCTTAGGGTGCGATCGGTGAAAAAGTATCTGCTGATCTCTCCGGAGTTTTTTGTGGACGAAACTGCATTGGATCTGTCACTCTGTGCTATCGCGAATGACTACTATTTGGCGTATTGGCTGGCAGATCTGGCACCGGTATGGCGGACTGACTATTTCGATACGGTCTGGAACGCTAATCGGTGGCTGAAGGATAAATTGCCGGTGGCGTACCGGAGTCCCAACTTGCGGACTGAATTTAATGGCCCTGCTCGGGCGTCTTGGTTCGGCTGGGCGCTGGAGAAGATTTTGGCAGGCAGGTTCGGTGATAGGATAGAAGCGTGGGCGCGGGCGAAACAGCAGCGCATTATTGACCGCAACAAAGTGAAACTGGGGATTAATCCGAGCGTGATAGCCGACGACCATGTCATCAAGATCCATTTTAATGACAAACGAGCCGAGGTCAGAGAGCGGATCGAAGAGTTCTTGGCTAGGTAAAGCCGAGAAGGGTTTATTGTGGCTGTCAGTGTTCTTACTGCCGTGGCAGCTGCGGCATACGGTGATGTTCGCTGCAGTTAACGGCGGTTATTTTGAATATGGGTCTTGGCATATCTACGCGACCGATTTGGTGATCGCTGTTTTATTGTTGCTGTGGCTAGTCCGTCAGAGCCGACAATTTACTAGCGGTCCGCGGTGGTTGAATTTGCCGCTGCTGGCGCTGTTGGTCTGGCTAACCCTGTCTATCGCTTGGGCGGGAGACAAGTCATTGGCCGCCATCACCGCCGCGCACTGGTGGTTGGCGTACGGCTGGTATCTGTATTTATTGAATCGGGTGGAAGATATTGGGCAGATCTTAAATCCACTGACATGGGGGATCGGTCTGCAGGCGGCGTGGGGGGTAATGCAGTATATGGTGAACCACTCGCTGGGATTGCCGTGGCTAGGTGAGTCGGTGCTGAACCCGCAGGTCTCGGGTGTTCCGGTAGTTATTGCCGATGGTATCCGCCAGTTGCGGGCGCATGGGACGTTGCCGCACGCAAATATGCTGGGCGGGGTATTAGTAGCGGCCGTGCCGGCGCTGATCTATTGGTACGCCACTCTGTCTCGGTCGCAGCTCCGGCGATGGTTGGCGGCAATAATTATATTGGTGGCGATGGCCGTCGGGTTGTCGTTCGCCCGCGGAGCGTGGATGGTGTTGGGAGTAAGTTTGATAACGATGATCGTTTCAGGATGGGGCTGGGGCAACCGGCGGCAGGCTAACATCGCCTTGGGCGCGCTGCTGTTTTTTGTAGTCACCTTGGCGACGCAGTATCAGTTCGTATTAAATCGGTTTAATTTGTCGGATAGTTTAGAAGAGCGCTCGGTGAATGAGCGGATTGAAGGAGCCGCGATGTGGGAGAGAGTAGCCGGGGCGAATGCGGTTCGAGGAGTAGGGATCGGCAACTATGCCGTGGCCCTGCAAACGGTCGACGGGACCCAACCGGTTTGGTGGTATCAGCCAGTTCATAATATTTATCTGCTGGTTACCGGTGAGCTGGGGATAGTGGGAGCCGCGATCTGGGCATGGTTGATCGCGGCGCTGGTCTGGTTTCAGGTAAAACTACGGCGCAGGCCGGAAGCTTGGCTGTTGGTTCTGCCACTCGACGCTTGGTTGGCTCTTGGACTGGTCGACCATTGGCCGGTCTCGCTTCAGCAAGGGAGATTATTACTGTTTATGGCTCTGGTATTGCTTATTTTAGCGAGTAAGGTATCTTTAACTAAGCCGGAAAGTAAACTATACTAAATCTATGGACGAGAACTACCAACCGATTGGATTAGAACCGCGCCGGGTCTCATCTGGAGGGGAGGACAGAGTATTTGCCGCTTTGAGCTACATCTCGATCTTGTTCGTAGTGCCGCTTATCTTGAAACACGACAACGACGATATCTATTTTCACGCTAAGCAGGGGATGGTGCTGTTCCTGTCTGAAGTTGTGGTCTGGTTTGTGTTGTTTATGCTGGAGTCGTTTATCGTGGCGCTGTTACCGCGAATCAGTTTTAGTATCACTTCATGGCTGGGGGCTTTGGCTTGGCTACTATTTGTGGGTTTAAGTATTGCAGGGGTTTATAATGCCATCCGAGGCAAGCGGTGGGAGATGCCGATTCTGGGGAAGATCGCCAAAAGCGTCGAAATTTAATCGCGGGCCGTTGGCTCAGTTGGTAGAGCGCCTCCATGGCATGGAGGAGGTCACCGGTTCGAATCCGGTACGGTCCACCAGAACTCCTCCGGTGGCTTTTTGTTATGATAAACCCATATGAAAGAGGGTCACTATGACCATCTGGCCATCGAGGCCAAGTGGCAGAAATACTGGGACAGGGAAAAGTTGTTCACGGCCAAGACCGGGGCTAAAGCCCCCAAGGCCTATACCTTGGACATGTTCGCCTATCCATCAGGCGATGGTTTGCATGTGGGGCATCCGCGCGGGTACATTGCTACCGACATTTTTGCTCGCTACTATCGAATGCGGGGAATGAATGTATTGCGGCCGGTCGGCTGGGATGCATTTGGCTTGCCGGCTGAAAATTATGCGATTAAAGTCGGTAAGCCGCCGGCTGAAACGACAAAGGAAAATATTAAACGATTCACTAAGCAATTAAAATCGCTTGGTTTTGTTTATGACTGGGAACGGGAAATTAATACTTCAGAACCGGAATATTACAAATGGACCCAATGGCTGTTTAAGGTTCTATACGACAATGGCTACGCTTACCAGAAAGAGGCCTATGCTAATTGGTGTCCGAGTTGCCAAACGGTTTTGGCTAACGAACAAGTGGCGAACGGACGATGCGAAAGATGCGATACATTGGTTGAGCAAAAACTTCTCAAGCAGTGGTTTTTCAAGATTACGGATTTTGCGGATGAGTTGATTTCCGGCTTGGATAAAGTGGACTGGCCGGAGTCGACAAAAGTAGGCCAAAGGAATTGGATAGGACGCTCTGAAGGAGCTTCGTTGAAATTCCAAATTCCAAATTCCAAATTCCAAATTGAGGTGTTCACCACGCGGGCGGATACGATGTTTGGGGCGACTTATTTGGTGCTGGCGCCGGAGCATCCAGTAATTAAAAATGAAAAATTAAAAATTAAAAATTTGGAGGAAGTTGCCCAATATATAGAAACAACTAAGAAAAAAAGTGAACTCGAAAGACAAATCCAGAAGGAGAAAACGGGTGTCCAGCTAGAAGGGGTTACGGCGGTTAATCCGGCGACAGGGAAAGAAATTCCGATTTGGGTTGCGGACTATGTGTTGATGGACTATGGAACAGGAGCGATTATGGCGGTGCCAGCCCACGACGAGCGGGATTTTGAATTCGCGAAGAAGTTTGATTTGCCGGTTGAGCGGGTTATCAAAGGTGGTGAATTGCCATCTACCGGCCATGGGCAATTAATTAATTCAGGTGAATTCAGCGGACGAAATTCGATGGCCGCTGCCGCGGACATGGCTAAACAGTTTGGTGGCAAGATGCAGATTCAATACAAACTGCACGACTGGCTAATCTCGCGCCAACGCTATTGGGGCGCCCCAATCCCAATTATCTATAAGAAGGGTCAGCCGATGTTGGTAGAGGAGAAGGATTTGCCGGTGATGTTACCAACTGATGTTGACTTTAAACCGACGGGACAGTCGCCACTTTTGGGCTCGAAGGAATTTCAGAAAGATGTAGAGAAAAAATATGGCAAGGGTGCGCGCCGAGAGCTGGACACGATGGATACGTTTGTCTGTTCGTCGTGGTATTTCTTGCGTTACTGTGATCCGCATAATGAGAAAGAGTTTGCCGATAAAAAATCTTTAAAATACTGGATGCCAGTCGACCTATATATTGGCGGAGCGGAACATACTAATGGGCATCTATTATATGCCCGGTTTATCACCAAGGTTTTACATAAATTGGGATATTTAAATTTTGACGAACCGTTTTTGAAATTACGGCATCAGGGTTTAATTTTGGCGCCGGATGGGGAAAAAATGAGCAAATCCCGCGGCAATGTGATTAATCCCGACGATCTGATCGCCAAGTACGGCGCCGACACTTTGCGGGTGTATGAGATGTTCATGGGACCATTTGACCAGACAGTGGCATGGGACACTAACGGGGTGACGGGCGTGCGCAAGTTTTTGGAGCGGGCCTATAAACTGGTGCAGGAGCGCAAATCCGCTTTAGCTAGTGAAGATAGTTCAGTCCATCGGTTAGTGAAAAAGGTTACCGAAGATATTGAGGAGATGAAGTTCAATACAGTGGTGAGCGGTATGATGGAGTTCGTTAATGATATGAGCCGGGTTAAGGATGGTGGTTGGACGGAAAGCTTTGTGAAAGTGTTGGCTCCATTTGCGCCGCATCTGGCGGAGGAGATGTGGCAGAAAATCTTGGGCAAGCAGAAGAGCGTGTTTGCATCGACCTGGCCAACCTTTGATCCCAGTAAGATAGCTCACACTACGGTAGTGATAGTTGTGCAGGAAAAAGGCAAACTGCGGGGCACGGTCAATCTACCGGCCGGCGCGTCCAAAGATGAAGTGTTGACTGCAGTCATGCAAGACGAACGGTTGGCCAAGATCGCCAAGATGGCCAGCCGAGAGGTGTTTGTGCCGGATAAAATTATTAATTTTGTTTAACCGATGGAGGACGAAGAGATGACCGGGCCGGACTTTGAGGTGGAGACCGAATGGAAACGCGTAGTAGCGCTACTGGACCGTAAAGACGAACCAGCTTGGGCGATGGCGGTCATCGAGGCCCACAAAGTATTTCGTCAGGTATTGGGCGAGGTCAGTTTTGGTGCGACCACAGATGACCAGATCCATAACGCCAGCGAATTGTTCAAAGATATTAATAGCGTGTTGGCGGCCGATCTAGTCCAACAGCATATTGTCAATCAAGTGGGGCATAGAATAACCAAAGCGGACGCGCAGAAAGCATGCGACGCGTTAATGCGGGCCATCTTGGATATGGTGGGACGCGATTTCGAACTGCAGGGGTTCTGGCATCGCTGGGCGAATGGGATGAACTATTTTTGGGGACATCACCCGCGGCTGTTGGCGGGTCTATTGGCCAGCGTACTGATCTTTATAGCTTTGATCTGGTTTTTGGCCGATACCCATCTAGGCCAGTGGTTCACTACCGTGTTGGTAGGGTTCGCTCATTTTGTTTTGGGGTGGACTGGTCTTTTGATCGGGCTGATTTCGGCTCTCCTGATCTCACTGTTGGTTAGCTTCTCTTATATCGAGCGGCAACGCCGCAAGTAGGGCGTGATACAATAGGAGGTACCTAATCATCCCGAATAATAGGAGGTGGGAATGGATTTTGTGCATCTGCATGTGCACAGTCACTATAGTTTGCTCGACGGTTTGAGCAAGGTCCCAGACCTAGTGAGCAAGGCTAAAACCCAGGGCGCCATCGCGTTAGCCTTAACGGATCATGGGGTTATGTATGGCGCGATCGAGTTTTATCAAGAGTGCCGCAAGGCCGGAATTAAACCGATCGTAGGCAACGAGATCTATGTCACGCAGGGCCAAATTACTGACAGAGAGCTCAAGCGCGGAGAGAAAAACTTTTATCATCTGACTCTGCTGGCCAAAAACTACGCCGGATACGTCAATTTGATGCGGCTGACCACCGAAGCGCACTTGCGTGGTTTTTATTATCGACCGCGGGTCGACCATGAGACCTTAGGGAAATACGCTAATGGTTTGATCTGTTTATCAGGCTGTCTAGGAGGCGAGCTGGCCCAGACTATTTTGCACGGCGACTTGGATAAGGCTAAGCAAATAGCCCTGTGGCACAAGAACTTATTCGGTGAAGATTACTATCTAGAGTTACAGTATCATCCCAATATCGCCGATCAACAAACCGTGAATGATGCCCTGATTGGGCTAAGTCAGGAACTAAATATTGCTTTGGTGGTGACCACTGATTCGCACTACTTATGCGCCGAGGACGCCGAGGCCCAGGATGTATTGTTGTGCGTACAGACTGGAGCAAAGGTCGAGGATAGTAATCGATTTTCTATGCAAGGCGAATTATTTGATCTCAAAGACCCCAAGGAGATCATAGAAGCATTTAAGCATGTTCCGGAAGCGGTGGCCAACACATTGAAAGTAGCTGAGAAATGCGAGTTGGAGATTCCGACAGGAGGGATGATCTTGCCATCTTTTGACGTGCCAGACGGAGAAACGCTGCAGTCTTGTCTGGACAGAGAAGTTGAGCGCGGGCTTGGGCGTCGGTTTGGAGACGTTATCCCGACCGAAGTGCGCGAGAGGGTGGAGTACGAGATGGCGGTAGTTACCCAGATGGGGTACCAGAGTTATTTTTTGATCGTGGCCGATTTTGTCAATTGGGCCAGGAACAAAGGGATATTGGTTGGCCCAGGCCGGGGTAGCGCGGCCGGGAGCATGGTGTCGTATGCGCTGCAGATTACTAACATCAATCCATTGCTTCACGGTTTGCTGTTCGAACGATTTCTAAACCCCGAGCGGATCTCGATGCCGGATATTGATCTAGATTTCGCTGATGATAGGCGAGGCGAGGTAATCGATTATGTAATAGAGAAATATGGTCGGAACCGAGTAGCCCAGATCATCACCTTTGGGACAATGGCCTCCCGGGCAGCGATCCGAGATGTGGGCCGGGCGATCGGAATGACCTACGGCGAGGTAGATCGGATCGCCAAAATGGTGCCACCGCCACAACAAGGGAAACATACGCCGTTAGCGATCCATCTGGAAAACGTTCAAGAGCTTAAAGATATTTATGCCAGTGACCCGCGGGCTAAGCGGCTGCTCGACTTGGCGCAGAAAATGGAGGGGACGATCCGGCACGCTTCTACACATGCAGCGGGGGTGGTGATCGGGGACAAGGATCTGACCCACTACGTCCCGTTACAATACTCACCAACCGGTGACCGGACGCTGATAACTCAGTACTCGATGTATCCGGTCGAGACGATCGGGCTTTTAAAGATGGACTTTTTGGGCTTGAAAAATCTGACCATTATTAAAAATGCTCTGCGGATCATTCGGAAGATCCACGATCAAGATGTTGATCTGGATGCACTGCCGTTCGATGACGCTAAAACTTTTGAACTGCTGGCGGCGGCTAACACTACCGGGGTATTCCAGCTGGAGGGCGAGGGGATGCGCCGTTATCTGAAAGAGCTGAAGCCAACCGTGTTTAGCGATATCGCCGCCATGATCGCGCTCTATCGCCCGGGGCCGATCGAGCTGATCCCAGACTTTATCGCTAGAAAACAAGGCCGCAAAAAGATCGAATATCTACATCCCAAGTTGGAACCGATCTTGGACGATACATACGGGGTAGCGGTTTTCCAGGAGCAGGTCTTACAAATAGCCAGGGATCTATGCGGCTTCACTCTGGGTGAGGCAGACGTTCTGCGCAAAGCTATTGGGAAAAAGATCCCTAAACTGCTGGCTGAGCAGAAAGAAAAGTTTATTAGCGGAGCGCTTAAGAACGGAATTAACGATAGCGTAGCGCAACAACTATTTCATTTTGTCGAACCGTTCGCTTTGTATGGATTTAACCGAGCGCATACTACCAGTTACGCCACGATATCTTACTGGACGGCTTATTTGAAGGCCCACTTCCCTAACGCATTCATGGCGGCGTTGATGACCTCTGATCAGCAGGACTTGGACAAAATAGCCAAGAATATCGCCGAGTGTGAACATATGGGGATCAAGGTGCTGCCGCCGTCAGTGAATCATAGTTTTACCGGTTTCGCCGTGGTCAAGGAGACGGGCGAGATCACGTTTGGTTTGAATGCGATCAAAAATGTTGGGCAGAAAGTTTCTGATCTGATTGCTGAGGAGCGCCAAACCCACGGTCGCTACGTTGATCTCATGGACTTTGTTAAGCGGGCGGGCCATGAGGTGATCAATCGTAAGACTCTAGAGAGTCTGGCGTTGGCGGGTGCGTTAGATGAATTCGCTGATCGGAAAGTGATATTCAATAATCTGGATCATATTTTAAGTTTTGCCACTAGCTACTACCAACGGCAGGACTCATCTCAAGAAATGTTGTTTGGTGAAGCTGAAGTTGGCGGGTCAGAAATTATTCAGCTACATCCTAGCGAGACAGTAACGGATCGAGAGCGGTTGACTTGGGAGCGAGAGTATCTAGGCACTTTTGTATCGAGACATCCTCTGAAAGAGATCATGCCGAAACTGGAAGGTATAGTCCGTCCGGTGAGCAGCCTATCTAATTTGGATGATAACCAAACCGCTCGAGTAGCGGGAGTGGTAACGCGAGTGCAGAAGGTGTTTACCAAGACGGGGGATGCGATGGTCTTTGTCACAATGGAAGATCTGGGCGCCAACATTGAGGTTGTTGTTTTCCCGAAAGTGATGGAGCAAAACCCAGCGCTATGGGAGCGGGACAAGATCTTACTAGTAACTGGTAAGGTGAATGTCAAAGAACACGCCGACGCACAGGGAGACAGTATTGTGATGGTGGCTGAACCAAAGATTATTGCTAGTGAAGTGGCGGAAGTGAACGATGCTTATATCGAGCAGTTGCAACGGGCCGAAATGATGACAGCCACACCTAGCCAACCACGCACGATCATTGAAGAGCGGGCGGGGGAACTTCTGATTAAACTACCAAAGGGATTCGGCAACGGGCAGCTGCAAGGGCTCAAGTCTATTTTGGAGCAGCACCCAGGTGAAGTCAGCGTAACTCTAGAGCTGTTCGCTCAGGGCCGGTGGCAGACAGTGAAAACCAGTACTAGGGCCAGGATGACCCCGGCATTAGAACAGGCGATCGTTAATTTGACGACCGAGCAACTTACCAATTAGGAGGTGATGAGCATTGAAGCGGTGGTTAACGGCTGGTCTGATGGCCAGCATCTTGGCGACTGCCGCTTGGGCAGTCATCGGGCCGGATAGCATCTGGCAGAATACGGTGGTCGACAAGCATCGGACGACTCAAGCTCACGGCGCTCTGACGGCGTGGGATAACCTACCATTGGGGGCTAGGCAGCCGTGGATATTCGTTCACGGGTTACACCAAGAGAACGATACCATTGATGGGATGCTTCCGGAGGACGCTAGAAAGTTATTCCAACTGCCGATGACCAATTTCCAGGCGATCTATCGTGAGGATTTTCATCGCGAGCTGCTCGCCCGTGTCAAACCGTTCCTGTTCACTTACAACTCGGAGCGGGATGATGACGATATCGCCAGGGACTTGAACGCATTGATCGAAGGCAATTCGGAGTTAACTGGCGCGCGAGTTACATTAGTGTTTTTGGTGCATAGTAAGGGCGGATGTGTCACCTATAACTATGTGGTACATTACGGCAACCGGAAATTTCTGCGTGGGGTGCCATTAGGTTCGCCCCTCATCGGAACGGTGGCGGCGGAGCGCGATGAGATGGAATGGGCATCCAAAAAGTTTTACCCGCTGTTTGGAAAGAAACTGATGGCGGTGATCGAAGGCGGATTAAACTTCGATGCTCCGGGTGTGCGGTGGCTGCAACGGAATAATCCCGGTCTGATGCAGCTGCATCAGACTCTGCCGTTGGACGAGCGTTGGCGCTTGTATGCCGGTAAGATCACGCCGTCGTCCAAAAACTTCATCGCTCGCAATCTTCAATTGGCGCTGCTAGCTGACTCGGTTTTTATCGGACGGTTGGGCAACGAAGGGGATTTCTATCTGCCGCTCTGCGCCCGGTTGATAGACCAAGCCGGCGGAGGGGCCAGTGATGGATTAGTCCCTGTTGATTCCGCGCAGGCCAAGGGTTACATCAAGGGTGCGCTGACGCGGCTGGAAGAGGACTGCAACCATTACGAGCTGCTTCAAGGGAAGCAGGGCGATTTAGCTCTGCACCGGCAGATCTTGTATGACCTACTAACATTCGTCCCCGGCCAAGCGCCGGCCGAATTTAAGTTGGATGCGTGGCTACCGGTGGTTCCCATGATCGATCTACCACAGCTGGCTGAAAGTAGATTAACGGAAGCGCGAGTGGTCTGGGTTGACGGCCGCGGCCAGCTGCAGATAGCTAACCAGGGCGGGACTGATGTTAGGACTTTACCCTTGTCCGGCCAGTTCAGTTGGCCGAGTTGGGACGGAGACGACATTGTAGCCGGTCGGGAACAGATCGGTTCTAGCGATATTGTGCGGATCCAATCGGATGGTCGGATCATGCGGTTGACGACTAACGGGACCAGCACACTGCCGTATGCGGCAGATGGCCAGTTAGTCTATATCGACAATGGTCGGCTTATACTACGGGACCAAAGCGGAGCCGCCGCGATTATTGTGGCTGATCCACTTGACTTGGTCAGTCCACCGGTGATGTTCGGAGACAAGATCTATTTTGCTCATCAAACTGCCGGGAAAATCGATTTGTATTGGATCAGCACCGTGCACCGCCACGCACAGCTATCAGATGCCAAGCGGGTGATGACTGATATCATCCGTCCGATCAAGATCGGGAACTTCTTACTAGGGTTGAGCCAGACGGGCGAGATCAAGGCCGTTCTGGGCGGTTTTTTGGGATTGACGGGAATGGGCTTGCCGGCTTCCGTCAAGGCCAGCCGCAAATTGATTCCCGGTCAAGTTGAACTTGATGTTGATGACCTGACCGGCGAGTTGTACCTGGTGGCGGACGGTCAAGTCCGTTACCTCAATGGCTCAATGTTGGCGAATTATGCGCCAGACTGGGCTAAGGAGCTGACGGCGGCCACGCTCGAGAAGAGGGAGGCCACCTTAGTTATTCCACTCCTGGACGAGCTGGTCCTGGTTCTTGGGCCGGGCAGCCAATTAGATGTCAAGTGAGCAACCGGTCCTGCCGTGTAAGCAGGACCGGTTTTTTTGACTATTGCCTGGGGGAGGTGCTTTTGCTAGTATGCGGAAGTTATGGCTAACCTAGCCGAGCCTATTCTTAATCTGTTCCGCAAGTCATCCGTGCCCCAAATCTCGGTTGGGGATGTAGTTAGGGTGCACCAGAAGATCCGTGAGGGTGACAAGGAGCGGGTCCAGGTGTTTGAGGGGATCGTTATCGCTAAGCATGCGAAGACATCTCTGGACGCTACTTTTACAGTACGTAAGATAGCCTCAGGAGTTGGGGTGGAGCGGACGTATCTTCTCCATTCGCCCAATATTGTCAAAATTGAGTTCAAGCGTGGCTCAACGGTGCGTCGAGCTAAACTGTACTATTTGCGTAATCTCTCGGGCAAGGGCTTACGGATGAAGGATAAACAGACTAATAAGGTGGCCTGGGAGATCGTGTTAGGGGGCGAGGCCGAGGTTCAGACCGAGGCGACTGAGGCTGACATCGCTGAGGCTGTAGCCGCGGAGGAGGCCAAGAAGGCCATCGAGACCGAGACGGAGGGGACAACTAGCGGTACAATAGGAGAGGAAGGAGGGGCTGCCCCGGCGGAAGATAGCACTCAAACAGCCAGCAAGGTGGAAGATGAAGCAACTAACGCGGGGGGCGAATCAGACACCGCTCAACCAACCGAAGCGGGGACCGAGCCGACCGACGCTGGAGATCGAGCGGGAGATTCAGGCGACAGGGCCTAAATTGGTAGCGGGGGTAGATGAAGCCGGCCGGGGGGCGTGGGCTGGGCCAGTAGTAGCGGCAGCGGTAGTGCTGCCGGTTTTAGATAAAACTTATGGGATTAATGATTCGAAACAGCTGACTCCCGATGCTCGCGAAAAGCTATTTAAAAAGATCCATGCGCTCACCAAAAACGTGGGGGTGGGGATCGCCAGTGTGGGCGAGGTGAATCGTTTAGGCGTGGCGCAAGCTAGTTTTGTGGCGATGCAGCGGGCGGTTGATAGTTTGAGTATTCACCCAGAACATATTTTGGTTGACGGGTACAAAGTTAACTTTATCCAAGCGCCGTCAAGCGGGGTGATCGATGGAGACGCTAAATCGCTATCGATCGCGGCCGCGTCGATCATAGCCAAAGTTACTCGTGACAAGTTGATGACAGAAGCGCATAAAAAGTATCCGCGGTTCGGGTTTGCGATTCACAAGGGTTATGGGACCAGCTTGCACCGGGAGCGGATCGAGCGGCACGGCACCTGTTCGCTGCATCGGAAAAATTTCGCTCCGATCCGTCAGGTGCTAGCGCGCAGCAAAGTTCAGATCGGTATCAATGACTAATATCTCAGGGCAATGGGGGGAGGCGAAGGCCGCCGAGTATCTCCGTGGGCTAGGATATGAGATCAAGCTGATGAACTGGCGGAGCCGGTTTGGCGAAGTGGATATCGTGGCGCAGGAAGGCGGGACGGTCGTGTTCGTTGAGGTTAAAACCAGACAGCGGTATCGAGGGATGTTTGGCACGCCATTGGACGCTATTACCCCGGATAAGGTGCGGCGGCTGAGTCGGTTAGCGGCCGATTTCTCCGCCCAATATAAGCTGAGTCTGCCGATCCGACTAGATGTAGTAGCTGTGACGGCAAATGATACGCCGCGTCTGATCCGAGGGGTGGAGCCAATTGACATTAACCGATGACAGGGGTACAATACCAACTGATAGTAGGAAGAATGAAGTGGGTTGATAGTTCAACCTGCTTCGTTTTTAAATCTTGCGACTATGAATAATTCAGAACTCATGTCGGCCATCGCCCAGATCGCCGAGGAGAAAGGCATCTCGAAAGAGGCGGTTTTAGAGACAGTTGAGGCTGCTCTAGCTGCTGCCTACCGTAAAGATTTCGGGCAGAAGGAACAAGTGGTAATAGCCGAGCTTGATCCCAAGAGTGAAAAGACCCGTTTGTTTGTCGTGCATAAGATCGTCGAGGAGGTAGAGGACCCAATGAAAGAGATCGGCTTGAAAGATGCTAAAAAGATAGACAAAAAAGCCGCGGTGGGCGGGGAGATCAGAGAAGAGGTCTTCCCGCCGGCCGAGTATGGCCGAGTAGCCGCGCAGACGGCTAAACAGGTCATCCTCCAACGATTGCGCGAAGCGGAGCGGGATATTATCTTCCAAGAATACAAGGACAAAGAGGGGACATTGATCACTGGTACGGTCCAGCGGATCGAGGGAGACGTGGTGATGATCGACATCGGTAAAACGACCGGGATCTTGTTCCCATCCGAACAATCTCGCGCTGACCGCTACTACGTTGGCCAGAGAATGAAGTTCTATGTGGTTAAAGTCGACGATTCAGGCAAAGAGCCGCAGGTCCTGCTATCGCGGTCACACCCTGATATGATCCGAAGACTATTTGAGATGGAGGTGCCGGAGATCGGTGCCGACACAGTCGAGATCAAGGGAGTAGCACGCGAAGCTGGGGTCAGATCAAAAGTGGCCGTTCACTCGCTCCAAGAAGCGGTGGACCCGGTCGGTTCGTTAGTCGGCCGCCGGGGAGTCCGAGTGCAGGCCGTGATGTCGGAGATTGGCGATGAGAAGATCGATATTGTGTTGTGGAATGAAGATACTAAACAGTACATCATCAATGCTTTATCACCGGCTAAGATCAAGGAAGTGATCTTGCATGAAGCTAATCATTCGGCACTGATCAAAGTTGAACCCGACCAATTGTCACTTGCTATCGGTAAAGCGGGGCAGAACGTTCGGTTAGCCAGCAAACTAGCCGGATGGCAGATCGAGGTGGAGAAGGGACCGATGGTCGAAAGTCAGCCGGCTGCGGGGACCGAAGAAACGCCAGCGAGCCAATCAGAGGCAAGTGCGGAAACGCTTAGTGCTAGTGAGGAGCCGGTCGAAGCCAAAGAGGCTACTTCAGACAAACCAGAGGATAGTTAGATAGAATAGTAAGGGAGCTAACATATGGAGAACTACTTCCTCGACAAATTTACTACCAACGCCAAAAAAGTACTGACCAATGCGCAAAAGGTAGCGCGGGATTTAGGGAATACTCATCTCGGGACCGAGCACGTGTTGATGGCGATGTTGAACGTTCGCAGCGGGACCGCCTATGAGATCCTAAGCGGGTTTGGGATTAGCACAGAAAAGGCCGAGATGGTGTTGACTATTCTACAACGTGATGCTGAACAGCGTGCGGGCTTAACCCCATCCGCCAAGCGATTGATCGAGGGAGCTGTCCTGATCGCTGCTCAGTACGGCAGTTTCTATATTGGGACAGAGCATCTGTTATTTGCTTTGGTGCAGAACCGTTCATCAAAAGCTTACGCGATGTTGTTGGAGTTAGGGGTTGACCCGGGGGTGATCGCAACCCAAGTCGCCCACTATATGCAGGAGAATCGTGAGCGTGATCCGCGAGTGCGGGTCGGGGCAGAGGAGGAGGGCAAGAGCAGTACCCCGGCGCTGGATCAGTTCAGTGTGGATATTACCAAACTAGCCAAAGAATGTCAGATCGATCCGGTCATTGGCCGAGATAAAGAGATTGCACGAGTCATTCAGATCCTGAACCGACGGACTAAAAATAACCCAGTGTTGATCGGTGAGCCGGGGATAGGCAAGACAGCGATCGTGGAGGGTTTGGCGCTACGGATCAACGCTGGCGACGTGCCGGATAACTTGCAGAACAAACGGATAATGGCCTTGAGCCCCTCAGTGATGGTGGCGGGGACTAAATATCGTGGAGAGTTCGAGGACCGCGTGAATCAGATCGTGGAGGAGGTGAAAGCGGCTCAAGATGTGGTACTATTCGTTGATGAGCTGCATACATTGGTAGGCGCTGGCAGCGCCGAGGGAAGTCTGGACGCGGCGAATATTTTAAAGCCGGCCCTGGCTCGAGGCAATCTGCAGATGATCGGCGCCACTACTTTAGACGAGTACCGAAAACATATCGAAAAAGATGCGGCCCTGGAGAGGCGGTTCCAGCCGATCACGGTCAACGAACCAACTCCCGAGGATACGATCAAGATCATCCAAGGGGTGAGGCAGAACTACGAAACTCACCATAAAGTGTCAATTACCGATAAAGCGATCGAGGCGGCGGTTAACCTATCGGTGCGATACATTAATGACAGGTTTTTGCCGGATAAGGCTATTGATCTGATCGATGAGGCGGCTTCGATGGTCAGGATCGCTGCGGGATTAAGCGAACCGACGGTGGCGACCAAGGAGAAAGAGGAGTTGGGGAAAATAGTGTCAGCCAAAGAAGAGGCGATCGATCGTCAGGATTTCGAAGAGGCTGCTAAGCTGAGAGCCCAAGAACTGCGATTAAAAAAGAAGATAGATTCGATGCACAAAAAAACCGCCAAACAGGGGACTGACGGTTGGCCGAAGGTCGAGGCGGGGGACATCGCCAAGGTGGTAGCTCAATGGACCAATATTCCAGTTGGGCATCTAGCGGCTGAGGAGATCGAGCAGTTATCTAATTTAGAGAATGTGTTACAAGGGCGGATCATTGGTCAGGCCGAAGCGGTGGAGGCGGTGGCGTCAGCCATTAAACGTTCTCGGGTGGATATTGGTAATCCGGACCGGCCGATGGGCTCGTTTCTATTTTTGGGCCCGACTGGAGTGGGCAAGACCGAACTGGCCAAGGTATTGGCCGAGGAGGTATTTAAGGACAAAGACGCTCTGGTTAAGATCGACATGAGTGAGTTTATGGAGCGCCATGCGGTGTCTAGGCTGGTGGGGGCACCTCCTGGATATGTGGGGTATGAAGAGTCGGGCAAACTCACCGAGGCAGTCCGGCGCAAACCGTATTCGGTGGTGCTGATGGACGAGGTAGAGAAGGCTCACCCCGAAGTGATGAATATTTTGTTGCAGATCCTGGAGGATGGTTGGTTAAGCGACGCTAAGGGCCGGCGGGTCAGCTTTAAGAACACGATCGTTATCTTAACCTCGAACGTCGGGACCGATGTTTTGAACCGTCAGGCTGTAGTTGGGTTCCATCAAGGGGCTAGCGCCATGCTTGACTATGAACGGGCGCGCGAACAAGTGCTGGACGAGGTGAAGCGCAAATTCCGTCCTGAGCTTTTGAACCGATTCGATAAGATCGTAGTGTTTAAACCGCTGGGAGCTGGCGAGATCAAACAGATCGTTGAACTGCAGCTCCAGAGTTTGATGCAGCGACTGATCAAACAGAAGATCACCCTGGATGTAGTTGATCCAGCGAAGGTTTGGTTGACCGAACGCGGATTCGAGCCGGAGTTGGGAGCCAGGCCGGTCAGACGGCTGATCCAAACTATGATCGAAGATCCATTGGCTGAAGGGATTTTGAATAAAACGTTTACTAAGGGGAGTGTAGTGAAGGTGGAGCCGGATACGCAGGAATTAAAATTGAGTCCGGCTGAGAACAGCCAAGCGGCGTCGACCCGTCGACGTCCGCGGGTGAAGGTTTAAGGGATTTATCTTTTCTTTTATCAACCAGGGATTTATCTATGGCTCAGATCTTCGCAGGGATCATTATTGTTCTAGTGCTCGCCTATCTGGCCATCGCTCGGCGATCGCTATCAGTCCCGTCATCAGTGTTTATGATGACACTTTTAGGTGTGATCGTAGGGTTGTCGGTCGGGGCGCTGATCTCACTACCGCTAGCTAGGCTCGAGGGTCCTTTGGGGCAGTGGCTGCCGATCATCGTAAATATCTTTTCAGTGGCGATCGTCACGACCTTTTTTTACAATCAGCGCGAGAGTATCATGCGTTCGATCGGTCAACTATTCGACCTGATCGGGGCGGTCGTTAAGGAAGCGCGGAGCGTGAGACGTGAGAGCGGAAGACCAGAGCGAGGCGCTTTGACACACCCGATAGTGGTGGATACCAGCGTGATCATCGATGGCAGGATCCTTGATCTGGTGAAGACGGGATTCTTGGTTGGAACGCTCGTGGTCCCGCGGTTTGTGTTGGAGGAGCTGCAATCGATCGCTGACTCAGAAGAGGTCCTGCGCCGGAACAAGGGTCGGCGAGGGTTGGAGGTCCTGAATAATCTCAGACACGAACCGCATGTTAGTTTGGAGATAGTAGATGATGATTTCGCTAATGAGCCGGATGTAGACTCTAAGGTCATTCGCTTGGCCAAGTATTACCGAGGGCGGTTGATGACGGTGGACTACAATCTTAACCGAGTGGCCCAGATCCAAAATATACAGGTGCTGAATGTTAATGAACTGAATAACGCTCTGCGTCCAGTGGTCTTGCCTGGTGAACGGATGAAGTTAAGAATTCTCCAGGCGGGCAAGGACGAGGGGCAAGGCGTGGGATATTTAGAAGACGGGACCATGGTAGTGGTGGAGGGTGGGGACCGCTACATCGGTCATGAGCACGAAGTGGTAGTGACTCGAGTCTTCCAAACGGTAGCCGGCAAGATGATATTTGCTATGCCAGAGGAAAAGTACCAACAGGCTCGTAAATAACCCTCCGAAGTCTGATGCGTGGCCGCCTCTTGACTAAGAGGGGATTTTATGGTATAATCAAACGATAGCCTAAGTCTGTTCGCTAGGTGATAAAACAAACACAAAAATTTTTCGTGCGGCTCCTAGAGCGGGAACTGATGACGGTTCTGGCGGTTTTGATTGCGGGGAGTTTTGTGTGGTGGGCGAGAGCTAGTGATACGGCCAATGTAACCTTTAGTCTGACAGTAGAAAATCCTGGGGGCAGTGTTACGGTTTTAACACCAGATGGCGGTGAAAGCTGGGCGATCGGTTCCAGCCAGAATATTACCTGGGAAACTACAGGTACGGTGACTGATGTGCTGATCGAGATCCAACGGACTACTGGCGGGAGTTGGACAACCATAGTAGCTTCGACTACCAATGACGGAAGCTATCCATGGACGGTTACGCAACCAGCTACCTCTCAAGCCTCAATTAGGATTACTGAAGTCGGTGATGGGACGGTAACTGACATTAGCGATGCAGTATTCTCGATCGTGAGCAGTGGCGGCGGCGGTGGCGGCGGGGTAGTTTACCCTGCCCCGGCCATTGATAATGTTACGCCGTCTACGATCTCGAACCGAGCGCCGGTCACCTTGGATATTCGTGGTGTCAACTTTAGAGAAGGTGTGTATTTCCGGTTAGATGCTAGCGTTGACTTGTCGCAATCAACTTTTATTAACGACACAACTGCCACTGCGGTTGTCCCGGCTGGCTTAGCCGCAAGAGATTGGCATCTCTGGGTATTCAACACTGATGGTTCTAACACGATTTGGGGGACACCGATCACGATCGTCACCACTCAGTATGACGCGATTTTGCAGCAGGACTTGCCGGCGGTAATTCGATTCTATCTGCATCCGAGCGAGACTGGTCGAATTGTCTTACCATTTACCAACTACGGCAACTACACTTGGGATACCAGGCTGAAGTTGGGGACGATCGAGCCCGACGATCACAACAGCGTGCTGTACCACGCACCGACCTGGCCGACTCGCAATCGGGCGATAGGATATACGGGTGGTCCAGTAGGATACGGCAGTACTATCGAGCTGCCGTTGACGGTTCAGGCTCCTCTGCAGGCGGGGACTTACACGGATAAGTTCAAGCTCGTGCTGGATGGTGTGGCTTGGCTGACTATGACACCTATCACTGTTGAGGTGATCGTCTCTTCGGAGATTAAACCTCCGCCCACTACTGGCGGCGAGGAATTAACTTATAGTGCTAAATTTGTTGCTAAATCTCCGAACCCGCGGGTCACAGCCGGCGGTGAGGCGGAGCTGTGGGTGGAATTTGAAAATACCGGGACTGCGCCATGGCGAAGCAGCGGGCTCAACCCGGTGCGGCTGGGGACTACCCATGTACGAGATAGAGAAAGTCGGTTAGCTCATTCAACCTGGATTATTAATCGTAATCGGGTCGCGACAGCAGATGACACGATCGTTGAACCGGGCGAGATTGGTCGGTTTGCTTTTAAAGTTCAAGCTCCTACCCGCACCGGAGTTTACCGCGAATGGTTTGGGCTGGTGGCTGAATTTAAACAGTGGTTTAGCGTGAGTGCCGAAACGCGCTGGGATATTTCAGTGGTAAGGCCGACCGCGGTGCGGTCTTTGGTCCCAAGCACTGGTGGGAGCCAGTCGCCTGCACCAACTACGCCCGCTACCCAAGTGTTTCAAGATACTACAGAACAGTTGTGGCGGACGATAACCCAGGGGATAAATCAAGTACTGGGGAGTATCGGCAGCCTATTCCGGAGCTGGTTTTAATTATGCAATTGCCAAGCCATATTAATAGGTTTCTGGAGTGGTTGGAAGATGAACTTATTACCGTGTTGGCGGTAGTGATTGTGGTGAATGGGATAGTCTGGGTGAACGCCGCTGACACCAGAGATATGTTTCTTGGTTTAGCGGTCACTCCTTCTCCAGAAACAATATTTTTATATACCCCGGATGGCGGGGAGAGTTGGGAAGCGGGAACTGAGTACACTATTTCGTATATAGCAGGCAGCGGGATCGATAGTGTCAAGATCGAGTTACAACGATCAACGGGTGGTAGTTGGGAGACGATCGCCGATCCCGTGGCCGTAACCGCTAACGAAGAAGAGGGTTATGACTGGACAGTGACCAGTCCGGCCACTGTTAGCGCCAAGATACGTGTTAGCAGCACGGCTGATGCTGCTGTCTACGGCGAAAGTACTGGGGTGTTCACGATTACGGCCGAGGGTGAATCTGTATTGCCTGGAGGTGGAGGTGGAGGCGCACCCATCCCTGCAGTCGAGCAGCCCACCCAACCTTCTGTCCCGGAGGAAGGCCGGTTGAGCGCTGATGGGTGGTGGGCGCCAGAGTCATACCGGGCCAAATTACTGCGCCGTTCGTATAACGTTCAGTTAAACCCAGGGGTCGAAACGACCCTATCAGTGATAGCGCTGAATGTAGGCAACGCGGTTTGGTATAACTATGGTCGTTTCCAAACCAAATTGGGGGTAGTGGGGGATAGGCATAGCATGCTAGCTACCGCTCAATGGGAAAAGTTCGACCGAGTGGCGATTTTAGATAAGACAACCACTGGCGGTAACGAACTGCGTCCCGGGCAGTTAGGCAGATTCAATCTCACGATCAAAGCTCCGTTACAACCTGGAGTCTATACTGAAACATTCGCCCTGCTAACGGAGCATATTACTTGGTTCCCAGGTACTGAGGTAACTGTCCGGGTAACTAGCGGCCAGTCTCGAGTAGTACCTCGTTCGTCAACTTTGGCTGATCAAGTAACCCCCAGTACTGACGGTACGCCAACTACATCTCCGGCTCCTCAGCCTCGAGTAATCACGCCGAAGTCTGAATCGACCGGTTTCTTGGGCTGGTTGAGCCGAGTCTGGTCCACAGTCACTAATTTATTTACAAAATGAACAAACACTCTCGTAAAACCACACTTAAGCACACTGCCCGTCGTTGGGCCGGTGTGGCTGACTGGTTGCGTCAACGAGGGAAATGGCTAGTGCACCAACTTCCTGATTTGCTGACCAAACTCGATCGGCGTTGGATCGGCGGTAGAAAAGATAATCAAGATATCGGACAATTAATGATTTGGACGGTAGCACTAACGGTTGTTTTGATCGTGGCGGGGGCGCTAACCCAGTTTGGGGTACGTGACACGATTGCTCATTCCCAAATAAAACGAGTTAGCGCAGGCCTGGAAGCTGAAAAACAAGAATTGTTGACTCTGACTGGCCAGTTGTCAGACCGAGCTGATATAAAACAATACGTAGCGGAGGGTGACGTGATCCATCTGACTCAGCTACTGTCTCAGATCAAAGCGGATCATCAGCTGGACTTTGTGACAGCCGTGAATGCCAAGGGTGCGATCCTGGCGCGAGTGCCGGTTGAATTGGGCCGAGGTGAACAGCTGTTCCAAACTGCTTATACCGGTCGGCAGGTCGCGCAGGGTAAACCAGCGGCGGTGGTGAGCGAAGGTCGGGGGTTCCCAATGGTAGTTGCCGCTGGCTATCCTTTGAAGCGGGACGGCCGCGTGGCGGGAGGGATATTTGCCGGGTACAGCCTAGAAGATGAACATACGGTCAAATTTCATAACCGATACCTGCGCGGCAGCGGTACCCAGGTGGCTTTTTACACTCGTCGGGACGGTATGCAGGGTAGCAGTTTTAATGACATTAAGCAGCGTGAGCTAGTCTTGGCCTATTTTAGTTCTGGTTCTGATTGGGTACAGGAAGGGAAGTCAAATACTATGGTGGAGCTTAGGGGCCAGGTTTATTGGGTGGACAATCTGGTTCTTCCGGGGTTGGATAGTAAGTCGGTTAGCCCGGGTGGGGTGTTGGTCTTCGTCCCGCTATTACCGCATTGGGCGGCGGAGCTACTCTTTGTAGCGCTGGTTGTTCTGGGAATGGGATTAGGGTTGTATTGGTTAGCGAGACACCGAAAAGGCCGAGGCAAGCATGGTCGTCGTCCGCGTCTGTGGGAACTGATAGCAGGGTTGTCGCTGGTGATTGTTATAGGGTTAGCATTAGCTGTACAGCTGTATTGGGTGGATAACCAGCGAGTGGTTATTTCCGAGAAACCGTTCACGATCTACAATTCGACGCTAAGTCTATGGCCAGACCAGGATTTGGTGAGCGTGGGAGCGACCAAGCGGGTAGAGATCAGGCTGAACGCTGGAGGCGAGGCGATCAATGTTGTACAGGTCGTGTTGAACTATGACCCAAATGTTATGGCGGTGAAGGAGATCTGGACAGACAACTCATTTGTGCCAGAGGAAGCTTTCCTGGAAAAGTATATTGATAACGAGTTAGGCGAAGTGAGTATCGTAGCTGGGTTACCAGCTGGTAGTTATTCTGGAAGCAATGGGGTGGTAGCGGGATTATTGTTACAGGCACTGGCTCCAGGACAGTGCGTTTTGCGCTTTGGAGATGATACTCAGGTGTTGGCTAGTGATGGACTGGGGACCAATGTTTTGCGGACGGTGACCGACGGGAGCTATCGGGTGATGGAGGCAGCCCCAGTCGCAGGGGGTTCCAATGACGGGAACCAACCGCTGTCTATTTTTTCATCCTCACATTCCAACCCAGAGCGATGGTCGCGCGACCGAGAGATCAGCATGTCTTGGCCGACGGGCTGGGGCAGCGGACCGTTTATTTACAGCCTAGACCAAAACCCCAATGGGACGTCCGCCAATGGATTGGTGACTGACTCAAGTCAAGTTATTATCCAAGCTCCAGGAGACGGCGTCTGGTATTTTCATTTAGCCGCTCTGCGTTTTGGCAAGATTGGTCCGACCACTCACTACAAGATCAAGATCGACACAGCTCCGCCAACTGCACCGCTCATTCGAGCTAGTGCGACACAAGCGCGAGTAGGAGATGTAGTCAGATTTGAGTTTTTTGGGTATGACGCTATTAGCGGTATCGAGCCAGGGTTCTATGTACAGATAGACAAGGGGCCGCTCTTGCCATCCCTGCCTTATCTCTATGTGCCGTTCACCAGCCGGGGGGAACACACTGTCCTGGTACGAGTTTTTGATAACGCGGGTAACCTGGCTGAGACAAGCCAAACCCTCAAGATTACCAGTTAGAGACCTAGTTGTTTTTAGCTCTGGGAGCTTATTTTACTTGACAGGGGAGGGGATTTGGACTATCCTAGGAGAGGTATATTAACCTTACTTTTCGCTATGAATAAACTGTTGCAAAAAGGGGGATTGGCGGTAGCGGTATTAGCCACACTGGTGGCTCTAATGGGTTTGGGCATTCCTAGCCAATTTGTCGACGTTCATGCTCCAGCTACCGGAGACCGGTGGCGGGTGGGTCATACTTATGCCATTGAATGGTTGGGAGTGGAAGTGGCCGGCCCATACCGGATCGAGCTCCAGCGCCAACCGCGTGGTAAATGGGAAATGATCACTCGGTCAACTTACGGCTACGGCACAGATGATGGTTGGTTGGCTTATGATTGGCGTGCGACCGGCCCTGTAACTCGGCGAGCTCAGATACGGATTACTGCGCTGGATCATCCAGAGGTGGTAGGCTACAGCGGGATATTTACTATTTATCGCGACTCCCACTCGGCTCGATAAAGATCTCAGTTGATTTTAAAACGCCGCCCTCTCGGGCGGCGTTTTTTAATTCTGATCGCCTATTACACGTTGAATCTAAACAGTAATACGTCACCATCCTGGACGACGTAGGTCTTGCCTTCACTGCGAACCTTGCCGGCCGCCTTGGCGCCAGCCCAGCCGCCGCTTTGGATGAAATCGTTATAACTGACGGTTTCGGCGCGGATGAAGCCGTGTTCAAAATCGGTGTGAATCACCCCGGCGGCTTGCGGAGCGGTAGCTCCTCTTCCCACCATCCAGCCGCGAGTCTCTTTTTCCCCAGCGGTGAAGAAGGTGATCAGCCCCAGCAGTTTATAGCCGGCCCGGATGATCTGATTCAGACCTGGCTCAATTAATCCTAGACTATGCAGAAACTCGGCTCGGTCAGCCTCGGGTAATTCAGTGAGCTCGGCTTCGCTTTTGGCGTCGATGGCGATTACTTCAGAATTCTCTTTTTGAGCCAATTCGCGCAGAGGTTCAAGCAGTGCGTTATTCTGCAATTGATTTTGGTCAACATTGGCTACGTAGAGCACTGGTTTGGCAGTGAGGAGCTGGAGTTCGTGCAGGTAATCAGTCTCGGCTGGCGCAACGGCGAAAGACCGGGCTGGCTCCCCCGCCTCTAAATATTTTTTTAGGCGAATGAGAAAGTCAACCTTGGGTTGAAGTTTAGCGTCGCCCCGAGCAGCCTTCTCTTCTTGCGGAAGACGTTTCTCAAGGGTTTGAAGGTCGGCTAGAGCCAGTTCGGTGTTGATAACGGCGATATCGTCCAGAGGATCGATCTGGCCGCTCACGTGAGTAACGTTCGAGTCTGCGAACAGCCGCACTACTTGGATGGTGGCCTCGGTCTCGCGGATGTGTGACAAAAACTGGTTGCCTAAACCTTCACCCTTGGAGGCGCCGCGAACTAAGCCGGCGATATCGACAAACTCGACGGTGGCTGGGACGATTTTCTGCGAGTGTTCCAGCTCGGCCAGTTTACTTAACCGCGGGTCGGGGACCGGCACTACGCCAGTATTGGGTTCGATGGTACAGAAGGGAAAATTCGAAGCCGCCGCTTGGTTGGCGCCGAGCAGCGCATTAAACAGTGTGGATTTTCCCACGTTCGGCAGACCAACTATTCCAATCTTTAAACTCATAATCTAATTATGTCATTCTCCGGCTTGACTGGAGAATCTAGAAAATAAAATAAAAAATGTTTCTGTCCGGATCCCCGATGTCGGGGTGCTTCGTCCCCGCCTTCGCGGGGACATGCTTCCGGCTCGAGGATGACTCCGGCTAGCCGGAGTTACTTGGCTCGCTCTATATATGAGCCGTCGCGAGTGTCAACGATGATAGTGTCGCCGGTCGAGACGAACATGGGGACGCGGACAGTAAAGCCGGTCTCTAAGCGCGCGTTTTTCATTGGGTTGGTGGCCGAGTCCCCTTTCACCGCCGGTTCGGATTCAGTAACCTTGAACGGCATCTTGAATGGTAGCGAGAGACTGATGGGATTGCTATCAAAGGTTAGTAGGTCAACCTCTTGACCGTCTTTAATAAAATTGGCGGCAAAACCAACCGTGGTGGCGGGGATGACTAACTGGTCAAAGCTGGCCGTGTCCATAACTACAAAATCTCCGCCTTGGCGGTAGAGGAACTGGGCTTTTTTACGCTCTAGCTCCGCTGGGGCGAACTTTTCGTCACCATGGAAGGTGCGTTCAATATTGTTACCGGTGATCAGATTTTTCAGGGTTGTACGCAAAACAGCGCCTCCTCGGCCCATCTTGGAGTGCTGATAGCGGACGACCTCGTAGGGCGCACCCTCGAGATTAATGACCACACCGGTTTTGAGGTCGGTGATGGTTAGCATAATTAATGTAGAGTGAATGGAAGCAACGCCAGCTGACGGGCTCTTTTGAGTGCTGTGGTTAGCTCGCGCTGGTGATGGGCGCAGGCGCCGGTGCGGCGCTGGGGTTCAATCTTCATAAATCGCGAGACGAACTTACGCAGGACCCGCACGTTTTTGTAATCAATATGTTCGATACCTTCCGAGCAAAAATAACAACTTTTTTTGCTGGTCAGGAGCGAACGCAATGTTCGAGGCCGTTTAGATACGGCGCGTTTAAACTTGGGCATAGTAACTTAAAACGGGATATCTTCTATATTGATCTCATCATCACTAGGAGCCGAGGCTTCGGCGGCAGCGCCGACAGGAACACTCGGAGCTTGAGACGCTTCGCTGGCGTTGCCGCCCAGCGGCGAACGGTCTTGCAGTAGCAGATCCGAGGCGATTACTTCGGTTTTGTAGCGCTTGAGTCCGTCCTGACCTTCCCAGCTCCGCGTCTGGAGCCGGCCCTCAACGTAGGTCCGGCGGCCTTTTTTATAGATCTGACCAACGATCTCGGCCAACTTGCCCCAGGCTACAATGTCGATGTACTCAACTGCATCTTGTCTAACTCCTTGAGGGTCGTTCCAGGATCGGTTGCAGGCTACGGTGAATGAGGCCACAGTTTGGCCGTTAGCGGTGGTCCGAATCTCTGGGTCGCGGGTGAGGTTCCCGATCAGCATAACTTTGTTGATGTCACGCATAGTTAGATGAATTAAGAATTATGAATCATGAATAATGGGGGGTCTGCTGGGCAGCAGAATCATAATCATTTGTAATTTTTAATTGGCTAGCTATTCTTCTTTTAAGAGGTTGCCGAGCTTTTCGTCGAGCTCTTTCATCCGAGTAGCTTCATCTTTTTGAGGGGTAGCTGGTTTAGTGGCGGGGGCGCGGCGGGTAGTGGCCGTGGGCCGAGCGGCAGACCGAGTCGGAGTCAACTGTTCCTTGAAGGGGTCGATTAGTTTCATGTCTTCTGGTCGGATGTTCTCTTTGTTGAGAGAGATGATTAGATGGCGAATGACATCAGGCATCAGCTGGATTTCATGGTTAAAGTTGCTGATCTGGTCTGGCGGATAGGTAAATATCATGGTGGCGTAGTAGCCGTACTCATGACGGCCGATCGGGTAGGCTAGCCGCTGTTTGCCCCAGAAGCCTTGGGTGTAGATGCGCCCCTCGGTCTTGGCAATCAGAGAAGCCACCTTGGCGACCAAGTTCTGGGCGTCGGTCTCGGTCATACTAGTGGTCGCTACCAGAGTAATTTCGTAGTTGTTCATAGAGAAAAATTCCTTTCCCGTGGGGATTCCCTACTATCCAGCAGGGTGAAAAGGTTGCTGATATATGTATGGGCAGTATAGCGAAATGACCCGGAGGGGTCAAGATGCTTTTGCAACGCCTGCGCCGCGTTGCATCGGCGGCTACTTTCGTCTTGGCGAAAGTAGCCAAAGCCGTGGCCCTGTTCGCTCGGTCTATTCATTGGCAAAAGGGCTGGGCGCTCTCGGTGGTATAGACCACCTTCGCCCAGCCGCCCTTGTGCTCAATTCAGGACGACCTCGCTCCAAAGGGCCGGTAGGATAGCTGGATAGGTGGAACGGGTATAATATGGGCAGACAGGGACGAAGGGGGTGTGTCTATGGCATAGCGCCCTGTTGAGCGTGTCATCTGTTGAGTGAGACAATTATTGACTAGATTGAGACAATGGGTTGACAATTGCGAGCAACCATGCTACAATTACGAATATGAATGAGGATATAGAACAAAGGATTATTCGAGAAATGCACCGCAAGGGGTCGATCAAGACCTCCGATATTGTAGAGGCAACTGGTTTGGCGAGACAGAGCGTTCATAGAGTTCTGAAGCGTTTGGTTGATCGCGGTGATTTGGTTAAGGTGGGCGATACTAAAGGCGCCAAATATATGTCACGGGAGTTAGCGATGAAGGGCGCTGATCCCATGCGGATAAGACGCTCTTTTGCTAATCGTGATTTACATGAGGACTTAATCCTGGGGCAACTGAGAGACCAAACCACGATTTTACAAGGGGTTAAATCCAATGTTATTAAAATCGTGGAGTACGCTTTTACGGAAATGGTCAATAACGCCATTAGCCATTCTGATTCGGCAAAGGTTACTGTAGAGATGGAGTCACTCGACGGGGCGATCAGATTTGTGGTCAAGGACTACGGTATCGGCATCTTCAATAATCTAATTGAAAAGTATGGTCTCGAAGACAAATATGCGGCTATCCAGGAGCTGTTGAAAGGAAAAACGACCACTAAACCAGACAGACATACGGGAGAGGGTGTGTTTTTTACCTCCAAAGTGGCTGACACTTTTCATATAGAGAGTTCCGGGTTAAGGTTGACGGTCGATAACTCCCTTGACGATGTGTTCGTCGAGAACATTAAAGACAATAGGCGAGGTACCCGGATCGTCTTTGATATCTCCAAGGGATCTAACCGAGAACTGTCGAACATTTTTAGGAAATATACCGAGGGTGACTTGGCCTTCAGTAAGACCGAGATTAAAGTCAAATTATACAAACTGGGGATATCTTATGTGTCTCGCTCCGAGGCCAAGCGAGTAGTGCAGAACCTAGATCGGTTTAAATCGGTGGTGTTTGATTTCGCTAAAGTAGATACTGTCGGCCAAGCTTTTGCCGACGAAATCTTTCGGGTTTTTACTAATGAGCATCCCGCCATATCTATCCGGCATATAAATGCCAATGAGAATGTTGAGTTTATGATCCAGAGGGCTATCGCAGGCCGCACTCAACCAGGACTTCTTTGAATCTTTCTGTACGGTCTGAGCGGGTATAATATGGGCAGACAGGGGTGAATATTGTTAATTGAGGAAGGTTCGCCTAGTGGCCTATGGCGGTCGCCTGGAAAGCGGCTTGGGGAGTTTATCCCCTCGAGGGTTCGAATCCCTCACCTTCCGCCAGTTAATTAAGGAGACATTGGATGAACCCCAAAATTTTTGTAGCAACGAAGGCGTTTATTGTTTATAACGGCAAGGTATTGATCTTGCGGGAGGTGAACACCTATCAAGACGGGACCAACATAGGCCGATTTGATGTTCCCGGTGGGCGGCTACAACCCGGACAAAGATTTGATGAAAGTTTGTTGCGAGAAATAACGGAAGAGACCGGTCTGACTGTAAAAATCGGAAAGCCGTTTTTTGTAAATGAATGGCGACCGGTGGTGCGAGGTGAACAGTGGCAGATTGTTGGAACATTTTTCGAATGTGAAACTGATTCAGACCAAGTGGTGTTGAGCGAAGACCATGACGCGTTTGAGTGGATTGAGCCAAAAGAATATCGAAACTACAACTTGATTCCGAATTTGTTGTCGGCATTTGAGACGTATTTAACTAGGGAGGTAAAAATATGACATTTGACGAATTATTGCAGTGGGTTGATTTAGAGGATAGGAGATTGCGGGAGAGATTCAGCAATTATCCAGACGAAGAAAAACGAATTCTCGCGAGAACAGTAAAAATATCGGAGGAGCTAGGGGAGCTATGTGACGAAGTCTTGTCGTTCAACTCTATGCAGAGACAAGAAAAACTAGATGAAGATAAAGCCGAGAATCTTTCGGCAGAATTTGCGGATGTGCTAATTACGACTTTATTGTTGGCGAAAACAATGGGGGTGGATATCCCGACGGCGTTGAGAAGCAAAATGGCAAAAGTTGATAAGAGATACGAGGTAAAGGTATGAAAATTGTCATTTGCGGCAGTGTCGCTTTCATCAACGAGATGATCAAAGTTGGGCAAGAGTTGGAAAGTTTGGGACATGAAGTGAAAATGCCTCCAACGGCTGAACCAGGTGAACATGGACAGCCAATTCCAATCCTGGAGTATTACCGGCATAAAAAGGAGGCATTGAACAACCCGGGGCATTGGATTTGGAAAAGACATAATGAACCGATCCGCACTCATTTTGACAAAATAACTTGGGGAGATGCCATTCTGGTATTGAATTATGAAAAAAATGGGATGCCGGGATATGTTGGACCGAACACGCTAATGGAAATGGGTGTCGCGTTTTATCTGAATCAGCCCATTTTTCTGCTGAATCCAATTCCGGGATTGCCCCATGCGGAAGAGATGAGGGGTTTGCAGCCGATTGTGTTGAATGGAGATTTGAGTCTGATTAAAGAAGAAGTCAAAGTATGAAGATCGCGGTAGACATTGATGAAGTGTTGGGCGAGTGGATGCGGGAGTTTTTGCGTTGGTACAACCATGAGTACGGCACTAATTGGAGATACGCTGATGTGACTGACTATCGTTGGCCGGTGTTTACCGGGGACAGCTCGGGAAAGGCCATTGAGGATGTGTATAAATTCCATAAAATGGACAGCTTCCGGCATTTGCCGCTAGTGAATGGTGCCGAGGAAGCGATTACGGAGCTAGTGAAACATCATGAACTCTACGCGGTGACGGGTCGACAGAATGTAACCAGAGAGATAACTCATCAGTGGATACAACAGAATTTCCCCGGCGTGTTCAAAGGGATTGAACTGGCCAATAACTACCCCAAAGACGGCAGCGCGACTTTGGCTAAAGGTAAGATCTGCGAAGAGCTGGGTTGTGAGGTTTTAATTGATGACGATACGCGACATGTTGAATCCTTAATGAAGCATGGTATCCGAGTGATAGTTTTTAATAAACCGTGGAATATCTATCATCGGTTGCCTGATTCGATCATGCGGGCCGATAATTGGCCGGAGATTGTAGAGCATATTAACCAACTGGTGACGGTATGACCGATCTTGATTTAATTAAATCCAAAATTGACTTGGTCGATTACATCGGCCGGGTGGTGCCGCTCAAAAAAGCTGGCACCAACTGGAAGGGTGTGTGTCCATTCCATCAAGAAAAGACACCGTCGTTTATGGTCAGTCCAGAGAAAGGGATCTGGCACTGTTTTGGTTGCGCGCGGGGCGGCGACATCTTTAAATTCGTGATGGAGAAGGAGGGGGTTGAGTTCGTCGAGGCCTTGCAGATGTTGGCCGAGACAACCGGAGTGACCTTGAGTAAAGCTCCGCAGCAGAGCGGCCAACGCAAGACTTTACTAGAAATTAACGAGCTGACGGCCAAATATTTTGCTAAAGCGCTATCTGATACCGCCAGCGGGCGGCAGGCTAAGGATTATTTAGTTGGCCGTGGGCTCACCCTGAATAGTATTGCCGACTTTCGGGTCGGTTATGCGCCGAGTACCGGGCGCGCGTTAGTGGAGTTTTTGCGTCATCGTGGTTACGCTGAGGCGGATATCGAACGCGCCGGGGTAGCCACACGCAAAGGCAGGTTTTTGCAGGACAAGTTCGTCCATCGAATTATGTTCCCGCTCACAGACGCCTTGGGGCGAGTGGTAGCATTCACCGGCCGAGTGTTGGATCCCAAACAACAGCCCAAGTACTTAAATTCGCCGGAGACTCCCCTGTTCCACAAAAGCGAGACGTTGTATGGTCTGCATCTGGCTAAGATGGCTATGCAGCAGTCAGGCAGCGTGGTGCTGGTCGAGGGACAGATGGACGTGATCAGTTCGCGCCAAGCGGAAGTAGTTAATGTGGTGGGAGTGTCAGGGACGGCGTTGACCGCTGAGCAGATGAAGATCATTAGTCGGTACGCTCGTGATGTGATTTTGGCGTTGGACGCGGATGCGGCTGGTGGTGAAGCGACCAAGCGGGCTATTGCTTTAAGCGGTGAATTCGATATGAACATTAAGGTGGCGCTACTTGGCGATTACAAGGACCCCGATTCAATGATCAAGGACAATCCAGCCGCCTGGCAGCGGACCGTGCTGGAATCTGTGTCGGTCATGGATTTTTATTTCGATAAGGTTGCCAAACAATATGATGTTAGTGATTTGCAGCAAAAGAAACAGGCAACCAGGGAGTTACTAGGGATGATCGTTAAAATATCTGACCCGGTCGAAAAAGACCATTATTTGAAACGACTAGGTCGTTGGGTGGGAGTTGAGCCGCAGGTGTTGTACGACACTATCCGTCAACTACGACCCGCTCGGCCACCGGCCGCTGGCCGGCCAACCGCGAAGACAGATATTAACCCGGTTTGGGTAGAGGAACGGGTGGTGGCGCTACCTATGGTCTACCCGACACTGATGGGTGAATTCATGGACCGGGCTTCCCAAATAAAATGGGCTTCTGGACTGGCTAATACGGTTTACTCAACTATGGTAAATTGGTATACTGCCAAAGACACGGTCCAGACGGATGAACTGTTGGCCCAGCTCCCCGAGGCGGAGAGGACAGGCTTGTTGGAGATGATGCTGGTGATCGAGCAGAGTTATGCTGGTATCGATGAGGGGGCGATCCGTCACGAACTCAATTTTTATCTAGATGTTTTACAGAAACGGTCCTCGGCTGCTCGTCGCCACGAATTAGTAGAGGCGATCGCTGCGGCTGAGGCGACCCAGGACCAAGAGACGCTCAAAAGGCTGCTCGGTGAGCTTGACCAGTTAACTACGAGAAGTAATTAAGTAAATAATTTTTATGGCGCGAATCCGGTCATCGAAATCAGCGGCCAAGCGCCGTACGGCGAAGCGAGCGGTACGGCGGCCGGCCAAGAAAAGAGCGGTAGCTAAAAAGGCGGCCCAAAAAATAGCCCGGCACAGACCAGCGAAGAAAGCTGCGGTCAAGCGGTCGGCCGCCAAGAGGCGACTTAGCCGCAAAGCCAAGACAACTAAACGTAAATTGACTGCTAAAAAAGTTGTTCGCGGGAAAAAGTCTCGCAAACCGGCAGTTAAAAAACGATCTATTTCGCGGGCCAAAGCGACTGCCAAAAAACCGATTGGTCGCAAACTAAAACGAGCTGGGGCTCCGATTGCAACTGAGCCAGTTACCGAAGAAGAGATCAACGATAAGCTGATCGACCTTGATGCCGAGGAGATCGCCGCAGCTGCTGAATCCAAGCGAGTACGAGCGGTCGGCAAACTTCCGCCATCTCTGCAGATGTTCATTCAACGAGGCAAGGAACAAGGGTTTGTGACCCAACAGGAATTGGAACGAACGATGCCAGATGTCGAGAAGGATGTCGGGGCGCTAGACCTACTGTTTAAGGCGCTGCTGGAAGAAGGGGTGGAGGTCGTTGACGTGCGAGATGACTTGATCTGGTCCTCGGGGGTGTCAGAGAAGGTGAGCAAGAAAACCGAGGCGACTAAAAAGAAGATGCGGAGCAAGCTCGATATCGGCATCAGCGCCAACTTGGCTGATGACGGCATCAGCGACGACTCAGTAAGAATGTACTTGAAAGAAATAGGCCAAGTACCGCTTTTGACTGCCGCGGAAGAAGTGATGTTGGCCAAACGGGTGGAGAAGAACGATATTCTCGCTTCCAAGCAGTTGGCTGAAGCCAACTTGCGGTTAGTTGTATCCATCGCCAAAAAATATATTGGTCGAGGCTTGTCGTTACTGGATCTCATTCAAGAAGGCAATATCGGTCTAATGAAAGCAGTCGAAAAATTTGATTGGCACAAGGGCTTTAAATTCTCAACTTATGCGACTTGGTGGATTAGGCAGGCCATTACTCGGGCAATCGCCGACCAAGCTCGGACTATTCGTATCCCAGTGCATATGGTTGAGACGATGAACCGGCTGGCGCGGACCCAGCGTCAATTAGTGCAGGAGTTGGGTCGTGAACCCACGCCGGAAGAGATCGCTAATGAAATGGAGTTGGAGGTGGAAAAAGTTAATCATATTCTGAAAATCTCGCAGGAAACCGTCAGTTTGGAGAAATCTGTCGGTGATGAGGACGACTCTTTGTTGGGCGACTTTATCAAAGACGAAGACAGTCTGACGCCAGAAGAGGCCTCGGCCTATGAACTATTAAAAAAGGATGTGGGCGAGGTATTGCACCTGCTGACCCCCCGCGAGCAAAAAATCCTCAAGATGCGGTTCGGTCTGGATGGGGAGTGGGCGCACACTTTGGAAGAGGTCGGACAGGAGTTCGGGGTTACTCGTGAACGCATCCGGCAGATCGAGGCCAAAGCGCTGATGAAACTTAGAAAGTCGAAAGATTCAAAGAGATTAAAAGATTATCTGAAATAGGGGTTGACGCGAGGCGGATAGATTGTTAAAATCCAACCACCTATGAAGTTATAGGTGTACTTTGTTGTACTGTGCGCCGCCAAAAACGCACGGAGGTTTGGATTAGTGAAAAGACTATGGATAGTATTGCTGATCTGGGTGGTGATGAGTTGGGGAATGGCTGGCGTTAGCCGGGCCGACGATCAACTGGTGATGCCCCCAGATTTGCTGGACTCCATGTCAGCGGAAGATGCGTATTGGTTAGCGGTCGAGGTCAACTCGGCAGCGGCCGAATATGATGTGCCGGTGCGATTGTGCTGGGAGTTGATTCGAGCCGAATCTAGCTTCCACCACATCAACCCTGCCACCGGCGAAGTCATACGCAATAGCTGCAACGCTATTGGCATCTGCCAGATTATCCCGGATGGGATGGCTATCAAAAAGAAGTACGATATCCGTGACCGTCGGGAGAACATCCGGTGTATGGCCGAACTGATGGCTTTTGCTCTGCACGAGCGGGGGTATAGTGTGGAACGAGCGTTAGGGTGGTACAATACCGGCCAATCTTGTGAGAATGATTACGCCCGACTCGTTGCTCGGCGGTATCGGCGGTGGGCTAAACAGGATGGCGTGAAGTCGATTTAAACGGCTCTCAGTGCCGACTAGGGCTAGTTAGATGGGGTTGCCTGTCTGACTAGCCCTTTATAGTATCCGGAGTGTATAATTGCTCCGTAAGTCATCATTCCCGTGTAGCTCTCCGCCAGCTGGCGGAGGTAGAGCAATCGCCTGTGGACATGTATACCGTTTATGTTATTTATAACCAGCAGCACGACAAGATTTATATCGGTCAAACAGAAAGTCTGGCGGAGAGGTTGGTTCAACACAAAAATAAACTCCTTGGAGATAAGAGTTACACGGCTCGGTTTGATGGGGGGTGGGCGGTTATTTATACTGAACAGGTGGCTAGTAGGGTATTAGCAATACAGCGAGAGCGCCAGTTGAAAAGTTACAGAGGACGGCAGTTTGTCAGAGAATTCATTCCCGTGTAGCTCAGCGGTAGAGCAATCGCCTGTTAAGCGATGGGTCGCTGGTTCGAATCCAGCCGCGGGAGCCACATAAAAACGAGTCAAATGACCGAGGTGTCTATCTTGGTTGATTTGGCGTTTGTTTATTAAAGCCTGTAAATCTGGTAAAATAAGTCGTCATGAGCACAACTGATTTAATTAAAAAAATTGAGGAATTGCGAGGATCAAAGGTGGTAACCTATATCACTAGCGATCGCCCAGGTCCAGTCAGCGCAAAGGTTGCTATGGATGTCGTTCCAATTATTAGTCGCCAACTACGGGCAATCGGTAAAGTTGAAAAGATTGACCTGTTTTTATATAGTTCGGGTGGAGATACTTTGGTCCCGTGGCGGTTAGTGTCCATGATAAGAGAATATTGTGATCATTTTTCTGTACTGATTCCATATAAAGCTCATAGTGCAGCCACTATGATTGCTTTGGGTGCTGATGAAATCGTAATGACTGACTTATCAGAGCTTTCTCCAATTGATCCATCAACTGCTAATGTCTTTAATCCAGTAGATCCGCAAAATCCTCAAGGGCGAATCCCAATTTCAGTAGAGGATGTAATGGCTTATTTCGATTTAGTGAAGAATAAGTTTGGCATCAAGAATGATCCAGATCTAGCGGCCATGTTTGCCAAATTTACCGAGGCCAATCCACAGATTCATCCGTTAGCATTAGGGAATATTAATCGCATTCACAATCTTATTCGGATGATTGCCCGACGGCTGTTAAAAAGCCACCGAAACCCAATGGAGGAAGAAAACATCACTAAAGTGGTTGACGATTTGACTGAAAAGCTCTATTCACATCAGTACTTCATTGGCAGGAAAGAGGCGAAGGATGATATCGGCATTAAATCAGTATCAGAGGCGGGCGATGATTTGGCCAAGGCGATTACTGATCTGTATGAAAATTATGAAGTCGAGGTTGGACTGGGAATTTCTCAATGGAATCCAGAAGAAGAACTTGGCGTTGGTAATCCTCAGGGCCAAAAGGACTACACTATTGCAGTGATAGAGAGCATTTCTAACAGTCGGAAGTTTCATATAAATATGGAGTTTAAACGACAGGTGACTCCAGCTGTTCAGCAAACTCCGCAAGGTCCTATACAAATTCAACAAGAGCAGATCAGTTTTCGAGTTATTAATCAAGGGTGGAAGTAAGGTATTATGATTGTTAATTTTTTGAAGTGGATTCAAGAGTTTCTTAACAGCAATATAGGATTGGTGACTTTTGTAGTCAGCTTTTTGGTCATTTATCTTTATGCGAAACAAAAAGCTGATAAAAAACGTGATGCCGCGAGTTTGATATTACAAGAAATTAGATTCGCCGAGCAGTGCATTAGGACTTATTTAGAGAAATATCAATACCAATTGTCTGATAGGCTATTGCCAACGAATAGTTGGAATGATAATGTTCATATTTTTATTAATAATCTCGATCAAACAGAATTAGACTTGATTAATCGGTTCTATTCCAAAACCGCTTACATAGATGTTTTGATTGGTAAAATCTCTGATTTTAAAAATGCTCCTATTCAAATGGGCCAAACCGTCACACCTTCTCAATCAGTGGTAATTGGGTCTCCTCCAATGTCGGGTGGCCAGCCTGCACCGATGGTTGTACCTTTTGACCCCCTATTTAATACACAAAATACTCTTGCGAGTGTTTCTCAGAGTGTAGAACAAATCTACAATACTCCGGCAGGGGAAAAACTTAAGAGAATAGCTAAGAGAAAATGGTACCAGTTAGTTTGAGTCGGTATTTTTGAGATGTCCATTTTGTAAGATTAATCGGTTGGCGATATTTGATAATATTTCTCTTTTTTCTTCCGGCTTGCCTTCTCGGAGGATGTATTTGGCATAAAGCTTGAGGTCAACTCTTGGCAATTTTGTTTCTTCTGATGTCAGCCCAAGTATTCCTTGGGTGAATTTATGGTAGCGATCAATTTCTTCTTGGAGTTTTTCTTTCATTCCGATTTGATCCAGTTCCAACTTGTCGATTAGTCCAACAAATTGCTCAATTAGATCGGCTTCTCGGGTATATGGCTGGTTACATCCAATTCTTTTACTATCAGTGCAGTGGTAATAGATATGGCGTTTCATATCACCATTTTTAAGTCGCTTGAATTTCTCCTCGGCAGTTATTCCTGCCCCGCAAGCTCCGCAAACCATTAGTTTGGTAAAAGCGAAACACTTTTCGCCATGCCGACCATGGGCTGGTCTGGACATTCTAATCTGCACCTCATCGAACAACTCTTTGGTAATAAGCGGTTCGTGCTTGCCTTGATAGCTTTCTTTACCATAAGTATAGTCGCCATAGTAAAAGGGATTTTTTAGTATCAGGAAGATTGAACTTAAGACTACTTTCTTGCCACTTCTAGTCGTGAAGTTAGTTTCGGTATTCAGCCAATTGAAAATATCTCTGCCAGAATAGCCCTGCTTGGCCACTTTATTGAACATTTCTTTAATAAGTGGGGCCCTATCGGGATCAACTTTAATAGTATTGTCTTCCTTAATGTTTAAATATCCCAGTGGAGCTACGCCTGGTCGCCAACCCATCTCGCATTTGGTTCGCATACCTCGTTTGACATTGACGCCTTTGTTGTCGTTCTCTAGTTTGGCTTGACTACATAGAATCATTAAGAGGAACTTCTCGTTAGGGGAGTTACGGAATATCTGCCCATGGGTACGGATCTCTTGCAGCAGTCCTTGATCCATTAAATCCACTAAAGAACCAAGATCACCAGCATTTCTGCTTAAACGGTCAGGAGCCCAAGTTAGAATACCATTGAATTCTCCAGAGCGGATTCTCTGCAAAAGATCCATATAGGCAGGCCGTTGGCCAGAATCTTTGGCCGAATGACTTTCTTTGATGGTTTCTACTACTTCCACTCCATCTCTCTCGGCAGCAGCCATCATCTCCTTGATTTGGGAATCAATGGAAAGGGCTTGTCTTTCGTCCTGTTCGGATGACTTCCTGGCATATAGACAGTACTTCACGGGCTCCTCTAAAATCTCTTCTTGCGTCATATTCTTCTCCTTTTGTCCATAGGGGTATATTAAGGGTAAGGATGCCCGAAAGAGGCCTAAAGTCCAGCTATTTTCAGATTTGGAAAAAGCTTCGCAAAGGGCCATAATGGAGTTAAGGTTAAGGCATATTTTATCTACTCATAGGCCATGAAGAAGCTCAAATATCCTACAGATTTTCTCAATAAAATAATCTGCGGTGATGCCGTAGAGGTTATGAAACAGATTCCCGATGGATCTGTAGATTTGATCGTTACATCGCCGCCTTATAATTTAAAAAATTCAACTGGCAATGGAATGAAAGATGGTCGTGGTGGAAAATGGGCCAACGCTGCTTTGCAGAATGGTTACACTCATCACGATGACTGTATGCCCCATGATGAGTATGTGAAGTGGCAAAGGGACTGTCTCGCTCAAATGTTAAGGATAATTCCGGAAGAAGGGGCAATTTTTTATAACCATAAATGGAGAGTCCAAGATGGTTTGCTCCAAGACAGACAGGATATTGTTAGTGGTTTTCCGGTCAGGCAAATTATTATTTGGAAACGAAAGGGTGGGCTGAACTTTAACGCCGGGTATTTCCTACCCACTTACGAAGTAATTTACTTAATAGCCAAGTCTAAGTTTAAGTTAGCTGATAAAGCCAATGCCCAAGGTGATGTATGGGAATTTACACAAGAAATGGGGAATGACCACCCCGCTGCTTTCCCAGTCACTTTAATTAATCGTATAATTTCATCTACCAATGCCAAGATGATCCTAGATCCCTTTATGGGATCAGGTACCACGGCAATTTCAGCCATAAATTATAATCGTAATTATATTGGGATAGACCTATCGCCAGAATACTGCAAGATGGCAGAGAGAAGGATCGAGCTTCGTAAAAAACAAGTAAAATTATTAATAGAAGTATGAAAAAACCGATTATTTACACTAAACCGTTGTTGATCAAGAAGCTCAAGGAAATTTCCGAATTGGGCTGGATTCCCAATGCAAGAAAAGGCAACGCTGGCGGGATTGGGAACACCCTGGAGGATTTATTGGGGATAACAGAAAATAACTTGCCAATACCTAATGCTGCCGAGTGGGAATTAAAAACCCAACGATTAGGTACTAGCTCGTTGACAACACTGTTTCATACAGAGCCGTCACCCCGTGCGATTAAATTTGTGCCCCAAATTTTGTTACCCAAGTATGGTTGGGCCCATCAGGAAGCAGGGGAACAATATCCTAAGGGCGAAATGAGTTTTCGTCAGACCATTCATGGGCAATCGAGAAGTGACAGAGGTTTTAATGTGGTGATAGATCGTGCAGAGAAGAAAGTACTAATCTCATTTGATGCCAAGAGTGTGGATATACGCCACAAAAGATGGCTAGAGTCAGTTAAAAAGAGGGTAGGGCTTAAAGAGCTCGATCCGCAACCGTATTGGGGATTTGACGATCTTGAGCATAAGGCAGGCACGAAATTACTTAATACTTTTTATGTACAAGCAGAGACAAAGATTGAACGCAAAAAAGAATACTATCATTACACAAAAATAATGATGCTTCAGAAGTTCAGTTTCGAGGGATTTCTCAAAGCGCTTGAAGAGGGGTATATTTTAGTGGATTTTGATGCTAGAACGGGCCACAACCACGGAACAAAGTTTAGGATGCGCCAAGATGCTTTACCAATGCTGTACGAAAAAGTTACTACTATTTTGTAGAGGATATGGCAGTAGATAGCATTGCAGATAAACTGGGCAAATATCTTGCGAAGGATATCCCTATCAATAACGAGGCCGAAGTCTTATATTTTTTAATTGAGATCGGAAAAATTCTGGAACGAGATGAGAATATAAAATTTCCACTCATAAAATTTTATAGGGATTGGGCTTGTCATCCTCGTAAGGACGGAATGATTCAGGAGATGTTAGATATTGTTCAGAAGATATATCAAGACGCTAAAAACCACATGCAATCTCCACATGGATTAGGTAAACCTGTGGCTATACTAGATTTTACAAGTGGCGACCATCTTAAGAAGCAGATGAAGATGTTTTTGGCGGAATATGGTTTATCGGACGATAATTTACTGTCCGATAAGAATTGGAAGTGGTTTGCCTCGATGCTATGTAATGTCTTAGCCGAACAGCCTCTATATCCTAAGTCAGAAGGAGTGGATCATGTTGAGTTTTTGCCAGTTGTTCAGGGTGCAGTTGGAGTAAAAGTGATATTCACTGGTGTTGAGAAAGGATGGGACGATAAGGATTATGAGTATTATCAATTTCTGAACTATTTAGGCTCTCTGTCAGATGATTCATAAATGAAACATTTTGTGCCCTGGTTGCCACTGTCTCATTTGTCTCATTTTCAGGTATGGGGGATAGCGCTTAGTACTGTCGCATTTGTCGCATTTTCTCCTATGGTTCTACAACTGACCGAGCCAGGTTGTCTCATTCCTAAAATCCCCAGATTATCTCCTTGGGAATCCAATCTGAACCGACCTGTTGAGCCATTTAGGACAGTTAGCTACTTCAGCCAGTAGATTGAAAGGAGAACTAAGCTCGTAGAGCAGGTTTTTCCCTTGTAATCGGCAGTTCCGAAGTAAAAGACTCAAAAGTTGCCGTTTTTCAGGCACTTCCGAACTTTCAAATATCTCGCAAGCCCGTTTTGCCAGATTGAATACCATATTTGCCGTTAAATAAAACTCTTCGTCAGCCTGACTGTGGGTATTCATTTCAGCCAATAACTCTGACTGTCTACCTTTCCACTCTCTCAGCTTTTTGTCGTATTCTTCCTGTGTAATACTACCGTCGAGCTTGTCCACATACATTTTGGATATGCGATTTTCAAGGCGGTCATACTCAGCCTTAAGGCTATCCATACTATCACGATGGTAGTGAGATTCGCTTTGCCCGATGGCTTTGAGCTCCCTTGTTAGCCCGTCTATGGTGTCTTGGGGCAGTTGAATGGCTCTCAGGGCATCGTAGACAGGCTTCAAGAGCTCCTTCTCGGGTATCCAAGCCCTTTCGCAGAGCCCCTTATAGTTAGTGCAACTGTAGTAGATATACTTGCCCTTCTTAAGCTCTGGGGTGATTAAACATCCGCACTTGTCGCATCTTATGAGACCTCTAAAGATAAAGGGTTTAGCTTTGGATTTAAATGACTTCTTGTTGTAGCCCGCCATTATGGTTTGGCACTTATCAAATAGCCACTTGGGAATCAGTGGCTCGTATTTGTGAGGATATTCCTTACCCTTAACGACCATAACTCCGTGGTAAAAGGGATTTTTCAGATTCTTATGAACAAGACTGTTAGGGATTTGTTTCCCGTTTCTGGTCATCAACCCCGTCTTGTCTAACTCTTGTTTAATAGTTTTGACTGAATGCTGACCTGTCGCATAAAGCTCAAACATTCTTCTTATTGAATGGGCTCTTTCTGGGTCTGGGATGATTGTCTTTTTACCATCAGGCAGGTCTTGGTTGATGTAGCCGATTGGAGCCATCCCTGCCCACTCCCTATTTAATATTTTTTGACTAAGGCTACGCTTCACATTGTCGCTTAGTTGCAAAACATAGCTTCGGGCAAACATTACTCCCATATCCCAACGAAGCAGGTCGGAGCTATTAGATTGGTCGTTGAGTATCAGGTTCTCTCGGATAAAGTGGATTTCTAATCTGCCATTCTTGCGGAACTCGTCCAATGTAACTGATTCCTTAAAACTGCGCTGTAGGCGGTCTATGGTTTCTACTACTAAAGTTACGGGTTCCTTGGAGGTGCTAATCTCGTTAATAACTAACTCAAACTTTTTGCGTTGGTCTTTAGTGGAAGACTCGTCAAATTGATATTCGCTCTGGACATCTAAATTTCTGTCTTGGCACCATTGTCTTGAGCGGGCAAGTTGGGCGGGGATAGACTGTCCGTCCTGTATTTGTTCTTCTGTTGAAACTCGGGCTAAGATGACGGCTTTCATAGATTATTTTCTTTTGCAATTTGTAGGTATAAGCGGTTGACCTCTTTGTCCACATCACGCATTTTAGAATCATTCTTATAGCCAAGATGAGCTTCCTTCGATAGGTTAACAAGTGCTTTGTGCGCACTATTGTTAGGGTCATACTTGGGGATATATACAGGGGGTCGAATCTTAAAGGTCCGACTGTCTGAGGATAATAACACAAATTTTTGTGTGATAGGGGCATTTAGGATGGCACAAATGAAGTGGGCTTCGTCGATTGTGATAAAGCCTCCCTTGGCATCTTCGCAGATAGATACGGCGTGGTTCTGAAAGAGCGGATGTCTTACCCCGCCCCATTCAGTATCCACGTCGGACACGACCACAGCCTGCCATTTTGTGTTGTCTCGAAAACAGACATAATTTCTTGCAAAGCTATAAGCCCCCACCCTTGCTAAGGCGTAAAACTCCTGCTCTTTTTTGCCAATAATCTTTGCATTGTATTCTGTTTGATTCTCAAACATCTTTTTGTAGTTTACGAAATAGGTGGCGAGTAAGGGACTTTTTTCTTTTAATATTTTGAGATTCAAAGGGACACGAGTGCTAACCTCCTTATCGTATGGAAATGGAACAACATAATTGTCGTCTGTGTTGAGATGATATCTTTCAATATCGACACCCTTGATTAGGGGGTGTAGATATTCTTTCTCTACTAAAATAGTTTGCTGACCTATCTTATACTTTGACTTTTGATTTTGATAATTGTTAAGATATACCTTCCCAGTTAGGGCTTTTATCTCTAAATCGGCTTTGAACAGAAGGAGCTCCTGTGGATAGAATTCGATGCCCTCTCTACCTAAATAATAAGAGCTACCCGAGATTGAATTGAAATCTTGTATGTCAGATTTATTATTAGCATAAGTAAAAGCCGTGTTTTCATCATTGCACTGACCAAGATACCCCTCTTTTTTAATAAAGAATTCTTTTACATTCTCAAACTTAGAGTAATGATTGATTTCCTCAATCGGCTTTTTAGTGTTTTTCTTGTAAATCTCTAAGTTAATGCCTTTCTTGTAGTCAGTTTTGTTGCTTGATATAAAGTAGGTTAAAAACTTATGCTGGACAGGTTTGAAAGGATGACCCGCTCCTGTCCAATCAACAATTTTTTGGAAGTAAAATCTTGTGCCATCTGAAATATAAAAATTCCTAAAACCCTCATAAGTCTGTTGGAATAGGAGATTCTGTGGCATCAGGAAAGAAAGCACCCCGTCTTTTTTTAGCCAGTTATCAACAGCGACATTCGCAATAAGAGCACAGATATTGAGATTAATACCCCCAGTAATACCATCGCCTGAGAATAGGTGTCTTTCGATGCAGAGAGATTTCACCCTTTCTCGATAACCCTCAGGTAGGCTTTTCCAGTCAATCCAGGGCGGATTGCCGACTATCAGGTCAAATTTGCCGAGATTGGCAGTGGTAAGAAAATTCGTAACAATACGAGCCCAGATACCATTCCACTCGTTTTTCTCGAGTTCAACGAATCTGCTGGACAAGTCCTGGATATTTGAAATTATATCGTTGTTAATGTCTGCCTTGTTTACTAAAGCAACTATCTTATTAAAAACCGCCTTTTCATCTAATGCTTTGATATCTTGTTCGATTGCAGTCATTGTCCTTGAAAATAGACCAGAATCAGCCACTGCACTTTTGGGTAAGGTAACGTCGAGGTATCCTTTAAGGGTTTTGATTTTGTAGTTTAAGCAATCAACACCTGAGACCTTGGTTTCTTCTGGAACATATGAAGAATCGCCCAGGTAAACTGGGATTTCTATGTCTCCATCGTCAGTAATCAAATGAGCGATATTGATAAAGTAGTTTATTCTACAAGTCAGCACTGCTAACGGGTTCAGGTCAATTGCCTTAACACGATTCAATATGCTCTTTAAGCGATTCTCTTTGCTGTTATCAGATGCTTCTTCGTTGATAATTTTCTCAATCAGAACAGTTATAAATGTTCCAGACCCAGCACAAGGGTCTAATCCTCTCCAATTTGGCTTATTATCCAACATTTCGATTGTCTCTGTAACAAGGTGGTCGGCAAGCCAAGCTGGTGTATAGAATTCACCTAAGCTATGCCTAACTTTTAATGGGATTATTTGCTCGTATAGTTCTTTAAATAAATCTTGAGCACGGGTCTCTTCCTGAGATAAAATCTTGTCTTCATATTTTGTAAGAGTATGAAAGGTTTCCTTAACTATTTCATAAATGTCGTCGCTCCATTGACCAGGTGATGCATACCAAGAGAAAAAGTCTCCCTCAAGGAGATTAGTGATACCCAGAGACCTAAAGACAGCTCCATCTTCAAGTGCCTCCATTTGCTTCTGAATGACGGAACTGTTGCTGACAGCCAGCTCGTTGAATTGGATGATATTTTTCTTGAACTTAATTTTACTTGTAACCTTATAGGCAATTATTTTGATAATTATTGCATAAGCCGTTTGTAGAGAATATAGGGCTAAATATTCCTCTGCATTGGTTTTGATTTTGATACCCAAACTCCTCCCCAGTGCATGTCTTCTTTCTTCAATAGCCAATTGTTTAGACTTGTCGTTATGTGCAAGTCTAAACAATTCTCGCCACTCTTCAAAGAGCATCAGAGTTTTGCCAGTAGCTTTATTGTTAAGGGTGTCAAAAAGAATTTTTGCCAACCTTTTTGATAGAGAGCAATCAAGAGGTTCACAAAAATCTTTGACAAGGTTTTTTGAGTTAAGGGCTACTAAGTCAAGGATTAGTATCGACCTAATTATTCTGTCCAAATATCTATCCGAGATATCTCCCCAAGCTTCCTCATAAATTTTACCGTGTTCACATCTTATAAACTTTAAAATAATCCCGTCTGTAACAAGACCAAGATAGTCGTTCTGATTTTTTGCATATAAACCAGAAAGATAGTCAGTTAATTGTTGGTCCGCACTATCCTTATGTGCTTTTGTTTTTAGTTTACTCGGGTGCTTGAATTCAATAATGAATCCACCATACTTGCTGTCTATCCTTCCTTTGGTTATGTGCCGTTCAGTATTGACCAACTTTTCCTTCTGGGGATAGTATTTAATTCCTAAGTGGTCAGACAAAAAGGCAAATAAGTTGATTTCAAAAACACTTACAACAGTAGCTTCATTTTCTGCCGTCTCTGAGCCTCGGCGTATAGACAAAGCCAAGTCGACAAGCTTTTCTCTGTATTCAGTAGTGTCTAAAAAACTAAGGTTTTTGCTTTCCATAAGTGTTCTGATGCAAGAATTGGCTAAAAGTTTTTTTGTCGATTCTATATTCTTTGCCGAATTTATAGACCTTTAACTTGCCAGCTTTTATATAGCGGTAAATCGTCATTATGTTGACCTGCAGTTTCTCGGCTAACTCCTGGGCTGTATAGAAATCTTTTTCCATAGTAATCCTCATTACGTTAGTATTATACTTTACAATGCTTTACATCTCAAATCTGGGTTTGTAAGGTTGAAATTCATCAATCTGAGCAATGACTTGCTTAACCCAGCCGTCATATTGGGCGGGGGATTTGTTGAGGTTTTTTAGCTCTTTTACGATTCGAGTCCAAGTGCGAGGGTTGGCTCTGTTGTTTAGCATTTGTCGTAATTCTCTTATGCCTGTTGCGTCTTTAGCCAAGAGATATAAGCCCGTAAGAAAGATGGCTTGTTTGTGTTTGATTTTAGGGTGGTTAATCAGGATGGTATTAAGAATTTGCTTGGGCTTAATGTCGCTGGTAAAGATAAATAAGTTGTGGTTGGCTATGAGCTCTTGCCAGTAGTAGCTCACTACCTTTTGCGAGGTGCCGCTACAGAAAACATCTTTAAATGTGGGATTCTTGGGGTATCCGAGTTTCTGGAGTAAAGAATTGAGTTTACGCCTGTCAGCAATGCGTATTTCCACTCTAAGAATTTCAAGTTTTTGTTCTTGGGCTTGTTCAAATAAAGAGCGTTGAATATAGTTTTGGTCTTTGTCTATGGAACGGTTTTTGGTCTTCTGGATGTCTTGGATTTTGTCATAAAAGACAAGGGAATTCGAGGTGGCATAGTATTGCAGGGATTGCCCATCGTTCTGAAACCCGTGCCGTGTAATATCCAGTTTTTTAGATATGTTTACCTTCATTAGCTCTTTGATTACGAAGCTTGGGGTGTAGCCATCCTCAAGTTCAATATTTTTGGAGTAGTGGACTGCGGATACCTGTGCAGTGGCTAACAGGGGTTTTAGTATGTTAACCCCAATATCCCTAAGACTGTTGGTTAGTCTTTCAAGCACGGCATCAAAGTCGCTATCGGTCAGTTCTTCCAGATTGTTGCCGTATAGCAGTTTAGGGGCTGAAAACTGGATAGTTAGCTCCTGTGCTATCTGACCATCTTTTGTCCATCTTTTCGTAAGGGTTAGGCAGGGTCTGTAGTGATGCAACCGTCTTTCTTCGGCAGTCGGGTTGTTTGTGATTTTGCTTATGGGTTTTTCATACTTAGTGAAATCATCAGCATTTTTGCTGAATTTATCGGGTTTTGAGATGTAATATTGCCCCTTAGGAATTTTTAGGACGATTGTGTCTATCATTGCGTTTATATTTTTGGGGATTATTACGCTGGTCTACTTTAAAGAGAATTGCCATAAATTGGACGAGTTTACCCCAGTCCTCTTGAGAGAGATTTTTCAGGGTCGGATTACCGAGGCTGGATTGTTGGTTGTTTGCAGACATAAAAATAACCTCTGTTTTGAGGTTACAAAATGCTGTGTTTGCAGAACTCTGCGAGGTAGTCTGCAGACTATTCGAGGTATTTTTTGTTGAGCTGGAGCGTAGTTTTTTTCATAATTACAAAATCCCTAATCCTGGTTTGCTTGGCTATCTCCTCGTTGAGGTCATAGGTGGCATTGTAGAGCTTCTTCCAATGCTTGCGAGGGTTATACTCAATGCTCTTGCCAAAGAGTTTTTCCCAAAGTTCATCGACATCCCAGACTTTTGTGGGGGCTTTGAATACTGCTTTGAGTAGATAGTGGGGGTTGCTGTCGAGAGTTTTAGAGATGATAGCTCTGTGAACCTGAAATACCAACTCGCTTGTTTTGGGGTTGAAGGCGGTTGGGCATTTTGTCAGCACTTTGGTTGGCTGGTTTTCTTCTTGGAGAGTTTTGTTTTTTAGCGTAACCCTGACCTTATAAGTCATTGTTTCCTTCTCGGGAGGGACATCCCAGTCCGTTACCCAGATTGCATTAACATCAAAATATCCCTGCTTTTCCAAGGCAATCAGGGTATGTATGAACAGACCCTGTCTCTCTGCCAAGATATAACTTGGGAATGGATTGGGGGTATTTTGACCAGGGTTTTGCACCACAAAGGTGTTGCCAAGGTCTCTGCTCTCCATTTTGAGCTCCCGTAACATCCGCTCCTTTTGTCTATCGAATTTGTAGTAATTATCTTTTTCTACAGCCAGGTTATCAGATATAAATGCTTCAATGTAAGATGTCAGAAAACTATCCAGCCTATCCTGGGTTTTCTTGCTGAGTATAGTTGGGAACTCAAACCACTCTGCCAACTTGTATTTTTCGGATATCATTCCTATCGCTATAAAGTCTTGATAGGTAAACTCATTTTTCTTCAGGGCTTCTATCGAGTTTGCTATTCCTTCGCTAACACCATCTTCAATGTGCTGGCTCCACTCATCATCATTGGTGTAGGTGTAATATCCTTTAGAGTTGAAAGAGAGACCATCTATCTCGATACCCATATTTTTCATATGGAGGCTTAGTAATGCCAAGCACACGCCCAAGGTCGAGAAGTCGGGAGCAGCGAGGTCTTCAAATCCTATGGGGTTTTTGGTGGTCAACCTGTGCGCATTAGCATACTTCCAGAGTCCATATAGGATTTTCTCTGGCAGATAGGGGCACTGCTTCAATTTTTGGGGGTTGGACGCTTGCTTCATACTCTCTTTACTTTAGTTTACAACAGTATGATAGTCGACCTATGATGTAGGGGATGTATAAGCGAAGAAGACAGCCAGCACTAAAACTGAGGCAATCACTTGCCTCTGTAGCTCAATGGACAGAGCAACTGTCTTCTGAACAGTAGGTTGAGGGTTCAAATCCCTCCAGAGACACCAAGGGCAATGACGGCACTTTCTGATTGTGCTTTTTCTGCTTGTCCTGCTACGATGTAGGCATGACGATGAAGACTACCAAGCTACCCCCGAAGGCACTCAAAGCAGTTGATGTGGGGCGGTATTTTATACATCTCTCCAATGAGGCAGGGAAGCCAATAACCAACAAAAAGCTACAAAAGCTGGTCTATTACTCTCAGGCTTGGTCATTGGTGCTTAACGATAAAAAGCTCTTTGGTGAGCCTATTGAAGCGTGGGTTCACGGACCTGCTGTGCGAAGCCTGTATGTTCAATACAAGCCATTTGGCTTTGGTCCAATACGGGAAACGATAAGCGTTCAGGATGTCAAAAAAATATCTGGCAAGGTCAAGAAACTCCTTGATGACATCTGGCAGGTTTATGGCAAGTTAGATGCCAGTTATCTTGAAATGCTGACCCATTCTGAACAGCCTTGGCTGACTGCTCGGGATGGACTACAGGGGCACGAGAACTCTGAGAAGGAAATATCTTTAGACAGTATGAAGAGCTTCTATACCGACAAGCTCCAAAAGTCTAAAGGTAGAAAATGACAGATATTCCCAAAGGTGTAGTTCAGCCCTCTGAAGAGGGGGGTATAGAGATAACCCAATCGGTTGCTGAACTGCCCGAGGAAAGCGAAGCTCCAGAGGCGAGCCCTTATTTGATTTCTTTTGCGAAGTATAACGAGAGAGAGTGCCAGATTGCTGATTTGCAGGGGAATATGGGTAAAAAGGCGTTGTTAATACTAAAGGCAATAGGCACTAAGATAAAGTGCATTGCAGACTTTGCTACTCATAATGTTGAAAGGCGTCCCATAAGGCGGGAGGGGGACTATTTGAAACTGTATAGGGGTCTCAGTGATGATATTGACCTTCACGAAGCCAACCTACAAAGCACGGGTAGGATTTTCTATTTTGATGTGGAGCCAGACAGGTTGCTCTATGTGGTCGCAATTACCAATCGCCATTTTGAGACGGGCAAGGTTAGGCGGTAGCCAGCCCCCGTTCCAATAACGGCAGGATGCCCGAATACCCCAATTCCTGTTTGATAACCTTCCAGTCAACTGTTCTAAACTTGTCCAATAGGGGGAGCCAACCAGTGCGCGAGCAAAGCGACCCAGATGCGTTAAATCAGTCCAGTAGCCCAAAACCCCTTCCCGGAGGGCTGTTTTGTGCTACTATCTAAGTGTTCACCCACAACTTAAAAATCCGAAGGATTTCTCTATTTTGGAAGAGATTCGTCATGGGTAAAGGCGGGCAGATGCTCGAATAACTGACAAAGAAATAGCTAAGTTCCAGCAGATTTACGAGAAGGAGTTTGGAGTCAAAATCAGCAAGAAGGACGCCCTGGAACAGGGCACTAAGCTGTTGGTTTTAATGAAAGCCATTTGCCAGCCCATTCCATCACGAGGCCACGAAGATAGTCCAAAGTCCAGCCCAAGACAGTAGCCCTTGCCACTGTCTCATTTGTCTCATTTCCTCCTAAGGTTCTATAACTGACCCAGATGCGTTCGGGCCCATCCAAAACCTCCGAATTATCTCCTTTGGTGGGGGTTCTGAACCCAGCTGTTGAGCCAAACAAAAACGAGTCAAATGACCGACCCCCTAAGGGACGGGCATTTGGCGGTTCTCAGAAAAAGTCGCTTCCAGTTGACTTAAGAGGTAATTTATGATATAATAAACAAGCTTTTAAAAACCAAAATAAAATGGCCGAGAAATCACTTGAGTCCCCTCTGGAAGAAGAAGTCATCAAACGCTTCAAGCTGTTTAGGGATTTGCGTGATAATGAGGAAGACGAGAGAATATTGAATCTGGTGGAAGAGGGGTTGCGGGAAGAGGCATTGCGAGCTGTCGCGGAGATGATACCCGCGGGCCAGGCTGAGTCAGTCAAAAAGAAACTAGCTCAGGCAACTACAGCGGATGAAGCCATGGGAGTACTGGCTAGTTTTGCGCAGGACGATTTGACTCGTTGGCAATTGAGAAATCGACTGATGGCTTATCTGGACAACCTATTAGTGAAAAGTAAAGCAATGTAATGGTAGAACGATTCGGGGGATATACTCAGGAGCCTATGCCCGACGATGAACAGTCCGGGCTTGGGCACGAACACGGGAAAAGTTTCCTCCTGGATACACTTGCCGAAGAGCAGGTGGAGAGTCTTCTCGCGGATAAGCACTTGTCGAAAGAGGGCAAAGAGTTTGCCCGAGATTTTTGTGCCAAGGTAATGGAGCAAGTGCCCGAAGAGGCAAGCTTGTCTGAGATTAGAGAAATTTTCGCGCAAGTTACAGACACCTTTCCGCAAGAAGGGCGAGAGGGCAAGCTCTACAATCTGCTAGAAAAGTCGATCGAATTTCGTTTGCGCAATCTCGAGGAGGCTAAGGATGTGGCAGGGCTGCAATCATTGAACTCGCCACTGCTAGCAATGGTGGGCGAAATCAAGGAGCGCTATGCCAGTCTTCCGGATCAACCTGCAAACAACTCCATTATTACATCGGTGGTGAGCGCTAAGCGATTTCTATCGAGGATGGCGGAGGAGGTGCCGGAGCGCAACCTGTCTTTTCCCGATCCGACAGTGTCGGGAATATTCAAGGCCTTTCTTGAGGAGAAGTTTTCGATTCGGTTGCGGGAAGAATTGGCAACTAATCCTGAAGCAAGCCTAAAAAAACTAATGCAGTCGGTCGAGGCACGCATGAATCCGGAAGCGCTGACAGGCGAGTTTGCCGACTTTCTTAAGCAGGTGCCTTCAGTGAGGGCGGTAGAGCAAGCAGTACAAGATATAGTGACGGAACAGTCTCCTGCCGAGCGGTCGACCGAACGCAGGAGGAGAGGATGGCTCGGCGATGCGGTGAAAAAGTTGAGGTTAGGCGTAACTAAGACGGCTGTATTAGGTACTTTGCTCATAGGGATGGCCGCAGGTAGTCCGGGGGTTGAGCCGCAGGGACGCATGGTTGGGGACCAGGACGTAGCAAAAATTACTTTTACCCTGCCGGAGTGGACATCAACAGTAGAGTCAGCTCCAATTTACGAAGCTGGGGTAGTAAAAAATGAAAAAGATTTAGCGGTCGAAGTCGACCGCAGAGTCAATGAGGCTGCTGAGTTACTAGGTGAACCTTACGCCAGCCATATAAAGCAGTTTCTGGAAGACTCTAAGTGTTCTGTGGAGATTCTCCCAGAGGGCGATGCTTGGGGGGATCTTATTACACCCGATGATCCCGAGATTGAACTGCCCGATGGACACTTCATTATGCGTGTTAACGCTCAAGCTTTCAGCTCTCCAGAACGACTCGCGTCAGTGGTATTGCATGAAACGACTCACTGGCGTAATCATGAAGTTTTCGACCAAATGCTTCATAGTGACGACTCTCAGATGAGCCTCTCAGAAAATTGGGAGCACTCGGTTTTAGTACATACTGCTGATGAAATGGCATCGTATGCGACTCAAATCCGGTGGTCGGATGAGCATCCGGAATTCGCTATCGGAATTGATGATTTACCTCAAAGTATCGTCGATGGTTACCGAGAATCGGACGAAGCCTTTGCCAGAGCAATTATGCTCAGCTATGGATTTTCCAGTAGATGCGTCATTAGCCATGAAAAAGCTCCGGAGAAAGTCGTACCTATTTATAGGTCCCTTGCTACAATTCGATAATCGATCCCGACCAGTCATACAATTGCGAGCTACAGCTAGCCTAAATCCCTAGCCTCTGCCACTGTCGCATTTGTCGCATTTTCTCCTATGGGTTCTTCAACTGACCCAGATGCGTTCGGGCCCATCCAAAACCTCCGAATTATCTCCTTTGGAGTGGGTACTGAACCGAGCTGTTGAGCCAACTAGGACGATTAGTTATTTCAGCGGTGGGTGCAGCCGGCCCAACAGCAGGGGCGGCGCATACCGGATTTAAGCTTCGACAGCGTTTTTTCGATTCTGATGCCTCTGGTCTCAGATTTTTTGCCCGAGGTCACCCAACAGATCCATTCGTTGCGAGCCAACGGGGTAATGTCCTCCCAGGCGGCTAACGCCGCCGGGGCAGAGATGAGGGCTTGGCGTAAATCGGGCGGCAGCTTGTGAACTACGCCATCGGCAACTTCCGGTTTGGTCATAGATTTATACTATCGCAAGTAGAGTACCGTGTGTCTAATTTGCATAGATGAAGATACTTGGTGCTAAAATACCCGTATGCCACAAGGATTTTGGGGAAAATTGAAGCGGCCGATTTTGGCGCTAGCGCCGATGGCGGATGTGACTGACGCGGCTTCTCGGCGGATTATTGCCAAATACGGCAAGCCGGATGTGATGTGGACCGAGTTTGTTTCGTGTGACGGATTGTGTTCGGCGAAGGGGCGGAAGGCGTTGTTGGTGGACCTAAAATATAGCGAGGCCGAGCGGCCGATAGTGGCGCAGATTTTTGGGAGTACTCCAGCGCATTTTTATGAATGTGCTAGATTACTGAAAAAACTAAAGTTTGATGGGATTGATATCAATATGGGCTGTCCTGACCGCAAGGTAGAAAAACAAGGCGGTGGGGCCAAGTTGATGTTAAATCCCCAGTTAGCCCAAGAAATTATCCGCGAGACCAAGCGCGGGGCCGGGGGTCTGCCGGTGTCGGTCAAAACCCGCATCGGCTATAACCAGCGCGATGTTGCCAAATGGATAGGGACGTTGATCGAGGCCGAGCCGGCGGCGATCACTATTCACGCTCGGACGCGTAAGGAAATGTCGAAAGTGCCGGCGGACTGGCAGGCGATCGCCGAAGTGGTGAGGTTGGTGCGGGCGTCGGGCAAAGACATTCTGGTCATCGGTAATGGGGATGTGAAGAATTTGGCTGACGCCAAGCGGAGGGCGAAGGAATCCGGGGCTGACGGGGTGATGATCGGTCGGGGGATATTCGGCAACCCCTGGTTGTTTAGTCGATCAAAAAAACGGATAACACTGGCAGATAAACTAGCCGTGCTGGCAGAACACGCCAGATTATTTGAGCGGCTGACGCCCAAAAAGAACTTTTCCGTTATGAAAAAACACTTCAAGGCCTATGTATCCGGTTTTGAGGGTGCAGCCGAGTTAAGAGCCCGATTGATGGCGGCGAATAGTGCCGTGGAGGTGGCCAAATTGGTACGAAGTGTCGGCCCGGCCCGCCGACATGGAGGACTTTAGGGACTTATCCACACTTTCTTGTATTTACTTTTGACGCAAAAGTCCAATAATTAATTTGATATCATTAATCATTGGGGAGCTCCAATGCCAGCAAAGAAGAAGAAGAAGAAAGCAAAGAAGTAGTCTTTATTTGCAATGATAATGAGCGGGGTCTCTAGGTTCGTCTGGCGGTCCCGCTTTTTGATACCGGCCCAGGCAGTGGTAAAATATGGCTAGGGTCGAGAGACTATAACAGTTTTATCAAGGGCATTATTCATTATGAAGTGGTTAATCTTTATTCTGGTGGTGATCGGGGCCTTGAACTGGGGATTGTACGGCTTCTTCGGTTTTGATCTGGTTGCCGCCTTGTTCGGCGCTACCGGTATTCTGTCCCGGGTCATCTATGACTTGGTTGGTTTAGCCGGTCTGTACATGCTGTTCACTTATGGCATGTGGATGGGTAAGAAGTAGTCTTTTTATCGACCGATAAAATAAAGGCACCCCGCCTGCGGCGGGGTGCCTTTGCAGAATGATATACTGATGACCGATGGCTACTGAACGTCTACATAAGTTTCTGGCTCGGGCGGGGATAGCAAGCCGACGATTAGCCGAGGATATGATCCGACATGGCCGTGTCAATGTGAACGGAGTGGAAGCGACTCTGGGCATGTCGATAAACCCTGACATTGACAAGGTAACTTGTGACGGCAAATCTGTGGAGCAGGCGGAGGCCGTTATTTACGCTTTCAATAAGCCGGTTGGGGTTACATCTACGGTCCGGGATCGATATGCGGCAAAAACAGTGGCAGAGTTCTTCCCTAAGAACCAACGGGTTTATCCCGCAGGACGGCTCGATAAGAATAGCTCTGGGTTATTGCTGATTACTAACGACGGCGAGTTGGCGAACCAGCTGATGCATCCCAGATACAGCCACGAGAAGGAGTATGTGGTGGAGCTGAGCGGGGTTAGTTCCGATAACATTAAGAAGTTTACCCATCGATTTCGCTTGGATGGCGCGCAGACTCAGCCGATGAGGGTTGCTAAGATCAAACGAGTGATGGTTGGCCGGTGGTTAGTGAACTTGGTTTTGAAAGAGGGGAAAAAGCGGCAGATCAGACGTGTTGCAAACCTTCTAGGCTATACTGTGGAGCAGTTGGCTCGAGTGCGAGTGGGTAAGTTGCGGTTAGGCGATCTCCGGCCGGGTGAGTGGAGAATTGTTAAGCGGGAAGATATAATCTAGACGGGTCCGTAGCTCAGTGGTAGAGCAGTCCCCTCATAAGGGATGGGTCGTAGGTTCGATCCCTACCGGACCCACCAACAGATCAGAATGTCAGAATTCACACAAGACGGGCTAACTTGGTCTATGTCTGGTATTGCGGACGGCAATATGTCTTTCTTGTGGGGTAGTCACGACGAAGTACTTGAGAGCCGGAATAAGTTTTTAGAATCGGTCGGGCTGAGTTTGGATGACTGTGTAGCAGTGCGGATCCAAGATGGTGATAAAATCGCTTTAGTGGGTCAGGATGATCTAGCGAAGGGCGCGAGAGAGATTGACACGGCAATTCGGGCCGATGCGATGCTCACCGACAGAAATGGTTTAGGTTTGTTCTTGGTGGTCGCCGACTGCCTTCCGATTATTTATTGGGACTCGGCTAGGCGGGTATTGGGCTTGGCCCATCTAAGTTGGAAGACGAGCATGTTGGGTCTGGCGGGAAAAGTTGTGGCTCAGATGCAGCAGCAGTTTGATTGTAAGCCGGAAAATATACAGGTATTCATTGGCCCAGGAGCGAAACCAGAGTCCTATACTTTCTCTGACGCGATCCAAAGGGGTTTAAAGGAGTGGCAACCGTTCATCAGACAATTATCTGATGGGCAGACGGCGATAGATCTATTTGGTTATAACCAATTTATTTTGACGAAGTATGGGATACCAGAATCAAATATCGTTGTAAGCCAAGTAGATACAATCGGGGATGAGAGATTTTTTTCTCACTATCGTGCCGAAACCAAGCAACGGGGGGATAATGGCCGCAACGCTGTCGTGGTTATGATGAAGTAGAATAGGACGCCAACGCACGAACCCATGCTGCGCAGGGTTCTCGTCCATACCCCCAAAATTAAAATAGCCCCTAGGGGGCGATTTTAATTTGGATGCGGGGGTGGGATTCGAACCCACGACCTGAAGGTTATGAGCCTTCCGAGCTACCACTGCTCTACCCCGCGGGTAGATATTAGCAGGTGATAGGTGATTTGTCTATCCAAAGAAGTAGCGCCACCACTTCTGTGGGTTGTTGGGGACGAGGGATCCATTCGTGTCGGGCTGTTCTTTGATGTTACCCTCTTGAAATCTGGCGGTGTCGTCATCTGGGATTATCAGAACGATCTCGCCGGGTTTTTGATAGTTGAGTTTAGCGCGCGCTTCCTTGTCTTTGAATGACTCTGTTTGGCGATAAGCGATCAGATTTTGCAGATAATTATTCTGCAGCTTCAGCTCAGCGTTCTCATCCCGCAGCCGGATCAGTTCTTTGTTGATCTGGTAGTTCTGCCACAGGGCTTGGATAGTGGAGACTATCATATAGACCGCTATCACCACCCCAATGGTCATGATCATGCGGACTCGCAGTTCGCGACCCTGAAGGAGTTGGATTTTTGGGAGTTTGCCCGACATAGCAACATAAGTGTAACAAAAAGATACATCCTATCTGGTCTTGAGCTACAATTAGAATATGGAACTAGAGGATACGCATTTTAAGCCAGAAGGGGGGCCGGCTAATGTGGGGGGCTATGAGGGAGAGACTGAAGCCCAACGCAAGCTACGGCTGCACCCCGAAGAGGCCATCTTGGAGCAGACGATCGAGACATTGTGGGAGAAACTAGGGGCTGACGGCGTGGAGATGTTATTTAGAGTCCACAACTACGATCCGGACAATCCCCAACAGCGGGACGAAGATAGGATCTACCGTGCTCTCCATGAAAGATTGGCCAAGGACCAGACTCAGCGCAAGAACAAGAAGCAGTAGCGGTAATGGTAGCCAGGCAATATTGCAACTAACCCGTCAATGGACAGGTTAGCCTTAAGTTCTATTTTGGTGCCAGCGACAGGATTCGCACCTGTGACCAACGGCTTATGAGTCCGCTGCTCTACTGCTGAGCTACGCTGGCTCGTCGCAACAGCTTCGCGTGACGCACGAACAGGATGAACCTGTTCGGCTTTTGTCGCTCAGCGTTGCTCCTCTCCCCAACCTGTTCGCTTCGCTAGACCAGGTCGGGGACCCCCCACGGGATAAAACTGCAACTTTAGTATAGTAGAGTTGGACAAATGAAAAAACAAGACCTGTCACAATTGGCGCGTCTAGGACTGAGTAGTGCTGGCGTGAGGCGGGGCGAAGTGTTAGTGCTGGCCGTCTCGGGCGGACCAGATTCAATGGCGCTTCTGGAAGTGATGCGTAAGCTGGCCCCATCAGTTGGTTGGCGGCTGCAGATTGTCCACGTTAACCACGGTCTGCGTCCCGCATCGAAGCGGGAGGCTAAACTGGTGCAGGCTTACTGTGCAAAGTATAAGCTCGCATGCTCAGTCGAAACGCTCCGCTGGCCAGCCAGGCTGCGTCAGGCTAAGACGCGGGTCGAGGAGACGGCGCGGGAGTTGAGATATCAAGTTTTACGTAAGATGATTAGCCAACTGGGGGCCAGATGGATAGTTACCGCGCACAACGCGGACGATCAGGTTGAAACGGTGGTCTTTAATTTTCTGCGGGGTAGCGGGGTGAGAGGCCTCGGCGGGATGCGAACAGTGTCTGGTGACGTGATCCGGCCATGGTTAACCGTACCGAAGACCGCCTTGCTGAAATACGTGAAACAGCATCGTGTACCATTCGCGGTTGACGAAACTAACCTTCAGCCACGGTTTACGCGGAATCGGATCCGTCACCAACTACTACCGATTCTGCGATCGTATAATCCAAAAGTTGATGAGATCCTCCTCCAAAATAGCGGTCTGTTCCAGCAAGCTGATTGGGTGTTGCGAGATCTGGCACGGCAATATATGAACTTGATAGGAACGGTAAAGAGTGATAAGGTGAACATCTCGATTTCGCGGCTGCGAGAACTAGTGCCGCTGATGCAGATGGAGGTGGTTAAGGTGGCGATCGAGAAGGTGGCTGGGCCGGCATACAACTGGCGGGGGAGTCATTTCCAAGAGGTAATGAAGCTGCTGGCTGGGCCGGGGACTCAAGGTGAAAAGAGGCTGCCGGGTAAATTGTTGGTGGCCAGAAGCCGTGATACGATAACCATTAGTCGAGGATAGGAGTATGAGATCCAATTTTGTCAGAATAGTGGGGTACGCCCTGGTCGTGTTGGTGGTGATGGCCCTACTTTATAGTTTGTTTGGTTACAGTGGGACTGCACCGCAGTGGGTGCCAATTTCTGATGTGGCAAGATTGATCGATGCTGGCAAGGTGGACAAACTTGAGATCAAAGGCAGTGAGATAACGGTCATTACGACCGATGGTAAGCAGTTTTTGGCTCGCAAAGAGGATAACGTGTCGCTCAAAGATAGCGGGATAGACACCTCTCGGGTAGAAGTCGAGGTGTTAGACGATCAAACGAGTGCTCTGTGGCTGGGGGTGTTATCGTCGTTTCTTCCATTCCTGCTCATATTGGGATTTTTGTGGTTTATGTTCCGCCAGGCGCAAGGGTCAGGCAATCAAGCGTTGTCTTTTGGTAAATCCCGGGCGCGGCTCCAGGTCGGGACAAAAAATCGCATTACCTTCAAGGATGTAGCTGGATCGCACGAGGCTAAACAAGAATTAGTGGAGGTAGTCGAGTTTCTGAAATACCCAAGCAAATTTATTAATCTCGGCGCTAGGATCCCCAAAGGAGTATTACTAGTAGGCCCGCCTGGGACGGGGAAAACTCTCATGGCGCGCGCGGTGGCTGGCGAAGCCGGTGTCCCATTCTTTAATATTAGCGGTAGTGAGTTCGTGGAGATGTTTGTCGGCGTAGGCGCTTCGCGAGTGCGCGATTTGTTTACTAAAGCCAAGCGCAATGCGCCGGCTATCGTCTTTATTGATGAGATCGACGCGGTCGGCCGCCAGCGGGGAGCGGGACTCGGCGGTGGCCATGATGAACGCGAACAGACTCTCAACCAGATCCTGGTTGAGATGGATGGGTTCGAAACCGATACCAATGTTATCGTGATAGCAGCCACTAACCGGCCAGATGTATTGGACCCAGCCCTACTTAGGCCGGGGCGGTTTGACCGGCGAGTAACACTGGAGCGGCCAGACATTAAAGATCGCGAAGATATTTTGGCGGTGCATACTAAAAACAAGCCGCTTGATTCAACGGTTGATTTGCACCAGGTCGCCGCCCATACCCCAGGGTTCTCCGGTGCTGACTTGCAGAACTTGGTCAACGAAGGCGCTATTCTAGCGGCGCGGCATAATCAAAAGGTAATTACGCGCCAAGACCTCGATGAGGCGGTGGAGAAGGTGCTGCTGGGGCCGGAGCGTAAGAACAAGATTCTATCCGAACAAGAGAAAGAGATCACGGCCTACCACGAGGCTGGCCACGCTGTGGTAGCCCACATTCTGCCTCACACTGATCCAGTCCACAAAGTGTCGATCGTGAGCCGTGGGATGGCTCTAGGGTACACCTGGAGCATGCCAGAGCGGGATAGACATCTGCATAGTAAATCTCAGTTCATGGACGAGCTGGCACACATGTTGGGTGGCCGAGCGGCGGAGAAACTGATATTTAAAGAGGTGACTACGGGTGCCTCCAACGATCTGCAGCGGGCTACCGAGTTAGCCCGAGAGATGGTAACTCGATTTGGGATGAGCGAGCGACTGGGTCCAATGACCTTTGGCCGACGTGAAGAGATGATATTTTTAGGCAGAGAGATCCACGAAGATAGGAACTATAGCGACAAGATAGCGTCCATCATCGACGAAGAGGTGTCTAGTATTATCGATACGGCTGACAAGCGGGCAGAGAAGGTGTTGAAAGAATACACCAAAGAGTTGCGGGCTATCGCGGCTGAGTTGATCAAAAAAGAATCCCTGTCACGTGATGAGTTCGAAAGTTTTTTTGACGAGTAGTGCATGATCAAACATCTGATCACTAGAAAATCCACTGTGTTGGAGGCAACAGCTATCTTGGCGGTTGCCTCTTTAGTTAGCCGGATTTTTGGGGTTGTCCGCGATAGCGTGATCGCAGCACGCTACGCGGGAGATGTCTCGGATGCCTATCTGGCCGCTTTTACTATCCCAGACTTTATTTTTAATCTACTAATTCTCGGGGCATTGTCGTCGGCCTTTATCCCGATCTTTACCGAATATCTACAGAAGAACGGATCAGATAAAGACGAGGCGTGGGGGATTGTTAACTCAATCGTGAATTTAGGGGTAATGGTGTTGGCGATTATTTTATTGATTGTCGCGGTGTTCGCTCCAACTCTTGTCCATCTAGTAGCGCCAGGGTTCGAGAACGAGAAAAAAGAGATGGTGGCCAGTTTGATGCGGATAATGCTTCTGTCGCCATTGTTCTTTGGAGTCAGTAACCTGGCTGGCGGGATCCTCAACTCATTTAAAAATTTCTTTACCTATGCCATCGCGCCGATTTTATATAATCTCGGAATTATTGTCGGAGCGATCTATTTGGTTCCGCAGTTTGGGTACATTGGGCTAGCTTACGGAGTGGTGTTGGGAGCGTGCTTACATATGTTGGTGCAGCTGCCGGGAGTGTTCGCGTTCGGATATCGCTATCGATTACATATGGATCTGCGTCATCCGGCTATCCGGCGGATGGCGGTTTTGATGGTCCCGCGGACTCTTGGGATCGGAATAACCCAGATCAGTACCATTGTGAATACGGTTATCGCCTCGTTTTTGGCTGGCGGGGCAGTGTCGGTATTTAAGTGGGCGGATAACCTGCAAAGTTTGCCGATCGGAATATTCGGGGTATCGTTCGCGGTGGCGGTGTTCCCGACTTTGGCCGAGAAATATAGCTTGCAGAAACTCGACGAGTTCAAAGATGATGTAGTGCAAGTTCTCCGCCAGGTGATATTTTTTATCATCCCATCGATGATGCTGTATTGGGTGCTAAGAGCCCAGATCGTTCGGTTAGTATTTGGATATGGGTTGTTCGGCTGGGACTATACTCGATTTACTATATCGGCGCTAGCCTTTTTTACCTTTGGGATGCTCGGCCAATCAGTGATCCACCTGTTGGCTCGGTCTTTTTATGCTCTACACGACACCAAAACCCCATTGCTGGTGAGCGCCGGGTCATTGGTTTTGAACGTGGCCCTGGCTTTGGTCTTGGTTCAGTATCTCGATGTGGTAGGGTTGGCTGCGGCTATCTCTATTTCAGCGACAGCTAACGCGGGATTACTTTTGGTGATACTTGGACGGCGGCTGGGCGGGATGCCGTGGCGCGAGCTGGCAGGGTATCTGGGCAAGATCGGGTCAGCTAGTTTAGCGATGGCAGGAGTGGGCTACTTGATGTTGCGAGTGATGAACCTGATCGTTACTACTCATACAGTCTTAGGGTTATTCGCCCAAACGGCGGTAGCCGCCAGTGTCGCGGGGTTGACCTATTTGGCAGTAGCTAGACTGCTCAAAATCCCCGAGGTGAGTCAGATACTTCAGCCATTTAGGCGACTATTCAAATTTAGATAAAAAAATCCCGCCAATTTGGGGCTAGTCATTGAGGTGTATCCTCGCAGACCAACGCTAAATTGGCGGGACGGCGGCGACGAGGTTAGTAGTGGGTCATCTCCGTATCTTCCCCGTAAAATCCGGGAAAGATTTTTGCGAGCAACCCACTGGCAGCGAATATCGCGAACAAAATACAAATGTCCAGCGATACGCCATTTTTTGGATTATCTAACGGTCCCGGTAGCATGACGAGAAGCCATACTACCACCGGGAAGACAATCCCAAAAGTAATTAGCCACATACCAATACGGCGTAAGCCGTAACGGAGTGGCGCCATCGGCTTGGTCAGCCAACTGGCGAGGATGGCGAGGACGCCAACGCTAGCCAGAATAGCGGCCCCCACGACGGGTCCGTTCCAAAAAATGTACCACATTGCCGACATTGCACCGGCCTCCTTCGCTAAATTTGGCGGCGAAAGGATAGGAAAGGATAGAACTTTTTCAAATGGCGTCCGGGGGCCTCCAACCCTAGCTTCTCGGTTCTCCTGGAGGAGAAAAGTGAGACCTAAGAGGGAAGCCCCGCGGATCATCTGGAATGTACTCTTTTCCGCCTGATTTGTCAAGAGGTTTCTTGCTCTGGGAGCGAAAAAGGGATAAGCTATGGATATCAGTTGGCCGACAGGAGGTGATAAGAATGGCAGAGAAGTCGAAGCCAACACCTTGGTACTTTTTGTGTCCGGAGCAGGGTTGTCATGGTCCATTGGTTTATGCCGGAGAAGAGCATCACGATGATGAGGGTCTGTTAATCGTTCTGAGGTGCACAGAGTGCGGGCATGTGGTTAGACGGCGCCACACGCCATTGCTGGCGATGATGGCTCCCTCGTCAGAGAAAAGACCTGGTCAAGACGAAGCAGTGGATCAAGCACTGACTCTGGGTGAGGAGATTAATTGTCCCGCGTGTAAAGCTGGGATGCTGATTTCCGCCAAATCATTGCGCGATTGGCACGGACCGATCATCTGCGGTAGCTGCGGCTCTATCTACGAGCCAAAGGAGCGTGACGGCAAGATCGAACTGGAGGAGGCGTATGTCACCAGCTCTTGCGGCTAAGGACGCATAATGAGGGCGACCTTTTTCGGCCGCCCTCTATTTTGTCTAGTAGAATAGATTTATGGAGAAAATTAGAAACTTTTGTGTAATCGCGCATATTGATCATGGTAAGTCCACGCTGGCTGATCGGCTTTTGGAGTTGACCAACACCATCTCTTCTCGGGAGATGCGAGCGCAGTATTTAGATACGATGGATTTGGAACGGGAGCGGGGCATCACCATCAAATTGCAACCCGTGCGAATGACCCATAAAGGGTTTGAATTAAATTTGATCGATACTCCCGGGCATGTGGATTTTTCCTATGAGGTCTCGCGGTCATTGGCGGCGGTGGAGGGGGCTCTACTGGTGGTGGACGCCAGCCAAGGTATCGAGGCCCAGACACTGGCCAATCTGCATTTGGCGAAAGAGCAAGGGCTGACGATTATCCCGGTCATTAACAAGATTGACTTGCCGGTGGCGGATGTCCAGCGGGTGAGCGAGGAGATGAAGAAGATCTTGGAAGTGACGGATGCCGATATTCTAAAAGTATCGGCTAAGACCGGAGAAGGTGTGGAGAAAATTTTGGACGCCATCGTGGAACGGGTTCCAGCTCCAACCGGCAACATCAACGCACCTCTGCGGGCGTTGGTATTCGATTCTTATTTCGACGCATTCAAGGGCGTGGTGACTTATATCCGGGTGGTGGATGGCAGTGTGGGCGAGGGAAAGCAGGTGCGCATGATGGCATCTAACGCTACCGCAGAAACATTGGAAGTGGGTTTCTTTGCGCCTAAACTGACTAAACGCCCGGAGCTTGCGACGGGAGAGATTGGTTATTTGGCGACGGGGTTAAAGGATGTGCGGAGTGTGCGGGTGGGGGATACCGTAACGCTGGCGAAACCAGCGTTGAATGACAAATTAAAAATGACAAATGAAAAATTAAAAGAGGTGGAGGCATTGCCGGGGTATAAGCAGGTGATGCCGTTCGTTTATGCTGGCATCTTTACGGTGGACAATGCTGACTTCCCTGAACTGCGCGAGGCGTTAGATAAACTTCAGCTCAATGATTCCTCTCTGGCCTTCGAGCCGGAAAATTCGCCGGCGTTGGGGTTTGGGTTCCGCTGTGGATTTCTGGGCCTGTTGCATATGGACATTGTGCAGGAGCGGCTGGAACGAGAGTTTAATTTAAATTTGGTCACCACGACCCCCAGCGTGAGTTATGAGGTGGTGCTAACTAGCGGGCAGACCAAGATCATTCACAACCCAACGGAACTGCCGGCAGCTAATTTTTATAAAACCATTGCTGAACCGTGGATAAAGCTGGATCTGGTGATGCCGGTGCGGTATATGGGCGGGGTGATGCAGTTAGTGCAGGACTTGCACGGAGTCCAGCAAAATGTGCAGTATCTGGATGCCGAACGCGTGCTGCTGACTTACGAGATCCCTTTGAGCAGTGTAGTTGTTAATTTCTATGACAAATTAAAGAGTGTGTCATCCGGCTACGCTTCGATGGCGTATGAGTTTATCGGGTTCAAGGTGGGAGAGTTAGTGAAAGTGGATATGTTGGTAAATGAGCGACCGGTAGATACGCTATCGGTAATCGTCCACAAAAAAGAAGCCCAAAAAATTGGTTGGGAAGTGGCAACTAAATTAAAAGATCTTATGCCGAAGCAAAATTTCAAAATTGTGATTCAAGCGGCGATTGGCGGGAAGGTGATCGCGCGGGAGGAGCTCTCGCCCTATCGCAAAGATGTCTTGGCGAAGTTGTACGGCGGAGATAGAACGCGCAAAGATAAACTGTTGGCTAAGCAGGCCAAGGGTAAAAAGCGGATGAAGATGGTCGGACAAGTCGAATTACCCCAGTCGGTATTTAGAAATATTCTTTCCTAGAAACTTGCTCTGGGGGCAGGTTTGTGGTAGGGTAAAGGCATCTTATTAGCAGGAGGTGTACCTTAATGTTGATCGCGGTCTCGATTGTGCTGGCAATTTTGGCTCTTGGCGCATGCATCGCAGGGTACGATTATTCGGAGAAGGGCGCAAAGGCCAGGATGGCTTTTGACGATGTTTTGTCAGACGATGCGGCTAAGTTCAGACATCAACTGTTCTGGTTCGTGTTCTGGGCGGCTGTACCAGCGCTGATGTCGCTCATAACTACGGGAGCGCTGCATAACGGCTGGCGAGCAATATTCGCCGTTGCTCCTTTGGTGGTGGGGGCAATATTCTGGCTGATGTCCGGTGAGGTGTTTCGGCTATGGCATTTGCTGGTCGGGGTTATTTCTGCTGTAGCCATGGTTTTCACCACCCTATCTTATCCTCTAGTCGTTGCGGGTATCTGGGGCGTGTACCTAATGATCGGATGTTTCTGGTTCCTCTCCGATATGACGGCGGCGGCGTCAGCCAGCAAAGAGGTGCGCCGGTCGGTGCGAGAACCATGAATGGATTTACATAGGGAGCTAAAGCCGGCTCCCTATTTTTAGCATCATTAGCACTTACTTGACAGGACTGCTAACGGGGTGTAGAGTGGGCTGGCAGATAACTTTTGGGGGGTTGGTGGTTTTGTATTAAATACGACTGCGATGACGAAGTTGAATGCCAGGCAAAAACAGGTCCTGAAGGGCGTAGTGGAGGAGTATGTCAAACATTCCGAGCCGGTCGGCTCTGCCCGCGTGGCGGAGATGTTACCTTTTTCAGTTAGTTCGGCCACCATCCGGGGGGATATGGCCGAGTTAACCGATTCCGGTTATCTGGTCCAGCCGCATACTTCGGCGGGCCGTATCCCGACCGAGGCCGGGTTCAAGGAGTACATTGAAACGATGATGAAAGAGCACAAAGAATTATCTCTGCGTCAGCAGGAGGTGCTGTCGGCGCACTTTAAGCGGTTGAAGAATCTGCAGGAGCGGTTCAAAGAAGCGGCGCGGATGCTGTCCGAACTGTCCGGCAGTGTGGGTCTCTTAATGGATGATGCTAACCAGGTGTATATGTCAGGTCTTAGTAAACTGCCGCAGTTGCCGGAGTTCCGCGATGAAGAGTTCGGCGCTGACTTTATGGAGATGTTAGAAAATCCGGCGGAGAGTTTTAGATCGATTATGAAGCAGACGACAGGTCAACCGCAGGTGGTGCTGGGCAAGGCGAGTATGGTGGTGACCAAGTTCGGGCCGGGCGGGCGGCAGGTTATCTCGGTCATCGGACCGATGCGGATGCATTACGGTAAGACACTGCCGGCGGTGGAATACATTGCTAAATTGCTTAACAATAAATAATCTTTGTCATGCTGAACTTGTTTCAGCATCTATATCCTGAAATAAATTCAGGATGACGGAATGGGAAGTAATGGATAAAAAGCACGATAAAAAATCAGAGTCAGCCAAAGAACAGCTCGTCGACTGGGAGGATGTGGCGAAAAGGGCGATGGCCGATCTGGATAACTACCGCAAAGATGCCGAGAAGCGGCAGATGGAGATGGTCCAGTTCCTGAAGGCGAATTCTTTGATTAAGTTTTTGGAGATTTACGATGATTTGAATCGGGCAGTTGAGTTTGTGACAGATGAAAAAGCTAAGCAAGGTTTATTGGAAGTCCAGAAGAAGTTTAAAGATTATCTGCATCAAGATGGGCTGGATGAAATTGAATTTAAGGCGGGAGATGAGTTTAATCCTATTCTTGCCGAAGCGGTGAGTTATGAAGAAAACGAAGTCGGCGAGGGGAAGGTGATTGAAACTTTGGAAGTTGGTTTGAAATATAACGATAGGGTAATAAAGCCAGCCAGAGTTCGCGTTGCGAAATAGCTGGCAATCTAATCAACTTCTCCAATCTAACCAATCTAATCAATGAATGGAAACCAAGTAAAAATTGTTGTTTTTGTACCAGAATCTCATGCTGATGCCGTACGCAAGGCGATGAATGATGCAGGGGCTGGGAGGGTTGGTAATTACACCAACTGCAGTTTCTCGTCCAAGGGTGTGGGAAGATTCTTACCACAGGCTGGCGCTAACCCCGCGATTGGCGAGGTCGGTAAGCTCGAAGCCGTCGAAGAAGAGCGCATAGAAATGGTTTGCCCCAGAGAGGTTCTAACAAATGTAATTTCCGCGATGAAAAAAGCCCATCCATACGAAGAAGTTGCCTACGATATTTATCCGTTAGAGATTGAATAATTAATTTTTGATGTGAGGGAAGAAAATGAATGATCAAGAATTGGGTGTAATTTTTTCCAATCTTGTAAAGTTGGAAAAAGAATCGTTTCAGAATCTCAAGATTAACCGCAGACTTGGCGTGTCTGCGGCCCTATCGGCAGCCACCATCGTGGCGACTTTGGTTGCAGCTGTCGGTCTAAGTAGGGGAGATTTAAGTGGTCTGAGTTCAACTTTAATAGTTGTATCTTTGGTGGCCCTAGCAGGCACAATATTGTTTGCTCTTTATATATTAAATGGGTTTGCCATAACAGAGCAGACCATGGCTGATGGGGCCAGGGAAGAGATAAAAAGGATACAAGATGACCTCCCGGGGTTTAAAAAGAAAACACTTATCGATGCCAGAATTGAGATTGAAAACGCAATAAATCCGAGTATTGATAAACAGTCTCGTACGGGCAAGGGGGCTTTCCGATGGTTCGTTTTGTCTATTCTCGCGACCGTAGTGATGACAGTGGCAACCTGTATATCGCTAGTGATTTAAATAAATTTTTTAAGAAAGGAAATACTATGAATAAAATCATTGGAATCGATTTGGGGACAACGAACAGTGCCGCGGCTGTGATGCGCGGTGGGAAGCCGGAGATTATTCCCTCATCTGAAGGGGGTAGAACGGTGCCGTCAGTGGTAGCACAGAATAAGACCGGTGAGATTTTGGTGGGGCAGGTGGCGAAGCGGCAGGCGGTGACGAATGCCGAGAATACGATCTATTCCGCCAAACGGTTTATCGGGCGGAGATTTTCTGACCAGTCGGTGCAGTCAGACATTAAACTAGTACCGTTCAAGGTGGCCGAGGGCAGTAACGGCGGAGTGGTGTTTGTGATGGGTGACCGTAACTGGCAGCCAGCCGAGATTTCGGCCAAGGTGTTGCAGAAGATCAAACGGGACGCCGAGGCGTTCTTGGGCGAGCCGGTCACCGAAGCAGTAATTACCGTGCCGGCCTACTTTGACGATTCCCAGCGCCAGGCCACTAAAGATGCTGGTAAGATCGCTGGGTTAGAGGTGAAGCGCATCATTAACGAACCAACAGCGGCCACGCTGGCTTATGGTTTGGCAAAAAGTCCGCCAGTTGGCGGAGAGAAAGTTGCCATCTATGATTTGGGCGGCGGCACTTTCGACATCTCTATTTTAGAGATTGGCGATAGTGATGGAGAATCCGTGTTCGAAGTGAAAGCCACCAATGGTGATACGCACTTGGGCGGGGATGACTTTGACCAGAAAATTATCGATTGGATTATCGAAGGATTCAAGAAAGACCAAGGCGTGGATTTGAAAGAAGACAAATTGGCTATCCAACGACTGAAGGAAGCGGGGGAGAAGGCCAAGATGGAGCTGTCCACCGCATCTGAAACGGAGATCAACATTCCATTTGTGACGGCGGACGCCTCTGGCCCAAAACATCTGACAATGAAACTGACCCGGGCGCAATTGGAACAATTAGTGGCCGACTTGATCGGGCGGACGATCGAACCGATGAAGAAAGCTTTGCAAGATGCCGGTCTTTCGACGTCTGACATTAACGAAGTTATCTTGGTCGGCGGGATGACGCGCATGCCGGCGGTACAGGCATCAGTAAAAAACTTTTTTGACAAAGAACCGAACCAGAGCGTTAACCCGGACGAGGCCGTGGCTTTAGGCGCGGCTATTCAAGCCGGCGTGCTGCAGGGTGATGTCAAAGATGTTCTGCTTCTGGATGTGACACCGTTGTCGTTGGGCCTGGAAACCTTGGGCGGGGTGGCGACCAAACTCATCACACGCAATACGACTATCCCGACGAGTAAATCACAGGTATTTTCCACGGCGGCGGATAACCAGCCGAGCGTGGAGATCCATGTAGTGCAGGGTGAACGGGAGATGGCCGCGGATAATAAATCGCTGGGTCGCTTCGTATTGGACGGCATTGCCCCGGCCCCGCGTGGGATGCCCCAAGTAGAAGTCACTTTTGACATTGATGCCAACGGTATTCTAAATGTCAAAGCCACTGATAAAGGCACCGGCAAGGAACAGCACATCACTATTACCGGTTCTTCGGGTCTATCCAAAGACGAAGTGGAGCGGATGGCCAAAGAGGCCGAAGTCCACGCGGCGGAGGACCAGAAGAAGCGGGAGGCCATCGATGCCCGCAACCAGGCGGATAGCTTGGTCTACACCGCGGAGAAAGCCCTGAAGGATGCGGGGGATAAGGTGGATGCGGCCACCAAAGGCCAGATCGAGGATCGAGTAAAAGCTCTTAAAGACGCATTGGAGAAAGATGATACAGAGGTCATTAAGAAAGCGACCGAAGAATTGTCGAGCGTAATTCAGAAGATCGGGCAGGCGATGTACGGAAACCAGAATCATGAATCAGGAAGTATGAATCATGAGGCAGAGCAGAAAGATGCCAAAGAAGCGGACTTTACGCAAGAATCTAGTTCGGAAGAACCTTCATCCGACTCCGCTGAAGCTACGACGGACAAGTCCGACTCCGCTTCTGGCGAAGCTTCGACGGACAAGCAACCCAACGACGAGGCACTTTAATAACCAATTGGTCTAAAACGACCAAATAGAATGTGCTATGATTTAGGGGAATTTGGGGGACCTATGGGGAGATCAAAAGCAATACTGTTATTGGTTGGCATCTTTACCACCATATCGTTGGTGGGGATTAGTTGTAGTCGCGGTCCCAAAGCGGACAATACTGCCGTAGACAACACCATTACTAACACTGCGATTGATAATACGGCCATTAATAACACAGCGGTGATCAATCCAACTGATCAAACTACTACCACGGTATCCGGTTCTGGTCTGCCGGACCCATCCAGCATCAAGACTAGTTTGGCGGCTGAAACCACCAACGCCGAGAGTGCGGTGAAGACGCTGCAGCCAGATGCGATATTACAGTTGGTATCGATCAAGTTTATTAACTCTTTGTCAGATCAGACCGGACTAGCGACCAACTACTACATCTATGCCTCGGCCAGCAACCCCAACTTCTACTATCTGGTGAATATGCCCAGGAATGGTGAGCGGTTGAAGCGGTTCCTGATGCCGGTAGAGGATTTGGATCTACCGTTTGATCTATTGCCCATCCCAGCTAAGTATTGGAAGTTATCGTACGCTGACGCGCTCAAAGCAGCGGAACAGCGTGGCGGAAGTGACTTTCGGGCCAAGCACAAAACTTTTGAAGTATCAGCTATCCTAGCTATCCCGGCTGGTCAGTACTTGAGTTGGTTCGTGACTTACAGGGCAACGGATGGGACGGGCGATGTGCTGAAAGCGTCGGTGGATGCAAATTCTGGCGCAGTCTCACTCATATAAGGGGAGCACGAGGTGTGTTCTCCCCTCATCGGCGGTTGGCAAAAGCCAACCCTCGCCTTTAGCTCGGGCTAGCCGCCTGCTCCCCACTCCACCTTTGGAGAATAAATGAAGCTAGCAGACCAGCTGATTCCATCGCTTGCGATTAAACAATATGTCCAAGGATTATTATCAAATCTTAGGCGTGGCAAAAGGTGCCACGCCTGATGAAATTAAACGAGCTTATCGGAAGCTCGCTTTAAAATACCACCCCGACAAGGGGGAGAACGGCAACGCTGATAAGTTCAAAGAGGTGAATGAGGCCTATCAGGTGTTGGGTAATGCCGATAAGCGTCAGCAGTATGACCAGTTCGGGCACAGCTTCGAAGGCGCCGGCCCGGGTTTCGGCGGATTTGATTTTAGTGGGTTTAACACATCCGACTTCGGCGGGTTTGAAGATGTTTTTAGCACTTTTTTTGGAGGTCGCACTTCCACTCCTCGGCGTAGCCGTGAAGATATTAAGCGAGGCGAAGATCTAGAGATAGCTATTGAGATATCGTTTGAAACCGCGGTGTTTGGCGGTACACAGACTATTCATCTCGCGAAAGACACATTATGTGAATCTTGCGGGGGGACTGGTTCTATTAACAAGCAAATGAAGCGTTGCGCAAAATGCAACGGCAGTGGTCATGTTGAACAGGTGCGTCAAACTATGTTAGGAGCGATCCGTCAGAGTAAGACCTGCTCCGAGTGTAAGGGTTTGGGCGAGATGCCAGAACAGACTTGCCGGCACTGCACAGGCACGGGACGCACTAAACAGCCAGTAGCGGTCAAAGTAGAGATCCCTGACGGGATAGACGACGGCCAGACCGTTCGTGTGCCAGGGGCTGGAGGAGCTGGCTTCCGGGGCGGTAAGCCCGGCGATCTATATGTTACGGTTCGAGTTATTCCTAGTCGCGAATATAGGCGCGATGAATTTAATTTGTACAAAGTCGTAACCGTACCGTTTACGGTTGCGGCGCTGGGTGGCGAAGTAAAGACTCAGACTTTGGATGGAACTATCAATTTAAAGATTCCACCAGCCAGCCAGCCGGGTGACGTGTTGCGCGTGAAGGGTCACGGGGTACCAAAGATCAGCGCTACCGGCCGCGGCGACTTGTATTTAACAATAGAGATCCAAGTTCCAAAAAGGTTAACCTTAAAGCAACGAAAGTTGTTGCAGGAATTGAATAAAGAGTGGGGCAAGGAATAACTTTACTTTTACCCCCTTTTTTGGCACACTGGGGGCGACATTTTTCTAGGGTTTATAACTAGTTTAGATGGTTCCAACATGGGATTTAGTACTGCTGGTCTTTGGGGGCGCTTCGGTTGTCTATGGTTTAATGTTGCGCGAAAGGGTGGTGGTGACTCTTCTTGGTGCCTATGCGGCGATGATCGTAGCCGACCGCTGGGGTGAGGCTATTTATCAAATGGTGACCAATCAGAGCGGAGCGGTCTTAAACGAGCAGTTCGTTAATGGCAATATCTCGGTTTTCACGGTGCAGGTAATCCTGTTTGCTGCGGTACTCTTGATAGTGGCGTTAAAGGGCGGGATTCTTATTCACCCGGAGTCTCTAGGCAGCGGATTTATGTCGTATGGTGTGCTGGGATTGTATGGGCTGCTCTCGGCTACCCTGATCGCTTCGGCCGTACTGAGCTTTTTGCCAGCGGATCAACTCCAAGCGATCTACGACCATTCCCGGTCGGCCAAGTACCTGGTCGACTACCAAACCTGGTTACTGATAGCTCCCTTGTTGGTGATGTTGGTATCGGGATGGGGGTATAAGGCGGACTAGGCAGAGTAGCGGTTAGCATCTAGCGGCTAGCATCTAGGAGAGCCGCTTTCAAATACTAAATACTAGATACTTCTTCAGAATGCAGATCAAATTTCTGGGGTTAAAAGGAGAGAATGTGCCGTGGCTCCAATGGAGCCGGTTTAAACGTCAGGAAGATAGTCTATTTGTGTTTATCTGGAGCGCGGTGCTCTTGCACGTGATATTTTGGGTGTTGTGGTATTTCTTTATCGCTCCCTATCCGATAGCTCTGACCATCCCGCTGGCCGCTAACTTAGGCCAGTTCAATTTTTTGTATGACTACTTCTGGCCGTTGGCTAACACCTGTATCCTGGCTCTGAATACGACTTTAGCTTTTAGGATATATCGGAAGGACATCTTCTCGGCCTGGCTCTTGATCGGGGCCAACATTTTTTTGCAGATAGTCGTACTGGCCATTACCCTGTTTCTTATATCTTTTAGCCGTCCCGTCTAATGTTAAGTCCTGCCGCTCGTCGGTTTTGGGAGATCTTGCCGGGTGCCATCAGTTGGACAGTTTTATTGGCTCCGTTCGCTATGTCGTTCTTGTGGCCGGCGGGGGTGGCCTATTTTATTATCGTGTTTGATGTCTATTGGCTAGTTAAAGCCCTGGTGATGGGCGGTCACCTGATATTTGGCTATGTCCATATGCAGAGGGCCATGCGCATCGATTGGTTGGATCGGTTAACGCAAACCGAGGATATGGAGGCCTTTGGCGATGACCTGTTGCGCCGATTCCATTTGGCGCGAGGCTTTGAAGCCAGGCGTTTAAAGGAAGAGTGGGAGCAGGTTGAAGTGATACGGCGCAGTCCCGAGATACGCAAAGATTGGCGTCAAGTAACCCATGCGGTTATCTACGCCATCTACAAAGAAAGTTTCGAAGTGGTGGAGGGCAGTCTCCGTGCGTGTTTTGAGAGCAACTATCCGAAAAATAAAATGGTGATAGTGCTGGCGTTGGAGGAGCGGGCAGGAGCGCCAGCGTTGGCCGTGGCTAAACGGGTCCAGGAAACATTCACTGGCGTATTCCAAGATATCTTAGTGACGGTGCACCCTGATGGCATTGTGGGCGAGCTGAAGGCTAAGGGAGCCAACGTCTACCACGCTGGGCAAGAGCTGAAAAAATACGCGGACGGCAAACAGTGGCAATACGATGATGTGATGGTGTCCTGTTTCGATGCCGATACTCTGCCGAGCCGGCAGTATTTCGCCAACGTCACTTACAACTATATTTTGGCGCCGGAGCGGACATATCGCAGCTATCAGCCCATCCCGCTGTTTAACAACAACATCTGGGATGTGCCGGCGATCAATCGGTTAGTGGCGTTCGGTTCATCTTATTGGCAGATGATCGAATCTACGCGCCCGCATCGTTTAGTCAACTTCTCATCTCAAGCGATGAGCTTAAAGACATTGGTAGATATTGATTTCTGGGATCGGGCGGTGGTGAGTGAGGACTCCAAGCAGTTTTATCGGGCTTTCTACCAGTATCGCGGCAATCATCGCGCCATTCCTATCTTTACGCCGGTTTCAATGGACGCGGTGTTAGGACGGACTTATTGGGACACGTTAAAGGCGCAATACATTCAAAAACGCCGGTGGGCGTGGGGGATAGAGAACTTTCCCTATGCGATAGAGAAGTTTTTCACTATGCGCGGTCTGATGACCTTGCAGGATCGCATCATCCATCCCTTCCGGATGTTAGAAGGCCATGTATCGTGGGCGACCTCGTCTCTTTTGATCGCGCTGGGCGGGTGGCTGCCGATCCTGTTGAACATGGACTTTCGGAGTTCGATCTTGGCCTATCACTTGCCGGTGTTGGCCAGAAATCTTTTAAGCTTAACGTGGCTGGGAATAATCATCTCTACAGTGATAGCTTTTCAGCTGCTTCCGCCTCGGCCAGCCAAGTACGGTAAAGCTAAAGTAGCCGAGATGCTAGTGATGTGGGTGTTAGTTCCAATCTCTGGTATCTTCTTTGGTTCTGTTCCAGCCATCGACGCGGAGACGCGATTAATGTTGGGCAAATACTTAGGTTTCCACGTAACTGCCAAAGAACGCAAGACCGTGTTTGCGCCTGCTTCGGTGGATAAAACCGTGGCCTCCAGAGTGGCCTAATAGTCTACATATCCAAGCGATACTCAGCCCAGAACTTTTGGCCGGGCCGATTTTTGCGAATCAGCTGATAGATCTCCATAACCCCCGGCATCAACCGACCGCTCGTGATAGGCAGCTTGGACCAGAAACACTTACCCATGATAGTTTGCGGGCGTAGCGTGCCGGATAGATGGCTGGTAGTGAAGATGTGGCAGAGCATATGGGCCAGTAACTCGCCTTGATCGTTGATGACTAAATAAACATCACCGCGATGAGTTAGTCTTGCGACCAAGTCGGTTTTTTCCATTAACTCGCGAGTAGCGGCCGTAGTGAGAGTTTCGCCCAAATGAGTTTTGCCGTAAGGGAATCCGCACATACCATAGAACGGTTGGTGATGACGTTTATAGAGAAGATATTCCCCCTTGGCGTTTTTGCAAACTATTAGAGTAACTATCTTTGGCTGCACTCGCGGCCGAAAATGCTTCAAGCTAAGTTTGTCGACATAACGGCGGCCGCGCGCGGACAAGTCGTAGAGATGTTCGCTGGTTTTAGTTACCAACCCTTGTTTGATCAAAAGATTTAAGTGGTAGGTAAATAAATTACCTTCCACTTCGCGAGGCTTGATCTCGGAGTATTTTAATCCCGGGTTAAAGGTCAGCCGGGCCAAGATCTGCTTTTCGAGGATATGCATACCTCCATCATGGCACAGGTCGGCAGGGGGCTGACAAGTCAAATTAATTTGAGTCAAAAATGCTTGGCTAGACGCTATTTCTGCGCTTGCCTACGCTTAAGAGGGAAGCGTTCTTTACCAATTAGATCGAAGGAGAGTAGAGATGATCATGTCTGAAAGCAGCATTCTGGAGTTGTTGAACGGCCTAGGCCATAGAGCGATGGATCTGACCCGCCAGCGTGACGACTTGCGTGTGGAGGCAGAGCCGATCGTGGACGTGGCCGATCAGCTGAGACAGAAGCTGACCAATGCCGAAACGAGTTTGCTGGTGGCCCAAGACACTCTGCAGGAGTGGAAGGTACTCTTGCTGACAGCGAAGCTGGCTGACCGAGGATTGGGTTGGTGCAGCCAGTGTCTTCGGGTGGTGGAGAGCCCTAACTTTATGTGGGTGGAAGTGATTTACAAGGGCACTTCGCATCACCACGAAAGCTGGGATGGCGAGCGGACTGAGTACAGCCTGAAACATCTATGTGCGGCTTGCCAGGCGGCCGTGAAAGAGCAGTACAAGCGGTTCTATCCGTCGGAGGTAGAGGTGATAGATGGTCGCTGGGGAGTACGCTGCGGGGGGACTAATATGTGGATCCCGGCAGCTGAGGCGTGCGCTGGACGGCTGTTCAATCTGACCGCCACCCACCCCCAAAAGGCGTTTCTGCCCCAGAGCCATATCTTTAAGGAGCTTTGGGCTGAGCACTGCTCATCTTTGCTCTGGTTGGACCAGTCGGTCCCAGCCTAGTACCTTGCTGCGGCTCAGCCGCCTCGTTATGCGACGAGGCGGCTTTTTCTTGTTGCCTAGCCGTCTATTGACAGAGGTAAGAGATGGGCGTATCTTACCTCTTGGTATACAAGTAATCTTTTAAAAGGAGTCTAAACAGGGTTTCTAACCCCGACTTGTCGGGGTGATAGAGGTCCACCGGTTCCTGAAAGTCAGGAGCTGCGTTTTGTTTGTTCGTCCTAGATTACTTGGCAACGTACTTTTCCAACCAGAGAGCACTCAGTGAGCTTTAGTTTTGTTGGTTAACTTGTCCGTTTAATAACGGACACATTTTTGAGAGTTTGATCCTGGCTCAGGATTAACGCTGGCGGCATGCCTAACACATGCAAGTCGAATGCCGCCAATTTAGAGCTGGTTAGTAGCATTTCTATGCAATGTAAGTTGAGTGGATGTTTATCTGGTGGCTTTGCGCTAACGAACTTTAAATTGGCGGCATGGCGGACGGCTGAGTAACGCGTGGGAACTTACCTCTAAGTTGGGTATAACCTGCCGAAAGGCGGGATAATCCCCAATGTCCCGCCAATTTAGTGTTGGTGTTCAAGTAGATGCTAATTGAATGGTGTGATGCTGTTCGATTGGGCGGACTATCATATACGAACATTAAATTGGCGGGAAAGATTTATCGCTTAGAGAGAGGCCTGCGTTCGATTAGCTTGTTGGTGGGGTAATGGCCTACCAAGGCTCTGATCGATAGGGGGCTTTAGAGGGTGACCCCCCAGACTGGGACTGAGACACGGCCCAGACTCCTACGGGAGGCAGCAGTGAGGGATTTTCCGCAATGGACGAAAGTCTGACGGAGCAATGCCGCGTGAAGGAAGAAGGTCTTCGGATTGTAAACTTCTTTTGCCCTTGAAGATTATGACGGTAAAGGGCGAATAAGGCGCTGCTAACTACGTGCCAGCAGCAGCGGTAATACGTAGGCGCCGAGCGTTATCCGGATTTACTGGGCGTAAAGCGTCCGCAGGTGGGTTTACAAGTCTGACATCAAAGCCCTTGGCTCAACCAAGGAAAGGTGCCAGAAACTGTTTATCTAGAGATTGGAAGAGGCTGATGGAACTTCTGGAGTAGGGGTAATATCCGTAGATACCAGAAGGAACACCAAAGGCGAAGGCAGTCAGCTGGTCCAATTCTGACACTCATGGACGAAAGCGTGGGGAGCGAACGGGATTAGATACCCCGGTAGTCCACGCCCTAAACGATGGGTACTAGGCATTGGTGGCATCGACCCCCTCAGTGCCGAAGCTAACGCGTTAAGTACCCCGCCTGGGGAGTACGGTCGCAAGACTAAAACTCAAAGGAATTGACGGGGACCCGCACAAGCGGTGGAGCATGTGGTTTAATTCGATGGTAAGCGGAGCACCTCACCAAGGCTTGACATCCTGTTGAAAGCGACTGGAAACAGACGCCCCCTTTTAGGCAACAGTGACAGGTGCTGCACGGTTGTCGTCAGCTCGTGTCGTGAGATGTACGGTTAAGTCCGATAACGAGCGCAACCCCTATGTTGTGTTGTATTTTTCACAACAGACCGCTGTGGTTAACACAGAGGAAGGTGGGGATGACGTCAAATCAGCGTGGCCTTTATGCCTTGGGCGACACACGTGCTACAATGGACAGGTCACAATGGGTTGCGAGGCCGTAAGGCGGAGCTAATCCCAATCGCTAGTAACCGCAGATCAGCCATGCTGCGGTGAATACGTTCTCGGGTCTTGTACACACCGCCCGTCACACCAAGAAAGTGAGAAACATCCGAAATCTCTCGGTTACGAGGGCCTAAGGTGGAGCTCATGATTTGGGTGAAGTTTAACGGCTTCCCATGCGAGTAATCGCATGGTAAAATCTAACTATATCGGTGAACTCCGATCCGCCAGTCGGCGGAGGACAACGCCGAGGGAAGTTGGGCTAGCCACGAAGTTCGTGGCGAATTCTTGTTAAATTCTGCTAGACAGCAGAACATATAAGTTGCCTTAACCCCGTAGAGACTATACGTTGGCGCCATCGAAAGATGGATGAAGACATAGTCCGGCACTCTTGGCAACAAGAGATAACAGTTGCGTAACAAGGTATCCGTATCGGAAGGTGCGGATGGAACACCTCCTTTCTAGGGAGACAAATCCAATGTTTGGTGATCTTGCACAAAGAAAATCGAACATTCATTTCTTCCAAGAAATTGGTCGGCCCTGCCTTCGGGCAGGGGATAGATAGTTCGCTGAGTGCTCTCTGTGTGGAAGGGTTTTCTATAGAGATTCCGGCGAAAGCAGGGGTTTCTTTATGTTGTTTATTTTTCAAGCGTTCTCACCGCGCTTGACCCGGTGGCAACTTTTCTAGAAAAGTTGCACAAAAGTTCCCGCCAGTCGCTTTCGCTATTCAGCACAAACAATCCGTTCATCTGCTTATCACCAAACTCGCTACGCTCAAACATGGGCACGCAGATTTGAACGATTGTTTGACTTCAGGACGCTCAAGCCCCAATGGCGGATGGAGATATGCTAACCCAATTTGCTCGATGGGTCCCAATAAGAAAGGACGACCTTATACCAAAGGGCCGGATAGGGAATAGACAATTTGCTTAACAGGGGTTAACTAATGGCCGACTTGATCGCTTCTAAAAAGATATTGGCATTGTCGGTAGCATTTTCTTTGCCACTGAAGTGTCCAGCATGGTTGTAGGTAATAAGCCTGGCTCCTAATTCTTTACTTATATCTACCGCCTGTTGATAATCGATGGTGTCGTCATCTTTTGAATGGATGACAATGAAGTGATTGGCTAAATTTTTAATTTTCTTGATATCTAACTTATATTCAAAGAAGCTAGCATAGTGCTGATCTTTTCTATCGCGATTTGTTTCAATATCATTATTGAAAGTGGCTATCAGAATAACCGTGTCTACGACTACGTTGTATTGGTCGAGATATAAAAGAATAGCTCTAGTTCCCAAACTATGGCCGACTAGGACAATTGGCAGGTTGGTATTTTTAATTTCTCGGTTAATAGTTTCTAACCACTCTTTGGCCTGTGGGTCTTCGTCGCCCGGTAGAGCGGGGATAGCATATTCAATGCCTAAGCGGTTGAGTTCCTCGGCAATGATTTGGTACCTCTGTTTACTGGGGGAAGAAGTATATCCATGGACTAGAACAACTTTTTCATAGCGTTTTTTGGTGGACCCGGGCGGACTTCCGCCGGCGTTCACTCTCATCACAAATAGGTCATTTGCCTCTTATGATATAGATATCACTTTGGCGGACCTTGCTTCTCGTCCGTCCATATTCATAATAACAAAACAGAGCCAGACAGCTCGGTTTCGTTATGGTGGACCCGGGCGGACTCGAACCGCCTACCTCCGCATTGCAAATGCGATGTTCTACCGGGTGAACTACGGGCCCTAAATCCCAAAGAAGCCAAGCGTAACGCGGTCAAATCCTATCAGAAAACCCAGAGCTATGGCAATCAGACCGAACAAGATGTAGGCGGTGTAGGTCCCGCCGCCGCCCAGATAACGCTCTGCCCAGCCGATTTTGAAACCGATCAGTTCCGCTACCTTGCGGTGATAGATGACGAGAAGGATGCCGCCGAATACGCCCAGTACAAAGAAGAAAAATCTCATATAGGCATTATAGCAACTTCGTTGCTGGACGTTGGTTTTTCTGCTAATCTGGCTGGTGTTGACGGGCGTGTAGCTCAGTTGGTTAGAGCGCTGTCCTGATAAGACAGAGGTCCCTGGTTCGAATCCAGGCACGCCCACCAGATATTCCGCTCCCAGAGCGGGTTTTTGCTTGACTTGAATCCGATTTTGCGATATAATGAAAATGATTGGTGCCCGTTACGGGCGGCACCTTGATACTCTAAATTCCGGGACCATGGGGTCCATCGTAAAGGATGTGATGAACAGTGGGGAAGAGCAACAAGCGGCGGGGTGCCGTGCCGATTAATGTGGTCACGATGCACGAGCGGCCACATCTGGATGAGATCTGCGCGCTGTGGATGCTGCAACGCTTTGGGGAAAAGTTGTTCCCTGGAGTTGGTGAGGCTAAACTGGTTTTTACTACCAACGGAGCACGTTGCCAAAAAACTCCTGAGCAGTTGGAGTCAGAGGGTATTCTGTTGCTGGGCTGCGGGGGAGGCCGCTTCGACGATCACCGTGAGATGCCAGAGATCGGACAAGTGAGGCAACGCTGTACCGCCGATCTGGTAGCTGAGTATCTAGGGGTGGATCAAGTTCCGGAACTTACGCCATTGCTTGATTTTGTCCGGAGAACGGATTTGGGCAAAGCACAACCGTTCGATTTATCGTCGCTAGTTAAGATGTATCATGCTGAGCCCAGTCTCTCGGGTGGCGATGTTGTGGATCTTGTAATGATCGCTCTGAACGCCAACTACATCAGTCAGCAAGCTTTCCACGACGGTGCCAGACGGGATCTGGAATCGGCTAAACGCCGGGAAGTACAAGATCCACGGACAGGAAAGACTTGGTTGATTATCTATGGTCAGTCGAATGACGAGAGATTCGCCAAGTCGGCGAGATTCTACATCAAGAACACGGCTCTTGTTGTCCAGCAAACTACCAAGGGCAATATCCAAATCTTTGGGAGCGATAAGTTGAAGTTCAAGCTGTTCGGGTTGGCTGGAGCACTGCGGAAGCTCGAGGAGGAAATTCGGCTGGGCGAGGTTCAGGAGATTGACCCCAAGAAGCGGATGGTAGCTGGCAAAATGCATGAACTGGATGTCTGGTATATGCACGAGTCCGGCACCTTGCTCTTGAATGGGTCGTTGACGACGCCCGATGTCGATCCGACCAAGATCGATCTAGAGGCGATCGCCGACACGGCGGTCAAAAGTCTGCAGATTTTCTTTGGCCCAGACAAGACGAACCCAAAGAAGCCTCGAAGTTGAACATTGAAAAAGGGGGCGGCAACGGCCGCCCCCTTAATTTATCTACAACCTATTTCTCCCAGTATTTTTCCTCAATATGTCCGGCAAAGTATTCGTGGCGTTCTAGGGTAAAAAGTAAGTCCGATAGCCGGTTGAAAAATTTGCGGATGGCTGGGTCGACATCTTCGATCTCGGATAACGCTACTATCATGCGTTCGGTCCGGCGGCAGGTGGTGCGGGCGACTGACAAAAACGCGCCGGCCTTGTTCTGTCCGGGGACAATGAAGGTGGAAATGGGCGGCAGGTCTTGGGCAAAATAGTCGATGCATTTTTCTAACCCCGTGACATCCGCTTCGGTCATCACTGGTAGACGAGCGGGGTCGGTGTTGTTTAAGGGACTGGCCAGAATCGAGGCCGTGTTCATCAGTTTATGCTGGAGGCGTTCCAGCAGTTTTTTAATGTCCGATACATTGGAAAAAACTTTGGCCACTCCGATAGCGGCATTGAGTTCGTCGATGGTGCCGTAGGTCTGAACCCGGAGCGAGGTTTTGCTAACCCTGGGTCCCCCAAATAGGCCGGTAGTGCCATCGTCGCCTTTGCGGGTATAGATCTTAGGTAGGTCCATGACCAATCATTCTACCAGGCCTCTGTTAGAATTAAAATATGGCGACTATCAAAACATCAGGGATAGTTATCCGCAAACTTAACTTGGGCGAGGCAGATAAGATCCTGACCGTGCTGACCCGAGACCGGGGCAAGATTCGGGTGCTGGCTAAGGGGGTTCGGCGGCCAAAGGCCAAATTGACCGGGTTTGCAGATTTGTTCCAGCACAATGATTTTATTCTCGCCGAAGGCCGCAACTGGGATATTGTCACCGCCGCGACTACAGTTGAGCGGCTCGTTGGTGACGACACCGATTTGGGGCAGATCGGTTTGATGTACTATGTTTGTGAGCTGGTTGACAAATTAATCGAAGAAACCCAGACAGTAGCAGGCAGTTTTGAACTACTTCGCGAAACGTTGGCTTATATTAAACATCATCCGGAGTCCAATGCGGTGCGGGCGTATTTTGAAATGAAGCTACTGACGATGCTGGGTTTTGCGCCGGAGTTGGGACATTGTATCATCAGTCGTTCGTCGCTTAACGAAGATCAGCCAATTTATTTCAGTGCGCATCTGGGAGGACTAGTATCAGAGGCGCACAGATCGGCGGATGATTTTGCCAGACCGATATCGGTCAATGGGGTGAAATGGCTGCGGTTGCTGCAGCGGTATCCTCTGGGAGGGATAGATAAAATAACGATTGAACCGGGCGTGGCCAAGGGAGCCAATCAATTATTGGCGGACTTTGTCGAGTACGCGACGGAGGTCAAGACCAAATCACTATCAGTTTTAGCGGAGCTGGAAAGCGACTAGCGCCGTCTTCGGTTATGGAATGCACTATGCACCTCTCTAAGCTGTTTGTTGGTGATGTGGGTGTAAACCTGCGTAGTGGTGATAGAGGCGTGACCGAGGAGGGCTTGGACCGAACGGATGTCGGCGCCGTTGATCAGAAGATCGGTGGCATAGGAGTGACGCAGAGTGTGGGGTGTCACTTTTTTAACGATACCGGCCTTGGTGGCATATTTTTGGATAATGCGCTGAACCGAGCGAGGAGTCAGATTTTCAGCGTTGGTGTTAGTGCCGTGTGAGATAAAGACAAATTCGTTATTGTCTTTGCGTTTGTCCAGATAGCGATGCAGGGCGGCTTTGGCGTCGTTGGAGAGGAAGACCACCCGTGGTTTGTCGCCTTTGCCCCGCACCATAAACTCGCCGCGGTCGAGATTGATCTTGTCGCGGGTGAGGGAGGTAAGTTCGGATACCCGCAAGCCGGTGGAGAAGAGGGTTTCGAGAATAGCCGTGTCGCGCAGATTTTGTAGGCGGTCAGTTTGCGGAACAGCAGCCAAAATATCTTCTACCTCTCGCGCGTCCAAAAACTCGACCGTCCGCTCAGGGATCTTGCTCAATTCGATCTTTTCAGCTGATAGAGTTTTAATATCCTGTTTGGCCAAAAACTTGAGGAAGGCCCGCAAGGCGATGACATGATAGTTTTGAGTGACTAGTTTTAATGGTCGGCCGTCGCCATCAGTGGTGCGATTTAAATACAACCGGTATTTGCGTACCAGGGGCAGGGTGATATGGGCAGGAGAGGGGACACCGCCGGACTCTTTGGCAAATTCTAAAAACCGCCGCAGGTAGTGATCATAGTTGCGTAGGGTCTTGGGACTGCGGTTTTTCTCGATCTCCAAATAGTCGAGAAAATCAGTCAGATGATCTTTTAATGTCACCACAATTATTATTGTACGACATTTCCAAGCAACGCCTCCGCCGCGTTGCATCGGCGGTTACTTTCCTCTTGGGGAAAGTAACCAAAGCCGTGGCCCTGTTCGCTCGGTCTAAATAAAGAGCCAAATCTCCTTGGCGTTCTCGCCGAACTCGCCTTCGGCTCAAACATGCGGCTCCACCCCAGGAGATTTGGCTATTCATGAACGACCTCGCTCCAAAGGGCCGAGTGGGGAATACTTATCGGGGGAGGTAGGAGAGTGGGTTGAGGGGAGTGCCGTTGTAGCGTATCTCGAAGTGGAGATGAGGGCCAGTCGAGCGGCCGGTGGAGCCCATAATCCCGATAAGCTGACCTTGTTGGACATAGTCGCCCGAGTTGACTTTGAATTGGCTTAAGTGGGCATAGCGGGTGACCCAACCATTGCCGTGGTTGATGTCGATATAGTTGCCGTACCCGCCGCGGACCGAGTAAGTGCGGACGATGCCAGCCGCTGAAGCGTAGATACCCCAGCCGTTCAGCCGGTTTAAGTCGAGCGCCTTGTGATAGGCCCGATAACCTTGGGAGATAAAGTGAGTCGGGGATTCAAGCGGCCAGATGAACTGCCCGGTTCCAGAGGTAGGATTGAAGTTAGGCAAACCTTGAATGTTGCCCGACGGTACGTATTGGCTGCCGCCGGAGGATTTGGGCGCTACCATGCCGGGGATCAAAAGTTCCTGACCGGAAAAGATGGGCGCATTTTGATCAATGGCATTGTATTTGACAATGTCGGCCACGTTGACTTTGTACCGCTTGGCGATGGTACTCAAGGTATCATTTTTGTTGACGGTGATATAGATACCGTCAATCGGAGGGATCTTTAGTTTTTGTTCAGCGGTGAGGCCGTTGCCGGTGAGCTTGTTAGCATACCGCAGGGTATCGGGGCCAAGACCGAAGTCACGGGCGACAGAGGAGACCGATTCGCCGGGCTTAACTTCGTAGACGATAGTTTCATGACGCGAGTTGCGAGAGATGATGGTTTCAGTGGCACCAGTTTTGAAGATGTAGTCACCGTTGTCGCCAACTGTGGTAATCACTTCGTCGTAAACGACGTCTTCATTGAAATATTCGGTCGAGGCCAACTCGGCTACGGTGCGATAACGAACCCGTTCCTGGCCAACCTCGCCACCGACTGCTACGGCGGCAGGGCGAGGGATCAGACCAGAGAAGATGACCGTAATGGCCAGCGTAACAATAGCCCAGTGACTGCCAAAACTGTTGAGTGAACGGTAGATGGGCTTGAACGAGAGGCGAGGCATCGGAATGTGTTTCAGGGTCGATAAATCCAGGCCGCGGAGCGACCTGGTGAGTTTGGCACGAGTTGCCTTGGCGAGACCGGTATGAGTTGGGGTCTGACGCCTAGTTGTATCTCGTCTGGTCTTTAGGCGGTCTGACAGCTTGGTGAAACGAGATGGTTTGTCGGTACTAATGACGGTGTCATTTAGTGGTATGACGGGGTTTATGTAACCCCCCTGAAACCAAAAAGAGCTCCTACGATAAGCGCTCTAGAACCTTTATAATCCTACCAAAAACCCCACATTTGTCAAGGTGGAGGAGGACCGCACGAATGGTCTACGCCGAGACCACGGTGAGCCTAATTAATCTGTCAAATCGGCTGGTATTGCCGGCCAGGTCAGTAGCTGTTAGCGAGATGGAGTATGTTCCGGGTTGTTCTGGGGCTGGCAGGGTGCCGGTGAATATACTGGAGTCATTATGGTCAAATAGTTCGAACGATCTACCTTCCAGCTCGGCTACCACTTTGGCGGTGTTGAGAGAGCTAGGTACGAACAGACCGAAACTTTCTCCAGCGATGGGACGGCTGGGGACCAGACGAATGTTAGCGGTATCTAGTTTGACGGGGGCGGTCTGGACCGTGATGGTGACCAAGTTGCTTACTGGACTACTTATCCCTAGGTCGCTTACAGCTACGGCTGAGAGGGTATGCTGACCATTGTAGAGAGGCTCATCGAGATGAACTCTGAACTGACCGTTAGCGTCGGTATGGGTAGTGGTGTTAACGGTTCCGTTATTAGTAATAATGATCTTTATGTTAGGCAGCCCGGTACCTACAACCTCTGGTTTAGGAGTATCAATGGCGACGCCGTCGGGCGGGCTGGTGAGAACTGGGGTAGCTGGGATGGTTGCTTCTGCTAACGTGATAGTGACGGTTTGCTCGATCGAACCTGACTTGATCAAGATCAGGGTCTTGCCAGTTGTTGTACCTGCGGTGTAGGTAAAGATATAGGGTTGGTCAGCCGAGGGAGTGCGGGCGATATTTCCATCTCCCTGGATCAGGCTAGCGGTAACGGTTTGACGAGAACGGGTGGGCGTAACGGTGATCACGGCTTGGCTTTGGCCATCGGCCGGGAGCGTGTCGCGATCCACTTTGACCACTAGATTCCAGCCCAAGACTCGAGTAAGAGTCTGGTTGATCTGGGAGAATACTTGGCGTCCGCTAATCCCACTTTGAGCAACGGCCACGATCGATCCAACGATAACTATGACCACTGCCAAAGCGATGGCGGAGTAAAGTATGGGGCTGGGCTGAAACCGCGGAGGTTTAATTATCGGCATGCGTCCATATTGTAGCGGTATCGTAAGCCTGTGAGCAATTGTATTTGCTCCATCTGTTTTGTGCTATATTATGGATACGTATAACAAGCACTAATTATTTTTGATATGGTCAGGATCAAAGAGGATTCACCCGGTCGATCGGTAAAGGTAACTAAACCAGAAATGGCACGCAAGTCTCAGCCAGCCGAGCCAGAGGTGTCGGCGGGAGCTAGCCGGTTGCGGCGATCACAACGGGGGCGGTCAGCCCGCCGGGGGATTTTTGCCACTATTTTGATCATTCTGTTATTGGGAGTAGGTTGGTTTACTGCTCGGGCCGCATTGGTCTGGCTCAATATTGATACCGGCAGCGGTTTCCTGGCCACCCTATTTAATATCAAAAGCACTAAGTTGATCGGCGAAGAAGATGGCAGGGTTAACTTCTTGTTGATGGGGAACCCCGGAGGCATGGATAACGACGGTCCGAACCTGACCGATACGATCATGTTGGCCAGCTACAACTCAACCGATAAGTACCTGCATCTATTTTCGATCCCACGCGATCTCTACACTAATCTTGATGGCTACGGGATGACCAAAGCCAACGCGGTCTACGAGTTGGGTGATTCCAAGTTCAGTGATGGTTCAGGTACGGCTTTGAAGACGTTCGGAGATCTACTGGGTGTAACGATACCGTACTACGTCAAAATTGATTTTGACGGCTTTAAACAAGCAGTTGACGAGTTGGGTGGTGTGACGGTTGAGGTTAAGAAGGATCTTCTGGATACGCAGTACCCTGACGGGAATAAGGGTTATGTTACGGTTGATATCAAGGCCGGGACATACACTATGGATGGCGAGATGGCATTAAAGTATGCCAGATCGCGCCAGAGTACTTCGGACTTTGATCGGGCCCGGCGGCAGCAGCAGATCCTGGTGGCGCTCAGAGATAAGGCCAAGGAGCTTGATCTGCTCACTTCTCCGACTAAGCTACTGGATATCGCCGGGATAGTCCAAGACCACTTCTCGACCAATCTGACCAACCCGGAGATGGGGCGTCTGTTGCAGCTATTGTCGGACTTTGACAGCACTCAGATCACGAACAAGGTCTTTGACGACAGTCCGGCCGGCGGGTTATACGGGACCAAAGTTGACGGTCTGTTCGTACTGAAGCCGGTTGGTGACGACTACAACAAACTGAAAGAGATGGTTGAGGCAGCTCTAGCGACTACCATGCCGGGTACAGAACAGCCGGTTGAGGACGCAGTGACAACTCCGTTAAAAGTTGAGGTGCTCAATGGTACTAACGTTACTGGTTTGGCTGGCAAGATAGCAGCGACCTTAAAGACGGGTGGATTCGATGTGGTCAAGACGGGTAACAACGCGACCAAAGGATTTACCGACTCCATTATTTATGACGGCACGGGGGGCACGCGGCCTAACGCGATCCGGCAATTAGTAGAACTGACCGGCGCGACCTTGAGCACGGAAACGGTTACCCTGTCGGCCGGCGCTGAGGTGCGGTTGGTCGTGGGTGAATCGGCCAACAAGTAACCCCTGCACATGCAAACAATCGGTGCTTGGCTCTGGGACAATCGTAAAAGCTTAATTACCACGGCGCTCTTCGGGGCGCTGTTGGAGTTGTTGTTTTTCTTCCCGGTTTATCTCACCTGGTGGTTGGTTGGCTTAACGATAATTTTATTAGTGGGAGTATGGTGGCTGGCTAGTTTTACCAGAGCCTGGCGACGTTGGTGGTGGCTGTGGGCGGAGGCTATCTGGGTGGTGGTCGGCGGGTTGGGTTTGGTGGTGTTTAGTCTGCTGAATATGTGGCAGTTCCAAGCGATCACACTGGGGATAGTGTTGGTGCTGTTGGCTTTACTGCATACCTATGATAAATATCTCCAGACGGGGAGTTGGTCAGTAAAATCTTTCTCGCTTTTGAGTTTTCTTGATCTGGTGGCGTTCTTCGCCGCTGGAGCTGCCATATTAACGGCTACCGACTTCTATAATTTAGACCCGGCCTGGCTCATGCTGGCTTATCTGGGACAGGTGATCTTGGCAGCTAACTTACGATTCTGGCGGGAGGAGGTGGTGAGTGTCCGGAAATGGTTTTATGTGCTAGTGACGGCCGTAGTGGTAGAAGAATTGCTTTGGGTTATCGCTTCGTGGCATCGGGGGGTCTACCTGAAATCATTCTTGCTGGCCATGATCTTCTACGTGTTCCTGGACTTTATTTTGCACTACAGCCGAGGGACGCTGACGATTAAGGTGGTAGTTGAGTATGCCAGTCTGGTCGCGTTCCTGCTGGTGGCTATCTTTGTTTTTGACTGGCTGCTGATCTTGCAGTAATACTTATACGGTAATTGCGGATACATAGTAATATAGCGATATGCCTAATTGAGGTATTTTTATGGACTTAAATCAATTTGATCGGGCGAACCTGGGCCTGAAGGTAAAGCGGTTCGACTGGAAACAACTGGGGATGTTGGTAGTAGCTGGGGCGGTCGGAGGGGTGATGACTTTATCTGGCTGGCTCTGGTTGGGGCCCGAAACCACTGTGCCAGGGAATAATACGGCTGCGGCGGACAGTACGATCCAGCCAGGCGGCGGCAGTACATTAGTCCAAAATTCGCCTACGGTTGAGAGCGCGGTCAAACAAGTTTTGCCGGCTGTGGTTGCTATTACTAGTAAAGACAAAGTGCAGAGCTTCTTTGGCGGAACCTACACCCAGACGGGCGGCGGGTCCGGGTTCGTTGTCAGGCAGGACGGTCTGGTAGTAACTAATAAACACGTGGTGAGTTCGACTACCGCGACCTATACAGTGACGACATCGGCTGGCAAAACCTATTCGGCTTCGGTAGTGTCGCGCGACCCGGCGGCTGACTTGGCGTTGATCAAAATCAATGCCAGCAATCTGACTGTGGCGAGTTTGGGCGACTCCAGCAAACTATCACTGGGCCAAGATGTGATTGCGATCGGTAACACTTTGGGCGAATATCAGAACACGGTGACTACCGGAGTGATTAGCGGGCTGAACCGGAGTATCACGGCAGGAAACGGTTATGGCAGCAGCGAAAGCTTAACCGGGATGATCCAGACCGATGCGGCCATCAACCCAGGCAACTCGGGCGGGCCGTTGATCAATTTGAGCGGTGAAGTAGTTGGGATTAACACGGCCATCGACGCGCAGGGGCAATCGGTAGGGTTCGCTATCCCTATCAACAGCGTCCGCAGTCAGATCCAAATCGTGGCGGCGGGTGGGACTATCTCCCGTCCGCAACTGGGCGTTCGGTATGTGCCGGTCACGGCCGATTTGGCCACCGCTAATAAATTAAGCGCTAAAACCGGCGCTCTGGTAGTGCACGGGAGTGGGATAGGGGATGTGGCGGTAACGGCCGGTGGTCCGGCGGACTTAGCCGGGATTAAAGAAGGGGATATTATTGTTTCGATCAATGGTGAGAAAATCATCGAGACCAACGACCTGGGCACGGTAATTCAAAAGTATAAACCAGGCGATAGCGTGGCGGTAGTTTTAAATCGGCAGGGGCAAGTTAAGACGGTGAGTGTAAGGTTGGGGACAATGTAATTATTTTTTCAAGCGCCAAATTGCGCTTAACCAATTGCTACTTTTGTCTTGCCAAAAGTAGCCAAAAGCGTGGCCCTGGCGGCTCCGGTTCTATTTATTGGCTAAATCCACTTTCCGTTAATGGTCGAAACTCGTCGGCCTAAAGTCCTCCTCAAACATCTCCCCGCAGCGAGGATTTAGCTCAATTCAGAACGAACCTACGCCGAAGGGCCGGCTAAGAGCAAGAAAAAGACCCCCGGAGGGGTCTTAGTCGAGTCGGTCAACCTTGTTGCTATGAGAGAATTCCAATGGTGCAGAAGCTGTTTCTGGTTTCTCCGCTGCGGATATTAGTCCAATGACCTTCCCAGTCCCACTCAGAGTTATTGAGCTTCTTGTGATACTCGTACTGGTAACCAACATCGGATAGCCCGAACCAGAATTTCATTGTCGTGGAAACGGAATCTGATGAGTAGGCCTTTTTGAAGCTTAACTTGTCTGCCCCAACATTTCCCTGAATAGCAGAGGCACCATAGCGATCACTGATCGTGCCACTGAATTCGCCGGTGTCTTCTGTGATTGTGATTTCTCCAACAAAATCACTTCCTCCCAAACAGTCCTCATAGATGCCACGGATTTGGTAGCGCCTATGACATGTTGCGCCTTCCATCGCCAGTACCTCCTTTAAGGTTCAATTGGACGTTTCAGTGTATCATCTAAAACCCCACTTGTAAAAGTGGGGTTTTAGTGATAACCAAAAGTTTGATTACTTCTTGTGGCCGACTTCTTTGCGAAGATCGTCCAACGTCTCAGAGGCGGTTTTCTGTCCACCCAAACCGAAGGCCAGACCACCAGCCAAAGCGATCATAAAGAAGATGGCAGTGATCAACCGGTCAATGATGGAAGCCGCGATACCGAGCTGATTCAAGGCAACCAAGATAGTGAAGACATAGATCACCCACTTGGTCATCGCTCCCAAGAACTGGGCAGCCCGCACGCGGGCGGCGCCGATGGTGCCACGGACCACTCCAGCAAAGAAGTGAGCCGCCAACACGCCGATCAGTAGGATGGCGATAGCCACGAACACGTTCGGGATGTAAACCAAGATCTGATTTAAGAAATCAGTTACCCTGGACAGGCCCAAGATATCAGACGCAGCTAGGAAGGCGATCAACAAAATGGTCCATCTTACTAGGTTGCCGATGACCTCAGATACTTCCAGGTCAACGCCGGACTTGTCGAAGAAAGTCTTGGCGCCGATCTTGTTCAGGGCCCCGTCGATTTTAAGTTGCTTGAAGATCTGGGTAACTAACCGGTCTAAGCCGGCGGCTACGATCCAACCGATTAGCAGGATGACGATTGCGCCAACCAGAGCCGGGAGGAAGAGCAAGAAGCGCCCCCAAATATCTTGCAACGGGTTCAGGACGGCATTGCCCCAAACTGTGAAAAGATTATCCGTCATTACGATTCCTTTTGTTTAATTTATATATACGCGTATAGATAAATCCGATTTGTTTTTCGACCCTATGTGCCAAGGGCTGCCGCCCAATTGACGACAACATTATAACCAAAAACTGTCCAAATCTCAACTTTGGAAGAGAGGATATCTGGTTTGGTGGGCGAGAGAGGAGTCGAACCTCCATGGGTTGCCCCGCTAGCTCCTAAAGCTAGTGCGTCTGCCGTTTCGCCACTCGCCCGTTTTTAAACGTCGACTAGATTTTTCAATTGTTCGAATAACTTGTCGCCGATGCCCGGAACTTCTTGCAGTTCATCAATACTCTTATAGGGGCCGATTTGCAAGCGGTAATCCACGATGCGCTGGGCCAGCACCGGGCCGATGCCGGGCAGGAGCTCCAGTTCGGCGTTGTTGGCGGAGTTGATATTCACCTTAGTTCCGCTCTCTGGCGTGAGATTGGTGGCCGGGACATAGACACTACCCGTCGGCACATAACTTTCACCGATTTTAGGAATGTATATTTTGCCGTGATTGGTTAGCTCCTGTGCTCGATTGATGGAGTGAGCGATGGTGTCCATGTCGGCACGCCGGTTAAATCCGCCGGCTGAGTTGATTGCGTCCTCGACGATCTTTCCCGCGTCTAACCAATATACACCGGGTTTGACTACCGCGCCCGCAATGTCTACGACCAGTTTTCCGTTGGTTGTGGCGGCGGCCTCTGGCGCAGCAGTCGCGTCAGCGCTGCCAGCAGGTTTCACATCCGGTCCAGCCAAGGTACTTTTGGGAGGTGTAAGAATTAGATATACTCCCAAACTCAATACCAGTAACAAACCGCCAAAGATGTAGTAGCGGTATCTTTCGAACCAATCGGGCGGGTTATCCTCGGGCGTGGGTGTAAAAGGTGAGAGCAGTGTCTCCATAGCGTTTGTTATTCCAAATGCGCAAATTAGGATTGGCCGGCGGCGGTTTGGCACTACTGTGTTCGATGACTAAAATGCCACCCTCGGCCAATAGGTTTTCCCAGCCGATGATAGTAAGCTCATCTTCGTACCACGGGTCGGCAAAAATAATGTCGTATGGGTACTGGTTGGCGGGAATAAAATCTTCTACTAACATCATCCGCACAGCCGCCTTGTCTGCGATGCCGAGTTTGTTTAGATTTTGTTTGATCAGATTATAGTGGGCGCGGTCTTTTTCTATGAAGACGACGCGCGCCGCACCGCGGCTTAAGGCCTCGATACCGATTGCGCCGCTTCCGGCATAGAGCTCCAGAAAGTTGGCTCCAACGATTTTATCGCCCAGCACATCAAACACGGCCTTGCGCACCATCTCCATCGCCGGTCGCAAGGTTGGCAGCGTATTGATGAGATGACCTTTAAATTGTCCGCTGGTAATTCGTAATTGCACGATTGAATTATGAATTAGGAATCATGAATTATGGGGTAAAATCTTCATACTTGATAATTCCTGTTTCTATTCTGAGTGGGCGGTGATAGTTTCTAGGTCAATTCGTCTAGCCAATTCGGGGTATTTTTCTAAAGTGGCATCCTCGTCCAATATAGCATTGGCGGCGTCTTGGGCTTGTTTGATAGCCCGGGTATCAGTCCAGTCGGCCAACCGATAACGCAAAAATCCAGATTGAGAGTGACCGAACAACGCGCCGGGACCTCTAAGCTGCAAGTCCAGTTCGGCTAGTTTAAATCCATCGTCAGTTTTAGAAAACATCCCTAACCGCTCCATAATTTCTGGATTCGCCTCGCTTGGTGCGATGAAACAATACGACTGCAAGTCACTCCGGCCGACCCGGCCGCGGAGCTGATGCAGTTGCGAGAGGCCGAATCGCTCGGCGCCTTCAATTAACATCACGGTGGCGTTAGGGATGTCGATGCCAACCTCGATGACGGTAGTGGCCACCAAGATCTGCAATTTACCGGCCTTGAAGTCAGCCATCACATTGGTTTTTTGCTCCGAGGTTAACCGGCCGTGCAGGAGGCCCACCGTAAAATGCGGGAAAAGTTTTTGGATATTCTTGTACTCGGCTTCGGCGGACTTGGCCGATAACTTGGCGCTGGTTTCGATCAAGGGCGTGATGACGAACACTTGATGGCCACTCTCCAGTTCGCTCATCATTCGTTTGTAGGCCAACTGTCGCTGGTCGGGTTCGAGGGCTTGGGTCAAAATCGGTTTGCGGTTTAAGGGTTTATGGGGAATAACCGAAATATCCAAGTCGCCGAACGCGGTTAACGCGAGCGAGCGGGGGATAGGGGTGGCGGTCAGTGAGATGAAGTGAGGAGTATGGCCTTTGGTTTTGAGCGCTTCTCGTTGTTTAACGCCAAAACGATGTTGTTCATCAATAATGACCAAATTCAGGTTTTTAAATTTTACAGTTGATTGGATAAGCGCATGCGTACCAATGAACGCATTGGCCGTGTCAGACCCCTCTTGGTAGGCCTGCGTGCGCAAAGCGCAGTTAACGCCAAACTCTTTTAAGAGCGGGGCGACGGATAGATAATGCTGGCGAGCCAGTACCTCGGTCGGCGCCATCAGTGCCGATTGAAAGCCTTGTTTGGCGGCTTGAATCATAATAATTGCCGCTAAAATGGTTTTGCCGGAGCCGACATCACCCTGCAGCAGGCGATTGGTCGGCTTGCCGTCGGCAAGATCTTGTAGAAGTTCCCATAGGGCCCGCTTCTGGCCGTTGGTTAAAGTAAAGGGCAGTTTGGCTAAAATTTGTTTGACCAACTCCACATCAGCCGCGATCGGACGGGCAGATTCTTGTTTCAGAAATCTTTTGACACTCTGGACGGCGAGTTGGGTCAAAAGCAGTTCGTCAAAACCCAGCCGGTCTTTCGCGGACTGCAAGAGCTCGAGCGAGGCAGGGAAGTGGATCCCTTCCAGTGCGGTCGCTAGGTCGACTAGTTGGTACTTTTGGCGGATGCCGTCTGGGAGATAGTCGGGGATAGCGCGGATGGTCGGAAGCAGGACTTTGATCAATCGCCGGAAGATCTTAGTGGTAACTCCCAAGCTTTCCGGATAGACCGGAACGATACGGCCGCTATGGAGGGGAGTTCGCTCCTCGCCGGACGCCAAAGCTGGTTCCAAGCTGGGGCTGACTAGGGTCAGGCCTTTGGCGTTCTTTTCCACTCGCCCGGTCAGGTAGTACTCGGCTCCTTTTTTGAGAGTGGTGCGGAGGTAGGGCTGGTTGAACCAGACCACGGTGATGGAACCGGTGCCGTCGCTCAATACTCCCTGGGTCAGCATCATCCGTTTGTGGGGAGTGCGGAAGGCCGAAAAGGTCGTGAGAACGGCCCTGATGGTGTACTTAGACCCGTCTGCCTGGAGGCCGGAAATGGGGGTCAGGTGGGTGAGGTCCTCCCAAGTCCGGGGGAGGTAGTAGAGGAGGTCAGAAGCCGTTTCCAGGCCCAAATAGCCCAGCTTTTGGGCTATAGCGGGGCCGACCCCGGGGAGGTGGCTTAAGGAGGAGGCGGGGGAGAGCATAGAGGATAGTTAAAAGTGGTAAGTGATAGGTGAAAAGTTAAAGAGGGGGAGGGGAGCCATAGGAGGGAAAGTGGCATAAAGTGGCTCTGGGAGCGATAAAACTCTTGACCAAACCCGATAAAAGGAGTATACTTAAAGGATACCAGATGACGGGTAAGGAGGGTGGTCATATCAGATAAGAAGAACCACCTTTAAATGCAGAAGTCACCAAAGATAATCGATTTTTCTGGGATGCAGTTTGATGTTAATAGGCGTCCGGGTTGGCGGTTGCGCCGCCGGGCCTGGGCTTTGAAATCTCGTAACTATGTCGCTCACAATGTCCGCACTATTTTCCAAAATCTATTTGGTGTCTAAATTGGCCTTGACCCGTTCGAGCATTTGGGTCAAAGATCAGTTTGAAAGTTTAGTGGTGGCGATGGAGTCGTTTGCCGCGGGACTTGGTTTGTAATTTTTTTCTGTCATGCTGAGTTTGTCGAAGCATCTAGGTCGAAAGGCCGTTTTTTTGTTTTATTTCCAAGGGTTTACACCACCCTTGATGGGAGTTCTTTTTGCCACCATTTTGCTCACCCAAAACGGTGGCGCCAAAAGGGTGCCCCACTCCCAAACTGCTATCCGAAAGGCAAAATCTTCTTTCTGGCTTTCGGCGAACTCCTCCTCGCCGACTCGTCGTTAGACAACGCCTTCGCTGCGAAGATTTTGCTATCGGAGAACGCAGTTCGCTCGATGGGTCCCAAGCAGATAGGATGGGCCCACGCCAAAGGGCCAATTATTTGAGTTGGATAAATCTCCGTTTACCGACTTGGATGATGGTGCCTTTGACTGGTTCCACCATAAAGTTGATGTCGGAGATGATGTGGTGGTCCACCCGCACACCGCGCTGTTCGATCAATCGCTTAGCCTCGGATTTAGAATTAGCCAAGCCGCTGTCCGCTAACAAATCAGTTAGTCCCCTGGCTTTTTTCAAATTGTAGGATTCCATCTCGTCCGGCTCGCCTTTCGTTCTAAAGACCCGGATGAAATTTTCTTCGGCCTTTTTAGCCGCCGCTTCGCCGTGGTACATTTCAGCGATGGCAAACGCCAACCGCATTTTAATATCGCGCGGGTTGGTTTTGGCAGACTTGAGTTCCTTTTTGATGGCGGCGATTTCTGTGGCTGGCAGATTGGTGACCATTTCAAAATAAGTCGCGATGACGGAATCCGGCAGAGACATAATTTTGCCGTACTGACTGCCGGCATCCTCAGTGACGCCGATGTCATTACCCAAACTCTGGCTCATCTTTTGTTTACCATCAGTGCCAACCAGTAAGGGTACGGCCAAGATGGCCTGCGGGGCCTGGCCAAAATCAACCTGCAGGTCACGGCCGCGCATCTCGTTGAAGATCTGGTCGGTGCCGATGACGGTGGCGTCCGATTCAATAGCGACCGAGTCATAGCCCTGCAGCATCGGATAGACCGGTTCGTGAAAACCGATCTCTTGATGGGCCTTCATCCTACGCTGGAACATATCCCGCTCGATCATTTGAGCATAAGTAAAATGTCCCATCAGGCGGATGAGGTCTTCGGCCGACAGCTTATCGAGCCACTCGCCGTTGTAGCGGATCTCGGTTTTTTTGGGGTCTAAAATCGTTAGGGCCTGGCGGATGTAATGTTCGGCCATCTTTTTCACCTCCCGGGCATCACGGAGTTGGCGAGTTTTTTCCTTACCGGTCGGGTCGCCGAAGCGGGCGGTAAAATCGCCAATGACATAGACCACCGTGTGGCCGAGTTCCTGGAATTCGCGGAGTTTATGGTAGACCACCGAGTAGCCCAAGTGCAGGTCGGGTGTGGTTGGGTCCACCCCGTGTTTGATGCGGAGTTTCCGGCCGGAGGTCAGTTTGGCTCGCAGTTCCTTCTCGCCGATGATTTTGTCCACTCGGCGGGTCAAGAGGTCTTTCAGCTGGGTTTGACTAGGTTTTAGCATACCTGTATTGTATCAGAACGACAGGTGGGACGGATGGTATAATAGGAGACGTTCTCCCCTGTCATCCTGAATTCATTTCAGGATCTGGATTCTGAAACTAGTTCAGAATGACGATACTTATATGAGCGAGTTAATGCCCTTTGGGCCCAATTACGACAAGATTAGGCAAAAAATGCTGGGACGCAAGGTGGCCCGCCGCACCCGCCGCTGGTTGTTTTCATATTTGGGCAATATCGGCATCGACACCACTCCCCGGCTAATTTTAGCTATCGGTATTGCGGTGTTGTTCGTTTTTAGCTTTTTTACGGCAGCCTTTTCGATCGGACTCCCCAACCCGGCTCGGCTGACCATCTACACCGCGACTGAATCGACTAAGGTCTATGACCGCAACGGCGAGGTACTATATGACATCTTTAATCAAAAGAATCGGACAACGGTGGCCTATGATGACATTCCGGAGGTGGTCAAGCAAGCGACGATCGCCATTGAGGACAAGGATTTTTATCATCACAAAGGATTCGATATCAAAGGACTGTTGCGCGGGTTGATATTAAAACCATTAACCGGCAGCGGGTTCCAGGGTGGTTCAACTATCACTCAACAGTTTGTTAAGAACGCTTTGCTCACTTCTAGCCGGACCATCGCGCGCAAGACCCGAGAACTGATTCTTGCCTTTGAGATCGAGCAGATCTACTCCAAAGATAAAATTTTGGAGTTGTATCTAAATGAGATTCCTTACGGCAATTCAGCCTACGGTATCGAAGCCGCGGCTCAGACATATTTTGGTAAGGATATCAAAGATATTGCCTTGCCGGAGGCTGCGCTGTTGGCGGCTCTGCCGCAAGCTCCCAGCCGGTACTCTCCTTATGGCCAGAATCCGGATTTGTTGATGGCCAGAAAAGATCTGGTCTTAACCCAGATGCAGAAGCAGGGCTACATTACCGCTAAGGAGATGGATGAGGCTAAGACTGCGGAGATAGTTATCCAGCCGCGGAAGGACTCCATCCGCGCGCCGCACTTTGTCATGTATGTTAAAGAACTTTTGGCCGACAAGTATGGCGAAAAAGCGGTTGAGGAGGGCGGTTGGAAGATTACCACAACGTTAGATTGGGATAAACAAAAAGCAGCCGAAGACGCCATCACTACTTACGGCGAATCAAATATGACACGGTATAAAGCCAGTAACGAATCATTGGTGTCGATCGATCCCAACACCGGCGAGATCCTCGCCATGGTGGGAAGCCGCGACTATTTGAATATGGAAATTGATGGTCAGTTGAATGTCGCGCTGAGGCCGCGCCAGCCAGGTTCAGCTATCAAACCCATCGTCTATGCGACTGCGTTTAAAAAAGGTTATGGTCCAGCTACGATGCTGACGGATGTGTCGACCGATTTTGGGCAAGGGTATCAGCCGCGTAATTTTGACGGGACATTCCAGGGACCGCTGCCTTTGCGTGAGGCATTGGCTAACTCAATTAACATCCCAGCGGTCAAAACTTTGGCCTATGCCGGTATTCAAGATGTGATCGATACCGCTCATGATATGGGGATAACGACTCTTAACGACGGGCCGGATCGGTACGGCTTGTCGCTAACCTTGGGTGGTGGCGAAGTGACCTTACTTGATCTAACCTCCGCCTACGGCGTGTTCGCCACGGGCGGGATGTATAGCCCACCAATGGCGATATTGAAAGTGGAAGATAAGAACGGTAGGACCATTGAAGAGTTTACGCCGGCCAAACCCAAACGGGTATTGGACGCACAAGTGGCATATCTCATCAATAATATCTTGTCTGATGACAGCGCTCGGGCGCGTATCTTTGGGATGGGAGGCCCCTTAACATTGCCAGGACGAACCGTGGCGGCCAAGACAGGTACTACTAACGATTTTAAGGACGGTTGGACTCTTGGGTATACACCTGACCTGGTGGCGGGGGTGTGGGCTGGGAACAATCGTAATGCCGAGATGACGGCGGCATCGGGGCTAGTGGCCGCACCGACCTGGAACCGGTATATGAGGACGGTATTGAGCGGTGTCGGCAATAAATCGTTCCCCCGCCCGGATGGAATTCGCGATGTAGAGGTAGACGCACTGTCCGGGAAATTGCCAACCGACGCTTCTCCGTCCAGAAAGACAGAAATCTTTACTAGTTGGGGTGTGCCGACTGAAAGTGATGGCATTCATATAAAGGTAAAGGTTATGGCGGCTGACCCAACTAAATTGGCACCCGCGAATGCGCCAGATAGTTTGGTGGTAGAAAAAATATTTAGCGTTATTCACTCCGAACGACCGGATAATTCTAATTGGGAGAACCCGGTTATCGCTTGGGCCAAGGCGCACGAGATGAATAATGTCCCCACCGAAACTTATTCTGGGCCATTGGACGGCAGTGTCCTGCCGGGGATTAGCATTGTTTCCCCTACCTCCGGACAAAAAATTACCGGGGATTTCGCGGTGACAGCGACCGTGGGTGACGCTGGGAGTGTTAAACGAGTGGACTTTTTGTATGACAACACGCTGATGGGGCAAGTCAGCGCGCCGGGGCCGTTCATATACACTATTAAACCGCCGAAGTTGGATGGGAAGGCACACACGGTGATGGTGCGGCTAGTCCGGAACGATACAACCACAGCCGAGGCTAGCACTCAGGTGGGCGCTTAGGGGTTCTTTTCTTGCTCTGGGAGAGTTTTTGCAGTACAAGATAAGCGCCTATCTTTTCGGGTAAAGTTACTTTCTCCGCGCCGACCAGCGCGGAGTTTTCTTAAATAGGAGAATAGGTGAGATAAGATTAGGGTTGTCATCTCGGATGAGGCGTGTTAAGGTGGGTGCGCACAACCTGATCCAGGTCGTGTTATCCGTTATATCAGGTTAAGCGAGGGAGATCTCACATGAACGACGAAATGAATGTGAACCCGGCTGACGACCAAGCCACTCCGGCCGTTTCCGCTGACGCGGAGATGGAGACCGAGGTAGCGGAAGAGGAAGCCGAAGCCGAGGCCCCCATGGCCGAAGCGACCGAAGCCGATGATTCGGCTGAGGCCAAGGAAGCCTCTGAAGAGGGTTCCGACGAGATGGCTGCCTAATTAGGGAGTCGTTTATCGTAAAAAAGGCGGCCGTGAGGCCGCCTTTTGAAGTTTTGACGCCAATGTTTAACCCCCGAGCCGTTAGGCGAGGGGGTTTTCTTGTATAATAAGGATATCTTGCATTGTTGGGAGGTTGCGATGAGACTTAAATATCCTTGGTTCCCTAGGGCGTTTGGGCCGTCGTCGTAATGTTTCTCTACTGCGTCAGTTGTCCTTTTTGTTGGAGCTCCTAAGACATAGTGTGAATGGTCCCCTCACCACGGTGAGGGGATTTTTTTATGCTATATTGCAAGTATCCTAGGTGCGGACGTTGTTCCTTTCGGAACAGGGTCGCTGGCGTTGGCCACGCGACCCTCTTTTTTGCGTTGACAGACAGAGGTAATCCTACCAATATAGTGGGGTACCTGTCCCGTTAGAAATCACCTATCGGGATGATCGGAAGGAGTATAAAAGTAAGTCATATATTCGCTAGGTTGATTTTCTAACGGGATGCAAATCCAAAAAGCAGCGGGAAAAGACAATCAGATAAGGTTGACCATCTCCTTGGATAGCTCCGAGTGGGAACAAATGTTGGATAGGGCTGCGGCCAAGGCTTCGGCTGGAGCTAAAATCCCGGGTTTTAGAGAAGGTAAGGCTCCGCGAGAGGTGGTGATCACTCATGTGGGAGAGGCTAGGGTGGTGAGTACGGCGATAGAACTAGCCGCAGAGGAGTTCTATCCCAAAGCCGCCAAACAGGAGGCTTTGCGGCCAATCGCTTTCCCAAAAATAAGCGTGGATAAGGGCAATTTGACGGAACCGCTTATGTTTACAGCGGAAGTGGCGGTTATGCCCGAGGTAAAGTTGGGGGACTACTCCAAATTAAAGTTGGCCAAAACAGTTGAGCCGGTCACGGATGAACAGATCGATGAGGTATTGAAGTCGATGCAAAAGCGCGCGGTGGAGTTTCAGCCGGTAGAGCGAGAAGCTAAGTTAGGCGATTGGGCGGAGATAGACTTTGAGGGTTTTGTGGAGGGCCAACCGTTTGAGGGTGGCTCGTCAAAGAAGCATCCGTTAATTTTGGGTGATAAGTTATTTATTCCTGGATTTGAGGAAGGGTTAGTGGGGATGCGCGCTGGCGAGGATAAAGATGTCGAGGTGGAGTTTCCAAAAGATTATCATAATAAAGACTTGGCGGGGAAACCGGCCAAGTTCAAAGTCAAACTACATCAAGTCAAGGCAGTTAACTATCCAGATATTGATGACGCATTCGCCAAAAAATCTGCCAACATGGAGACATTAGCAGATCTCAAGACGGACGTGAAAAAGTTTTTAGAGCAAGAGAGCAACAGAAAAGCCGATGACAAGATGCGCGAAGACGCCATTATGGGCTTAGTTAAGATGACTACAGTGGATATTCCCAAGGAGATGGTGGATCAAGAGCTGCACAATATGGTGCACGATTTGAAGCATCAGACCGAACATTCCGGGATGACATTTGAGGACTATTTAAAGCGGGCGGGAGTGAATGAAGAAGGGCTGAAGAACCAATGGCGAGACCAAGCTGAACAACGAGTGCGGGCCGGGTTGGCTTTAGAAGCTTTCCGTGAGGCTGAAAAGATCGAAGCGGACGACGCGGCGGTGGGTGAAGAGATTAAACGGATCAAGGCCCAATACCCGCAAAGTGCCGAGGATATCGACAAAGAATACGGCAATGAGCGGGGGAGAGGACGGTTGAAGCAGATGCTCTCTTCCAGAAAAGCTGTCGATAGGCTAATAGAAATAGCAACGGCTGAGTAGTATACTGGAGCCGTGTAGTACCTAATTTGTTGCCATGAAGTTTGTATATGTGATTGTCGGTCTCGGTTTGCTGGCTGGGGTTGGTTATGCTAGCTACTACTACGGTACTAGCCGAGGAGTTTATCCAGCGCCGGATAACACAGCTAACATCTATACCAACACCACCACTCCGAGCGTGCCGTCAATAAATTTGAACGACTTCAGTAGCAACACAGCTACATCGCCGGCTAATACACAAACAACTACACCGCCCGCCAATACTTATGCGGGAGCAACCTACATTACGGTCAGCTCGCCAGCGAACGGAGAGATCCTGACCTTTGGTCATCCGTCAGATCAGTCATCCAGCTATACCTTTCGGGGGACGGTATCGCCCAATGCCACCAAAATCATAGTGTCGATGTATTCTACTGGATATTGGGATGGGTTAGACGGTACGAGCTACGAAAAGAAACTAGACGAGTACACGTTATCTAAATTCAAGCCAGGTGATACCAGTTGGTCATACGTAGTGAGTGCGCAATATAACAATCTGGTGGGCGATAACGCGAGATTGGTGGCAAAAGCGTACTTTACAGGCGGCAGCATTAAGCAGGCTGAAGTGAGAGTGACTTACTCCTACACCGATGCCGAAATGGGCAAGCCGGTAATTTACCTTTACCCAACTAGTACTCAACAGGTAGTTGTGAATGTGAAACCGACTTCGGGTATCTCTTACAGTGAACCAGTTATCAGTGCTAACGGTTGGCGGGTCACGGCGCAACCCGATGGTACGCTGACTGATGCTAGCGGGCAGACTTGGCCATATCTCTTTTGGGAAGGATTCGCGACTGACTTTGCTACACCAAAAGAAGGTTTTGTAGTGGAACAAAGCGAAGTGTCCCAATTCTTTAGCAACAAATTGTCGCAGCTTGGTCTGAACACCACAGAGATCGCTGACTTCAAGGAATTTTGGCTACCGCGGCTAAGCGATAAACCATACTACTTCATCACATTTATTCCGCAAGCGGCGTTTGATAGTTATGCGCCATTAACTGTGATACCTACTCCACAGACAGTTATCAGGGTATTCTTTGACTATTGTGGGCTCGATCAGCCGATGGTGGTCGCTCCGCAGATATTACCGCCAACCCCAGCCCGAGTCGGATTTACGGCAGTTGAATGGGGAGGCCGCCTCTATCGCTAAGATGCGGCGGACAGAATCTAACTATACTTGGAACCTGTGGATAGCGGGGCTAGTTGTAGTTGGACTACTCGTAGTGGCTAATGGTCAGCCGCCAGTACCGGTCTATCCATTCCAAGCGCTGAATTGGCAGTGGATTTTGGACTTGCCGGGGCAGGACCCGATCGCCGCGGGGGTGCAGGCGGCCATCTTGCCGCATGACTCAATTTCTATAAAGGAGTTAACTGCGTTCTATCGCGGCCTTGCGGCGGCGGTTCAGCCAAGATTTGTGGTGATATTAAGCCCTAACCACTACGATGCTGGTCGAGCCAATATTCAGACGACCAGTCGGGTTTTTATGACTGCCGATGGCCGGGCTCACCCGGATTGGTCGCTGGTTGGACAACTCCGAGCACGAGGGTTGGCTGGCAGTGAAGGGGATAGTTTTACAAAAGAGCACGGCATCACTGCGCAGGTCGAATATGCGAAGCGATTCTTCCCGGAAGCAAGGTGGTTACCATTGATTTTCAAATCAACGGCAACGCCAGCCGAGGTAGATGCGGTGATGCGGTGGTTGGAGCAGACATTGCCGGCTAACCAGACCCTAGTTTTAGCCAGCATCGATTTCTCGCACTATCTGACCAAAACGCGGGCCGATATCAACGATACCAAAACCTATCGTCAAATTCAGACTATGGATGTGAACCAGTTGCCAACGAGCGATATTGAATGTGAATTCTTGGATTCTCCAGCCGCCCTGCGGGCGGTTGTGGCGTATGCGCATAGTCGGGAGTTAAATCGTTTGACCCTAGTGCGCCGTGATAACACGGCTGACATTCGGGGCGAACCCAACCTGGTCTCGACCACCGGTCACCTCTATATCACCTTCAGCTAGCCCAGTAGGGTATAATGGCTCTGTATAGGAGTTAACCATTTACCGACATGAGCTTAATCCCAATGGTGATCGATAAATCCCCGATGGGGGAGCGGGCGTACGATATTTATTCCCGTCTTCTTAAAGACCGCATTATTTTTATTGGTGGGCCGATTGATGACAATATGGCCAACTCGGTTATTGCTCAACTACTGTTTTTAGAGAGCGAAGACCCCAAAAAAGATATTTCGCTCTACATCAACAGCCCCGGAGGTTCGGTTTCCGATGGGATGGCGATCTATGACACAATGCAGCACATCAAGCCGGACATCAACACGATTTGCGTAGGGATGGCGGCTTCGATGGGCGCGGTCCTGTTGGCTGGTGGCTCACATGGTAAGCGGTTCGCATTGCCTAACTCGCGAGTGATGATCCATCAGGTACTGGGCGGGGCGCAAGGTCAGGCCAGCGATATCGAGATCCATGCCAAGGAGATCTTAAAGTGGAAGAGCAAATTGAATGAGATTTTAGCTAAGCATACCGGACAGGAACTGGCCAAGATAGAAAAAGACACCGACCGCGACTTCTTTATGGAAGCAATGGATGCCAAGAGTTACGGATTAGTGGACGCAGTGTTGGAGAGTACGCCTCTAGTTAAGAAATAGCGCCAGCTATGGAGGTGGTTACTAACATTTTTGATGGGTTAATGGGGCAGGCTCGGGCCAAGGCATTTTTGGGTGCGGCTTTTGCTAATGATAAATTGCCTCAGACGATGATATTCGTGGGGCCTAAGGGCGTGGGTCGGAAGACCACAGCGACGATGTTGGCGAGGGCCGTGCATAATAACCCCCAAAAAAATCACCCCGATACTTTTATGTTCGCGGATGTGCTGGAAGAATTGCGGGCGCAGGACCAGGCGGGGCCAATGCGAGCCGCCACTGACGCGTTGATCAAGTTTTTAAGTCGATCGCCGATCGCTTCGCGATGTAAGGTAGCGATTATTGAAAATGCTGAAGATTTGAGCGAGGCTTCGCAAAATGCACTTTTAAAAACTCTCGAAGAACCGTTAGGGGACAGTCTGCTGATCTTGACCGCTGAAGACGAGCAGCGGATGTTGCCGACCATTACCTCTCGAGCCGTTCCAGTAACATTTACGCCGTTGACTGATGGTGAAATGAAACAAGCGCTACCACAAATCGGCGATGCGATACTCTTGGCCGCTCAAGGCAGTGCGGGTTGGGCTAAGTTGATGATGGAGCAGCCAGAGCGATGGAACGAAGAGAAGTCTATAGCCAACTTTTGGCTACAAGTTTTTGAGAGCACTACAGAGGAGAGGTTTCGGTGGGCTGAAACGATGCGTGAGCGAGAAGACGCGATCAGGTTTTTGCGTAGTGGGTTACGCGTGTGGCACCAAGAGTGGTTGAAGCAACCCGATATAACATCGGGGTCTCGGCTAGCAAGACTACAACAGACCGTTATGCAGGTGCGGGACAATGTGAACCCCAGGGTAGCGATGGAGGCGCTATTGCTGGGAGTCTAACCAATCTATCCAATTTATTCCAATCTAACCAAAAGGACACCTGCGAATTGGTGTGTAGATTGGTGGGATTGACTAGATTGCTCTTGTGGGGCTTATCTGGACTGGAACACCTTTTCTGATATACTGGGCTGGTTAAAGAAGGGACTTTTTTATGTGGGAAATAGTTGTTTTTATAGCAACCGTAGCGGCTCTGATCATGGTCTTGAGAAAGCTCCCGGTAGACGCCGAGACCACTTTTAAGGAGACGGGCAAGAAATCGGAGACCCAAGAGAAGAGTTTGCGGGTGCAGGCCGATGAGCTGTTCGAGCAGGGCGAACCAAAAAAGGCCGAAGCGGCCTATCTGAAATTGTTGTCCAAAGAGCCCAACGATGCATCACTGTTCAACAAACTAGGTCTGATCTATTTGGAAAGTAAGAACTACAAAGACGCGAAAGCGGCGTTGTCGGCAGCGTTGAAGATCGAGCCGGAGAACGATACCTTTTACAACAATCTAGGACTGTTGTACTACGAGATGGAGGACTACGACGCGGCGATCGAGGCGTATGAAAAATCTGTCTCCATCAACGACAAGATCGCGTCTAGGCTGGTAAATCTGGGGCTGGCGTACTTTATGAATAAGAAGTATCGTAGAGCGGCTGACAGTTATGAGAAGGCGATCATCTTAGATCCCAGAAACGAAAACTACATTGAACTTTTAAAAAAAGCGGAAGAGAAACTCAAATAGTGTTTAGTAGTCAGTATTTAGTATCTAGGAGAGATTATTTTAAATACTAGTCCCTAGATGCTAGATACTAGATGATGCCGACGTAGCTCAGTTGGTAGAGCAACCCCATGGTAAGGGGTAGGTCGGCGGTTCAAATCCGCCCGTCGGCTCCATACAGAATTAAAAATTTAATATCTCTAGCGTCATCTGCCGAGGTTCCCGAGTGGTCAAAGGGAGCAGACTGTAAATCTGTTGGCGCAAGCCTTCGTAGGTTCGAATCCTACCCTCGGCACCATAAACCGATATAAGACAAAAAGTGGTTTATGCCATGTACTCGAGCATTAGCGAGCAGTACTGTGGCTATAATGAAAATATGTACTATGTGTATGTCTTGCAAAGTAAGACCGACCGAGATTTTTATATTGGCTTTATTCAAGACATTAAACGCAGGTTGTATGAACATAAGGTAGGTAAAAATGTTTCGACCAAGAGCAGGGGCCCTTGGACACTAATATATTTCGAAGGGTTTATTGATAAGTTTGATGCATTGCGTCGTGAGAGCTATATGAAGATAACAAAGGGACATGCTATGTTGAAGATGATTTTAAGGGAATATCTATTAAAGCAAGCCGGAGTAGCTCAACGGTAGAGCAACGCTTTTGTAAAGCGAAGGTTGGGGGTTCGATTCCTCTCTCCGGCTCCATGTCGTCAAAATGGACTCGCCTTGACACTGGCTTAACTAGGCTAAGCCAGCTGCTGGGGCTCGTCATTTCTCCTCTCAAAATCACAAACAGAAGCTTAGTTCGTGATTTTGGTTAAAGGGAAGCCCTGCTTGACAGCAGAGGAGGGATATTTAATAATCTCCAGGTATGGCTAAAAAGGTAAAAGCAGTTGTGAAGATCCAATGCGAGGCGGGACGTGCCAACCCGGCTCCTCCTGTTGGCACGGCTCTCGGTCCCCACGGGATCGCGATCATGGATTTCTGCAACCAGTACAACGAGCAGACCAAGAGCTTAATGGGACAGGTCATCCCGGCCGTGGTAACTATCTATGAGGATAGGACCTTTGATTTTATCTTAAAACAGGCGCCGGCCTCGGAACTGATCAAGAAGGCCATCGGTTTGGACAAGGGTTCTGGCGTGCCGAACAAACAGAAGGTGGGCAAAATTACCAAAGCCCAACTTAGAACAATCGCCGAGCAAAAGATGCCGGATTTGAACGCGAATGATGTTGAGGCGGCGATGAAGATCTTGGCGGGGACTGCGCGACAGATGGGGGTCGAAGTGACCGACTAGTTATAAACTAGGTGGTCATCCTCGAGTCGAAAGTGAAACGTCTCGACATCGGGGATCCAGAAATTAAAAAATAGTGTTTTTGTCTGGATTCCGGATCAAGTCCGGAATGACAGATACTGATTATTTATATTCTTTGAGGTGGGAGTTCGATTAGTCTTCGGACGTCAAGACCACGCAGGAGAAGAAGATGGCAGAGAAAAAGACAACTGCTAAAAAAGCAGTTAAGAAGTCGGAAGCATTAGAGAGCAAGCCAGCCAAAGAGCGGAAACCGAAAGTGCAATTAAGTCCGCCAGCCGGCGGAGGGCACGGCAAGAAATATCTGGCCGTTTTGCCGAAGGTGGACAAAAATAAATTTTATCCGGTAGCGGAGGTGATCCAACTGGTGAAGGAGACCTCACCGGTCAAGTTCGACGCGACCGCTGAATTGCATCTGCAGATGGGTTTGGACCCGAAAAAGTCCGAGCAGAACATCCGCGGAACCGTCACACTACCAGCCGGTACCGGCAAACAGCCGAAAATTCTAGTGCTGGCCGAAGCGACTGACACTAAAAAGGCCGAGGCGGCCGGCGCCGATTTTGTGGGTCTGGAGGATATGATCGAGAAGATCCAAAAGGGCTGGTTGGGATTTGATGTGGTCATCGCCACGCCGGCCGTGATGCCCCAGCTAGGCAAGTTGGGCCAGACATTGGGGACCAAAGGACTGATGCCTAACCCTAAATCTGGTACCGTTACCACTGATGTGGCTAAGGCAGTGGAGGAATTCAAAAAGGGGAAAGTCGAGTTTCGCTTGGATAAGGATGCCATTATCCATATGGGTTTCGGTAAGGTCTCGTTTGCGGCTGAAGATCTGCAGGCCAACCTCAACGCAATCCTGGGAGCTGTGCGGGCGGCCAAGCCCAGTAGTGCTAAGGGTACCTACATCAAGAAACTGTCTCTCTCGAGTACAATGGGGCCGGGAATAAAAATCGATTTGAACTCCGGCGGCTACTTTCGTCTTGGCGAAAGTAGCCAAAGCCGTCCGCCAGTCATTCTGGCTATGAATGGAAGCAAAATTAGCTTTCTGGCTTTCGGCGAACTCGTCGTCCGTCAGCTGACGGACTTCTCAAACAACGCCTTCGCTGCACTAATTTTGCTAATTCAGGACGCCAGAACTCCAATGGCGGTGTCCTCGGGCGGGGATGATATAATGCAGAGTCATGAGAGTTAGAATAACGCGAATCGATAAGACCTTGCCCCTGCCGATATACAAAACCGCTGGCGCGGCTGGATTTGATCTGATCACCCGTGAGGATACAGTGATCCGGCCGGGTGAGATAACACGTATCCCTTGTAACATGATCGTACAGACACCGCCTGGGTATATGCTGCTACTGACGATGCGGAGTTCAACACCGAGTAAGAAACCGGGGTTAATTAAACCGCATAGTGTTGGGATAGTGGATTCGGACTACTGCGGGCCGGAGGATGAATTGAAGTTCCAAGTTCAGAATGTCGGTGATCAGAATATTACAGTCGAGCGGGGCGAAGCGATCGGACAGGGAATTTTTGTGAAGATCGAGCAAGTCCAGTTGTTGGAAGTTGAACAGACCGCGGCGGTGAGCCGGGGCGGATTTGGCAGTACGGGATAACTAGCCAAAGGAGGTCGGTTATGACTGGTCGTACCTTGAGTAATTTCATTGTGTTTGAAGGGATGGATGGTTCAGGACAGGACACGCAGGCGGATCTGTTAGCGGATTGGTTCCATCAGCAGGGTAAAACGGTCTGGCGGACGAATGAGCCGACCGATACGCACATGGGGTTTACTATCCGTAAGATCTTAAAAGGAGAACTACCTAAGCCGGATGCGCTAACATTTCAGCGGATGTATGTCGCAGACCGTAAACGGCATCTGACCGAGATCCGCCAACATCTTGATCTGGGAGTTAAGGTTGTCTGCGTAAGATATATCTATTCCACGCTAGTCTATGGAGTGGCGGATGGGGTATCTTACGAGCAACTACTCGAGATGAATGAGAACTTGCCTCGGCCCGAGGCAGCTTTCTATCTCGACTTGACTCCAGAATTGGCGATGGGGCGCTTATCACAGCGTACCAGCGAACGGGATCTGTTCGAACGGAAAGAGTTTCTGGAGTTGGTGCATCAGCAGTTCCTGTTGATCGTGAGCAAGTTTCCAGAGCTTCGGCTCGTCGACGCTTCTGCCGACAGAGCGGTTGTCCATCAGCGCGTACTCGAGACTGTCCTTGTCCCACAATGAAAAACCGCCCTTTGGGCGGTTTTTTTCTTGGGTTAAAGGTGCTTAGGGAAGGCCCACTGATACAAGCCGGCAACAGCCTTCTTGACACCACCGTGCAGTAGAAGTGGGCAGTGTTCTTCGACTATCTTGGCGATTTGTCCTATCACCATGCGAATCTCGTACTCGGCGCCTTCGTTAGTGCGTGCGGCAATGATGTGGCGCATGGCTCGTAGGTTGGCAGAAAATCCGATTTCGTTAGCGATGCCGGTAGGGGCAACTCTGCGTATGGCCGAGGTAAGGCTCTTCTTTCGCGCGAAGTCGTGTTCGTCGATCTCAAAGATCTCGTATAGTTTCTCTATGCTTAGCAGAGCGTGCTCGGCAGCTTCAACGAATATCGCTAATGCTTCGGGGTTATTGCCTATCTCCGGCGGGATGTACATGCCGGTAATGTCGATACCGAGACGACAGTAGCGACCAGATTCTTGAGAGAATGCCACCCCATCCCGATGGCGGACCAGCTCGTGAGTAAGAACGCGCGAAACATCATGGAGGGCAAAATTAAAACACGCGTGTTCGAAGATTGACCCGTGACCCTCCTCAATGGTGCGAATGATGTTATCTTTGATCGAGCGGATCTTTTTGACATTCGCATTCTTGCCAAGTGAGAGGGAACGATAACACAACTTGGCAAAGAAGCTGGAGATAAGCTCGTTGTCACCCAAGCCTTGGGTGCGGGCTTCGGCGATTACCTCCAGGAATTCTTGGTTGCCAGTCTCTTTGAGGTACGCTTCCAGACCCGGCACATTAATGCCAGTCTGTCCCACCAGAAACACCTGGGGCTTGGCTATTTTCATGGTCGGCTAACTCCTTATTGGTAAGATTACAGCCCAGATTGTGATTTGGGCAACATGTCGTTATATCATGTGGGGTTGACACCCCTCGCCGGCTCCGCTACTATGGGCAGGTATCCTTTTTAAGACAGCAGGTCCGTCAGAGCTGACGGATAAGTCCTGCCGAGAAGGGCAATTGGCATCTAGGGGCTAGCATCTAGCATCTAGGAGCAGGTTGTTCCGTCTCGGAGGAGACGGATTTTTATAAGTTTAGATCCTGAAACGAGTTCAGGATGACAAAGGGAGAAGACGATATGCCAAAGACTAAGGAACAAAAAGGGGCGGTTATCGACAAACTTACTTCTGAACTGAAGGGAACTGAGTTTGGCGTACTGACTGACTTCCAAGGTCTTTCGATGTCTAATTTGGACGACTTCCGGAAGAAGGCTCGGGAGCAGGGAGTGAAGTACACTGCGGTAAAATCATCCTTGTTTGATATCGCCGCCAAACATGCCGGCTTGAGCGGTGTGCAGACGGCAAAGACAGGCAAGAGCTACGCCCTGGCTTATGGTGGGCAGGACGAGGTGAGTATCGCTAAATTGGTGCATCAGTTTGCCAAAGGTAGTGACAATAAAGTTCATATCGCACTAGGGATCGTTAATGGTGAGGTAGTGCCGGCTGAGACCGTGACCCAACTTGCGCTGTTGCCGTCGCAGAAGGAGCTGTTGGCTCGAGTGGTAGGCAGTTTGAATGCGCCAGCCAGCAACTTTGTCTATGCGCTGAATTGGAATTTGCAATCTTTCTACAATGTTATAAAAGCTATACAGGCTAAAGGTTAAGGAGTGATTATGGCAGACGAACAAAACGTCAACCCAGAAGAGCAGGCCCCAGAAGTTGCGGAAGCGACCGTTGAGGCGTCTGCTGAAGCGGCTCCGGCCGCGGTGGAGGAGAAGCCGGCTGAGCCGGCCAAGGAGGAGAAAAAGGTCGATGAAAGTATGTTGTCCGCTAACGCAAAGAAAGTAGTGGACATGGTTAGTGATATGAAGGCGCTGGAGCTAGCCGAGCTAGTTAAGGTACTGGAGGATAAGTTTGGAGTTAGCGCTGCGCCGGTGGCTGTGGCTGCCGCGGGCGGAGCTGCCGCCGCCATCGTCTCCGCGGAAGAGAAGAGCGCCTACGATGTGGTGCTGACCGATGCTGGTTCTAACAAGATCGGTGTCATTAAGGCTGTGCGGGAAGTCGTGCCGGAGCTGGGTCTGAAGGAAGCTAAGGACTTAGTTGAGGCCGCGCCGAAGACGGTAAAGGAAGGCGTGAAGAAAGAACAGGCCGAAGAGATGAAGAAGAAGTTGGAAGAGGCGGGGGCAAAAGTAAGTTTACAATAAGCGCCCGCGCGGCGCTTAACCCGCGGTTACTTTCGTCTTGGCGAAAGTAACCAAAGCCGTTCCCCCGTTCACAAACTGTTAACCAAAATAGAAAATCGTCCTTTCTGGACTTAACGCGAACTTTTCCGGCAGACCGGAATTCGAACAGCGCTATCCAGACCGGGCGATTTTCTAACTGGTTGACACAGTTTGCTCAAGGGGGAGTGATAGAATGCGGAAGTATGGAATTTAGGATTTTAGCTACTGACGGGCGGGCGAGGGCAGGGGAGCTAATCACGGACCATGGAGTTGTCCCCACGCCGACCATTACTTTAAATTACACTCGCGCTTTGGAGAAGTGGGGGTTTAAGCCGGAAGATATTACCACAGCGCGGGATGTGATACTGCTCAGGAATACTTTTTGGATGCGGGAGGCGGGGGCGACTGATGTACGGGAGGGGGTGGATTGGCCGGGGCCGGTGATGGCCGATTCTGGCGGATTTCAGATGGTCAGTTTAGGCCGTCATGTGCGGCAGACACTGCGAGGGATAGGTTTGGCGGTGAAGGGCAAACAAAGTTTTATTACGCCGCGTGAAGTGGTGGAGTGGGGGAGGGGCGCCAACGTTGATTTGATCATGCCGCTGGACAACACCGTTTACACGATGGACAAAAATCCGCTGAAATTTGTTTGGTCAGCGATCATGACGGCCGTGTGGTTTAAGCGGTCACGCGGTATTGCCGATGACAAACTTTATTACATTGTGCAGGGTGGGCTGAATAAGTTGGCAAGACAAATAAGTCTGTGGGACGCTCGGCGGCAATTACGAGGGAAAATTCTCACCGCCAATGGCGGGACCCCGCAAAATGCGGTGGCGGCAGTAGCCATCGGGGGATTGGCTTGGGATGAACCGCGGTCAGCCATGTATAAAATGGTGGAGTTTTGCGTGTCACGGTTACCAGATGATAAACCACGGCATTTGCTAGGCGTCTGTAAGCCAATCGATATTTTGGAGTGCATTGAACGGGGAATAGATAGTTTTGACGGCATCGCCGCCACTCGCGAGGGGCGGCACGGTCGGGTGTGGTTATGGGGTGGCCAATATTTTGATATTAATAATGCGCGCTATGCCACTGATAAAACGGGGCTGGATAGCCAATGCAACTGTCCGGTCTGCCGGAGCGGGGTGAGCCGGGCCGACATTCGAGCTCGGTTTAAGGCCGGGGATAGGGAGGTGATGCGGCAACTGATGGCCCACAACTGGCATCAGAATTATCGCTTAATTAGTACGGCGCGGCAGGCGATTTTGGAGGGGCGGTTTCAAGAGCTTAAAACTAGCTGGCGGGGTTGACTGGAAGCGGGTTTTTTGCTTTACTGGGGGCGCTTTTGTAATCTTTACAACCAGAGGTGATGGATTGAAACAACATCTAGACAGATGGATTGGCGGAGTGATCGTCTCCGCGGTTCTCATCACGATCTTGGCGTTGATTCTATGGCCTATTTTCACCGGCTACTCAGCGCCATCAGGCGTTTGGTTAAATGGTCAGAAGCTGATGGCGATGGCGGGGGATGAGCCAATCAGCCTGACTCGAGTCGATGAGTACAACTTGGTCGCTGATCGTGATTGGGATATCGTGATTTACGATCATCCACATCCGACTGAGCTGGCAGTCATGGGTTGCGCCTTGGGCGACCCTATCCCGTTGTATTTGATTCAGCCGGAGGCGGCAGAAACCGATGCTATGGCGATTACGTTCCATGTTGCTATCCCAACTCAGCCTGATACCAGGTTTGTGTTGCTGTCAGTTGGAGGCGAGCACTACGTGATGTTCTTGAAGGATTAAGGATTGATGTACGATCGGTGGATACCGATAAGGAGGTTGTACTGATGTTGAAAAATCCGACGATGTGGTTCCTGATCGGGGCCATCATTATCATCGCGCTGTTGGCTAACTGGATGGGGCTTTTGCCCAAGATTAATTTGGTGCCAGCCCAGCCCAGCCTGGCGACAAGCAACAACTACATACCACCGGCTGCGCCGGCAACGGCATCGTCATCAAACAGCCAAGGATTCTTTGTCGGAAGTGAGCGCGGCAAAGCGCTGCTCCCCACTGCCAAGGACGGCAAGGCTCGATTGCAGGGCGAGTTCACCGAGTTCTGGGGCAAGCCAGAAGCAGAGATTAATATCGTTGCCAGAGAGTTTGATGTGTTTGCACGACCGGCCGTATCGTTGGGGATGATCTTCGGGGTACGTGAGATAGAATTCTTTCCCCTGGATAGATCTAGCGGCACTACCAACTTCGTTCAGTATCTTGGCGACACCAAGCAAGGGAGCGCCCAATTCCACGTGAGTTTGTCGCCCGGGAAGTATTTGCTACGCAACTACTATGATCCCAATTCCTTCTTTCTCTTAGAAGTCAGTTAACGGCGGGCCGCAAGGCCCGCTTTTTTATTGACTAGGAGCAGCTTTGGGGCTTTACTAGAGGCACATCCTGCCCTCGCGGGATGAAACTTAACAAGGGAGGTATGGCGAGATGCGGTCAACGACACTTAGTAGTCTGGTCATGCTAGGGATTCTGGTTATTGTCGCCATGAGTGTTCCTCATATCCTATTGGTGATACAGCAAGGTTCTCCAATGGGTATTCAGGATGTTACCTATGTCGGGACCAGCGGTAAATTACAGAACTCGTGGGCGGCAGGGGACGAGATATCCGTTACCATCAATCTGGGGGCAATCAACGAATTGTGTTACCTAGAGCCGCGAGTGGAGCAATTTAGCCACGGAGGGTCAGTGTATTTTTTGAATGATATGTCAGTTGAGCCGATGGCTCCCAGTTACATCTGGCCCAAGACGCGAAGCGTGACCATCACGGGGGTAATCCCGCCCAATTTGTTCGACGACGGAACAAACCTCCATTTAATGGTGGCCGGCTGGGGAGGATATGTCCCGATTGAGATTTGCGATATTGATCAGGGCCCCAATCACTTACAACCCTGCGGCTCCTGTCGCCAAAAGGGCCACCATCTAGTACGTGCGACAGAAGACTCTCGATGGCTGGAGATCGGAACCTATCGTGCTAGCGCAGATCTAGACCAGGCTCAACCCAGCTGGCCAAGCGGGCTGAAATTGAATTACCAGGAACCGGCGCTCTACTTGGGGGGTAACTTCTCTCGGCCCCTGCCGTTCGTGGATGAGTCGCAGTGGGGTAGACATGGTTTAACTCCCATCCGTGCAAGTGACGCGCATCTAAACCTATGGGCGTATCCTTTCCCGCAAATCGCCAGATGGGGCTATGTCGACGCAATGACGGGCGAGGGGGTGGGTCGGGACGATCACTTGGGGAATCTGTTTGATGCGGAGCATTTCCCTATGTCAGTCAAAGAAGATGGAGTTTGTTGGCAGAATTTGGACATTCCTGCCCCTTCGCCAGGTATGCTAATCGTGATATATCTTGGTTGGCCCAATTGGGCGGATGGAGAACCGTTGGCGATGCGCTTGTATTGTCTCGATCGCCGCTAGGGTTAATCTTAGCTCGAGAGTTAAGTCTAGGCGGTCCTACTGTGTAGTAAGGACCGCTTTTTTCTTGCCTACTTGATTTTTTTGGTGTTTGTGGTATGATTTTTACGCTTCCAGAGCGGGTTTTTCTATAGGGGGCTACAAGGGGCTATATCTGTAGGATAATCAAAGTATGGAGAGTTTACATGGGGGCAGACCGGGGTTTGTTTCGCAGGAGGATGCGGGGAGACCGTCAACGCAAGATGGCGGGGTTTTGGATATCCAACGGAAGATAGAGGCCCTGCAAGCGGCCGAAATAAAACAGCTATCAAACGGCGAGGCGGTTGCCGGTGAGTCCGAGCCACCTTACGAGGTAATCCCAGACCAAGAGAGGGCAGAGATAGAAGCCATCGGGCGGGCAGCGGCTACCGTCGAGACCAGAGAACGCAACTGGCGGGAGTTACAAGGGACCTCTTTGCGCGCCGAATTGGCCCGGGCTGAACAAGCTTATTTGATGGGGAAAGCCATCCCAGAGTATTTGCTCCAGAATCCAGAATCTAAACCTTGGGTAGAAGAAGCTGGTTTTGTAGTGTTGGATTTGACCCCATTTACTGGGCTGGCCGAGGCCGAGATGCGGGAGGAAGGAAAAGGTCAGGGGGGTAAAGGAGCCCAACGAGTTAATAATTTGATCCGTAGCGTGTTCGGTTTGATCGATATTAAAGCTCGACCGGCAGGAGGGGAGGTGGTGGGGTTCGCTGGTGACGAAGTGAATTATGTTTTTCGCGGATCCGGATACAAAGAGCGAATGCTACACTTTGCTTCCCAGGTACGTGAGGCGATGCAAGAGCGCAAGGATGTGCAGATCAGTGGTGGTGTGGCCGCCGGTCCGGTGCTGTTTGGCTATTTGGAAATTAGTGATAAGCGGAATTTACCCATTGTGTTGGGGGAGACGGTGGTCCGGGCCAAAAAGTTGCAAGGTAATGCCACGGCCGGTGATATTTATGTGGCGGATAATTTATTACCACTGCTGCCAGAGGAAGCCAAAATAGCTCGCGGTAGCGGAGTGGCGCTGGAGTATTATCAGAATTATGAGGTCGTGGGTGAGTATTACGATGAGCAGCGCAAGCATGAAGCTGAAGAGACCAGCAGGGGTCGGACCAGCTTTGCCGAGATCGAGCGGCGGGCCAAATTCTTGCATCCCAGTTTGAATTTCGATCTCAGGAGCGAAGGGCTCAAGCGTCATCTATTCGACGCAGAGCGAAAATCCGCCTCGCTCGTGTTTGCCCGGTTGCATAATTTCCGTGAGATGCAGGCCCAGATCTTAGAAGAAGTAGCTGCCGGGGAGATATCAACCACATTGCAGAAATTAGAGCAATTTCTGGGGCAGGTGAATCAATTGGCGCACAAGCATCATATGTTACTGGAGAAATTCGTGCCGGATGATAAACCGAAGATAGTGCTTTTTGGCCAACGTACCCCACCGGCCGCACGGGCGATGAAAACATCTTTTGGTATCCTCGACATTGCCGACCGTATGGGGTTGGATATTAGTATTGGGATTAGCTCTGGCAAGGTCTATCGGGGGATGACGGGGGTGGTAGCCGAGGTGCATGGCAGTTTGCCACCTGAAGAAACCAAAGAGGAGTTGGGCTTTATTGGAGATGCTGCGAATGTTGCGGCCCACTTTGCCAGCGAAACGCCAGTCGGTCGGATCCGTACTGATCGCTATACCATACTTGATGCTGAGGATACTCTACGCATTGAAGCCGAGGAAGTCCCTGGGGGCCAGGTATTAAAGAGCCGCCGTGGGCATGGTCACCCCTATGAGATCAAGCGAGTGGAAAGCTTTGGGGAAACTCTGGAACATACCAGTGGAGCCCGATTAGTTGGGCGCAACGCACAAGTAGAACTTATTAATCGCACTATCGATGAGGCCATCCGCGAGAAATGCCAACGGGTTGTGGTGGTCTCGGCCGAGGCAGGAGAGGGCAAGTCGCTTTTAACTGACACGATCATTACCGAGCGCTATCTCGAGCGTCACCCCCGGCGTGACAATGTCGAGGCGTTCAAGGGTAAAAGCTATAGTGATAGCGAGAATACTGCCTATCAACTATGGCGGGGGGTGGCTCGTAAGTTATTTAATGTCGAGGACAAAGATACTCCTGCCGAAGTGTTAGTCAGGATAGAATCTGAACTGACAAAGTTAGATCCAAACTACACTCAATACGCTCAGTTGATGGCGGAGAGCTTTCGTCTGGCTAAGGTTGAGGTAGAAGATAGCCAGCGTTTCCCGGGCTTTGTCGGAAAAGCGGCGGAGATATTTAGCCGGATGCTGGACGAGCGGTCCAAAGACAAACCAGTGCTGGTAGTGTTTGAAGATATCCATTGGGCGGATCATCCTTCGCTGGAGTTGCTGAAGTATGTTCTAGTGCAAACCAAAGACAGCCGGGTGGTTTACGACTTGGTCATGCGGCCGCACGCGGAAAAACTGAAATTCTTGCGGATCGATCCAGAGCGGCGGGTTGATATCGAACTGGGGCCACTAGAGAAAAAAGATTGGGCAAATTTCATCTTGGCGCATTTCTATATAAAGGGGATGAGGGAGCTGGCCGAGCATGAGTTGGCCGGAGATACGAGTTGGAGGAGCGATTTCCAGAGTGAGACCTACAAACGCATCCGTGCCAATGAGCGATTGCGCGATATGACATTTAAGCTTTCGGACGGGAATCCTTTCCAAGGCCGGGCCAGTTTGAAAGGGCTGACTTATTATCATGAGGTTTATCCCGATCGGGTAAACCCCAAGACGAAAGAACCATATCGGTTCCTAGTGCCCTATGGCAGTAACGAGTATCGGATCCGGGACTATATTGACGAAGCTACAGTCAAAGAATTAAGCGAAGGGACCGGCGAGGGTCTACGCGACGCGTTTCGGTCTCTGCCTAAGCGGGCGCAGCAGGTGTTCAAATTCGCAGCATATCTGGGACGGGATTTTTCCCTAGCGGATGTGGCGGAGCTGGGGGAAATGAGCTACGAACAACTTGGCGAATATATGGAGTTGGGCAGGCGGCGCAACCTGATCGAGGATAGGGATGAGCTGACTCGTGAAGAGCTATCATTCACTCACGAACGCATTTGGGAGGCCGTTCACAACATTACGGCCGATATTTTGGTAAGCGTAGCCGGCCGAGAATTCGTTATCTCGGATGAAGAGATATCTCGTCGGGCGGGGGAACTGATCGAACGCAAGTATGGCGCAGACCGCCTGGAGGATCTGGCGCGGCTATTTGGCGGTAGCGATAATTTTCTCAAAGCTATCCACTACAAAATTTTGTTGGGGGATAGGAACTTTGCCCGAGAAGATGTGGTGCACTACGGTATCGCTATCAATACTTACAGTGATGCTATCAAGATATTCAAAGAAAACTTTATTGAGCAAGATAGTTCAGCTGATAGCACGACCTCTATTGCCAGACAAGAACAAAAAAATCGTCGTCGGCGTGAAAATTGGGCTGGATTAAGCGAGACGGAAACACAACACGTTGTCAGTGACTTTATTGAAGCCCACGAAAAATTGGCACGGGTGTACTTGCAGAGTGGTTATACACATTACGGTGATGCGCTTGAGATAGTAGGCAGAGGGGTTGAGGCTTTGAACAGGTTTGAGACTCAGATAAAAGAGCCGATTCGTCAAATAAATCTGCGGTTAATGTTGGCCGCCATTGATACCACGGCGCATCGATTCTCGGGTAATATTAAAGGTGCGCTGGAGCTGGCAGAGAAGTATGCTGACGGAATCGTAAAGCAGGCTGACACAATGTTAGTTGGTAGGTCAGAACAAGGTCACTCAGAGATTAAAACATTGACAAGCAATCTAGCTAGTTTCTACGCCAACTACGGTACCTGTGAATCCAAGTCCAACAATTGGGACGGGGCGTTGGCGCTCTATGACAAGGCTTTAGTCTATGCTGAGTTGGCCGGTGATACAAAAAAGTGGTACCTCACGACTAATGCTAAAGTCTGGACTTTGGGACGCCAAGGTAAAGTGGATGAAGCCATCCGGCTGGGAAAGGAATTGTTGGAAGTAAGTGTAAAGAATGATTACAAATCTGGTATTCCCTTCTTAAAAAGTAACTTGGGTGAATTCCACAGGCGGCAAGGGGATTGGCAACAAGCTAAGAACTATCTTTCTGAGGCGCTGGAGATGGCTCGGGATTGGTCACCGGCTCAGGAGATAGGTATCTATACAAATCTGGTTAGCGTATTGGAGGCCGAGGGTAACTTTAGTGAAGCGCTCCGGGTTATGGATTTGACGATTGACGCTCTGGGGCAGAACAACGGTGACCGGCGTACAACAGGAGACATGGAACGACATAATCGGTACGTGGCTGAACGAGCGTTCATTCTGGCCAAGTTAGGCCAGTTCGAAGCAGCTATGGCAGTGGCGCAGAATGTACCTACCACTCAATTGACTAATCAAGCGACTAAGGGGTTTGTGGCCTTAGCTGAGGCGCTATGCGATGCCGGTCTTGGAGTAGAACCAGAGCGTACTCGGGCCAAATTCGTCGATAGTGTTGCTACCCTCAAACAAGGTGGCGGGAGCCCAGAGGCTCTGATTGAGAGTGCATTATGGGAGCGTTCAATTGGTGGTGAGAGGGAATGTCAACGTTTGTTGACCGAAGCATTGACTGCTTCAGAGCGTCAGGGAGAATATGGGTACTCTAAAAAAATCCGGGAGTTGATGTTGTCCCCGGACGAATAACTTGCTAGAACTGATACTCAAAAAAGTAGATCGCTTTCGCTTCCGTCAAAGCCTAACGGGGTAATAATCGAGGTGTCCGCGGGAGAAGATGGTTTGGTAGTCCATTGAGACGAGGTGGTAGCTGCTGCCAAGGCGTAGCCTAATACCATACCCAAAAGTACAACCAAAGCCAAGGCAAACATTAACTCGGTCTCTATGGTCCGGATGAGTTCCTTTTTAACAAGAGGTCTACTTGGCATTTCGAGAGCGAAAAGTTATTGAGGCTCAACTTCGCTTCCGCCGAATCCGGTCGGGGCGGCACCAGAATCACCGGGGTTAGTGAACAGGTCAACGATGAGCAGGCCGACTTTCTTGAAGACATTCTGATCGCTGGCTGGGCTGAACATCTCTTTCAGGTCAGAGATGATTTGCTGGACGCCAAGAGCGATTTTTACTCCGAAGCGTTGGGTGGCAGTCGTGGTATTTTCCGCCAGGATTTGATTTAAGACCGTTTGCGAGACATAGATCGAGTTCTTGGTCTGGGCGATCTTGGCCTGCTCGGCGGCAAAGGCGTCGAGGGCTGTGCCGACCGCGGTCTTGGTCTCAACCGTGCTACCGCCGGTGGCGGGCGCAGTCAAAGCGCCAGCTACTTTATCGAGCACGGAACCATTTTCCGGTGCACCAGGGTAAATAGTGGATTCCGGTGCACCCGGGTAGATAGAAGTGGTAGTATCCGGTTTCTCGGTGATGGTTTTGATCGGCGCCGTAACAACCGCCGGGATGATGGTAACGGTAGCTGAAGCTACCGCGCCATCAGTGACAGCCTTCACCACCAGCTGACCAGTTTTCAGGGCTTTAAGCTGACCGGTAACCGAATTGATAGTGGCTAGAGAAGTATTATCAACTGACCAATTGATGAGCGCATTACTGACGGTAATGCCAGTATTGTCGCGAGGTAAGGCGATGAAGGTGTACTCACCACCGACTGTAACGGTAGCTGAGCCGGGCAAAATATTTAGCGAAGCCACCGGCTTGACCGCCGGAGCATCGCTAACAGTGCCAGGAACGAGGGCGATGCGGCTCAACGTTTCGCCGCCAACGAACGTAATAACTAGTTGGTTGTCGTTGGCAAGATGAGCAGCTCCCAATGGGGAAGCGACTAATGTGTTGTTGATTTGGACACGAGAGAACTCGCCCCAAGCGAACGCGCTACCAGTGAATGGTTCGTCCAGACTAAGGGTGAACACATAGTTGGCACCGGTGGCTTGGCCGCGGGCACCAGCCGTGGTCTGCGCCACATCACTGGGCGAGACGTTCGCGGGGGTCAACCGGACGCGATAAGCGCCGGCTACGTTTTTGGTGGAGAAGTTCAGGGCGCTATATGAACGGCCACCGATCATGAATGACTGGGTGGTTTGGGCGATCTGAATGTCGCCGGTGACCAGCTCGGTGCCAGCTAAGGAATATCCAAAAATAGCTCCCAGCACGACCAAAACGGCCAAGGAAGCTTCTAGCTCTTTTTCGACCAGCCCCCAAAGTTTGTGGAAAATGGACGGTTGTTTTTTCATTTTATTTTTCTTTTGAGGGGCTATTATAAATTACCCTTTCACTCCATTGTAGCACAAAAATCAGATTATGTCAAGGGTTTTGATGTGGCCGACCATAAGACCAAAAGATGGATCCCCCGGTCAAGCCGGGGGATGACGGAGAGGGGAAGATGAACAAAAATCAGGTTTAGTCAAGAGTTTTGGTGGAGCGGGTCTGTAAATAGTAGTTTGATTTTTGCGCTTCGGTGGGGCATAATTCTTACTATGTTATATGCAGTGATAGTGGCCGGTGGGCAGGGGACCCGGCTGTGGCCGGCGAGCCGGCGGGACAATCCGAAGCAGATCAAGCCGTTTGTGGGTGGCCGGACCATGCTGCAAAAAACCTATGAGCGGGTGAGCAAGATAGTCCCGCCCAATAATATTTGGGTGGCTACCAACGTAGCTTACCGAGATGAGTTTTGTCAGCAATTGCCTGGGTTGTCACCCGAGCGTTTGATATTGGAGCCGGCTAAACGGAATACAGCGGCAGCGGTAGGACTGGCGGCGGCAGTGTTGGCCAAGCATGACCCAGAGGCCATCATGATTAACGCCTGGGCGGATCATTTTATTCGCTTTGAAGATGAGTACAAAAATAAAATTCTATTAGCGGAAAAAGTTCTGCGAACACACCCCGATTATTTGATAGATATTGTGGCAGAGCCGGAGTATCCGGCGACGGGGTTTGGGTATTTGGAAGCGGGTGGGGAACTAACAACCATTGACGGAGTAAAAGCGTATAAGGCGGTTAGGTTTATAGAGAAGCCGAATTTAAAAATGGCTCAGGAGTACTTGGCGGCCGGGAACTTTTACTGGAACACGGCGATTTTTGTGTGGAAGGTTAAAACCCTCCTCACTTTATATGAACGGTACTTGCCCCAGATGTACACCGGCCTAATGAAAATCCAAGCGGCGTGGGGGACCGATAAGCAAGAACAGGTATTAAATGAGATTTTTCCGACTCTGGAGGCGATCTCGATTGACTACGCCATTTTTGAGAAAACCGACAAGCTGGCTCTTATCCCGGCCGAGTTGGGCTGGCGGGATGTCGGTAGTTGGCAGGCCATCTACGATATCTTAACCGAGGCCAAGGATGGGGTGGTCCAAAAGGGCAGGGTGATGGCGGTGGACGCTAAGGACACCTTGATTTTTAACGAGAACGAGGGTAAGTTGGTGGCTGTAGTTGGGGTTTCGGATCTGGTCATCGTGGACACTAAAGATTCGCTTCTAGTTATGCAGAAGAGCAAAGACCAGGATATTAAAAAGATCATTACGCAGTTGGAAGAAAAGGGGGAAGTGGAGAGATTGTGAGAAGCTGGTAAACAGGTAAGCGGGTAAGTAAGAGAGTGGTGAAACACTATCTCGTCATTCTGAACTCGTTTCAGAATCTGGGATGGATCCTGAAATAAATTCAGGATGACGGAAAAGGGCTTCGCTCAGGGAATAAATATGAATAAGAGGATTTGGTTAATTAGTTTTATTGCGGTGGTGCTGGTGGGCGCTGTTGTTGTGGACATTCCGCCGGTGGCGAAGTTTTTGGGTTTGAAGACCGGGTTTGCCGTGCACCAGGGTTTGGACCTGCAGGGTGGAACACATTTGGTGTATCAGACCGATTTGTCGAAGGTGAGCGCCGAAGGAGCGGCTGACGCGGCTACCGGTGTGGTGGAGGTGATTCGGCGGCGGATCGACGCACTGGGGGTAACTGAGCCGACTATTCAAAAAACTCGCGACAACTCGCGAGTGATCGTTGAACTGCCCGGAGTGAAAGATGTCAACGAAGCGATTAAGTTGATCGGGGAGACGGCTCAGTTAGAGTTTAGAGAAGGAGTTGAGGGTAAAAGCATTGAAGGGGATAATTTCAAATCGGAAAAATATGAGGATTGGAAAGAAACTAGTTTGACCGGCGCCAACTTCCAAAAGGCCGAGGTACAGTTCGACCAGAGCAACTCAGCGATAGTCCCCAGGCCTCAGATCGGGATCCAGTTCGATGAGGAAGGGCGGAAGTTGTTCGCCGAGGTGACTGGGCGGAATGTAAATAAACCGCTGGCGATATTTTTAGATAAAGAGCTGCTGTCGGCGCCGACCGTGCAAAGTAAGATCGATAGCGATTCGGCGATCATCACCGGTAACTTTGATCTCCCGGCCGCTAAACAGTTGGCGATCCAATTGAATGCTGGCGCATTGCCGGTGCCGATCACGCTGGTGTCGCAGAGCAATATCGGAGCCACTCTAGGCACCGAGTCGGTTCAGAAAAGCATTATGGCTGGGTTGATCGGACTTCTGCTAGTCATCCTGTTCATGCTGATCTACTATCGTTTGCCGGGGCTGATCGCTTCGGTGGCGTTGCTTATTTATGCCCTGATCACACTAGCGATATTTATTGTTCTGCCGGTGACCCTGACCCTGGCTGGGATAGCCGGTTTTATCCTATCGGTGGGGATGGCGATCGATGCCAATATTCTCATTTTTGAACGCATGAAGGAGGAGTTGCGGTCGGGGAGTCCGCTGGTTTTAGCTATTGATACCGGTTTCAAGCGTGCCTGGACTTCAATCCGAGATTCTAATATTTCCTCGCTGATTACCTCAGTCATTCTCTATTATTTTGGTTCAAGTCTGATCCGCGGATTTGCGGTTACTCTGGGGATAGGTATTTTGGTGAGTTTATTCACGGCGTTAACGATCACGCATACGATTTTGCGGGGAGTGGCTGAAACAGGGCTAAAGAATAAGTTGGGCTGGTGGAGCGGAGGAGTGAAATGAATATTCTAGGAACACGCAAAATTTGGCTGACCGTTTCCGGCTTGCTAGTCTTGGCCAGTATTGTGGCGATGATCACTTACGGATTTAAGCCTGGGATCGACTTTGCTGGCGGGAGTTTGCTAGAGATGCGAATTGAGAATGTCGAGCAGGCAAAGCTACCGGCGGACACAAGTCTGGAAGCCTATATTATCCAAAGTTTTAAGGCAAGCGCGGGGCAGGACGTGATCGTTCAGCGGGAAGGTGAGAACCAATTTTTACTGCGGACCAAAGCCATTACCAACGAACAGAAGAATATTTGGCTGAGCAGTGTCAATGATGTGCTGCCGCAGGTGACTGAACTTCGCTTCGAATCGGTTAGCCCGACTATTGGCGCCGAAGTGGTTCGCAAGGCGGCGGTAGCCGTCATTTTGGCGGTGCTGGCCATTCTTTTGTATCTGGCTTATGCGTTCAGACGCGTACCGCGGCCGACCAGTTCATGGCAGTTTGGTATGGCTGCTATTGCCGCTCTTGCCCATGATGTGACTATTTTGCTGGGTGCGTACGCGGTGCTAGGACACTTTTTAGGGGCAGAGGCGGACAGTATGTTCATTACCGCGCTTTTGACCCTACTCGGATTCTCTGTGCACGATACCATCGTTACTTTCGACCGACTACGGGAGAATCTGCTGCGCCGGGGCGGAGCAGATTTTGAGCGCAAAATGAATGACAGTATCATAGAGACCGTCACGCGGTCGATCAACACCTCGTTCACAGTTGCCTTGGTGCTGGGGGCAATGGTCTTGATGGGTGGCGGGAGCATCTTTTTCTTCACCCTAGCGCTTCTTATCGGCATTGTAGTGGGAACGTACTCCTCGATTTTCGTGGCTTCACCGCTGCTGCTCTGGTGGCATAATTTGTCTAATAAATGAGCGCTCAGGCGGCGCTCAACCCGCCGTTACTTTCCTCTTGGGGAAAGTAACCAAAGCCGTGGCCCGGACAGTTCCGGGCCTATTCATTGGCTAAATCATCTTTCCGCTTACGCCAAACTCGCTCCGCTCAAACAGTGGCTTCGCAGCAATGATTTAGCTCAATTCAGCACGACCCTCCACTGACGGGCCCACCATGATTCATGATTCGTGATTCACGATTCGGTTTCCGGCGACTTGGCGGAGGGCGGCGCGGTAGGTGCAGAAGTCGCAATCCGGAGCTGGGTCAGGAAAGTTATCGGAGAGCAGGCACTCGCGCATTTTAACTAAGACGGGATCGATCCAGTCAGTTTTGCCGATATAGGGGATAAGTTTGATCTCAAACTCCAATTTGCCGTCGAAGGCCTTGGCGTCCCGTTTGCCGTTGCAGTAAACAAAATAGGCGGTGTCTGCGACCGTAAAGCCATTCTTGCGGAACAGCCATTGGTAGATCTCGACCTGTCGCTTGTAGCCGTCCTGCCACTCAGCATCGAGGGTGACCTCTTTGTCCTTACTGGTGGCTTTGTAATCCACAATGATAAGTTCGCCAGTGGGAGTAACCCAGACATCGTCGATGCCGCCGTAGATGTGAAAGTTGGTGGCGGGGTCCAAGTGTTGAATGCCGCTACGAGCGTTACGCCAGATATCCAAATCCGTGTGTTGGTAGGGCACCGCATCAAGGCCGTAAGTTTGCATCAAAGGATGCGGGGTACCGGCGGCGCGATGGACATCAAACTCTTTTTTCAAGAGGTGGTCCACTGCCGCGTTTAAACTAAAGGGATATCCGGGCGGCTGGGCTACGCCCAAGCGCACATCCAGATAAAAACAACGAGGACATTTGATGAAGTTCTCGATCTTGCTGCGGCTTAATTTGTGGGGGGCGGGGACACTGGGATCAAACAGACCCCGAGTGCGCCGGCCGGTGTAATAATCGGACATAATTTAGACAAAAAAGACTTTCCCATCATAACACACCCCTTATGGTGGAGGTGAGAGCGGGGCAGCTTAAATCTTAATAGGGAGGGAGAGCAGACCGCTTGGTTGAACGAAGTGAAACTCAGCTTTGCTGACGGGCGTCGAGAGGGAACCCACTGGTGCCCTCTCGAGATGTTATGTCACGCCCCGTTCCTCTCTCGAGACAATTCGTTATAATAGGCAGGTATGGGGAGAAGTTTACAAAAACCTAGGGGGACGCAAGACATCCTGCCGAGTGAACAGCGGTATTGGTTTTGGGTGGAGGATACTTGGCGGGAGATAATGCTCGCGGCCGGGTTTGGTCGGATCATTACTCCCACATTTGAGGATACCGATCTGTTTGTCCGCGGAGTGGGGGAGACGACCGACATTGTCAGCAAGGAGATCTATTCATTCAAAGATAGGAGCGGCAATGCTATCGCCTTGCGTCCAGAAGGCACAGCCGGGGTAGTGCGGTCCTATATCGAGAATGGTATGCACAAAGAGCCCCAGCCGGTGAAGTTGTATTATTTTGGGTCGATGTTTCGCTATGATCGGCCACAGGCCGGGCGGTATCGTGAGTTCTATCAGGCCGGCGTGGAACTGCTGGGCGAACTGGACCCGATCGTGGACGCGCAGATCATCGCCATCGTGATGAAATTTTACGCCAAACTGGGACTGAAAGATTTAACCGTTCAAATCAACAGTATCGGCGACGCCAAGTCGCGGCCCAAGATCCATCGGGCTCTGATAGACTTTTTGTCAGCCCATCGGCGAAGTCTGTGCGAGGACTGCAAGCGGCGGATGGCAAAAAATCCGCTCCGAGTTTTGGATTGCAAAGAAAAGTCATGCCAATCTGTTGTTGATGAAGCTGGCGGAGTAGTGTTAGACAATTTGAACACGGAATCCAAAAATTACTTTACGAAAGTACTAGAATATTTGGATGACATGGGGGTAGAGTACGAACTGAACCCGCGGTTGGTTCGAGGGCTAGACTACTACACCCATACTGTTTTCGAAGTCATGACTAAGACGGGCGGATTGTCGGTGGGAGCCGGCGGCCGCTACGATGGGCTGGTAAAACTGTTGGGTGGGCCCGACACCCCGGCGGTCGGTTTTGCGGTGGGGGTGGAGCGCACGATCGAGTTGGTTAAAACACAGGGTGTGAATGTCCCCGAACCGATGCGACCCAATGTATTCGTGGTGCAGTTGGGTGACGAGGCCAAAAAGAAAGCGATCTTAGTTATAGATCAGCTGGATAAGGCTGGTTACCAAGTGGCGCATGCTCTAGGGCGCGGCAGTATTAAATCTCAATTGCGGGTTGCGGATCGGTTAGGTACTAATTTGGCGGTGATCATCGGCGAAAGAGAGGTACACAGCAAATCCGTAATTATTCGCGATCTAACCGATGGGGCGCAAGAGTCGATCATTGATCGCGACATGCTGCGTACCGTACAAAGAAAATTGAAGGAGAGAAAAAACCGATAAGAATCGAGTAAGCGAAAGGATTGGCGATGCAGGATGACAAGTGGGAGGCCGCGCTAGATAAGATCCAGGATCAGTTCGAAGTCCTCGAGCAGGGTGAAGAAAGTTTAGAGGCAGGGCCAGGTGGCCGCGTTGAGTTTATTGTGTTTAATAGCCCGATGGGTCGGCTGAGGTTAGAGCGGACCACCAAGCCAAAAGTAATCGACAAAAAGTCATTTGGTGGGTCAAAGTACGGTGCAAGTACAGGCGTTGAGTATATATACTCCGACACCGAACAGGTCAAAACGGTTCAAGCGTTTAGGGACAGTAATGGTGAATGGCAGCCGATCGAGGCCGAAAGCTTGATCTAGTAAACATGGAACTGCGCGTTACAACTCGTGGCCATTTTGATTTCGTTGACGTGACCGATCAAGTCAACGGTCATCTAAAAGAGGTTGGGGCGGTCGATGGCGCCGTGTTGGTTTTTGTTAAGGGGACGACGGCAAGCGTGATAGTGAACGAGAATGAGCCTGGGTTTAGAGAGGATTTGGTTAAGCACTGGCAGGCTTTGGCGCCAATCACGGGGGACTATCAGCACAACCGCAATGCTAATGACGGTAACGCCTATGCCCACATTTTAGCTACGCTGGTAGGCAGCAGCCTGACGTTACCGATCAAGGATGGTATGCTGAATTTGGGTGTCTGGCAACGAGTTCTGATAGTCGATTTTGACGAACGGCCCCGGGAGAGGCAGCTAGTTATCCAGGTTCTTTGAAAAATTTATCAGGGAGGAGTAGACGATGCAGGGGAACGATAAAAGCCTTAGTGGGTTGGTCGCGATCTACTGCTTTGCGGTTATTGCGGTTATGGTGGTCGCCCTTATGGTGTGTCAGGCACTCAAGTAGCCAAGGCTTAAGCTGTCGGATTCATAACTTGGCAAAAATCATTCTGTCGGGAGGTGATCGCAAGTGATGAAGAGTGCAGAGAATCCGGAAGAACAACCGATTGTTTCGCGTCCGGATTTTGCCGAGATGGGGTCCCTGATGGGCCTCGTGTTTGTGGCACTAGTTATTGTGGGGGTGGTCAAGTTGATTATCCAGTGGTGGCGCTAGATGGAGGTGAATTCCGCGCCAATGTCGGTTGTCCTTTATAACGGGGCGTAAATTTACGCCCCGTTTTTGATATGATACGGGCGTGATGGAGGATAGTATTTTTGCGCAGTTCGCGCGGGGAGAACTCAGACCGGACAAGGTCCGGTTTGAGAATGATGAGATGCTGGCCTTTGACGATATTAATCCCGCCGCGCCGGTACACATCCTGATCATCCCAAAAGAACCGATTGCGAGCGTCGCCGAGTTGACCGAGGCGCAAGCGGGGATAGTGAGCCGGATGGTCTATCGGGCTAAGCTGCTGGCAGAGGAGCTGGGGATAGCCGAGTCGGGATATCGGGTCAGTTTTAACGTGGGTAAGGATGGGGGCCAGATAGTACCCTATCTTCATCTGCATTTGATGGGTGGCTCCCATTCTTGGCGGGATAGGCAATAAACCCTTGATTTAGTCGGAGAAAACCGATATCCTCTTGGCATGTCAACTTTTGTAAAAAGACAGGACAGAGAGAGCTTCGATGCCATGCTCCGGAGGTTCACCCGAATGGTGATAGGTAGTAAAGTTATTACCGAAGCCAAGGACCGGCAGTTCTTCAAAAAAGAGACCACACGGAGAGCGCGGCGATCTTCAGCTGTCCGGAGGGAAAAAATTAGAGCGCAGAAGCAGCGCGAACTTTATTAAAAAATCTCGAGAGGGAAACGGGAGTGCGTTTCCCTCTCGACGTTCGTGGGCAAAGCCCGTTCCGGCGTAGCCGGAACGGGCTCACTGCTCTCCCTTCCACTCATTGGAGAAAAAATGGGATTAAAGGAACAAATTGCGACAGAACTGATCCAGGCGCTTAAAGCTCACGAGGGAGCTAAGGTTTCAACTCTGCGGTTACTCATGGCGGCTTTTAACAATATGGAGATAGAAAAACGCACCGCTGGCATCGCCCAGTTGGAAGACAAGGATTACCAGGCGGTGGTAAAGCGCGAGGCCAAGAAACGGCAGGAGTCGATCGAAATATATAAAACTGCCGGGAGAACCGAACTGCAGCAGAAGGAAGAGGCTGAGTTAGGGATTCTAACTAAGTATCTGCCGGCCGAGATGGGCGAGGCAGAGGTGAGGGCGATTGTGGACGCGGTGGTGGCCGAAAAGGGCACAGACAATATGGGGATGCTGATCGGCGAGGTAATGAAACGGACAGAGGGCCGAGCTGACGGCGGTTTGGTGGCCAGATTAGTGAAAGACAAACTGGGTTAGCTGTTTGGGACGATATGGCGAGAGTGTACGTTGGCTATGACCAGTTCGGGATTACAGGGGTGGATGATGAGTTCATCCGCTTTATTTTTGATGTAGTTGTGAGTCTGGCAAAGTTAGAGCCAGAGAGTGAGATTGGGTTGGTGATAACTAACGATGTTCAGATGCAGAAGTTAAATCGTCAGTATCGCGGGAAAGATCAACCAACTAATGTGTTGTCGTTCGCGTATCACGAAACGGTTCCAAGTGATTTTATGGCCAAGGGAGATGAACACTACATCGGCGATATATATATTTCATACGAACGCGTGTTGGCGCAGGCGGAGGTCTTAAAAGTGGCTGATAAGGACGAGTTCGCTAGATTATTTGTTCATGGGTTATTTCACTTGGCGGGTATCCATCACAATAATCCTAAGGAAGAGGCTAGGATGGAAGCGTTGGAGGATAAGGCGCTAGCGATCGTCTCTGCGGCCTGATTTGGCGCTCCGGGGCAGTTTGAGCTAGAATAAGAGCAGATTTTTCGACGAATAACCATAAATGAAAGAAAAGATTTCGGTCGGGATTGATATTGGTGATTCGCAGGTGGTCGCGGTGATAGGACACCGGGCCGAAGGCGAAACCCACCCCAGCATAGTCGGGGTAGGTTTGCGTGATGGATCTGGTATGCGCCGCGGAGTGATCACCGATGTAGAGGAGGCCACAGCGGCCATCGGCGGAGCGGTAGAGGACGCTGAACGAATGGCCGGTCTGCCGGTGGAGGCAGTTTACGTTTCAATATCCGGCGAACACATTAGTTCGACGAACAACAAGGGTTTGATCGCGTTAACTCGGGGTCGGGAAGACATCACCCAAGATGACGTGATGCGGGTGATCGAGACGGCCCAATCGGTCACTGTACCGGCTAACCGAGAGATCCTCCACGTGATATCGCGGATGTTCATTGTGGATGGCCAAGAGGGGATCAAAGATCCGGTCGGGATGAGCGGCAACCGGTTGGAGGTGGATGCGCATGTGGTGACAGGCGCCAGCCCATTTATTAAAAACCTACGTCGGACGGCGGAGCAGGCCGGAGTAGCTGTAGCTAGCTTCGTGCTAAGCCCTCTAGCGGCCAGTAAGGCGGTTTTGTCGAAGAAGTCTAAGGAGCTGGGGGTGGTACTGCTGGATATTGGGGCTGGTACGACCGGACTGGTGGTGTTTGAGGAGGGGGATATCTACCACTCGGCGGTTATCCCGATCGGTTCGGCGCATATTACTTCCGATATCGCGTTGGGGCTGCGGATCGGATTGGATCTGGCCGAACGGGTCAAAGTCGAATATGGCATGGCCAGCCCGATCACACTTTCTGATAATGACAAGATCGATCTGTCGCGGATGGATCGCGATGAAGAACAAGTGGTATCACGACGGTACGTGGCCGAGATCATTGAGGCGAGATTGGCCGAACTTTTTAACATGGTTAAATTAGAGCTTAGACGAGTTGGTCGCGACGGTATGCTGCCGGCTGGAGCGGTGTTGGTGGGTGGCGGGGCGAAACTGCCCGGTATCATTGAATCAGCCAAAGAGCATTTGGGTTTGCCAGCACAACTCGGTTTCCCCGTCGAATTAAAAGGCATGGTGGATAAATTAGACGATCCGAGGTTCGCCACATCGATCGGTTTGATGTTGTGGGGGATTGATGACGAAGAGACGAGGATGACCTTTCCGACGGTAGATATCACTTCGATCGTGGCTCGGATCAAAGGAATCTTTTCAAAATAAACCCGCACTGGAGGCTAGCATTTCAAACATCGCCTCTGGCGGTGTTTGACAGCGCGAAAAGCCGCCCCGTACAATGGTATGTCGGGTGGAACCCAGGGAGGTTTTTATATAAGTAGTTAACTAATGGAGGTCGAAGAGAGTTTATGTCGACACGCAAAAGACCTACTGATGCGACATCGTCCGAGTTTAAGGAGGAGGACGTTTTCGCTCGCATTAAGGTGGTCGGTGTGGGGGGATCCGGTTGCCATGCGATCAATCGCATGATCAGCTCCCGAATTAAGGGAGTTGAGTTTGTAGCAATCAACACCGACGCGCAGGATCTTCACTATTGTGAGGCGCCTGTTAGGGTTCATATTGGCCAGACCACTACCCGTGGACTTGGCGCCGGCTCGGACCCTGAGCTGGGAAAGAAATCGGCGGAGGAGAACAAAGAGGACGTCTATAACGCCTTGAAAGACGCCGATATGGTATTTATCACTTGCGGACTTGGTGGCGGTACTGGTACCGGCGCGGCACCGATCGTGGCAGAGATCGCGCGGGAACTGGGGGCGCTCACCGTTGCAGTAGTGACGAAACCATTTTCTTTTGAAGGGCTCCGGCGCAAAAAGGTAGCCGAAGAAGGGCTATCGGAACTGCAGCCACGGGTGGACACATTGATCACTATCCCCAACGATCGCTTGTTGCAAGTGATCGACAAGAAGACATCGTTATACGATGCTTTCACGGTAGTGGATGATGTGTTGCGCCAGGGCGTGCAAGGTATCTCTGATTTGATCACCATGCATGGGATGATTAACGTCGACTTTGCCGATGTGAAAGCCATCATGCAAAATGCTGGGAGCGCTTTGATGGGTATCGGCCGCGGGACTGGCGAGAGTCGGACTCTGGAAGCGGCCAAGATGGCGATCGACTCGCCGTTACTTGAGTTATCCATCGACGGCGCAAAAGGGATTCTCTTTAATATCACCGGCGGACCGGATATGTCGATGTACGAGATCGATGAGGCGGCCAGAATTATTACGGAGGCAGCCGATCCGGATGCCAACATCATCTTCGGTGCGGTGATTGATGAAGCGATGCAGGGCGAAGTAAAGATCACGGTCATCGCCACCGGTTTCGACGAGAACTATGGTCAGCGGCGCAAGGGCGGCAAGGCGCCCATGGCGAGAGAAGAAACCAATGGAGATATGGATGAGAAGGATACGCTGGATGTGCCGGCGTTCATTAGAAAAAAAATTAGGTAAACTCTCGAGAGAGGAACGGGGTGTGTTCCTCTCTCGACGTTCATGGGCAAAGCCCATTCCGGCTACGCCGGAACAAGCTCACTGCTCTCACCTCCACCTTGGAAGAGCAAAAGGCCGCGCCATGAGGCGGCCTTTTGGGTGGAGTGGGGAGCAGAGCCGCCAGGTCGAGCGAAGCGAAACTCAGCTTTTGCTGACGGCTCGATGAGGGGAGAACACACCCACGTTCTCCCCTCATGATGTTATGGGGATAAAAGGAGGGGATAACTAGTGTCAGAGTAGATTTGAGGGAAACACTAGATATGGGGTTAGTATTGTAGTTGCGACCACAAAATGCAGTAGTTCCTCGGTTCCTCGGCATGACAGTCAAAAAAGATGAAGTGTCCACAATGTAATCACGAAGAGAGTGCGGTAGTCGATTCGCGCGAGGCGGAGGAGGGCGGGACCATCCGCCGCCGCCGTGAATGCGTGAAATGTAAATTTCGTTTCACGACTTACGAACGGCTGGAACACCCGCGGCTGATGGTGATAAAAAAAGACGGTTCGCGGGAACTGTTCGACCGCGGGAAGATCGCGGGGGGAATTTACAAAGCGTTTTACAAGCGGCCAGTGGCGGCCAGCGCAATAGAAAAGATGTTGGATGAAATAGAACGCGAAGTATACGAAGCGAATCGCGATGAAATTGCGTCAGGTGAGGTTGGCGAGCTGGTGATGAGACATATCGAGCGGTTGGACCAAGTAGCTTACATCCGGTTCGCGGCGGTCTATCGGGAGTTTGCCGATCTGGATACGTTTAAGACCGAGATCCAGAAACTAATAACCAAAAGCCATAATCAAGGCAGAATATCAACTAAATAAGGATGAGATATGGGGAACGGTATTAGCAAAGCAGAACAGGAGTTGGTGACTCGGCGGTTTACCCGGCCGGGTGATGATATATTCAAGATGTTGGATTGGGGTGTACGCCATGTGGAGCTAAAAGACGCCAGCGGTCGGATGCTTTTAGATAAAGATGTGGAGGCGCCGCTATCCTGGTCAGATACGGCGGTGACGATCGCTGCCTATAAATATCTGCGCAAGCGAGGGGTGAGTACGCCGGAGGGGTGTGAGATATCGATCAGACAGCTAGTCCATCGCGTAGCCCATACTATTCGTACGGCAGGCGAGAAGTTGGGCCATCTCACCACTAAAGAGTTGGCGGATACATTTGAAGATGAGTTGAAATATATTTTGGTTACGCAGCGGGGGGCATTCAACTCTCCGGTGTGGTTCAATGTTGGGCTGTGGCACGAGTACAACATTGATGGTTCAACCTTGAATTTTTTCTGGAATCAAGAGACTAATGAAGTTGAGCGAGCTACTAACGCCTACGAACATCCGCAAAGTTCGGCTTGCTTTATTCAATCAATTAAAGACGACTTGGGCGATATCTTTGACCTAGTCAAAAAAGAGTCGCAGCTTTTTAAACACGGTAGTGGCACTGGAACTAACTTTTCATCTTTGCGGTCAAAGTACGAACTGTTATCTGGTGGCGGAACTAGTAGTGGTGTAATGTCGTTTTTAAATGTGTTTAACGCTGGCGCAGGCGCGACTAAGTCGGGCGGGACGACCAGACGAGCCGCTAAGATGGTGATCTTAAACGTGGATCACCCTGAGATCATGGATTTTATTCGCTGGAAAGCGCGGGAGGAGGAGAAGGCCAAGATCCTGATCGAATATGGCGGTCTGCCGTCTGATTTCAACGGCGAGGCGTATCAGACAGTAGGTGGCCAAAACTCGAATAACTCAGTGCGGGTGACAGATGAGTTTATGCAGAGCTATCTAGCCGGCGGTCAATGGGACACCCACGAAGTGCTGGGCGGTCGAGTGATCAACACCTACCCGGCCAAGCAGATCATGCATGAGATAGCCGAGGCGGCTTGGCGGTGCGCCGACCCCGGGATGCAGTACGACACCACCATCAACCGGTGGCACACATGCAAGGTTAGTGGCCGCATTAACGGCAGTAATCCCTGCAGTGAGTATATGTTTTTGGACGATACTTCCTGCAACTTGGCCTCCATCAATTTGGTTAAGTTTATGAACGAGGACGGGAGTTTCAACGTCGAGGAGTTTCATCACGCGGTGGACATCTTTATTTTGGCGCAGGAGATTTTAGTTGATTTTTCGTCTTATCCGGCTAGGGGCATGGCTCAAAACTCGCACGAGTTCCGTCCGCTAGGGCTGGGCTACGCCAACTTGGGGGCGTATTTGATGCGGGCCGGACTGCCTTATGACTCGGACAAGGGCCGAGCGCTGTCAGCGGCGATTACCGCCATGATGACGGGACGAGCCTACGCCCAGTCGGCTCGAATTGCCGAAAAGGTGGGGCCGTTCCCAGGTTACGCTAAAAATCGCGAGAGTATGTTGGAAGTTATCGGCATGCATCGAGACGCGGCGTATCGCGTTGATGCTAACAACTTGTCGGCGGAATTATTGGCCGTTTCTAAGCAAGATTGGGATGAGGCACTGGCGCTGGGTGAAAAGCATGGGTTTAGAAATGCGCAAGCCACGGTGTTGGCGCCGACGGGGACGATTGGTCCTTTAATGGACGCGGATACTACTGGCATCGAACCGGACTTTGCGTTGGTTAAATATAAGAAGTTAGCCGGTGGCGGCGGATATTCGATCGTGAATCAGTCAGTTGCACCGGCGCTAGAACGATTGGGCTATACGGGGAATGAAATTAAAACAATTACGGATTATATTTTAGAGACCGGCAAAATTGAAAACGCACCACATTTGAAAGATGAACATTTGCCGATTTTCGACTGCGCTAATCGGTGTGGTGACGGCAAAAGATTCATTCGGGCGATGGCGCACTTGGAAATTATGGCGGCGACTCAACCTTTCATTAGCGGCGCCATTAGCAAAACGGTGAATATGCCGGAGGAGGTGACGGTTGAGGAAGTTGAGGAGGTCTACATCGAGGCCTGGCGGAAGGGTCTGAAGGCGTTGGCGTTGTATCGGGATAACTGCAAGGCCTCCCAGCCGTTGTCAGCCAAGCGCAAAGAAGTGGAGGCGGCTACGACGCTCATCCCGGCCAAAGCACCAGAAACCCATATGCCTAAAACCCGTCAGGGTATCACCCATAGTTTTATTGTGGGCAATCATAAGATCTATCTGACAGCCAATCACTTTGATGACGGTCGGCTGGGCGAGATATTTTTGCGGTCGGCGCGCGAGGGCTCGATGGTATCGGGTCTGCTCGATACCTTGGCTCGGTTGATGTCGAAGGCCTTACAGCGCGGTGAGTCAGTAGAATCATTAATTGATTCGCTCATCAATATGCGATTCGAACCGTGGGGCGCGACTGATGATGCAGACATCCCGTTCGCGAAATCCATTCCTGACTACATCGCGCGGTGGTTGGGCCGGCAGTTCTTACCGGTTAATCGGCAGGTGATGTTCGGTATCATCGGCGAAGATGTCGCTAAGAGCTTAGAGAGCACGGATGTGACAAACGTGGACACTAAAGACCAGACGGTCGAAGCCGCCGCGGATGAAACGCCCGAACCCATCACTTTGCCGCTACAGGAGACATTCAATATCAAGATGGAGGCTAATGGCGATGTGGCGGAGGGCTCAGCCCCGCCGTGTCCGACCTGCGGCGCTTTGATGGTCCGTAACGGGACATGCTATGCTTGCCGCGAATGCGGGACGACGACAGGATGCAGCTAGAGAGTGAATCATGAAGTACGAATAATGAATTATGGGGTAAGACAGGGAGATATAGAGCAGATTGAGCAAATAAAATGAGTATTTTTCTTGGCTTTATAGTTTTGGTGGCGGCACTCTTGGCCCTGCTGGAGATCCAGATCGAGGGCCGAGAGGGCTGGGCTAAGAATCTACCGACCTGGCGGCTGCGGGGCACTTGGCTGAATCGTCTGTTGGGACGGCAAGAGTTTACTGGATATCATCTGCATCTCAACCTGCTGATGTTAGCCTTGTTCCATCTGCCTGTTGTGGTCTTGGGTGAGTGGAGTTGGGCGCTGGAAGCGCGGGTGCTGGGCGGGATGATGGTGATGTCCGTCATTGAGGATTTTCTGTGGTTCGTTTTTAACCCGCGCTGGAAGTTACGGGAATTCTTTGCTCACCAAGTACCCTGGCATCAACTGTGGGTGGGGCCTTTTCCGGGCTTCTACTACACTGGCTTAATTATCGGATGGTGGTTAATCTATTGGTCTTACCGATGAACGAAGTAATTGAATTAGAACCCGAGACCGAAGCATTGCCAGTCATGGAAGTGGCTGGCTTGCGCGCGGAGATTCACGCCAAGATCAATGAGGCGGTGAGTTTGGGTGTGTTCACGGCGGACGAAGCGAGGCAGTGGGAAGCGGGGTTTGAGGCCTGCACCAAAATCGAACATATGGAGGAGTTGGTTGATATCATCGATAACTTCATCGATTCTGGTCTCGAGGTAATGGACAAGATAGACACGGTGCTAACTGGTGATGCGTTTACATCAACCGAACGGATCCAGTGGCGAAGCGAAGCCGAATGGTTAACTTTTAGAGGGATGCAGCTGCTGTTAGACAGATTATTTGAAATTAGTAGTTCAGCAGAGCAACTGCGCCACCAGTTAGTGAGCTTCTTGGCAGCTAGTCGCTATATCACTCACGAGCGGGCCGAAGAGTTGTGGGGCAAGTTTCATACAGCTGAAGTAGAGCAGAAACCAAAGGTTTTAGATGACGCTGTACAGTTAGAGTTATCTAGCATGACGGATTACCAGCGATTGAGCCGTGCCACACAAGCCAGGATCCGCCAACTGATTAGCGAAGGAAGCTTTAGCAATGCCGAAACCGCTCTGGGGACGGCGCTACCTAAAGCGATCAATCTGTCCGAATACACCGCGTTGCGCCGCGAGTTGGATGAAGCGCGGATTCAAGAGACGCGCCAGACTATAAGACAAGCGGCAGCGTAGCCAGTACACTGGGACTATGAGAATAAAAGTAGTGGTCGTACCCCGGTCCAGCCGCAACGCCATCGAGGAACTGCCGGATGGCAGTTTTAAAGTGTGGGTACGGGCCGTTCCAGAGAAGGGGAAGGCCAATCTGGCCGTCATTGAACTGTTGGCGCTGAATTTTCGAGTGCCCAAAACCCAAATCGAACTTATTTCTGGGCATCGAGATAAACATAAAATTTTTGAGATTTTTGAAGCGTGAAATGACGCTTCACCCATTGCTACTTTTGTCTTGCCAAAAGTAGCCAAAAGCGTGGCCCGCTCACCAATTGCTAACCGAAAGGCAAAATCTGCTTTCTGGCTTTCGGCAAACTCGTCGCCTTGCTCCTTAGACAGTGCCTGCGCTACGCAGATTTTGCCATCGGCGGACGCAATTGCCTCGAAGGGCCGGGTAAGAGCATAGCATGGTTAGCCTGAGGGATGCCGCTGGGAAGATGACCCCACGCCGAAGGGCTACGGGGGAATAATGCTGGTCAGGAGGATAAAATCGGCTATAATGAGGGGGATATTTTTTGATATTAGACAAGATATGCCTAGTCAATATGCGGAACAGCGGGTGGGGGTCTTTGTCGATGTGGCCAATATGTACTATTCGGCCAAGGCGATGTACCAGCAGAAGGTAAATTTCAAAGCCATCTTGGAAGAGGCGGTCGGAGACCGCAACTTGATCCGAGCGCTGGCTTATGTGGTCCAGGCCGACATTCCCGAGGAGGCCGGGTTTTTTGAGGCGTTGGAGCGGATCGGATTTGAAGTGAAGGCCAAAGAACTGCAGGTTTTCTACGGTGGCCATAAAAAGGGTGACTGGGATGTTGGTATCGCCATGGATACTATTAAGCTCTCGACCAAGATAGATGTGGTGGTGTTGGTCTCTGGCGATGGTGATTTTGTGCCGCTGGTGGAGTATCTGCAGAGCAACGGGCAAAAAGTTGAAGTGATGGCATTTGGTCGGAGCGCTTCGGGGAAGTTGCGGGATGCGGTGGATAAATTTATTGATCTGGACGCTAATCCTAAGAAGTTTTTGATCACGGAGAGGAAGCGGCGATGAATCCCGTTAAAAACTGTCTTTGCCGGGAGTACGAGAGATAACCAGTCAACCAATGTTCACTATAACCGCAACCTATACCAGTTTTGCGAAAAAAGAATTCTTACCAGAATTATTTTTTCGCGTAAAGTTTCTAACGGGATGAAGTTCAAGCCGGTTGATCCGAGAGCGGACTTCGCTAAACAGGAGGAGGAAGTCCTCGGATTTTGGGATAAGGAAAAAATTTTTCAGAAAAGTTTAGAACAGAGAGCCGGTGCGCGCCGGTTCGTATTTTTCGAAGGGCCACCGACGGCTAACGCTAAACCCGGTTTACATCATGCGTTAGCTCGGTATTTTAAGGACTTATTTCCGCGGTACAAGACTATGCAGGGATTTTTAGTGGAACGCAAGGCTGGTTGGGATACTCACGGTTTGCCGGTGGAGATAGCGGTAGAGAAAGAATTAGGGATTACCTCCAAGCCGGAGATCGAGACCTACGGCGTAGAGAAATTTAACGCCAAGGCCAGAGAAAGTGTCTGGGAGCATAAAGCCGACTGGGAGAAGTTCACCAAGCGGAGTGGGTTTTGGTTGGATATGGAGCATCCGTACATCACCTATGAACCGGATTACATTGAGTCGGTCTGGTGGATTTTAAAGCAGGCCTGGGACAAGGAGCTGATTTATCGGGGGCATCGGGTGGTGCCGCGCTGTCCAAGATGCGGAACGGCATTATCAAGTCATGAAGTGGCGCAGGGCTATAAAGAAGTGACGGAGACCTCCGTGTTCGTAAAGTTCAAAGTTAAAGATAAACCCAATACTTATATCCTGTCTTGGACGACGACACCGTGGACACTGCCGGGGAATGTGGCACTAGCCGTAGGTGAAAATATCGCCTACGCGAAAATCCAAATTACAAATGACAAATTACAAAATAAGGAATACCTGATTTTGGCGGAGGAGTTGATTGAGAAAGTTTTTGGCGAGGAGAAGGTTGAAATCGTTGAAAGAATGGCGGGGAAGGATTTGGTGGGTTGGGAGTACGAACCGCTATTCCCGGGAGCGGTGCCAAGTAATACGCCGAATTTTGCTAATGCGTTTAAAGTTTATCCGGCAGAGTTTGTTACGACTGAAGACGGCACCGGGGTGGTGCACACAGCGGTGATGTACGGCGAGGACGATTATCAACTAGGCGAGAAGGTTGGTCTGCCCAAGTTCCATACGGTTCTGCCCGACGGCAAGTTCGGGCCGGGGGTGACTGAGTGGGCGGGGCAGTTTGTTAAAGACCACAAGGTGGAACAGGGGATTATTGCCGACTTAGACAAGCGCGGGTTGTTATTTAAGGAGGTGCCATTCACCCACGACTACCCATTCTGCTGGCGGTGTGAGACGCCGCTGATCTACTATGCGTCGGATTCGTGGTTCATCGCTATGTCTAAACTACGTGACCAGTTAATTAAAAATAATGCTACGGTCGAGTGGACACCAACCCATATTAAAGACGGTCGGTTTGGTGAGTGGCTCCGGGAGGTGAAGGACTGGGGTATCTCCCGCGAGCGGTACTGGGGGACGCCATTGCCATTCTGGGTCAACAGTGAAGGCGAAACACTTTGCGTGGGTTCGTTCTCGGAATTGCATAAATTAGCCAAGGAACCGGAAAAGATCGGAACGGGATTTGATCCGCACAAACCATTCGTGGATAACATCGTTTTAGTTAAAGGTGGTAAGGAGTACACCAGAGTGCCGGAGGTGTTGGATGTCTGGTTCGATTCTGGCGCCATGCCGTTCGCGCAGTGGCACTACCCGAACGAGAACGCGGAAAAAATTGACCGGGGCGAGGCCTTTCCGGCCGACTTTATCTCCGAGGCCATCGATCAGACCCGGGGCTGGTTTTACACGCTGTTGGCCGTTTCCACGCTGCTGGGCAAGCCGGCGCCGTATAAACATGTGGTGTGTCTGGGACACATTTTAGACAAACACGGAAAGAAGATGAGCAAGTCCAAGGGTAATGTGGTGGACCCGTGGATGATATTTGATAAATACGGTTCCGACGCTCTGCGATGGTATTTCATAACCCTCAACCAGCCGGGTCTGCCAAAAAACTTTGACGAAGAGGGGGTGAAAACGGTCGTGCGCCGGTTGATGCTGACGCTGTGGAACACTTATTCATTCTTTGTCACGTATGCCAATATCGATGGGTTTACGCCTGACTTACAAACGAAAGTCAAACCGAAAGAGATGTTGGATAAGTGGATTTGGACCCGGCGTGATCAGCTGATCGAACATGTCACTTATCATTTAGACCGCTATGAACCGATGGCGGCCTGTTTGGCCATTGAGAGCTTTGTGGAAGATCTCTCTAACTGGTATGTTCGCAGAAGCCGGCGTCGGTTTTGGAAGGCAGGTGACGCTAGCCAGACCAAGGACAAGCAACTAGCTTACGGCGTGCTCTACGGCGTCTTGAAGGACCTCACGAAACTGATGGCGCCGTTCATGCCGTTTTTGGCTGAAGCCGTCTATGCCAACTTAAAAACAGACACTGAACCGATCTCGGTACATCTAACTACCTGGCCTAGGGCGGGCAAGGTTGACGAACCCACGCTGGAGGCGATGAGCCAAGTGCGGCACTGGGTAGAGGTGGGCCTGAATCAACGCGAGGCGGCAGGGATAAAAGTGCGCCAACCGTTGGCTCGATTTTCTGTTAAAACAGAGCAGTTGGACGAGGACTTAGTTAGTATCTTGCGCGATGAGCTCAATGTGAAAGAGATCGTGTTGGGGGACAAAGTTGAACAGCTGGACACGCAATTAACTGACGCTTTGCGCGAAGAGGGTCTGGCGCGTGAACTGGTACGGGCTATCCAAGTTTTGCGCAAGGAGTCAGGGTTTGAGATCCAAAACCACATTAAAATTCTTTGGCAAACCGATAATAAAATTGTTCAGCAAGCCATTCAAGCGTGGGGCGAATATATTCGCTTGGAAACTTTGGCGGACGCGATGGAGATGAGCGATAACAACGGGATCGAGATAAAAATCGACGGTGATATGATAAAGTTATTAGTGACAAAAGTATCATGAATCGATTTGTCTCTAATCTAATTCTGGGGCTGTTCGCGGTGGCGCTGATCGCTGTCTACGGTGTTAGTAAACAGCCAGCAGTGTTTTCGTTGGGTCAGATGTTGCCGCAGCAGTTAGTTCGGACGCCGAGCGGCGTGCAGGCAGCAGTGCGGCTACCAGGAGGCCAGGTGATCCAAGCTCAGATAGCTGATACGCCCGAGGCTCAAGCTCAGGGCCTGTCCGGGGTAGAGGCTATCCCAGCCAATGGGGGGATGTTGTTCGTATTTCAAGATGACGGCGCGCACGGTATCTGGATGAAGGGGATGAAGATCCCACTGGATATATTGTGGCTTGATAGTCGGGGTGAAGTGGTCCAGATCGTTCAGAATGCTCCAGTGCCAGATAGCGCTGGGTCTGAACTGCCAATATACCAAAATGACCAACCAGCCAAATACGTGCTGGAATTGGCGGCTGGCACAGTGGAGGCAACTGGGCTTGAGGTGGGAGCGGAGCTAGGGCTATCCTAGAGCTGGCCAAACCAGATAAGACTTGACCCTTGGGCGGCACAGGTGGTAACTTTTGGAAGTTATGCAGTTAGCAGTTATCAAAACCGGAGGCAAACAATACCTTGTGACCGAGGGGATGACCTTGGATATCGAAAAATTGGTCGGCGAACCAGCCAGCGAGGTAAAGTTCACTGAGGTGTTACTGGTGGTCAACGACGATCAGCTGAAGCTCGGGACCCCCTTGGTGGACGGGGCAATGGTAATTGGTCAGATCGTTAAACAAGGACGTGATCCTAAGGTGACGGTAGCCAAGATGAAACGGCGCAAACGTTATCGTCGCGTCGCTGGCCACAAGCAGTTTATAACTCGGGTCGAGATAATGAAGATCTAAAAATCCTGCCGTGCGGCAGGATTTTTGTTATAAGCTTTTACCGTAGGAGGGGGTGGAGATGCTGTGGAAGTCGTCGAACGGATAGATGACCACCCAGACCTTGCCGACGATCAAGTGACGCGCGACCGGTCCCCAGATGCGCGAGTCGGAGCTGTTGTGACGGTTATCACCCATAACAAAGTACTCGTCTTTGCTTAGAGTACGCCGGGTATCGGTGGGAGTATCAGCGCCGCGGAGGTAGGACTCGTCCAGGAGAGCGCCGTTGGGATTCTGTTTGTTGTATATCGTAACGCGTCCATCTCTGACCTCGACAGTTTCTCCTGGTAGTCCGATAACCCGCTTGATAAAGGAGATGGCTGTATTTTGTGGCCACTTAAAGACAACGACATCTCCTCGGTGTGGGGTGCGGAATCGGTAGGTGACTTGGTCGACAATGATGTACTCATTGTTATGGAAGTTTGGTTCCATGGAGGGACCAGAGACGTAGAACGGTTGGATGAGGAAGAAGCGGATAAGAAAAGCCACGCCCAAGACCGTACTGACGGTTTTGAAAACATCGTAAATAAAAATAACTGTGCCGACAAAAATCGTCAACCAGAGATGGCGGTGCGGTGCGCCGCGCCGTTTCGGGGAAGCGGGTTTACTGTCCCCGTCCTCGTGGGCGAACATGTCATCAACCATGGTGTTCTATAAAAATCCTCTTAATTGTACAACATTTGAAAGTTAAACTGCTTTTGGCTATGATAGGAGACGCATTGACGGGCTTGTAGCGTGGGCGGTTAGCTCAGTGGTAGAGCGCTTCGTTCACACCTGCCCGCCGCATCTGGACCCGTGGCTCAGTGGTTAGAGCGTTCGGTTCACATCCGAAAGGTCGGTGGTTCGAATCCACCCGGGTCCACCAGTGTGCTATGGCAGGCGGGTCGAAGAAGTCAGAGGTTCAAATCCTCTACCGCCCACCACGGTTGACAGTGTTGGGGAGATGGGTTAACCTGTCCCCTGTACGCATCCCGCCATTTATTCGTGATTAACACGGGTAAATGGTCATTCGCTCCTGGCAGATCGGGTGAGACCGGTCAGCCCCAAGAGTGATCAGCATCAAAATGGCGGGAGAGGCATAAAAGGAGAACAGTATGGCACAGACCAAAGTTTCAGTTGAGGCGATGATGGAGGCGGGTATGCATTTTGGGCATCAGACGCACCGGCGCAATCCCAAGATGGACCCGTATATTTTTGATGCAAGGAACGGGGTGCACATCATTGACCTAACCAAAACCGAGCCGTTACTTGAAGTCGCTCTAGCGTTTTTGCAAGACACGGTCAAGGCGGGCAAGCAAGTTATTCTAGTGGGAACTAAGCGGCAAGCCAGTCCGATCATTCAGACCGGGGCGGAACAGTGCGGGATGCCCTATGTGAATGAACGATGGTTGGGTGGGCTCCTCACTAATTTTGATACCATTAAAAAACGGTTGAAATATTTAAATGAGTTGGAACAGAAATTGTCAGACAAGACTGCTGGTCGGATGACCAAAAAAGAGCGGGTGGTGTTAGACCGGCAGTACCGTACTCTGATGTTGTCCTTGGGTGGTGTGAAAAATCTGCGGGAGCTGCCGGGCGCGATCTTTGTGGTGGACATTATTAAAGATAAGATCGCAGTTAGAGAGGCCAAGAAACTTGGTATCCCAGTAGTGGCATTAGTTGATACTAATGGCGATCCGACGGTAATTGATTATCCTATTCCATCCAACGATGACGCCAAAAAGGCGATCGAATACGTACTGGAGTTAGTGGCAGAAGCTTGTTCGGTCAAACCAACCAAGGCGGTTTCTCCGGCGGCTTCAGGTCAGATTGCGGACGAACCAAAAACTGAAGTTACAATAGAATAGTGATTAAGGAGATGTGATGGAGATTAAGGCAACTGATGTAAAAAATTTACGCGACCTGACCGGGGCTGGCATGATGGAGGCTAAACAGGCATTGACCGAGGCGGCCGGCGATGTCGCGCGGGCCACAGCTATCTTGAAAGAGCGAGGAGCAACGATCGCTGCAAAGAAGGCCAACCGAGTGGCGGCTAACGGCGTAGTGGCGTCATATGTTCACACCGGTAACAAGATTGGGGTGTTGGTGGAGGTGAACGTCGAGACGGATTTTGTTGCTCGGGATGAAAAGTTCATTTCATTTGCTCGAGAGATAGCTGTTCATATAGCGGGAATGAACCCCACGTATCTCACTAAAGACGAGGTCCCCGCGGATGAGCTAGCGGGAGCTGACGACAAGGACGCCTACATCAAAGAGGTGTGTTTGTTGGAACAGCCGTTCGTAAAAGATCCTAGTAAAACCATTCGGCAACTAGTCGAGGAAGAGGTAGCGCGTTTTAAAGAGAACATTCAGATCAAGCGGTTTGTCAGATTTGAATTGGGGGTGGTACCTGTATGTTAGATGAACTTGAGGCCAAGCTAGTTAAGACAATAGAGTCTCTCCAGACCGAACTGAACGGTATTCGGGCCGGTCGGGCCAGCGCAAGTTTAGTAGAGAATCTGTTGGTCGAATCATACGGCAGTAAGATGCCGCTGAAGCAAGTGGCTAGCATCACGGTGTCAGATGCTAAGTCTTTGGCCATCCAACCGTGGGACCGCGGCAACTTAGCGCCGATCGAACGGGCGATTGCTCAGTCTGATCTGGGTCTCAACCCGATCAATGATGGGACGATGATCCGTTTGAACATCCCCCCGCTTTCTAGTGAACGGCGGGATGAACTAGTTAAGTTAGTTGGCCAGCGCGCGGAGGCGGCTAAGGTGTCGATCCGTAATCTGCGTCATGAAGCGATGGACCAGATTGGTCGGCAAGTTAAGGATAAGGTGATATCAGAAGACGATAGTAAGCGGCTAGAGAAAACCGTGCAGGAACGAGTAGACCACGCTAACGGGCGGGTGGAGCAGATGCTCCAAGCGAAAGAGGCGGAGATCAAAACTGTTTAATAGTGGATATTCCTCAACATATCGCCTTTATCTTAGATGGGAACCGGAGGTGGGCCAAAGATCGTGGCTTACCGGCTTGGCAAGGACATCTCAAGGCGTTGGATACACTGGATGAGCTGGTGTATTGGTGCCGGGAAACGGGGGTTAAGTATTTGACAGTCTACGCTTTTTCGACCGAAAACTGGGGCCGGCCAGAAGAAGAGCTGGGTCACTTATTTGGTGAGGTGTTAACTGAAGGTGTCACCGAAAAATTCCCGCGGCTGCACGAGCAAAATATTCGTGTTAATGTACTTGGCCGGTTGGACAGGTTCCCGCCCAAGATGCAGACGGCAATAGGGGACATTATAGAGAAGACGAAATCTAATACCGGTCTGGTTTTTAACTGGTGTTTGGATTACGGCGGGAGAAGCGAGTTAGTTCGGGCGGTGCAAGAGATAACTAGGCAACAGATACCGGCCGATCAGATCACCGAAGATATAGTATCGGCTCATCTCTATTCGGCGGGGGTGCCAGACCCAGACCTAGTGATCCGGACTTCTGGCGAACAGCGGCTTAGTGGATTTTTATTGTGGCAGAACGCTTACGCAGAGTTATATTTCCCTAAAGTTTATTTTCCAGCCTTTACTAAGACTGACTTTGACGAAGCCTTAACGTGGTATGCTGGCCGAGATAGACGCTACGGTAAATAATTGTCTATGTCTTTACTCTCGATAATCATTTTTATTTTTATCTTTGGTCTATTCGTGTTCTTACATGAGTTAGGCCATTTTTGGGCGGCGGTTAGGGCTGGGGTGCGAGTAGAAGAGTTTGGGTTTGGTCTCCCGCCGCGGTTGTGGGGCGTAAAGAGAGGTGGAACCATTTACTCGATCAACTGGATCCCGTTTGGCGGGTTCGTCCGGCTTAAGGGTGAGGGGGTGAGTGGAGGTACCGATCCAGATTCGTTGCGCAATCAGTCGTACGGAGCGAGATTCCTGGTCACAGTCGGGGGCGTGTTGATGAACTTTTTGACTGCGCTAGTTTTACTGATGATTGGTTTTTGGTTAGGGATGCCGCCGATCGTGTCAGACGTTAGTAACTACACCACGGACGACAGCCAACTAGACGCGCAGATCTTGATCTTACAAGTAGACAAGGGTACGCCAGCAGAGGCGGCTGGGATCAAGGCTGGTGACGTGGTGGTCTCAGTTGATGGTCAGTCGCTTACGACAGTGCCGGATCTGCAGGCGGCGGTGGCCGGCAAGCGGCAAGTAGTTATAGCGGTACAGCGCGGCGATAAAGAGATAATCTTGTCGGTAACAACTGTTCAGGAGGAGGGTCGTGAAGTAATAGGCGTGTTGGCCGATGAGTTGATCTCCGGCGTCCACTATGTTTGGTGGCAAGTGCCGTACTTTGCGCTGCAGGAGACCTGGCAGCTGATCCGTAATATTACGGTAGCGATTGTGGGGTTCTTGGGCGGATTGATCACTAGTGGTTCAGTCCCAGACTCGGTGGCAGGCCCGGTAGGGATCGCTAAAATCACGGCCCAGGCTGTGTCGCTTGGATTCTTGGCAGTATTGCAGTTCGCGATATTTTTGAATGTTAATTTGGGGCTGATAAATATTGTGCCGTTCCCGGCACTGGATGGCGGGCGGTTATTGTTCCTGGTGGTTGAGCTGGTACGCGGCGGTCGGCGATTAAGACCCGAGGTTGAGAACACGGTTCACAGTCTTGGATTTTTATTATTGTTAGTGTTTATCTTTGTCGTGACTTATCGGGACATCGTTAAATTATTTACATAAACGAACGATGGTTCAGCTACTTGACGGGAAGCGAACGGCGGCTGACTGGGCCAAACGGCTACAAGGTCGATTTAAGGGAGTGGGCCGGCTAGCGGCGGTGACAGTAGGGGATGACCCCGCCTCGCGGCTGTATCTGGAGAAGAAAGCGGCCATGGCCAAAGGGTTGGGGGCAGGGTTTGTATTGTATTGGTTGCCGGTCAGCGTTGGGACTAGGGCGGTGAAGCAAAAGATCGCTCAGTTAAACCGCGACAGACGAGTGGCGGGGATTATTGTCCAGCTCCCTTTACCAAAACGATTGGACTCAGCTGAGATAGTGAACGTTATTGCGCCGAGCAAAGATGTTGATGGGCTGACCGACGCAAATATCAGCAGCGGCGGGATGCTACCGGCAACAGCCGTTGGGATAATTGAACTTGTACGCAGATATAAACTAGAGTTGCGTCGCAAACAGATAGTATTACTAGGGTTCTCCCGGCTTTTGAATGTGCCGCTCGCTCTGTATTTATCTGGTCAAGGGAATAGCATCACGATCTTGCAAAAAGGAACGCGCGACCACAGTTGTCTGCGCCAAGCCGATGTGATAGTTAGCGCGGTGGGTAGTCCGAAGTTGATCAGGGGTAAGGATGTTAAGCCAGGAGCGATCATAATCGATGCCGGTATCGCTCGGGTCGGAAAGAGCGTGGTTGGGGATGTTGACCGAAATTCTGTTGATAAGCGGGCCGGCTGGTTGACCCCCGTGCCGGGCGGGGTAGGGCCAATGACGGTGATAGCTCTCTTTGCTAACTTATTAACGGCGGCAAAAACAACCTCTCAGAGCTAGATTTACACCTATTGACAGCGGAGGGGGTTAACGTATAATCAAAACTATTCTTGGGAGGCCGAGTGTTCCCAGGGAGTAATAAAGCATGGGAGTTCAAGAATTGTATATCTCGCAGCAAGGTCTAGAAAATCTTAAGCGCGAGCTGGAGGAATTAAAACAGCAGCGGGTTGAGATCACTGAAAAGATCAAAGACGCCCGTGAGTTTGGCGACTTATCCGAAAACGCTGAGTATCAAGAAGCCAAGACTAAACAATCGTTTATTGAAGGGCGCATCGAGGAGATCGAGGCGACCTTGAAAATGGCTAAAGTTATCGATGCAAAAAATAATGCTAACGGCGAGATCAGTGTTGGTTCGACGGTAGTGGTAGACGGGACTGGCCGCGAAGTAACTTATCAGATCGTGGGTTCTAATGAAGTGAGTCCCGAAGAGGGCAAGATCTCTAACGAATCACCATTAGGTGTTGCGTTGATGGGTCACCGAGCCGGGGACAGAGTGATGGTGCCGATGGCGGATGGAGAGGAACGTGAGTATTTGATTGTGAAAGTTAGTTAATTTTTTGCAACGCTCTCAAGCCGCCATTGCATCGGCGTTTTTTTGCCGCATTTTGCTTGCCCAAAACGCGGCACCAAAAGGGCGCCTCACTCACCAATTCAGTTGCCAAAAACCAAAATCACCCTTTCTGGATTTAACCGCAAACTCGCTCCGCTCAGACATGCTCACCCAGACCGGGTGATTTTGCTACTGGCAATCTGAATTGCTTCGATGGGTCCCATCGGGAACGGCCCTCTTCCAATGGCGGATGGAGAACGGGGGAAGTGCGGTGTGCTCGGACAGTCCCAAAACTTATCACTTTTAACTTATCACTGGTGCTCTCTCGAGAACTGATATACTAAGATAGTTATGGAACAGAGTTTGGAACAAATTATTGCCGCGCGCCTCGACAAGCTAAGAGAATTGCGGCGGGAGGGAGTTGATCCTTATCCGGCTAAGTCGGCCCGGACGCTAACCGCGGCTGACTTTATTGCCAAGTTTAGTGCTCTCAAGCGGGCCAAGAAGTCAGTGACATTAGCCGGCCGCTTGATGGTCATGCGCGAATTCGGGGGCTTAACTTTCGGAATATTGAAAGACGGATACGGCCAGACCCAGATTTTGTTTAAGAAAGATGAGTTTGGAGCGAAGGCCTATCAGGGCCTGAAATTATTGGATGCCGGTGACATCATCCAGACTAAGGGTACGGCGATGTTGACCAAAAAAGGTGAAAAAACCCTGCTGGTCAAAAAATTTACTCTTTTAGCCAAGAGCTTGCGGCCCCTGCCCGAGAAGTGGCATGGGTTAACGGACCAAGAGGCACGCTTTCGTCAGCGGTATTTGGATATTCTGCTAAATCTGGAAGTAAAAGACAGATTTGTGATCAAAAATCGCCTCGTGCAGTCGATACGCGAATTTTTATTGCGCGAGGGCTACATCGAGGTGGATACCCCGGCACTTCAGCCTCTGCCGGGCGGCGCTCTGGCGGCTCCCTTCAAGACCCACTATCAGGCGACCAATTCGGATGTTTATCTGCGAATCGCGCCGGAGCTGTATCTCAAACGCCTAATCGTCGGCGGGATGGAGAGAGTGTTCGAGTTCGCCCGGGTGTTTCGCAACGAGGGCGTCTCGACCCAACATCTGCAGGACTTCACGATGTTAGAGTTTTATCAGGCCTATGCCGACTATAACGAGTTGATGAAGCTGACTGAAGAGATGCTGTCGGGCGCGGTGAAAGAGATATTTGGCACGACTAAAGTTAAATTCGGAGGGCAACTTATTGATTGGAAAACACCCTGGCCGAAGAAAAGTTTCCGGGAACTGATCAGGCAACACGCCGGCATCGATATCGATAAGTTCCCGACGGCGGAGTCGTTGCAGGCAGAGATCAAGCGCAAAAAAATTAAATTGACCTATGCGGGGCGAGCCGGACGCGGCAAGCTGATAGACGAACTTTACAAAGAGACCGCGCGGCCTAAGTTGGTCAATCCAGTGTTTTTGGTGGATCATCCGCTCGATCTATCGCCGCTGGCCAAAAAAATGGCAGATGACCCGACTAAGGTCCAACGCTTCCAGTTAGTGGTTGCCGGGATGGAAGTCACGAATGCCTTTTCCGAGTTGAACGATCCCATTGACCAGAAGGAGCGATTTCAGTCGCAAGCCAAACTGAAGCGAGCGGGGGACAGCGAGGCTCATTCGATGGACGATGACTTTGTTAAGGCATTGGAGTACGGCATGCCGCCAACGGCTGGTTGCGGCATCGGTATTGAACGGCTGGTGGCACTGCTGACGGGCGCCGACTCGGTGCGGGAGGCGGTGCTGTTTCCGTTCGTGAAGGATAAGTAGTTTTCTAGCTCTGGGACTTGACTTTTATAGGAGGGAGGTATATCCTACCTAAGCTTTAGTTTGCACTTTGAGGAGGTACTCCTGATGGGTACCATAAGAATCGTCGTCGTGGACGACGAGGCTATGATCAGAACGGTGGTGGTTAGGAAGTTGGCACTCTGGGGTTATCCAGAGACGGTTGGGATAGTGCCAGAGATGAGTTCTGAACATACTGCCCAATTGATTCTCGATGCCGCCCCAAATATCGTAGTGATCGACCATGATTTTGGCCTCGATTTTACCGGAGTCAATGTGGCCGAATTGCTGCGGCAGGAGGGGTTCGAGGGCGACATCATCGTTTTCTCGTCTCACTCCGTCGAGGCCCAAAAGGCCCTCTTTGGGCCCTACGAAATTTTGGCTTATGTTGTTAAGCCGGACTCCCAGGGCCTTAGAGAGCCGCTCGAGCGAGCGGCGGAGAAGTACATTGGCCGGTGACGTATGTCACCGGCATTTTTTTTAGTCTTAACTATACCGCTCGTACTCTCGCTTCTCTTTGGCGGTATCGTAGTCCACACCGTCACCGACTAGATCTTGAATATAGTGATAAGCATCCTTTTTGGCGGGGAATCGCTGGGGAAGCGATTCGGTCAACATTTGAGCGGTTTTATTATGGGCAGCATTGCGCAGTTTATCTAACTCGATCGTCACGGCCCGCGAGTTGGGGTCTGATGTAAAAATAGAATTATATAGCGCCCGATTGCGAGTTGCGACGTAGTCATGAAGCGCAGCTTGAACATCGGGCGTGAATTCAGAGATGACTTGTTCGATTTTAGTTAACTGCTCCTTCGCAATGCGCTGGCCAGTAGAAAAATCATAGGCGATGTCGCTAACTATCTCGCCCGGCAGCGGCGGCTGGAATTCATTTTCGGATTGAGGTTGAGGGGAGAGCTCTGGTCGCATTTTGTTTTACTTTCTCTTTATTATACCATAAAATTGTGCTTCTGTCAAACAGTTCTAACCAGAGCTGTGGGGGAGGGGATGATATAATATCAGGGTATTTTCATGGATCTTAAACTTCTAGAAGACAATCTGTACACTTGGCAAGAGCAGCTCAACCGCCGCGGGGCGGAGGTGGACTTGAAGAAGGTGCTGGAAGTCTACCAGCGCTACTTGGAGGTGTTGCAGAAAGCCGAGGGTCTCAGGGCCGAACGTAACGTGGCGGCTAAGGCGCAGGACATCGAAGCGGGCAAGCGTATCGGCAGCGAACTGAAGGAACTGGAAGACGAAGTGATGGCGGCCAGGACCGAGTTGGACGAGCTGGTGGCCGACATTCCTAATCTGCCGGATAAAGATATCCCTGATGGTGGCGAGGAGAACGGCAAAGTCATCGGCGTGGGTGGCAAACCACGCGACATCACCAACCCCAGAGATCACATTGCGCTGGGCGAGAGTTTGGGGATTTTGGATATCGAGCGGGGGACGAAAGCATCCGGCTCCAGATTTTATTATTTAAAAAATCAGGCAGTTGAGTTGGAATTTGCCATCCTGCGGTGGCTAATGGATTTGTTGAAAGACAAAGGTTTTGAATTACTACTCGGCCCGCAGTTGTTGGGCGAAAAAGCAATGCTGGCCGGGGGATATTTAGGCAAAGCGGCAGACGAAGTTTATAAAACTCAAGATGATTTGTATTTAATTGGCACCGCCGAACAAAGTATTTTGGCCTATCACTTGGACGAAATTATTCCCGTTCCTAAACGCTATGCTAGTTTTTCAACTTGTTTTCGCAGAGAAGCTGGTAGTTATGGTAAAGATGTCAAAGGAATTATTCGGACACACCAGTTTGATAAAGTGGAAATGTTTTCATTTGTGGCCCCGGATATGTCGGCGCGGGAACACGAACAGTTGGTGGCCATTCAAGAGGAGATCTTGCAGGGGCTGGAGATTCCGTATCAAAAGGTGCTGTTGGCGGCTGGGGATTTGAGCATGGCTGCTGCTCGGACCATTGACCTAGAGAGTTGGTTGCCCTCGCAAAACCGGCATCGCGAAACCCATTCGGCTAGCAACTGTACCGACTGGCAGGCGAGACGGGCGCGTATCCGGTATAAGACCGAGAGTGGGGAGTCCGAGCTAGTCCACACCTTAAATGGGACGGCGGTGGCGATTGGGCGTATGCTGGTAGCACTACTGGAGAACCACCAGCAGATGGACGGCAGTATCAGTATCCCTAAGGTTTTGCACTCGTATCTGAGTTTCAAGGAGATTCGTCAAATAACTGTAACTTAAAAAAAGAGGAGGTCGAGTGAGATGTTTGACCGAGCGTGGGCTGCTTGGGCGGGTATGTGGCTCGCCGGGCTAGTCCTCTTTGTTTTTGCGAGTATCTTGCCGATCGTGGAACGAAGCAGGAGCACCCAGTGGTTGACACAGGGCGATGCACTGCAAATGTACGTTGACCGTGAGCCGGTGAAAACAGTTACGCTTTTTGCCACTTGCGAACTGGAAGCGGCTGTCGAGAAAGCCAATCGGAAAGAACGGTTTAAGCCCATTTGGGAGTGGTGCCAGTCGGGGCAAGGTGAGACCGGTATTCTACGAAGAGCAGCCGGGAGCACTGCCATTCACTTTGCTCTACCGATGGAGAACAAGCGCGACTTGTGGAATATGGGTGGCCAGTCGTGGCCCGATTTGGAGGTGTATGAGCTGGACGAGCAGTTGTCCCAAGTCGGGGGTGAGCGAGTGGAGGTAGGCGAACGTCGTCGAGTGGGGGACATGTTTGTTATTGGATATGTTTTGCATCTGTCCGCCGGTCGTTACGCCATACCTAATGTATTCCGGACCGGCTGAGGCGGACAATGGGCACTGGTCGAGTGCACCGCCAAGTAGGTTCACGTTTTGAGCACCCGCCCCTTCGGGGGCGGGTTTTTAAATACATGTAACATATGTTACATTAAGTATATGGGAGTTACTGATAAACTGCTGTCTGTACAACAAGTGGCTAAAAGAATGCAGATTAGTCGAGTGCATGTAGTGCGCCTAATCAACTCTGGTAAAATACCAGGACGCAAGGTGGGCCGAAATTATGTGATTGATGAAGATGAATTGGAATATAAACTAATTGGTAAGGCGGTTGATCGAGTCGTGAAGGAGTATGGAGATGTTTTAAAACGGATAGAAAACAGTTAATCTGATAAAATAAAATGGTGAAATTTCTTGAGCGGATTTTGGGGGATCCGAACAAACAGGCACTTAAAAAACTCCAGCCACTCGCCCTGCGGGTGAATTCATTTGAGCCGGACATCCAGAAATTGTCGGATGACGGGATAAAAGCGAAAACCGAGGAGTTTAAGGCACGGTTAGCCAAAGGTGAGACCTTGGATGAGATCCTGCCCGAGGCCTTTGCGGTGGTGCGCGAAGCGGCCAAGCGGACTTTGGGCGAGCGCCATTTTGATGTGCAGATCATGGGCGGTATCGCTTTGCATCAAGGCAAGATCGCCGAAATGCGAACGGGCGAAGGGAAAACTTTGGTCGCCACTCTGCCGGTGTATTTGAATGCTCTAACTGGAAAAGGTGCGCATGTGGTGACGGTTAATGATTATTTGGCGGCTCGTGACGCGGAGTGGATGGGCCAGATCTATCAGTTTTTGGGGTTGACCGTTGGGGTGGTCACGCACGACAAGCCGACAAGCGAACGCCAAGCGGCTTACGCCGCTGACATTACTTACGGGACCAACAACGAGTTCGGATTTGATTATCTGCGCGATAATATGGCACCGACCCGTGAGGCGCAAGTTCAGCGGGGATTGAATTTTGTAATTGTGGACGAAGTCGACTCAATTTTGGTTGACGAAGCGCGGACGCCGTTAATTATTTCCGCGCCGGACGAGGAATCAACCGAACACTACAAGCGGTTTGCTGCCATTGCTCCCTCATTGACCGAGAACGTGGATTTTACCAAAGACGAAAAAACCAAGACCGCTTCACTGACAGAAGGCGGTATCGAAAAGGTGCAGAAGCTTTTGAATATTCCTGACATCTACGAGTCGGGTAATGTGCTGTTAGCACACCACATCGAGCAGGCCTTGCGGGCGCAGTTTTTGTACAAAAAAGATGTGGACTATGTCATCAAGAATGGCGAGGTAATCATTGTGGACGAGTTCACGGGTAGGTTGATGCAAGGGCGGAGGTATTCCGAAGGTTTACATCAGGCCATCGAGGCGAAAGAACAGGTGGAGGTCCAGCGGGAGTCGAAGACCTTGGCGACCATCACATTCCAGAACTACTTTCGGTTGTATGAAAAGTTATCGGGCATGACCGGTACGGCCAAGACCGAAGAAGAGGAGTTTTGGAAGATATATGGTTTGGAGGTGGTGGTCATCCCAACTAATCAGCCGCTGATCCGGCAGGATCTGAATGATCTCATTTATGTCAGCGAGAAAGCCAAGTTCGAGGCGGTGGTGAGAGAGATCAAGCGGCGGCACGAGACCGGCCAACCCATCTTGGTTGGCACTATTGCTATTGAAAAATCCGAACTGCTATCGGATATGTTAAAGCTCAAAGGCGTTGCCCACAATGTTCTGAACGCCAAGCAGCATGAGCGGGAGGCGGAGATAGTCAAGGACGCGGGGCAGAAGTTGGCCGTTACCATCGCCACCAACATGGCTGGGCGAGGGACTGATATTAAATTGGGCGAGGGCGTGCGGGAACTGGGGGGTCTGCATATTCTAGGTACTGAACGGCACGAGTCCCGCCGGATCGATAATCAGCTTAGAGGCCGCGCCGGTCGACAAGGCGACCCGGGCAGTACTCAGTTCTTTGTGTGTTTGGAGGACGACCTGATGCGATTGTTCGGTAGCGAGCGCCTGAAAAACATGATGGCGACCCTGAAGGTACCGGAGGATCAACCGTTGGAACACAAATGGATAACTTCCAGTATCGAGTCAGCCCAAAAACGGGTGGAGGGCCACAACTTTGATATTCGCAAGCGGGTAGTGGAGTATGACGATGTGATGAACCGCCATCGGGCGACCATCTATCGTCAGCGTCAGAAACTGCTTGAGGCGGGGGATGTGAAGGAAACGGTCTGGGGATATGTGGAGAATGAACTACGCGGGATACTGGCTAACTATGCCGCTACCCCCCGCGAGCAGTTTGGCGAAAAAGAACTACTAGAGAGCGTTAATGCCGTTGTGCCGCTTACGGAAGGATTAAAAAAAGAAGTGGCGGCCAGCAATGTTGAGGCGCTGGTAGAGTTCGCCAAAACCCAGTACGAAGCCAAAGAGAAGGAAACGGGCGAGGAGACCTTCCGTCAAGTTGAGCGGATGGTTCTGCTTCGAGTAATGGATATGATGTGGATGGAGCACATCGACGCAATGATGAAACTGCGGGAGGCCATCGGTCTGCACGGCTACGCTCAAAAGGACCCACTGGTGGAGTATAAGCAGGAGAGTTATATGATGTTCCAGCGTCTGCAGGCGGCCATCGCTGGGGATGTGGCGCGGCTGATCTATCGGGTACGGATCGCTACTCAAGCTCCGCAGGAGAGTGCGGAAGTGCAGGAAAAACGCAAACTGGCGATGAAGGGAGCGGAGGAACCGGCCGGAGGTTTCGAGGAAGAGAAGGAAGAACTCGCCTCCGAAATGAAAAATGAAAAATTAAAAATTAAAAATGAAAGTCATTCTGAATCCCAACCGCCAAATTCCAAATTCCAAATTCCAAATTCAGATGCTCCGAGTGGAGTGGTGCGCGACCCAAATGATAGGAAAGAAAAAGTTGGGCGAAATGATCCATGCCCGTGTGGGTCGGGTAAGAAATTTAAAAAATGTCATGGAAAATGAAGAAGTACAAATTAGATTAATGTCGCTGTGTTTCCTGCGTGATGCTCAGGGACGGGTTTTGCTGGGTCGGAAATCGGACAAGCCGGAAATCGGGGCCGGGACCTGGAACGGATTTGGTGGCAAGAGAATTGAAGCGGATGAGAGTTTGCAGGACACTGCTAGGAGGGAGGTCTGGGAGGAGACGGGGGAGCGAGTGCGGGTTGGTAAGCTGATCTCCCTAGGACAGGTTGATTTTCGGCAACCAACTAAGCATAGGATTAATCGGGTACACCTGTTCTCTTCAAGTGACTTTACCGGCGAACCGGAGGTCAATGAGGAGATGGTGGAGTTCGGTTGGTTTAATAAAGAGGAACTACCCCTAGACCAGATGATGGAGGCCGATGGCCACTTTATCCCGGAGCTGATGAAGGGCAAGCAGATCAGGGCAGAATTCACCTATACCGAGGACTTTAAGCTGGAGGGATATTGGTCGGTGGATGAGATAGGGAGGATTAAAACCGAGACCGAAGAGCTCCGTCAGGAGGTTAGGGTGGGGATGAGATAAAGAGGCTCTAGATATGAAAAAGGCCGCCCGGAAGGCGGTTTTTTAGGTTCTTACTTTCATTATATCAGATATAGAGGGACTTGTCAAGGTTTTTGAGCTGATAGGAGAGAGGGGGGGAGATGGGCCCCTCGGCAGGCTCGGGGGAACAATCAGGATAGATTGTTCGTTTTATTGCTCTGGGAGCCAGTTTCCGCTTGACAAATTCTTTCATTTATAATAGGATAGCGGTAGTTGGGGCGAGCGCTCCAAGTTGCACTCTACAATTAGTTGACCACAGAAAACAGGTCAACACGAGGCAACATTTACAATTCGTTAAAATAAAAAGATCAGCAAGCTTGGGGGCGGGCTGATTTTTATTTTGGCGGAGAGTAGATGGGGTTTGGACCGCAGAACTCTGGTGCTGTAGAGGTTTAGGGTCTGGACATCTTTGGATTAACCTTTAAGGATGTCACTTTAAGGACACGACACCTTCTTAGCACTGGAGTCCTGCGGTGCAAACCAAAGGAATATTCTCAATTTCCAGTTCTCCGGCTAGCGCGGCCGGTGAATAGCCCATGAGGGCTGGGAGGTGTACTATGCGCAAGAATTTCCTTCTGGCCCTCGCTGTGGGCCTAGTAGTTTCGTTGTTCGTGTTGTCATCGTGTGGCGGAGGCGGAGGTTCTAAACCCCCTACGGCACCGCCGGTGAGTAACAATGGTAACAACTTACCACCACCGTCAGCGCCGTCTGGCCTCGACCAGACGTCCTACAGGGCGGAGATCAATGTCCCGACATCGCCGGATTCAGGCGAGGGTGCGCTTGTGCTTCGGCACGGTGTTCACTTTTTCAGTCCCGATGCTTCGGACAAAAGTTGGACATTCGGGATCCGGACCTGGGTGAAAACCAGGGACGGAAATCCGTTCCAACTGGACACTTATAGATGGAGTGGCCAGGATGGCCGCTTGAATCTGCAAGATCCAAGCCAGGATAAATCGTCCGTTGTTGTTCGTACGGTCACCCTTGATGGTCGGGACATTTCCCCAGCCGTTGGAGTTTACACGGTAGGGGTAAAGACCACCGGCGTTGGTAAGGGTAAGCTGGTGCCACTGAGTTATTCGGTCAATACGCCCCCATACGGGTTATGGACAGCCTGGTTGAAATTCAACGGGCTGTACCATACTCAGTCTGGCAATGGCGGTCCGGGCGGTTCTGGAGATGGTGACCCGAATGATAGTTGGCTAGAAGAGCTCTGGGGCAATATCAATGAATGGATATGCCCCAGCGCCACAACAACGGTCACTCTGGCCATCGATGACGGTAACTGGGAGTGGACGGGTGAAAGATGGGTTTACGAACCCGCAACCCCCCCGCCGGCAGAACCGACATTTGCTATGTTTTCGGTTCTACCCAAGACGGCTAATCTCCTGGTTGGAGCAGTGCAGGTATTTACCACTTCAGCGCAGGATTCGCGTGGCAATGCGATACAGCCGGATGTTACCTGGGCGCTGAGTGATCCGTTGATCGGTAGCTTAAGTTCGGTTGTCCAAGGCCAACAACAGTTCACTGCGGCCAAGCCGGGTGTGGTCATTATCACCGCCCAGGCTGTCTGGCAAGGAGTATCTAAGGTGGCAACGGCGGTAGTGACTGTTACTTTGGAACCGACTCCACCACCCGAGGACTGGACCGGAGTCACGGTTCAGATCCGGCCGGATTCGGAGATACTCAGGACACTGTCTAAAGGTATGGGGGTATCCCAGGCGTACAGTCTAGTTCTGTTGAAAGATGGCGCAGCTGCCGACGTGACACCAAGCGAGATTCTCTGGGCTTGGGACGGTGTTGCTTACGGCGGCACGGACCTACTTCCGGAGCTAGAGGTCCAATCGGATCCGGCTTCAGTGATTGTCCTTTCGGCATTCGCCGCCATCGCCGATCACAAGCTGAGCGTAAAGGTTAAAAAAGCAGATGGTGCGGTGGTAACGCAGGGCGCGGAGATCACCATCCATGTGGTCGACTAAGTTGCACATTTAAAGGTTGGGAGTCTCGATTTGTCGGGACTCCCGCCTCCACTCTTGGTCATCATGATTGCTTCCCCCAGGTAATCATGGTGGCCAAAAGTGGGGGAATATACTAGACACATTATTTATGGAGTACAAGACAATGGATGTTTTAAAAACGGTCGGTAGACGGATATACTTTCAGGTGCGTAGATTAAAGAAAGCCATGAGGAACTGGAAAAAGTTTGGCGTGATAATTTTTGGCGGGTTAGTACTGGCGATGAACGTCCTGCCAGTTGCTCAAGCAACGGCCGACACACGCCTATTTGAAGTATATGTCGGCATGACGGGTCAGCACACCGTGGCAGTCGGAACGCCAGTGGGCTTTACCGCTCAGTCTTATATTGGGGCTGACGATGCTACGACCGATACCAGTTTCAACTGGGAAGTGCGTCAGGGTACGGCTCTGGTCACCTCGCGGACTGGCGGCACTGCCAGCTACAGTTTTACTCCAACTGCGGCTGGGACGTATGCCATCACTACACGAGGGATTTATCAACCAAACCCGATTAAGAGCGCTTGGGCTAAAACCCCAGCCACTTTAACTGTCACTGGCGGCACGACTGACATGCGTCTATTTGAGGTGTATGTTGGCTACACCGGCCAAAACTCTATTACGGTCGGGACACCAGCTATTTTCCATGCCGAGTCTCATATTGGGGCTGACGATGCTACGACCGATACCAGTTTCAACTGGCAGGTGAAGAGGGGAACTGTCTTAGTAGCCTCAACCACTGATTCTGGCAAGGATTATACTTTCACTCCAACTACAGCCGGAACCTATACGATCACGACTCGCGGTATCTATCGTCCGAATACCACTAAGAGCGCTTGGGCCAAGACCCCGGCGACTCTGACGGCAACTTCAACTACTCCGCCGGAACAGACTCTTGCTATTACCATTACCCCCGCCGAGGAGCAGCACACGGTAGTGGGTACGCAATTGCGTGTGCCCTACCAAGCGCGTCCGACCCTGAACGGCCAACCGCTCACGGGCGGGCTGGTACAGTGGTATGTTAATGGCGCGCCGCGCGGGAACGGTATTAATTTTCCTTACGACGCTTCGATGGTGGCTGGCACTTACGCGGTACGCGCGGTGTTGAGCTATGACACCCTGCCGGATGCGCAAAGCAACGTGGCTTACGTGTATGTGGCGGAGAAGCCGGAGGCGGACAAGTTTACTACTTTCTATGTTTATCCGGACAATAGAACGTTAATTCTTACTCCGGGGGCTGACCAGGAAGATTTCCACTATGTCGCCCAGTTGTCTAATGGTGACAATATTACTCCTGAAGAGTTGACTTGGCCGGATGTTGGCTTTGGTCAGTTCACGCCTATTTTAAATGGCCGGCACTTTACAGCCACACAACTAGGCAGTGAGACAATTACGATTACGGCCAAATATCAGGGTGAAACGCTGTTCTATCGGATTCGTATTACAGTGTTACCCGCGGAGACTGGGAACCCGGTCTTGACTCGGGTGACGATCGAACCGCCGGTTGCTGGTCCGCTGTCAGCGGGTGGAGCGGGGGCTGACTACACCGCGCGGGCTTACGCCGTCACAGCCAACGGCGAGGTGGAGGTTAGCAGCCAGGTTAATTTCCTGTGGGAGATCGATCCGGTAGCCGTGCGGTATATCGGTACACTCCAAGCTCTGCCGGGGCAGACTCAAGTAGCTCACTTTACTCCCTACGCTGGAGTGAATGGCAATTTCTATGACGCCATTCACGTCGTAGCCTACTTCGGCAGTCCAGTGCAGATCCGGGACGCTCGGGCCAGCGTATTGATCAATGATGTGATCATCACGCAAGACCATCTGACTAATCTGACGGTAGCACCGGACCGCTCGGTGATCAGCACTAATGATTCGACGCCGATCCGGGCGCAAGCTTACTCTAACGGTACGCCGCTGGGCGGCGCAAGTTACAGTTGGCAGATAATCAGCGGAACCGCCACTTTGAGTTCACTGACTGGCCAGGTGGTAACGCTTTATTCGAACATTTGGACCGGTAATGTTGTCATCCAAGTAACGGCCAATTATAACGCTGATCCATCGATCAGTCGGACGACTACGGTGTTTGTTCAAGGCGCAGTACCGCCGATCAATACTATTAATCTGGTGGTTGAGCCGTTGAACCCGACGGTGGTAACGAATAATACTCAGTTATTTACCGCTCGAGTTTACGACAGCAACGGTGCTAACATTACTAACTTGGTTGATTACGTGAGTTGGTTCAATCAGAACCCGACGGCCGGGACTATCGTTAGCCAGTCTCGCGACAATATGATCTGGCGGGCAGACAGCGTGCTGGGAACTTTCCCAAGCGCCATCCGGGTGGAGACTCGTTACGGCGGGATGGCTGATACCGAGTACATCACTCCGACAGTGATAATTAGCGGTCCGACCCCGTTTTACTTCATTAGTCCGTATTTCTACGGTGTGATCGAGGACGGCAGTACGCCGAATGAGGGCGACATCATTATCTACACCATCACCCTCACTAATAATCAGCCGAATATGGTGTCGGGTGTGCAGCTGACCACAGACGTGCCAGCCTACACAACGTTCATCTCCGCGACTTCGGCTGTTGACCATCCGCGGATCTCTGGCCGGACGATAACCTGGGACGCAGGTACGCTCTATAGTGGCGGGTCACAGACCCTGACCGTGCGGGTGCGCATCAACGAGGGTTTGCCCAAGAAAGGCATTAGCATCACTGGGTACGCTCATGTGCGAGCCGATCAGCTCCCGCAAGGGTTTAATATCACTTCCAACACGATCGTGGTAGGGAGCGGAAGCGGTACGCCGGTGACACCAACTGAAGAGCCACTGGCCCCGACCGGAGTTGATTGGCAGACCCTGGTAATGCTGGCACTGGCTTCGATGTTGCTGGCCGGTGTCGCCATGATAGGACTAGAGCGCCGGGCTGCTAACCGGGCATCAATACAAGAATAAGCAGATTAATCATCTACAAAATCCCCCGTCGGCCGACGGGGGATTTTGTTTGTTATAATTACCTCATGGCAGAGACTCACAAAGAACGATATGAAGCTATTCGCCTGCAGTTTTCTAAACTGCAGGACTATCTTTGACCCGGATAAAGTTCAACGGCGAGCCGATGAATTAACGGCGGAAATGTCTGCGCCGGATTTTTGGCAGCAAGACCACCAGGCGGCGGCTAAAAAGGCGACCAAACTGGATTTGCAGAATAAGATCATTGGGGCCGAGCGGGAAGCGGAGGACGCTCTGGCTCGGGTGGGGACCAAGTTGGGCGAGGGTGGCTATAGTCCCACCGACAAGGAGATGGAGGCGGACCTGACGGCCGCGGCCGAGAAGATAAGTTGGCTAGAGTCCCAGACCTTGTTTAGCGGGCCGTACGACGACAAAGACGCTTACCTCTTTTTTCATGTGGGGGCCGGCGGGGTGGACGCGGCTGACTGGAACGAAATGCTCTTAAATATGTATCTGGCCTATGCCAAGCGCAAGGGTTGGCAGGCGGAAATACTGCATCGGACTGAAGGAGACGAAGCAGGGGTGAAAAATGCCACAGTCAAGATTAGCGGGACCAGGGTCTACGGCTATCTTAAGGCCGAGGCCGGGGTGCATCGCTTGGTGCGGCTAAGCCCATTTAACGCTCAGAATCTAAGGCAGACATCGTTCGCGCTGGTTGAGGTGCTGCCGGATATGGGCGATACCGATATTACCATTGATGACAAGGACCTCAAGATCGATACCTTTAAATCGTCCGGTCACGGTGGTCAGAGTGTTAACACGACCGATTCGGCGGTGCGGATAACGCACATCCCGACTGGTCTAACTGCAGGATGCCAGACTGAGCGGTCGCAGACCCAGAATCGGGCTATCGCCATGCAGATATTAAAGAATAAACTTTATGTTCAGCAGCAAGCTGAGCGCGATAGCCGGGAGCGCCAACTAAAAGCGGCCACAGCTTCGGGCGATTTTGGACATCAGATCCGCAGTTACGTTATTCATCCGTACAACCAAGTCAAAGACCATCGCAGTGACTTTACTGAGCCACGCACGGATAAGATCCTGAAGGAAGGTGACTTAGATGAATTAATTTTAAGTGTTTTGGTGCATTTGCGGGATAATAGTGGGGCATGATAGTTTTCGATAAAGTTACCAAGCACTACGGTTCGCACAAGGCGCTCGACGACGTCTCGTTTAGCATCAGACCGAGGGAGTTTGTGATATTGGTTGGGCCGTCCGGAGCGGGGAAAACTACTCTGATCAAACTTCTGTTATGCGAGGAGAAGCCGACGTTTGGGCGGATTACTATCGACGACAAAGACATCCACCTATTGAAGGACAGATATATTCCCTACTATCGGCGGCAGATCGGGGTGGTCTTCCAGGACTTTAAACTATTGCCTAATCAGACCGTGGCGGAGAATGTGGCTTTCGCTATGGAGGTGTCGGGCAAACCAGATAACGAGATCACTAAAGAGGTGATGAAGATCCTTGAGCTGGTAGGGCTAAAGGATAAGGCAAGTAATTTTCCTAGAGAACTGTCGGGGGGTGAGATTCAGCGGGTGGCTATCGCCAGGGCGTTAGTGTTTCAGCCCAAGTTTTTGATCGCAGACGAACCGACCGGCAACCTGGACCCAGTCACGGCTTGGGATATCACTAAACTGCTGCTCAAGATCAATTCTTTAGGGACAACGGTTCTATTGGCCACCCACAACCGCGAGATAGTAGACAACATCAACAAACGGGTGATCAATATGGATAAAGGCCGGGTTGTGCGGGATAGACGGCGCGGTAAGTATGATTACAAATAAACTATGTTAATTTTTTGGCAGAGAATTTTTAGGTCGGCGACGTCCGGGTTCCGGCGCAATGGGTGGCTCAGTTTGGTGGCGGTGTTCATTATGACCCAGGCGCTGCTGTTGATCAGTATCTTTGCTTCGCTCAATCTGGTGATCGGCGCTTCGATCACAGCTATTAACGAACGGATCGACGTGGCTTTGTTTTTCAAAGAGACCGTAACACAGAGTGAGGCAATGACGCTCAAAACCCAAGCGGAACAGATCGAAGGCGTTACGCAAGTTACCTATGTGTCATCTCAGGACGCGCTGGATAAATTCTTGGCTGACCACCGTAACCGGGGGGCGATCTTAGACGTGGTATCGCGAGACGAAAATTTTCTGCCGGCCAGTTTGGAGATCAAGGTAACGGACCCTTATCTGATCGAAGGGATCGTGGGCCAGATCATCCGCGGCGATGGCGGCAAACTGATCTCACAAACCAGCCTGGAGGACAACCAGAAATTGATCGAGAAGTTGCGCAACTTTGGCGGGTTTGTGCAGAGGTCTAGCTTGATCCTGGCTTTGGTACTGATCATCATTGCGCTACTTATCATCTTTAATACGATCCGCATTACTATTTTTACGCGGCGAGAGGAGATCGAGATCATGAAGCTGGTGGGCGCCACCGATTGGTACATCCGCTGGCCGTTTATTATTGAAGGGATGTTATATGGGGTGATCGCCACGATCTTGTCGTTGGTTTTGTTGTACGTGGGATACTTGGCCTTGGTCAAACCGATGGTAGATAGCTACCTGATCTCGGCTGCCAGTAGCCCCGTGTTCACCCTAGGTTTCTTCATCTTTTTGGCTGCTTTACAGCTGGTGGTGGCGCTGGTGGTGGGCGGAGTCAGCAGTTACTGGGCGACACGTAAACATCTGCACGTATAAAATAATTACAAATCAAAAATTGCGGACGTATTCTATGAAGAGATTACCGATTATTCTGTTGGCGGTCTGGCTGGGGCTGGCGGGGTTAACGCCCGCCTGGGCCGATTTGTTGAGCGACAAAACTCAAGAACTGCAGAATCTGCAAAAACAGATCGAGCAGCAACAACAGGCTCTTGATAAGGCCAAGAACCGGAGCGCTAGTCTAAAAAACCAGATCGATATTCTGGACCAACAGATAAAACTAACCCAGCTGCAGGTTGAAAGACTGGGGGAACAAGCGGCACAAACAACGGCGAACATTAGCCAGATCAATCGCGATCTGGTGGATGCCGAGGTTCAGATCTACAACAGCAAGCAGGTGTTAAGAGACGCTATTACGGAGTCGTATATGCGTCAGCAGACCGGTCTGCTTGAGGTACTGTTGGGGTCATCTAATCTTTCGGACTTTGTTTCCCAGTTGGAGTACGTAACCGCAGTGGAAAGTCGGATTACTAACACCCTCTCAGTGCTGCAAGAGTTGAATGCGTCGTTGGCCGAGAAAAAAGGTCAGTTAGAGAAAGCCGAGAAAGAGTTGGCTGAGCTTTTAGCCAGTAAACAGCTAGAGGAGAATAGTCTCACTGTTCAGGTTGGCGCCAAACAGAATCTGTTGCACGATTCGCAGCTGACCGAGGCTGAGTATCAAAAAAGACTCCAGGATGCGGCCGCTGAATACGCCCGCGTACAAAACGAGATCGCACAGTTGGCCCGGAATGTACGCAAAGACCAGCTCAACCAAGGTAAATACACTTTGCAGTGGCCGATCCCATCTCGGATGATCACGGCTGGGTTTAGAGATGCTGATTACTTGGCCAGATTTAAGATCCAACACAACGCTATCGATATCGCCACTCCTCAGGGGACGCCGATCCGGGCTGCCGCCGATGCCTTTGTGGCTAAGGTCAAGTTCGACGGCAGTACCAGCTATTCCTATATTGTGCTGGACCATGGCAACGGGATGGTGACTGTCTACGCTCACGTCAGCGGGGTGTCGGTCAGCGCTGGCCAGTTCGTGCCGGTGGGTTCGGTCATTGGCTCGACCGGAGGGACACCAGGGACTACGGGAGCTGGCTGGCTTACCACGGGGCCTCATCTGCATTTGGAAGTTTGGTTAGATGGTCAAGCCCGTAGCCCGCTGGCCTATCTTGTGGGCTAGGAGGAAATCTCCTACGATGGATGGGTAGTAACTGGGGGTGAGGGAGTTTTAAGTTATGGGTAAACAGGTTGGTTTGTATGCTGCCGGGGTTGTGCTGCTTTTGGCGGTCTACTTTTTAGGTATGACCTACGGCTACTATGGTCGGGTAAATTTACAAAACTATTCAGCCGTTTTTAAGCAGGAGTTGATGGGAAGTCGGTTGGGGCAAACTGACTTGGATCTGCTTTGGACCGTGACCGACCTGGTGGACGCCAAGTACATTGGTCGGCCGAACTATCAGGATATGTTGTATGGGGCCATCCGGGGGGCGGTAACGGCCCTGGGTGACCCGTACACAGTGTTTACTAGTCCTACAGAGAACCAAGAGTTCTTCGCCGCGCTTGATGGGATCTATGATGGGATCGGAGTAGAGATAGATGTGGTCGGGGGACATCTGCTAGTCATATCTCCTTTGAAGGATTCACCCGCGGATAAGGCAGGATTGTTGCCGCGCGACGAGGTGCTGGCCATAGATGGTGAGAGCGTTACGGGACTTACTCTGGGCGAAGTGGTCGCGAAGATGAAGGGTCCGGCTGGGACTGTCGTACGGCTTACGGTAGGACGCGTTGGAATAAACGAACCATTAGATATCGAGATCCAGCGCGAGACAGTACGCAAACGGAGCGTGGAAGTAACCGTAGATGACAATAAGATAGCAGTGGTGGGTATCTTGCGCTTTGCCTCGGATACCGAGACAACTTTTCGGGCGGCGGTAAATGAAGTATTGGCGAAGGGGGCGGTAGGGATGGTGTTGGATATGCGTAACAATCCGGGCGGATTCTTGGATGTGGGGGTGAAGGTGGCTAACGAATTTTTGGCTTCGGGCCAGATAGTCGAGGAACGGTTTAAGGACGGGAAAGTTACCCCGTTCTCGGCTGACGGGTCCGGGAGATTAACTAAATTGCCTGTAGTGGTTTTGGTTAATGGCGGGAGTGCTTCCGCGGCCGAGATCGTGGCTGGAGCGTTGCAGGATAATCAGCGGGCCAAGATAGCCGGCGAACAGACCTTCGGTAAAGGAAGCGTGCAGGAGGTAGAGGCTTTCCCCGACGGGTCCGCTCTGCGGCTCACGGTCGCAAAATGGTATACTCCCAAAGGCCGTTCCATCAGCGATGAAGGGATTAGACCAGATAAGGTGATAGAATGGAGGTCGGATAGCACGATAGACAATCAGTTGGACGGAGCAAAGCAAGTATTACAAACATTAATCGGTAGATGAGATTTTAACGTGGAAGTTATATTTTTACAAAATGTGAACGGGGTAGCCCACAAAGGCGACGTTAAGCAGATCAGCGACGGTTACGCACGCAATTTTCTGTTGCCTAATGGGTTAGCCGAGGCGGCGACTCCGGGTAGAGTGGCAGCGATCAAGGTCGAAGCCGAACATAAGGTAGCCCAACGGGCTGAACGCGGCGCGGAGCTACAGCAGTTGATCGAGGCGTGGGATGGACGTGAGATCACTATTGAGGCTAAGGCGAACAAGGCTGGCGGGCTGTTCGCGGCGATCACACCAGAAGTGGTTGCAAAACACCTGAATGGTGAGATTGGCGCGGAGCAGATCGTGATGCCAGTGCCGATTAAAACGGTGGGGGAGCATACTGTTAAGTTACGGGCTGGCGCGGACGCAATTGCTGCAATGACCGTGATAGTCAGACCGCTTTAATCGTCAAGATGATGAAAGATGGCGATAATTCAATGAAGGATATTGTAGCGCTCTGTAAGCGGCGCGGGTTGATTTACCCGGGTTCGGAGATTTATGGCGGATTGGCCAACACCTGGGACTATGGTCCGTATGGAGTACTTTTAAAAAACAACGTTAAACAACTCTGGTGGAAGGAAATAGTGATGAAACGGGCCGACATCGTGGGTCTAGATAGTGGGATATTGATGAACCCAAAGGTATGGGAGGCTAGCGGCCATCTAACTGAGTTTACCGATCCGTTAATCGAGTGCAAAGACTGTAAAAAACGGTTTAAAGGAGATGATGTTAAGGGTGATGCCTGTCCGGAGTGTAGCGGAAGTCTTGGCGAGGCCAAAAAGTTCAATTTAATGTTTGCGACCCACATCGGACCGGTGGCGGATGATAAAAGTATCACGTATCTGCGGCCGGAGACGGCGCAAGGGATTTTCGTCAATTTTAAAAATGTATTGGATAGCACGCGGGTGAGGCTACCCTTTGGCATCGCCCAGATCGGTAAGGCGTTTCGCAACGAAATCACCCCGGGCAACTTTACTTTTAGAACACTGGAATTTGAGCAATTCGAGTTGGAGTATTTTGTCTATCCCGAAACCGCGGATAAATTTTTTGCTGACTGGGCGGATGAACGGTTGCGGTGGTATGTGGATCTGGGGTTAGACAGTGCCAAGATCCATCTGAAAGCGCATGACAAAAAAGATCTGGCGCACTACGCCAAAGCGGTCACGGATGTGGAGTACAAATTCCCGTTCGGCTGGAGCGAATTAGAGGGAATAGCCAACCGGGGTGACTATGACCTAGTTCAGCATCAGAAAGTCAGCGGCGAGAGTTTGGAATACACGGACGACGAGGGCAAAAAAGTGATGCCGTATATTATTGAACCGTCTGGCGGGGTGGATCGCGCCACGCTAGCATTTTTGGTGGATGCTTATCGCGAAGAAGAGGTCAAGGGTGAGAAGCGGGTGGTGTTGGCGTTAGACCCGCGCTTGGCGCCGATCAGGGCGGCTGTCTTGCCGTTAGTAAAAAAAGAACCGGTAGTGACCAAGGCCAAAGAGATCTGTGACAGTTTGAGAAATAAATTCTTTGTTGAGTATGACGAGTCGGGCACGGTGGGGAAGCGGTATCGCCGGCAAGATGAGATTGGGACGCCATTTTGTATTACCGTGGATTTTGAGGGGCTAGAAAGTGAGCCCCAGACCGTAACGATTCGTGACCGAGACACGATGGAGCAGAAGCGGATTGTGATAGACCAAGTTGGGGAATGGTTGGCAGGGAAAATAAACTAGAGTGATGAAATCATCAATCTTGCGAGTGGAAACAGTCCGAGGCGACAAGTATGAAAAGTACTTGCTAAAGTGCAAGAAAGAATTAGATAAATGGTTTGGGGTTAGTGTGGATATCCCCCGGGTGTTGTTTGTGCAGTCGCGTAAAGAATACGACAAGATCGTGGGGTATAAAACCGAGGCCTGGCAGGTGGGGAACAGCGGAAATGGGGTAATTTATATTTTAGATCCGAAGATCTACACCAAAGAATCTGACCACAAAGACATTAAGCGGTTTTGGCTGGTGTTGAAGCATGAATATGTTCATCTGTACTGGCATCAAATGACTGCTTCGTGGAACCCTCGTTGGCTGAATGAGGGATTGGCGTGTTATTTGGCTGGACAGGAGAAAAAGGCACCGAGTCAGGAAGTGGTTATCGATGTACGGAAATACTTTGGTCATGGTGGAATGTTTGTCTATGGACTCGGATATTTTTGGGTGAATTATTTAGTGAAAAAGTTTGGCAAAACCAAATTGTTGAATTTGATTAAGAGCGTGGATGCGGATGTTACCAACAAGAAATTTGAGGCCAAGTTCAAGCGAATTTATGGGTTTGGGTTAGATAAGAAATCTCTCGCGAGAATTATGAATTAAGAATGGAAATCATCAAAAAGAAAATTTGGCCGGAGTATTTTGAGGCGGTGGTGTCGGGCAAGAAGAACTTTGAAGTGCGACTGGCCGATTTTGATGTGAATGAGGGCGACACGCTTCTTTTGGAGGAGTGGGACCCAGGGACCAAAGAGTATACTGGCCGGTCGGTAGAGAAGCAGGTTACTTATGTAGCCAAGACCAAGAGTTTTGCTTTCTACCAGCCGGAGGAAGTAGAAAAGTACGGCTATCAGGTCATCGGTTTGAAGTAGGGGACTGGGGATAACTTTGGTTCCGTCTGAGGTAAAAACATAATATTTCGCTCTGGAAGCGAAGTATTTTTATATAAAAATTAGTGGGGTCAAAGGGTTGCCAGATGAAACCTTAGTGGTATATGATAAAACCGTTGTGGATAAATGTGGGGATAAGTGGAGGAAACGGTGGATAATGTTTTTATCGGTGAATATACGCATGTTTTAGACAGCAAGGGCCGGCTTGCTATTCCTGTCAAATTTAAAAACCTGCTGGAGAGGGGCGCGGTAGTTACCAAGGGTTTAGACGGCTGTCTCTTTCTCTACACCGAGGCCGAGTGGGCTAAGTTGGTGGCGAGGTTGAACCAGATGCCGATATCACAAAGTAACTCTCGGGCGTTCGCTCGACTGATGCTGGCCGGGGCGATGCCGGTGAGCTTGGACAGCCAGAACCGCATCAACCTTCCTAACTATTTGATCGCTTTTGCTGGGTTAGGGGGTACAGCAGTATTGGCTGGCTTGATGAACCGATTGGAGATCTGGGACACCAAGAAGTGGGCCAGCTACAAAAAGAAAACCGAGCCGGAATCCGAAAAGATAGCCGAACAACTGTTCATTTAAATGCCCTCGGAGGGAGAAAACCATAATGGGTTTTCCCCCTTCCGACGCCCCGGCTTGCCGGGGCTGCCTCCTCCTTTCAAGGAGTTCGCAACCCGAAATAAATTCGGATTGCTCACGAGGGGACAAATATTCATTCGAAAAGAGTTTTGCCACTCCGAGGGAGCCTAAAATAAATTCGGATTGCTCACGGGGGATTATTGCTTACTTAAAAATTTGATTTTTCTTTTGCGCGGCCGGTAACTCACCACAATTAGTTATCTAGCTATTATCCGCAACTTTTCACCTCCTACAACTTGAGTTTTTACCCACCCCTGGGAAAATAAAAACCACCGAGTTGCCGGCCGCGTAAAGGAAAAGTCTTAACAAAATGTATTAGTGCAAAGTTTCACCCATCAGCCCGTTCTGACTGATGCTGTAATCGAGCATTTGGCGCTGCGCCCCGGGCAAACTATAGTGGATGCCACGTTGGGATTAGGCGGACACGCCAAGAGCATTCTGGAGCGATTGGGGGGAACCGGAAAGTTGGTTGGCATTGATCAAGATGAACAGGCATTACAAGCAGCAGAGCATAACCTTAGTTCGTACCAAGATCAGTTGGTGTTGGTACGTGGCAATTTCCGCGATTTTGTTCAGTTGGTTCAGCGTGCCATCGGATCCGTACGCGTTGACGGAATACTTTTTGACCTCGGTGTCTCGTCTCTTCAACTAGACGATACGTCCCGAGGTTTTTCTTTTAACAAATCAGCCAGATTAGATATGCGCATGGGTGGCGGGGAGGTAACGGCGGCTGAGGTGGTTAACGCCTATCCAGTTGACGAGCTAGTTCGCATCTTTCGAGATTATGGCGAAGAGCCAAGGGCTATGAGCATTGCGAAACGGATAGCGGTAGCTCGGCAGCAGCAGCCGATCGAAACTACTGAACAGCTAGTCGGGATCATCGGTGGCTATCTGGGTGGGCGGCGCCATCCAGCTACTCGAATATTCCAGGCTTTGCGCATCGAAGTGAATGACGAGTTGGGGGCCCTAGAGAGAGCGTTGCCGCAGGCGGTGGAGTCGCTGAAACCGAGCGGACGGCTAGTAGTTATCTCGTTCCATTCGTTAGAGGACCGGATAGTCAAACACTTCTTTAAAACTTTGACCACTGGGGGGAGCGTCCGGCTTCTCACCAAGAAGGCGGTTACGCCTTCTTGGGAGGAGCGCAAAAAGAACCGACGGGCGAGAAGCGCTAAACTGCGTGCTATCGAGAAATTATGAGACGAGGATTCAAACTTAATCTAAGAAATAAGATCAAGATGGGGCCAATGTCTTTGACTTACCTGGCCGTAATAGCTTTTTTCGCTATTGGTTTTGTCTATGTGTTAACGGTTAATGTGGTGTCGAATAAGGGCACCACATTGCGTTTATTAGAGTTGGAGAATAAAGGTCTGGTAAGTGAGAATGACCGATTAGAGGTGGAGGCGGCCAGATTGAAGTCACTGCGGGTAATTGAGGATAACGCTTCCGGCGAAGTGCATGTCGGCGATCTGGAGGCACCCAAAGAAGAGAACCTGCAGCCAGTAGCGATAGTGCCAAAACTTGTGCCGACGAGAACGCAGCAGTACCTGCCGAGTTATAGTCAGTTAGCGCAACGCTAGGTTTTTTTGAACGCAAGCTGGCGTTCAATCCAGCGCTACTTTTGTCTTGCCAAAAGTAGCCAAAAGCGTGGCCCTAGCGGCTCCAGCTCTATTCATTGGCTAAATTGCCGGGTGCTTCCGCCGAACTCCTCTCTAACGGTCGTCAAACATGCGGCTCCGCCCCGAGCGATTTAGCTCAATTCAGGACGCGCCTCTGCCGAAGGGCCGGACAAGAAAAGGTCAAGGGGTAAGATATAATTGAAGGTATGCTAGATAGGGCAACGACATTACAGCTCGAACAACGGTACCGCATAGGGCTAATTAGTACGGCCTTTTTTATTTTGTTCGTGATGGCAGTAGGCCGTTTGGTGGAACGACAAGTATTTGAACATGGCCACTTTTCTAGATTGGCTAAAGAACAGCATTTGGCCAGTCAGGTGGTCCCGGCTCAGCGAGGCAAGATATTTACTGAGGAGCGGGATAATGATGAGCTGTACCCGCTGGCGACCAACGTAACCTTGTTCGCGCTAACCGCGGTGCCGTCTCAGGTAACGAGGCCGGAGTTGGTCGCCAGTAAACTAATGCCCTTTCTGACCGGATCGGGGGTAGAGGAAAGCGAGCTAATAGCTAAACTATCCAGCAAAGCGCAGTACATGCCTCCCTTGAAACGTAAGATCAGCAAAACTGAGGCCGAGGCTATCGATGCTCTGGATTTGACAGGAGTCTATCTCAGCCAAGAGAAATACCGCTATTCTCCAGAGGAGACGATGGCTGCACAGGTGCTGGGTTTTGTGAACCGTGATGGTGTGGGGCAGTACGGCTTGGAGGGCTACTTCGATAAAGAGTTGGGCGGGACGGCCGGTTTCCTCGAAGCAGAGCAAGACACGTTCGGTCGGCAGATCGCTCTAGGTAAACGCGAGTCGGTCAATCCGCAGGACGGTTTGGATATTGTTACCACGCTGGACAGGGCGGCGCAGTACTACGTGGATAAGGCGGTTAGAGAAGCGGTGGAGCAACATCAAGCCACCCGAGGGATGGCGATCGTGATGGAGCCCAAAACAGGCAAGATCATCGCTATGTCGGCGTATCCAAACTTCGATCCCAACAATTACAACAAGGAAGATATCGCAAGTTTCACCAACCCCAACATCTCGCAGGTATATGAGCCGGGTTCAGTTTTTAAAGTTATCACCATGGCGGCTGGAATCGATGCGGGGGTGATCGCGCCAAGCACGACTTATACTGACACTGGCCAAGTTGAGGTGAACGATCGGACGATAAAAAACTCTGAGCCGGGCGCCTTTGGGTCGCAGACTATGACTCAAGTATTGGAAAAGTCGTTGAATACCGGGGCGGTGTTCGTTATCCAGAAGTTGGGTAAATATCTATTCAATAAATATCTGGGACAGTTTGGGTTCACTACCCCGACCGGAGTGGAGTTGGAAGGCGAGGTGGCCGCGCATATTAAAAACCCCAAAGGGCTTTCAGATGTGGATTTGGCGACTATGTCGTTTGGGCAAGGTATCGCGGTGACCCCAGTTCAACTGTTGGCTGCCATTGGGGCGATCGCTAATGATGGTCGTCTATTGCAGCCTCATATTGTTGATAGGATCCTCTATCCTTCGGGCGCCGTCTCGATCGACCCAACGGTAGTGGGGCAGGCGATTAGCCCGCAGACGGCTCAGCTAGTTTCGGCGATGATGGTGGGTGTGATCGAGAACGGTCATGGTAAAAGGGCGGGCGTGCCGGGGTATTGGATAGCGGGCAAAACCGGTACAGCTCAGATCCCTGGACCGGGTGGGGGCTATCTGGATGGGTTTGGGAATACGATCGGGACTTTTGTAGGGTTCGGTCCGGTGGATAATCCAAGATTCGTGATGGTCACTCGTATCGATCAACCCAAGGACGTGCAGTTTGCTGAAAGTTCGGCGGCGCCGTTGTTTGGCAGGATCGCTAAGTTTTTGTTGGACTATTGGCATGTGCCGCCGACAAGGTAATTCATGAGGGGAGCACGCGGTATGTTCTCCCCTCATCGGTGGTCAGCAAAAGCTGGCCCTCGCTCCACTCGGGCTAGCCACCTGCTCCCTACTCCACCTCAGGAGGAGATAGAAGAAACTCTGGTCTGGGGGCGGGTTTTTGCGTATTATGGGAGGGTGAAAAAGATAGCTCTCAATCTGTTGGTGAGTTTGAGCCGGAGGATCTTGGCCAAGTATCAACCCCGTATCATCGGGGTGACGGGGAGCGTGGGCAAGACCACTACCAAAGAAGCCATCTACACCGCTCTGCGCGGGAGCTTTCGCGTGGCGCGGAGTTTGAAAGATGCCAATACCGAATGGGGAGTGACAGCTACGATTATTGATCAAGAGTTTTATCCGGTCGGTCGAGATAGTATCGGAAGAGCTAAATTATCGGTCGGTGAACTTATCGGTCTGCTTTATCGGGGGTGCAAGCGATTATTGGTAAAGGGGGATTATCCCGAGATCCTGATTTTGGAGTTAGCGGCTGAACAAGCGGGTGATATCAAATTTTTTAACCAGTTTTTACAATACGATATCGCGGTGATTACTAATATCGGTCAGGTGCATTTGGAGTTTTATCGTGACCAGACCGAGCTGACCGCCGAGAAACTAAGCATCGCTGACGGATTAAAACCTAGCGGGCTGATGGTGTTGAACGGCGACAATGAATTACTAACTGAATTTATTACTACAACTCGGTTGCGGCGAACAACTTTCGGTTGGGATGAAGCCAATCAATATAATATCCACTTACGGGATATTGGCGTTGATGGTTTGCGGTATGAAGTTAATACGCCCGATGGCGGCGTGGAGGTGGTGTTGGGATTTGGCCGACAGCTGGTCGATGCCGCTGCTGTTGCCGTGGCGGTGGGTCGGGAGTTGGGTATACCTCTGGCGCAGTTGGGTCAGCGGTTGACAGGTTTGGCTTCGCCAGCTGGCCGGTTTGAGATGTGGCAGCTCCGACGCGGGATAACTTTGGTCAATGATGCCTACAACGCTAATCCTGACTCGATGAAGTCAGCCCTGACTAGTTTGCAGGACATCGCCTCAGTCTCGCCCCCAGGGGCTACACGTAGAAGAGTGGCGATCCTGGGCGGGATGAGAGAGTTGGGGTTGGCGCACGAGACGGCCCATCTTGATGTCGGTCGATTCCTGCGCGACAAAGTGGATCTACTGGTGGCAGTGGGGGCTGATGGCGGGCTGATGGCGGACGCCGCTGGCTTGTCGGCCGATCAAGTTGTTCAGGTAGATGATCCGAGCCAAGTAGATTTTTCCAAATTTTTGCAGGATAATGATGCCGTGTTAGTCAAAGCCTCGCGCAGTTTTGGTTTGGATGTTGTGGCACAAGCAATTCGGCAGAGGATAGGACAATAGATGGAAGAACTGCTGCTACAAGTTGTTTTGCTGAGAGTTTTTATCCTGGCGGCGCTGGGTTTCTTTGTGGCTATTTTAGCTACGCCGTTTTGGACTAACTTTTTGTATAAATACAAATTTTGGAAACAGCCTAAAGAAGAAACCATCTATGGGACCCAAGCGACGGTCTACCAACAGCTACATGCCGAGAAACATAAACGGCTAGTGCCGACTATGGCTGGCGTATTGTTCTGGGTGCTCGTCGTGTTACTGTCCTTAAGGTTTAATTTGACCCGCTCGCAGACCTATTTGCCGCTCTTCTCGCTGGTCGCGGTCGGGGTGATCGGAGCGGTCGATGACTGGTTTAATATCCGCGGCATTGGCGGGATCAAGGGGATTCGGGCTCGGCAGAAGATGGTTTGGCTGCTTGCCATGGCGGGTCTGGGGGCTTGGTGGTTTTACTTTAAATTAGGGCAGAACAGTATTCATCTGCCAGGAGTAGGGGACTTCCTTGTGGGATGGTGGTATATCCCGATCTTTATATTTATCATTCTGGCAACCGCTAACGCGTTCAATATTACTGATGGGTTGGATGGTCTATCCGGCGGGCTGTTCATTATTGCTTACGGCGCTTATGGCATTTTGGCGATGGCCAATAACCAGATCAGTCTTGCTATCTTCTGTACCACGGTGGTAGGGGTATTGTTAGCCTATCTTTGGTTTAATGTTTACCCGGCAAGATTTTTTGGCGGCGACACATATTCGTTAGCCTTTGGAGCTACTCTAGGAGTCGTGGCTTTGATGATCAGTAATGGCATCGGTTTGGCCGTGTTGCCCCTAATAGCGTTCGTTCCGCTCGTTGAAACGCTGTCGGTCATCCTGCAGCTGACCTACCGCAAGATCTATAAAAGGAAATTGTTTTTAGTCGCTCCGATCCATCATCACTTCGAAGCCATTGGTTGGCCGGAAACAAAAGTAACTATGCGGTTTTGGATCATTGGGGCGGTGTTCGCGGTGATCGGGTTGGTGATAGGATTAGTCGGCGCAGGGTAATTTTTTGTAGCGCCTGCGTCGCGCTACACCGACGGTTACTTTCCTCTTGGGGAAAGTAACCAAAGCCGCTCCGCCAGTCGCTCTGGCTGTGAATAGAAAGCAAAACTAGCTTTCTGGCTTTCGGCGAACTTCTCCTCGCTGACTCGTTGTCAAACAACGCCTGCGCTGCGCTAGTTTTGCTAATTCACAACGCCAGATCTCCAATGGCGGAAGGGGAGAGGGGAAGGGACGTAGTTTGCTCGATGGGGGTGGAGGTAGACGACTCTTCGCTGAAGGGCCGATTACTTCTAGCCCATAATTCTTGATTCATAATTCGTTATTCTATTCTCCAGATGCTTGTTCGATTGACCTAGAGCGGATTTTTTGGTATACCAGGATTATCTTGGACCTTGAGGTGATAGATGTCACAAGCGAAGTGCGAGGTCGAAGGTTGCCGGTCAAGGGCAAACCGGAGCTGTGTAAAGTGCGGACGTCGAGTTTGTCCCGAGCATATGGCGATCTCCGAAGGTAGGCATATTGAAGTGTGTGATGTGTGCGTGCAAGGCGCATCTGGAGTACAAGCTAAACCGCCAGATCGGCGCCACAGAGATCAACGAGGAGGTGATCGACGTTGAAGTGGTTTAAGTTGAGTGTGGCAGTGTTGTTATGGATGATCGTCCCAGCGTTGGCACGGGCTCAATTAGAACCGAGCAAGCACCTGGAAGGGTATCTTGGCTATCGTTTCGGGATGGTCCCGACTCAGATCCAAGATATTGCCGCAGGCCGGCTGGTTCGGGATGTACACAGCGGTCTATCTGAAGTAGTGGACTACATGACCGACCAGGGTCGTCTGACTAGTCCAGACGGTAGCGTAAAGGACCTCCCGGTCGGTCTGTGTCTATCATTCTACCGAGGTCGCTTAGCTGGCATTACGATCCAGATACCCGAACAGACAGACCTAGCAGCGGCAACTAGGCTAGTGGGGGCGCTCAGAACAAGCTTACTCGCGTATTACGATGCCTCGCTAGTCCAGCGTGACGATTGGCTGCCCGATCGACACCAAGCAGTTATTATGCTATACGACTCGGCGAACGGGAACGCGTTTTGGCTGTTGTGGGATAAGGAGACCGTTCTGGTTTGTTCTATGACGGGTGAGTTGATCATGCTCGATCCGGAATGCCAGGATCTCTTACCGGAGGATCCAGCGAATTGACATCGATCGAGACCGAACATTGAATCGCTCTGCTACTATGGCGGAGCGATTTTTATTATTCCAAGATGTCACCGAGGTTTATTGTACAATGGGTGCGAGGGGGGAAGTGCACCTTCTTAATTTGACAGAGGCGGTGGCAGCTGTGGCAAAACCAGGAGAGATTTGGAGCCAGGAAGCCGACCTGCGCTTAGATTTCATGCATGAGATAGGCATCAGACCAGCCAAGATGCCCGAGCTGTTGCGATGGAGTCTGGGGGTTCGAGTAACTCGCCGTCAGGTTGAGCTCAGGATCAAAAAGCTCAGGCAGGCGCCGCCGGCATCTCCAAGTATCACTAGCGGGATGTTAGCGCTGGTCCCAGAGAACATTCCCGATAGTGTGATCAAGAGCGCGCGTCGGCAGTGCCGTTTGCGGCACAGCGGCCGATGTATGGTCTGTGGGACAAAAAGGAACTTTACGGTTCACCACAAGGTTCCGTTAACTTACGGCGGCAGTTGGGCGCAGGAGAACTTGGATGGAGTCTGTGAACATTGCCACAAGGCCATCCACAACATTAACGGCGCTTACGAGGAACTGGAGAGTGAAGCGCAACGTCAGCGGGTGGACGGCTACAGAACTATTATCGAGAACGCCCGCAAGCTGTATCGGCAGCAGTGTCCGGTAAAATCACCTTTGGAGATACCTGGCCCAGTAACCGCTCAGCCGGTTCAGGCCTAGGCCGTCATGAGGGAGCTTATCAGCTCCCTTTTTTATAGGGAGAGACTAGGGATGTTAAGATATAGAAGCTAGATCGTTAATCGTAAGTTATATGAAAACAGCTATCTGGATCTTGGTTTTAGCGGTTGTAGTGGTCGGGGGCGCGTATCTTGTTGATAGGTCTCAACAACCAGCGCAACCAAATGAACAGAGTTTAATTAGTGTACAAGTTGATCAGCCAGCGCCTAACGCCACCGTTGTAAGTCCGTTGGCAGTCTCTGGGCAAGCGGTCGGGGGTTGGTATTTTGAAGCATCTTTCCCCGTGGAGCTTTTGAATAGCTCCAACCAGGTGATCGCCACCACCACAGCTCAGGCCCAAAGCGATTGGATGACTACCAATTTGGTGCCGTTCACGGCCACCCTAACGTTCCCCGCGCAGACAACTGGCAGTTCGGGGACGCTGGTGTTGAGGAAGGATAATCCTTCCGGTGAACCGCAGAATGACGATTCGTTCTCGGTCCCGATCGTGTTTTAGTCTTATATTAGTAAGTTCGCGCAAATGAAATATCTCTATTGGTTGATTGGACTAGTTATCTTGGTTGGAGTAGGTTGGTTAGCCTACCAGGCGGCGCCTAGGCCGGTGGAGGAGCCGACCACACAAAAAGTATTTGTGTACTATACCTTGCTGACCGAAACCGACATGGACTTGGTAGCAGTGGAGCGCGAGGTGCCAGTGAATGACAATAAAAATGTTTTGGCGTTAGAGGCCCTGCGAGAGCTGGTGAAAGGCCCGACCGACGCGGAACAGACCCAAGGCATCTACTCGTCGTTTAATGACGGAACCGAGGTGAATAGCGTGGCGCTGGCTGACGGGGTGGCCATAATCGATTTTAATGAAACTTTCGATACCCCGATGGGCGGGAGCGCGCGAGTGCGCGCCATTTCTCAGACGCTCTTAAAAACCGTTCAGCAGTTCGATCAGGCCACCGAGTACACACTTGGACTGACCGTGAACAATGGCGAGCGAGACGCGGTGTTGGAACCCTAGGGCAGTGAAAAGTTACAAGTGACAGGTGACAAGTTATGGTGACCTTCGGTTCCCCGGGACTCATCTCTACTGCAGGCGCTTTGCGACCGTTGACCAGTCGATGACGTTCATGAACGCGGTGATATAGTCGGTGCGGTTGGTGTTGTAGTCGAGCATAAAGGCGTGCTCGAAGATATCGAGGTTGAGCAGGACTACGCAGCCAGCCAGATGGCCGAGATCGTGTTCGTTGACGAAAATATTAAACAATCGGTTGGCCGTTGGGTCGTAGTAGAGAATGGCCCAACCAATACCGCGTATCATAGCAGTGGCTTTAAAATCTGTCTCCCAATTTTCATAGGAACCGAAATCCTCGGTGATTTTTTGGTGCAGGGGCGAACCTGGGTCAAGTGCAGCCGGTGATTTACTTAAACCACCGAAATAGTATTCATGCAGGCGCATCCCATTGAACTCCCACCCGAATCTCCGTTTGAGTTCAGCGTACTCGGGCTGGTCTGGGGCTGTGGTTTTCAACTTGTCGGCCAATTTATTGGTATTGGCAACATAGCCCTGATACAACTTAAAGTGGGTGTTAAGAGCGTTATCCGAAAACCCGGGTAGCTCCAACGATTGCGAGAAATCTTTAGCTTCATACATATCAACATCCTTTATATTAGTTGTTCCATTCTACAGGAGATAAACGAATCCTTAAAGGCTGTATAATCAGAGTATGGCTAAAGTTAGGTTCCAGGGTAAAAAAACAGCAGTAATCGGCCTCGGACGTGAAGGGATCGAGTTGGTCAGGTGGCTGCGGCGTCAGGGAGCACTGGTGACCGTCTTGGACCGAGTTCCGGCCAGCAAACTGGGGGTGCAGTACAAAGAGGCTAAACATTTGGGCGCGGAGTTTCGCTTGGGTGACCAATATTTGAGTAACCTCACTGATTTCGAAGTGGTTTTCCGCAGCCCCGGGGTGCCGCTGCAGTTAATAGAATTTAAGCGAGCTATCAAAGCCGGAGTAGCGTTCTCGAGTACTATCCAATTATTTTTGGAGCTGGCGCCGGCGCGGATCATCGGGGTGACAGGGACGAAGGGAAAATCTACTACGACCAGTTTGATCCATCATCTACTGAAGGGTGGCCAGCGGTGGGTATTTTTGGCCGGGAATATCGGGACCTCACCCCTGCCCCTGCTCACTAAGATTAAATCGGGCGATACGGTGGTACTGGAGCTGTCGAGTTTTCAGCTGGAGGATCTGACGAGAAGCCCCGATATCGCAGTGATGCTGAATGTTGTGCCGGAACACCTGGACCGGCACAAAACTTTTAGTAAATATTTGGCGGCCAAACAAAATATTTATACGCATCAAGGTAAGGCGGATTGGTTAATCGCCAGCTATGATTTTGTGCCGACCAAGGAGGCATTGAGGCGGGCGCGTGGCAAAACTTTGCCGATTTCGACCCGGCAGATCCTGCGTAAAGGCGTGTATCTCTCTAAAGGCGAAATAGTTTATCGGCACTGGCGGAGCGGTCGGCGGCAGGTGATCACCTCCGCTACCGGTCTGAAACTGATGGGGGAACATAATCTTCAAAATGTGTTGCCGGCGATCGCGACCGCCTTGGTTAGTAATGTGCCGGTTAAAACCATCGCCAAGAAACTGCGCAGCTTCAAACCCCTCAAGCATCGCATCGAGCTGGTGCGACGGATTGGCGATGTCAGTTTTATCAATGATTCGTTGGGGACTACGCCGGAGGCGGCCGCGGCCGCTATCTTGGCGTTCCCCAACTTGCCCAAAGCTATCATTGTCGGCGGAGTGTACAAGGGCGGTGATATCAGCGCGTTGGCCAAAACCGCGGCCACCGGCAATGTGCGGATGGCAGTATTGATCGGTGGTTCCGCTAAAAAATTTCAGGCGGCGTTCAAACGGTTTGCTCCCAAAGTTTCCACTAAACTGGCTAAGACATTTCCACAGGCGGTCAAGGAAGCCATCGCGGCGGTGCGGACTCACGGGTTGGTGATGCTGACTCCGGCCTGCGCCAGTTTTGATATGTTCAAAGACGCGTATGATAGGGGTGACCAATTTAAAAAAATAGTTAATCACTTGTAGTCAGTTGTCCATTATTCGTGATTCATAATTCATTATTCTAGCTCTAATGCGTCCGTATCACAGACAGGATTATTATTTGGCGGTGACCACTTTCGTGCTGGTCGTCTTTGGATTGATTATGGTGGCTTCGGCTTCGGTAGTGGAGTCCTACGCCGCTACCGGCTCGAATAACTATTACTTCATTCGCCAATCCGTTTTTGCCGTGATCGGGATATTTTTATGGTGGTTTTTACAGAAACTAGACTATCGCTACTGGAAACGCTGGGCGACTACTCTGCTGATCGTGGCTGGCGTATTGTTGGTGGCTGTGCTGATCCCAGGGTTGGGCGTAGAGGCGGGAGGCGCTCGGCGATGGATCGGGTTCGGTGATTTTACGTTGCAAGCCAGTGAGGTGGCCAAGTTCGCGCTGGTAGTGTACCTGGCGTATTGGTTCGAGAAGAAGGGACGGGAGATAACTGACTTTTACAAAACTTTTTTGCCGTTCGTGTTGGTTCTGGTGGGGGTGTTCTTTCTGGTTATGCAGGAGCCGGACTTGGGGACGGCATTAGTTATTGCTCTGATTGCTGGGACTATGTATATGGTAGCCGGGGCATCCTGGGGGCAGCTGTCTGGTCTAGTCTTGGCCGGGGTTGCTGGTGTGCTGCTACTGATCAAAGTGGCACCGTATCGCCTGAAACGGCTGTTAACGTTCCTTAATCCAAGCGCGGACCCGCTGGGGGCTGGGTACCACATCAATCAAGCGTTACTGGCTATTGGTTCGGGCGGTATCTTTGGGCTGGGATACGGTCATAGCCGCCAAAAGTACAATTTTCTGCCCGAGCCCTCATCTGACTCAATTTTTGCTATTATTGGGGAGGAGCTAGGCCTGATTGGGTCAGTCTTTCTGGTGATCATCCCTTTTGCTATCATCGTCTGGCGGGGCCTCCTGGTAGCCCGTAAGGCGCCAGATATGTTCGGTCGGATGATGGCGCTAGGGCTAACCTGTTGGATCGGATATCAGGCGATTATTAACATCGGCGCCATCGTGGGGCTATTCCCTCTAACTGGGGTGCCGCTGCCGTTCGTCAGTCTGGGCGGGTCATCACTGGTGATCATGCTAGCGGCTTCAGGAGTCCTCTTAAATATCTCCAAGCAGACGGTTAAAAGCACTGAAGATGAAAATCCTCTTAGCTGGTGGTGGAACTGGTGGGCACGTTATTCCCACACTGGCAGTAGCCGCTCAATTAGAAAGTAAGGCGCCTGATACCGAACTGCTATATATTGGTTCACGAGTATCATCTGACGCCAAGCTGGTTGAAGCCGCTGGTCTGCCGTTCAGAGCCATAACAACTGGCAAGTTGCGGCGCTATTGGTCGTGGCAGAATGTGGTAGATGTTTTTAAGTTCCTGACCGGTCTCGTCCAGGCTGGCAAAATCTTGCGCGAGTTCCGCCCCGATGTGGTATTTGCCAAGGGTGGTTATGTGGCCCTGCCGGTAGTACTGGCGGCTAAACGACAGCATATCCCAGTAGTGGTGCATGAATCCGATAGTCGGTTAGGGTTGGCTAATCGGTTAGCTATTCCATCTGCTAGCAAAGTGGCGGTATCTTTTCCGATCGATGAGTATATCCGGCAGCAACCTAATTTGGGGCGATATCGCGCCAAATTTATCTACACCGGGCTGCCCCTGCCAGATTCACTTCTACGCGATTCAGGTAGGCCGGTATTTAGCAATCAACGGCCGACTATCTTGGTGACGGGTGGTTCGCAGGGGGCCCAAGCGATCAACCAGGCGGTCTGGGAGATATTGCCGGAGCTATTGGCGAAATATAATCTAGTGCATCAGGTTGGGGCGAACGGTCTGACGGAGGCTGAGCGGCACGTCCAGGTGTTACCACCGGGGTTGGGAGAGTATTATCGCCCATTCGGTTTTGATGCCGACTTCTATCAACAAGCATTGCACGCCGCTGATCTAGTGGTTGCTAGGGCCGGTTCGATGGTATTTGAGCTGCAGGCCCTGGCCAAGCCGGCGATCCTAATCCCTCTGCCGCACTCAGCCGGCGGTCATCAACATCGCAACGCCAAGTTCTTGGTTGAGCATGATGCGGCAGTAGCGATTGACCAAAGACAGCTAACCGCCAATGGATTGATGGCGGTGATAGAGCAGCTGATGAGTGACCAAACTCTGCGCGAGCGGTTAGCCCAGAATTTGTCAACTTTAGGCAAGGTCAACGTAGCTGCCAGCCGGACGCTGGCCGATCTAGTTATAGCCACTGCTCAACATGTTAGGTAAATTAATTAAGGTCGGCCGCTGGCTGGTCATCGCTTTGCTCGTCATGGCGGTGTTGTTCGTGGCGATCAACAGCCAGTTTTTTATTAAGCAAGTAAATTTTTGGTGGGGGCAGGATGTGTCGCATAAAGCCATCCCGATTAACCCTACGGCTACTGACGTTCCCGACCAGATTCAGATCCCAGCGTTGCAGGTCCAGGCTCCATTGGTCTATATTGACAGCACTGACGTGTTAACGGTGCAGTCGGCTCTAGCCCAAGGGGTGGTACACTATCCGGGGACGGTTCTACCTGGGGAGTTTGGCAATGCGTTCTACTTTGGGCATTCATCGGATTTTATTAGTAAACCTGGCCGCTATAAAACCGTGTTTGCCTTGTTGCCGCGTATCGAAATTGGCCAAGAGATATTGGTCAATGACGGCCGGGGCCGCCAATTCACTTACCGGGTAGTGAGTAAGCAGGTAGTCCCGGCGACTGCGACGGAATGGTTGGACCAAGGCGACCGCCGCAGGAGGCTACTTACTCTTCAAACATCATATCCGGTAGGGACAGCGATAGCGCGTTATATCGTTCAGGCGGAGATCAAGCAGTGAAGCATGAATTATGAATAATGAATTATGAACGGGGAGAAGATGAAAAATAAGCAATATTTTTTGGTCGGGATCGGAGGGATCGGGATGCAGGCGGTGGCAAGACTTTTGGCGGCTAACGGTCACCGCGTGTCAGGTTCTGATGTGGGCGATTTCGAAGCACGCATGGATTTGAAGTGCGCGGGGATCGAGACGTTCGTTGGTCATGATGCCGCCCATATTACCAAGAACATCGACGAAGTCATCTACTCGGCGGCTATTCCCGAGACCAATCCCGAACTGCAAGCCGCTCGAAAACTCAACATCCCGGTTCGGCGGAGACTGGAACCGATCGGCGAGATAATGAAGACCAAGACAGGCATTGCGATCGCTGGGACTCACGGAAAAACTACCGCTACGACCATGCTAGCGCTGATCTTGCAGGCGGCCGGCCGAGATCCGCTGGCTTTGATCGGAGCCGAGGTAAAAGACGCGCACTCGAACGTGATGCTGGGGCACGGTTCATTAATGGTGGTAGAGGCTTGCGAATATAGCCGGTCGTTTCTTGATCTGAACCCGAAGATCATCGTTATCACCAATATTGAGGCGGATCATCTAGATTATTATCGCGATCTAGATGACATCAAAGACGCATTCACTGATTTTCTAAAGAAACTTCCGTCCGATGGCATTATTATCGCTAATGGCGATGATCCCACGGTGCGCGAGGTGGTGGGGCGGGTGAACCGTAAGGTGGTCTGGGCGGGGCTTGGCGAAGGGAACGATCTGCGAGCTACTAACTTGGAGTACAGGGAAGGGCGATGTCACGGTCAAGCATGTGTTGCAGGATGAGTTTAAGGGTATTCAGCGGCGGTTCGAGATCCTCGGGACTACGCGAGGGGTTACTTTCGTCGATGACTATGCTCATCATCCCACCGAGATCACAGCAGTATTGGAAGGGACGCGGGAGTATTTTGGCGACCGGAGACTTTGGGTAGTTTTCCATCCGCACCAATTCAGCCGGACTCGGTTGCTGCTGCACGACTTTGCTAAAAGTTTTGTTGGCGTTGATACAGTTTTGGTCGCGCCGATCTATGCCGTGCGCGATAGCGAGGCAGATAAAAAGTCGATCAGCAGCGAGCAGTTGGTGGACGCGATCAATCAAATCAGTAACAATGCCAAATACGTGGGTGACTTTGCCAAGATCGAAGAGTGGTTAGAAGCCAAGCTCCAGCCGGGCGACGTGGTGCTAACCATGGGTGCGGGGCAAGCTAATCTCTTTGGGATCAAGCTATTAGATCGGTTAAGAAGCCAGTCGCAGGCGGTATTCTAATGTTGAAACGGGGGTTCGCTGCCAATTGGTTTACTAAAAAACCGAGGCGTCCAATGGCGCAGCGGGTAGTGTTGTACAATCGGCAGCAGCGATCCGGCCGGGCGCTGCAGCGCGAATCATTCAGACCTCGTCTGAGGCTGCCTCAGGTGCGGGTAGATCTATCTCGGGGCAGTTCGGCGTGGTGGTCAAAGTTGGCGGTACTGATCGGTCTGGGGTTGGTTGGTTATCTGATATTTGGGACCAGCATGTTCACTCTGGATACGTTAAGAGTGGCAGGTACGCACTTAACTGATCCTCAAACCGTGCAGGATGTGTTGTTCCCGCATGGTTTTACTCGCATTAACGCACTCACTTGGTGGGAGGGCCGAGCCAGACGCAAGGTGCTGTCGCTACCTCAGGTCCAGGAGGTGCATTTTAGCAAGAACCTGATCTCGGATACCTTGATTGTGGAGGTGACCGAACAGCAGACCGCGATAGTCTGGCAGACGGCCGGGGAAAAGTTTTTGGTCAATCGCTACGGGGTGGTCTATGACCGAGCGGAGGAGGGGAGTCCGCTTTTGACTATTGAGGACTTGAAAAATATTCCGGTAAGTTTAAATCAGCGTATCATCACTCCGGAATTCTTGGATTTTGTAACGAGTTTTGCCGCGAACTTGCCGCGGAAGACCAATTTGGTCATTCGCCGAATTACCGTACCCGAGACCACGTTTGAAGTCGAGATGGAGACCAGCGAGGGGTGGAGGATTATTTTAGACACAACCAGCAGCTACGAAGAGCAGTTGAATAATCTAGTTCGGGTTCTCCAAGAGATGGGGGACCAGAAGCCGAGGGAGTATGTGGACTTAAGGGTCGGCAAGAAAGTTTTCTACCGCTAGGTTGCCAGCCAAGGGGTTGGTGTGGTATAGAGATGGCGGGGGCATAGTCTCCTAGCTCTTTGATTAGTACCAGTCCACAGGAGGTGTGATGGATATGGTTAAGGCGATCATTGAATATTGTCCATGGGGCGGAAATCCCCATCGTCGCTGGGTGCTGGTGGATGCTCAAGTCCAACTCCAGGGACAGCTGCCGGGCAAGTGGCGGATGAATGGCTGGAGTAGCGGGCAGGCGGTGTTCGAGGAGGATTTGATCGAATTAGCAGGCGCTCTGCCGCGGTTCGTCTTTACTCCTCGTCGTCAACGTCAAGGGCAAGCAGCTCTCTTTGACCAAAGCGAACCGGGGACCTGGGACTTCGACCAGGCGGCTGGTACGTTTCAGTTGGTGGCACCGGGTCGGCCAACAGTAGAAGGACGGCCGGAGGCGCCGATCGTGCTCGGTCAGGACTTAGTCCAGTTGGCCGGATGGCTGCCAGGCGTTATCTATAGATTACGTGAGCGGGCTGACCAGAGCGATGCATCGGGCCGACACGAGACGATGATCGTTCTCAGGCAGGACGACGTGGTTGAAGCCATGGTTGGCGGCTAGCGGATGCTTAGTGGGAGAGAATTCCTCTCCCACTTTTTTATGCTCGCCAACAGGGGCCTGTGCTATGATAGAAAGTGCTTAATTTCCCAGGGAGGTTTTATGCAGTTGGCTTGGTATCGCAAATACCGGCCCCAGACATTTTCCGAGGTGGTGGGGCAGGCTCATATTAAGACTACGCTATTAAATCAGATCAAAGCGGGCAGTTTTGGCCATGCTTATTTATTCGCGGGTCCGAAGGGGACGGGCAAAACTTCTATCGCTCGAATACTGGCCAGAACAGTTAACTGTTTGGATACCAATTCTCCAGCTGGCGAAGGCGAAGCGTGCGGTAAGTGTGCTATGTGCCAAGCCTTCGACCATGGCCAGATGCTGGACCTGATCGAGATCGATGCCGCTTCTAATACCGGGGTAGATAACATCCGCGATCTGATTGACAAAATCGCTCTGGCCCCGACCATGGGGAGATTTAAGATCTACGTTATCGACGAAGCGCACATGTTATCGAAAGCGGCTTTTAACGCGCTGTTGAAAACTCTAGAGGAACCGCCAGCGCACGCCATCTTTGTGCTAGCGACTACTGAACCGCAAAAGTTCCCGGCTACTATTGTTTCACGGTGTCAGCGATTTGATTTCCACTATCTGACCGTGTCTGAGGTGGCAGATTGGTTGAAGACGGTGGCGGTGAAGGAACAGGTCAAGCTGGCCGACGCGGCGGCCGAACTGTTAGCGCAGGAGGCCGGCGGGAGTATGCGGGACGCTATCGCGCTTTTAGAACAAGCGGCCGCTGCCGGCGGAGAGATCACCAAAGACCAGCTAACAAGTTGGTTGGGCCTGGTCGATTGGACAACAGTATATCAACTTATGCAAAAGGTATTGGCGGGCGAGACTAAAGCCGCCACTGCGCAACTGGCCCAGATCTACCAAGACGGTTACGATCTACATCGGTTGGCAATAGCCTGGATCGCGCTGGTGCGTCAGATCTTGACTGTGAAGCTAGGCAATGCGTCCGAGCTGGGTTTAAGCGCCGATCGAGAGCGTCAGCTTGGGCCGCTGGCCGAACAACTCACTTTGGGCGAGATCGCTTGGCTGCTGGAAGATCTGATGCAGGCGGCAACCGACATTAAAACGGCGGCGGTGGTTCAGTTGCCGTTGGAGTTGGTGATAGTGAGAGCGGTACATCAATTAGCGTCGGCGGGACATAATAATGATAATGATCAGCCGCCGAGTAGTAATATGACGCAGCCTCCGGTTAGCAACAAGACTGGCGATCCAAAGGACGCAGTAGAAAATTGGCCGCGGGTAGTGAGTGCGGTGCGGGAGACCCATCCAACTTTGGCCGCTCTGCTGGGGCAGGCGCACGTTGACCAACAAAGCAATAAACTGCGGGCAACATTTGGCTTACCGTTTCACAAAGAGATGGTGGAGCAACCAGCCAACCGCCAGGTGGTGATGGGAGCGCTGCAGCGCCTGGGGTGGGAGTGTACAATAGAGTGTGTCGTGGATGCCAAACCGGCCACGCCTAAGGGCGTAGCGGTCGAAGAAGTTCTCCAGGTCTTCGGGCAAGTTTAATCCTTCGTTTTTAACTTATCACTTGTCACCTATAACTTTTCACTGACCATGGCCGACCTAACGCCACCTCAAAATCTGGACGCGGAACAGTCGCTTTTGGGCGCTATGCTTTTGGATAAGGAAACAATGGCGCGAGTGGTAGACGTGGTCCGGCCCGAGGATTTTTACGATGAGCGGCATGGGTTCGTTTTTGGCGCTATGCGCGAGCTGTACGACAGCCATCGGCCGGTCGACCTAGTTACGGTAACGGAAGTGCTGGCGAATCAGGGGAATTTGGAGAGGGTCGGCGGGGCGAGTAAGTTGGCCGCATTGACCACAGGCACTCCCAGTGCCGCCCACGCTGCCCAGTACGCCGAGATAGTGGCCAACAAAGCAACTCTGCGCCGGCTGATCTCAGCCGCCAGTATGATCGGGGAGCTGGCCTTTAAGGAAACCGCTAATTTAGATGAGACATTGGATCGGGCCGAACAAGCGCTGTTTAACGTATCGCGCAAACACCTCAAAACCTCGTTTATTCCCGTCAAAGAGGTCTTGAGCGGCGCTTTTGAACGGATCGACGCTTTATATGAGAACCGCGGGCAACTCAGGGGTATCCCAACCGGGTTCAAGGATTTGGATGATTTGCTAGCCGGTCTGCAGGGCGCCAACTTGATCATTGTGGCGGCGCGGCCGAGTATGGGTAAAACCTCTTTTGCATTGAACGTAGCAGCGAACGCGGCCGGACACGGCCACTATAGCGTGGGGATATTTAGCCTAGAGATGTCCAAAGACGAATTAGTCGAACGGCTATTAGCCTCGGAGGCGAACATTGATTCATGGAAGATGCAGACAGGTAATTTGAACGAACAGGACTTCCCAGCTATCTCTGAAGCCATGGGCAAATTGGCTGAGATGCCTATTTACATTGATGACATTGGGTTTATTAACGTCCTGGAGATCAGATCAAAGGCTAGACGGTTGAAGGCTGAAAAAGGATTGGATCTGCTCATTATTGATCACATGCAGTTGATGGAGGGCTCAATGCGCCGCGACGAGAGCCGAGTACAGGAGATGTCAGAAATTTCTCGGTCATTGAAGGCGCTGGCCAAGGAGCTCAATATCCCCATTATCGCTATTTCACAGTTGTCACGAGCCGTGGAACAGCGTGAGCGGAAGATCCCGCAGTTGTCCGATCTGCGCGAGAGCGGGTCGATCGAACAAGACGCCGACGTGGTGATGTTCATCTATCGTGAGGAGTACTACAATCCCAAGACTGAACGCAAGAATGTGGCGGATATCCTGATCGCCAAGCATCGTAACGGGCCAACGGGCAGAGTAGAGATCTACTTTGACGCTAGTCGGATGCAGTTCAGGGACTTGGAGCGGCGGCGGGAGGAAGCCCCGGTAGCGGCTTAGCCGTTGCGGTCGGGTATAATAGGAGGGTGAGTAACCGGCCGCATTTTTTATTACAGCTCATCAGGTGGGACCTGCGAGCGACTCTAGCCCTGGCCCTGGGTTTGGTGATCTTGGTGGGTTGGAGTTTAGCGGCGAGCGATGCCATGATAGCGTTCGATTTTGGGACAGCTTCTTTTGCCGACTTGAACTCGGGCGATATTCGGGTATCAGGCGGAGTGAGCTTATACCCGCAGACATCGGGGACGATTAGTTTTGGCTGGGTTAGCCCCGACATTACTGAGTTCAGTGATGGAGCGAATGTGAGCAATAAACGGAATCGGGACTACAATGGCGGTCAGCCGCCAAACACTTTCCGGATCAGCGGCCTACCGGTTGGCAGTTATAAATTTAGCGCGACGGTGGGGACGGCGTCGGGGACCCTGTCAACCCGGATGACGATTGGCGATAAAACCACAACTATCACTAAAAGTGACGGTTGGGGGACCATCTCGCTGATAACTAATGTGGGAGGCGACAGCGTCGACATCAATTTCTCTAGCGCTAACGGGGGAGACAGCTGGGGGATCAACGCGTTATTGATCAATCTTAGTACCGGGGCAGTGCCGCAGCCGGGGTTTAGTTTGAGCGCTGTGCCGGCTACCCAGCAGGTAATTGCTGGCGGGGTAGCCACTTTCGCGATCGGGATTACCCCATTCAATAACTATACGGGGACGGTATCGTTCAGTGCGGCTGGGATAACGCCAGGAGTTACAGCAGCGTTCGTCCCATCACAGTTATCTAGTCTGCCAGGCAGCAGCGAGTTGCGGCTGGCGACCACGGCGCAGACCTCACCGACTATCTACGAGGTCCTGGTTACAGCCGCGGGCAATGACAGCCAAGTTGTAACCAAGACGGCCATGGTAAAGCTGGTAGTGATAGCGGGGTCAGAGCCCAGTCCGCCAACTCAGCCGGGCGGAGAGGTGGTGAGTCCAGACGCTGTTTCGCCGCGGAGTGACCAAGAGGTCAAGGATGAATTTGCTTTAGTTGACCAGTATGTCCAACAAGTAGAGCAGCAGAGATTGGTCCAACCAAAAGAGGTAGTAGAACTGCAAACCATTAGTGATAGTATGGCCGGATTTCCCCTGGGGACTTTTGAACTCCCACCGCCTAAAACTAGCCTGGAGGCCTCGTTGCAGTTTCTTACCCGCGCCGGTATAATAGATTCGACTCTTAGTACTGCGTCCAGAAGCGACCAGCGCGCGCCGAAGCCACTAGGATTTTGGGCAAGGTTCTGGGGAGCGGTATCATCACCGGTGCAATGACACTTTTGAGCAAAGAATTTGTCCATGCGTTCAAACTTGAAGCAAGACGCCAAGAGGGGTTTACTAATTCCTTCTGGCGGCAGTTAGCGGTTATCTTGGTGGCTATCGCCATTATCAACTGGGTAGGACCCAAGATCATTCTCTACGGAACAAACATCACCGCGAACTGGACCGGAATGTAATAAAAAGCGCGGAACGGCGCTTTACCAATTGCTCTGGCTTGTCCAGAATCTTTTATTTATCTAAGCGCCTGCGCGGCGCTTAACCCGCAATTATCTTTGCCACCTCATTTGCTTGTCCAAACGGGGTGGCGCCCCAAAAGACACCCCACTCACCGATTGCTAGCCAAACAGAAAAATTGACCTTTCTGGACTTAACGCAAACTTGCCCCGACTTTCAGCCGGGGCTTTGAACAATGCTATCTATACCGGGCAATTTTTCTATTGGCGGACGCAATCGGCTCGAAGGGGTAGCGGAGAAATGGACGACCCTCCACTGACGGGCCAGTAAAGAAATAAAGAGAAGTCTCGACTTGCCATCTCTCTTGCTAACCTGCTGACCAGCTGTGGTCTGTGCTAAAATGTGAGGGTTATGTCGAAACGAGGGAAGGCCAGAAAAGAGAAGAAACTAGCCACCAAACGCGAATGGGAGGCTGGCCAGCGCGCGCAGAGGCGTCAGCAGACGGCTTGGGTTCGCCGGCTGGCGGCTTGGGGCGGGATGGTGGTTGGAGGCGGTCTGTTGTTGGCAGGGCTGATCATAGGTGGGATGCGTCTGTTCCAGACCTATTCGCCCATGGTCAAAATTAGCGGGCCGTTCGGGAGTATCGCCAGATCCGAGCTGGCTGATAGTAAGTTCGTTACCCTGCAGACTACTGAAGGGGACATCAAACTGGAGTTGGATGTTAAGAATACGCCCAAGACGGCGGCCAACTTTGTGCTGCTGGCCGGGAAAGATTTTTATAACGGAGTGAAGTTTCACCGGATCATGAAGGACTTTATGGTCCAGTCCGGCGATCCCAACTCCAAGGATGACGATCCGGCCAATGATGGTCAGGGTGGTCCGGGGTATCAATTTGATAACGAGAAGATTACCGGTGAATACACTCGTGGTACGTTAGCGATGGCTAATGCCGGGGAGAATACTAACGGGAGCCAGTTTTTCATTATGCACAAGGACACTAATCTGCCAAAGAACTATGTCATATTCGGGCACGTGGTCGAGGGGTTAGATGTACTCGACAAGATCGCGGAGACCCCGGTTAAAGACAACGGGCAGGGGGAGGTTAGCCAACCCACCAAAGATGTGGTAATAAATAAGGTTATTTTGAGCAGTGAATAGTTATCAACTGATTGATAAGATTTATTTCTTCCCATAATTCATGATTCATAATTCACTATTCCGAGACAATGTTCGATAAAGCTAAAAAAATGTGGCAGGCGCAGTCTACTGCAAAAAGGGTGCAGAAGGAGTTGCGCGAGTTAGAGTTCGAGGGCGTGGAGTTGGGCGGCAAGGTCAGAGTGGTAGTGAACGGCGAACAAAAAGTACAAACCATCGACATCGCTGAGGAGCTGCTGACTCCTAGCGAAAAGGAGAGTCTGGAACGGTTTTTGAAGCAGGCCATTACCTCAGCTATTACCAAATCCCAACAGGCCGCCGCGCAGAAGATGAAGTCGGTGGCGGGGGAGCTGGGTCTAAATATATAAGAAAGTATCTAGTATCTAGGACTCGAAATTTTATTCGTTATTTGTCATTTTTAATTTGTAATTGACTTGTCCAATACTTTACCAAAATCGATCGAGCGGTTGATCGTCAGTTTAAGTCAACTGCCTGGTATCGGTCCCAAGACCGCATCGCGGCTGGTGTTTTACTTGATCCGCAATAATCAGGTAGATCTGCGGGGGTTAGGCGAGGCGGTAACGGGGTTGAAGGACGATCTGGTCTACTGCGGTGTCTGTCATAACATCGCCGACTCTGACCCATGCGTTATCTGCGCCGATAAACATCGCCAGAGCGGGATGCTCTGCGTGGTGGAAGAGCCGTTGGATGTACTGGCTCTAGAACGAGCCGGGTTTACCGGCTTATATCATGTACTGGGTGGCTCCATCTCGCCTCTAGAAGGCGTAGGCCCTAACGAGCTACAAATCAACAGCCTAGTCGAACGCTTAAAGGCTAATTCGCAGATCAAGGAGGTAATCATCGCGACTAATCCGGATGTGGAGGGGGAAGCGACAGCAGCCTATCTTATCAAACTGCTGCAGAACCTGCCGGTCAGTATCACGCGAATCGCGAGAGGGCTACCCATGGGCGGGGATCTGGAGTACGCCGACGAGCTGACTTTGAGTCGGGCGCTAGAAGGTCGCAACCCAATTAATCTCAATGCCAAAGTATGACGACTAGCCCAAAAATCGGTTGGGTACTGCAGGCGCTGTTCGTGGTGTTTCTCTGGTCAGCGGCCAAGATCATTATCAAGTTGGGGGTGCAGACCCTGCCGCCTTTCATCTTTGCCGCGGCTGTGCAGGTAGCGGCCGTTGCCGGTCTTTTGATCTACTACCGGTTTCATAAAAAACGTTACCGAGTAAAGTTCACTCGACAGGATATCCAGCTGATGGTTCTGCTGGGGTTAGTTGCCTTTGGCGGGGCAACTCTATTTTCGACTATTGGTCTGCAGTACGTCACGGGCGCCACGGCCGGGTTGATCGCCGCGCTGAATCCGTTAATGGCGATTGGTCTGGCTGCTGTTATCTTGCGCGAAAAACCAGCAATAGCTCAATATCTGGGCGTGGCGGTAATGATAGCCGGCGCCTATATCTTTCTACGCCAGGGCGACGTATCAGGCGCTTTGATCGGCATCTTACTGCTGCTCTTAGCCGAGGCGGGATTCGCTTTCAATAACGTCTTAGTGCGTCTGATCTCGCGCCAGCCTGGTGACGAATCGTTGACCATTACACTAGTGGGTAACCTGGTGGGGATGAGCGTGCTGGTCCCGCTAGGGCTGGCCATGGATGGGCTGCCGCCAGCCCTGTTGGAGTGGCGAATGATGGCAGTAGTGGTTGTAGTCGGGCTGATCTTTGGCTTTGGGGGGCTGCTATGGGCTGGGGTATTGGATAAACTGCGGATTGTGGAGGCGACGGTGTTGAGCAACACCATGATAGTCCAGGTGGCGGTGTTGTCGGTTCTGTTCTTGGGCGAGGTTTTGACGTTTAATAACATTGCCGGCGGTTTGCTAGTTCTGGCGGGAGCGATAGTGACGGATAGAAACCTGCTCATGCCGCCTCAGGCTAATTTACGGCCAACGTGATAAAACTTTTCAATACTTTAAACCGCAAGTTACAAACCTTTACCCCTATCCATAAGGGGCGGGTCTCGATGTATACCTGCGGCCCGACAGTGTACAGCTACGCGCATATCGGCAACCTAAGGGCGTACATTGCGGCGGATATGTTGCGCCGAGTGTTAGAGTATAACGGGCTAAAGGTTAAACAAGTGATCAACATTACGGATGTCGGTCATTTAACCTCGAACGCCGATACCGGCGAGGACAAAGTGGAACAAGAGGCCAAAAAAGAGTACAAGACCGCCAAACAGATCACCAAATTCTACGCTGATCAATTCATAAAGGACATTAAGGCGCTAAACATTAAATCGCCAGTCAAATTTGCTTGGGCAAGTAAGTATATCAAAGAACAGATCACTCTCATTAGGCGATTAGAGAGAAAAGGATATACCTACACAACCTCGGACGGCGTGTACTTTGATACCGCCAAGTTCAAGGGCTACGGCCGGTTGGGTAAGATCAGCAGCGGGAAAGCCCGCATAGCGCATAGTTTGGGGAAAAAGCGGGAGACGGATTTCGCGCTATGGAAGTTTTCGGCTAAAGGCGAAAAGCGGCAGCAGGAGTGGCTAAGCCCCTGGGGGGTGGCCACTGGCCCGGGGAAACGGCCTCTGGCCCGGAGAGGTTTCCCGGGCTGGCATATCGAGTGTTCGGCTATCTCTACCACAGAGTTAGGTCAGCCCTTTGATATCCACACTGGCGGTATCGACCACGTGTTGATCCACCACAACGACGAAATAGCTCAGAGCGAAGCGGCGTACGGTAAACCGTTGGCTAATTTTTGGATCCATAACGAATTTTTGTTGGTGGACGACAAAAAGATGGCAAAGAGCGTCCGGAATTTTTACACGCTGGCCGATGTGGTGAAGTTAGGATACGACCAAATGGCGTTCCGGTATCTGGCTATCGCGGGGCAGTACCGCAATAAACTGCATTTTTCTAAAGCCGCGCTGGAAGGAGCGCAGAACTCATTGGATAAACTGCGAGGTGTCTTTAACGAAAAAACAAAGGGCGGGAAAGTTGCCCAAGCATATAAGAAAAAGTTTTTATCGGCGATTAATGATGACCTCAATCTACCGAGAGCGCTCTCAGTGGTGTGGGACCTTGTAAGGTCCGATAGAACACTGGCGGATAAACAGGCCACGTTGCTTGATTTTGATCGGGTCTTGGGGCTGGGGCTGATGGGCGTTAAACCGCTAAAAATTCCGTCTGAGATAGCTAAATTAGCACGTAGACGCGAGATAGCCAGAAGGGCGGGGGACTGGAGGCTGGCGGATAAAATTAGAATTCAGATCGCCAAAGCTGGCTTTGCGGTCGATGATACTAACCGGGGGCCTAAATTACGTAAAAAATAGGCCGCTGGTTTGAAACCAAACGGCCTGTCGTGCGACGCAAGCCATCCCAGGATGGGGCCTAATGTAGGCTCCTCCGCCTTTACCCAGATACTGGATGTCTGCGTTTAGTCTCCACGGGAGTAGAGACTAGCAAAAAAAGAACAACCAGGCGGGTCAGTGAAATGATAGCACGGGCGAACGCCCGGCCCGCCTTATGATAATGATAGTAATGATAACGTGCCCCCGCTTGTAGGATAGTAGCACGAGGGTCGCTCTATGTCAATAGAGAAAAACAGGCTCTGGAACGGGTTGTTTTGGGCGGGGGATAGGGGTCAGCGGCGGCTTTTGGCAAACCAAATGTAAGACATCAAAATAGGGATGACGGTTGCCAAAACGATGCCGGTCATTGGCAGGTAGAAATTCCAGGGGACAGGCAGGAAGGGGGCGGATAGGAACAGCACCCCGCCAAGGACGAACATATACGAACCCAGGCGATGAGTTTTGTGCCAATTATCTTCCGAGGAGAGTGTCCACGGTGTCCGGATACCCATAAAGAAGTTAGAACGGACTTGACCCAAATAGTTGCCGATCAGGATAAACAGCACGCCGACTATTACCGGTACGATCACCCCGATAGCTACCGGTACGCCGGTCACCCCGGAGTAGGTAGTGATGGCGAACAGCACAGCGAAAAACGCCATCATAAAGTTGCGAATGAGGGTGTAGAATCCCCAGGACTGGATGAAGTGATTCCGGCGCGGTTCAATGTAGGGGAGGGCCAAAAAAAGTAGATAGAGAGCCAACATCATGCCAGGGACCCCGATGACATGCCCCAGCCGCGAAGTCCAACCATCGACTTGTCCGGTAATGCCCCAATGCGAGGGCACACGGTCGGGGAGTAGGGGATAAGCCCATAGCCCGCCGGCGATGACCGCTGCTATCATTAATACCGAGAACCATTCCGACTTAACCGTAAACTTGATCTTCTGTGTCATTTGAAACCCTCCAAGAAATTATTTAATAGTTCGTAGAATACGGTGGCGTTCAGTGAGTAGTAGATCTTTTGGCCTTCCTTGTCCGCGGTGATGAGGTTGGCCGCTTTCAAGAGGCTGAGGTGGTGTGACAGGGATGGTTTAGAGATAGAGAAGTAGGTGCTAAGCTCCCCCGGGGTCATTGACCGGTTGCGGAGTTTTTTGAGGATATCTCGGCGGGTCGGATCGGATAAGGCCTTAAATGCGAGCGAAACATCGCGGATAGCCATTTGATATATATTTAGATAATTGTCTAACTATCTAATTATATTGAGAGATTTTGTTTGAGTCAAGAGGGGAGGTAATCCACCGGAAGACCCGTTTTGGCTAAATCTGATTTTTGACGATTTTTTGGTTTTGGTTTACGCTGGCTAAGTCGCCGGTTAAGGCGATGATTTTTACCTTAACAATGGGGAGTGTGGTGGGATATGAGGAAAAATGGCGGGATGGTGCTGATGATGCGCCACGCTGATGTCTATGACAACCCTGGAACGACCCGCCGGCTATACGGCAACCTTGATGGGTTTTGGCTGAGTCAACTGGGTGTGCGCCAAGCGATGGATGCGGGCAAATTCTTACGGAAACTGTGCCGGTTGGATGTAGTTATCCATTCGCCGCTGGAGCGGACCGAACAGACCGCGCGGATAGTTATTGACCATAACTTAGGCGAACCTAAACGGTTTGCCGACTCGGCGCTGTTAGACATCATTGTCCCGCCGTGGCAGGGCAAGGTGTCGCGGAGTCGTTGGACTAAGCACCGGAAGTCGTTCTGGGCACAGCAGATGACGGGGGCCTTGCCCGGCCTAGAGCATCCTGAAAAAACCCAGCGGAGAGTGGTCGAGTGCATCGAACGGGCGATCCAGCGATATCCGGGTCGGAACTTGCTATTTGTAACCCACGGAGATCCGATGTGTTTTTTGTTCGAGTATCTGCGGGGTGAATCGCTGGAACCGCTGGTGAGCTACCCCTTGGGGGTAAACAAGGCCACGGTGTTCATGGCCTGTTTTGAACCAGGCATCGAACCGGACGAAGCGGTGCGCAAGCTCTTCGAGCCGGGCGAATACAGCACGGTCTACCCTCGCCCTAAGTAGTTTTATCCCCGGCGCTTCGGCGCCGGGGATTTTTATAAGGTTGGCTCTCCCCTACTGGTTTTACAAAAAACTGCCTCTGGTCTAAGGTATAATGAGTTCGCATTCCCGGATCGTCTAGCGGCAGGACACTTGGTTTTGGTCCAAGGAACCGGGGTTCGAATCCCTGTCCGGGAGCCAGGCACTTATGATCGAAATTGAACGAAAAATTAAGCTTAGCGAACAAGACGAGGCGCGATTAACAGAAGGTGCCGAGTTGATGAGCGAGAAAACCTTTGCGGATGTCTATTACGACGGTCCTGATTTTGCTTTGACTACTCAAGACAAGTGGCTGCGCTCTCGGGCGGGCCGATGGGAGCTCAAAGTTGCTGTACACGAGAGTTTGGAGCGGCAGGCGGATCAGTATGACGAGATAGAAGATGAAGCGGGGATTCGCGCATCACTGGGTCTGCCGCCTGGTGATGATTTAGCCGCGGACATTGCGCAGGCAGGTTACGCACCGTTCGCGTCCCCCATCACGACTCGGAAGAAATATCGCAGCGGCCAATTTACCATCGACTTGGACACCGTTGATTTTGGTGATTCAACTTACACCCTGGGTGAGATCGAAGTGATGGCAGAGGATCAGTCGCAGGCCGACGACGCGGCAAGGTCAATTATCGAGTTTGCCAAGGAGCGGGGAGTAGAGATTAAACCAACCCGGGGGAAGATAATCGAATATTTGAAACGATTCCGGCTAGAGCATTACCAGGCGTTGGTGGAGGCGGGGATAGTGAAGGATTTCTAGGGTAGGGCGGCTCCCACCGGCCACTATCTGATGGTGGATTTTTCTTGCTCTGGGAACAGTTTTGGGGTATAAAGCGGGTGGTTCTTTGAGAACTAATTTTGCCCATCAAGGAGGGCCGCGCATGAAGATGCGAGAAGTGGTAGTGGCTGGGACGGGGAGGTACCTTCCTGAGAGAGTGGTTACTAACGCGGAGTTGGTCGAGAGGTTGAAACAGATCGCTCCTGATACCACAGAGGAATGGATCGTCGAGAAAACTGGGGTCTGCCAGCGCCATGTGGCCGCTCCCGATGAACACACCTCCGATATGGCGTTCGAGGCCGCGCACGCCTGTTTGCACAAAGCGGGAGTCGACGCAAAAGACCTCGATCTCATCGTGGTGCCGACGGTCAGCGGCGATACCAACTTTCCGGCGACGGCCAATTGGCTGCAAGGCAAGCTGGAAAATACCAAAGCGTGGGCGTTCGATGTGAACGCTGGCTGTTCGGGGTTCATCTATGCCCTGTCTGCGGTAACGGCTTTGATCCGGGCAAGGCAGAGCGACCTGGTGTTGGTGGTCGGAGCGGAGAAGATGTCGGCGTTATACGATCCGCAGGACCGCACCTCTTATCCGCTTGCCGGCGACGGCGCCGCCGCGCTGCTGCTGCAGAGCATCGGACCGGAGGATAACTCCAAGTGGTACGGCATCCGCGGGTTTTATCTCCAGAGCGACGGCCAGATGGCGGATGTGTTGAAACAGCCGCTTGGCGGGACCAGCGAACCATTAACACGAGAGAACATAGACGACCCCAAGCGGTATCTCTGCATGGATGGCCCAAGAGTGTACCAACACGCTATCCGCAGGATGGTAGAGTCGGTTAACGGTGTGCTGGACAAGGTCCATGTGCAGAAGGACGAAGTTAACTGGTTCGTTGGTCATCAGGCCAATGGCCGTATTCTCGAGAAGGTCGCAGCGAAGTTGGGGGTGCCCGTGGAAAAGGTGTACATCAACATCAACAAGTATGCCAACACGACCTCGGCTACTATCCCGATCTGTCTCGACGAGCTGGCTGAGTCAGGCCAACTCAAACCGGGCCACAAAGTCGTGCTCTTCACTTTTGGTACAGGTTTCACTTGGGGAGCCTGCTACCTGGTGTGGGGAAACTGATGGTGAAGCATCTGACGAGCGTTGGATTGCCCTAGTCCTGCTGTATTTGCGGGGCTAGGGCTTTTTTCTTGCTCTGGGAGTAGGTTTGTGATACTCTCAGGCCGTTATTTCAATGCTCTTTGTCAGGAGGGGAACATCATGCCGCGACGGTCAAAGAAGAAGTTTTGGGCTGAAGTGAATGCGCGCCGGTCTGCAAGATGGTCGCGAATCGGCCGGGAGTTCGAGGGTGAGGTTCTGGAGTTGCTGAAGGCGGCTCAAGAGAACGATACGCCCATCTTTACCAACGTAATTCACCATACGCCATACAGCGGGGCCGACTACGCTGGTAAGGATTTTACGGTGACGCGCTATGTCGATGGGCACACCGAGCACCGGTCGTTCGGTATAACCATCTCAAAGCACAAGATCCAGGACGCGCAGATGCTTCATCCGGGAGTCCCCCAATTTCATTTTCCGATCGGTACCAAGCCAGAGACGATCGTCGCCAGGGTGAAGGCTTTGTTTAATGATCCGTCTCCGCCAGAAACTCCGTCATAGTCTCCGAAGGGCATCGGAGACTTTTTATTAGATAAAAAAAGCCAGCATAAACGCTGGCTTCTCTGTTTGAGGCACGGCCTAGGCTCCGCCGCAAATGGGCTGGAGGTAGCTGTGGTATTTAACCACTTTGTCCGTGTGAGTTGGCCCGCCCAGCAAGCCTCGGGTCAAGTCACAGGCAGTTGCTAAGCTAAGTCCGCTGTGGGCGGTCGAAAGCCCAGGGACGAGTTGGTGTTGGTCGTGATCAGACGCCCGGCGGAAAGCGAGGAGTTTGCGGGGGTTGCCGACCGCCTCCGCGATAACGACGGCCTGTTCCGAGACGAAAATTTCAAGTTCCAAGCGGTCGATGTCGAAATTCTCGATCAGCGGGCGCAGACGCTCGATGCGCTGCTGCAAGGATGAGGGGAGTTGAGCAAAGCGCCGTCGCAGATCCATCTTAAGTTTGTCATACCGCTTCTGGTCCCGGTCGTGCATGCACTGGATGGTGCGGCGATTTTCAGCGTCTAACATTTCTCTAGTCATATACCGATAGACGTTGCGGTTGATGACGATGCCCCGGATATGCCCACAGACTTCCCCACGCGCATCGAGCTGGCCGTAGAGACGGCCCCGATCTCCCTTGCGGGGAGCGGGCGTGCCGCGCCGCCGCTGTGGCAGAACGAAGGCGATGCAAGGTTTCGCTTGCGGCCGGACAGCGGGAGTGAAGTATACATCCCAGTACTTAGGATGCGCCACAACATTGGTGACCAAGATGCCCTCAAACTCTTGGTCGTTGGGGTCGATCTTTGCCAAGGTTCACCTCCAAAGTGAAAGTGAGTTCAGTTAAACATATGATAATAGGGGTGTCAATATAAGTCGCTTCTGGAGCGACTTATAGTTATATGGCTGATGGATGCGAGAGGCGAACTACGAAACGAAAGCCGACAAGCTATTGGCGGCGTAGGCAATGTAAATAACGAACAATATCACCCCTTCACGCCGCGTCAGCATATTTTTCGACCACATTAAAATCCCGAACACGATCACCGACACCACCAAAAACGCGGCCGAGATGGCAGTGCTGTTAAACGCGGTGATGGTAAACGGCCGGATAAGAGCCAGCAGTCCAAGAGTGGGGACGTTCAAGAGAACGTTACTTAAAAGATCACCCAAAACCAGATTTTGTGACCGTTTGTATGATTGGGTTAGAACCAAGGTCAGTTCCGGCAGATTAGTGCCAATGGATAGGACTAGTAAACCGATTAGCAGCGGAGGGACATTTAAAGCGCTGGCTACGAATAACGATGAACCAACTAAATAGTAGGCCGAGGTTAAAATGACAGCCAGAGCGATAATTAGAATAGTAACCTCGCGCCCCAGATGGGTGTACCGGCCTTTGGGCGCCGGAATAGACAGGTGCGGCTCATAAATGTTCCGCCGTTGATACATGCGTGCGGCGAACAGCAGGTAAGCTCCCACTAGCCAGATGCCGTCCAGGCGGGTGAGGTGGCCGTCCATGACCGCCACGGCCGGCAGAACACTGATGGCGAGGTACAGCAGAAAATCATCATTTTTTAGAAATCGATTAATGGACAACTTCCCGGCCAAAATGGCGGCCAGACCGGCCAATAGAGACATAATCACGATACTGGCGCCCAAGAGATTACCCAAAGATAACCCCGAGACGTTGCGCAAACCAGAGTTGATAGCCACAGTGATCTCTGGCGTAGAGGTGGCAAGACCAACGATGAAGAAACCAATGACGAAATCGTTGGTATGAAAAAGTTTAGCGATTTTGTGGGCGCTTTTGGTCGCAAAACTAGCCGCCGTACCCAGCGCATACGAAAGGGCGAACAATAGCAATATCTGAGTCGTTAACACCTTTTGATTATGCCGTACCAGGGGGGAGTTGTCAGCCCTGGGGTTATGGCAACCGATTTTGCTGTACAATGGGCGGTGAGATATTGGGGGTAGTTTTAATTATGGAAAGATGGAACGGGGGCAATCGAGTGGAGGAGACGCCAAGCGCTCCAGAGACCGCAAGCGTTCCCGAAACGGCGCCGGCTAAATCAAACGACCCGGCCAACGAAATTTGGCAGGGGAGTAATTTTGCCCAATATCTCGGATACGCCAGGGAGATAAAACAGCGGTTAGCGGAGGATCCGGCGCTGAAAAGCTACCTGAACCCGCCTCAGAACGAAACCAACGGTCGGATGTTTCGTGGCGGTGGAATGGGTTATTCCGGGGCCGAGATTAGAGCAGCCGAATATTTAGACGGGGAAGATACAGCGTTGGCTTATATGAGAGAAGTCCGTCGTATCCCGTTGCTTACTCCCGCGGAGGAGGCCTATCTTACGCGGCGATACCGGGAGGGCGACATGTCGGCCAAAGACCGATTAGTACGGGCCAATCAAAGATTGGTTATATCGATAGCTAAGCGGTATCTGCATCGGGGGCTGACTTTCATGGACTTAATCCAAGAAGGGAATTTAGGGCTGATGCGGGCGCTAGAAAAATTTAGCCCTGAGCGAGGTCTTAAGGTGTCGACCTATGCCACGTGGTGGATACGCCAGCGCATCAGCCGGGCTCTTGGCGAACAGGGTGAACTGATCAGTAAACCCAACCACGTAGTGGAGACCATTATTCGGATCTACAAAGCCAAGCGCGAACTGCAGAATGAGTTAGGAGGCGAACCAACGTCAGAAGAACTATCGGCTAGAACCGGCATGGAACCCGGACACCTGCAAGAGGTAATAACTTACGGCGAGCGAGTGATGTCGCTGGACCAAGCCATCGGGGACAGCAATGAGAGAGATCAAATGGATCTCAAGGAGGTGCTGGCCGATACCCAGTCGGTTACGCCCGAACAGGATGCCGATGTGCTGTTGACCGCCTCGGCGGTCCAATATGGTTTGCGGCATGGCGGATTAAAGCCTCGAGAGATGCAAGTCATCGATATGCGGTTTGGTCTGACCGATGGCAGATGTTTTGCCTTGGAAGATATTGGCAAAGCACTGAATGTGACTCGCGAACGCGCCAGGCAGATAGAGGTCAAAGCTCTGCGCAAACTCCGCCGAACTAAAACTTACTGGGAAGACATCCGCCGAATGATAGACGATAACTAGCTGATATAATGGTCTGGCTATCACTAACGATAATATAGTAAAGCTTATGAATAGACCGATCGGTTCGTTAATAGCTATCATTGGTTTGCTGGCGCTGACCGGCGCGGCTTGCGGCCGCACGGCGACCAACATTACTCCAACTCCGACTAACACGACAACTGATAACCAAAGCACTACCCCACCAGAGGTGACGCCAGCGGCCAAGATCGTGACGGTTAGCTACACTGGGACCGGGTTCAGCCCGAGTTCAGTTACCGTCAACGCAGGTGACACGGTTAAATTTATTAACACGGGGCAGACGTCGGCAGTGTGGCCGGCGGTCAATCCTCATCCTGTCCACACCAGTGTCCCCGGGTTCGATGCCGGGAAGCCTCTTGCGAGTGGCGGGACTTACTCGTTCACTTTCACGGCGAGGGGAACGTTTGGGTATCATAACCACCTTAATCCCGCGCAGACCGGTACGATAGTTGTGCAATGAGATCAGGGTTACCGTCCAACTGGAAAGCCACAGCCGCCATATTTGGGGGGTTGGTGATCGTGTTTGTGGTAGTGGCGTGGTTAGCTGGCAGAATGACAACAGCACCGGCTTTTATTGGCGATAGTGCGTATCAGTCGTTAGTTTCGGCGCGGACAGTTTCCCGGGTAGCTGATAATTTAGGCCCGGTGACGAGAATTAAATTGACGCCGGACGAATTGCTGATGTTCGTGACAAATCTTAACGGCGAAGTTTTTGTTCTGGCCAAGGACGGTGACCAGTACATCAAGCAGGATACGCCGGTTTATAAAGTTAGGACCGGGTTCGTTCTGGGTGAAGAGAACGGGATGACGGGATTAGTCGTCAGTCAGAACTTTTCGGTTAACCACTACATCTTTTTGACCTATGCCCAGCGGGAGGGGTCGGTGGGCCGCAACCGCATCTTGCGGTTGACGGTGGAGAAACAGGGCGAAGTGTATGTTGGCACCGAGCCAAAAGTTATCTTTACTGGCAACACGCCGGTACTTGGGGCGCATCAAATTCAAGGCGGAGTGAGCGTGATGATAGAGAGTCAACCGCACCTACTGTTTGCCGTCGGCGAGGCCTATCATCCCGGATACGCCCAGGACTTAGGGCGAGAAGCCGGCAAGTTGATGTTGATAACTGAAGATGGCGACAACCCTTACGGCGCCAGGCCGTGGCCGCAGTACCCTAAACTGCAGGCCATTGGTATCCGCAATGTTTATGACTTGAGCGTGGATCCGCAGACCAACTGGCTGTACTTTACCGACAACGGTCCCGACAGTAACGATACGATTATTCACGCGCCGGTTTTGGATGGTACCAGGCAGTTTGATTTCAACTGGCACAATAACGCCGATGACCTGTTAAATCCTTTGGAGAACGGTCAGCCGCATCCGGAGTACGTTGTCTATCATTGGCCGGTGACGGTGGCGCCGACCGATATCGCGGCGGATAATATCGGCCGGTTTTACTTCAATATCTTTTCCTCGGTGCGCGAGCCGCAAAAAGAGTTGGTGATGGGTAAATTAAATGGTCAGGGGATTGCTGCCTTGCAGACTATTGCCAACCGGCGACCCGATGTGGCTGGAGGAAATCTGCTAGGATTGGCGTTATCTGATAATGGGAGTATTTATTTTGGGGATTTTCTGGATGGGGCGATCTATCGTTTCGGGAGGTTGTAGCAAGCGCGAGCTGTTATAATAGAAGGGATGGAACACCCGACCAAATACAACTTTGCCAGAGATGGATTCATCTATCTGTTGAGCTACGCCACTTTGGTGATTACCAGCGTGAGCGTGAATTTTTTGGCTAAGGCGTTGGTTAACCGGTGGATACCGGACGCGGTCAGTAACGAGTTCCTGGCGATGGACAGCGCCATTATCGGATTTCTGGCGGCAGCGGTTATCGCTCTGCCGGTATTTATCTATTTGAGCTATCTGGCCAATAAGATGCTGGGGGCCAAAACCATGCGGGCGGATAGCGGGGTGCGGCATTGGTTGATATATATCACGCTGGTGGTGGTGATATTAATCATTATCTGGCAGTTGGCGGTGCTGTTCTTCTCGTTCCTGAACGGGACATTGATACTGCAGTTTGGGGTGCACACTTTGATCACGCTAATTATTGCCGGGTTGATCTTGTGGTATCAGTGGTGGCACCTGAAGTTTTTCGCCGGTGAGCCAAAAAAATTAGGAGTGGGATTTAAGGTTTTTGAATGGACGGCGCTGGCCGTTATTATCGCGATAATCAGCTGGACCTTTACGACCATCGCCAGCCCGGCAGAACAGCGAGCCAAGAATTTGGATAAGACGCGGGTGGAGCGGCTGACTTACATTCGCGACGCGGTGCAGAGCTTTTACGGCTTCGATAAAATTAGCGGTCATCTGCGGCTGCCGCAGAGTTTGGCCGAGCTAGAAAAGGATGCGCGGGTGTACCTGCCCGGCGATGGGTTAGTGGACCCGGTGACCAAAGAACAGTTCGCTTACCGCGTGATCAACAAAACTACTTACGAGCTGTGCGCTGCTTTCGATACCGAGTTTAAAGAAGCGTCAACTAATGCTGTCCCGGCACCGGAGTCGGTACCGGATAGTCGGATGAAGATGTTTTATCACGGTATTGGGACGAAATGTTTTGAGCTGAAGGTAGGATAGTTTTTCCAAGTGTTCCAGCCTCGCTTGACCGGGCGTTTCTTTTTGCCACCATTTTGATTGCCCAAAACGGTGGCGCCAAAAGGGCACCCCGCTCACAAATCATGAGCCAATTTAAGCAAAATTGGCCTTTCTGGTTTTTCCGCCAGCTGGCGGACGCAAACTCGTTCCCCGACAAGTCGGGGTCCTCAAACATGCTGGACCAAGCGGCCAATTTTTCTATTGGCTTGCATAATTTGCTCGACGGGTCCCATAACACAAGACAGCCCTCCTCCAATGGCGGAGGGAAGAATCCTAGATTTCTAGTATTAGATGCTAGTTGACAAAGATGGATTTGTATGGTATAATAGAAAGATATGAAAGATATGCTCTGGCTGCACCTTTTAAGGAAGAAGGGCCAGCGCCGTAACGGAACGGCGGTGGTTGTGTTGCCGGGGTTGATTCCCAATTCGACTTTGTTTGATGAAACTGTGCAGCAGCTGACGGCAGGAGGGGACTTATGGGAACTGCTCTACCCGAATCGGTATATTGACGAGAGCGATCTTCTGATCGGGGTAACCCAGGAACTCAAGCAGCTGCGGTATAAAAAGGTCGTGTTAGTCGGGGTGTCATTTGGCGGGACATTAGCGTACCTACTGTTGCGGCACTGGCGCCGATTGAGAGTACCATTCCAAGTACAAGGTTTTGTGGCGGTCTCAGCACCCTTTGACCCAGCAGACGTGTCGTGGGCAGCTAAATTAGAGTTGCGTCTAGGACACGGGTTGTATCGGCATATGCGGAGGTTGTTCCGAGGGGTTTTGCGTGTGGTGAGGTTGGTTTGGCTGTATGACTGGCGGCCGGACAAGCGGGCGTATGTGCACGAGAATTCGTTCAGTCAGATGGTCAATGGGCTACGGATGAGTCACGTGTTGGGACGGACCCGATTTGTAGAGATAGCGTTCCAGGATCTGCCAGCGTTGCTATTGAATACTGTAACTGGGGTGCGTGACAACCTTGTGTCGCGCAATAATGAAAAAAGTTTTGCGCGTTTGTTTCCGGCCGGGATGATAGTGCGGGGGTTAAATGAGCACGCCAGTCTGGACTGTCTGACCCGTCCGGCCCGGACGACGCTAAATCGGTTTTTAGCCGGGTTGGCCCGCTAACGGTACAATGGGAGCGAAGGGGGTGATGCACATTGGAACTGTCGTTAGTGCTGTCTAGACATTTGGATGAGTGTCTGCTTCGGCTTGGTCGGATAGACCCGAGTCATATCCGATTTGTGTGCCAAGGTCAAACTATCGAGCTGTGGGGCTATCTGCATAGCTTGCGCCACTCGAATGTGCCGTTGGTCGTTGTGCGCGGGGTAGCGCCAGAGACAGTAACGGCTCAGATCATTCCGCGGGTCCGACTGGCTGGCTGGGTAGAGTACGTGATTGACGGTTGGGACCGGGACAGGCTGCGCAGCTATGACTTTAGTTTTGATCTGCTCTGCCCCGATCCGCCGACACCCAACCCCACCAGCGTGTTGTTCCTTTCCCGGAACGGCCGCCGTTAAGCCGTCCTGCTTACAGCAAGGACGGCTTTTTGCTTGTCAGTGGCTCTAAATTGTGATATAAGTGGAAGCGAAGGAGTCATGGGTTAACCGCCTTTATCTCATGGTTCCAATGTTCTTTCATTCCACGGGAGGTAGTTGTAATGGTAGGTTCTTTGAGTAATGGTGTGCGTCGTAACACTCAGAGCAAAGAAGAAATATTAGCCTCGATCACCCGGGCGGCCGAGAAGGCCCCGACTGACGAGCACTACTTCGGCGCTCAGCTCTTCAACTTCATCGAGTGGGCCCGCGAGGCCGGTCTCGATGGAGGCGAGGTCATGGAAGCGGTTCATAAGGGTGGCTTAAAAACGCCGCGCCTGATCGACATCCTTGACACGCTCAAAGCCAAACACGGCGAAGAGAAGATTACACGGCAATTCCCCAATGTTAACGCTATGGCGCTTGGGCACCACGTTGACATGGGGGCCGCGCACGCCTAAAGAGGTTTATCCTCCCCGTTGCATTATTGAGCCGGCCTGTTTTATGGGCCGGCTCTTCCGTATCTTCAGACCTTGGAAAAGGGCCAGTTTACAGATATAATGGAGGTATCAAAAAGGTAAGACCAGTATGGAGATCGAGGACGAAATTACCGCCGAAGAGGCTAATGAGATAGAGGCAGAGGCTACTACAATGAAGCGTCCACGCCGTCCGCGGAGCATGGGAGTGATTTTGACCGTTTTTGCGGCCGTGATAGTTGTTTTGGTAGGCGGGTTGGCCTCGTACTACTACTACACCTTCCAGCGCCAAGGAGTGGTCAGCGAACAAGAGCTACGGGATGTTTGGGATGAAACAGTGCTAGTAACCGTAACGCTGACCAATCGGTTCCAAACAGTGGATAAATTCGAGCAGATAGACGCTTCGGGTAAGAACTCTTTCGTAGAAGCGCTGAATGATGCTAACCGAACTGTCCGCGATGGGATGTTTTCATTAAGAAATCAAGCCGGCTTGGGAGTTGATGCCAGCACATTCGCCAGCAAGTTCAACTCGTTTTTGGATGACTATGGCGGGATGTTGACCGAATTGAGACGGATCATTGACCGCAAATCCGAAATCGATAGTCTGACCGCTTTGGACCAACTACTGGCCGATAAAGATGCGATGGAGAAGTCATATGATGATCTTTTACTGGTGAGTCGCGGGTTTATCCAAGCCAACCTGCCGCGGGCGATATTCGATCTGCCAGGAAGCATCTCTGACTTGTTGAAAAAACAGTTGGACGAGCAGGGGACCCAAGACGAACAGACGAAAGCTGCCCGCCAGGCGGCCGAGGGGGTGGTAACCCAGTTCGCTCAAGCTTGGCAGGACCGCGACGGTGGGGCAATGACTAAGCTGCTGACGGCTGGAGCTAAGCGTGAGTTTAACCAGGGGATATTAGAGGACTCGTCGGACATTACCAGTTTCCGGATAATTACTACTGATCTGCCGGATCCGGCTAAGGCTGAGATCGATAGCCAGCTGACAAAGGAGACCCCTGACGGGGTGACCAAGACGGAGAGCTGGCATTTTGTTGTCTTAAAAGATGGTGCCGGGAATTGGCTGATTGATACCTGGCAGGCAAAATAGTAAAGTAGTTTAGTGGTCGGCCGCCCATGTCTTACTGGTTGGCCTGGGTTGGGTAGTTAATTGACTAATGTATGGACGACAATAATTTAGGCAAGATCGAACCTCGGGTCTTAGAGACTGAGATGCAGCAGTCGTATTTGAGTTACGCCATGAGCGTAATAGTTTCGCGCGCGCTGCCGGATGTCCGGGATGGCCTGAAGCCGGTCCACAGGCGGATCTTGTATGCCATGGAGCGAGAGGGTTTGCGGCACTCAGCCAAATATTCTAAATGTGCTGGTGTGGTGGGAGAGGTGTTGAAAAAGTATCACCCTCACGGCGATATGGCGGTCTATGATGCTCTGGTCCGGTTGGCCCAGCCGTGGAACTTGCGCTATCTGCTGGTGGATGGCCAGGGCAACTTTGGTTCGGTCGATGGAGACTCAGCCGCGGCCTATCGGTACACCGAGGCGCGCTTGAGTAAGATCGCCGACGAGATCCTGGTTGATCTAGAAAAAAATACGGTTGAGTTGGTGGATAACTTTGACGGGACGGCGAAGGAGCCAACGGTGCTGCCAACCCGAGTACCTCAGCTGTTGATGAACGGGACGGTCGGTATCGCTGTGGGGATGGCTACGAACATCCCGCCGCACAATTTAGGCGAACTAATAGATGCCATCATGCATCTGATCGACAAGCCCGAGGCCGAGGTGGACGATTTACTGGAGTATGTTAAGGGCCCCGACTTTCCAACCGGCGGCATTATTTTTAATCCCAAAGATATTAAAGAGGCTTACGCTACCGGACATGGCAAGATCGTAATGCGGGCGGTGGCGGAGATAGTCGAGGGTAAGAACGGCCATCAGATCATTGTGACGGAGCTGCCGTATCAGGTGAACAAAGCTACGCTGGTGGAGTCCATCGCTGAATTGGTTAAAAACAAGAAGCTGATCGGTATCGCGGACTTGAGAGACGAGTCGGACCGCAAAGGCATCCGTATCGCGGTGGATCTGAAGCGGGACGCCTACCCGAGGAAGGTTTTGAACCAATTATTTAAGATGACGCAGATGCAGTCCAGTTTCCACGTCAACCTGTTGGCATTGGTGGACGGTCTGCAGCCTAGGGTGTTGGACCTCAAGGCGGCGCTGCATCACTTTATCGAGCATCGCCGAGTGGTGGTTACGCGGCGGACTCAGTTCGAACTAAAACGAGCGGAGGAGCGGGCGCACATCCTGGAAGGGTTTATGATCGCTCTCACCAATATCGACGCGATCATCAAGACGATCAAGCAATCGGCGACCAAAGAAGAGGCGCACACTAATCTGCAAAAAAAGTTCAAGCTGACCGATATTCAGGCTAGCGCTATTTTGGAGATGAGACTCTCGGCCTTGGCCGGACTGGAGCGTAAAAAAGTTGAAGAGGAGTACAAAGAAAAGAAAGCGCTGATCAAGAATCTGAAAGAGTTACTGGCAGACGCAAAAAAGATCGATCAAGTGATCAAGGATGAATGCGAGGAGGTCAAAACCAAGTATGGTGATGAACGCCGGACTAAGATCAGTAATAAAGCGGTAGGCGAGTTTACCGATATGGACCTGATCCCCAACGAGGAGGTTGTGGTCACGATGAGCGTGGGCGGGTACATCAAACGCCAACAGATCGCCGAGTTCCGCACCCAGCGCCGGGGAGGCAAGGGCGTCATTGGGATGACCACCAAAGAAGAAGATCAGATCAGCAGTATTCAGGTGGCTAAAAATCACGATGATATTCTCTTTTTCACCAACCGCGGTCGGGTGTTCAAGCAAAAAGTATTCGAGATTCCCAAGGCCTCGCGCATCGCGCGCGGGACGGCGGTGGTCAACTTGATCCAGGTCGCGCCAGATGAACTAGTCACCACAGTGATGAGTTTAGCTGAGTTCGACGAGAAAGATGACTTGGTAATGATCACCAAACAAGGCGTGATCAAGAAAACCCAGTTGTTGGCTTATGCTAATATCCGCAGCAACGGCTTGATCGCGATTAAGTTAGACGAAGGCGATGAACTAACTTGGGTGCGGCGGTCTCGGCCGGGCGACGAGGTGATCATCGCTACGCGTCTAGGCCAGTCGATCCGATTTAAAGAAGCTGACGCCAGGCCGCTCGGGCGTTCAACCCGCGGGGTGCGGGCAATTAAACTGCGCGCTAAAGATGAAGTGATTGGTGCGGATGTCGCCAAACAGGGGCAGGCTATGGCTTTGTTGGTGATATCGGAAAAAGGGATGGGCAAACAGACCATGGTTTCGCAATACACACTGCAGCACCGTGGTGGGATCGGGATCAAAACCATGAACATCACCGACAAGACCGGCAAACTGGTCGGGGCCAAGCTAGTCGGGCGGGGGCTCAAGAGCGACATGATCGTTACTTCCACTGAAGGTCAGATCATTCGGATGCCACTGAAGGGTGTGCCGACTCTGGGACGGGCGACCCAAGGCGTGCGGCTGATGCGGATGAAGGGTGCGGACAAGGTAGCTTCATTCACGGTATTGATCATGGAGGAGGCCGATGGCAGTCTGAGTAACCCCAACGAAGAGTTAACCGAGAGCGAACTGGCCAAGCTTCCAGCTGTTGAGGTAATGGAGGACAAAAAGCCGGTCAAGGCTAAATCCGAGTCAAGCCGGGAGGTCAGACCGGCGGCAAAACCGGAGGCGAAGGTTCAGCCAAAATCTTTTGCGAAACGAGTGCTAGCTAAGCCGGCCGCCGCTAAACCAGTAAGCCGGATGAAGAGTAAAGTTACAAAACCAGCATCCAAGAAATCATTTACGGTGCGCAAACTGGTCAAGCCGGCGGCGGCCAAGCCGTCTAGCCGGATCAAGAGTAAAATCACCAAACGACCGGCTAAAACCTTTACTCGCAGGAAATTAAGGTAAATTTTATGTCTTTACTTAATTTATTTCACATCAGTTATTATTTTGATAACAATCTCGGATCCACATTCACCGGGTTCTGGTTTGCGTTGGTCGTAGCCAGTTTGCTGATAATGGCCAGCGTAATAGTTAATATTAAATCTAAGCGGTGGTCGTATTTCTACCGGCAGATAGCCGTTCGGGCGACCCAGATCGGTTCGATCGTTGGTTGGATTGGGCTGATCTGGCTATTTTTCCGGTATGAGGGTATTCCATACTTTACCTGGCGGGTGTGGCCGGCGCTGCTGTTTATTTATGTGCTGGTGGCGCTCTACTATCTGGTGCGGTTTATCAAAGTGGATTATCCGGAACGGCAAAAACAGCGGGGGAGCCGGGCGGATAAGGATATTTATTTAAGAAAGTTTCTTGGGAAGTAGTCGGGGTTGACTGGGGATAGCTCCTAGGGTATACTCCCGACATATAGCACTGTTTGATAAGGTCATACTTTTAAACTTTCTCCCGAGGTGTCATGGGCACTACCCGGCAAATTTTTGTGGCTCCTAAGTCGAAAACAACCAGTCCGTTCGCTCAACTGCTTGACGCTGCCGAGAGTACTTTGCGTATCTATAAAGCGGCTGACCTAGTAGTCGGCGAGGTGACAGCGATTACCAAGAACCGTATCTGGGTAGAGATCGACGGCGGCCGGTTTATCGGCATGATCAGCAACCGGGAGCTTCAGGAAGAGGGCATCTCCGCGCCGGACTATCATGTGGGTGACCGGATAACCGCTTCGGTTCTACTACCAGAGAACGACGACGGATTTATGGTCTTGAGCTTGCGCGACGCACTTGAGAATAAAGGTTGGGAGGCGTTAGAGCGGCGGCGGACGGCTGATGAGATATTCGAAGTGAAGGTGGTAGAGGCCAACCGCGGCGGATTGATCGTGGAGGCGGACGGCTTGCGCGGATTCCTGCCGGTATCTCAGCTAGCTCCCGAGCATTATCCCAGAGTCGGCAGCGACAAGGATGAAATTTTGAATCGATTGGCCAAATTTGAAGGCAAGATGTTACAGGTCAAAGTGTTGGATCTGGATAAAAGCGTTAATAAATTGATATTCTCCGAGCGGGTGGCCCGCAAAGGCGAGTTTGATGAACTGGTCGCTGGGATTAATGTGGGCGACACATTAGAAGGAAAGGTTAGCGGAGTAGTAGACTTTGGTATCTTTGTTAATCTTGGTAAATTAGAGGGGCTGGTCCACATCTCAGAGATCAGCTGGGGGAAGGTTGATCATCCTAGCAACTTTACCAAGGTTGGCGACACCATCAACGTGGTGGTAATCGGGATCGAAGAAGATAAGATCTCACTTTCGATGAAGCGGCTGCAGCCTGACCCGTGGTTGGATGTGATCTCGAAGTTTAGCATTGGCCAGGCAGTAGAGGCCGAAGTAACTCAGATCATGCCGTTCGGGGTATTTGTGAAAGTAGGTGTAGAGGGTGTTGATGGGCTAATTCATATCTCTGAGTTGGCCCATGAGCATGTGACCGACCCAGCCAGCGTGGTAGCAGTGGGAGACAAACTGAAGTTGAAGGTGATTGATCTGGGCCCGGATAGCCATAGATTGGGGTTGAGCTTGAAAGCGACTCAGTCACCCAAAGTGGCGGGACCGACCGAGGCCGTGCCGGCGCCAGTCGGTGATCTGGCCAGTCTGGGATTGACCCCGGCGTTAGTTAAGAAGTTGCAGACAGCCGGTATCGGTACGGTGTTCGAGCTGGAGGGCAAGAGCGAAGCGGAGTTAGAATCCTTGCCGGGTATCGGCAAGGCGACGGCAGCCAAAATTGTTGCGGCTATGAAGCACTAAACTTTTCAGGCGCAATGGGGATTTGGGACTGCCAACGGCTAGTATTTTGAGTCAAAGCAGTCCTTTTTGTAAGTCCTCGGAGGGAGAAAACCAAAAAGGTTTTCCCCCTTCCGACGCCCCGGCTTGCCGGGACTGCCTCCTCCTTTCAAGGAGTTCGCAACCCGGAATAAATCCAGATTGCTCACGGGATAATAGATTAATTTTTATGACAGACGAGAAAAAACAATTAGTTCTCCCCGGCGTTCTAACGGTCAAGGAGTTGGCCGAGTTGATCAATGTGCCAGTCACGACCGTGATTAAACAGTTGTTGGGCAATGGAGTGTTGGCGACCATTAACGACAATTTGGATTTCGAAACTGCCGCGGTGGTAGCGGATGACCTAGGATTCGAGGCAGCGTTAGAACCAACTGAGACTATGTCGGAGGACAGCGCCGAAAAACCAAAGGAGGTCGCGGGAGAACCGCGGGCTCCGATTGTTACCGTGATGGGACACGTGGACCATGGCAAAACCTCACTGCTGGACTATATTAGAAAAACCAAAGTGGTTGAGGGGGAATCGGGCGGGATTACTCAGCATATCGGTGCTTACCAGGTGGACTACAATGGTCGGCGGATCACTTTTCTAGACACTCCCGGGCATGAAGCCTTTTCGACCATCCGGGCGCAAGGGACTAAGGTAACCGACGTGGCTATCTTAGTGGTGGCAGCCGATGAAGGGATCAAACCACAGACTATTGAAGCGATCGAGTTAGCTAGGGCAGCTGGCGTGCCGCTCATTGTGGCGATCACTAAGATCGATAAGCCCGAGGCTAACGTGATGCGGGTGGAGCAGGAGCTGGCAGCGCACAATATCGTTACCGAGAAGTGGGGCGGGAAAGATGTGGTAATTGGGGTGTCGGCTAAAACTGGCCAGGGGGTTGATGAACTATTGGAACTGGTGCTATTGACTGCCGACCTAGCTGAACTGCGAGCGCCAGCCGAGGGGTTGGCCGAAGGAGTTGTGATCGAAAGCAAACACGATCCCAAAGTAGGAGCCTTGGCTACACTGTTGATCCAGCGCGGGAAACTGCAGGTAGGAGACCCGTTCGTGGTTGGGAACCATTTTGGCAAGGTCAAGGCGATGGAGGACTATCTGGGTAAGCGTGTTAAACAAGCCGGTCCAGCTCAGCCGGTGTTGGTCACTGGGTTTACGGCTCCGCCTAGCGTGGGGGAGGTCCTGGCGGCGGTAGCCAGCGATAAGACCGCTCGGGAGATCATCGCACAGAGAAATAAACGGGCCACATCTCGGCAGATGTCGGTGCGCACCTCTGACCTGGCTAGATTGGCCAGCCAGATCAGATCTTCACAACTGCATCACATTAATATCGTGTTAAAGGCGGATGTACAGGGTTCGCTGGAAGCGATCAAACAACAACTAGAGAAGATCAAAACTGACAAAGGTCAGATCCGAATTGTGGCTGAGGGTTTGGGCAACATCGGCGAATCGGACGTCCAATCGGCCGCGGGCGAGAATGGGTTTGTGGTTGGTTTTAAAGTGGCGGTTAGCCCATCGGCGCGGCGCACGGCCAAAAAAGACGATATCAAAGTACTAACTTACGATATTATCTATGAGCTCACTGACGATTTGACTCGGATACTGCTGGACTCTATTGGTCCGGAAAAGATCGAGACCAGCATGGGGCGGGCGACGATCTTGAAGATCTTCCGCGATGCTAGACATGAAAAGATCTTGGGGATGAAGGTGATCTCAGGTAAAGCTCAGTTGGGTAATACGGTGCGATTTTTTAACGAGAACAAAGAACCGATCGGCGAAGGTGAGATTAAGTTAATCAAGCGGGTAGCAGAGGAGGTGAGTGAGGCAACGGCCGGCGACGATTTCGGATTCCAGATCGTTACTCACGCTAAAGTCAAAGAAGGCGATGCGGCCGAGTTCGTCCGAGTGGATTATCGTAAGGTCAGCTTGAAGTGAGCCATCTGCGCAAAACTAAATTAGAATCTTTGATCCAAGCGATCATCGCCAAGTTTTTGAATGAAGCCCGGCTGCGATGGGGGGTAAGCGATTTGATTACGGTGGACCAGGTATTTTTAGCCGCCGATCTGAAGTCGGGCCAAATTTGGGTTAGTTTTATCCCGCATACCAAAGGGTTGGCAGAGAAGAATTTTGCTGTGCTGGAGCGGCATATGGCTGATATCCAGCGAGAGGTTTTTCACCAGCTGAGTATTAAACGTGTACCAAAATTGACCATTAAACTAGCCGACCCGGAGCAGTCTTTCCGTTTGCAGGAAATCTTTGATACTCTTGAGGGTCATGGAAACGACAGCGGAACAAATTCTCACGACCCTGAAAGCGGGAAGCAGGATCCTGCTGGTAACGCATAAAGACCCCGATGGCGATGCGTTGGGGAGTATGTTGGGGCTGTACGGCGTACTGAGCCGGGAGTTTCATATGGAGGTGGGGCTGGCGGCGGATGGGGACGTACCGCAGGCCTACGCATATCTGCCGTACTTTTTTAGAATTAGCGACGGATTTGATCCGCTGAAGTTCGATACGGTGGTGATACTGGACTGCGGCAGTTGGGCGCGAACTGGATTTTTTGATGATGTGGAGTTGAACATCGCTTGGCCGGAACGGTTGATAGTTATTGACCATCATGCGGTACAAAGACTAACTCCGGGTCTGCATTTGGTAGACAGCACCGCTTCATCTACTTCGGAAATTATCTGGCGTCTGATACAAGCGTGGCGAGTGCCGGTAACCAAGGAAGTAGCGACTTGTTTGCTGACCGGCATTTCGTTCGATACTGGCTCTTTTCAGCACGACAATACTCGTATTGCTACTTTGCAGGCCGCGGCCGGGATGATGGAGGCGGGGGCGAGCTTGAATAAAATCGTTAGCGGGATATATCTCGGCAAAAGCGTGGCGAGGTTGAAACTATGGGGTAAGGTGTTGGGACGCTTAAAGTACGATCATGGCCGCAAGTTGAGCGTGTCGATGGTGACACAAGCCGATTTGAAAGAATGCGGGGCGGGGCCAGATGATATTGAAGGCCTGGTGAATCTAATGAACACGGTCCCGGGGACCAAGTTCACTTTGCTATTGTCGGAAGAAAAGGAGGGTCGGCTGAAGGGAAGTTTTCGGACCGAGGACGACGCGGTGGACGTGGCGAAGCTAGCGAAGCTCTTGGGAGGCGGGGGACACAAAAAGGCCGCCGGATTTGCGGTGCCGGCGGAGTTGGTGATGGACGGGCAGGTCTGGAAAGTGCTCTAGGATTGTTTTTCGAGGGCTTGGGCGGCGGCATTCATCTCGGCCTCGCGTTTGCTGGTGCCGGTGCCGGTGGCGACTTTTTTGTTGCCGACATACAATCCCACAGTAAAGATCCGATCGTGATCTGGGCCGGTGGTTTGCTCTAATTTGTAGTGCGGGGTGGTGCCGTCTTGCTCTTGGACAATTTCCTGGAATCGGCTTTTGGCGTCGATGTGTTCCTCGGCTTTGACGATGGCCTCCAGGCGAGGCAGGAGAAATTGTTTAAGGAATTTATCCACGGCCGGCAGGCCTTGGTCCAAAAATAGCGCGCCGATGAAGGCCTCGGCGGCATTGCTTAATATCATCGATTTGGCCTTGTCCGCGTTACCGGCTTCACCCTTGCTCAAACGCAGATAGTTCTCGAAGTGGAGTTCTTTGCCGATCTCACTTAAAGTGTTGCGACGCACCAGAGCGGCGCGCAGGTTGGTCAGTTCACCCTCGGGCTTATCCGGGAACTTAGCGTATAAGAATTGGGTAACGATCAGTTCCACTACCGCGTCGCCCAAAAACTCCAGCCGTTCATTGTGGCCGGTGACTTCAGGATGTTCATTCAAATACGACCGATGGGTGAAAGCTTGCTCGTAGAGAGCGGTGTTGGTAAGCGATAATCCGATCGTGTTAGCGAGTTCATCGAACATTACTATTTGGGCTTTTCATCTTCGGGCTTGTATTTGGCGGAGGTGCGGAAGACAGTGCCCAGCACTCCGTTGACGAATTTGCTGGAGTTCTCACCGCCAAAGGCTTTGGCTAATTCAACCGCCTCATTGATGGCGGCTTTGGGCGGAACCTCGTCATCGAATAGTAGTTCAAAAATAGCTAATCGCAAGATGCTTAAGTCGACCTGAGCGATCTGAGGGATGGGCCATTCTGGAGCCGAGGCAGTGATGATGGCGTCGATCTCCTCCATATGCCGCTTCAGGCCGGCAACGGCCTTATGGATGAACTTCAGATTATTCTCCTCGAACTCATGCCTCCCTAGATGCCGCTCGATGATCTTGGCTAAATCCTCATCGTCGCGCTGTTGCCACTCGTACAGCGCCTGCATAAGGAGGATACGGGCAAAATGTCGGTTGGAAGCCATATCGTCCAAATCCTTTCACTTTAACGGAAAGTCGCGGTCGCTCCTTTCCTTTTGAGGCTCAAGGATTTCTCCTCTCCCTAAAATATTCTAGCGAAGCGAATATTTTAGGGTACCCCTTTTATAATCTAACCAATCTAACCGATTTCAATGACTATTCCTGGTCGGTGTGGAATTCTTCGCCAGTATTTTTCGGAGTGTTGATCGTTTTATGGGTGGTTTTGGGTTGGGTAGCTTTCTTTGGGACCGATGGTTTGTCTGGTTTGGTCTTCTCAAGAGTTTTATGTACCTTGCTTTCTAGTTTAGTAGAGAGCACCTTGGCCCGACCATAGTAACCGCACTCGGGACACGCTCGATGCGGGAGTTTTAGGACTTTACATTTGGCGCACAGTACTAACCGCGGCAGGGTCGCGCGCCAGTGGGCCCGGCGGGTTTTCCCCCTGACTTTGCTAATTTTCTTCTTGGGTTGGGCAGACATTTAAAGGGGAATTTAAACTTTAGAATTAAAAATTAAGAATTCGGGGACAAGATTTATGCTTCGGTGAGATTAAGATTTTCGCCGGTAGTAGGGTCGAGGCCTTTGCAGTCTGGTTTACATACGACTTGCAACGGCAGGCTGATGGAGACTTCCTGCGCGATGGCTAGATCGGTGTCTAGTTCACCATCGCCAACTGCCAGAACCTCGGGGTCATCAGAGGGGACGAGTGAATATTCGCGATCAAAGCTCAAGGGCAGCTGTTCGCGGAACGACTCCAAGCATTTGTCGCAGTTCAGATTTAGGCTGGCGGTGATATCGAATTTGGCCAAAATCGACTGATCAAGTCGAGTCAGCAGCACCTTCCCCTGGATCTGAGCTGAGTTCCGGTCTGGGATGGCGACCTCCTCATCGAGCCCATGCTCTGAGGTAGCACTAACCTCCTTACTGATCAGCTTGCTTACATCAACTTTCATCGTGTACAGGAGGTATTATAGGAGAGAAAAGTGTGGCTGACAACCCTCATTCTTGACATCCAGCTCCTTGCCAGCTAAAATCCTTATGTATATCAGGTAAGCCGAAATGCTTTGTTAGTACTCCGTTTAGCTCGTACCGGACGCCGGAATCAGCCGAAATACCGTCTGGTCGTAGCCGAAAACAGTAAGCCTTTGGATGGGAAAGTGGTTGAGGTGGTGGGGCACTACAATCCGACTGACCCCAATAAACCTCTGGTTATCGAAAAAGAGGTGATTTCCGCGTGGCTCGGGAAGGGCGCGATGCCATCTAACACCGTGGCTAAACTTTTGAATAAAGAGGGTTTTAACCTGCCGGTACACCAGCATCCGGTCCGGCCGGCCAAGAAAGCGCCGAAGGGGGAAGCGGCTCCGGCAGCTCCTGCTGCGGACCTGCCCTCCGAAGCTATAACGGAGGAGGCGCCCAAGGAAGAATTGGCTGCGGTGACAGAAGAAGCCGCACCAGAGGCAGTTTCCGAAGCCGTGTCCGAAACACCAGTTGAAGAAGTACCAGTCGAATCGGTAGTGGAAACAGCCTCCGAAGCTCCGGCTACCAAAGCAGAGGCTCCAGCCAAACCGGTGGCCGAAGAGGTCCCAGCGCAAGAAAGCGAGACCAAGCCAGAGGGCGAGGCGGGCGCAGAATAATCTTGATTTTAATTATATCGTTAATTCGTGAGCGAGGGAGATATGGCAGAGAAAGATCAGGAATTCGTTGAATACGCGGTGCGGGCGATCGTTGAAAATCCCGACAAGGTCAAGGTCGAGCGGACCATCGACGAGCGGGGCGTACTATTGTCGCTGGAGGTTGACCCAGCCGATATGGGCAAGATCATTGGCAAAGACGGGCGGACCGCCAAAGCCATCCGCACTCTTCTCAGGGTGCTGGGCGCTCAGAATGACGCGCGGGTGAATCTGAAAATTATTGAGCCGGAAGGCGGTCTGGGCCGGGCTTCCGAGCGGGCGGAACGGACTGAACCGGTCGCCGAGCCGGTGGCCGCAGTCGATATGCCTGAGACAACTTCAAAAGAAGACCTCGGCGCGTTGGAAGAGTAATCGTTGATTAAATTGACAGCCAACAAGAGCCCCTTGTGGGCTCCTGTTTTGTTTTTAGAACAGGACACTAGTTCTTACTGTGCACTACTTTGAACGGCCGTTCAGGGTAGTGCTACAATATTATCATGAAAACAAGTAGAACGGCGTGGCGACTGATGAAATATTTTATGCGACTCTCGGATGAGATAGGGGAACTTGTCTTGGATGAGTTGCGACAACGCAAACTGCGCAAGAGCCCGCGGGCGGGGGAAGGTAGATCCTTTCGTTATCTGAAGCAGGCGGGTTATCTTGTTCCATTAGGAGAAAATCGTTTTCAGATTACTGATCTTGCGCGGATTAATTTTTTAGCCGAACTGGTCAAGGGACGCAAACCAGACGGTCAGTGGAGAATAGTGATTTTTGATATTCCTGAAAAATTGAAACGCAGTCGCAATGTCTTTCGCCGTCATCTTAGAGAATTGGGCTTCCGAATGAAACAACAGAGCGTATGGGTGTCGCCGTTACCCTGTGATGATTTGGTGGAGTTGGTAATAAAATATCATGGTCTGGGTCGGTACGCCGAGTTGTTGGTAGGGACAACAGTAGCACTACACTGAACGGCCGTTCAGTGTAGTGCACAATGTAATGCACAATGAGATTGACGAGGTGGGGTGCATAAAGGTATGGTGCTGATGTGAAATTTATGGTGCTGATATGAAGTTTACGGTGATAACGATTTTTCCGGGGTTGGTGGAGGATTATTTCAAGGAAGGGATTTTGTCCCGGGCTTTGCGGAACAAGCAGGTTGGATTAAAAGCGATTAATCCGCGCAAGTTTACGAAGGATAAGCATCAGACCGTGGATGATGTGCCGTATGGCGGGGGGGCGGGGCTGGTCATGAAGTTGGAGCCGCTGGTGGCGGCAATTAAACAAGCGGCGAAGTCTCGTTTTCGTCATTCCGAACTTGTTTCGGAATCTAGTTATGAAACGGGGAAGATCCTGAAACGAGTTCAGGATGACGGGAAAAAAGTAAGAATTATTTTATTAGATCCGAGGGGGAGGCGGTTTACGCAGAAAGAAGCGAAGCGGCTGACGAAATATGATGAATTGATTTTTGTGTGTGGAAGATACGAAGGGATAGATGAAAGAATTAAACATTATATTGACGAGAAATTGTCAATCGGGGATTTTGTGTTGATGGGTGGAGAATTGGGGGCGCTGACGGTAATGGAAGCGGTGGCGCGATTAATTCCAAATGTGTTGCATCATCCGGAATCGACAAAATTTGAAAGTTTTTCCGAAGGAAATAATTTGGAACATCCGCAGTACACTCGGCCGGAGGTATTCGAGGGGCATAAAGTGCCGAAGGTACTTTTGTCTGGGCATCATGGGAAAATTGGGACGTGGAGAGAGAAACAGACCAAGAAAGCTTGATTTTTTGCCTTAGGTTTTTTTGTCATTCCGGATTTAGCTCGGAATCCTTTTTGTTTTTCAAGGGTCTGAGCGACCCTTGGACCGCGGTTACTTTCCTCTTGGGGAAAGTAACCAAAGCCGTGGCCCTGTTCACTCGGCCTATTCATTGGCTAAATCGATGGGTGCTCCCGCCGAACTCGTCCCGGCTAGCCGGGACTCAAACATGCGGCTCCGCCCCAAGCGATTTAGCTCAATTCAAGACGGCCTCGTTCCAAAGGGCCGTATTGGGGGAAAGCTTGACTGGGAGCGAGTTTTGTGCTATGTTTGGGGTGTAAGGTGGAGCGGTCGTAATCTGGATTTCTAGTGCCGCTATATCAACCACCAGCACCTTAAAGACTTGCTTACTACAGTTGGCCTATAAGGTGAAACAAGGAGACTGGGATGAAACTCCTGGCCGCCCTTAAGTTTGTCGTCGAGTTGCTCACGCAGCTCGTCACCCTGGGTGAAGAAGGCCTTGGTCGGATTATGGAACGGATGAACTATATCCGCGAAATTACCGGCCGGGTACACCTGCCCACCATCCAGGAATTCACACAATTTCTGGACCAGGCCGTAGGCCACATCGTAGACTGCGATGCTGATCCAACCATCCCCTCGGATTACAACTGGACCATCGAACGCCACATCAAGAGCGGTAAGGTTCGGCTGGAACGCCGTGGAGACACTCTGTATGTTGACGGGAAGAAGGTTATCCTTCATCTCGTCAAGCAACAGACCAGGAACGGGGTCATCCTGGGCCACGAACTCTGCAAGGAGCTCGAGAAAGGCAAGTTGGTGTTGCTCAGCGCCAACCTACTTGACTATTTACTTGAGCACCCCGAGCTTATCCCCGATACCTGGAAGGGTAAGGCCGTGTTCTTCTGGGGCACAGTCTATCGCGGCTCGGACGGCAGCCTCAACGTTCGTTACCTCGGCTGGGACGATGGTGGGTGGAGCTGGGACTACTACTGGCTCGACTACGGCTGGTACTCGAACCGCCCGGCTGCTGTTCTCGCAAGTTAGTCTTTGGACCTTGGGCCCTTGGATCTTCGGATCCTTTGACCTTGGTCCTGCCCGCACGGCAACGTGCGGGTTTTTTTGTTACAATGTTGCTGGAACTAGGCGAATATGCCAGAGATCACGGTTTCTGGCTGCCGAACCCAGTATCCATATGTCCAGAGTATCTCCGACTACGGTTTGAGGTAGTGTGATGTATGTAGAAACTTCAAAAAATGAAGATACTTGGTGCGAGATATTCAGGCATTATAGATGCCGAATAAAATACAGCCCCAAGAGTTCTGCTGTACAGCAGAATCAAGGGGTGGTGACAATGGATGGTATCTCGCATAAATCGCAACTCGGACGGCAACCTCAACGTTCGTTACCTCAACTGGAACGATGGTAGGTGGAACTGGAACTACAACTGGCTCGACAACGACTGGAACTCGAACAACCCGGCTGCTGTTCTCGCTACTGTCTTCATTTCTCTCCCGACTTATCGGGAGAGTTTTGTCTATTAAGCTGTCCGTTCCATCCACCCAGCATCTTGCCGATTTCATCCAGTTGAACCGAGACAGCACTGTACTTTTTGTTATCTAGTGACTTGGTCTCCCAGAGAACCATTAACAGAATTTTGAGGGTGTCAGTTTTACGGATTGCTAATCTGACATATGGAGATTTTTCGGCTCGACTAAGAAAACTGGCTTGGGCGACGGCTTCGATAACCTCAACAAAAAGGTTGTCCGCCCTTCGTCCCAAGGAATAACGATGGAGTTTGGGCAGAACTTGGTAATAGTTATACCATAGGAGGTACGCCTGTTTTAGATGTTGAAGTAGCGGGAGCAACTCTCTCTCTCTCTCTCTCTCGATGCCGCGGGTCGGTTCATCATATGAAAATCGCCGAAGGGTATTACGAACACATTATCTCACTCCATAACCTCCTTGAGGCCTGGCGGGAGTTCGTGGTTGGGAAGCGAGCTAGGGTAGATGTCCAGTTGTTTGAGCGGAACTTAATGGCTAATATTATCAAACTAAATAGGGATTTGGAAGTTGGGAAATATCGGCACTCGGATTATCACCCATTTAAGATTTCTGATCCGAAACCTAGGAACATTCATAAGGCGAGTGTCCGAGACCGATTATTGCATAAAGCCATCTATAGAATCTTATATCCGACATGGGATAAAACCTTTATTGTCGACAGCTATTCTTGTCGAAATAACAAAGGTACTCACAAGGCATTTGCTAAACTTGAGACTGTCGCTCGGAAGATTAGCCAGAATTATACCAGACCATGTTTTGCACTGAAGTGCGATATTAAAAGATTTTTCGACAGCGTGGATCATGGGGTGTTGATGGGACTGCTAAGGGAACGCATCGCCGATGAACGACTTTTGAAGTTGCTTGAAGAAATTATTTTTAGTTTTTCTGTCTGGATTCCGGGTCAAGCCCGGAATGACGAAGAGGGCAAGGGGATGCCGTTGGGGAATCTGACATCGCAACTGTTTGCCAATATCTATCTCGACCCGCTGGATAAGTTCGCGAAGCACCAACTCAAAGCCAAATATTATCTACGGTATGCAGATGATTTTATCTTTTTGGCCGATAATCCGGATGAATTGACGGGCTACTTAGTTGAAGTTGCCAGGTTTGCGAAATCGGAACTGGAGCTCCAACTCCATCCTAACAAGATTAGTTTGAGAAAACTGAAATGGGGGATTGATTATGTTGGGTATGTCGCCCTGCCGCAATATAGCTTGCCTAGAAAGAAGACGGTCACACGAATTATTAAAAATATTCGTCGACTTTTGGCGGCGGGAGACGATGTGGCGCTGGCTAATGCGCTGCCATCGTACTTAGGGTACCTGAAACATGCCAGGAGCCGTGGGATAGTTTGCGGGCTGGAGCGGCTGATGGCGCCAAAGGGGTGGTGAGGTACACTAGGAGAAGAAGGCGCTACGCTAGATTCCTCGACTGCGTTCGGAATGACAAAAGAGGGGCGGGGATGACGAGGATGGATCCTGACCTGCCTGCCGGCAGGCAGGAATAAATTCAGGATGACAGAAACAAGGGTCGTTCAGGGTGACGGAGAGGGAGAAGCAATGAAGTTTAAGATTAAATCCAAATTGAAACCTGCGGGAGATCAGCCCGAAGCAATTCGGGCGTTGGTCGATGGGCTCAAAAAGAAATATCGGGACCAGACCTTGCTGGGGGTGACGGGGTCGGGGAAGACCTTTACGATGGCCAATGTCATCGAGAAGGTGCAGAAGCCGACGCTAGTTATCGCGCACAATAAAACGCTGGCGGCGCAGTTGGCCAGCGAGTTCCGCGAATATTTTCCCGACAACGCGGTGCATTATTTCGTGTCCTACTACGACTACTATCAGCCGGAGGCGTACATCCCGCGGACCGATACTTACATTGCCAAAGATGCCTCCATCAACGATGAGATAGATAGATTGCGCAATGCAGCGACTGAGGCGCTTTTAACTCGCAAGGATGTGATTATTGTGGCGTCAGTGTCGTGCATCTACGGTTTGGGCAATCCGGAGGTCTATCAAAATGAGAGCATCGAGTTGAGGGCGGGCAAGACCTACAAACGGGAGCGAATCCTGCGGCAGCTGACCGATATTCAATACCAACGCAACGATATCAACTTTGTTCGCGGGAGTTTTCGGGTGCGGGGCGAAGTGATGGAGATTTTTCCGGCTTATGCGGAAGTGGCGTACCGATTTGAATGGTTTGGTGATAAGTTGGAGCGGATTCGACAGGTGGAGTATTTGACCGGCGAGATTTTGAGCGAACCAAAGGAGGTGACCATCTTTCCGGCCAAACATTTTATTACCCCACAAGACCGCTTAAAGGGAGCGATTGAAAATATTCGGACTGAACTTAGAACTCGTTTGAAGGAACTGACGGTAGCGAATAAATTGCTGGAGGCCCAGCGGCTGGAACAGCGAACGAATTATGATATTGAAATGTTGCAGACGGTCGGATATGTTTCCGGAGTTGAAAACTATTCGCGGTATTTGGACGGACGGGAAGCCGGCTCTCCGCCATCAACTTTGCTCCATTATTTTCCGGACGATTTTTTGATGTTCATTGATGAATCGCATATGACTTTGCCGCAAATTCGCGGGATGTATAACGGCGACCGGGCCAGAAAAGAAGTGTTGATCGAGCACGGGTTCCGCCTGCCCAGCGCGTTTGATAACCGCCCACTGCAGTTTTTGGAATTCGAGAAATTGGTTAACCAAGTGATTTATACTTCCGCGACGCCCAGCCAAGAGGAACTTGGTAATAGCAAACAAATCGTGGAGCAGATCGTGCGGCCGACCGGTCTAGTGGACCCGGCGGTAGAGGTGCGGCCGATCGAGGGGCAGGTGGACGACTTGATGGAAGAGATTCGCAAGCGGGTGGCTGTCCATCAGCGGGTGTTGGTGACAACGCTAACCAAAAAGATGGCCGAGGATTTAACCAGCTTTTTGCAGGAGGCGGATATTAAAGTTCAATACATTCATTCGGATGTGGAAACCTTAGAGCGGATAGATATTCTCCGCGACCTGCGGTTGGGCAAATATGATGTGCTGGTGGGAATTAACTTGCTTCGCGAGGGGCTGGACCTACCGGAGGTATCGTTGGTGGCGATTTTGGACGCGGACAAAGAGGGCTTTTTACGGTCAGATACTGCTTTAATCCAAACCTTTGGACGGGCAGCTCGGCATTTGAACGGCAGAGTCATCATGTACGCTGATAAAATTACCGGCTCAATGCAACGAGCGCTGGAGGAAACCGACCGACGGAGAGAAAAGCAAGTTGAATATAATAAGAAACATAAAATTACGCCGACAACGATTATTAAAGCGATTAAGAGTATTCACGCGTCAACCGGCGAGGAAGAATTGCCGCCGGAGCAGGATATCAATAAATTTGCCAAGGCGGCCAACGCCGAAGAGCTGAAGGCAATGATTCGCGAGCTAGAAGATGAGATGGACTTGGCGGCGAAGAATTTGGAGTTCGAAAAAGCGGCGGAGTTGAGAGATAGGGTAGAATTGCTAAGAGGGGAGCTAGGGAAGTAATTGTTCTTTGACGGAGGTGATGCACTAGTGTCCGTACAGAAGGAGTATAAGAACAAGGCGGTGGTTAAGGAGGTGCGGTACACGGATGAACCGTGTCCCAAATGTAGTAAGGGGCATCTGGTCTACTGGCGTAGGGACTGCTGAGGGGCGGGGTGGTATCGCAGTTGCGATAACCCCAAATGCAATTACGAGAGTCGAGACCCCAACGAGTTACCACGTTACTTTTAAGTAAGGCCGACACAGGAATGTGTCGGCTTTTTTATTGTTTTTGCCTGGATTCTCTGATCGAGTCAGAGAATGACGAAGGGGGGTTACTTACTGGAACGGGAGGGTTTCATGCCGGCCCATTCGCGCAGAATGATATAGACCATGGTGGTCACCGGCACGGCCAAGAGGATACCAAGAATACCCATCAACTTGGCGCCGATCAAAAGCACGATAATGATAGTGACCGGATGCAGACCAACCGTCAGCTGCATCACTTTGGGTACCAGCAGTTTATTTTCCAACTCCTGCACCAAAATATAAAAGACGGTTACCAAGAGGGCGGTGGTGGGTGAAAGGGTTAGAGCGATCAAAATGGCCGGAATGGCCGAGATGATGGGTCCAATGACCGGAATAATTTCCAATATGCCCGCCAGTAAGGCAAGGGTCAAGGCGTAGGGGATGTGGAGGAAATAGAGGCCGACGTAAACCACCATGCCGACGATAATGCCGAGCAAAATTTGGCCACGAAGCCAAGCCCCCAGCCCTAACCCGACTTTGTTAGCGATGGTGACGATCTGATTTTTTTGTTTAATCGGCAGGAGCGCTACAAAGAACTTTTTAATACCGTTCTCGTCTAACAAGAGGTAAAGGGTTAGCACAAATACGGTCAACAGCGCCACAAATCCGCTAATAAACCCGCGAGTGGTGTTGAAAATGTTGCTAGTGAAGCTATTTAAGAAGTTGGACAGAGCATTGAGGTTTTGTTGGGAATCGTCCAAGAGATGGGTTTGGATACCAAACTCTTTAATATTGCGCATGATATTCTCAAGGCTGGCGAAGTAGACAGGAAACTGTTCAGCCAGTTGACGCAGCTGAGTGATCACTGGCGGAAGGATAAAGTAGATCATCACACCGAATAAGGCGATGATCAGCAGATACCAAACCAGCACGGTCAAAGCTCTGGGGATACCGCTCTTGGCCATCCGGTCGATAGTGGGAGAGAGAGCGGAGGCTAGGATCAGCGACACGAACATGATGGCGATAATGTCTCGCACGATGAACAGGAACCACAAGAGGAGCAGGACGGCCAACACTTTGATGATGCTGTTGATCGAAATGTCGAACATATTAGATCTCATCAGGTGCGACGCTTAAGCTAGTAGTTTGGTTGGTGTCAATATTTTGGAAACGGAAGGTGAGTTCGCTACTGGACACTAGGTCGTCCCGGTCCATAGTCACAAACAGAACTGGTTGACTAGAGAGAACTCCAGCTCCGCCGGCTGGGGACGCAGCGATGCGATATCCAATAGTAACCACTGGACCCTGGCGACGAGAGTTGACTACATCGATCCGGTAGGCTGCGCCGGGCTGCGGCGGAGCAACGTAGGCAACCAGCAGCTGCTTGTCCCAGTTGACGTTATTTTGGGTAAAACGAGGGAATATTTGCCGTGCGGCATCACCGGAATGGAATAGATAGATGGTGTCAGATAGATTAGGATCGCTTATATTGAGACCTGCCTCGAGCTCGCGGTAGGGGAGTTCGGTGCCTGCTTGATTATTGCGGTAGTTGGTTATTCCCAACATAACGACGGTAACCATGAACACCACAATAGTCACGCCGATATCAGTAAGTAGGATTTTGGGTTGGGTCTTAGCCATATGCTGAATGTCTACATTATTATATGTATTATAGATAGGTAATGGAAGTTGCAACCGACATCCGGAGAATAGGTTTAGATGACCCCGGCTATCCGGCGTGGTTATGCGAGGTCCCCGACGCGCCGAAGGAAATCTATGTCAGGGGTGAGTTAATGACCAAAGACCTGCCGCGAGTGGCGGTGGTGGGAACGCGTAAACCAACGCCGTACGGAGTTCAAGTCACAGAACGGTTGGTGTCGGCTATCGCCCCGCACTGTGTGGTGGTAAGCGGTTTGGCGTATGGCATAGACGCCTTGGCCCATCAGGCCGCGGTAAAGGCGGGCGGGATAACTTGGGCAGTGTTAGGAACGGGATTGGATGACGCCAGCATCTATCCGGCGAAACATTTAAGTTTGGCTCGGCAGATCATCGCCTCGGGCGGGGCGCTGATCTCGGAGTACGCGCCCGGGACACCTCCAATGCAGCATCATTTTCCGATGCGGAATCGCATTATCGCCGGTTTAAGCGATAAGGTGGTGGTGATTGAGGCGCCGGAGACCAGTGGGGCTATTATCACCGCCAAACTGGCTCTGGATTATAACCGCGATGTTTTAGCCGTTCCAGGGCCAATTTTTAGCCCCAACTCCGTCGGCACCAATCGGCTGATAGCCGAAGGGGCCAAACCGGTGCTGTCGGCCAGTGATATCGTTGAAATAACCCAGGCGGCCAGTGCAGATAATTTGACAGACCGTGAGAGAATACTTTATAGCGCCCTTGGCTCCGGCCCCAAGCACATCAATGAGATGGTCCAACTGACCAGTTGGGATACCGCCCAAGTCAGTAGTGAGTTGACACTAATGGAGATCAAGGGTAAGGTCCGCTGTGTTGGGAATGGGACTTTCGCGATTATAAAATGATCTCGAGAGAGACCCAGTGGGTTCCCTCTAGGGCGCCACGGGCAAAGCCCGCCCTAAAGGGCAGGCTTGCCGCTCTCCCTCCTTGTTAAGATTTTATTTCATTACAATCAATAAGATGGCTAAGGATTTGGTGGTGGTGGAGTCGCCAGCCAAGGCGCGCACCATCGAAAAAATTTTGGGGAAGGACTATGTCGTCGAGGCCAGCTTTGGACATGTTCGTGATCTGCCGCAGTCCAAACTGGGGGTGGATGTTGAACATGACTTTGAACCGCAGTACATTACACCGACCAAAAGCCGGAAGACGATCACTAAATTAAAAGACCTGTTCAGTAAGGCTAAGATGCTCTATCTGGCTACGGACGAAGACCGTGAAGGGGAAGCGATCGCTTGGCATATCAAAGAGGCGCTGAAGGCACCATCGGCCCAGATCAAACGGGTGGCTTTCCACGAGATCACGCCCGAGGCGGTTAAGGCAGCCTTTCTTCGCCCTCGCCAACTTGACCAAAACTTGGTTGACGCCCAACAGGCCCGCCGGATAGTTGACCGGCTGGTGGGGTACAAATTAAGTCCCTTGCTGTGGAAGAAGCTGTATCGGGGACTCTCAGCCGGCCGGGTTCAGTCGGTGGCGTTGCGTCTCTTGGTTGAGCGTGAGCGGGAGATCCAAGCTTTCAAGCCGGAAGAGTTTTGGAAGATAGAGGTTAAATTCAAAACTCCTACTGGTGATGGGTTCAGTGCTTGGGTGTTCGCCGAAAAAGATAAAGAGGTTGAGATTAAGACAGAGGCTGGAGCTAAGAGATTGCAAGTCGCGGTGGAGGCGGCAAAGCAGCATCAAGTGGCTAGTTTGACTTCGGCCGAACGCAAACGGTATCCGGCCCCGCCGTTCACAACCTCGACGTTGCAGCAGCAGGCAGGGACACAACTCGGGTTTACCGTTAAGCGAACAATGATGGTCGCTCAACAACTATACGAGGGGATTAACCTAGACGGACATCATGGTCATGTTGGGTTAATTACGTACATGCGTACCGATTCCACGAATTTAGCCATTTCAGCGGTGGATACGGCCCGCGGGGTGATCGCCAATATGTTTGGGAAAGAGTATCTGCCGGAGCATCCGATATTTTACAAAACCAAGAGCAAAGGGGCGCAGGAGGCTCACGAGGCGATCCGCCCAACTCACCCCGAGTCAACTCCGGAGATGTTACAAGATAAGTTGACCCCAGAACAGTGGAAGTTATACAAATTGGTCTGGCAGCGGATGATGGGCAGTCAAATGCTGCCAGCCATTATTAATACGCAGGAAGCGATCGTGGAGTCGGGTGAGGTGAGAAGCAAAGCGCTGGGGGCTACGGTGGTATTCCCGGGTTTTGCTAAGATATTCGATAAATGGCCCTTCCAGGAAAACCAACTGCCGAAGCTGACAGAACAGGAATTGTTGCGGTTGTTGGGGGTGGATCCAACTCAGCACTTTACTGAACCGCCAGCCAGATACACAGAAGCGAGTTTAGTGAAACAGCTGGAGCAGATGGGGATCGGTAGACCCTCAACCTATGCTCCGACCATCTCAACTTTGGGTGTACGAGGATATGTTAAACGGGAGAAGCGCTCGTTGGTGCCGCAGGAACTGGGCATGACCGTGAACGATTTTCTGGTAGAACATTTCTCTGGCATTGTGGACTATAACTTTACGGCGGAGATGGAAAACGACCTAGATGATATTGCTGAGGGTAAAAAGGAGTGGGTGCCGGTGGTGCGTCACTTCTACGAACCGTTCGAGAAACAGATAAAACTTAAGGAGGAGACCGTTGAGAAGCAGACACCGGCCGATGTACAAACTGATAAAAAATGTGCTCTGTGCGGTTCGCCCTTGATTATCAAAACTAGCCGTTTCGGTAAGTTCCTGGCTTGTTCAGCATTTCCCAAGTGTCGTTACACTGAAGCGCTGGATGGTAACGGTAAAAGTCAGACGGAACCAACCGACAAAATCTGTCCGGAGTGTGGCGCCCCGCTGGTTAAAAAACGTGGACGATTCGGAGAATTTCTGGGATGTAGTAACTACCCCAAATGTAAACACATCGAAAACCTTGAGCCGAAGGCTAGTGACATGGATTGTCCGAAGTGCCACGAAGGGAAGGTGGTTGAGCGCCGGACCAAGCGCGGTAAAATATTTTGGGGGTGTAGTAAATATCCTAAATGTGATTTTGCCTCCTGGGAGGAGCCCTTAAAGGAGCCTTGTCCCACTTGCCGGGGACTGATGACCAAACCAGCCAAAAAGGGCTATCCGGTCTGCACCCAGTGTGGATTTGAAGATAAGGCGGTCGTCTAGGGCTTGAACGGAAGGGCGTTTCCGTGTACTATTGGTGCGTCAAGTTGACCTAGCTGGTGAATTAATGGCAAAGCACAAGACAAAATCCTGGTGGGTGAAGCCGTGGTTATACGGTTTTTGGGCTGTGCTTTCCGCATTTGCGTTGATGTTGATTGCTCAGTTCGGGTCACAGGTCTTACCGGCGGGCCAGGCGGCGACGGCCGATACCTCCGCTGGGATCGGATTTGAAGCATATCTGTGTTCAGCTATAAGTTACGCGAATTTTCTGGTGGGGATGTTAGCGGCGCTAACCGTGATTATTGCCGGGATAACTTACGCCACGTCAGCCGGCGGCAAAGAGGGGATAAAAACATCTAAAGACATGATAATAGCCGCCGTCGCCGGTGTGGCATTGTACGCTATGGGGCATCTGCTGTTGGGGGCTTGCGGTACAGGCACGGGTGGGTTGATTACCAGGTTCTTTAGCGGCGGGACCCCGATCATTCCCTCCTAATTACTTCCTCAATTTGTTATGAAGGATCTCATCGAGGTGCGGGGGGCGAGAGAGCACAACCTCAAGAATATTAGCGTGGACATACCGAAGAACCGGATGGTGGTCATCACCGGTCTTTCGGGGTCAGGCAAATCATCGCTGGCGTTCGATACCATTTATGCCGAAGGCCATCGGCGATATGTCGAGAGTCTGTCAGCCTACGCACGGCAGTTTTTAGGTGCCGCCAATAAACCGGACGTTGATAGTATTGAGGGCTTGAGCCCGGCCATCTCCATTGACCAAAAATCATCTTCATCTAACCCTCGGTCAACGGTTGGGACTATTACTGAGATATACGATTACCTGCGACTACTGTACGCGCGGGTGGGGGTGCCACATTGTCCTAAATGCGGCGCGCCGGTTGTGCGTCAAAGTATTGATCAGATCATTCCGCAGTTGACGGCGTTAAAGCTAGAGCAGGCCATGATCTTGGCCCCATTGGTGGCGGACCGCAAAGGCGAGTTCAGGCAGGAGCTAGCCGACGTGAAAAGGTCAGGATACGCGCGAGTTAGAGTGGATGGCAGTTTGTATGATTTGAATGAACTACCAGCTCTAGACAAAAACAAGAAACACACCATTGACGCGGTAGTTGACCGGTTAAGTTTAAAGATAGAAAGTAACGACGAGAGAACTCGGTTGGTGGATTCCGTTGAAACCGCACTTAAATTAGGCGGCGGGAAGATCAAAGTGGCTAACGGGGACCAAGAGTGGTTCTTCTCGGAAAATCTAGCCTGTCCGAAATGTGACATCAGCGTATCGGAGTTCGAGCCGCGCCATTTTTCATTCAATAGTCCGCACGGAGCATGTCCTAAATGTACGGGGTTGGGGGTGACTTTGGAGATCGACCCAGAGCTGCTCATCCCAAATCGGCGGTTGAGCGTCAGTGAAGGGGCGATCAAGCCCTGGGGGATAAACATGACCAGCGGGGGCGGTTGGAATCATCGGCTACTTATGGCGGTGGCGAAGAAGTTTGGGTTTAGTTTGGACACACCGGTCCAAAATTTGTCTAACGAAGCCATGCAGATAATTTTATACGGGACCGGCGATGAAGATATCACGGTGCGTTATCAAACCCCGAACGGCAGGGCTAATGAGTATGAAACGCGGTTTGAGGGGGTCATCCCTAACCTGATGCGGCGGTACAAAGAGACCGATTCGGACTTTATCCGCACAGAAATCGAGCAGTATATGTTAGCCAAAGAGTGCTCCGAATGCCATGGGGCCAGGCTGAAGCCCGAGGTACTGGCGGTAACGGTATCGGACCGTTCGATCGTGGATGTCAGCCGGTTACCGGTCAGAGACACCCTTAAGTTTTTTACTGAACTAAAGTTAAGTAAGCAGGATCAGCTGATAGTCAAACAGATCTTGAAGGAGGTCGGAGAGCGGTTAGGTTTTCTTAAGAATGTAGGGTTAGAGTATCTGACACTAGACCGCTCGGCCAACACGCTCTCGGGGGGTGAGGCTCAGCGCATTCGGTTGGCTACTCAGATCGGTTCGGGTCTTTCGGGTGTGATCTATATTTTGGACGAGCCGTCCATTGGATTGCATCAATACGACAATCGGAGACTGATCCAGACCCTGACCCGACTGCGCGACTTGGGCAACACGGTGCTGGTAGTTGAGCATGATGAAGAAACTATCCGATCAGCCGACTGGGTGATCGACGTTGGGCCGCTGGCCGGCAAACAGGGCGGCGAGATAGTCGCCGAGGGTACACCCGCGCAGATAGAGAAAAGCACTAAATCATTAACTGGCCAATATCTGTCCGGCAAGAAACGGATCGATGTTCCAGCTCATCGGCGTCAGCCCAACGGCAAACAACTGAACATCGTCGGGGCTAGCGAGTTCAATCTGCGCGATTTAGACGTAACTATTCCGTTGCAGTTGTTCGTTTGTATAACTGGCTTGTCGGGTTCGGGGAAATCGACCCTGATCAACGAGATATTGGCTAAACGGCTTTTGAAGGAGCTGCATCAGGCTCACACCCAACCAGGACGGCATAAGTCAATTGAGGGGATCAGCTATTTGGATAAGGTCATCGATATCGACCAATCGCCGATCGGCCGTAGCCCGCGCAGCAACCCGGCCACGTACACAGGAGCTTTTACCTATATTCGAGATCTGTTTGCTAGTCTTCCCGAGGCCAAAGCTCGGGGGTACAAACAGGGACGGTTCTCATTCAACGTTAAGGGTGGACGATGTGAGAACTGCCGGGGGGATGGGGTGATCAAGATCGAAATGCATTTTCTGCCGGACGTATATGTACCGTGTGATGTCTGCCAGGGCCGGCGGTATAACAAAGAGACCTTGGAGATCCACTATAAAGGGAAAAGCATCGCTGATGTTTTGGATATGACGGTGGATGACGCCGCCGAGTTTTTCACCAACATCCCGCCCATCAAGACCAAGATGGAAACCCTGCAGGAAGTGGGGCTGGGTTACATTAAGTTGGGCCAACCAGCCACACAGTTGTCTGGCGGTGAAGCCCAGCGGGTTAAACTCTCGACTGAACTGGCGCGGCGGGCTACGGGCAAAACATTATACATTCTCGACGAACCAACTACGGGATTACACTTTGAGGACACCAGGAAGCTACTATACGTGTTGCATCAACTGGTAGAAAAGGGGAACACGGTCATCGTTATTGAACATAATTTGGATGTCGTCAAAACCGCTGATTGGATTATTGACCTGGGCCCCGAGGGCGGGGATTTGGGCGGCCAATTAGTGGCCGAGGGGACCCCAGAAGCTGTGGCTAAGGTCAAGAAATCCTATACTGGGCAATATTTGGCCCACATTCTCAAAAATTGACAGACCGTCGGAATCTGCTAGATTAGAGGCATCGACGTTTTAAGTCGATGCTCATTTGACAGGTAACACGGTTCACGAGCCATGCCCCCGATTTTGGTTTCGTTGGATTGTGTCAGTCTGTCTAGCCCGTATGCATGGCGGTCCCTGTTTGTTTCGCCTACACACCCTAAGGGTACCGGCGACGAGTTGAAAGGCTCGGCTTATCTATTCGGGGGTCTAGGTTCTCTGCGGAGAATCGTCACGGGGCATTGCCCCCGCTCTATCCCACCCCCATTTGCCAGCTCTCGTCCCAAACCTATCGGTGGGCCGGAAACAGCAGGTCAGTCGCAACGCCGCCTTGCGGGTAAAACTGTTTTAGTGTGGGAGCGGCCGTAATGTCGATCCAAAGTCAAACGCCGCGTTCACCACATGGGCCTCCGAAAGGAGGCCCACTTTTTATTGATTTATCGGGCATAATATATGGAGATGGCCTACAAATTTTTATCATCTAAATTCTCTCAAAACCCCGGTGTCTACCTGATGAGGGGTAAAGCCGGGGAGGTTTTGTATGTGGGCAAGGCCAAGAACCTGCGCAAGCGACTGGCTTCGTATTTTGTAAAACGCGACCAAACGCCCAAGACGTTGGCCTTGGTCGAGCGGATTTACAAAATCGACACCATTGCGGTCAAGACCGAGCTGGAAGCGCTGATATTGGAGAATGAACAGATAAAGCGTTTTCGGCCGCCGTTTAACATTGTAATGCGTGACGATAAAGGATATCTGTACATCCGGATTACGGTCCATGAAGAGTACCCTCGCATTCTGTTGGCGAGGCGTGTTGCCAAAGACGGAGCTAAATATTTTGGGCCGTATGCTGTGGCAGGCCGAGTTTACGAGGTGCTGAAACTCATCAACCGCTCGTTTCCGCTATGTACGGGAACGCCGGGGACCGGTCGGGCCTGCATGAATTATCACTTAAAGATCTGTCCGGGGGTGTGTCTAGGCAAAGTCGGAGCCAAGGAATACCGCGCGACCATTGCCCAAGTCGTGAAGTTTCTGCAGGGGAACTTTCCGGCCGTGATCAAAGAGCTGCGGGCAGAGATGGCGCACCTCGCTGCCGATAAAAAATTTGAGCGGGCGGCGCGTCTCCGCGATGGGTTAAAAGCCATTGGGGCCATTAACGAAAGCCAAAATGTAGTTAGGGCTAACCTAGGTGTCAGTGAGGATATCATCGGGATAGCCAGACAGCTGAATAAAGCGCTGGTGGTCTTGCTGCAGGTGCGGTCCGGGGCGCTGATCAACCAACAGCAGTATGCTCTCGATACCAAATACGAAACTGACAACAAAGACATCTTGTCCGGGTTTTTGCGAGATTACTACACCGATGCGGCCGATCTGCCCAAGACCATATTGTTGCCGGAGGAGGTCGAGGGGGCGGGAGCATTTGATAAATGGCTGACAAGCCTCGCTGGGAGGAGGATAGAACTGGTTGTGCCTATGCGTGGACGGGGGCGGGCATTGGTGCGATTGGCTAATTCCAACGCGGGGATGAAGTTTAATCAGATCTCTAGCCGCTGGCAGCTGGAGAAAGTTATCGCCACCGAGGGCGTGGATTGGCTGAGGAAAAAATTGAAGCTGAAAAAGCTTGAGCGCATCGAGGCCTACGATATTTCTAATTTGCAAGGAACCGATTCGGTTGGGGCTATGGTGGTGTGGGAGAAAGGGCAGATGGATAAAACCCAGTATCGCCGGTTCAAGATAAAATCTGTCGTGGGGCCAAATGATTTTGCTTCACTGGCGGAGGTCTTAAAGCGTAGGTTCGCGCATATGGCGGGGGACGAAAAGTTCGCGCGTCTGCCGGACATTGTGTTAATTGACGGCGGCAAAGGACAGGTCGGTACCATTACCAAGGCGTTGAAAGATTTTAAGGTGGCGGTAATCGGTATCGCCAAGGGCAGCCATAGTCGGACTAAAGCCAAGGACGATCTGGTACTGACTTCGGGTGTAGTAATCCTGCCGGACAATTCGCCAACCAAAATGCTGCTGCAGAATATTCGGGACGAGGTGCATCGGTTTGCGATTGCGTATCACACAGGTTTGCGAAAAAAACGGACGACATCGTCGGGCTTAGAAAAAATTGCTGGTATCGGGGCGGTGACGCGCAAAAAACTTATCAAAGCGTTTGGTTCCATGGCCGCGGTCAAAGCCGCCAGCCAAGCCAAGCTGGCCAAAATAGTGGGAGAGAAAACGGCCGAGAAAATCGTATCAGGATTGTGATACCATTAAACCATGCCAAGGTCGATCGGGATTATCGCGGGGATTATTCTGGTGGTGGGTGCACTGGTGGTGTTCGCCCAGTTTTTGGGTCGCTCGACTGGTGGGGCCAGCGCTGATGTCGTCAAATATGAAGACCTGCCAGCCCAGATCACTTTGCCCAAGGATACCTACGCCGAGGCGCTGGGACTGATTGACTCCTACCAGCAGGCCTACGACTTAGCCACCAAGAACCGTTTGATAGGGGAGTTGGAGGAGTTGCTGACAGCGGCCGCTAAGTAGTTCAGTTTGGTGTAACTATTTACCGCTCCTAGAGCGGTTTTATGTTGTTTTTATCCCCATTGTTACAAGGACGGGACGTAGTTGACAAATAATAAATCCTGTGGTATAATTAGATTAGAGGGTAGCAATTTAAAGATATGGAGTCCTCTAACGACAACTTAGAGCCGGAGTCGGTCATTCGATCGATCATGGTAGAGCAAGAGGAAAAGAGCCGAAGCGCTCTGGATCCTTATGTTGTGGCAATGAACGCCGTGAACGGCCTCAAGGAGCGCGAGCGGGATGTTGTGGTGCATCGCTACGGTTTAGAGGGAGACCACAAGATGACCCTAGAGGATGTAGGAAAGAAGTTCAATGTTACGCGCGAGCGGGTACGTCAGATCGAATCAGCAAGTGTGCGGAAATTGGCCGCGCATCCCACGAAAGAATTGACCCAACTTTTAAAACTGGTTAATAGTCACATGATCGAGATGGGTGGGCTGTTGTCGCTGGACGATCTGACCGATTATTTGAGAGCTACACATACTGACCAGCCGGAGTTGAAAACTAACGCATTGCGGCTAGTGATGGATATTAACGAAAACGCGATTGCGTTGCCTAAAACCATGGCCTTGCGGAGCGGTTGGATGAAACATGATTTCGCTAGCACTGTGATATCGCCGGTTTTGGATGAACTGAATAATATCTTACAGGCTCGGCAGCAGACCATGACCGAGAAGGAATTGTGGGAAAAACTGTTGCATACCGCCGGGTACAAAGCGCACGAGGCGCTGCTTAACCCCACCTTGATGGCGGGGATTTTGCGAGTCTCGAACCAGATCGCCAAGGCGGGTGACGGCAAGTGGGGATTGGCCGCTTGGCCGACGGTAGTGCCAAAACGGATCCGCGACAAGGTCTATTTGGTATTGCAGGCCGGCGGCAAACCGATGCATTTCAACGATATTGCCGAAGGGATTAATCGGGCCTATCCAGGGAAAGCGGTTTTAAGCCGGACCGTTCACAATGAACTGATTGGTGATAAACGGTTCGTGTTAGTCGGTCGCGGGATCTACGCGCTCAAAAGCTGGGGGTTCCAGCCCGGGGTGGTGGCGGACGTAGTCAAAGAGGTGTTGAAACAAGCTGGCCGGCCGCTGACGACTGAGGAGATTATCGAGGCGGTGCTGGCCAAGCGCGAAGTGAAACGCAACACAGTGGTGGCCAACCTACAGAACAAAGCTATCTTTCAAAAAGTTGGCCGAGGGCGGTATGTCCTGGCTGAATAATTAAATAGGAGCGTACTGATGTTTTTGAGCGGATGGAATTTGGCGCTTGTGAGCTTGCTGCTGCTTGGCTGGCTCGTTTTGTTTTTATTGATCTGGTGGTGGTTGCGCCGGTCAGGAAAATCCAAGCCGTCACCAGTGGTCGCGCCAAATATCCCTGCTAGTGCGCTGCCCGAGCGAGCTGGTTCAACCCCGCGAGAGGCGGTGGTGTTGGCTATTGAGGTGCCGAAAGAAAACGAGACTACTCCGTTGGCGGCTGAACTGATGTTCGCTTCGCTGCACGGGATATTTAGACCAGAATTAGCCAAACGTAAAGAAGCAGTCCAAGAACATATCGCGTTCGAGCTACAGGCTAAAGAAAAGGCGATCAGATTTTTTGTTTGGGTGCCAAAACACCTTCAGGGTTATGTAGAGGGGCAGATCTACGCGCAGTATCCCGGGGTGAATGTATATGAGGTTAAAGATTATGCCAAACCAGAGAAGGTCGATGCCGACCTGGGCGTAGCCGCGGCCGAGCTGTCGTTGGTGCGTGAAGATATTTTCCCGATCAAGGGATTTGATAATTTCGATGTTGATCCGTTGGCCGGCATCACCGCGACTTTGAGCAAACTCGAGGGAGTAGCGCAGGTGCGGGTGCAGATCTTGATGCGTCCCGAAAGCGATACTTGGAGAAATAAGGCCATCAACTACATTGCGGCCATCAAGACCGGGAAGAAGGACTTTAAGACAGCATTCGTTAAAGGACTGACCGGACTGGCTTCCGAGGTGGTACGAGGGGCTTTGAGCGGCCAGCCACCGGTGCCGGCCGTGCCGGGCAAAGTGGAATTGCCTCCCGGGGTGGATGAGGTCTTAAAGCGGATAGAAGAAAAAAGCAACAAGCTTGGCTTTCAGGTGCGGATCCGGATAGTGGCGCTGGATCAGACCGCCGCCGCCGCCCGTCAGAAGCTGGACTTGGTGGTGGGCTCGTTTAAACAATTCAACACCACTAATCTAAATGGATTCGCCGCGGTGCCAGTGGCGGCACCGGCGGAAGTTATTTTGCGCGACTACGAACATCGGGGGTTTGGCGGTAAGGGCGCCATCTTAAATGTGGCCGAATTGGCCAGCATTTATCATCTGCCGAGTAAGACCGTGACCACCCCGCACATTGTTTGGGCGGGCTCCAAAAAAGGGGAACCGCCAGCCAACTTGCCGTTGGCTGATGAGATACCGTCTGAAGAGCTGACGAATTTAGGGATCACGGATTTCCGCGGCAGTACAGAAAAATTCGGCATTAAAATTAAAGACCGCCGCAGGCATGTCTATATCATCGGGAAAAGCGGTGTAGGCAAATCGACACTCTTAGAAAATATGACGCTGGACGACATTCGCGAACGCCGCGGCGTGGGCGTGGTGGATCCGCACGGCGAGTATGTCGACTATGTTTTGGAACGCATCCCATCATATCGGATGAACGATGTTATCGTATTTGACCCGGGCGACCGCAGTTTCCCGATCGGATTTAATGTGTTAGAGGTGGATACGCCAGACCAGAAAGTGGTCACGGCCTCCGGGGTTGTGGGCGTATTTAAAAAGATATTCGGTGAGTCGTGGGGGCCGCGGCTGGAGTATTGGCTCTCTTCGGCCATCCTGGCGCTGTTGGACTATCCGGACGCGACTTTGATGATGGTGCCGCGGTTGTTTACCGACGATACTTTTCGGGCCGGAGTGATCGATGCGGTCAAGGATCCGGTCATTAAACAACGGTGGCTGAACGAGTATGACCGGCTTGACCAGCGCCAGCGCAACGAGACCATTTCGCCAATTTTGAATAAAGTAGGACAGTTCCTGTCCAGTTCCGTTATCCGCAACATCGTCGGTCAGCCCAAGAGCTCTATTGATATGCGGGAGGTGATGGACGAGGGTAAGATCGTGCTGATCAAACTGGCCAAAGGATTGATCGGGGAGGACAACGCGGCGCTTTTAGGGGCGCTGATGATTACCAAGCTGCAGTTGGCGGCGCTGTCGCGGGCGGATGTGGAGGAAGCCAAGCGGCCGGACTTTTTCTTGTATGTTGATGAGTTCCAAAACTTTGCTACCGATTCATTCGCCACGATTTTGTCGGAGGCACGCAAATACCATTTGAGTTTGACGCTGGCCAACCAATATATGAGCCAGCTGTCGGATACGGTCAAGAACGCTATCTTTGGCAATGTGGGGACGCTGGTATCGTTCCGAGTGGGCGGTGATGATGCCGGATTTTTGACCAAAGAGTTCGCGCCAGTGTTTGACGAACAGGATTTGGTGAATTTGGATATCTTTAAAGTTTATTTGAAGCTATCGATCGACGGGTTAACGGCGAATGCGTTCTCGGCCGTGACCCTGCCGCCTTCCACTGACCAGAACCAGAATAGTGAGAAGATCATCAAATTGTCGCGCGAACGCTACGCCAAGGATGTGAAGTTCGTGGAGGGTAAGGTACTGTCTAGCGCTGATGTCAGCGCCGCACTGGCCTCTGCCCCCAAGACTGCGCCGTGGGCTGGTCAGAAACCGTCTCAGTACGGCCAGCGGCCCCCGCAAGGGCAAGGGACGAGCCGTCCGCCGATGAGTAGTGGTTCTCGGCCGCCGCTGAGGCCCAGTGCGCCCGTCCAGCGGACCGGGCCCAAGATCGACCTATTGAAAAATCTCATCTCCAAAGTTGAGCGTCAGAAACAAGCGCCATTGAGTGAGGGTGAGAAAGAGGATGTGGCCAAGACCTTAATGAACGATCTCAAAGATGCGACTGGTTCGATGAAGGATGCATTGGACCGGGCCCGGCAGCAGCGCGAGGAAGAACAGAAACAATCAAGTGAGTTAAAGCCCAACGAGCCGATCAAGTTGGATGAGGACGATTACGATCCACATAACGAACGTCGGTAAAAATCTTGACCTAGAGCGCAGGATGGGATAGATTACACCTATCTTTCTTGTTCTTTGGAGGTGAAAAATGAACGGTGCGATGATGCCTCCTCCGCCAGCATTAGCGGAGGTACGCGCAGCATATATCGAGGCGCTCGTGGAAGACGACATTGCTCGTGCTCACCGGCTGGCCGAGAGTGCCAATATCGACGCCAACACAGTGACGCGGTGGATATGCGCGGCCATTGGTCTGCTCGTTGATGAGTGGAGGTTCAGACAAGCGCTAACCCTGGCCATTGGTTGTAATCTGCCGATGCATGTAACCCGACACATTATCGTAGAGTGGCGCAAAGCCGATGTCGTGCCGGGGACTCGGGATACAGCCATCGTTGACGTGCTCTGCGACCATCCGGCGCTGGCCTATTTATTCCCGGATGAGGAGGGTTAGCCGATGCCGTGTTCAGCTTGTGGCGAAAGCGCCGTGAATATGTGTCCCCATTGCGGATGGCCGTTCTGCACCGAGCATATGCAGGAGCACAACTGCTGGCCGGATGCCGGCCGCCCATTGGTCGCTTTTCCCGATAAGGTCGGGGAGGATGCCGGTGACCGACCGTCTCATCAGAGTCCTTGAATTTTATAAAGCCAACCCTTGCGGTTGGCTTTTTTCTTGCTCTGGGAGCGGGTTAGGAATAGAATTAAAGTGAAGTAGAATACTCTTATGAGCAAGTTCATTATCCACGGTGGGGCTAGGTTGGAGGGGGAGATAACAGTTAGTGGCTCAAAGAACGCCGCTCTGCCGATGTTGGCGGCGACTTTACTAACCAATGAAATATGCGTTGTGCACAATGTTCCGCGGATAGCTGATGTTGACCAGATGCTCACCATCCTGCGTAGTCTTGGGGCTCGGGTAGACTGGGTGGCTGACCATAGCGTACGAATAGACGCTAGTCAGGTAGACGGTCGCGAACCGGATTATAAGCAGATAAAAAAGATTAGAGCTTCGGTCTTGTTGATCGGGCCGCTCCTGGCGCGGCTGAAGCGCGTGACGATACCTCACCCGGGGGGTTGCCATATCGGTGCCCGGCCGATCGGGGTGCACATCCAGGCGCTAGAGGACTTGGGCGCAGTGGTTCGAACCGATAACCAACTTTATTACATTACGGCCGAGCGGTTGCGGGGCAAGCGGATAGTTTTGGGTGAGATGAGCGTGACGGGGACGGCCGTGGTGGTGATGGCAGCTTGTTTAGCTGAGGGCACGACCGAGATCCGGCTGGCGGCAGCCGAGCCGGAGACAACTAACTTGTTAGGAATGCTGCAGGGGATGGGGGCGAAGATCGGAGGGATAGATTCGCACACCCTGGTCATCGAAGGGATGGGTCAGCTACACGGGGTTGAGACTACGGTTATCCCGGATCGATTGGAGGCGGGCACGCTGGCAATAGCGGCGGCCATCACTCGCGGAGATGTTACTATCCATGGGTTTATGCATAGTCACTTAGATATCTTTATCAAAAAGTTGAGGGATGCCAATGTCCAGCTACAGATACTGTCGGATAACAGCGTGCGGATTTCACGTACTACGCTGCTGAAGGCAGTGAATATCCGCACGGATGTGTATCCGGGGTTCCCGACCGATTTACAAGCCCCGTTAGCGGTGCTTTTGACCCAAGCCAATGGGACGAGTTTGATATTTGAGACAATGTTCGAGGGGCGACTGAACTATTTTCAGGAGTTGGCGCGAATGGGTGCGACAGCCAATATTTTAGATGCACATAGAGCGGCGATTAACGGGCCCACCGTACTCTACGGTAAATCCATCGAGAGTTTGGATATCCGAGCGGGTGCGACCCTGATTTTAGCCGCTCTGATCGCTCACGGACGGAGCGAGATAGACCACATTGAATTGATCGACCGCGGGTACGAACGCATCGATGAAAAACTGAACGCATTAGGGGCACAGATCGAACGGATAGAGGAGGTCGTCTCCGCCGCAATGGAGTGATAGAATAAACAGGATGAACAAGGTAGAGGCCAGAGTGGAAATCGAGCGATTGAGGAGGGAATTGAACCGGCATAGCCGGTTGTATTATGTGTTGGACAAGCCGGAGATCAGCGACGCCGAGTATGACCGGCTATACCGCAAATTGGTCGGGCTGGAGGCCGAATATCCTGACTTGGTTGTACCCGACTCTCCAACGAGAAGGGTGGGGGATAAGGTCTCGGGTGAGTTTGCTTCCATTCGTCATATCCGTCCGCGGATGAGTTTAGATGATGCGTTCTCGTATTCAGAAGTGCAGGCGTTCGAAGAGCGCGCCAAAAAACTGACTGAGGCAAAATTAGAGTATGTCTGTGAATTGAAGATAGACGGCCTGCAGATCGTACTGACCTATCGCAGTGGGTTACTCACTACGGCCGCGACCCGAGGGGATGGCATCACCGGGGAGGATGTGACTCACACCGTGAGAACGATACGGGATATTCCGCTGAAATTATCCAAACCATTAGATATTGTCGTATCTGGCGAAATTTATATCAGCAAAAAGGACTTTGCCAAGATTAACGCGGAGCAAACCAAAGCCGGCGGTCAACTTTACGCCAACCCCCGCAATTTGGCGGCCGGGACGGTGCGGCAGCTGGACCCAAGGGTGGCGTCCACCCGACGGCTTAGAAGTTTTGTTTATGATCTAGAAGGGGAGGTAAGTCCCAAGACCCAGATGGATATTTTGAAAAACTTGGCGGACCTAGGATTTTCGACTAATGCAGAAAATAAGCTCTGCCAAAATTTGGGGGAGGTGGAAAAATTTATTCAGCGTTGGGGGAACGAGCGGAATAAATTACCGTATGAAACTGATGGTGTGGTGGTGAAGGTCAACGATATGGCTGCGCGCCGCCGGCTAGGGGCCACGGCCAAGGCACCGCGCTGGGCCATCGCCTATAAATTTCCGGCCGAACAGAAACCGACCAAAGTTTTGGATATCGTCGTGCAGGTGGGGAGACAAGGGACATTGACGCCGGTGGCAGTACTGGAACCGGTGTTATTGGCCGGTTCAACAGTGAGCCGGGCGACTTTGCACAATGAAGATGAGATAAAACGCAAAGATGTACGGGTAGGGGATACGGTGATAGTTCAAAAAGCCGGCGATATCATCCCGGAAGTGATCAGTGTGATAAAATCCAAACGGCCGGCGACAGCCAAACCATTCAAGATGCCGACCACTTGTCCGATCTGCAGTGGCAAGGTAGTACGAGTCGAGGGCGAAGCTGCGCACAAGTGCGTGAATAAAAATTGTTTCGTGGTCCAGCTGCGTAAATTGGAGCACTTTGTTTCCCGAGACGCTTTTGATATTAAAGGCTTAGGCACCAAGATACTGGAACAACTTTATAAAGAGGGTTTAGTACGCGACCCGGCGGATATCTTTACTTTAGAAGAGGGCGATATTGAGCCCCTAGAGCGATTTGCGGAAAAGAGTGCTGGCAATTTAATTAAATCCATTCAAGGTGCCAAAACCATTTCGCTGGACAGATTTATTTACGCCTTAGGGATTTTGCATGTCGGAGCCCAGACGGCGCGGGACCTGACGGGGATGTTTCGCAATTTGGATGAACTGCTACACGCCTTTCCGGAGAGTTTTCGGGAGGTAGACGGGGTAGGGGACAAAGTGGCACAAAGTATATTTGAGTTTTTTCAAGATGAGCACAACCTAGGGTTAGTGAAAAAGTTGTTGCAAGCGGGGATAATTATCAAGCAAGCCGTCCGTTCAACCGGCGACAGATTGAATGGACAAACCTTCGTGATAACTGGAACTTTAGCGTCCATGTCTCGTGAGGAGGCGGAGGATAAGATTCGTGCTTTAGGCGGGAAAGCCAGCGGGTCGGTCTCCGCCAAAACTAGTTTTGTGGTAGTTGGAGATAATCCGGGCAGCAAGTACACCCAAGCTAATAAATTAGGCGTGAAGATTTTAGATGAGAAAGAATTTATTAAATTAGTTTAATGGACCTACGGCGATTGAAAAATAGTTTTGTTTACGCCATGCGCGGAATTGGTGAATTGTTTCGCGGTCAGCAGAACTTTCGCATTGAAGTTATTGGTGCGGTAGTGGTGATAGCTGTCGCTTATGCTCTGCAAGTGCGGACGATCGAAAAAGCCATTTTAACTTTGGTTATCTTGTTGGTCTTAGCAGCCGAAGCGACTAACAGTGTGTTGGAACGGGTTTTGGATGGGGTGAACAAGGAGATTAACCCGCACTTCCGCGCGGCCAAAGATATGATGGCGGGTCTGACCCTGTTGATGGTTATTGGCGCCATCGTGGTCGGATTCATCATTTTTTATCCATATCTGAAACCGATACTTTGGTCCCCTAGTCGGTTGGCCGGGTGATGTGATGCAGTAAAGCGTTTGATTCCGGGCGGTTTTTTCTTTGTCTGAAGCTCTCTTTTTCAGCTATAATGGCAGTATGCCTCTGCCCAAAGACCAGGTAGAGTGGGTGGCGCGGCTGGCTTACATCGAGCTGACCAAGGCCGAAACATCCAAATATGCCGAAGAACTGTCGGCGGTTTTAGGGTATGTGGATGAGTTGCGGGAAGTAGATACCTCTACGGTTGACGGTAATCCGCCAGCTGGCGGACAAATTACGGGTTTGAGCAATGTCTTGGCGGCTGATGCCGTGTCACCATCTGAGATCACTCGGGAGGAGTTTTTGGAGCGGGCGCCGGCATCGGAAAAAGGCTATATCAAGGTGAAGAGTGTCTTTAAGAAATGACAAATTAAAAATTACAAATAACAAATGGAGATTAGAGAGGCGGAAAAACTGGGGATTGAGAAGGCGACGGAGGAGTCGTTGAAGATTATTAAATCCAAGAGCGAGCTCAATGCGATTTTGTCTGTCAACGACAAGCCGAAACTGTCCAAAAGCGGAAGTTTGAATGTTCCGTATATCTGCAAAGATAATATCGTCACTAAAGAACTGCCGACTACGGCTGCCTCCAAAATCTTGGAGGGATTTGTTTCTCCGTATGAGGCAACCGTGGTGATGAAACTGCGAGAGGCCGGGGCGGTGATGGTGGGCAAATCCAATTTGGACGAGTTCGCTATGGGTTCCAGCACTGAAAATTCAGCTTTTGGTCCAACTAAGAATCCACATGACCCAACTCGGGTGCCGGGCGGCAGTTCCGGTGGCTCAGCTGCGGCCGTAGCGGCCGGTATGGCCTCATTTGCCTTGGGCAGCGATACGGGTGGCTCCATCCGTCAGCCAGCCAGTTTTTGCGGGGTGGTGGGACTAATGCCAACCTACGGCCGAGTTAGTCGGTATGGGCTAATCGCTATGGCCAGTTCGCTGGACCGGATCGGTCCGATTACCACCAACGTGAAAGATGCGGCGAGAGTTTTGCGGGTAATCGCTGGACATGACGAACATGATTCCACCACAATGGCTATCGAAGTGCCAGATTATGTGGCAGCGCTGGATGGCGACATTAAGGACTTAAAGATAGGTGTCCCTAAGGGATTTTTTGACGAGGGCGTAGACGCGCCAGTAGCGCAAGCAGTGCAAGCGGCGGTCGATAAATTACGACAGTTAGGAGCGATCGTGAGCGAGATAGAATTGCCACACGCAAAATTTGCTCTTGCGACTTACTATATTCTTCAGCCCTCCGAAGTATCGGCTAATTTGGCGCGGTATGACGGCATTCGGTATGGGTTAAGTGCCTCTGATGCTAAAAATTTGTGGGAAGTTTACGATAAATCTCGAGCTCAAGGATTTGGGGCGGAGGTGAAACGGCGGATAATGCTTGGGACTTACACGCTCTCGGCAGGTTTCCGCGATGCCTACTACGACAAAGCCCAGCGGGTGCGGACACTCATCAACGCCGGCCAGCTTGGCGGGTATTCCAGTTATCTCGGTACCGTGCGGAGAGGTGGAGGGACTACCGGTGGGATTACAAATTATGGGTCGGCAGTTCGACGAAAAGACCATTTTGCGGGTGGCCTACGCATATGAACAGAAGCAGTAAAAAGTTTACGTCCCTTCTCGCCACTATTCATAATTCACTATTCATCATTCATTCTTTCAAATGATTTACGGCTGGATACTATTTATCGTAGTGGTACTGGGCGGAGGCATGATGCTTTACGCGATGTCTAAGAAGCGGGCCTTGTCCGATATTGATCGGGACAAGGTGCGTTCCGCTTGGGCCAATATCGAACTTCTAGTGGAGGGTGATAATGACTCAGAGTGGGTCAAGGCAGTGTTTGAGGCCGATAAACTTTTGGATTTTGCATTGGTCCAGCGCCGAGTGGCGGGCGAAAGTTTGGGTGAGCGTTTAAAGAATGCTAAACCATTATTTGGCAATATCGATGCGGCTTGGCAGGCGCATAAGGTGCGCAATGAGTTAGCTCACAATATGAACGCTCAACTGACGCGTCCACAGATCGAACGGGCGATGGATAATTTTAAGCGGGCGTTGAGGCGGTTGGGAGCGCTGTGAACGAATAGTGAATAATGAATCATGAATTAGGAATTATGGAAGAGGCGGACGCAAAATATGAGGCGGTGATCGGGCTGGAGATCCACGTCCAGCTAAGGACTGTGTCCAAGATGTTTTGTCGGTGCGATAACGATTCTGACAAGGCTCGGCCGAACACTAATGTCTGCCCAGTGTGTATGGGTTATCCGGGGACATTGCCGGTAACGAACGAGCAGGCCATAGATTGGGGCATTAAAACCGCGTTGGCGCTGGGTTGCGCGGTGAATCCATTGCAGCGGTTTGATCGCAAGAACTACTTCTACCCGGACCTGCCAAAAGGTTATCAGATTTCACAGTTCTTTTATCCGGTAGGCGAAAAGGGCAATGTGGATGTGGACTATTTGGCGTCTGATCGCAAGACCAGAAAGGAGTTTTCGGTCGGGATAACACGGCTGCACCTTGAGGAGGATGCTGGCAAACTTATCCATACCCAGGACGGTACGCTAGTGGACTTGAACCGGTGTGGGACACCCCTGATAGAGATCGTGACCGAGCCGGATATTAAATCGCCGGAAGAGGCCAAGGCGTTTATGCAAGAGTTGCAAAGGATGGTCAGAAGCCTCGGCGTATCGATGGCTGATATGGAAAAAGGACACTTACGGGTGGACGCCAACGTGTCGGTCAGACCGATCGGCCAAGACGTCTTAGGAGCGAAGGTGGAGGTCAAAAACATGAACTCATTTAAGTTTATGGAAATGGCCTTGAAATTCGAGGTTGAGCGGCAAACGGCGATGCTAGAAAAAGGGGAGGTGATCGAACAAGAGACCCGGGGGTGGGATGAAAAGACCAATTCAACCGTATCTCAGCGGACTAAGGAAGGTTCGGTTGATTACCGGTATTTCCCCGAGCCGGACCTGCCCCCTATCTATATTGATCAAGATAAGATAGACGGAACTAAGAATCAATTAGCAGCGTTGCCGGCTGAGTTACGGTCGCGGGGCGAGGCGAGCGGTCTGCCGTATGCGCGGGTGGTCGAGTTGCAGGACTTGGGTAAAATGTCCGAGTTCGTGCAATTAACAACAGACTATAACGATATTGACCCGGTGCTGTTGGCTAACTGGATCACTAAAGACTTTGCCAGCACTAAAGACCTGCGCGAGTTTGTGATAATTGTTAAATTAGAAGGTCTGTCTAACGCAGCGGCGCAAAAACTGTACGCTCTAATGCAGACCAAGAAGCTGCCGCCGCAGGATCTGGTTGGGCAGATCCAGATGGCGGATAAAGATGAACTAACCGGCCTAGTAAAACAGGTTTTGGCGGAGAACGCCGACGCAGTGGCCAAATTTAAAGCAGGCAATACCCAGGTTTTGGCCTATCTAACGGGGCAGGTGATGAAGAAGAGTGGGGGAAGGGCAGAACCCGCTCTGGCACAGCAAATTTTGCAATCCCTCTTGACAGATTAAAGGAAGTATGGTATAATGGAAGTGAGAGCTAAAAAACTTTTAAATCTGCCTTCTAGGAATGGCAAACTCTAATTCTAACGGGGGTAGAAAGGTTCGAGAGATGAATACTAAACCTTTTGGGGATGGCGAGCGGATCTTATCCCAAGATTCCGTTCAGCACGAGCTACCAGAAGCGGATCAGACAGAACTAACCCGTTCGGCCGAACAGCCGATCTTAGACGATGAAGACAATGCGGATGTGGCCGTTCCGTTCGTCGACGCTGATGTTGTTGGTCAAGTTTACAGCCCGGAGGCGACAGTTAAGGCTATGGCAGCGAGTGCGATAGCTGGTAGCCGAAAGGGCGGCGATAGGGCACACGAACTGATCGAGCGTGTTTTTCAGAGTGATTTGGCTAGCGATAGCGGTGCGTTGAATCGAGTTGTGCAGGTGTTAAACCAACGTTAACGGATAGGGGAGATACTAATGATCTGGCTGGGGATAATAATTTTTATGGTTGTGGCCGCCGTTGGCGGGTTTATTTTTGTGCGAGTCCGCAAACCCGCGGTTAAATCGGATGATGTGCGGACGCGGGTCAACTTGATGATCACAGTCCCGCGCGGTAACAAGGAAGAGGCCCAAAAAGAGACTAAAGCGCTGGTCGCCCCAATGGAGGTGATCTTGAACAACCTAACTGGCGTAGCGGAAGTTATCGGCGAGCGCCACCTAACTTTCGAGATCGCCACGGAAGGGGAACTGATCACATTTTACGTCACCGTGCCGGACAGCCTGGTAGATTTTCTAGAGAAGCAGATTACTTCGCAGTATCCGGAAGCGGCAGTGGAGCGGGCTCCGTATCCAAACATTTTTCCCAAAGAGGGGAAGGTGGCCGCGGTTCAGCTAAAGTTACAAAAAGATAGTTGGCTGCCCCTCGTAACATATGAAAAATTGAGTGCTGACGGACTTAACGCGCTGACCAATGCTTTAAGCAAACTGGTAGATATGCAGTCTGGCGCCGCTATCCAGATCGCATTCCGGCCAACCACCCGAACCAGCTGGCAGACTAAGGCCCACAGTATCGCTAGAAGCATGCAGCAGGGCAAGGAGGCGGGGAGCATCGGTCAAGGCGTGGTGAAGGGTCTGGGTGGGCTAGTGACCGGCCCAGAGAGTAAAGATAAGAGCAGCGAGCCGCCTAAGAAACTTACTCAACTACAAGAAGAAGTGATCGCTCGAATAGAACAGAAAGCCTCTAAACCAGGGTTTGATGTGGTGGTCCGGTTGATAGCAGCGGCGCCGGACGAAGCTCAGGCTCGGATGCATCTGCGGTCGCTGTCAGATAGTTTTTTGCAGTTTGGCTCGCCAGAGATGAATCGATTTGTGGTCGCCACGGAGCCGGAGTCGGAAGTGGTGCGCAACTATGTTTTGCGTCAGTTTGGAGATGTGAAGGGGAGTTTCATTTTGAATGTAGAGGAACTGGCGACCGTGTTCCATATTCCCACAGCTCAGATCGATACGCCTAACGTGCGATGGCAGAAAGCCAAACGATTGCCGGCGCCGGATAATTTGCCGGTTGATGGGGTGATCTTGGGCAAGAATGTATTCCGGGGTGTGGACAAAACGGTACGGATAAAAACTGATGACCGGCGCCGGCATGTCTACACCATCGGTAAAACCGGGACAGGGAAGACTACTTGGATGCAGAATTTAGCTCTGCAGGATATCGTTAACGGCGAGGGGGTGGCTGTCATTGATCCGCATGGCGATATGATCGAGTGGTTGCTGCAGCGCATCCCCAAAGACAGAGTGGATGACGTGATCTATTTCTATCCGCCGGACGTGGAGCGGCCATTGGGGCTGAACCTGCTGGAGGCTAAGACCGCTGCGGCCAAAGATATGGTTGTGGTTGAGATGATAGCGATATTTTATAAACTGTTTGACCCGCAGAGTTCGGGTATTGTTGGTCCGATATTTGAGCACTACATGCGCAATGCCATGTTGCTGCTGTTGGCTGATCCCGAGGATGGAGCGACTTTGATTGATATCCCGCGAGTGTTCACCGACAAGACTTTCCGGGAGCGTAAACTCCAACACGTCTCTGATCCCACTGTGCTGCGATTCTGGAAGGAAGAGTTTGCCCAGGCGGAAAAAAGTAATCAGGTGGGGGAGTTGTTCTCCTACATTGTTTCCAAAGTAGGACGGTTTATCAGCAACGAGATGATGCGGAATATTGTGGGCCAGACCAAGAGCGCCTTTGATATCCGTGACATTATGGATAACAAAAAGATCCTGCTGGTTAATTTGGCCAAAGGTCTGACCGGCGATATCAACAGTAATTTGTTGGGCTTTATCATTGTCTCGAAACTGCAGATGGCAGCGTTGTCTCGAGCGGATGTATCGGAGATGAACCGACCGGACTTCTACCTCTATATCGACGAGTTCCAAAACGTAACGACGGATTCTATCTCCACGATCTTGTCGGAGGCCAGAAAGTATCGTTTGAATCTAACGATCGCGCATCAGTTCGTGGCACAGCTGGAAGATAAGATCCGCGACGCGGTTTTGGGTAACGTCGGTTCGATCGTAGCGTTCAGGATCGGCGCACCGGATACGGATGTGATCGGCAAAGAGTTCGCGCCAGAGGTCAGCGAGAACGATTTGGTGAATATCGAGAGTCGCAATGCGTACGTAAAACTAATGATCGATGGCGCGGCCAGCAAACCGTTCACTATGCAGACCTTGCCGCCGATGGGCCAAGATAATCCTAAGATCGGTTCGGCCATCAAGCAATTATCCCGCTTGAAGTTTGGGAAGGACCGTCGGATGGTAGAGCTGACCGTGGCAGAGCGGATTAAGTATGTGAAAGATATTGACCTGTCTGGGGACTTGCTGAAATAGCCCCCAGGGAGTATACTCGGGCATACAAAACAATTACAAATTAAAAATGACAAATTACAAATAAATCCGAAATACTAAATTAAAAAAAGAGGAGAAATAAAATGGAAGATAAATCAAAAATCGAAGTCGTCAAACAACTCTTAGAAACCGCTACCGCCAACTTGGCTTCGGCCAAGCAGATTTTGGGTGAGCTGCTAGGGACCTCTTTTGACGATTTGCCTGCCAAAGTCGCCGGCTTGAAGTCCGAGGGCAATGTAGTTGAGGGCGTGTTTAACGGCGAACATATGCTCGATAAGGACGGTAGGAAGTATCCAGTGCCGGCCAACTATGCTAGTAAGTCTAAACTGGTGGCTGGCGATGTGTTGAAGTTGACCATTCAAGCGGATGGTTCATTCATTTTTAAACAGATCGGACCAGTTGAGCGTAAAAAGTTGATCGGTACGGTCGTCTACGAAAATGATGAGTATAAGGTCGTAGCTGGCGGCAAATCGTATGCCGTGCTGATGGCCTCGGTAACGTACTTCAAGCTCAAGCCAGGGGACCAGACCACCATCCTAGTGCCGGAGAATGACGACAATGCCCACTGGGCCGCTATTGAAAGTGCGGTCATCTCGCCGGGGAGTGAAGGATAGGAAGAAGTATTCAGTAGTTAGCATCTAGGGGTGGTGATTGGGTTGTCCTGCTTAGAGGGTCGTACAAGATACATTGTGCGACGTTATCTACCCCGGGCGGTAGGGGCCGGTTCCGCCGGTGGGCGGACTTCCCTGCCGGTATTTAAATATGTTCGCCATGCCGATAAAACAAATGTGGACAAGTTCAGTCCGCCAGCTGGCGGAGACAAAACGCCACCACTCCCCCGCTTATGGATGTCGCCCATAAAAAAACTGCTCTGGAAGCAGTGATTTTATACTTTATATCTGTTGGCTATCTAAAAACTAGCTAACTATAGCTTAGTCGTACTGGACAGGGTTGCAGGAGAGTTCAAAGGGTTATGATAGGTTACTTTTTTCACAGTCTTGCCGCTGAATGAATCGTAAATGGTCAAACTAGAATTGTTGCCAAAGAACTGTGTAGCCGTATAGGTCTTGGTGGGGTGGTTAGTGAATTCTGCTGTAATATAGGCGCCAGCCGGCGGCTTCTGATTGCTGACTCCCGTAAATCCGCCATTGAGGTTAGTACCGGAGAGAGTTAATGCTATCGATCCGGCCTGAAATCCAGCCAGACTGGCAGTCAGGGTACTGGGGGTGCGGTTGGGCGGATTAACCGTAATCGAGATGGCTGAAGAGGTGTATTTAGTGCCTTGGTATGTAAAGTTGACATAGACTTTGACCATGCCAGCGCTGGTGGCCTTAAAGCGTGCCACTCCCGGGCTGACATAAGACAGTGTGCCGCGATCGTCGGAAGTATTATCGGCATAGTTCCATCCATAGCCGATTTTAGTAGATGCAACCTCCTTGCCATTCTCTTTGAGCGCGGCGGTCAGGGTGGCAGTTTCCCCGACCTTTATAGTGGTAGGGTTAGCCAAAAGGGTGGTAGTGAATTGAACGCCGGGGGTCTGGGACGAGGACGAATCGTTAGTTGGCAGCTGAGCAGGTTGTTGGAACTGAATAGCCAACCACCGGGTCGGTCCAGGGAGATCGCCTGCGGAATAGGTCATGGCCGGTATCCTTCGTTCCTCTAAAGGCCCTTGGGTGGGCTTGAGCCACTGTTCGCGCGGTAGCAGGTACTGGGAGCCGCGAGCGCCCGAGTAGGTAAAGATAAATCGTCTCTCGTCGGCAGGGGTATAGATGGCTGGGTGCGCTAGTGAACTGCGTGATTGGAGTACTGGAGCCATCACGAACCGTAACTTGTTAGTGGGGATGGAATATTCAAAAATATTGTCGGCGATTAATCGCACCGGGGTTAGGCGGACGCCGGGGGTTCTGACCACATAGAGACTATCCTGCCGGGAGCTATTGCCAGCCGTAACAAATTGGTTTTCTGCTAGATAGATCGGTGGCAGAGTGTAAGAAGTGTTGTTGGATGTGATTTTCGTGTTCTCGATGGCATGGGCATTGGGGGTTAGAGGTTTAAGAGTATTGCTGCTGACCGCTTCTGTCATATATTTCTTGAACCACTCAGATATTTTGGTGAACGAAGTGAGACGATGCCAAATTTTGTAATTTCTCAATTGGGTCACCCACTCGGTTTTGTCGGCCGGATTACCAGTAGATGCGGGGGCAATGCGGAACTGCAATCGGAGTTCAGAAGCGTTGGGATTGATGGTAAGTGTCTGAGGGTTCTTGAGGGCGTCGTAGGTGGTATTCACGCCTCCCTCGGTGTAGTAGGGGTTAAGTAGCGGCCCGTTGGCATTTATTAGCTTAACCGATGGATAGTAGGTGGCACTGGATTGCGGGCCGCTCAATGATCCCCCGGTCGTGACACTAATTAGTTGGAGGCCAAAACGTTCATTCGCGTAGACATCCGTAGCTAGTTCGTTGGGGTTAGTAAACACCGGGAAAGCGCCGCTACCGCCGATAGCCATCGTCAAAATTACCGCCGCGATAACTATCCCGGCGAACAACACCACTCCTCGATAGCGAGGGTGAAAAATATTTGGGACTGCGGATGAGCGACGGCGTGCCATAAGTTATTTCCAGTATATCAACGCATTGGAATAAAAAAAGCCCCGGACGTATAGTCGGGGCTAAGCAATGTACAGGGCGCTAATTTGTGAGTTCTCTTCCATCACTGGTCAAACTCAAGGGCGGGTTTGGGGCGTTGGGGCGGAGGAGGCGCTGGGTCAATGTGGAACTCCCGCGGCGAGCGAGCTTTGAAGGCACCCCGGATCCATCCCCGCAGAGCCTCTATTTGAGAATCTTCTGAATCAGCCGGAACAGACGTAAGCAGTCGCTCTAGCAGGTAACCGATGTGATTGTTTGGCTTTTGATCAGGTTGCCCCGCCGCAATAGTTAACTTCGTAAGTCCTGGCTTGTAGGCGATCTTCATATAGGTGAACTCAACTCCCTCAACGATGATCTGCGGTTGATCGGTCTCGTCTCTCAATTCGCCAAAGATCCAGGCCATGACCTGGTCAATCGCAGCTTCGCGGGCCTTTTCTTCGCTAGTCACAATTTATCGCCCCCCGCTGATCGGCGATCGAGGACACCGTGTCAAACGGAATGTTTCCAAGTTTGCCGCGAAACATTAGCACGGGGTACTTGGGATTGGTGTCGTATCCCATAAAGTCTACGCCCTTAAACATCCAGACGGCTCCGTCCTTCTCGATCAGGGTGAACTCTTGGTCAGACGGGAATTTACCAATGTAGGCCTTGACCGCTTCACCGCTGGCACGCAACTTTTCCGGGTGATGCGAGATCATTTTGCAGCCACCTCCTTGAAGATTTTTAAAGTGCGGGGCGCGTAGGTAGGATTCAGTATTCCTAGCTCCAGCTAGCCTTCAGCTGGACTCGTCCATCTTTATAATGACGGACGCTCGAACGAATGCGAACATTCCGGAACGTGTACTGGTGGTCTTGTCCGCATTCCCCACAACCTTCGATGGTGATGGTTTTGACGTCATGTAGGTCGATAACGACCGGGTCGAGCCAGGGTTTCTTCGCGTTTCCCAATGGTCGCACGACGATGGAGGCAGCGGAATTAGGAACTTTATCAACCAAGAGAGCTCCCGATACGATCTTCTTGTTCTCCAGCTTGACAGTGCAGGTCGCAAGAGAAAGACCATCACTCATCTTCCGGAAACTACTGGCCAAGTGAGCCAAGCTGTGGTGACCTATTACAACCTCATGCTCTGAACATGGGCGGGTTGACCCTATTCCCATACTAATTACCTCCTCAAGAGTAATTTACCAGCGGAAATCTTCCGCTAAAAATTTTAAAGTACCATCTTTGTACCGGTTAGCCGGTACATCAGGCATAATAGCACTTTCAAGCTCTGGGAACAAGTATTTGGCGGGGTTAATCGCCCACCGCTCACCGTTAATGATTCGGTCAATTTGGAAATGCAGATGCGGGTTGATGGTACCGGAGTTGCCGGTGTACCCAATTACCTGGCCCCTTTGGACCCTCTCCCCTACCGCTACGGAAATTTTACTTAAGTGGGCGTAAGTAATTTGAAAACTATTTGTTTGCACAATGATAGTGTCGCCGGCTTTGGTTCCGATGAAGGTCACTCCCCCATCGCTAGCCGAAACGACGGGAGTGCCGGTTCTTGTTGCAATGTCGATACCATTGTGCCGATTGCCCCAAGCGGGGTATTTGATATTATAGTCTTCGTCGATGGCTTTGAAATGGCCGAATAGGCCATAAACGAACCAGGTATCACCGGGTTGATAAATAAACTTGCCATCCACTACGCCGTAGATTGAAATGGAGTCGTTATTGATATCGGACCACGAGAAAGTGTCGGCGGGGCCGATGTGGTTGGTGTGGATGGATGGGCCTTGGAGCGGGAAGATCAAGTTTAATGGTAGCCCCTCGGTTCCTCGGGGTAACATTAATTCAGCTGGGTCGGGAGCAACCAGAACCTCTCGGCTATCGATAATCTCGCCGGCAGTGGTCGGTTGAGCAGGAGCTTGGGCTTGGACTGGCGAGAATAGGAAAAACAGTCCCACCCCAGAAGCTAAAATTAGGCGAAAATGATTTCTCATCACTAGGCCCCCATTAGGTCTAGATCGGTTTATTTTCGCCCCAGGTTTACCTACCGAAGGCAGGTTCGGTTCGAGAGTAGCAGAAAATTAGTTTCAGAACAAGAAAAAACCCTCTGGGGACCAAAGGGTTTTTAGGTATGCGCAAATTACGTTTCGAGGGTGGCGCCGAGCTGACGGAGCTTGTCGAGCAGTTTTTCTCCATCCGGCATTTCCTTGAGCGCCTCCTGAAAGCTAGCGCTAACGGTAAGCGACGTCTGGAGGGTAACAGTTTCGCCGGGTTCGCCTGGAGAAAGTGCCTGTTGTTGGTGTGGCTCCAACACCGACCATGCCAGAGCGTTGTAGGTCTTGGGAAAGCTGCGAAAGCAGCTGTCGCAGAGTAAGAACATCGCATCTAGCTCACGTAAGGCAGTGAACTGGTAGGCGCCACTTATGCCAGGACGGGACTCGGCGTAAACCGGGTCAAGCATGACCCCAACAAAGAAAGGGGCCAAAGAATCCGATACTGGGGTCTGGCAGAGCACACATTGGCATGTGGGGTGGAGCTCTGCATGTAAAGCGTGGACGCTGTCCAATAACACCGCGTGGGCGTCAGACCACTCCTTGTACTCTCTGACGGGCAGCATCTTCCCGTTCATGTGGTGATGGCGCAGTGCGAGCAGCGTCTGGACACTTAGGTACTGGAAGAGCTTATCCCAGACCTCGGAGTAGTTGAAACATCCCCGCAAGCACACATAGCAAAGCGCTTGGTTGTCTTCGCTGACGACTCGGCCGAGCGGCGGCCAGCTTTGAGGGGTGTCCTCGCCAATCGGCGGGAATGTAACGGCTGGTAAGTAGGGGTGGATGAAGAGCCCTTCGTTGACGCTCAGTAGCGCATCTCGGACGTCCGTAACACTTTCTGAATCAAGGGGAATTGGGTAGACCAATTTCCCACACTCACAGCAAGACAAGCTCATGGTAAAACCCTCCTTTGAGCTAGATATGTCAACAATACAAGATCAGGAGTATTCTAGCAGAAAAGTGGCTCTGGGTCAAGTTTTCTTGATGTTGCCGATGAGTGCGGTCAGGGCCTCTAACCAATCCGTTGAGGCGAGGTCCGTGTGCGGGAAAGAGATGTATTTCTCCCCTACTTCCAAATGCGACGCCAGTTTAAGCAAGGGTTCCAACATCTTTGGTTTGGGCGGAGTGGCTAGATGAATAGTAATTTGATACTTGGGCGCCACATTACTGGGATGAAGGTTTTTGGCGGCAATGGAAGTAATTTGCTGGGTAGCGAGAGCGGCTAGTTTTAGGCGTAGAAGTTTTTTTAGATTAATGACTTCAACTGGCAATTTGCCGTGGTTTTCTTCAATCCGTTTGAATTCATCTTCCAACTCACGAGTATTTTCAATTACGCCAAGGGTTTGATAAATTTTTAGGCGCTGACTCTCGGCGTCGACGTATTTGACCGGCAAATAGGCGGCTACCGGTAGGTCGATAGTAACATCCGAGACATCGATCTTGTTGCCGGTGCGCATCTCCTCGATAGCCTTGTTGAGTAACTTGGTGTACAAACTCAAACCAATGGCAGTAATGTGGCCGTGTTGTTCGCGTGACAAGACTCCGCCAGCGCCGCGGATTTGCATATCTCGCATCGAGATATTATAACCACTACCCAGCTCGGTATTCTCTTGAATGGTTTTCAAGCGTTCCAATGCCTTGGGGCTCAGCTTGCCTTTGTTGTAGAGGAAATAGGCGTAGGCCTGCACCTTACCTCGACCAATTCGGCCACGGAGCTGATGTAATTGACTCAAGCCAAAGTGGCCGGCGTCATCCACCAGTAGGGTGTTAACATTCGGGTTATCTAAACCGTTCTCGATGATCGTCGAGGCGATCAGTACGTCGTACTGGTTCTGATTGAACGACTGCATGATCTTGGCCAGCAGCCGTTCGCTCATCTGCCCGTGGGCGTGAATGAATTTGATCTCGGGCATTAACTTTTCCAGCTTGTGCTGAACGGTATCAATGGTCTGTACCCGATTGTGGACGAAATAGACCTGCCCGCCGCGCTTAATTTCTTTTTCGACAGCCTGTTGGATGATGTCGGGGGTGTACGGAGAAACGGTGGTGATAATGGGGAGACGATTCGTCGGCGGGGTCTCAATTATGGAAATGTCGCGGATGCCAGACAAGGCCAAGTTCAGGGTCCGCGGGATAGGTGTGGCGGTCAAACTCAACACATCCACTTCGCTCCGCAGCTGCTTAAGTTTTTCTTTGTGGGCTACACCAAACCGCTGCTCTTCGTCAATGACGACCAGTCCGAGATTTTTGAACTTGATGTCTTTGGACAAAAGCCGATGGGTGCCAATAACGATATCTACCTCGCCCAGCTTCAGTTGGGCTACCACTTGGTCTTGTTCACCCTTAGACTTGAACCGGCTGAGGGCGGCCACCCGCGTACTGAAGGGCTTCAAGCGCTCGGTGAAGGTCTTGTACTGCTGTTCCACTAGAATGGTGGTAGGTGCCAGGTATGCCACCTGGTAGCCGGAGGTGATGGCCTTGAACGCCGCGCGGATCGCCACCTCGGTTTTACCAAAACCCACATCGGCGACGAGCAGACGGTCCATCGGCTTGTCTTTTTCCATATCCCGCAATATCTCGTTGATGACCGACTCTTGATCGGGGGTTTCTTCGAAAGCAAAGGTGTCGGCCAATGCTTTTTCCCAAAGCTCTTCGGAGTTAAAACTAATGCCTTGATTCAACTGCCGCTTGGCGTAGAGGTCTAAAAGCTCTTTGGCGAACTTATGGGACTCTTTGCGAATGCGGCTGATGACCCGTTTCCAGGACTGGCTGGAGAGCCGAGTCAGTTGCGGCGGTCGGCCGTCAACCGAGATGTATTTGCTGACCTTGTCGATCTGGTCGATAGGCACATACAGCTTGTCGCCCTTGGCGTATTCGACGATCAGGTACTCTCTTTCAACACCATTGAGCTGGAGTTTTTGGATATCAAGGAGGCGGCCGATGCCGTGGTCGTTGTGAACGATGTAATCGCCTCTAGCGATCTCGGCTAAGAACAGTCTTTGTTGTTTGCCGGTGGCGCTACTTTTAATATCCGCGGTGATGGCGAATATCTCATCGTCAGTCAAAAGCATGAGTTGCAGGGATGGGCTAATTGTGCCGATGCCAGCCACGGGGGCTAGGGCGGCCGGACTGGAGTCGAGGGTGATATCAGCTTCTTTTAAGAGCTGAGTTAAGGATTTGGTCTTGTCGGTGCTGATGCCGATCTGCCAACGGTCGGACAGATGCTTTTGGATATCTTTAGTTAAACGATCCATCTGTGAAGCGTAGATGGGTGGTTCGAAGAAATCAAAATCAATTCGTTCGATATCGCCAGAAGCGATAGCCTCAATTTTTACAAGCGGCAGGTCGTCGAGGGCTTTGTTGATGGTAGCTAGCCGAGTGTTTTCGCTGGCGACGAACATCTCATAGAGAGACTGCATGATCTCATCAGTGTGGTCCAGAACAACTATGGTTTTATCTTTGACCTCACCGAGATGCTCGACTAGGCTTGGCGCGAAAGCTTTGATTTTGATGGCGGCTAGGGTGACTTGGGCGACAGAGTCGATCTTAGTGCCGTTGATCGGCTCGAAGCTGTATATTTTTTCGATCCGATCGCCCGCAAAAGTTATCCGTAGCGGATGATGTCCAAAAATCGGGAATACATCTACAACTTCCCCACGCTGAGAGACTTCGCCGGCTTGGAAAGTTTTAGTCTGACGCTCAAACCCCAGCCCGATTAGTTGGGTAACCAGTTGAGTGGGGCCAATGGTTTGATCGACCCGAAGATCCAAAGATGCCGCAGGGGCCGTTAGAGGTTCAATCAGATGTTTGCCGGTAAAAATGGTTATCTGTTTAGGCTGGGCCAATTGCTCGCTCATCGTCACTCGAGTTTTGAAGTTCTCGATAAACTCTTCGCGGTTCAAAGAACTAGACCTAAGCGGCGGGTAGATGTTGGCCGCAATACCCCACAGATCTTGCATCAGCCGGTGGAGTGCGAACTGGTCCTGCTCGCTTTTAGTGATGAAAACAATGGACTTATCTTGGATAGAGGTGAGAGCCGCTAATAGCAAAGACCGCCCAAACTGGTTGAGCCCGGTTAAAGTAATTTTTTGCTTGCCAATCTGTCCCCTTAGTGTCTTGAAACTATCTCTGGCAGCAAACTTTTCGCGGATTGAGGCGTAGAAATCCGAGTCAGCCAACTATTGACAAAAAATGAAATATATGGTACAATGAAATGATAATCGAATCCCCTATCGGTGTCATCCTGAACTTGATTCAGGATCCATTCCCCTCTCCTCTTTCGTCATTCCAGCGGAGGTGGGAATCCAGGCCGGATAAGAATAATTTTTCTTTTTCTGTCTGGACCCCGGGTCAAGCCCGGGATGACAGAAAGATGTGGTCGGGATGACGAAGAAGGAAATGGTTTGCAACTTGTCACTTATGACCTTTAACTTTTCACTGGTTCAGCGATAGGTGGGAGGGTCTTGCTCGTGAATGACTGTTCTACCCTCCTTGAACAGCGCTTTGCGAGCAAAACTCTCCCTGCTTATTCTACCGGTGTCCCATCCCATTAAATCTCACCTTCTGGGATTGGTACAAAAGCCGAATGGCTGATACCGGGATTCTGGGGAGAAAATTGCAAGAGGAAGGCATCGTCCTTCCTTTTGCTTATAAAAGCATCTCGATTACCTGGGGTAAGACCGCTTTGACGGCGGTCATTTCTTTTGCGGTGAACTGGCGCAGGACGAATTCGGCTGTGTCGATATTAGGCGAACCAATTCCGATCTTGAGGCGAGAGAGGTTGGTAGTTTGTAGCTGGTCGATGACGGACTGCATCCCCTTGTGTCCGGCGCTACTCCCCTTCTCCCGCAGGCGCAGTTCCCCCAAGGGTAGGTCGACATCGTCATAGACCACTGTCAGGTTCTTCTGGGGGATATTGAAATGCTTTAACAGCCGCGTCACCACGCTGCCCGAATTATTCATCAGTTTAGTGGGCTTCGCAAGGATTATCTTGTCAGCCCGGACGATGCTAGCGCCGAGCTTTTTGTCCTCCCGCCACTTGAGTTTTAATTCCTTAGCCAAAAAATCCACCGCCAGATAGCCGGCGTTGTGTCGAGTGCGTTCATATTGTTTGCCCGGGTTGCCCAGGCCGACTATCAGTTTAGTCATCGTCTTCGGTTTCTGGACGGTCATCCTTCAGTGCCTCGAGGAGTTCCTTGGCCTCCCTCGAGATCTCAACCGTATCTTCATGGTAATGACGGTCAGGGGTGACCTCTTCTACCCTCTCAACCTTCTTATTCTTCTCTTTGCGATAGAAAAAAGGAGGAACCCCCTCGCCGGGGTTAATTTTTCCAATCTCGTTCATACGACAATAGTTTAGGCGTATACTTCCGTGCCTTCTTTGACCGGCTCCTTGGTCTGGATGCCGACCACGTCGCCCTTTTTAGCCGCGTCCACGCTCGCCCGCTCTATCTGCATGGACTCCACCGGCTGGCTGAACTCCACTTCACCTTTCTTGAAGGTGAGCGTGTCGCCTAGCTTGACCGAGCTGTTTAAGGACACAATCGCTACTCCGATCTTGTCGTAGTAGTGTGTGACCTTACCGACTGGTTTATCCGCCATAATATCCTCCCGTGGGTTAGGACTATGACTAATATATTATAGCACCGAGGGGAAGTATCCCCTCAAACCCCTCTTTTCTTTTTTCTTTCAAGCGTTCACGCCCCGCTTGATCGGGGCCAAGACGAGCGCCGCATCGCGCTCGACGATGGGCACTTTGGCTTGTCAAAGTGCCATAAATCGCTTACGCAGTCGCTCTCGTTATTCATCTCAAGCAATTGCCTTACCGCTCTCGCCAAACTTTCCCGGCAAGCCGGGATTCGAACAGCTGGCTCCGCGATGGCAATTGCTTGGATTCAGGACACTCGAGCTCCAATGCTTGGCGGCGAAAGAGTACGCGCCTCCGACGAAGGGCCGGTAGAAGAAACGTCATTGAATAGATAATAAAAAAGCCCTGTGACCCGGGGCTTGTGCTACACTGTAGCTGGCTAATGGCCGATCGGGTCCTTGAGAACCAGGCCTGTATCTGACCGAGAGGGTATGGAGTGCTGACACCTGCTCTGCAAGGTGGTTCTGACCGGTTAAGACATCAACTGGCGATTGACGGATACTGACCCGCAAGCCCGACAATTGGTCCTCCCCGACTGCTTGCCCGCTTGCGAGTCGGAGGGTATTGCGTCTTTACGCTGGGAAGCACAGAGATTGAGCAAGTTTCTATGCTTATGTTTAATACCTCCTGTCTTCTGGTGCAAACGCGGACTCGGCTTTTCTGGAATGGTTCTTAGGATGCCGGTGGGTTGTCTGCCGGGGCCCCGGTGATCCCTCACACCATCGGCGAGGTAACAGAGCAATAGTGATTGCTAACCATTCTGGCTCGCAGGCATGCGGGGCCTAGCCCCGGGGAGGGGGTAAAAAGATGGTGAGGCAATCTGCGCCTCGTTACCTGGACTCATTGTTCTTTTTTTCTAACTCTGGCCCGGAGTATAAACGGGCTTTTTTATTTTGTGGAACTTTTGATTAAGACGAAGCGGATGGGGGTGCCGGTGAAGTCCCAGAGGTTGCGGAGTTGCTTGTCGAGATACCGCAGATAAGTGAAGTGAACATCCTCGGGGTGGTTGGTTTTTAGTTGGATGATAGGCGGATTAACTCCGACCTGACGGACAAAGTAGATCTTGGGTGACTCGCGGCGGCCTTTGGGCGGCAGTTCGCGGACGGCCTTTAAGATAGTCCGGTTGAGGTCTTTGCTGGATATTTTTAAGTTCCGGGCCTGCCAGACCTGCAGGATGAGATCTTTGATCCTATCGACCCGCTGGCCGGTCAGGGCCGAGACATATAGGCGAGGCACCCAGGGGGCGAATTTATATTTTTGGTCCAAGTATTTCTCGAATTCGGCGGTAATACTGGCGGATTTTTCCACTAAGTCCCATTTGTTGACGATCAAGATCGGGCTTTTGTAGTTGTCCAATATCATCTGCATCACATGCATATCCTGCGCCAGCACGCCTTCGTGGCCTTCCATTAAAAGGAGGCAGATGTCGGCATTTTGGATGGAACGCAGAACATACAGGGCGCTGACTTTTTCGATACCCACCTCAACTTTGCCGCGGCGGCGCAGACCGGCGGTGTCGATGAACTCAATGGTTTTGTCTTGATACGGGATGCTCTGATTGATAGCGTCCCGGGTGGTACCGGCGGTACTGCTGACCAAACTGCGTTCTTTGCCCACTAGTTTATTGAACAGGGTGGATTTGCCAACGTTGGGCCGGCCCAAAACCGCTACGCGCATAGTTTCAGTATCCTTTTTTCTGGTTCCGGTTTTGACCAATTTTATTTTTTTGAGCTGTTTCACCAGAGTATCCAACATATCCCCTACTCCCTTGCCGCTTAAACCGGAGGTGGCGAAGAGATGTGGGAAACCTAGCTTCAGGAAATCAGAGATGTTGGCTTCAGCGGCTTTGCTGTCGGTTTTGTTGACTAGCAGAATCACCGGTTTACCGAATCGACGGATAAGTTGAGCGGCTTCGGTGTCTTGGGGGTTCAACCCGGCCTTGGCGTCCACCATAAACAAGATCAGGTCGGATGACTCCAGTGCCGTCTTGGTCTGCAAGAGGACGCTCTTGGCTATCTCGGATTTTTCATTCTGTTCAATACCAGCTGTGTCGGCCACGGTGAAAGTCAGCCCGTTCCAAGCCACATCGCCGAACAGCACATCTCGGGTGGTGCCGGCAATGTTCGACAAGATCGCCCGTCGTTCGCCGATCAGGCGGTTGAACAGGGTCGATTTGCCCGTATTCGGGCGACCGACAATTGCGACGAGATGCTGGGGCATAAATTAAAAATTAAAAAACTGTCTGATCTTGCCATTTGGAGTTTGGCCTTTGTTTGTAATTTGACATTTGTAATTTTACTGAAGGGGTTCTATCCAAGAGTAGGCCTTCAGGGCCCAATCCAGGGCCTCCTTGCCTTCAGTGAAGCGATCCGGGCTATCTAGTAGTACCACGATTACCTTCTGGCCGCTATCCCCGATGGCTGAAGCTACCAGCGAAGCGCCGGCCTCGTCGGTGGTGCCGGTTTTGACTCCAATAACATTATCGTAGCGGCCGATGAGTTTGTTGGTGTTGTCGAGGGGATGGCGGAACTTGCCGGTGACATCCCTGGCGACGGTGGTTTTAACGGCAACGATCTCTGCAAAGGTGGTGTTAACTAGAGCAACTCGAGTCAGTTCGCCGAGATCACGGGCGGTGGAGTAGTGATCTGGGTCATCGAACCCGACTGGGTTAATAAAGTGGGTGTTAAATAATCCCAAAGTTTGGGCTTTAGAATTCATAAGTTGGGCGAAGTTGTCTTGACCTCCAGCGATATCATAAGCGAAGGCTAGCGCAGCATCGTTGGCGGAGTGAATGAGGAGACCCTTGAGCAGGTTGAGTACCGTAATGCGTTCGCCTGAGTAGAGGTACATTTTAGAACCAGAGGTTTGGGTGGCTTCGGCGGGGACGATGATGACGGTGTCCAGATGGCTGCCGTATTTGTCCAAGACTACCAAGGCGGTCATGATCTTGGTGATGGAGGCCATGGGCAGACGTTCGTCGTCGTTTTTGGCGAATAGGACACGGTTACTATCCTGGTCAAGAATAACCGCCGACTTGGTTTTTAGCTGAAGGTCGGGGTAGCTAGGGTTGCGCACAGGGCCGATTAGTACGTTAAGATTACGCGCGAACTGTTCGAGTGAGTAGTTGCGGTTGAATATATCAAATACCCCCAGTAGTTGAGACTGGACGGCATCCAGGGCACCCGTGAAGAATTGGGCAACTATCAGCAGAACGGACAGGGCTTGCATCAGCTACTTCTTGATTAAATCTAAACCTAACTCTTTCAGCGTAGCGGCATCAGCAGTTTTTGGTGAATCCATCATTGGATCGCGGGCTTTGTCGGTCTTGGGGAAAGCGATAACCTCGCGGATATTAGGCTCGTTTTGGAGTAACATCACCAGCCGATCAATGCCCGGAGCGATACCGCCATGCGGCGGAGCGCCGTATTTGAAGGCGGTTAACATGTGGCCGAACTTGGCTTCAGCGGTCTTGGCGTCGATGCCGAGAATCATAAATATTTTCTGCTGAAGGGCAGAGTCGTGAATTCTTAGCGAGCCACTGCCAACTTCGTAGCCGTTTAAGACCAAGTCATATGAGGTGGACAGGACTTTTTCTGGTTTTTTGTCTAAAAGTTTAATTTGGTCTGGCTTGGGAGCGGTGAATGGGTGGTGTTCGGAAGTGAGCTTGCCGCCGTCTTTAGCGAACAGCGGGAAATCGGTGATGAAGCAGAAAGCCAATTCGTCTTTATTGGTTTTGTCTTTGCGGAGGTCGGGCTTGTCGGATTTATATTTGGCTTGGGCCTCGGCATAAGTCAGGCGCGGGAAGGGCTTGGTGAGTTTTTTATCAGGATAGAGTGTCTCAACTAGCTGGGTCATTAATTCCTCGGTCAGTTGCAAAACATCTTCCTCGGCGACGAAAGACATCTCCAAGTCGAGTTGCGTGAACTCCGGCTGGCGATCGCCGCGAGAATCTTCGTCGCGCATACAGCGGGCGATCTGGTAATAACGCTCGAAGCCGGCCACCATCAAAAGTTGTTTGTATTGTTGCGGGCTTTGTGGGAGTGCGTAGAAAGAACCCGGGTATTTGCGACTGGGTACGACATAGTCCCGCGCGCCTTCGGGCGTGGGGGCGGTCAAAATGGGGGTTTCTATCTCGACGAATTTACGTTCGTTAAGGAAATTGCGGATAAAGTTAACGACTTGGTGGCGCATCAGCAGGTTTCGGTGGATACGGTCGTGGCGCAGGTCGAGATAGCGATATTTGAGCCGGAGCTCTTCCTCCACGCCTTTGTCTTGGTCAATTTCAAAAGGCGGGGTCTCGGCCTCGGTTAGAACCTCCAGCCCGGTGGCTTGGACCTCAACTTTGCCAGTCGGAATTTTTTCGTTGACGGCCTTACCGCCACGTTCAACCACTTGACCAGTAATACGAACTACAGATTCGATTTTCAGGCCCTCTGCCGTCTCGCGGGCGGGGTTTTTGGTATCAAAGACCACCTGCACCAGCCCAAAGCCGTCCCGCAGGTCCACAAAGACGATCTGGCCCATATTCCGCTTGGCGTGGACCCAGCCGTATAAATTAACGCTCTCCCCTACTTTCTGGGGAGTATCAGCGGTAAAAGTCCGGTCTTGGTTTGGTTTTCCCATAGGCCAAAAATCCTCCTTAGCATACCAGAAAATCTTGAGGTAAGAAAAAGCCCCGCATTAAGCGGGGCTATAATACATCAGGGGGAGGTTTCTGCTCCTGCTTTTGGCTCGCGTCCATAGCTATGCTGCTCAACTCAATACCAATGATGATAACGGCGAAGAACGCTGAACCGGCCGCAAAAGCCCACAACAAGGTATGGGCGTAATCAGTTAGACCACCGGTGGTGGCGAGGGCGAGAGCGATGAAATTTTCCGGTACAACCATGACCAGATTCGACAGCATAGCGCCAAGCACAAATGGCAATAAGACGGTGCTGGCAATGACCACAAACCACCAATCTGCCCTACTAAGAGACTGAGGCGGAGTACGAAGCTTGTAGGTTCCGTTTTCGATATCCCTGATCGCCAGACAAGATATCGTCTGGAAAAAGGCCCAAACCGCCCGCAATGCGCACCAACCGAAGAGAAGTTTTAAACCACTCAGCATCTGCGAAATGGTCTCAGCTCGTTCAGGACTGACCGGCAGTATACCTTTGGGAAAGTATACAGACCAGAACGAGTGGTCGTGGCCGAGCATAACGTAAAGTACTCCAACTCCGATCCAAAGCAAAAACCAAACAAAGAGTTTGCGTTGGGCGCTCATAGCGACCCCCCTTTTAGTTAAAGATCAAAAAGACACCTCAGCATAGCGCAGGGGTGAGATATAGACAAGTTCTAGTTAGCCGAGCGGTTTTCCAACCAAAAGAATGGTCAGTGAGTCGAAGATGTTTTTGAGAAGTGGGAGAATCCCAGGGAACAGGACGACTACCACAATCAACCAGAGCCAATTTTTCTGAATAAGTCGGAACAGGGCTGAAGCAATCGCTAGAACCAAAATCAGCGACACGATCCACTGATACTGTTCGGGAAAGATACTGATAAAACTGTTGTAGACATCAAATAGCCGTTCAACAAAGCCCTTGGCTGCGGTATTGGCCGCCTGCTTGGCTTGGTCGGCGACAGCGTTCGTGAGCGTATTGGCTATCTCATTTCCCATCTCAAGTTTATTTTAGCATAAGTTTTTGTTGTCATCCCGGGCTTGACCCGGGATCCAGATAGAAACAGGAAAATATTTTTTAGCAGGTCTAGATCCCGGCTCGGTGGCCGGAATGACGGAGAAAGGTGATTATTTTAGGAGTGCTTTAAAATCCTCGACTAGCTTGACTGGGGTGGGATCGATTCCCATTCTCTGTGCCAAGTAGTAAGAGCTCCAGTCCATTACGCCTAAGGTTGAAAATATCTTCTCGAGGCGGGAACGGCCCATCATATCCCAAATGGTAGCCTTTAACCCAATACCCTGCCCGCGGAGGACCTCGGCGGTGATTTCCATCCGTTTATTCGCCCGTGGGTCATCGTCTGGGTCGCGGAGGATAACTACGCGGTAGTTATCTCGGGTGTTGGTGAAACCGACCATCTCGTTATGGTTGATTTCGGGAAAAGTATTCCAAAAAGCCGGGATTTTTGAGTTCTCGTTCAGTTTTATTTTAGCGATACGCGCCACCGGCCAGTAGGCGTCTGACGCGTATACAAGTGGGATAGTCCCAAATAAACTTTCACCAAGTTGTTTCCCGGGTAGTTCAGTGTTGACGGATGCAAGCCAGTCAGCCATCTCGCGGACCTGTTTTTCGGATACCCATGGCAAGTGACCGGCCTTGATCAACAGGGCGGTGAGAATCGCAAATATATAGCCAGAGGACATGCGTGGTTGAAAATCGGACGATTCTTTAATGGTTTTAATGTACTGTACACCATCTTTCATCGCGCGTTCCAACAACCGCCCGCCAGAAGCCATAGCGATAACTTGTGCGCCAGATTCGAGCGCTTGATCGTAAGCCGAGAGAGTTTCTTCGGTATTACCCGAGAATGAATTGGCGATAACCAAGGTTTTGTCGTCCAGCGGGAACGGAATGGTGTAGTTCCGGCTAATCAGCAGCGGTGTGGTGATGTCCTCGGCGAAGGCGGCGTTCACTAAATCTCCCGCCAGGGCGCTGCCACCCATCCCGGTTAAAATAACTCTTTCGACTGGAGTGCGGACTTCGGTTTTTAGCGCTAAATCAAAGCCCTTGGCGAACTGGAGGGGGAAGTCCGCTATCATTCGGTGCATGTTGGAGGGGTCTAAAGTCATAAATGACTAAATTACAAAATTACAAATGACAAACAAATTCTAAATTCTAATTTTGGGCTAGGTGTTTGAGGGCGCGGATGTCTTTGAGGTCTTGCTTTGGGTCGCCTGTGCGGGGGGTCTCGAGAATGAACGGCAGATGTTTCAATTTACCGGCGTGGAGAAGATTTTTGAACCCTTCTATGCCGATCTCGCCTTTGCCGATGTTGGCGTGACGGTCTTTTTTGGAACCCAGCGGGAAGAGGGCGTCATTGGCGTGGATGAACTCGAGGTGCTTCAGACCTATCAGTTTATCAAATTTGGCGAGCAGCGCCGAAATATCCTTTTTCGTCCGCACATCAATACCCGAAACGAAGAGATGGCAGGTGTCGAGGGTAAAACCGAAACGTTTTTTGTTTTTGAGGCCTTTCCAAATAGCGCCAAGCTCTTCGATGGTATCGCCGATGCGGTTGCCGGCGCCGGCGTCGTTCTCCAGGATTAGTTTCACCGGCCATTTATCGTTCGTCAGCTCGGCTAAGCGGTTGAGAGTGATGATAGCATTAGCGATACCTTCGTTTTCACCCTCTTGATTACTGCCGCAGTGGAAGTTATAACCGTCGGCTTGGATCGCGTAGGCCAGCTTGGCCTCATCTTTCATCTTTTTTAAGCTCAAGTTGCGCAAAGACGCCTTGTGGCTGGAGGGATTGGGCAGGTAGGCGGAGTGGACTAAAACTTTTTTGACCGGCGAATTTTTCCAGGCAGTTTTGAACTTCTCAACTTCTTTATCTGAAACTGCCGGAGTAGCCCACATCTGGGGCGAGCCGACGAAAATCTGGATAGCGGTGGCACCTAATACCTCGGCTTCGGCAAAACATTTGTGGAGACCTCCGGCGGTAGAGACATGATATCCGAAAAGCATACAGCCATTATATCAGGCGCTGGACCTACACCAACCAGTATCAAGCCTCCTTTTTAACTAGGTTGGCGGGTTTGTCATCGCGTAGACCCAGGTAGACCGGTGCGCGGAGAATGTTATCGTTGGTCCACTCTAGAAATTTGAACTGGCCGACCAACTGCGGTTTAATCCAGGTGGTACCAGTATTGTCTAAGTCGTCTGCAAATGGCGAACGGGCAGTTTTGAGCCGACCCATGATTAGTTTCAGGCGGCGGCGTTCTAGCTGGGTGAACCCGGTTCCGACCTGACCGGCAAATTTCAGTTTGCCGCGGGCATAATAGCCGACAAGAACAGCGCCGAAGGTACGGGCGACTTTACCATAACCGCGGGTGAAACCGCCGATCACCAGTTCTTGTTCGTTGTGAGCTTTGATCTTCACCCAGCCGTATCCCCGCTTCCCCGGCAGATACTTGCTATCCTTCTTTTTGCCGATAATCCCTTCCCAACCGGAGCGCTTGGCCTTGGCGAACAGAGCCACACCTTTGCCATCAACGCCCTCGAGATATTTAATCCGAACGCTTTTAGCGATCCGCTTCAGCAGTTTTTTTCTGGCCACCAGTGGCTGGTTCGTAACTGACTTACCCTCCAGTGCCAAAATATCAAAAGCGTGATAAACGACCGGCACGGTGCGAGCTAACCTGGCGATGATAGCCGGATTAGTTTGCTGCATCCGCGGCTGGAGGGCTTGGAACGAGCTCGCCACCCGTTTAGTGGCGGCCAATTCGCCATCCAACACCACCGAGATTGTCGGCAGTTTGCGAGCGACCTCAACTATTTCCGGAAATTGGCGGCTCCGGTCAATTCCCCGGCGGGTAAATAGTTTGATGTTTTGGCGGTGTTTGACTAGAATAATGCGAGTGCCGTCTATCTTGCACTCAAAGAGCCAGTCCTTATCGTTGAAGGGTTTGTCTACTGGCTTACACAGCATAGGTGAGTATCGCATCGCTTTTATTGTAATACCTATTGGACTTGCCCGATAACCTCTGATAGGTTAGAATCGTTGGCGAGGCGCCATCGTCTAACGGTTAGGACGCAAGATTCTCATTCTTGTAATCGGGGTTCGATTCCCCGTGGCGCTACCAACGGAAAATCGGGCTTGACCCGATTTTTTGGTGGGCGTCCTGGGATTGAACCCTCGCGAAGCGGAAGGTTCGCTCACGAGGCCGCCTTATAAGATGTTGGGTTTACCATAAAGCGGCGAGTGGCGGGGCCCCACAGTAGTGGGGATACACTTCCCCGTGGCGCTACCACATCAGGATAGGTGCAACTAGTCGAAGATGCCTTTAACCCCGCGTTCGCGGGCTTTTTCGAGCAGCTCTTCGCGCCGCGACCGAGGCGCAGGAAGGCTCTCGGGTTCAGCCGCAGGCATCGGTGCTTCGGATTGGTAACGATCCTCTCTGATCGGCGGGGGTAAGGTCTCTGGTTCATCATCCTCGATCAAACTATCAGCCGATGTACTGACTTCATCCTCGACAACAGTTACGAGCGGCATCGGGGTTTCTGTGGTTTCGTTTGTCTCGTTATCCCGGGTGTCCCATCGGCTAACGCCAGTTTCTCGGCATTGGGCCAAAATGGCGGAGCAGGCTCGTAATTCCCTAACGATACGTTTGCGAATGGCATATCTTTTTAATTTATCGAAGGCTTCGGCCTCGATCTGCCGAATGCGCTCGCGAGTAACATTTAATATTTCACCTACCTCCTGTAAGGTTTTCTCGTCCTTCCCGCCAATGCCGTAGCGCTCGATTACCACCACCCTCTGGCGCTCATTTAGACCAGCGGATCTGATCCACTGCATGACCTGCTCCCTGGCGGCATGGTAAGTAGCCACTTCTTCTGGTGAGGGGCTACTGTTATCGGGTAGCCACTCCCCTAAGGCGGTGGCCTCCTCCGTCCATCCACCCCGGGTGCTTGAACTAATCGGGGCGTCGAGTGAAACTGGCATCTGGATGTGCTCGAGCAGATCATCTAGCTTTTCTTCGGTCATCCCCAATTGTTTAGCGATTTCATCCTTGCTTAGGGGCTGGCCGTCATCATCAACAAGTTTTCTGATACGATGCATCGTTTCGTGCACATGCACTGGCTTGCGGGATAGATCCTTTTCATTCATCAGCCCTCGTCCAATGGCTTGACGGATCCACCAGGTGGCATAGGTGGAGAACTTGTAACCCTTCTCGGGATCGAATTTCTCTACTGCTCGGATAAGCCCGAACTGACCAAAAGAAATGAGGTCGGCAAGGGGCATGCCCCTGTTAATGAACTTTCTAGCGTAATGGACGACCAGACGGAGGTTGGCTTCGATAAAGTGGTTCTTCGCCTCTTGGTCGCCATTTTGGACCCGGCGAGCCAATACCACCTCTTCGTCTTTAGTTAACAAGGGAACCTTAGCGATTTGATGAAGATAGGCCAAATATTCGTTCTGGAGGGCGAGTTGTTCTTGGGCTTTACGTTCGGGGTCGCTTATCTTTTCTTCTCCGAAATCGACTATCTCTGCTTCTTTTGCTTCGGCTTTTTCGATGGGAATAACTTGGGTCGTTTCACGAGCAGAAGCTTTAGCGGGCCGGAGGATTGGTTCGGCAACCACCGTGGGCACGATCTCCTTTGGGGTATCGTGATAGGCTGCTTCCACGGACTGATAAGCCCCTAAAAGCTCTAACAGCTCGGGAGAAAAGAATTCACCGTCCTTGTAGGTGCGTTGCCACTCGGGGTGGGCTTCAAGATGTGGCTTGATAATATGCGCCGCCATTTCACTATCCGTAGCAAGCCAACGAGACAACTCATCCATGTCCCGCCAATCCATCGGGGCAGACCGGGTGACCGCGTCCAATTCTCCCTTAAGATGTTCAACGATCATTATTGAAACCTCGGTGTTACAACCCTTACCGTTGCCTCTAAACGCCTCGGGGTGGGCGGTATGATATTTATTTAAAAGCATGGTTAACTCTAGCTCGACGCGGTCGAAAAGTTCTGGCAGATCATCCAAAGGCACCCACCGGGTTTCGGCACACGCTTGTTCTTGTCGGGCGATCCGTTCGACCGCGACCCCGTTTAAAAATTCATCCCAATCCTCGGCCGGGGTCAGTCGGCGGGGCGAGTCTTTAGCCACTGGGATTTGGGTTTTGGTTAATTCAAATTTCCGCATACATGTTAGTCTTGTTCATCATACAAAATAATGGCCGCTACGGGTGAAGCGCCCGCAACGGCCATAAGTGGACGGTGTCGCGTGAGACTGATCAGTCATCACCGTCGGCGATGTGGGAGAGTTTGGCCTTGAGAGCTTCATACTTCTCTTGGTATGGAAGAAGTGCCGCGATGACCGCCTCATAGTTCTCAAAAGCTAGCGCGGTTAGCTTCCCGATGGTTTTGACCTCATTGACGGCATCCCTGGCCTCCTGAAGCTTGGCTGGGGTATCGGTCTCTTGCCCCCTCTTGGTTGCGCGAGGAGGGGTAGGTGTAGACGAACTAAGCCCTAACTGCTTCCTGAGCGGGTAAACTATGGTCCCAACGCTGTTGGGAGTGGTGTTGAAACCCTTTTCGTTAGCCAACTCGGCCAATCTGTCGACGATCTCTTTGACCTCTCCTTTGCCGGTTATGTCCCGCCTCTCCCTATCGCGGGCAACCGCCTTCGCCGCCCTTTCGTAGTTGGCTTCGACAAACGCCCTAAGTGTCATCTGGTCACCTCTTGAAGCCATAGTCTGATCCTCCTGAGGTATTGAAGTAAAGAGCATTCGCCATAAGACGAACAGGACAGCATACCATATACCTGAAGTTACAAACAAGAAAAAGCGGTCGCCGTAGCGACCGCTTTGGGTACAAAATCAGACTATTTCTCGCTTATTGTTAGGTACCGGCATGGGGTACTTACCGGTGAAGCAAGCCGTGCAAAACCCTTGATCTCCCAGAACCCTCATGCTGCCTTCCAGCGAGAGGTAGTGGAGAACATCTAGCCCAGGAACGGCTTCCAAGATTTCTGCTTCGGTTCGCCCATGAGCGATTAGAAGTTTGCTCTCGGGAGTATTTAGTCCAAAAAAGCATGGAAACCGGTACGGTGGAGCGGTGACCGCGTAGTAGACCGCCCTGGCCCCACGGTTTCTTAGCTCTGGGCAGACCCATCTAGCTTGGTCCGCTCTGACGATCGAGTCATCCACCAGAAGAATGGCCTTACCGTGGACCGGCTCGGGGATGATGTCTAGGTTCGCCCGAATTCGGTCAGCTCGATCGCTTAACTTCGACATGAACGCTCGGCCGAGGCCGTGACGATTCTTATACACCACATTGCGTCCCCGCGTATTAGCCTCTTTCCTGATGCCCTCAATAAAGCCCTGGGCTGCCGGACCGCCAGAGAATGGCATAGCCGCGACAATGTCTGGAATTGGCTTTCCCGATGCGAACCATTCGCGAGCCGTCTCCTCTCCCAAGCGATAGCGCAGTTCGTCAAACGATACTCCCTTGTATTTACTGTTGGGTTGGGAAAAGTAGTAGATCTCCATAAGACAAAAGCTGGGTTGAGCCGGTGCGAATCTTTGAATACTGACATCTTCTTCCCCGTTATCAGAGATAACGATAAGCGTACCCGGTTCAACTTCATGGACTTCGTCAAATTCTGATGCCATCACTGACGATTCAGAACAGATCATTGCCCCGTCCTCGTTCCTAGCCCAAAACATTGGACGGAAACCCCAAGGGTCGCGCATACCGACCAGTTTGCCGCTGGGGGTCATCCCCACTAGCGAGAATGCTCCCTCCAGCGTACTGCCGACTTGGGCGAAAGCGGCAATCTCATCCATGCCTTTCTCAAAGATCTCAACACCGATCAGATTAACGATAAGTTCAGCATCGCACTTAGACGCGAATCGGCATCCATACTGGCGAACAATTCGGCGGCGCAATTTTGTATAGAGCGGGATATCGCCGTTCGAAGCGATGACCACACTCCGGCCTCCATGCTTGAACCCGTGCGGCTGAGCCGCTTCATTACTACTCTCACCCGCGGTGGTATAGCGAACATGCACTATGCCGAGATTACCCTTATACCGTTTAATCAGGGTATCGGCCTTGGCCTCACTATCCTTACCGAATAGGGCGCTGGCCGATCCTATCTTCTTCCAGGGCACATACGGCTGTTCAAGATAGCTAAACCCAACAACGAAGCCCGTCGCCTGCTGACCCCGATTTTGCAACTGGATAGCATCGGATAGGAGGGAGGCGGTTACGTGTCGTTTACCAATGGGCATGCGCCGTTTACTGGGTTTGCAGCGATAATAGATCCTGCCACTAACTCCGCACATCTAGCATCAACCTCCTTAGATTTTTAAGTTGCAAATCCGTCAAATGGCGGAGGGGTACACCCCCGCTCACAAATCATTGTACACGACAGCACCCAAAACGCCTCAGAGAGAATCTGAGGCGTTTTGATTACCGAAACTACAGGCCTTATTTGGCGAGAATGGGAAGTCCGGTCCGAGAACTCTCCTTGACCCGATAACCCTCTGGCAAAGCATCGATAGCGCCAGGCTTGATCTCCTTGGCAAAGTAGTAGATCCGCTGCTTCCGCCCACCCTTCAGGGTGACTTCTTTGGAGTGCAAGTAGTAAGTCTTACCCTTGCTGTTCGTATGACTATAGGCCATGTGTCTCCTAACTTTTAGTAATATGACTACTCCTATATTCTACTAAGGCCCTTCTCCTATGTCTAGGTGTAAACCACCTATGGCAGTTTTTTGGCGCTGGAGGCTAGCTTAAGGTGACGTCCCCCGGCTGCCAATCGGCTGGGCAGGAGCGGTTCGTTTGTAGAGCGCGGAGCACGCGGATCAGCTCACCAGTACCTCGTCCGACCTGGCCAGACAAGATATTAACCCAGCGGATAGTCGTATCCGGGTCAATTACAAAGGTAGCTCGCATCGCAGTCCCAGACTCTTCATTCAACACTCCGTACTGGTGGGCGACGCGTTTATTAAAGTCGGCGAGCAGCGGAAAGGGTAGTTCGCCTAGTTCTTTGGCCCACGCCCGATGTGAGTTAATGCTGTCAGTGCTGACCGCCAATAGTTCAGCGCCGGTCTTGCGCAGGTCCTCCCATTGCTTGGCCAATGCCGTTATCTCGGTCGGACAAAGCGTAGAAAAATCGGCAGCATAGAAAAACAAAACTACCCATTTGTTTTTGTAGTTTTGTAGTTTAAACGTTTTAATATCGTCAGCCAGATAACCGCTAAGGGAAAAATCTGGGGCCTTGTCTCCGATTGTGATCATATTGACCTCTACAACTTAATTTCTATTGCCTGGCCCGTAGAGCAATCTTGGGAGTGACTCCCTTTCATCGGCATAGCCGATCCAAAATTCTTCTACGGGGTACGTTCCATTATAGCAGTTCAGACAAAAAACAGCCCCGACCGTGTCGGGGCTTAAAAAGTGCTTCATAGGAGCGGTTAGCCACCGCGGGGCGAGCGATAGTCGCCCGGGTTGTGCGGCCCACGGCGTGAGGCGCTGCGATTGACCCGTTCTAGCGCTTTATTCGGGGGTTGTTCGTTACCGTTGCCGTTAATCTTGCCGACATCATGCAACCCTTTGCCGCGATGGTTTTTACTGCTTTTACCGTTGCCCTTTTTACCCAAAGGAGCAACCTCCTATGAAAATGAATTTCAGCCCCCACGGACTGATGGCTATATACTAGCACACTCCAATAATTTTGCCGGTGGTGACTATTTTCTGACCCGCTTCAAACTCAAGCCCAAAAACAGAGCAGCGGTAAATAGTAACGCGCCGTATAAACAGGTTGCCGTCCAAGGCGTAGCATTAGGACAGTTGAGAGGACAAACTCGATTTTGGTAGTAGCTCCAAGTAAAGAGAATCCAGTTAGCCCAAGCAAATAGTGCCCCGGCGGCGAGCCACCAGTTCAGATAGCTACCCAGTCGCTTTTGCATGACACCGGCAGCGACCAGTAGAGCGATCAAAAAAGCTAAACCACCATAGATACAAGTGGTTGTGAATGGGTTAATACCTAGACCGACCTCGCGACCAACATTAAAAGCCGCAAAGATAACCCCAACCCCCAACACTCCGATCAGATAGTTGCGCATGGGTTTATCTTAGACGAGCAGCCCTTCGTTTGCCAAGTAGTTTAATCGTTAGCCTTTCGGCTCCCGGACATGGACCCGCCCCGTACCGGCATACCGCTGAAATTATGGCAGTAATTTCCGGTTTGTCTGGTATCGGGGTTCGAACCCAAGGGCTCCCGATAGGTTTTGCGTTGGCTGGGGCGGTAGGATTCGAACCTACGATCATGGAGCCAGAATCCATTGCCTTGCCGCTTGGCTACGCCCCAAAAACACTAGTCGCAACTGGATTATAGGTAATGGCTATGGGACTGTCTAGTAATTCGCTCTGGTATAAAAAATCCTCCGGGTGGGTCCCGGAGGAATAACGCTTAATTCTGGGTTGGAAGGAACACTTCGGCCAGCATACAGCGGACACTGCCCCCGCCGTATTTCTCGATGGTGGGGATGCGGAGCGGCAGAAGCCGACCATGCTTAGCCAAACGATCCTCTTGTTCGTACGTGAATGTTTGGTAAGCGGCATGCGACAAGGCGATGAATGGATGGTCTTTGGTGCTCCGAAGTTCGAGAAGGTTGGCTCCGAATTGAGCCATCTGTTTGAGGGAAATAAGGATAACCTCCCGCCCGGAGCTGTAGAGAGAATCTAGAACCGTTTCACGTTCGTCGGCGCTAATGAAAGCTTCCGCGCACACCACGGCGAATGAGGAGCCGAGCGACATCACCACATTGGTGTGGTAGATGGGTTGACCTTTTTCGTCCACCGCCTCGAAAATAATACTGGCGCATCCCATCCGCCTGGTGAAATCGAGGAGTACTTCCGGATTGGTCCGGCCCGAGCGGCAAGCGTAGGCGATCCGCCTCACGCGATCCAACACCAGGCTACCTGTCCCCTCGAGAAACTTTTTGTGACCCTCCCATCCGGTCAGATCAACTCGCTGGGTAATCGCGCGACCGCTCTCGGTCAGAACGGCAGTAACACTCTCGAACAGTTTACGCTCGGCGCGGCGATTAGGCGCCATCATGGGGTACAACACCACCACCCCCTCTTCGGTGTCCATGGTGTTGTCGTAGGTGTGATGGAAGGAAATCCAGTTATTGGGGAAGATCGAGTCGGGAGTCCAGGGTTCACGAGTATCCTCCACTACAGAGACCTTGATGTCGGCTGCACGGAGTTCTCTCACTACGCTTTCGAACTCGTTTCTCGCGTTCACCTGGATGTCCCGGCTAGCCGTCACCTCATCCCGTGATTGGAACGCGTTGGTGGCCAAAGTGTCTGGGTTTGAACCAAAGGCAACTGGCGCGATCATCAGCACATGGTTGGTGGTCTGCTGATCACGATGCGACATGAAAATGTTACGCAACGTTACATTACCTCCTTAGGGGATGTCTTAGAACTTGTTCAATGCGCTCCATTGCCCAGTCGAGCTCGTTCTGCTCGATGATTAATGGAGGAGCGAAGCGGATGACGTCATCGTGGGTCTCTTTACACAGAAGACCCTCGGTCATTAGCGCCTCGCAGTAGCGCCTGGCGCCGCCAGCCTCCGGAAAAAGCTCCACACCGATAAACAGTCCCTTCCCTCGGACTTCTTTTATCAGCGGGTTCTTGATAGTCCGCAAGTCTTTTATGAGCAGGTTTCCAAGCCGATCTGACCGCCATGGCAACTCTTCCTCGACCGTGACCCGCAATGCCTCTCTGGCCACGGCGCACGCCAGCGGATTGCCGCCGAACGTTGAGCCGTGATCGCCCGGACGAAACACCCCGAGTATCTTGCGCGAAGCCAGCACAGCTGAGATCGGCATCAGGCCGCCCCCCAGCGCCTTGCCGACGATCAACACGTCGGGCTTGATCCCTTCGTGCTGATAACAGAACATTTTACCGGTGCGGCCAAAACCGGTCTGGATCTCGTCTACCATTAGTAAAATGTTGTGCTGACGACAAAGCTTCCTGACTTGTTTCAGATACCCTTTTGGCGGGACCCTGACACCAGCCTCGCCCTGGATAGGCTCGACCAGAAACGCCACTGTGTTGTCAGTGATGGTTCGCTCGAAATCCTTGATGTCGCCATAGTGGATAGTTTTGAAGCCTGGCGTAAAGGGACCAAAGCCGTCCCGATACTGCGCTTCGGAAGAGAATCCAACGATGGTAGTAGTACGCCCGTGAAAGTTACCCTCACAAACGATGATCTCGGCCTGCTCGGCCGGGACGTTTTTGTGAGTATAGCCCCACTTGCGGGCAGTTTTGATGGCCGTCTCCACCGCCTCGGCGCCAGTGTTCATCGGCAGGGCCATCTGCATTCCGGCGAGCTCACAGAGCTCCTGCAGAAATGGACCCAGTTGGTCGTTGTGGAAAGCCCGTGAGGTCAGAGTGACCATGCCGGCTTGCTGACGCAACGCTTTGACCAACCGAGGATGGCAGTGCCCTTGGTTAACGGCCGAATAGGCACTAAGCATATCGAGATAGCGTTTGCCGTCCGTATCCCACACCCAGATACCTTTAGCCCTAGATATCACCACTGGTAAGGGGTGATAGTTGTGGGCACCGTAATGCTCGGTCAGTTCAATGAGTGTTGCTCCATTAAGCAAATTTAACACCTCCCTTAAAGTGACTAGTTGGTAAGCAACAAAAGCAAGCCCAGACTACTCAGAAATTGGCTTTCAGTCAATAAAACCAGATGTAGGGGGTCGGACCGGACTAGTAGAAATAAACCAGGATACCAGCTAAGACGATTAACCAGATAAGAGTCCATCCAATTAGCCAGAGGGCTTTGGGCCAGTGTTTGTTGAGCGCTAGATAGATAGGATGCCCTAACACGGCACCAACAGACAGAACGGCCGTAACGATAAAAGTAATTGGGATAATAAGAAAGGCCGGCAGGGTTGGTTCGGGTGTTTCGGCGATCAACTGATTCATATTGGTCATCAATGTGGTCCAACCCCACAAGACTAAACTAGCCCCGACAGCCTGCAGGAGACCGAGAGCCCAAAGAGCAGTGACGGATTTTTTCATACGACAGATATGTAATAATATGCCGTCCTCGAGCCGTCCTGCGTTCAGCAGAACGACATCGGGGATCCAGAAAGGAAAATTAAAATCTTTTTCTGGCTGGATCCCCGGGCCCTACCGGAGGTAGTCCCGAGGATGACGAAGGGAAAATTATTGAAACAACCCGCTGTAAACCTCTTCGGTGCGGTCAATCATTCGGTCGGCCGAGAACTTCGGCAGAGTTGCAGCGCCATTGTGGGCTAACTTGGTCTGCAGTTTCCGGTCGTTTAATAGTTTCATTAAGACGCCAGCCAGTTGTTTGGAGTCCTTAGGCTCGACCAACAGACCGTTGTGATTCTGGGTGATGATTTCGGGAATGCCGCCGACTTTGGTCGCCACCACAGGCACCTCGGCTTTCATCGCCTCTAGAATAGTGATACCAAAGGCCTCGGACAGCGAAGGCAGAACAAAGATACGAAAGGTCTTAAGGGCTGGGAGGACATTGTCTAGGGCGCCGGTAAAAACTACTCGTTCCTCTAAACCAGATTTCTTGACTAACGTTTCTAACTTGAACTTCAAGGGGCCTTTGCCGACCAGGACTAATTTTATTTTTGGCCATTTTTTGACCATCCGCGCCACAGCTCTAATTAACGTGGCAGTGTCTTTAGCCTGGTTGAAAGAGCCAACCGTACCGATAATGACATCATCCGGCACGATCTTATATTTATCTTTGAATTTTTGGACATCTTCTTGGCTAACCTTACGGCTTAGCGGGGTAATCCCGTTGTAAATTGTTACGACTTTTCCCGGCTTGGTGATGTGCGAATCTATAAGAAACTTACGGACGGCGTTGCTGACGGCGATGACTTTGTCCGTGCCGCTATCCAACATCCGCATGATGCGCAGATGGGTCCAATGCAAAATGGGATTGGCCAACCTAAACTCATGTGTGTAAGTGTGTTCGGTATGGACGCGCTTAAAGGGCATCCCCTTGGAGGACATCCGACCGATCAGACCAGCGCGCTGACCGTGAGTGTGAATGACATCGGGGTCGTATTTCTTCAAGAGTTTGGTGACGGCGCTAACGGCCACCATATCCGCCCGTCCGCGCATCGGGACCTGGAATACTGGGATTTTCCGTTTCTTGAGTTGCTCCACCAATGGTCCGGGCGGAGCAATGACGGTAATGCCAAACCGATGGCTGTTAATGCCGGAAATCAAAGTCAGCAGGTGCCGTGGAGCGCCTGTCAGAGAACTATCGGCAATGATTTCGAAGATACTGATTTTTCCCGGTTTACGCATCATGAAGGGAGTAGTGAAAAGTTGCGGTAGGTCTTATACTAATTTATTAATAGCGGTTTTAATTCTAGAAATTGATTCGGTTTTTCCCAAAGCTTCCAAAAGTTCCACCGGACTAGGACTTCCCTCTTCCCCCGACAGCGCCACTCGCACCGGCCAAAACATATCGCCCGGTTGGAGACCTTCAGCCGATAGTGTTTCATCCAATATCTGTTGTAGCTTGACTTGGTTCCAGTCGGTGTCCTCCAGAGCCTCCAGGACGGTCAGGGTGGCATTCAGGCCCTTACCTGTCTGTTCGGGACTGCTTTTCTTGAACACCAGTAGATTGGCCTCGTAGTCGGGGGTTTTAAAGAAATATTCAATAAGTCCCGGGATCTCCGACAAGGTCTGGGCACGGTCCTGGATGAGCGCGAGCGCAAACCGCCCCATCAGTTCGTCACCGGAGAGATGGGCAATAAATGGCTTGGCTAATTCAATGTATTCGTCCAAACTCTTTCGCATTAAGTAGTGCTGGTTGAGATGGTTGAGACGCTGTAGGTCAAAGACGGCGCCGGCCTTCTGCACGCGTTCTAGAGAGAATTTCTTTACCAACTCATCAAGCGGTAAGAAGTCCTGTCCGTCAGGATCGGACCAGCCCAGTTGCGCCAAGAAATTGAGCATCGCCTCCGGCAAATAGCCGGCCCTGCGATAGTCATCCACCGCTGTATCACCAGTACGTTTGCTCATCTTGCTCCGATCAAGATTCAACAGGAGCGGTAAGTGAGCGAAGCGCGGAATGGGCGCGGCAAAGGCCTCATAGAGCAGGATGTGTTTTGGAGTGTTGCTTAAATGGTCCTCGCCACGAATAACATGGGTGATACTCATATCAATATCGTCCACTACGTTGGCGAAGTTGAAGGTAGGTGTGCCGGTTTTTTTCATTAAGACGATATCGTCGAAGTTCTTGGAGTTGAACTCGACTTTGCCGCGAATAATATCATCCACCACGACGACGCGTGGTTCGGCGGGTAGTTTAAAATATACTCCGCCGTCCTGTTCGTACGTCAGACCCTGGGATGTCAGTTTCTCTAAATACCGCCGATAGACATCAGCGCGTTTACTTTGGTAGTGGTCTTCGTCCCAATTCAGCCCCAACCATTTCAGACCATCCGTAATACTCTCTTCAAAAACAGATTCGTTGCGTTCGGTGTCGGTATCCTCGAACCGCAACACGAAAACTCCCCCAGCGTGCTTGGCATACAAGTAGTTAAACAGAGCGGTTCTAGCACCGCCAACATGCAGAGGCCCCGTGGGACTGGGCGCGAAACGCACCCGCACTTTTCCTTCCATGTATCCATTTTAACACGACAAAGCCCCGCCAACCGGCGGGGCTTTGGTAGTTAGAGAACCTAGTCATCTTCGGTACCGTGGCAGTTGCCAGAGGTACCGCTCAGACCCTCTTCAGTGTCTTTCAAACCTTCCGTATCCATGATGATATGAAATTACTTGTTGTTGAGTTTATCATATCTGACCGCCCGCATAAAATCTATCGTGGCAATTTTAATACGCTGACGCCGCCAGGGTTGGATCATAAATCGCCATAACCATTCTAACCCATGCCGCTGCCACCACTCCGGAGCGCGCTTGGCCGGTGAGGTTGCCGTAGGGGCATTCAGGGCCGTAGTCCCGGCGATAAAGTCCAATGCACCCCCCACACCCATAGCGACTGCGCCGGAGAGTTTGGGAAGCTCAGTCTCAAGCCAATCCATTTGCTGATCAGCGGGTAGAGCCAATAAGACAAATTTAGGACGACTGGTGCTGATGTTCCGCAAGACAGTGACCGTATCATCATAAGGCTGACCAGCTACCGCGCCTGCCAGCCGTAGGCGCGGGTACATTTGTTGTAAGAGACTACCAGCCGTCGAGGCTACCCCAGGCTGCCCGCCCAAAAGAAAGATCGATTGGTCGCGTTCACTGGCTAGTTTAGCGATTTCCCAGACCATATCGGCGCCGGTTAAGCGCTCGGGAATAATATCAAGCGCCTTAGGAGCTAGCACGATGGCAGCACTGGTCCAGATAAACTGCCAGAACTCCTGGATATCCCGTAGGCCTGAGATGGTAGTGAGCGGCAGTGAGAGATACTTAGCCGCCCACAGCAGGCCAAAGCCGTCTACCAGCGAGAGCGAGGCGCGATTAAGCGTCTCGCGGAACTCCGGGCAAGTGCGGGCGTACATCACCATCTCCGGATTGGGAGTGACAATGTAATGGTTCTGGTCATCCTGCGCCATCTCGTCAATTGCTCGCAGGGCCTGCGCTAAGGTTATCGGATTCACACTGACCCCCAAAATCTCTATAGTTTGCCGTCCCATGGTTGTAAGCTGTAAATGGTTGTGTACTACAGAGAACGGCCGTTCACTGTAGCGCTATTTTGTTTGCGGGCCCAACACTGATCAACCAGCCCGCCAATGGCGGATTGGAAGTTGGCTTTACTAAACTGTTCGGCGTGACGGCGAATAGCGGAGCCATCCCAGAGTCCTGTCTGATTGATAAATTTTTCTACCGCGCTCTTCAAACTCGGAACGGTCTGGTCGTCAAAGAATAGACCGGTTTGGCCTTCGATAACCGTTTCCAACAGACCACCCTTGCGGAAGGCGATAATGGGCTTACCGGCGGCCATGGCTTCAACGGGGACGATGCCAAAGTCCTCTTCGCCGGGGAAGATAAGGGCGCGGGCGCCTTGAAGGTATTTAATTTTTTCCGTATCATCCACCCAGCCAATGACCTCGGTGGTCGGACCAGCTAATTTGCGCAAAGCCGATTCTTCCTCACCGGTACCAACAACCTTTAGCGACAGCTTTAATTCATTACAGACGGCGATAGCCAAGTCCACTCGCTTGTAGCGACTTAGGCGCGACACAACCAAGAAGTAATCTCCTGGCTGGCCGAGGGATATCTTATCTACATCCACCGGCGGGTAGATAACCTGCGAATCGCGACGATAGTATTTGGCGATGCGATTGCGGACATTGTGAGAATTGGCGACAAAAATATCCACCCGCGAGGCGCCAACTTTATCCCAAATACGGATCTGGCTCAAAATGCGCCGAATTGTCGCGCTTAAGGCCCGGCCTAAATTCTGCTCGGCGATGTAGGTGTGCCAAGTGTCCCAAATATAGCGCATTGGTGAGTGGATGTAGCTGATGTGTGTGGTCTGCGGCCGGGTAATAATATTTTTGGCGAATGAGTGACTGCTGGAGATAACTATATCGAAATCATCTAGATCGAAACTCTCGACAGCCAAGGGATAGAACGGTAGGAGTAACTTGGCCGGAATCCTTGCCCATCGCTGGAGATGAGCCCATTTTTGCAAGTAAGAGGTGACAATTTTCTTGTCGCCAAAATATTTATCCAGCTTTGAATTGTAGGTTAGGGTGTAGATAGGGGCGTCGGGATAGAGTTCACTAATAGCTAAAGTCACCCGTTCGGCACCACCGAGCGACTGGAGAAAATCGTGAACAATGGCGATCTTGGGCCTGCCTACTGTCATCCCGAATTTATTTCGGGATCCATCGATGGATTCTGAAACAAGTTCAGAATGACTATCTGGGTTAGTTTCTTCGTTCATAGTGAATTGATGAGATCAAGTAGTTGTTGAGCTGAGCGTTCCCAGGAAAAATCGGATAAACGTTCCCGTCCCATCGCCACATACTGCGCTTTGGTGTTGGAATTGTCCAGGAGCCGCCGAATGCCGCCCGCGATACTGCTGGACGAGGTCGGCTCAACCAAAACTGCCGCTTGGCCAGCTATCTCTTGAAGGGCGCCCGAGTTGCTGGTCACCACGGGCAGGTCATGGGCAAAAGCTTCGAGGATAGGCAGACCAAACCCCTCATAGAGCGAAGGGAATAGTAACAGCAGGGCTCGACTGTAGAGATAGTTCAGCCCCACCTCGGTGACAAAGCCCAGCCAGTGAATATGGTGATTGAGACCGTATCGGCGCGCCAGCCCCTCTGCTTGGCCGGCGTGACGCCCAAGTGGCCCAGCAAAGACCAAATGCAAATCAGGATAACCGGCGGCCAGCTCCGCGAAGGCGTGGATAATATTGAACGGGTTTTTGCGCGGCTCCACTCGACCGACTACCAATAGAAATTTTTCGGGGACAGACAGGCCAGTTGGTTCGAGATTCGCAACCGTGAATGGGAGGGCGTTGTAGATGACTGTTATCTGTTCTGGCAGAGTGTGAAAATATTTGATTAGATCGGTTTTGGTCTGCTGACTAACCGTGATGATCTTGGTCGCGAAGCGGCGAGCCCGTTTGACCGTTAGCCATGAGCCCAGCCAACTGCGCCAAGAATAAGCTCGCGGGAATTTCATAAACGCCAGATCGTGAACCGTGGCTAAAACTTTAACGGGCAGTTTGCGGGGGAGAATATTGCTAGGCGACCAGAAGACGTCTAAATTATCGCCAGCGATAGCATCCGACAGTGCGGTCTGAGTCCAGAACTTTGCCGGCGGGATGATGCGGTTAATAACGTTGGGGAACCCTTGAAACCGCTGAGGTAGAGCCGCTGGAGCGTATAGAATGTATTGCTGATCATGATCTAGCTGCAAAAGGGCGTAAATCAGTTCCCGCGTAGCCACCTCCACGCCAGTGGATTGGGGGTTAGTAAGAGCTGAACCGTCAATGCCGATACGCATTTACTTGGAGAAGAAGTTAAACTATTATTGGTAGGAAACGGGCAATGGATCAATCGAGGTAACCCATGGCCGGTTGTGGTTGGTTTTGTGCCTGGGGACGAGATTTTTAGCCGCTACCCTATTTTAACCCATATGGCGTATCAAAAGAATTGGCCTACCCTGCTTGCCTATACGGTTGCCGTGATCGGATTTTTTGCGTTGGCGGCATATGCGGTAATGTATGCCACTGGCTATCGTTTAGATATCGAGACTTGGACCATAAAGAAGACGGGGGTATTGGCGATCACCAGTAAGCCTAGCGGGGCCACGGTCACGATCAATGACATGACCCCCTCGCGCAAGACTCCGCTGACACTGCGTAATGCTTTGCCAGGGGCTTATCATATTAAACTCACTCTCGATGGATATCAGCCGTACGAAAAAGATGTAGAAGTCATCTCTAATCAGGCCACCGAAGAGCACAATATCGATATGGTGTTGGCAGAGATCAAGTCAACCTCCGTGGCGAATGATATTACTGCGGTATTAGACGTTGATACTGAGATCTGGGCGTTCACCCAGACGAAGCATTTTGTCAAACTAGGTCCGTCCGCAACTGACCTAAATATTGATAAGATGCCCACTAATGTAAAAACTGTGTTAGCCCAGACCACTGGTTTGTATTTAGCCAAACGGCATGAGACAAGTAATAATATCGCTCTTGGGATAATGGTGGGTAGCAAACGCTGGTTAGCGATCATCGACCCTGCTGGTTACCGCGGGCAGTTGTTTGGGACGCCGCTCAATCAGGTCAGCCCCGAGAATCTATCTTGGATCGACGCCGATAGATTAATGTTATTGATCGGCAGTTCTCTATATACCCTCGATCTGGCACTAAACCAAACCAGCCTGTACGCTAAGTCGGTGACCGGAGCGACCTACACCAACGGCAAGATGTACTACATCACTCGCGACTCCCATGGACAATTCGTGCTCTATCGCGACTCTAATCCATTTGATGAGCGCCCGGCCGAATCCATTTTCACGAATCTACCGGTGGCTAGAGCTCATGAGATATTGGTAACCCCTGAGGACGAAATTGCGGTCCTGGCGGTTAATCCAAGCAGTCGAGGGCTCTGGCTGTTAAATAAATCTGATGCCGCCGCTGATCTACGATTGAGCAAACTGGCTAGCAATGTGCAGGGGACGCTGTACGACTATCTAGGCGAACAACTTTTCTTCGTGGTAGGACGCATGGTCAATGCGTATGATTTCGCCAAACAAACATCAACCGCTCTGCGTCAGTTCGCGGACACACCCACTTTGATCGGCAAACGCAACGAGAGCGTGTTTATAAAAAGTACTGACAAGTTTTTTGTCACCGATCCTAGCTTTAGCAACGTCTATGAATTGGTTGGCGCCAAAACCGGGATGCTACTGTTGGGTCTCGATTCGCACCAAGTTTGGCTACTGGTCGGCACACAGCTAAGCGAACTCACCCTGCGCCATCCGGGCCAGGGGTTGTTCGGTGCGCTACCCGGCTGGCTGATGACTACCGCCGGGAGCTAGACCGGAAGAATGTTGGGCAGTGTGGGGATTTGTTGGAAGGGCGTAAAGGCGCTGGCATCGACGGGCGGACGGCCAATGAGGTCGGCCTGAATTATTAGTCGGCGAAGATTCGTACCGACTGGCGTACACGTCATAAGGGTCAAGATCGGTTTATCGCTAGCGTTGAGGACATCGACTTGGTCTGGGTTGACCACAAACGCGCGACTAACCCGATAGCTGTATCGACCGCCTTGATAATAGACATATATCAGATCACCGGTAGCCAACTTGTCTAATAGAGCAAAAACTTGATTATACTTCCCGCCACTCCACCAGTAATACGAGCTGTGGCCGGTCAAGAAAACGTTGCCAACCCGACCGGGCAGAGCGGTGTTGGGATAGTGAGCCACACCTTCTTTGATGGCTTCAAGGATGGCCGCATTATCGCGCTGGTCGGGATAAACCAGAGGGGCAGTAACGTTAATCTTAGGAATTAAAATCGTGTCTTGGGACGGAACGGATATCTTTTGATCGAGCGCGCTTGTAACATCTTGGATGGCTTGCAAGTCGTCCGTTACCGAGACTGGCAGTTCGTACTTTTGTGAGTAATCGGTCGAGGGCGCTGTGAAGTAGTATGCTATTTTCGTATAGATGGTTGGTCCCATCACGATCAGGGTCAGCAGAACAAAGAAAAATGCGAACAGACCGAGAAACTTGAACGGCCTGCCCCAAAACCGCCTGCGACGATGCGGCGCTGGTGGGTACCAATTGGGTTGGACGTTGAACTGCTCCATAGTCGGTGGCTACTTAGTGGTTGGTTGATATCGGCTCTTTTGAGCAAGCTGTTCGTAGGTCATTACGCCAACGACCCGACTACCGTCGGGGAAAACCCAAGTCGGATAGCCGGTGATGTTGGCGGCTTTGGCCGCCTCTGTTTGGCCTTTGCCGTCCGGGGTGGAACTTTCGATGTAGGTAATATATTGGAACGCCGACCCGAACATTTCTTTCTGCTTCTTACAGTGGTTACACCAAAACGCGCCGTACTCCACTACACCTTGCTCGGTTAGATGTTTGGCTAACCCCTCCCAGTCCTGAGCTTGTCCTCGAGTATAGTTATACCAACCCGCCACCAGCGCGGCGGCAATGAGAATAACTAAAACTATAATAAGCGGACGAATGTGTGGCCTAGCTAACATATGATCGATTAGGTTGATGTGAGATTTATCGATTCGGTAATCTTATCGACGACGTAACGATATTGGTTCACTGCCCCTTGTAGAATATTGCCGCGAATCACAACCAACATACCAGACTGCTCACCAAACCCGCCTATCTCTTTGAATCTCCACTCTTGGTCATTCTCGGAGTAGCTACCAGCCACCGCGTAGCCAGACTTAACGTCCGGAGTTGTGCCCGGACTGCTATCGAAGAACTCTACTGTGTGATTGGGGTCGTCGCGAAAAGTTTCTTCAATGGTCTGTAAAACTACCTTTCTGCCCTCCACGTCGGTCAGACGCGCGTCAGATAGCGTCGACACAAACACCATAGCCATTCCGTCCGGACTGGCTATCACATCCGTCGGAAAAGTTTGTTGACTATCATCAAACGTCCAGTCGGCTGGATGATCTATTTGATAGTTATAAACCCGGCTGGTACTCGTGACCCACTTCGGCCCAGTTGGATGCAGTTGCACCCAAACCAGCCACCCAACCGCCACGACCGCTAAGCCTACCGCCCCCCACAGCCATTCTTTTGAAATAGCTTCTTTGGTAGTCGTCATAATAATTACCATTAAGAATTATACTTGTCAAATAAACTTTCAAACGGGGTACCCCTGTTATGACGGTAGCGTCACATGCGGGGTAAACTCCCCCCACACGATGGCGTCTGTTCGCCAAAGCCATAGGTGTCGGTGGAAGTCGTGCGTGTCTCGCGCCTGTGGTGGCCGAGGAGAGAGTCGAACTCTCATGCCCTTGCAGGCACACGATTTTGAGTCGTGCGTGTCTACCATTCCACCACTCGGCCACCACAGAAACAAGACATTTAACCCAATATGTTAATTCTATTTGATCGGAAACTTTTTTGTTAAGACCGCCACTTCCTTTTTCACCGCCGATAGTACTGCCGAACTAGTGGGTTTGTCTACTACTTTCGCGATCATCATGGCAACCTCTTGCATCTCTCGCTCCCCCATCCCTCGGCTGGTTAGAATAGAAGTTCCTAGCCGCATGCCCGACGGGTCGAAGGGACTGCGAAGATCGCCTGGGATCATATTCTTGTTGGTGATGATACCGACCTTCTCTAGCGCTCGCTCCGCTTTCATCCCAGTAATATTTTTGGATGTAAGGTCAACTAGAAGCATGTGGTTATCTGTGCCACCAGTGACCAGTGTGAAACCAAGTTTTTGTAAGCTAGTGGCTAGGGCCTTGGCATTAGCTACAACTTGAGCGGCGTAGCGCTTAAACTCTGGCTTGGCGGCTATCTGGAGACAGATCGCCTTGGCGGCAGTAATGTTATCGTGCGGACCACCCTGCAGCCCGGGGAACACGGCCTTATCGATAGCTTCTGCCAGAGAGTTTTTACATAAGATAACCGCGCCCCTTGGCCCTCTTAAAGTCTTATGGGTGGTAGTAGTTACCACATCGGCATGTGGAAATGGCTGAGGGTGAACTCCGCCAGCCACTAACCCCGCGATATGCGAGATATCGGCCAGTAAGTAGGCACCAACCTTTTTAGCGATCTTCCCAAATCGCCCGAAGTCGATCTCCCGCGGATAGGCGGTGGCCCCGCAGACTATCAGTTTAGGTTTAAATATCTTAGCTTGGGTTTCGATCTCGTCATAGTTCAATAACCCTGTTTCCGGATCAACGCCGTACTGAATAAATTTATAGGCTTTCCCGCTGAAATTCACTTTGTGCCCGTGGGTGAGGTGACCGCCATGTGGCAGACTCATCCCCATCACTGTGTCACCGAACTGCAACAGAGCGGTGTAGACCGCGATGTTGGCCGGGGAGCCGGAGTAGGGCTGGACATTGGCGTGCTCGGCGCCAAACAGTTTCTTAGCGGCGGCCTGAGCCATCACCTCGATCTGGTCGATGATCTCGTTCCCGCCGTAGTAGCGTTTGCCCGGGTAGCCCTCAGAGTATTTATTCATCAAAACCGACCCAGTCGTCTCGCGAATCTCTTTAGGGGCGATATTCTCCGAAGCGATCAGAGACAGAGTGTTCTGCTGACGTTTGGCCTCATCTTTGATGAGCTGGGATATACTTTTTGCCACTCCCTTATTCTACCTGATTGGGGTTTGCAGGGGAACCAGGAAAAAGATATACTGGGTCTGTTGTTTTAAGCTCCCAGGGATGAAAAAATACGCTTTTCTACTGGGATCTCACCCGTTGATCAGTTTTCTTGAGATCCTAAATATTTTAACTGTGGAGAAAGTCCCCCACGGCTCGATCGAGCGGATGGGTGAGATTTTAATCATTCAGCTTAAGCTGACAGCCGCCAAGCTGAATAAGCTACAAGATATTTTGGGCGGGACCATCAAGATTATCGAAATCGTTGATGACTATCGGGGGACCATCTTCCAACTGGACAAGATTCTGACCCGGGAGAATTTGCTAAACAACTACTTCGCCCAACACAGCAGCAAAATTAATTTTGGCATCTCGGTCTACACCACCAAGTCGTTAGTTTACGCTGAGATCAACTGGCTCCGGAATTTTGCCTACCAATTGAAGCGTCGATTCAAAGACCAGTACAGTATCCGCTACGTCGATGAAAAGAACTTTGAACTGAGTTCTGTGATGGTGGCCAACAATAAGCTAGTTGAGACTGGCGCCGAAATCGTCATCATTAAACAAGAAAAGAGTTTTTTGGTCGGGCGCACCCGTACGGTGCAGGACTTTCGCAGTTACGCCCAGCGGGATATGGAGAAGCCCAGCCCGAACCCCAAATCCGGGATGCTGCCGCCCAAACTGGCTCAGATGCTTTTGAACCTGTCGCGCGACACCGGCCAGACCCAAGTGTTCGACCCCTTCTGCGGCAGTGGGGTGCTATTACAGGAAGCCCTCCTCCTAGACCTGGACGTGCTGGGGGCGGATATCGACGAGGAGGCGGTCAAAGACACGATTGAGAATCTAGAGTGGTTAATAAAGACTTACAACGCCGCCGCGCCAAAATTAGGCCAAGATAAAATAAAAAAAATCTCTGTTGCTGGACGAGTGCGAGTGGCAGACGCCACCCGCTCACGCTGGGAGAAAGCCAACCAAGCCAATACCTTTATAGCTACTGAACCATACCTCGGACCGCCGCAGCGCGGACCCGTCTTGATCCATCACGCTAGGGAAATCTCCGCCGAACTGGAAAAATTGTATTTGGGATTTTTTACCAACCTAAAAAAGAACTTCAGTAAGGTTCGGCGGGTAGGGATTGTTTTTCCGGTGATTAAAACCAACGAGGGACTACTGTATTTGAATATTCTGGAAGATATCGAAAAACTAGGTTATATCCGCCGCCCGTTTCTGCCGGCCGAGGAGGCCAAAAAAGAGGCGCTGGCCAGCCATCGCGGCAGCCTACTGTACTCCCGCCCAGATGCCTTTGTTCTGCGAGAAATATTTGTATTCGAGAAAAAATGATTCCCGCATCTGTGTTGTAACTTAAAAATTTGGGAGGTGGTGGTTGATGAAAACGCATTGGTTCACAATCGAAACCGGATACTCGGTTCTCCCTTGTCGTCTTAGGAGTGGTGGTACTTCTGATGTACGGCTGTTATTTTGGACACCTTTTCCTAACGCTCAAGGAAGGGATCTGTCCGGTAGTAGTGACCGCGGAACTGTTCTGCTGATGGAAATCGCTTTCTTGGCGTTGATAACGGCCCTTGAGATACAGACGGTCTGGCTATCGGCGCCTGAGTGGCGGGGTTTACCTTACCCCGCTTGGGCGGGCGAGCTGGGACTACTACTGTTAGGTATATATTGCTTGCTTTACACTGGCAGTCAATCTTTACGGCAGAGAGATATGGTCCAAAAACTCGGCCCAAAGCCAGAGTCGGCGGGAGGTGATGCGGAGTGAGCGCGCCCAGTAACAAAGAAACTCCCGTCGAGAGGATGGAGCGGTTAGCAGGGGTACTCCGATCTCTGTATGCCCTATGCGCCACTTGGCGTAAATGGGTATTTTGGGGGATGCTGTTCGGGTTCGCTGACATAGCGCTCGTTGTCGCTTACCACTATCCGCCTGGAGACATTCTCCTACGGATTCGCCTAGTAAGCCCCGTCGTCCTGACCTTTTTACTCCTTTCAGGGGGTATGTACATGGTTAAGCGCACCTTAGGTGACAAATTTGCCCCCGGTTAATCCGGGGGCTTTTTCTTGTCCGCTTGACCTGGGGAGCCGAATACGCTAATCTGGTCGGGTACTAAGTCGGTATCTGGGGGGCTAGCATCTAGTAGCTAGATGATCCCACCCCCGCCTCCCTATAGATACTGCATACTAGATACTAATTTGTCTTTTTTATGGCTCATGTAAAAGCCGCCGGAACCAGTAAAAACCTCAAGGACTCCAAGCCAAAGATGCTTGGGGTTAAGATCTACGGTAACCAATTCGCTAAGACCGGCGATATTATCATTCGCCAGCGCGGTCAGAAGTACCGCTCGGGCGACAATACCCAGATGGGGAAAGACCACACTATCTTTGCCATGAAGCCAGGTAAGGTAAACTTCCAAGTTAGGCGAGTCAACAAAGACGGTATCCGCACGGCGACGGCAACCTTCGTTAGCGTTACCTAATCGCCGCTCGTCATGCTGAATTAATTTCAGCATCTCAGATGAGATCCTGATCCGCCAACTGGCGGAAAGTTCAGGATGACTGATTAAACAGTAATTGTTTGGACTCCGCGGTCTAGGCCCTGCAAGAGGGAACTTTCGCGAATCACTGCCCCGATAAATTCACGAAAGAGGGGATGGGGCCGATTGGGTCGGGATTTGAACTCAGGATGGAACTGAACCCCCACGAACCATGGGTGGTCTTTTAGTTCGATGATTTCGATCAATTCATTGCTCGGTGAGATACCGGACAGAATCATACCCTGTTTTTCAACATCCTTACGATATTGGTTGTTAAACTCAAACCGGTGGCGGTGACGTTCGGAGATGGGACTATGTTTATAGGCGTCATAGGCCCGGCTGCCTTTTTTTAGTTCGGCCGGATAAGCGCCTAGCCGCATAGTGCCACCTTTGTTGATGATAGTTTTTTGGTACTCCATAATATGGATAATCGGATGTTTAGTCTCTTCATTAAACTCGGTACTGTTGGCATCGTCCCAACCCAGGACATTGCGGGCGAATTCAACGACGGCGATCTGTATACCCAAACATAGACCCAAGTAGGGAATTTGATTCTCGCGGCAGTACTGGGCGGCCCTGATCTTGCCTTCGATGCCGCGGATGCCAAAGCCGCCGGGTACAACATAGCCGTCACACCCGCGCATGGCCTCACTCACATTGGTGTTGGGACTGCCCAACTCTTCGGCGTCGATCCAGCGGAGCTTCACATCTACATTGTGATACCAGCCGGCGGCGCGCAGGGCCTCGAACACGCAGATGTAGGTATCTTCCATCGTAGTGTACTTGGCGACGATGCCGATATTCAGCTGACGTTTGTCGGATTTAATTTTGCCGACTAGTTCTTTCCATTCTGCCAAGTTAGGGGACTGGGGCGTCAAATTTAGTCGGCTCTCGATAACCTCGCCTAGGCCGTAGTTTTCGAGTGTCAACGGCACTTCATAGACAGTATCAGCGGTCTCCAGCGGTACGATGTTCTTAATGGGCAAGTTTCCGGCCCGAGCGATCTTGTCTAACGCAGCTCGCGAGATGGGGTGGTCCGAGCGGCAGAAGACAGCGTCCGGGGCGATGCCGAGGCCCTGCAGATCGCGAATACTGTATTGGGCGGGACGGGTTTTGACCTCCTTGGTCACACCCAAATACGGTAAGAAGACGGTGTGGCAATACATCACATTATCTTGTCCCAGTTCGTTGCGCATTTGACGAATAGCCTCCAAATAATGGAATCCTTCGTAGTCCCCTACCGTTCCGCCAACTTCGACAACAGCGATGTCCGCACCAACCTTAGAGGCACCTGTTAGAATTAGGCTCTTAACTTCATCAGTGAGGTGGGGGATAACCTGGACAGTCTTGCCTAGAAAATCTCCCCTCCTCTCCTTGTTAATCACATCGCTGTATACCCGGCCAGTCATGATCGATGAATCTTGGGTAAGGTTCTCATCGATGAATCGTTCGTAGTGTCCAAGGTCTAGATCAGTCTCGGCGCCATCATCCGTTACGAACACCTCGCCATGTTCGCCGGGATTTAAAGTCCCCGCATCATAGTTGATGTACTGGTCTAGCTTCTGCATAAATATCTTGTAGCCCCGGGCCTTCAAGATGTTGCCGATAGAAGCGGCGGCTATCCCCTTGCCCAGCCCCGAAAGGACCCCGCCCGTCACAAAGATGAATTTGATAGTTTTGTTCATCACTTATAAATACGTTCAATATGTGCCGGTAATCGGGCGACAACCTCGTAGTTAATGGTTCCGGCCCAATCAGCCACGTCGGTAGCAGTGATCTCTTTGGTGTGACTGCGACCGATCAAGACCACCTCGTCCCCCACCTTAGCGCGTGGGCGACGGCTAACATCTAAAATTGTCATATTCATACACACCCGGCCGACAATGGGAACTACCGCGCCTTTAAGCAGGGCAAAGCCCATGTTACTTAGACTTCTGGGTAATCCTTCGGCGTAACCGACAGGGATAACACCGATGGTCATGGCTTGTGGCGCTTGGAAAGCGTTGCCGTAGCCGATGTATGCGCCAGCTTTGACTCGTCTAACATGAACCAGACGGGTCTTATAAACCAAGGCTGGCCGCAACTTAAAGCCGCGTGTTTTCTTGCTCCTCTTACACCAAAGTTCCACCCCCCTGCTCGGCCAAAGGCCGTACATTTCTATTCCTATCCTAACACAGTTGAATCGACTCTCTGGGAGCATAACAGCGGCGGCTGAAGCGGCTAGCGATACTAATGGGACCTTGATCTTCAGGTCGGCCAATTTGGCCAAGGCTCGTTCAAATATGCGGATCTGATCGTTGGTGTAGCTTTGGTTGAGCTCCTCAACGCTAGCCAGATGTGAGTAAACTCCCTCAAATTCGAAGTAGCGGGGCCGAGCTGTAATAGTCTTTGCGACCTTAACAAACTCATCTACCGTGGCAAAACCTAGACGGTTGATACCGGTGTCTAGCTTTAAATGCACAATGACCTTCTTGTTCAGAATTGATACCGCACGACTGAGGGTACGATATGACTCGGCATTGTAGATCGTCACGGCGACTTTGTTTTTAATCAGGGCAGGCAAGTCATCTTTACTGACCGCGCCCAAGATGACGATGGGGTGCAGTACCCCTCGTCGCCTAAGTTCCAATGCCTCCGTAGCTGACACCACTCCTAAATGGCTGGCCCCGGACCGCAGGGCCTGACGAGCCACCTCAAACAGCCCGTGCCCGTAAGCATTGGATTTCACTACCGCGATTATTTTGGTGCCGGGTTTGAATAGTCCTTTAATCTGCTTGATATTGTGATCAATTGCTTTCAGGTCAATTGTCAGCGCATATAGCGGACTACTCATACAACTACAACTTTATTCAAAGGCAAAGTCGACACCCTTGTCGTTGTATGTCCCACCCCTGAAACATACCTTTATATAGTACTACAAAATTCCCTCTTGAAGGTGGGGACGGGAGTGGGTAGCTAAGCTCTTAATATGGAGGGGAGCAGCGAACCTGTTCCGTTCTCTCTTAAGGGTGGAGTGGGGAGCAGACGGCTAGCCCAAGATGACAAGCGAGGGTTGGCTTTTGCCAACCGCCGATGAGGGGAGAACACACCCTCGTTCTCCACTCATGGTTGTTAGGGGGGAACCCACTGGTGCCCCCTCGAGTTATTTTAGATGTCGAGATTTTGGACCTGTTTGGCGTGGGTCTGGATGAAACGCTTGCGGGGTGCAACTTCGTCGCCCATCAGGGTGGCGAACACCTCGTCGGCCTTGAGAGCGTCATCGATAGTTACCTTCAGCAGGATGCGGTGCGCCGGATCCATGGTAGTATCCCAGAGTTGTTCGGGGTTCATTTCGCCTAAACCTTTGTAGCGCTGGATCGTGGGTGTGCGACCGGTCTGCGCCATCTCGGGGGCAGTCTCCCCTTCTGTTTCGCTGGGGGCCGCTTCTTCAGCAGGCTTCTTCCCTTTGGCTGGCTTGGCAGCTGCCTTACTCGCCAAATCAGCTATGATCGCGTCTCGTTCTTCATCGCTATATGCCCATTGTGTATCCTTGCCCAGACGCACCTGAAAGAGCGGCGGCTGCGCAATATAGAGATAGCCGCGGTCGATCACTGGGCGCATATACCGATAGAAGAACGTCAAAAGCAGAGTTCGGATGTGAGCACCGTCTACGTCGGCGTCTGTCATAATGATCACTCGATGATAACGGATCTTTTCAATATCGAACTGATCAGCGATGCCAGCCCCCAAAGCGATAATGAGAGCCTTAACCTCGTTATTGGAGAGCATTTTGTCCAGCCGCGCTCGCTCCACATTTAAAATTTTTCCCCGCAGAGGTAAGATGGCTTGGAACTCTCTGGAGCGGCCGCTTTTGGCGCTACCGCCGGCCGAATCTCCCTCTACGATGTAGAGTTCGCTTTTTGCAGGATCTTTTTCAGTACAGTCAGCCAGCTTCCCTGGCAAAGTCATCCCTTCTAGGGCACCTTTGCGGATAACTGTTTCGCGTGCGGCTCGAGCGGCCAGTCGGGCTTTAGCCGCCAACATAGTTTTACCTATCATCTTCCGCGCATCGCTGGGGTGCTCTTCTAGGAAGTTCCCAAAGTAGTCGTTGAATACCGACTCGACCGCGGTGCGGACTTCTGGGTTGCCGAGCTTAGCTTTGGTTTGACCCTCGAACTGCGGATTAGTCAGCTTCACGGAGATGATGGCGGTCAACCCTTCGCGGACATCATCGCCGGTTAAGGCGTCCTTGGCGTCTTTGACCATACCGACCTTTTTGCCGTAGTTATTCAGAGTTCTGGTCAACGCGGCCCTAAATCCCACCACATGCATGCCGCCTTCGGGGTTGTAGATGTTGTTGGCAAAGGCCTTAAGATTCTCGTTGAAATCCTCTGTGTATTGTAAACCGATCTCCACGCGAACACCGTCCCGTTCTTTATCCACATAAAAAGGCGGCTCGAACAGCGGAGTTTTATTTTTGTTCAGATCAGTGACATAGGCCTGCACCCCACCCTCAAAATAGAACAGCTGGGATTCACCGGTACGCTCGTCGGTGACTTTGGCTTTAATCCCTTTAGTCAGATAGGCCTGCTGTTTCAAATGTTCCACCACGGTCTTCCACGAAAATCCATCCACTACCGCTTCTCCAAAGATCTCTTTGTCGGGGTGAAAAATGATGGTTGTCCCATGACCTTGGGCTTTGGCGTTCACTACTTTAACCGGACCGGTGGCTTTGCCCTGTTTGTACTCTTGGGCGTGGGTCTTGCCGTCACGAGTGACTTCGGCTCTCAAATAATCCGACAGCGCATTGACCACCGACAAGCCGACGCCGTGCAGACCCCCAGACACCTTGTAGCCAGCCCCGCCAAACTTTCCACCAGCGTGCAGCGTGGTCAGCACTGTTTCTAAAGTGGATTTTTTAGTTTGAGGATGTTTCTCTACTGGAATGCCGCGGCCGTCGTCCACTACGGTGACTTTGCCGTCGGCATGCAAAGTTACCTCGACTTTGGTGCTGTGGCCGGCCATGGCTTCGTCAATGGAGTTGTCCACCACCTCCCAAATGAGATGATGCATCCCCTCGATGCCGGTCGAGCCGATATACATACCAGGACGCTTGCGAACAGGCGCTAGACCCTCTAGAACCTGGATATCTTTGGCCCCATAACCGCTTGACTTGGTTTGAGACTGTTCGTCTTTTTTCTTGCCTGCCATCCTAAAATTGATTCAATAAGTAGAGCCGCGGACGTGAGATATTGGACCGCTTTTCACCTGCTTCATTATAGCCAAAATCTTCCTCCTTAACAAGAGATTCTATTCGTCACGCAAGCGAGCTTTATGCCGCTCTAGGAGCATGTTTTTTATCACTTCGTTCACCTTGTCCCGATCCTCTTTTGTGAGGGTCCGAACATTAGAGCGAAGTTGGACATGGAAAGCCGCGCTCCGGCCCCGATCGGGCGAGCGGAAGATGTCAAAAAGTTCAACTGCGTCCACCAACGGATCAGCGGCCCAAATATCTTTGATCAAGTCAGCGATCCGGACCCGGTCGGGAATGAAAAACGCCATATCCATTTTTACAACTGGGTATTTGGGTAGCGGCCGGTACTCCCGCGTCCATCGCACTTGCGGTGCAATGGCGCTCAAATCCAGAGCAAAAGTGGCCTCGCTCCCCCACCGCCTCAACTCGCCGACCATCTCCTGACCCCGCACCAACCTAAGACCGTCAACTCCAGCGACCTCGCGCCAATCCGTTCCAGTGAGACCCAGTTCGCCCAGTAGTGTATCGGCAATGCCTCGGGCCACGCGATAGGCGTCCGGCTCACTGATGCGCAGCACTAGCTGCTGACGCTCCTCCGGGAAGACGGTTTTGGCTTTAGCGAATACTGTACCAACTTCAAAAATACGAAAATCAGACCGACCGGCTTCTAGCTGCCGCAGACCTTCAGTGAGGTCAGTTTTGAGGTGAGTGGCGACGCTGCTAAGCGGATTATCCAGCTCGACTGCGCTCTCGCCACCAACGTCAAAGGGGTGAAGATAAACCTCGAACAGACCAAGGCGGGCCAGGGTCTCTCTGACGCGAGTCAACACTCGGCGCAGGTCGGGTTGGGTCGGCAGGGCCAGCGGCAAAGCCGGCATGACTAGCGGGACCTGGTCGGTGCCGTAAATTCTTAAGATCTCTTCAGCAATGTCGGCCATCCCGTCAATATCGGAGCGGTCGTGGGGAACGGCGATGGACAGTCTGTCACCATTAACTGTGGTCGAAAGGTCCAGGCGATTTAAAATATCTGCCATTTCACCGGTGGGAATAATGATACCCAGCAGGCGATTGATCGCCTCGGCGCTAACTTCTAATAAGCGACTGGCAGGCGGGAGCTTCTGATGCACATCGATAGTATCTTTGCCGACTTGAGAATCGGGGCAAAGTTGTTGAATTAACTTAATTACCCGGCGCAGAGCGAGTTCTGGTAGAAAAACATCCAGTCCTCGCTCAAACCGGTTGCTAGCATCGGTGCGAAGACCCAGTCGGCGGGAAGTGTTGCGAATAGATACAAAGTCAAAGTTAGCCACCTCGACGGCGACAGCGGTGGTGCTCTCCCCCACCCCGCTAGTTTCTCCGCCAATCACGCCGGCAATCGCGAGCGGACCAGACGAGTCGGCGATAACCAAGGTTTGGACGTCAAGCGGACGAGTGACCCCGTCCAAGCATGCAAGAGTCTCCCCTACTTTGGCGGAACGAACGATGATAGACCGATCTTTTACTTTATTTAGATCAAACGCATGGATGGGCTGACCGGTCTCCAACATGACATAGTTAGCTGCATCGACAATGTTATTGATTGGTCGCAGACCAACTGCGGTCAGCGTTTGCTGGAGCCACTCAGGTGAAGGCCCAACTTGGATATTTTGGATAATGCGAGCCATATAGCGTGGGCAAGCAACAGGATCTTTGACCTCCACCCGCAGTTCCGCTTCGGTAGCCGATGCGCCCCTAACTCCAGCGATAGCCGGCGGCTGCCAGTCCTGCCGCAATACTGCAGCGATCTCCCGAGCCAGCGATCGGTAGCTAATGTAGTCTGGCCGATTAGCCAAAATCTTGAGATCCAAGATGCTGTCGCCGTCATCGCCGAGTAGCTCACTTAAGGATGTCCCGGGCTGACGCTTTGTATCCAACAACCTAATACCTGAGGCATCGCCAGTTAAGCCTAGCTCGGCGCTACTGCATAGCATCCCATCTGAGGGTTCGCCGCGGATAACGGCCTCACGAATGATCGTACCGTCAGGTAACTTTGCTCCCACTAGGGCCACCGGCACATGCTGGCCTACCGCAATATTGTGAGCCCCGCAGACGATACCCAAGACCCGCCCGCCAACATCAACTTGGGTTAAGGAAAGTTTGTCGGCATTAGGATGGGGTTTGATCGCTAGGATCTCTCCCACTACAAAGTTGGCCCACTTGCCGTGCGTCTCAACTGATTCGACCTCAGTAATATGCAGATAGATCAAATCACTCAGCTCCTGCGGGGAAAGCTTGAAGTTCAGCCAAGACTTTAAAAGTTGGTAAGAAAACTTCATTCTTGTGTCGTTCCTATATTCTCTTTTGTCATTCCCGCGGAGGCCGGAATGACGATTTTAGAACTCCTCTAAGAAATCCAACTTGCCGGAGAGGAATAAGCGGATATCATCGATGCCGTATTTCAGCATGGCGATGCGGTCCAGCCCCAGCCCAAAGGCGAAGCCAGAAAATTCATTGGCATCGATGCCGCCGTTGGCGAGGACGGTCGGATGGACCATGCCGCAGCCCATCAGCTCTAGCCAATGACCCTTAAACCAAACGTCTACTTCAAAACTTGGTTCAGTAAACGGGAAAAAGCTAGGGCGCAGACGAGACTTCACACCTTCCCCCAGCAAACCCTTCACCATCAGATCGATGACGGCCTTCAGGTGCGCCACAGTAATACCCCGATCAATAAGCAGGCCCTCCAGTTGATAGAAGACCGCACTGTGCGTGGCATTCTCGGCTTCATAACGGAAGGTGCGTCCCGGAGCGATGATGCGAATGGGCGGGCGGTGGTCCTGCATATATCGGATCTGTACCGGCGAGGTGTGGGTACGTAGCAAAGCCCGTTCTTTGGCGCCCTTGTCTGGTTTTATCCAGAAGGTATCCCAAGCGTCTCTAGCTGGATGGTTGGCTGGGATGTTCAACAAATTAAAGTTGTAGTCCTCAGTTTCGACCTCGGGCCCCTCAGCCACCGAGAAACCCAAGCCCTGGAAAAGTTCGATTAACTGATCGGTTGTTTGGGTTAACGGATGTAGTCGGCCGAGGCGTTGGGTCAACCCCGGGATAGTAGGGTCAAAAAGATCGTCGGCTGGTTTAGCTTGCCGGCTCACAAGCTCCTCTAGACGCCGAGTGAGTTCGGCCTTGATATGGTTCCCCAGTTCTCCTACCGCGGCCCGCTCAGCCGAAGGCAGTTTGGGAATATCGCCCAGCAGCTGATTCAGTTCGGACTTGCGGCCCAGGTATTTCGTACGCAAAGTCTCGCCATCGGCCGGAGACGCGGCGGCGATCTCGGCTTGAGCGGTCAGCCAAAGTTGTTTTAGTTTGTCTTCCATTATTCAGATCCCTGCACCTACTCCACTTTAACCCGAAAATAGACCTCCAGAACCACGGCGGCCAGGGCTGCTAATCCGATGTTCCACCAGCTCAACATGTGATAGACCTGCAAGATCAGGCCTCCGATGCCGACCAGCCCCAGTAGAGTCCCCTCGCGAAGAGCTATCCAAAACCTATCGGTTCGATCGGCCACGTAAAAGTATAGACCATAGAACAGCATGGTGAGCAGGCCGATCGCCGCCACCCCTAGACTAACCAGAAACAAGACCAGGCCGATTGGTCCAGCGGTTCCCGGGTCAAAATAGACCAGCACCATCCCCCACGCACCTGCGGCGAGTATAGTAGTAACAGCGACCCCTACCAAATAACTAGTAACTGGCATAGTTCCAGTATAGCCAAAACCAGATACAAAAACATCCGTCATCTGACGGATGGCACAGATATCCAAACAAAGTTTAAAGGCCGCTCATGCGCCCGTAAATATTGAATTTATGGCGTGGCGGCCTTTAAAAAGGTGCAAATACCGAACCGTCCCGCCGACGCAAATGACCAGCATCTGCTATCGAATATTTTGGAGACTAGGAACAAAATCAACTTTTGTTTTTGTTTTCCAACACGGGACAGTGTCGGAAAGCGAAGCACCACTGGGGGGAGTGATACCTCGCTTCCCGACACTCTCTCTATCGCTTATTGTCAAAGGCCTGCACCAAATTATATTACTGTACCACAAGCTAAACCACACGTCAATACCCGTAGCTAGCAAATGCGGTATTGTCGGCTCCTGAGGCGCAAACTTTTTTAGTTATCCCCACTCCCATCGACCCTGGTTATTCGATGATACGGTCAGACCCTTGAGGCACTATTGTGAAATCTAACAACGCCGCAGTCACCTGCCGGCCATAGTCCCGGCTGAGTATCCGGCTATCCAGAAAAGCTATCGGCCTGCCGGTCAGCTTTGCCTGGTGGAGAACCTCCTTTAAGCGCATAATTCCCCGCGGTAAGGTATAGGTGTTGAACCCCTCGTCAGCATCGGCCAACACCTTAGCTTGGGGGCGAGAAACTGCCTCGAATGGGAGCCGGCCCAGAAGCAGACGGTCAAACGCATTCGCGTACGGCGATAAACGATCAAACCAGGCGTAATGCCCGATCAAAAAGAACTTTTTGTGCTGTGCCACCAGGGCTGGTACCAGCGAGACGTTACCGACCGTGTCGTAGCTCTCTATAACCGTTCCTGTCGTAGTCCCTCCAGTAAATACATCTTCAAATAACTGCCTGGCTTCATAGGCCGAGTTGGCCAGTAGGACTGTACGGCCGGGCTGGGACAGTACCTGGGAAGCAAACCGCTGAAGGGCGGCGTAGTAGTCGGTGCCGCTGGGCATATCCTCCGCGACCAGTAGCTCGGTCCTAGGTTCAAGACCTAAAGTTTGAGTATGACTGTCCCCAAACAACCCTCGCAGATAACTGAACTGATCACCGGCCGAGAGGCTTGAGCCTGTCGCGATAAACCGCCCGGCGGTTCCGATAAGTCGGCGGATAGGCTGAGGATCGAACTGGGTTGGAACTATATCAAGAAAAAATCGATTAGCGTCGGCGAAGAGAAAGTAGCGATGAGTGGCCGACAACTCGGCTACCAGCTGCAGATCGACTAGTAGTTTACGCGTCCTTTCGATCTGAGATAGGGCGGCGGGGGCGGACACCCCGCTAATCCCCTCTAGATATTTTTGCACGTGTCCAGCGGCCTCCCGCAGGGCTTCCGATAATGACGCGGGCAACCACTCTGACGCCAGTTCGATATTGCGTTCGTAAACCGAGGTGGGCGGATGGGCAGTATAGATCTCTACCAGAGACTGGGTAATCGTTTGGAATGAACCGCTCAAATGGTTAAGAGTTTTAAATAGACTGTCGGCCAACTTTACGTCAGACCCGCGGACATATTGATGGACAAAGTCCCTCCGGCTACTAATAGCGGCGGTAAAGTAGTTGACGGAAAAAATGCGTGACTGATCGGCAAAGGCGGCGTCTTCCATCATCAGGGGGCGAGCGGTTACGACCACTCTGTTTTGGAAGCTCCCGATATCCATCAAGTTGCCAGCAGCGGCAACGACCACCGCGTCGGTGGGTTCATCCAGAGGAGTTACGGGAGCCAATTTTTGTTCCCATTGGTACTGTTCTTCGCGGGAGAGATAGAGCTGGCTGTAGTCCATCCCCCACTCGATTCGCCAGATCACAACTTTAGTGATCAGCTGTGCTTCTAGGGCACTCAAACTTTCTTGGCTGTTAGCTAGATCAACTTCAGCATCAGTCCGATACTGCAGGCTGGACGGATAACGGGGCACGACTTTGGCCCCGACTGTCTGACTGAGCTTTGCCCAATTAATGCGGTAAAGCAGCCTGTCTGGCACGATGACGATGGCAGGGGCACTGACCACAGCGCAAGCTAAGGCCAGAGCGTCCCCAGCGATAGCAAAGTGGGTTTCGACTAGATTGATCGGGTCGGTCGCGGCTTGAAGAACTTCCTCAGCCCACGCCTTCCCTCGCTTAACCTCGGCGGCCAGCTGATCGCTTTCGCCCTCGTCGATTTGGTGTGTGGTCAGTCTAGAGAAGGTAGGCGGTTCATTCACTAACCATCCCCACGTCCACTTGTCTGCTGGGACAAGACTGATGATTTGCTTTCGCGTAGTTGCCTGCAAATCAGCCACTTGCCCGACCAAATAGCGAAACAGATCCGTGGTGGCGAGTACGTCGGCCATGGCGCGGTGGGCCGGTTGATGGGCAAACCCAAATCGGTGGGATAAAAACTCTAAACTATAGTACGACTGGGCTGGCAAGATCGTGTAGGCCAGTTCAAGAGTATCTAAAACCGGGTTTTTTAGTTCGGCTCCTTTAGCGTTAAGAAATTCAACATCAAACCCAATATTATGCCCGACGATCGGGGCAGTGCCGACAAAATCTCGGATCTTATCGATCACTGTGCTGATCTCTGGTTGGCCGCTCAAATCCTCGGGACGAATACCGGTCAGGGCCATGACCGTAGACGAGATAGGCTGCTGCGTCCCGATCAGAAAATCTAACTGGTCAATTACTTCTCCTTTAGCATCTAGCCGCACGGCGGCGAACTCGATCACATCATCCACCCGCGCGTCCACGCCGGTGGTCTCTACGTCTAAAACTATGTATTCCGAGTAGTTCATTGGCTGCGGCTTAAGATCACTTCCAGACGCTCAGGGGCGAAGCTAACCACCTCAACCCCCCTGGGAGTAGTGAACATCCCCTGATCGATCGTGATCATATTAGCCCCCGACAAGGCACCTTGCAAATTAAGATGCAAGACCACGTCATTGCGTTGAAGATCTTTGAGGGTCTCTGGAGCGCCGGCCAATACTACCCGAACACTAGCTGGGCTGGCTGCGGTGACGCTAAAACCTTCCGTAACGTTGATATACTGCGGAACGAGTGTGAACTGTTTGGTCCCTTGGGATGACTCAATCGCCACTGTGGCCAAGATGAGGTTCTCCCCCACCAGAGTTACGCCACTAGGCAGATCCACCGCTACTTGGTCGGTGAAACTGCTTGTGTGACCGCCCAGTTGGATAGGGGTGCTAGTTAAGTTGGCTAATTGATCCAGAGCTTGCTGCGTTCCGGACACCAACACCACTCCAGGTTCAAACTTCACCTCCCGAACCCAGAACCCGCCCGGGAGCTCGCCACTGAAGGACGGTTTGATCCCCAGGTTTCGCACGGCCGCCCCAGCCCCGATCTCTACCTCGGCTTTGCCGTCTGGCGGGCTGATTCGCACTGCCCCGAGCGGGCTGCCGCTGCCGCTCTCAACCAAAAAGTTGACTGGGGCAACAAACGTCTCGCGCCGACGGTCTACTTTGACATTGGCGCTGGCTTGGGTAATCCGGTCCAGCAGAACCGCAGCTCCATAGATAGTCACATGGTCAGGCACAACCCGAGTCTGTTTGATACTATAGTCGTCAGCTACCCAGCCCTGAGTGTCCAAGACAACCGGCACCACTTTGGACACTTCGACGTCAATGTCGACCACTATCTCTTCCGGTGAATATCCGATTAACTGAACGTCAGCTGGCAGGTCGCTGGGAATAAGTGCTAGACTATAGCGCCCCGGGGCGATCACCTTCGTGAGATCGAGCTCGAAATTAAATACCGTGTCAGTTAATTTTTTCAGAGCTGACGGGCGGCCTGAGATCTTCGCCTCGACCGTAGTCACCGCGTTAACCACGGCCAGACCTGGGGCCAGATGACTAACTACTATCGGAGCCGCCCAGACTTTAGTCTGGTAGGACAGAGCGTAGACGTTAATCCAAATCAGGATCGCAGTGATCAACAAAACTACGCGAACCGCTGGAGAGGTGGACAGGGCCATTTAGGACGATGGGTAAACAAATATGGTCTGCAGCCGCTTGGACAGTTCTGACGGAGTCAGGTCCTTGTAGACATCGTCGCGGTGGATGAGCGAAATATCGCCGACCATCTTATTGACTACCACCACAACCGCTCCCCAGTCCTTGGCTACCTTGCGGACAGCTGGATTGGTCGTTGAAAAGAGAACTTTGGCTCGGGGCTGCAGCAGGGTGGAGCCAGCCGCTACAATGCGATTGGCTTCGATCACCGCCGCTCCCCGACCCAGGACTGAACCGTTGCCAAAAAAATCTATTAACAATTCACTCTTAACCAGTGAGTGCATTCGGGTGCCGTTATCGATCAGGCGGGTTAGTGACTTATCCTTCTTGATCACGAATAGAGCAGGTTTGTGCCCTCGGCTTAGAACTGCCGCCGCCTCGGCCACGGCCCGGATCATGGTTTGAACATCGCCCACGCTAGCTCGCGGCTGATCGCCAAACGATGGCAGTTTGGGCCCAGTGGTTTCCAGCACACCCTTGATCTCTGGGGCGTAGAGAGCGGCGATGGCCAACAGCGCCACAACAGTCAGACTACTGGTAACAATAAAGAGAGCCCACAACCCAAGAGTGCGAGCAAGTAGAGCTAGTAATAGTAGAAAGAGAATTTTCGGGAAGATCTTGATCAGGTCGCTCCGACGGAGACGGCGATAGAGCCACCACAGCAACCCAAAAACCAAGAGGATGTCGATCAGCCCCCAGAGGGTAAATTGAGCAGCCGCGCTCTGCCAAAACAACCCCGCGGTACCGGCGGCCGTATCCCAACTGAGCTGGATCTGGTCAATCAACTTCAACCACAAGTTCATTCACTCTCCCTGTGTTTAACTTATCCTTCGATGCGACTCAGGACTTGTTTATAATACGACAAAAGGCAGGGATTGAGAAAAGCCCCTCCCCGATGTGTAGACCAGGGAGGGGCGGTGTCAGTTGCCACAGCTGGGACAGCAGTGGCCAACGATACGCCCCGTCAGGGACGCGAAGAACTTGCGCCTCAAGGTGCACCTCCTTGGGGAAAAATGGGTCGAGGTCAGAAAAACGGCCTGGAGGCCGTCGCAGTTCCCTACTTTCTAAGTATAACAAAGTCGTCAAGACCCCCAATCTCATCTTATCTGTCATCCTGAACTTGTTTCAGGATCCAGATGCTGGACTAAATTCAGCATGACGGGACTAGAGAGGGACATTGACGATATAAGAACCAAATTACTTCTTCTTGGAGACCCAGTTGTAGACCCCGGCAAAAATCCAGCCGATGATGTAGCCAAAGACGAAGGCCACAACCAGAAGCCACAGAGCGGTGCCCCACGAGAACACACCAAAAGTTGTAGGTGCGGTCACCATATGCAGGCCCATCATCCAAGTCGCGAACTGTTGGCCCATACCGCCAGCCAAAATCAGGACCCAGATGAAGTGCATAACTACGGCAAACCACGCCACTGTTAGAGCGACCTTATGTTGGAATGCTTTCATAGCTCCCCCGATAAATAATATAACTGCTTTGATTATACATCAAAAAAGAGCCCTACCTGTATTCTTATCCCCCAGCGTTAAACTAGAACGACTTAACTCAAAAAACAGCGCCCGGAGGGATAGCCGGACGCTGTTGTTGTGGGGGGATGGTGGGTGGATAATATCTCCAACCCATCATAGCTATCAACAGAATTGATTAGTGCAAGCAGGGTCAGGCGTCAGCATGAACGGTTGTGTCAGAACTCACACCGTGACCAAACCCACCGCCGAAACCACCCACCAAGTAGAGGTACTTAGTGTCGATCCTGTTTTCAACGGCCCACTCCAGTAGCGCTTGGTGATCGGTTCGCACCCGCAGGTCCAGCTGGGCCTGGCGCTCGTCTGGCGTCATCGTTTGCCACTCAGCCGACTTGGTGAGATCGAAGTTGGCTTGGGCTTGTGTCCGAAGCTTATCCCTCTCGGTCAAGATGGCTTGCTTCTGGGCCTCGGTCAAATCGCCGCCGGCCACTAGCGCATCCAGTTTTGATCCTAGAACGATCTCAACTCTGGCGCCGTGGCTGGTGTCAGCCCCACCTGCCGCCCGGGTGTCGGACGAAACAGTCATTCCGAATGCGGCGAGACCAGTGAGCGCTATGATCGGGAAGAAAGTAAACAATGTACCCATTTCGGTTACCTCCGCTTACTGATATGAGCATCGACCCCTGCAAAATTAAGTCCGCAGGGGTGGTCGCTCACATTACATCCCGATCATTCGCTGGTTTTGCCATCGAACTCTTCCGGCTGGGCTTGAGCGTCCGCCTTGGTTGCCCTCACCGTGCCGTCGATGTGTTCTGGGGGTGAATAGAGGGTGTAAAGTTTCAAGTCCACTGCTCCGGTATTGATAACATTGTGGTTGGCGCCGGCTGGAATGATGCCTGCGTCGCCGTCTTTGACCTCGTAGATGTTACCATCAATGACCAACTGCCCGCTCCCCGCCTCAAAGCGAAAGAATTGGTCAATATCGGGATGAACCTCGGCGCCAATTTCCTCTCCGGGCTTTAAACTCATCAGCACCAGCTGGGTGTGATGGCCGGTATATAAGACCCGCCGAAAGTCGGTGTTTTGAATGGTTAGTTGTTCGATATTGTCGTAGTATCCCTTCATTACAAAATGATTAGCGGTATGACTTTTTTATTATAGACCCCGGATAAGAAAAAGGGCGGCCGATAAAAATCGGCCGCCCGTTGAATGTACTATCCCAAGTCGGCGCGAGCTAAATCACAGAGCTTGGCCACGCCCGCTAGTAAGGCAAACTCCTGTGGGAAGCAGTCCACGTTGTGGGGGCCTAGGCAATACCCGTCGTTCGGGTCAACGGGGCCGCCGCCGCCTAGCTCGCAGGCGTTCCCGGGACAACGAAGGTAGACACCGAAGTACTGGCCGAAAGAGCAGCAACATTCATGGCCTAGCAACTCAAGTTTGCCACCTACCATCCAGCGATACATACTGGCGATGGCCTGCTCGACAATGGGAACCCGCTGGGTTTGGGGTTGGGCAGCGATCCATCTGGCCAGAGTGGGAGTGATGCTAATGCCCACCCCCAATTCGTTGTAGCCCCCCGTGTAACAGATGTCTTCCACTACGACCAGCTGTCTGTGGCGACCCTTGGGCTTGGGGATGTTGTCATCGCCCCCTATCAGCCAAAGAGAATTACACAGCCAATTGAGAGTCGTGGCATGAGCCCGTCCCCGCTCTTTCTCCTGATGCCCGGGTAAGTAAAACCGGCACACCCAGCCCTGCTCGTCATGTTGATAGGAGAAACAGGTATTCTGAAAACCGAATGCCCCGTCGGTCTCCTTGGGTTCCGTTAACGAGGGTAGCGTAAACTGTTCGGCTATCCTTATCATCTTTTCCCGGTAGAGGTTAGCTGGTGGCTCTGCCTTTTTCTCGCGCAAGGAACTAACTCGCTTTGTCAGACTACCTACCACTGCCGGCCATATGGTGGGATGAACTGTGACGGCAATAACATTCGGTTCTTCAAAAGACAAACCATACCATTCGGGCCTGTCCCAGGCACTGTTCGCGTGCATCTATACACCTCCATACAAATTTTGAAGGGACAGCTTGCCCCCTCCAAGACACCGACATTGTACCACGGGCTACAGACCAGCCAGACGGATAACCAAGAACAGAACGCCGGCACCAAGCAAAGTCATCAGCGTGGTCAAAAACTTCGGATGAGCGTGGTGACTCTCGGGGATAAGATCGCTCGCCCCGATGTAGAGAAAGAAGCCGGCAAAGACGGCTAAGATGACACCGAGCAGATGTTCGGGTAGAGCGAAGAACAAAGTCGATGTGATACCCGCTACCGGCGCGACGGCATCCACCATTAACCACTTGAAAGCCATGCGACTATCTTTGGAGTGCTTCAGTAAAACATTGACCGTGTTGATGCCATCGGAGAAGTCATGGGTCAAGACCGCCACAGCGACTATCAGCCCGACTGCGGACGAGACCTGAAAGCCGACACCGATAGCCACACCGTCTAAGAAACTATGCACGGCCAGCGTGCTGCCGCCTAAAATCCCACGTCGAGGAGCCGTATGGCCGTGTTCGTCGCTGTCATGATGATGCAATAACACCCACCGGTCCAAAACTAAGTAGGTCAAAAACCCTGTGGCGATGAAGGCAGCGATAGCGGAGGTAGAGTAAAACTGCTGACCGAGATCCACGGCCTCGGGGATAAGGTCAAAGAATGCCACCCCGATAACAGCCCCGGCCGAAAACCCCAAGATGAGATGGAGTTTATCCTTGAACCGCAGTGCCAACCAGCCACCCAGCAGGGTAGCGGCAAATGCGGCGATGGCGATCAAGATTAACATCATCGGTACTTAGAACTTATCACATCTTATTCGTACCGCAGAGCGTCGATAGGGTTTTTCCGGGCGGCTCTAACGGCTGGCGAGACACCGGCCAAGAATGCTACCGCGATAATGGCGGCAATAATGCCGGCTATTAGCGTGATCGGGAAAGCCAGTAGGTCGAGCCCGGGGAAATCCTTCAGAAAACCGTTTGAGGCAATACGATTAATTATCATGGCCGAACCGATGGCCGCGCCGGTACCCAACACACTCCCCCAGAATCCCAAGAGAGCCGCTTCGGTGCTGAACAGTAAAAATATCCGCGACCCGCTCATGCCCATAGATTTCATCAAGCCGATCTCCTTGGTCCGCTCCTGCACCGCCATTAGAAGAGTGTTGATGATGCCAAAGGCAGCGGCCAAAAGCGCGATCAGACCGAACATATTGAACACTACCACAATGCCATCCACCACCTGCCTGACGATACCGATACGGTCCGACACGGTCTGAGGTAGATAACCCTTATTGGTCAGCCGTTGCTTTAAAGCCGTCAAGTCGTCCGAACTAATGTTTGGGTCAATATGAGCGCTGGCCGCTGCGTACCGTTTGGCTAGATTCTCTGGTAACCCCTCAGTTTGTAGATTAAATAGTCCTTGGGCAGCGGCTGTGTTAAGGCCCACTCCAGTGGCCAAAGAGATAAGAGTTTTTTGTTGGACCCCAGCTACCTCCGCATAGACTTCAACTACCTCACCAGTTGGTTTGGTAATCCCGATCATGACCCGGCCACCTACTGCCGCATCGTTGTCCGCAAACCCTAGTGAGTTCACAAAACTGACTGGCAGGACCACTTGATAATCCTTGGCGGAGTGGTCGGGCTGACTGCCTGACAGTAGGTCGAGTTTGGCGCCGCGCGGATAGAGCGAGGCCTGCAGTTGGTATTTGTGATTATTGGGCCCTTCAATATAGTCCGGGGCCACCGAGAAATACGGCTGGACCTCGGCCAGGTCCGGGTCCTCTTCAAGGATAGCCAGATCATTAGGGGTAAGCATATTAAAAGCCACTCCCGGACCGGCGACGGTGCTGGCCTTCTGTTTGGACGGGTTGTAGCGTTTGGGCGCTTCGCCAGAGGAGAAACTTTGGCTCTCCTGTTGGGCTTGGATGATAAGCAGGTCTTTGGGTCCGACATTGCCCAGCTGGCGGTCGATGTAGTCAGAGATACCGGCGCCAACCCCGTTAGTCAAAGTCAGGGTAAAGGTGCCGATAAAGATGGCCAGGATAGTCAGGGCAGTTCGGGTCTTGTTCCGACCGAGATTGCCGGCGGCCGTTAAAAAGATATCAAATAGTTTCATTGCGCCACCTCCGGTAGCAGTTGACCGTCACGCATATCCAGTCGGCGATGGCACCGGCGGGACAGGTCTTCGTCATGAGTAACGATAACCAAAGTAATCCCCTGCTGGTTCAAACTAAACAGCAGGTCTTCGATCAATCGGCCGGTGGCGCTATCGAGATTGCCCGTCGGTTCATCCGCGAAGATGACCAATGGATTATTGATCAGCGCCCGAGCGATGACTAGCCGCTGTTTTTGGCCGCCGCTCAAATGATTAGCCCGGGCATTGGCCTTATCCAGTAGTTCAACTGCCCGCAATGCCTCCAGCCCTCTTGTCCGCCGTTCCCGCGCTCCCACGCCAGCGATCTTGAGCGGCAAAATCACATTTTCCAAAACCGTATTGTCAGCGTTCATAAAAAACTGCTGGAAGACAAACCCAAAATGCTTGTTCCGAAGATTATCCAATAGACGTGGCTTGGCGCGAGTGATGTCTCGGCCCCCCACCAAGACCGCCCCGTTAGTCGGTTTGTCCAGCGAGGCCAAAATATGCATTAGCGTGGATTTGCCGGAACCGCTTTTACCAACAATGGCAATACTCTCCCCGCTGGCGATGCTCAAGGACACGCCTCGAAGGGCCGGGAACGCAAACTCGCCCGTTCCGTAGATCTTGGTCAGGCCTCTGGCTTCAAGAATGGGAGTGTTGTTGGACATAAGAGAAAAACCTAATCCGACTAGCGCTGGGAGATACTCCCCCGCTATCCGTCAACGGCTCCCAGTATAACACAAAAAAGACCTTCTGGGAAAGGGTTTCTAGGAGCTGTGGGGCTAGTTAACCGGCCAAGAAACGGAATGCTTGGTAGACCAAGAAGGCCGGCCAGACAAGGGCTTTAAGAAAGCCCAGTACTCCGCCCCAAAAAGTGGTGGCAGCACCAATAAAATAGACAGCAGCTCCTATCAGTCCGAGGCTGTAGACAGCACTGCTGGCATGATGCATCTTTGTCATAGTTATGTTGGGGAGAGATTGTACGAGTTGGCAGGGGCGGCAGGAATCGAACCCGCATTCTGGATTTTGGAGACCCATGTCCTACCATTGAACGACGCCCCTATAGGCATAGCATACAGTATGCAGGGGTTAGTATCTAGTCAAGAAACCAGCTTCTGACGCTGGTTCCTGATGCTCCCCCGTATTAGATACTAGATACTGAATGCTAGATACTATTTGGTTTCTTTATGCGGAGTGCGTTTCTTGCAGATAGTGCAGAACTTGCTCCGCTCCAAACGATCCGGGGTGTTCTTAGGGTTCTTGCGGGTTGAGTAAGACGCCCGTTTGCAGACGGTGCACATCAGCTTGATAATGGGGCGCTTAACTTTTCTGGTGACTTTGCCTTTTTTGGCCATAGGAGTGGTATATCCTGATCCGCCAGCTGGCGGAAAGTTCAGGATGACAATATGAGGGTTATACTTTCTTAACCTGCAGGAAGTCCAGTTCTACTGGGGTTTCACGGCCGAAGATAGAGACCAGCACTTTGATCTTGCCGCGCTCTTCATCCACCTCGGAAACCGTGCCGTCGTAGTTCTTGAAGGGACCGTCGTTGATGTGAACCAAGTCTCCCACCCGCAGGTCGATCTTGTACTTGGGCTCCTCCACCGCCATCCGTTTGAGGATGGTCTTAATCTCGGTATCGGAGACGGGCACCGGCACTGTACCGGAACCGATGAAGCCGGTAACATTCGGGGTATTGCGGACGACATACCAGCTATCTTCCGTCACGTTCATATTCACCAGCACATAGCCGGGAAAGATCTTTTTCTCCACGGTCTTGCGCTTGCCAGCCCGGATCTCGATCTGGTTCTCTTTGGGGACTAGCACGTCAAAAATCTTATCCTGCATATCCAGGGAAGCGATACGCTGTTTTAAGCTCTCGGCCACCGCATCTTCGTAGCCGGAGTAGGTGTGCAGAACATACCATTGGCCCGGCCATTTGGTGCTGGCAGTGGAGGCGTCCACCGCCGGAGCGATGGTCGGCTCGGGAGCGACCTCCTCCTCGTCCTTTTCTAAGGTATCTCCTCCGTTCGTCGGAGAATCATTATCAGCGATCTCTTCTGGTCCCGGGGCTGGCGCCGCTTCCTCCATTGGTACTACATCATCCCCTATGACAGGGGTCGCTGTCTCGTCTGCGGGCTGGATGGGTTCTAACTGATCGTCGTTCATAAAACTACTTATTGGGCTGGTGTGGTTTGGATGTCCCCAACATTGATGTCGGGGGCGGTAACGGTTTGGCCGCTGGAGCTTTGCGACAAGGTGGTCAGATATTTAACTCCGGCAGTGAACAGGTAGTCTACGCCGCCGGTAAAGATAGTAAACAACAACGAGATGCCCAACACGGCCAGCGTCAGGTTTATGACTGTGCGTTGGCTTGGCCAACTGACTTTGCTAAGCTCGGTCCTGGCTTCGTGCAAAAATTTGATGATAGGTTTCATCCCAAATCAGAATAATGAATTATGAATAGTGAATTATGGATAAACCGTAAACCACAGAAAAAAGAAAGAGATTCTGAACGATTAAGATTGATGCTTCTGATATTAACCATGATTCCTAATTCGTGATTCATGATTCCAGTATTATCGCTTGGAAAACTGCGGCGCACGGCGGGCGCGCTTCAGACCGAATTTCTTGCGTTCTTTGGCGCGGGCATCGCGGGTTAATAGACCAGCCTTTTTCAAAGAGGTTTTTAGGTCAACGTCGAAAGCGACTAAGGCCCGAGCTATCCCGTGCCGGACGGCTTCAGCCTGCGCGGCGATGCCGCCGCCCGAAACTCTGGCTGACACATCAAATGATTTTTGCATTCCTGTCAGCTTGAGCGGTTCGATTACCACCTCGGTCAGATGGGCTGGGTTGAAATAATGATCGCCTTTTTGATTATTAACGACTAATTTACCGTCTTTACCTTTATATAATCTAACTCGCGCGGTGGCGGTTTTGCGACGGCCAGTGCCGTAAAAATACTGACCTGTAAATACGTGTGTACTTTCCATAGTTATAGTTTCACTTGAACCGGCTGCTGGCCCTCGTGCGGGTGGGCAGCATCTGCGTAGATCTTGAGTCTCCCCAACATTACCTTTCTCAGCTTATTTTTTGGCAACATTCCGGAGACGGCCTGTCCCAATACCTTGGTTGGCTGTTTGGCCATCATCATCGCAACCGAGCGAGTTTTAAGATGGCCCAAATAACCGGTGTGGTGAGAATAGGTTTTGTCGCTAGTTTTCTTACCGCTGAACTTGACTGCTTGGGCATTGATCACCACCACGTTAGTCTTGGCATCCACCGCTGAATTGTACTGGGGTTGGTCCTTGCCCATCAATAGTTTGGCAATGGCGGTAGCCACTCGCCCCACGATCTGACCATCGGCGTCGACTAACAGCCAACGCTCTGGTAGCAAGGGAGATGAGATGTGGGGAGTTGATTTATACATAGCTAGACGAATTCAATGATGGCCACCGGAGCGGCATCGCCAGCCCGAAAGCCTTTCTTGACTACCCGGACATAGCCACCGACCCGATCTTTGTAGCGAGGAGCTAAAACCTGAGTCATCTTTTTGACCACGATTTGATTATTGTACAACTCCTTCAGCAACCGCTGTTTGGCCGCTAGGCTACCCAATTTAGCAGTGGTCATTAGTTTTTCAATATGAGGCTTCAGGGTTTTCGCTTTAGCCTCCGTAGTTTCGATCCGCTCGTGCAGGATGAGGGCAGTTAGAAGACTGCGCACCAAAGCTGTGCGCTGACGCCTTACCCGACCTAGTTTTCTGCCTGCTACGCGGTGTCTCATGGTTTATTCTTCAGAATTACTAGATGCATCGAAGTGCAAACCAAGTTCATCTAGTTTAGACATGATCTCGTCCAGAGCTTTAGCCCCTAGACCTTTCAAACCCTGCAGTTTATCTGGGCCAAGCTCTAGAATATCACTGATCTTTTTCGCCCCATTGTTGATCAGAGCGTTGGTAGTCCGGATGGACAGGTTGATCTCGTCCACGTTGAAATCGCGGACATCGCCAGTAACGGCCTCCTGTTCTGTGACTGGCACCTCAACGTCAGACGGCGTGGCCCCAAAAGTACCGAGCTGGTTACTGAGGATTTGGGCGCTTTGCTTAATAGCTTCGTCCGGGGCCATAGTGCCATCAGTGAGAATGTCGATGGTCAGCTTATCGTAATTAACCATCTCGCCTACCCGGGTCGGCTCCACTTTAAACGCCACTTTTTGTACCGGGGAGAAAGCCGCATCAATAGCGATAGTGCCAATAGAGAAACTCTCATCGTCCATCTTCTCGCTCGGCAGGTACCCGCGGCCTGAAGTAACAGTGATATCAATATCGAGAGTTGCTTTGTCGGCGAGAGTTGCTATCTCGACTTCAGGGTTAACCAACTCGGCCGAACTGGGTATCTGCAAATCCGCGCCAGTGATCGCCCCTGCTTTGGTGGCGTGAAGTTTGACCGATACCGGACCCATCTCGTGCAGTTTAAACCGGAGCTGTTTGAGGTTCAGAATCACTTGCACGGCGTCTTCTTTCACGCCAGGGATGGGAGAGAACTCGTGGTCTATCCCAGAGATCTTGGCCGCGACGACAGCCACCCCGGGCAAAGAACCCAATAAAATTCTCCGTAGGGCGTTACCGACCGTGGTGCCGTAGCCTGGGAAAAATGGCTCGACCACAAAGACAGCGCGATTACCGGCTTTTTCTTCTATTTTGATACTTGGCAAGTTGATGTCGTTCATCATAAACAGTTCCCCATAAAAATTATTACTTTGAGTAGAATTCGATTATTAATCTTTCATTGAACGGAACTTCGATCTCGTCACGCGTGGGTACGGATGTCATTTCAATCTTCAGCTGTTCCGGGTCGACCTTGAGCCAACTGACAGGTTTATTCCCGCGGGCTAGCTCCTGCAGCTTAGTTTTTAGAGCCGGGCGTGAACTAACTCCCGTAATCACGTCTCCGGGTCGAATATGGATCGAGGGGATATCGACTTTACGGCCGTTAACCGCAAAGTGGCCATGACTGACTGCTTGACGAGCCATGGGATGCGAATCGGCAAGACCGGCCCGGTAGACGATATTGTCGAGACGACTTTCAAGACCGGCTAGTAGCGCTATGTCAGTTGAGTCGGTCTGCCGTTTGCCGGCGGTGTAGTATTTTTTCATCTGCTTCTCGGTCAGATGATAAAAGACTCTGGCCTTCTGCTTCTCTTTGAGCTGTTGACCATAACCGGTCGTCCGCGTAAAGGTCCTCTTCTTACCATGAGACCCGGGCGGCTGCTTGCGATGGAGTTTGGTGTATTTAACTCCGACTGCACGATCAGCGCTCAAGGCGAACTCTTCGCCCAGGCTTCGCACCTTCTTCATGGTTGGTCCAGTATATCTTGCCATTTAGACTCTCCTTGCTTTACGCGGTCTGGGACCGTTATGCGGGATGGGCGTAACATCCTTAATCGTGGTTACCTCTACCCCCGCCTGCGCGATGGAGCGGATAGCCGCGTCTCTGCCAGTTCCAACGCCCTGAACAAAAATTTGTATCTTCTGCAGTCCCATCCCAACCACTCGATTAATCGCCGCGCTAGCCGCTTTGGACGAGGCAAACGAGGTAGATTTCTTAGAGCCCCTAAACCCCTGCTGTCCAGCTGAGCCGGTGGATAGCACCGCACCGGCGCTATCAGTAATAGTAATTAAAGTGTTGTTAAAGGTAGATTTAATGTAAGCTCTGCCCTCTAATACAGTTCGCTTGACCCGTTTCTTCTTAGGCTTGGCGGCCGCCTTAGCAGCGATGGCTTGCTGCTTGACTTCGGCCTTCTTGCCTTTCTCGGCCTTCTTTTGTAGACGCTTCTTTCTGCTCATGGTTTATGTCTTATCACCCGTCTTCTTGCGGCCACTACCCATTGTGACCCGCTTGCCGCGCTTGGTCCGTGCGTTAGTCTTGGTCCGTTGACCATGAACGGGGAGTTTTCTGGCATGGCGTTGACCCCGATAGCTGCCGACATCTTTCAGCCGTCTAATATTAGTTGATACCTCTCGTCTCAGGTCCCCCTCGACCGTCAGGCGTTTTTCGATCATATCACGCAGTTTAGCCTCCTCCGCTTCAGTCAGATCTTTGACCTTGGTAGTGGGAGCGATTTTGGTATCACGCAGTACCTGGGCGCTGAGGGACCGACCGATACCATAAATCGCTATCAGCGCGATGTCGATCTTCTTGTTATCATCCAGATTTATCCCAGCTAGGCGTATCATATCTATCCTTGTCTTTGCTTGTGCTTCTTGTTGGTGCAGATTACCCTAACCACCCCGTCCCGTTTGATCACGCGACATTTTTTACAGATCGGTTTGACAGAGGCGGCTACCTTCATGGGTGGATTAAATTATTTCGAATTATCTAATATTTAGGCTCTGTGCCGGTAAGTGATCCGGCCTTTCTCTATATCATAGGGGCTCATCTCGACTGACACCTTATCGCCAGGCAGAATCTTGATATAGTGCATTCTCATCTTGCCGGAGATATGCGCCAGGATGGTGTGGCCGCCCTCAAGCTCCACCTTAAAGGTGGCGTTTGGGAGGGCTTCGACCACGGTCCCCTCAAGTTCAATTACCTGCTTGTCGGCCATAAAAATTACTTTGCTATTATTCTATTTTTCGCCTAATTAGTCAAGATTAATGGCTCCCAATGAGCGTTTCCAGGGGGGTAATCACCTCATAGCCAGTGGGGGTTACCAGTACCGTATGCTCGAACTCAGCTGCCGGTCGGCCGTCCGCGGTTCGGGTGCTCCAGCCGTCGGCCTCAGTGATCACTTCGTCAGTGCCCAGCCCCGTGATCGGTTCGATGGCAATAGCCATGGCGGAGGTCAGCGTGGGGTCTTGGCCCCGGTCGACAAAGTTCGGGATCATCGGGCTTTCATGGAGTTTACGACCGACTCCGTGGCCAACGAACTGACGAAAGATAGTCAGACCGCGAGCGGTCAAAGTTTTCTCGATTGCACGAGAGATGGAGCTAACCTTGGCTCCAGCACGCACTTCATTGGTCCCAGCTAGCAGCGCCGCATAGGCACCATCCAACAGCCTGGTAACGGATGGGCTAACTCGTCCCACCGTCCAAGTAACCGCCGCGTCAGTGTGAAGCCCTTGATAGTACAGACCCATGTCCACGGTGATAATGTCTCCGTCTTTGAGCTGGATATCGCGTGGCAAACAATGAACCACTTGGTCATTAACACAGAGACACACTGGCGCCGGATAGCCTTCAAACCCTTGGAATGACGGCAGCCCTCCCTGGCGTTTAGCTTCGGTCTCAGCCAGTTTGGCGAGTAACCGTAAGTTAGTGCCTGGTTTAATTTCTTGACGCAATCGTTCCAGAACCAGCACTAACCGCCGGCCGCCCTCGCGCAGATAATTGATCTCTTCAGGGGTAAGCGTCATAGATCTAGGGCTTGTTTAATGGCTTTATGCACTGACGATCTTGGTCTATCGCCATCGATTACTTTTAATGAGCGATTCGCCCGATAGTGAGCTAGGAGCTTGCGTGCCTGCTGATTGAAGATCTGGACGCGCCGATTGATAGTCGTCGGGTTTTGATCGTCTAAGCGATTCTCAAGTTTGGCCCGATGCAGCAGTCTGGCTCGCATAGCCCTGACTGGGAGTTTCAGATAAACCATCGTTACCCGACGCTTGGATTGCCGCAGCAGTTTGTCTAGTTCGCTGGCCTGGCGCGGGCTACGGGGGTAGCCGTCGAAGATCACCGGCCGCGCACCAGCCAAACGCAGGTGCTGCCTGGCTATCTGGGTGGTGATACCGATCGGGATCAGTTTGCCGGCGTTCATTAATGATCTGACTGCCCGCGACTGGGCTGAACGACCGCGGGCTAAACACCTGATCTGGGCTCCCATATCAACATGGTGGGCGCCTAATTTTTTAATTAACAACTGGGCTTGCGTTCCTTTGCCGGAACCCGGCCCGCCGTACAGGATAATATCGGAATTAAATTTCGTCATACTGCTTCATGATCAGTTGAGCTCTGATCTGACGCATGGTCTCCAACGCTACCGACACGACGATCAGCAGACCGGTTCCACCCAGACTCAATGTGGTAATCCCGGTGGCGGCTTGAGCCAGCAGCGGCAGGATAGCGATCAGACCCAAAAAGATAGCGCCAGCCAGCGTGATGCGATTGGAGACAAAGGTAAGAAAGTCCACGGTCTGCTTGCCGGGACGGATCCCGGGGATGAACCCCCCCGACCGCTGAATGTTTTCAGCGACGTTGTCGGGCCGGAAGATAACCCAGGTATAAAAATAGGTAAAGAAGACCACTAGGACAAAATAAAGCACTCCATAAAAGAGTTGGTCTTGAAATAGTTTTTGAATAAAGTCAGCCGCTTGTGCGATCCAAGGAGTCCGCGCCGCCGCGAAGAATGAGGCGATCAGGCCTGGGAAAAGCAGCAGCGACAAGGCAAAGATGATCGGGATGACTCCGGCTTGGTTAACTCGGAGCGGCAAGTGATTGGTCTGACCTGAAAATAACCGGTTGCCGCCACCGCGCCCAGCGTAGGCGATGGGGATATTGCGCTGCCCCTCGGTGATATAGACCACAAAGTAGATGGTAATAATGGCCAATAACCCAAAGATAATGATGTTAACCAATTTCCCCACATCAAATAGCGCAATGGTGCCAGACAGGGCTGACGGCAGAGCTTCTAATATACCCACAAAGATGATCAGTGATACCCCGTTGCCGATACCCATCTCGGAGATCAGCTCCCCTAACCACATCAACAGCATGGTCCCGGCGGTGACTACCATTAGAATAGCCATTAGCCGCAAGGGAGAGATATCGCCTAAAATAGAGACGTCCGAACGCTGTAATAAACTAACCATCCCCCAGGACTGCAGCAGCCCTAATGGGACTGTCAGCAGACGAGTGTACTGGTTGATCTTGCGCCGGCCGTACTCCCCTTCCTTTTGAAGCGCTTCAATGCTGGGGATAGCCATTGTCATCAACTGCATAATGATCGAAGCGTTGATGTAGGGCGCCACGCCCATCATAGCGATGGAGAATTTATTGAGAGCACCACCAGAGAACAGATCGACTAGGCCGAGGAACTGGTTACTAGAGAAAACCTGCTGCAGCGCTTCTAGATTAACACCCGGCATCGGGGTATGGACCACCAGCCGGACGATCACTAGTAGAAGCAGCGTCATCAAGATCCGATTCCGCAGATCCTTATGTTTCCAGATGTGAGTAATGGTAGCTAACATATTACTGAATGATCTCCACTTTCCCGCCAGCCGCTTCGATCTGTTTGCGGGCGGATGCGGATATAAAATGCGTTTGAACAGTAAGATTGGCTTGCGCTTCGCCTTCGCCGAGTACCTTAACTTTGGTCCCGGATAAAACCAAGCCCCTTTGTTTTAATCCTTCAAGACTAATCTGACCATCTACAGCATAACGCTTTAGATCTTTTAAGTTCAGCCTAAAGACACTAAATTTGCGGTTAGCCCGAAAACCTTTCTTCTTGGCAATGCGCTGCACCAGCGGCATCTGACCGCCTTCGAACTTAGCTGAGAGCTTTTTGCCGGTACGCGCCTTCTGGCCCTTAGTCCCCCGGCCTGAGGTACTCCCCCGTCCAGCACTGTCGCCGCGGCCAGAGCGGGCTTTGGTTTTATATCGGCCGCTGCCAACTATATTGTGTAGATTAGTCTCGTTCATGATGGTGATTCCGCTTTAGATTTGCCGGCTGGCCGGGCCACACCTCGGCTTTCCCAGATAGCTTGCGGGGATGTGATACGGCCGAGAGCGTCAACCGTGGCAACAATATTACTGATTTTGTTGCTCGAGCCTAGCATTTTAGCTACCGCATCCTTCACTCCTGCCAGATCCAAAACGATCCGAACCGGGCCTCCCGCGATCAACCCAGTCCCAGGCTGGGCAGGCTTGATCAACACTTGGGCGCTCTTATGTACGGCCATTATTTGATATGGCAGGGTACCTTTTTGAAGGTAGACCGCTTTAACATCTTTCTTGGCGTCAGTAACTGCTTTAGCGACGGCGGTGGTCACGTCTGCTGCTTTGCCTAAACCATAGGCTACCCGGCCCTGTTTATCGCCGATCACCACCAGCGCGCGGAAACGCATGCGTTTGCCGCCCTTAACTACTCGGGTAACCCGATTGATCTCAACTACCCGTTCGTCAAACTCTTTGGGGGCTGAGATCGGCCGCGGCCGGCGACCGCCGCGTTGTCCGCCTGACATTGATCTAGTTGAAGAAGTGTTTTCCATACAAACTTAGAAGCTTAACCCCTGTTCACGGACAGCGTCAGCCAGAGCGCGCACTCGGCCGTGGTATTGATATGCCCCCCTGTCAAATACAACTTCGGTAATACCAGCCGTTATCGCCAACTTGGCGATATTCTCGCCTACTTGGCGGGCGGCTTCAGTTTTCGTTTTAGCCTTAGTCTTCAGACTATCGGCGGCGGCTAGCACCTTGCCAGATGCATCGACGATCTGGGCGTAGATCGCTTGGTTGCTGCGGAATATCGACAGCCGAGGCCGAGCCGCGCGCGAACCGATCCGCGCCCTGGTCCGGGCCTTACGCCAGTGCCGCCTTTGAATAGTTTGTCGTTGTTCGTTCATAGTCGATTATCTCAATTAACTCGACGCGGTCTTGGCGGCTTTCCCAGCTTTGCGCCGGACCATCTCATCGCTGTAGCGAATACCTTTCCCTTTGTATGGTTCCGGCTTTTTCACGGCTCTGATCAATGCAGCCATATGCCCGACTCTTTGCTTGTCGATCCCCGAGATGATCAGTTGATTCTTGTCTTGCTTGACCTCAACCCCGTCAATGATATCGAGAACAACTGGGTGAGAGAAACCCACATTGAGTACGATCTGGCTGCCCCGGACTTCCGCTTTGAAGCCAACCCCAGTGATCTCCAGCGTGCGGCTAAACCCATCAGTTACCCCTCGTAGATTGTTAGCCAGCAACGAACGGACGAGACCATGGAGCGAGCGAGTGGGCTTATCGTCGCTCAGACGCTTGACCAATAGCTCAGCGTCTTTTTGCTCAACCGTGATCCTATCCGGGATAGCGATGGATAGTTCGCCCTTACTTCCCTTAATAATAACCTGACCGCCACTGATGGCAGCTTGGGTTCCACTAGGAAGACTAATTGGCATTTTACCGATCTTAGACATAAATTACCAAACTTTAAATAAGACTTCACCGCCTAAATTTGCCCGTCTGGCTTGGGTGTCGGTCATGATCCCCTGGGAGGTGGATACCACCATCACCCCTACTCCGCCCAGGACCCGATGTAGCCGGTTTACGGGAGTGTAGACGCGCTGACCGGGCCGGCTCATACGTTCGAGTCCGCGGACCACGGGGCGGCCGTTAGTATATTTCAAAACAATCTTGATCTGCTCGAACTGACCAGTTTTGCTGGGGATAGTAGCGACCTCACTAACGTAACCGCTAGTATGCAATAGCCTAGCTATCTCCCACTTGATCCGCGAATACGGCACCAGCACAAAATCTTTCCGCACACTAAGCCCGTTGCGCACTCTGGTCAATAAGTCTGAAATTGGATCGGTCATCGTCATAGTTATTGATTGGTTAACATCCTACCAACTCGCTTTTTTAATTCCTGGGAGTTTACCTGTCCGAGCTAGTTCCCTAAAACAGATCCGGCAAATCCCGAAATCTCTTAAAAAACCATGTCGCCGGCCACAAATCGAGCACCGGTTCATCTGGCGGGTGCTGAACTTGGGTTTCTGCTGAGCCTTATTAACTAATGCTTTTCTTGCCATATGATCTAAATCCTTTCACCTTTGCCTGGAACGTTAGCTTGAAATGGGAAACCTAATGCGCGGAGCAGATGTCGGGTCTGGTCTTGGTTTTTGGCGGTAGTAACTATTGATATCTCTAGACTAAATACCTTGTCGATATTCTCAAAAACGATCTCTGGGAAGACGACGTGTTCGGTCAACCCAAGAGTGTAGCCACCCCGACCATCAAATCCCGCCGACGGATTTAAGCCCTGGAAATCTCTTACTCGCGGCAGAGCGACCTGAACTAATTTATCCAGAAAGTCATGCATTCTGCCCCCGCGCAAGGTAATCTTGACCCCGACCGGATCGCCTTCGCGGACTTTGAATCCAGCAATTGACTGCTTAGCTTTGGTGATCACGGGCAGCTGACCAGTAATCCGCTTTAGTTCGTCGGCGATGGCCCCGATCGCTTTGGTGTCACCGGCTAGCTTCCCAACCCCAACATTCACTACCACCTTCATGATCTTCGGAACAGCCGAAACCGACTTGAGTCCAAGCTCAGTTTTTAGAGTGGGCAGTAGATTTTGGTAGTTACTTTTTGACATCTTCGATGATAGCCTTACAAACCCTACAGACACGCTTTTTAACCTCCCCTATCCGATGATACCCGACGCGGGTTGGGTGATTGCAGCTGGGGCAGATCAACATAACGCTCTCGACCGGCATCGCAGCCACCACTTCAACGATCCCGCCGGGCTGACGATTCTGCCCGCCGCGACGCTGATGCCGCTTATGGATGTTCACACCCTCAACCTTCACCTTGCCTAACTGGTGGTCGGCTGACGCCACATGCCCGCTCTTGCCGCGGTCACGTCCTTTAATGACTAATACTTTGTCGCCTTTTTTAACCTTCATTACAATACCTCTGGTGAATTATCTCGAGAGGGCAACCAAGAGTTTCCCTCTCGACGCTCGTCGGCGAAGCCAAGTTCGTCAGCTGACGAACTAAGCTCACTGCTCTCCCTTCCTCGGATTGTTGGATATTGATTGTTCATAGGGGTATTAAACATTTATAAAACTTCAGGCGCTAGTGACACTATCTTCATAAAGTTGCGGTCGCGCAGTTCGCGAGCGACGGGACCAAATACCCGAGTGCCGCGGGGTTGCTTGCTAGCATCAACTATCACAATGGCGTTCTCATCGAACCGGATCCAACTGCCGTCGGGCCGGTGGGTGGCTCTGACCGTTCTTACCACCACGCCTTTGATTATTTCTTTCTTCTTCACTACACCGGTCGGTGAGGCCACTTTAACGGCGCACACCACAATGTCACCCAAACCGGCGTACCGGCGGCGGCTGCCGCCGAGCACCTTAATGCATCTAACCGCTTTGGCGCCAGTGTTGTCCGCTACTCTTAAATTAGTGCCAGCTTGAATCATAACAATTTAATCTATGGAAACCTCTGGTGACTTAGATGTTATTTGGATGATCTCCCAATGTTTAGTTTTACTGATCGGCCTAGTTTCGCCGATTACTACAGTATCCCCCGCCTTGACGGCGTCGGCTTGATCGTGGGCCGCAAACCGCTTCGTCTGCCGGATACGTTTCTTATATAAAGGATGTGGCACATAAGTATCCACCCGCACAATGACGGTCTGTTTTCCGGCCCGACTGATGGCGACACCGGTTTTCTGTTGTCGATACGATTGTTTATTCATGAGGTTGGATACTGGCTAAGATAACTTTTTCTTGCTGTACAGTTTTAAGCCTGGCTAGTTCTTGCTTGGTTTTGCGGATCAGCGCGTGGTTGGTTAGTTTGCGGATAGCAAGTTCGGCCTGAAGCTCCTGCAACCGATGTCTGGTCTCGGCTATCTTTTTCACCAACGCCTCTGCGTCCAGTTTACGATAATCTTGGATGATGATCTGCGACTTGGCCATTATCCTTCTCCTTTAGTGATAACTTTAGTCTTCACCGGCAGTTTGTAACCGGCTAACCGCAAGGCTTTGGTGGCGACATTGGCTGGCACCCCGTCCATCTCGAACATGACCGTACCTGGTTTCACCGTGGCTACATAGTGGCTAACCGCGCCCTTACCGCCGCCCATCCGAGCCGGATCCAGACCCGCCCTTCGCGTTTAATAAAGTGCGTGATGGCACGCCTAGCCGCCTCAATCTGCCGCGAGGTAATCCAGTTGGCATCCAGGGACTTAAGACCATATTTACCAAAGCTAACCAAATTAGTCCGGGTCGCCACGCCCCCGCGTTTGCCTCGATGCTGTTTTCTGAATTTAACTTTCTTAGGTAGTAGCATAACGATTATCCGTTGGTTGGTTGATCAGTCGCGGTTGATTCCTGATTTAAGATCCAAACCTTAATCCCGATCGTCCCGTACGTGGTATAGGCAACCCGAAAAGCGTATTCAATCGGCTGCTTGATAGTATGCAAAGGTACTTTGCCAAAACTGAGCATTTCTGTCCGGGCGATTTCAGCGCCGTTCAACCGGCCCGCGACCACAATCCGGACACCCTGCACTCTGGCTTGCTTAGCGGCGTCAACCGCCTGCTTGATCACGCGACGAAATGGGATGCGCCGCTCGATCTGCTCAGCGATATTGGTAGCGACTATCGCCGCGTTACTTTCTGGATTACGTACCTCTTGAATATTTACTTCAACCGTCGTCTTGGTCAGCTTGACCACTTCTTTTTTGAAAGTCTCCACCCCGGCTCCGCCCCGACCAATAATCACGCCTGGTCTAGAAGAATGAATGGTGACGGTCGTAGCGTTGGCAAATCTCTCGATCTCCACATCGGCGATCGCTGCCTTTTTGAACTTGGCGAAGGCCAACTTTCTGATCTGGTAGTCTTCGACCAACCACTTAGCGTATTTGCGCGTATCAAACCAGCGCGACTGCCATTTTGCACTCGTGCCCAAGCGGAAGAGTTGTGGATGGATCTTTTGTCCCATAGGATTATTTGTTAGTCGTCCGGGGAGTAAATATTTTACCCAGACCGCGTCGACCGGCGGCCGATCTGCCCTTATCCGGCAGCTGGTTAAACCCGGCTGGGCTGGCCTTAGGAGTCGGCTCAGCGGTAGAGGCAACTTCCGTAGGCTGGGCTGGCTTAGCCGTAGGCGGCTGGACGACTGGTTTCTTGACCCGGCTAGGCTTGATCTCGGTTAGAACGACTTTCAGATGCGCGGTCCGCTTTAACAGTTTATCTGACCCGCCGTGAGAACGGAACCAGTATCGCTTATAAACCGATCCAGCGTCGACCGTCAGATGTTCTATCTTGAGATTGTCTTCTTTTAGGTTGTAGTTATTCACAGCGTTCTGGATAGCTGATCGGATAACCTTGGACAGCAAGACGGCTGATTTACTCTGATGATACCGTAACCGCTCAACCGCGGCCTTAGCCGGTAGGCTCCGCAAAATATTGGCCAGTGGCCGAATTTTTTTCGGGCTCATCCGAACAGATTTAGCTGTAGCTTGGATCTCCATATCTATTTCTTCTTTTTACTTGCCGGTCCGGCTGGTTTAGCAGCGGCTGGAGCTGGCGCAGCGGTTGCGGTCTTGGCCTGTTCTTTGGCCATCTTCCCGCCGTGGCTGCGGAACTTCCGAGTGTGAGCGAATTCGCCCAGCTTATGCCCGACCATATTTTCCGTAATGTAGACCGCGATGTGCTCTTTGCCGTTATGAACGCCGATCGTGAGACCAACCATCTCGGGAGAGATACTGCTGGCTCGGCTCCAAGTTTTGATACTCTTAGCCCCGCTGGCTTTGGCTGCCATCACATGCTTCATCAGGCGCTCATCAATATAGGGACCTTTAATGCTTGATCGACTCATAGGATTACTTCTTTCTGCCCTTCTTGCGCGGACGCGGTTTAACAATAAGTTTGTTACTCGATTTCTTGCGATCGCGGGTCTTATAGCCGAGGGCTGGTTTGCCGGTGGGGGTTTTAGGATGTTTCATACCGATCGAGGACCCGCCCTCGCCTCCGCCGTGGGGATGGTCAACTGGGTTTTTAGCTTTACCCCGGACCCGCGGCCGGCGGCCCATCAGCCGATGGCGGCCAGCTTTACCGATCTTAATATTCATATGTTCGCCATTTGAAACCGCTCCGATACTAGCGTAAGCTGTCGCGGGTATCCGGCGCACCTCCCCGGATGGTAGTTTTAAAAGCGCGTAGCCGCTGTCCAGCCCCATCATGGTAGCGCTCGAACCAGCGGAGCGGACGATCTGACCGCCCTTGCCAGGGACTAGCTCAACATTATGCACGGTTACCCCGGCTGGCATGGCCGCGAGCTGCATGCGATTGCCCAGCTTGATCTTGGCGGTTGAGTTAGTAATGACCCGGTCGCCCACTTTGAGACCTTCGGGAGCCAACATGTAGGCCTGCTCGCCATCGCTAAAGATGACATGAGCGATAAAGGCGGTCCGTCTTGGGTCATAGGCGATCGCTCTCACCGTCGCGGGGATGCCGAACTTTTTCTGATGCAGATCAACTGTGCGCATCAGCTGCTTGGCGCCGCCGCCGCGCCGCTGCGAGGTGATCACCCCCCGGCTGTTGCGGCCGCTGCCTCGTTTAGCTCCTCGCACTAATCCTTTGACTGGGCGATGCTTACTGGTTAAAACTTCTCGGTAGACAAGAACTCGCATACCGCGCTGGCCGGGCGTAACTGGTTTTAATAGACGAACTGTCATTTATTTATTCTCCTCAAATAGAGCGATCCGATCTCCGGATTTCAGCGTCACCACGGCCTTCTTGCGGTCTGATCGTTTAGCTAGCACTCGCCGGAATCGTTTGAGTTTACCGCGCTGATTAATTATCCGCACATCTTCAACGGTCACCTTAAATAATTTAGCGATAGCGTCGGCGATCAGGGGCTTACTGGCGCTTTTATCCACAACGAATGTATATTTGTTGACCGTACCTTGCGAGATACTTTTTTCCGAAATAACCGGTCGATGAATGAGTGTCTTAGCCATGTGATCTATTTATTCTCCGTAAAAGCTGCTGTTTACCTTCACCAACTAAGACTATCGACTGAGCGGACAGAATATTTAAAGCGGTAACTCGAGCGGCTGAGACCACCCATACATTTGGCAGATTGCGCAGTGCCCGCGCTGCTCCTAAGTCCGACACGATCAGGAGCGCGCGTCTAAGAGCGTCCAGTTCAGGGACTTGTCTTGCGGCATCAGCGGTCTTGTTGATCCCGGCTGGCAAGTCCATCTGGTAGATAGCACCGGCCTGAGCTTTTGCGAGCAGAGCACCTTGAAACGCTTGGTATTTGGTCTTAGCTGGCATCCGTTGATAAAAGTTACGTTCCTTGCTGGGACCAAAGATAACTCCGCCACCCCGCCACAGTGGAGTCCGGCTCGACCCGACTCGGGCCCGGCCAGTACCCTTCTGACGCCACGGCTTGCGCCCGCCGCCACTTACTTCACCCCGCGTCTTAGTGTGAGCCGGAGATTGGCGTTGGTTGCTTTGGTAGGCCAATATCACCTGGCGCAGCGCTGGGTGATTTAGTTTGGCTTCGTTCAGCGACAGATCGGCCGGGGTTTGGACGACCAAGACGCTAGCGGGTTGAGTTGTGGAGGGGTTAGCTTTAGCCATGTTTGCGGATCGCGACTAGACCTTGGCGGGTGCCAGGAACGGCGCCAGTCACAGCTACGAGATTATTTTTAGGATCAACGGCAACTACCTCAAGGTTGCGAACAGTAACCTGCACGGCTCCCATATGCCCGGACATCCGGCGGCCCTTAGCCACCCTGGGCATCCCCATATCCCCAATAGAACCGGGCGCGCGATGATGGTCGTGTCCATGCGTCATGGGACCGCGATGAAACTTGTGCCGCTTAACGGTACCGGCAAATCCACGTCCCTTGCTAGTAGCGGTCACGTAGACCTTGTCACCGACCGTAAATATATCGGCTGTTACCCGTTGGCCAGCCTGATACTCACCCTCGGGGTAAGTAAATTCACCAATGCGCCGCATTCTGGGTTTGCCGCCGCGGGCTGGCTTGGCGTTGGGCAGACCTAGCTGGATCGCCGAATAACCGTCCTTGTCAGCGGTTTTAATTTGGGTGATGACGTTGGGTTCCGCCCGCAGGATGGTGATAGCCTTGGCTTTACCGTCTGGCCGGATCATCTGCGTCATCAAAAGTTTTTGAGCGAACATACCTGACATACTGAAACAATTACTTCTGGCCTCATTAAGGGGAGGTTCCAGAGGTTAATTAGTAACTAAATTGGTAGGTAATCCCTCGGTAAGCTCGGGTCACATCTTCACTTCGATACTCACTCCGGCTGGCAGACTAAGATTAGTCAGTGAGTCGATGGTTTTTGGAGTAGGATCCACGATCTCGATCAACCGCTTGTGGATCCTCATCTCGAACTGATCGCGGGAATCTTTATGCACGAATGTTGATTTCAGAACTGTGTAGATCTTTTTTTCTGTAGGGAGCGGCACTGGGCCCAACACGACCGCGCCAGTCCGCTCAGCAGTTTCAATAATGAGACGGGTTGAACGGTCTAAAATCCGATGGTCATACGCTTTCAACCGGATACGAATCCGCTGTTTGGCGTCTTTGGCCTTGTCGGTCTTTTTCTGGCTAGTAGTTTTAGAGTCTTGTGCCATCGGCTGTCAAACAACAACTTTACTTGAACCTATATGAAGGTTTTGAACTCCCCCACCTGCCATTCGATAACAAGGTGGGGGAGATTTTCTCATTTGTTCACTACTTGATGATCTTGGTTACCACACCAGCACCAACGGTCCTGCCGCCTTCACGGATAGCGAAGCGCAGACCCTCATCCATGGCCACCGGCACGATCAGCTTGATGTTCATCTTAAGTTTATCGCCCGGCATGACCATCTCGGTCCCGGCTGGCAGTTCGATCTCACCCGTTACATCGGTCGTCCGGATGTAGAACTGCGGCTTATAGCCCTTAGCGAACGGAGTGTGCCGGCCGCCTTCCTCTTTACCTAAGATATAAACTTCGGATTCAAAATCGGTGTGCGGAGTAATACTCCCCGGCTTAGCGGCTACCTGCCCGCGTTCGATGTCGGTTCGCTCAATGCCGCGCAGAAGTAACCCGACATTATCGCCGGCCTGACCTTGGTCGAGAAGTTTGCGGAACATCTCCACGCCAGTGACGACTACTTTCTTGGTCGGTTTGATCCCAACGATCTCAACTTCTTCGTTAACCTTAATGACGCCCTGCTCCACGCGGCCGGTAGCAACAGTACCGCGGCCTTTAATGGAGAAGACATCCTCCACCGGCATCAGGAACGGCTTGTCCAGCGCCCGGACCGGATCAGGGATGTAGGTATCCAACGCATCTAATAGGTCCATGATCGGCTTGGCGGCCGCTTCATCGGTTGGGTTCTCGAGGGCCTTCAAGGCACTCCCGCGAATCACCGGGATGTCATCGCCGGGGAACTCGTATTTCTTAAGAAGATCGCGGATTTCCTGTTCCACCAGATCAACCAGCTCAGGATCGTCCACCATGTCGACTTTATTAATAAAAACCACGATATAAGGCACCCCCACCTGACGCGCCAGCAGGATATGCTCGCGAGTCTGCGGCATCGGGCCGTCGGTGGCCGCCACCACCAAAACTGCGCCATCCATCTGGGCAGCGCCGGTAATCATATTTTTGATGTAGTCAGCGTGGCCCGGGCAGTCCACATGGGCGTAGTGCCGCTTCTCTGTCTCGTACTCCTGATGGGAGGTGGCGATGGTGATACCCCGCGCCTTCTCCTCGGGAGCGTTATCAATATCTTCAAATTTTTTGGCCGTAGCCATACCCTTAGCCGCCAATACCTGGGTGATAGCGGCGGTCAGAGTGGTTTTGCCATGATCGACGTGGCCAATAGTGCCGACGTTGACATGGACCTTGTCGCGCTTGAAAGCTTCTGCCATACAGGTTCCTCTTTGCTTAGGTGATTATTAGGTATAAAGTGATACTTTTAGAAAATACACAAAAAGGAGAGGTAATGCAAGGGTTTTCCCACAAAAAAGCCCCCAAAGGTATAGACCAGGGGGCTTAAGGTGTTGAGGACGATAACATCAGTCATCTCGCAAGTCGTTCAGGTATTTCTGGCTGAAGTGTTCTGGGTGCGCCTTAGCGTGCCAGGACTCTCCCATCTTCCAGACGACCAAACACGTTAGGCCGGTCAGGGTCATGCCCAGGAGTTGATATGGCCAATCTGCCCAGGGTACCGGGGCAAAAATGAGGGGGACGGCTGTACCCCCTCCCAGCCGTTCGAGTTCTGAGGGAGTGAGAGTATTGCTGGCCCATGCGATCAGAAGCCACAGCCCCCAGCCCGAGAACATTAGCTTCCAGGCCGCGCTATTCCAGAACCCGGCCAGGGTCATAGAGCAGAAAGCCAGGATGATGTAGGTCCCGATGATCGAGACCCATACCCACGGGATAACCCTAAAAGCCAGAATTGCCCAAACGATCAGGCCAGCGCCGACTAAAATCCGCTTAAGGTTCAAGGCAGTTTACCTCCTTTAAAGGTTGCCTAAAATCGCCCCCAGCATAGGTCATCTGGGGGTTCCAGTCAAGCAAAAAATCCGCCTCTGAGGCGGATTTCTCTCTTCACCTTTATTATACCACTAAATCGCTTTGGTGTCAATTAAGGGGACTACTTTCCACCCATCCGTTTGGCGATCAGCTCGATCTGAATGTTGGCCGGCACCTTCTCGTACTGGGCGAACTCCATCGTATAGGAAGCCCGGCCCTGCGACATTGACCGCAAGTTAGTGGCGTAACCAAACATCTCCCCTAACGGCACATAGGCCCGAATAACTTTGGCGTTGCCCCGCTCGGTCATCCCTTCGATGCGGCCGCGCTTAGAGTTCAAGTCCCCCATCACATCACCGGCAAAGTCTTCAGGAGTAACCACTTCCACGCGCATAATGGGTTCCAGTAAGGCCGGGTTGCCTTTTTTGACACCCTCCTGCAGAGCCATGCTGCCCGCAATTTGGAAGGCCATCTCGTTGGAGTCAACTTCATGGAACGAACCGTCGAACAAGGTCGCTGAGATATCCACTACCGGATAGCCAGCAATAACCCCCCGGCTCATAGCCGCTTCGATGCCTTTCTGGACTGGCGCAATGAACTCTTTGGGGATAGTCCCGCCAACGATCTTATTAACGAACTCAAATCCGCCATCTAGTTTGGGCGCGAAGCGGACTACCGCGTGGCCGTACTGGCCCCGGCCGCCAGTCTGTTTGATGTATTTGGCTTCGGCGACGGCTTCTTGCGTGATAGTTTCGCGGTAGGCCACCTGGGGTTTGCCGATGTTGGCCTCTACCTTAAACTCGCGCTTCATCCGGTCGACAATAATATCCAGATGCAGTTCGCCCATCCCCTCAATGATGGTTTGGCTGCTCTCGGCATCGGTGTGGACTTTAAAAGTTGGGTCCTCTTCGGCTAGCTTGGCCAGAGCCAGACCCATCTTTTCTTGATCGGCTTTTGATTTCGGCTCCACCGCAATAGAAATAACTGGTTCGGGGAACTCGATCGATTCCAAGATGACCGGATGAGCTTCGTCACACAGGGTATCACCCGTCGTCACGTTCTTTAGCCCCACAATAGCACCAATTTCTCCAGAGAAAATTTCGTCAACCTCCTCGCGATGGTTGCTGTGCATCCGAAGGATCCGGCTTACCCGTTCTTTAGTGTCCTTGCTTGCGTTCAGCACATAAGACCCAGATCTCAATTTGCCGGAGTAAACCCTGAAGTAGATCAGTTTACCGACAAAGGGGTCAGTGGCGATCTTGAAGGCTAACGCGGCGAACGGCTCTTCGTCGCTGGCGTGGCGCACCAATTTGTCCTCGGTGCCAGGTTTCAGTCCTTCAACCGGCGGGATATCTAAGGGGCTAGGCAGATAGCTAACCACTGCGTCCAATAGTTTCTGCACGCCCTTGTTCTTGAGGGCTGAACCGCACAATACCGGCACAAATTTGTTGGCGATGACCGCCACGCGAATAGCCCGCCTGATCTCGTCTTCGGTTAGGGCTTGGTCAGCTAAAAACTTTTCCAAAAGCTTGTCTTCGGTCTCGGCCACTTTTTCTAGGAGCTGATGGCGGTACTCTTTGGCCTGGGCCTGCATATCCTCCGGGATGTCTGTTTCGGTGATCTCTTTCCCCATATCATCTTCGAAGATATAAGCCCGTTCCGTGATAAGATCGACAACGCCCTTGAAGGTCTCGGCCGCACCGATAGGCAACTGTACCGCGACGGCGTTAGCGCCCAGACGATCGATGATAGTTTTAAAACAAAAATAAAAGTCGGCGCCCATCCGGTCCATCTTATTAACAAAACAGATACGGGGGACATGATACTTCTCGGCTTGGCGCCAAACGGTCTCGCTCTGCGGCTCCACGCCGGCTACGCCGTCGAAGACCACGACACCGCCATCCAAAACACGGAGACTGCGCTCCACCTCAACAGTGAAGTCCACATGTCCAGGAGTATCGATGATGTTGATGCGGGTATCGTCCCAAAAACAAGTGGTGGCAGCGCTCGTTATGGTAATGCCCCGCTCGCGTTCCTGCTCCATCCAGTCCATTACCGCTTCACCTTCGTGCACTTCGCCTATCTTGTAGGTCTTACCCGTGTAGTACAAAATCCGCTCGGTAACGGTGGTCTTGCCAGCGTCGATATGAGCGATAATGCCGATGTTCCTGGTTTTGTCGAGCGAATACTGCCGTTCAGTCATAGTGTTTTAATTAGGTGAAAAGGAGAGTAGCGAGCTTGGTTTTGGCTTGCCAAAACTCGGCTTCGCCGACGAACGTCGAGAGGGAACCCACTGGTGCCCTCTCGAGATGTTAAAACCGAGCGAAGTGGGCGAAGGCCTGGTTGGCCTCGGCCATCCGATGTGTTTCTTCTTTTTTCTTCACAGCGTCACCGGTGTTATTAAAAGCGTCGATAAACTCCTGAGCTAATTTTTCAGCCATTGGTTTGCCTTTTTTCTTGCGTGCCACACTCACCAGCCACTGGAACGCCAGTGCGACCCGACGCTCACCAGAGACCTCGGTCGGGATCTGAAGGTTAGAACCGCCCATCCGGCGGGATTTTAGCTGGACTGAGGGAGACACATTGCGCACCACCGCTTCAAACACTTCAACCGGGTCCTTACCGGTTTTCTGAGCAGCCGTCTGTAGAGCTGAATACACCGTTCTCTCGGCAACGGTTTTCTTGCCATTCAACATGATCTTATTAATAAACCGACCGATCATAACATGGCCGTATTTCCGGTCCGGTTCGTGGGTTTTGCGTAAAGTGATCTTTTTTCTGGGCATAGATGAACTAATTAACCGCTGATGGCCGCGGCCGTTGCCGTGGTGGCGCCACTCTTCTTGGTTCCGTATTTGCTTCGGCCTTGTTTGCGATTAGTGGTACCCGCTGTATCCAAATGCCCCCGTACGATATGGTAGCGAACGCCGGGGAGATCTTTGACCCGGCCGCCTCGGATCATAACGATCGAGTGCTCCTGCAAGTTATGGCCGATCCCCGGGATGTAAGCCGTTACCTCCATCCGATTAGTCAACCGCACCCGAGCGATCTTCCGCAGAGCGGAGTTAGGCTTTTTGGGAGTGGTCGTAGTTACCTTAACACAGACCCCCCGCTTGAACGGGGAACCTTTTGGCAGTTTGACCGGCCGCATCTTCAGAGTATTAAACCGCCGCTGCAGGGCCGGCGACTTGCTTTTCTTGGCCGCTACTGTCCGCTTCTTCCTAAGTAATTGATTGATCGTTGGCACAGAAGTCAGTTTAGAGGAAGTTAATCAGCTTTGTCAATCAGATGAGCGGGGTGATGGCGGAAGCCAGTCCCAGCTGGGATCAGCCGGCCAACGATAACGTTCTCTTTCAAACCCTTCAGATAGTCTACCTTACCGAGCACGGCCGCGTTGACCAACACCCGGGTCGTCTCTTGGAATGAAGCCGCCGAAAGGAAACTTTCAGTATTAAGGGCTGCCTTGGACACACCCAAAAGAAGATGGTCGGCTAGAGGCGGTTGCTTGCCTTTAGCCACCAATGTGGCCGCGAATCGTTCGAACTTCAACCGGTCGATGATCTCACCCAGCATAAACTCACTGTCCCCTTCGCGCTCGATCCTGACCTTAGAAAACATTTGGCGGACTACCGCCTCGACATGTTTATCGTTAATGTTCTGGCCTTGAAGCGAATATATTTTCTGGATCTCATCGATCACATAACGTTGGGTCGCCTCCAGACCTTTCAGCTTCATTAGATCGCGCAGATTCAGCTGACCTTCAGTGATCTGCTGGCCCCGAGTGACCTTGTCTCCGTCCTGAATTCGCAGGAATGTCCGATGACCAAGCGGGTACTCGTAGGCTTCTTTTTTGCGATACGCTATTCCAAGGGTTAGGTGATCCAGTGTAACTGTTCCGCTAGCCGGGGCCTTGACCTCTTCCTGGTCGGATGTATAGAGCGGGTCGCCTTTTTTGATCTTGTCGCCGGCTTTTACTAGCGGTTTGTCGTCGGCTGACAATGTAATCTCCCAGCGAGCTTCTTCTTCGGTCTGCAGACGGAGGAACTTTTTGTTCCCTACTTCCATGATATTGGCCAATCCGTCCGCTGGCGCCATAATCGCTTCCGCTTTGGGAATGCGGGCCTCGAACAGCTCTTCTACCCGCGGGAGACCTTGGGTGATATCAGCCGCTGAAGCCACCCCGCCAGTGTGGAAGGTTTTCATAGTTAACTGAGTGCCTGGCTCACCAATACTTTGGGCCGCGACAATCCCTACCGCTTCACCCATCTCAACTAACCGTCCCGTGGCTAGATCTTTGCCATAGCAGTGCTGGCAGACTCCCCATTCTGATTCACAGGTGATCATTGATCTTACTTTCACAGTGGGCACGTTAGTCTCGGCGATGGCTCGCCCTAAATCTTCAGTAATGTAGTCGTTAGCCGAAGCGACAAGCTTGCCCTTAGCGTCTTTGACGTCCTCAGCCAGGAACCGGCCATCGATCCGTTTGGCGAACGGGTCGCCCAACATATCGTCAGTGTTGGCGTAGATGGTTACTCCTCGAGTCGTATGACAGTCTTCTTTGGCTACCACGATGTCTTGACACACATCAACTAACCGCCGAGTTAGATAACCAGCGTCCGAGGTGCGTAGAGCTGTGTCGGACAGACCCTTTCTGGCACCGTGAGTGGAGAGGAAGTATTCGAGAGAGTTCAACCCCTCTTTGTAGTTAGATTTAACCGGCAGCTCAATAATCTGACCGGCTGGGTTGACTTTCACTCCAACGATCCCAACCGTCTGGTTGAGTTGTTCTAGGCTACCACGGGCACCAGAGGAAACCATCATGGTAATGGGGCTGAGCGGCCGCGAGGCGGTTTGAACCTTCAAGAGCATTTCGATCTCATGTTTAGTCTTGCCCCACAAATTAGTAACTAACCGCCGCCGTTCATCGGCAGTGATCAGACCCTCTTTGAACTGGCTCTTAATATTTTCAACTTTAGCATCCGTATTACTGATCAAGCTCCCCTTCTCGGTCGGGACATCCAGGTCGCCAACACTAAAGGTAGCACCAGACAATGTAGCGTAGCGGAAACCGAGATCCTTGATACTGTTTACGAGCCTGACCGACGCTTCGTCGCCCAAAAGCTTGTAGCAGTCGTTAATCACTCGCTTAAGGGCTTTTTTATCGATCACCTCATTGACATAGCCCAGGACTTCGGGGATAGGTTCGTTGAAGATCAACCGGCCCAATGTGGTGTCTACCATCTTACCTAACAGCGGGACCTTGAGCGCCGTGTGCAGCCCAATGGCGCCAGCTTCGTAAGCTAGTTTAGCCTCGTCGATATCCCGGCAGATATATGATTTGGCGTTCCCAGCCGTTGGCGCAATAGTCAGATAATACACTCCCAAGACGATGTCTTGGTCTGGCAACACGATGGGGTCGCCAGTGGCTGGCTTGAGAAGATTCTTAGTCGAGAGCATGATCTCCCGAGCCTCGAGCTGGGCTTGGGCAGAGAGAGGTAGATGGATAGCCATCTGATCTCCGTCGAAGTCGGCGTTGAAGGCGGTACAGGTCAATGGGTGCAGCTGAATAGCGTTACCTTCAACTAAAATTGGCTGGAAGGCCTGGATACCAAGCCGGTGCAAAGTTGGCGCCCGGTTTAAGAGAACGTGATGCTTGCTAACCACTTCTTCGAGCGCGTCCCAGACCTCGTCGATCTCTTTTTCCACCATTTTGCCGGCGGTTTTGACGTTGTGAACCAAACCGTCACGCAGCAAGACCGAGATCACAAACGGCTTGAACAGCTCGAGGGCTATCGATTTAGGTACGCCGCATTCGTCTAACCTTAAGTTAGGACCGACCACGATGACCGATCGGCCGGAGTAGTCCACCCGTTTACCCAATAGATTTTGGCGGAAACGACCTTGTTTCCCCTTGAGTAAGTCACTCAGGGATTTCAGTTTGCGCTTAGCTGTAGCCGTAGTGGAGGTCTCCCGGGCTGTAATATCAAACAATGAATCGACTGCCTCCTGCAGCATGCGCTTTTCGTTTCTAGTGATCACTTCCGGCGCGTCGATCTCGATCAGTTTCTTTAATCGGTTGTTGCGATTGATCACCCGACGGTAGAGATCGTTGAGATCCGAAGTGGCAAATCGGCCGCCGTCCAGCTGCACCATTGGCCGCAGGTCAGGCGGGATAACTGGCAGAGTGGTGATCAGCATCCAAGATGGGTGCAGACCAGCCTTAATAAATCCTTCCAAAAGCTTAAATCGTTTTTGTAGACGCTTATATTTCTGACCAGCCGCGGCCTTGAGCTGGGCTTTGATCTGCTTTACCTCATCCTCTAGATCCATATCTTTGATCATCTGGTAGACCGCCTCCGCGCCGATACTAGCCCTGAACACCTGACCGTACTTCAATGACAGATTACGGTACTCGTGTTCGGAAACGATCTTCTTGAGATGGAGTTCTTTAACCTCAGCTACCGCGGTTTGATAGGCGACCTTCAGCTTGGCCAACCGTTCCTCTAACTCGGCCTCGCCGGATCCGGTCTGTTTAATATCGTTCTTGATGTTCTTAACGTGCGACTTGTACTCCTGCTCCAACTGTTCTTGCGCATTCTTGCGCGCGTCTTCATCGATATGAGTAATGATGTAAGCCGCAAAATAAATGACCTGCTCCAAGCGTTTGGCTGGGACGTTTAGGGCCAACCCTAGTCTGGAGGGCGTACCTTTCAGATACCAAATATGGCTGACCGGCGTCGCGAGCTGAATATGGCCCATGCGTTCACGCCGCACCACAGCGCGAGTAACTTCAACTCCGCACTTGTCACAGACGATGCCCTTATAGCGGATCTTTTTGTACTTGCCACAGTAGCATTCCCAATCTTTAGTCGGTCCGAAGATGCGTTCGTCGAATAGACCATCTTTTTCCGGCCGCAGGGTCCGATAGTTGATAGTCTCCGGTTTGGTGATCTCGCCATGAGACCAAGCCAACATCTGTTCAGGCGAGGCGACTCCAATTCTGACCGCTAAAAAGTCAGCTTGGTCGGCGTGGGAATGGGTTGATTCGGTAGTACGCATAGAAATCTTATTTATGCTTCGCTCTGGGCGTGATTTTATTAGCGCTGATCCCGACCTCCCCGATCGGCCGGCTCAGCTCTTCGGCCGAGTTAAGCACCTGAACGTTAAGGCCAAGACCTTGCAGCTCTTTGACGATAACGTTGAAGGCTTCGGGAGTTTGGGGTTTCTGGATCTCTTCACCCTTAATGATCGCTTCGTAGGTTCGCGACCGGCCCTGAACATCGTCAGATTTAATAGTCAACATCTCTTCTAGAGTATGAGCCGCCCCGTATCCCTCCAACGCCCAGACCTCCATCTCTCCAAATCGCTGGCCCCCGAGTTGAGCCTTACCCCCTAGCGGCTGCTGGGTGACGAGAGCGTAGGGTCCAATGGAACGAGCGTGGATCTTGTCGTCGACCATATGAATTAATTTCATCATATAGGTGACCCCGACTGTGGTTTCCTGGCCGAAGGATTGGCCGGACCGGCCATCGTAAAGCTGGGTCTTACCACTCTGGGGCAGGTTGGCCGCAGCCAACTCTTCTGTGATCCCTTCCATATCAGTTCCTTCGAAGACTGGGTTAATCGCATTAAACTTTAAACTTCCAGCTGCCCAACCCAAATGGGTTTCTAGGATCTGACCTAGGTTCATCCGAGCGATCACTCCCAACGGGTTTAAGATGATATCCATCGGCGTGCCGTCTTCCATGAACGGCATGTCGGCCTGCGGCACTACCTGGGCGATAACACCCTTGTTCCCGTGACGGCCAGCCAGTTTGTCACCGACCGAGATCTTGCGCATTTGGGCAATAAAGACGTATATCTTCTTCAACACCCCTACTTCTAATTTATCGCCCTTACTAGAATCAAATATTTTAACGCCAATCACTTTGCCGTAGCCGCCGTGCGGCATCCTGAGCGAGGTGTCTTTGACGTCTTTGACCTTTTCACCAAAGATGGCGCGCAGCAGTCTCTCCTCGGCAGTGAGTTCAGTTTCACCCTTGGGCGTGATCTTGCCGACCAATATATCCCCGCCCTTAACTTTGGCACCGATCCGAATGATCCCGTCTTCATCAAGGTCGGCCACAGCATCCTCACCAACGTTGGGAATATCTCGGGTAGTAATCTCTGGACCTAGTTTGGAGTCGCGGACGTCGACCTCCTCTCGTTTAATATGGATAGAGGTAAAGACGTCGTCTTTCACCAACCGATCCGAGATAACGATAGCATCCTGATAGTTGGCACCGCCCCACGGCATAAAAGCCACCAGAACGTTGCGGCCTAGGGCCAAGTGCCCGTCTTTGATGGCCGGCCCGTCGCAGAGCGGCTGGCCTTTTTTCACTTTTTGCCCCACCGACACGATCGGGTTCTGATTGAGGTTAGTCTCATGGTTGGAACGAACGAACTTCGTTAACAAGAACGTAATAGTATTCCGTTTCCCTTCCGGCTGGAACTCGATCCTGGCGCTGTCAACGTATTTGATCGTCCCCGCTTCCGGTGCGGTGATGACCCAGCCAGAACCTAGCGCGGCGTCATACTCCATCCCAGTACCAACTATCGGCACCTGGGGTTTAACTAACGGCACAGCCTGGCGCTGCATATTCGAACCCATTAACGCCCGTTTGGCGTCGTCGTGCTCCACGAACGGAATCAGGGCGGTCGTAACGCTCACGATCTGTTTGGGCGAGACGTCGGCATAGCTAACCCGACCGATCGAAACAGTGCTAGGCTCGCCTGACTGCCTGGCGGGAACTTGGGCGGACAGAACTTGGCCATGCGTATCAATTGGGATGTTGGCCTGCGCGATAGTTAGCTCCTCTTCGACATGCGCGTCTAGATATTCAACTTGATTAGTAATAAAGGTTCTGACCGATAACTCCTCGATGTCTTTAAGGCGAACCAACCGGTCAGCCAGCGCCTCGTCGATGATCGTACCGGCCGGCGCGATAATGTTGCGGCTTTTAGGGTCCACTATATCCTTATACAGGGTCCGGCCGACGCCGGCCTTCCCATCGTTAGGAACAACTGAAACGATCTTGCGGTAAGGGGTTTCAATAAAACCGTAGTCGTTAATGTTGGCGTAGGTAGCCAGATGACCGACCAGACCGATGTTTTGGCCCTCGGGGGTCTGGATGGGACAGATCCGACCATAGTGGCTGGTGTGCACATCGCGAACATCAAATCCGGCCCGTTCGCGCGACAGACCGCCTGGCCCCATGGCGCTTAACCGCCGCTTATGTTCTAGTTCGGCCAAGGGATTGGTTTGATCCATGAACTGACTCAACTGCGACGAACCAAAAAACTCCTGCATGATCGCTGAAACGGGACGAGCGTTGATGAGTTGCGCCGGGGTGATGGTATTAATATCAGAGACACTCATTCGGTCTTTGACTATTCGCTCAACCCTCAAAAGACCTGTGCGGAATTTCATCTGCATCAGTTCGCCCACCGCGCGCACGCGGCGATTTTTCAAATGGTCAACATCATCCGCTGCCCCGCCGCCGTTATCTAACCGGATGATCTCCCGGATGATCGAGATTAAGTCTTCTCGGGTCAATACACGATGTGATCTGTCATTCTTAGTCGCCAATTTCAACCGTTTGTTCAACTTGTACCGCCCCACCGCCCCCAAGTCATAACGACGAAAATTCTGGAAGGTATTCACGAACAGCGTCCGGGCATTATCGACAGTAGCTAGATCTCCTGGCCGGATCTTTTTGTAGACCTCCAACAGAGCCTGGTCAGCCGACTTGGCGGGATCCTTCTCGATAGTAGTTTTAATAAAGCTCATCTTGGGATCGTTATCTATGTCCGCGAACGCCTCGATGAGCTCTGAATCGCTACCCATGCCAAAAGCCCTGAGTAGAGTAGTAACAAAGGTCTTGCGCTTTCTGTCGATCTTGACCGATATCACACCCTTGCTGTTGGTCTCAATCTCAAGCCAAGCTCCCCGCTCGGGGATGATCTTCACACCGTACTGACCATGGCGCAACCCTTCTTCGCGAGTAAATAGCACACCGGACGAACGGACTAGCTGAGAGACGATGACCCGTTCCACCCCATTGATCACGAATGTGCCCGAACCGGTCATCACTGGGATGTCACCCAAGAACACTTCTTGTTCTTTGATCTCTCCGGTATTCTTGTTCACCAGCCGCAGTTTGACTCTAAGACTAGCTTCGAACGTAGTGTATTGATCGCGCGCCTGCTCTTCGGTGTATTTAGGTTCCTCTAAATAGTAATCGACAAAGTGTAGCTCTAAGTTCTTTCCGGTCAGGTCCTCGATCGGGCTGATCTCGTCAAAAAGATCCCTGAGACCTTCGCGCAGGAAGTGATCATAGGAACGACGTTGAAGACTGTTGAGTTCAGGAAGAGGATGAACTTTTTTGGGATCCGCATACCATTTATCTTGGTATCGTTCATTCTCAGTAATTAAAATGTGGGGCTCGAGGGCTTTTTTTGACATAAAAATCTCTCTTTTTGAAAAGCTACCTTATCAAAAAGTCGGGCTGAGACCTGCTTTTAACGCGGGGTCATAATGAGACAGTAGCGAAAATTAACGAAACCGTCAAGGCTAACAAAAACTCTCTCCATTATAGGTAGACAAAAAGTGGTCTGCAAGCCTTTTTTTATTGAATAATTTGAAAAGTCTGGGTCCGGGCGGTGACTCCCCCTGCCCTCACCGTCACCTCGAATGTGCCGACTGGCCAGAGTTTGTCGCTCCAGAAGCGACCAAATCGTTCACGGGGCAGAGTGAACATCAGGGGGTCGGTCCCGGTTGGCACAGTGGTAAATGTAGTGATAATCTGGTCGCTTTTAACGTATCGAACGCTAGTCTGGATCGTCACACCAGATAGGGTAGTGTCCAGCCCAACTTGGATGTAGATCGTATTAGTGGACCGGCCAAAACTTAAGCGAGACTCCCCTAACCGCCCCTGGTCGGCACTATCTGAAAAAGTAATGCTTTTGACGGTATGTTGGGCCCGCAGCTGCTCAGCTTCAGCGTCGCTTACCACCTGGAAGAATACTGTTTTGGCAAGTTTACCGTTTAACCAGACTTCTGCTCGGTACTCGCCCATATCCCAGCTGACACCGGGCCGTTCTAGCCTGGAGGCTAGCGAACTAAGACTTTTGCTGCTATCAAAGTCAAATCGGTTACTGTCGCCATGACGGCCGTCAAAATCCTCGCTAGCTAACAGCTGATTAGGCAGCTTAAACCACCGCACCCTGATCTGAGTGGATGACATTGGGTTAGATACCGCGGCCGCTAAGTATATGACTGGTACGCTAGTCGGTACCTCAACGAGCCGACTAACTGGTTCGTTGGTCAAACTCACCTCGCCGGCGATCATGGCCGAGTCGACCTGAGGGCTCAGTTCACTAGAACAAGCCACTGCCGACAGCGCCACGAATACTATTCCCCCAAATAGTCCCAGGCGGTTGTGGCTCATAGGTTCATCGACCGCAAAATTTTAATTCGTTCTTCGATCGGCGGGTGGGTGGAGTAAAGCGTACCTAAACTGCGATTAAGCTGCGGGAATGGATTGGCGATAAAAAGATGGGCGGTGGCTCGATTAGCCGATCGCATCCCGGATGCGTAAGTGGCGATCTTTTCGAGCGCGCGCGCTAATCCTTCGGGATAACGGGTTAACATCGCCCCCGAGGCATCGGCCAAAAATTCTCGTTTGCGCGAAACTGCCAAGGCTAGCAGACGTGCGAACAATGGGGCGAGCAGGGCTAACACGATCCCAATTACAACTAAGATACCGCTGCTGTCTCGATCGTTACCATTGCGATACCATCGGGCCCGCACGAACCAATCGGTTAATAAAGTAATGATCCCGACCAGAGTGACGGCGATGGTTGAGAGTAAGATATCCCAGTTACGTACATGGGACAGTTCGTGGGCCAACACCCCTTCTAGCTCAACCTTGTCCAATTTTTCAATGAGACCCGTGGTTAGGGCGATGCTGGCATGTCGAGGATCGCGGCCGGTCGCAAAAGCGTTAAGCGCTTGGTCATCGATAATGTATATCTTCGGCATCGGAACACCAGCGGTGATACTGAGATTCTCAACTAGATGTGAAATCTTCTTCTCCTGCAAAGATCCATCCGTCCGCAGGGGCCTAGCTCGTGACGCAGCCAGCGCTAATTTGTCGCTGTTAAAGTAGCTGACCCAACTCATCACCACGCTAAATCCTACCGCCCAGATAAGAATGGTGCTGCTTTGGTAGACCAGCGAAAACACATACCCAAGGCCAATGACCAGCACCAAGAATATGAAGATCAAAAAGGCGGTCCGACGCTGGTTGGCGATAATCTCCCGATACATAAATCTAACTAAAACTTCACCTCCGGGACCGACCTCTCAGCGATATCTTCTAACTCGAACAGATCACGGTGCTTGAAGTTGAACATGTTAGAGAAGATGTTGACCGGAAATATCTCTCGGCGAGTATTGTAGTCCCGCACGTTGGTGTTGTAGAATCGCCGAGCCGACATAACTTTGTTCTCGGTGTCGGCCAATTCTTCCTGCAGGTCACGGAAGTTTTCGCTAGCTTTGAGCTCGGGATAGTTCTCCGCTACCGCGAAGACGCTTCTCAAGGCGTGAGTCAGTACATTCTCGGCCGCGGCTTTACCTTTGAGATCGCCGCGTTCACCCGCGCTAACCGCCTGGGCGCGGGCGACAGTAACTTTCTCAAACAATTCTCGTTCGTGGCTAGCATATCCCTCTACCGCCTTGATTAGATTTGGGATCAAATCGTGCCGACGTTTGAGCTGGACATCAATATCGCTGGCAGATTCGTCCACTCGGTTCTTCAGAACCACTAAACCGTTGAACATGCTGATCATCCAAACGGCCACGGCGATAATAATTAAAATAATCCAAGTCCACACCATATTTGCTCCTCTTCAATTTAAGGGTTAAATCCTACCCAGTATACGCTCCTTTTAGGTCCTCGGGAAGGCGAAGGATAGATAAGTAACCTTGGTCAGCTCCGTCCAGGTGAGATGACGAGCCCACGCGTTAGTCCACCAACCATTCTTGCGCCAGGCTGAATCGGTGGACGAATGATTAACAATTGGAAAGCCCGACCCCAGAAAGTGGCGGAAAGCAACTAAGGCCCGACGCTGATGATACGGCGAGGTGACCAGGATAATCGAACCGATGCCATGGTCACCGATAAGCGCCCGGACATTTTGGGCGTTACTGATAGTGTCGCGCGCTTCTTCGTCCAAAATTATCTTGTCGGCTGGGACTCCGGCGGTAATTGCCAATTTACGCATGGCCGCCGCATTGGACGGTCCTTCGTCGCGAGCCGCCCCTGACATAATTAAAAGCGGGGCCCAGCCAGCCCAATAGAGCTCTACCCCTTCATTCACTCGCTCAGCTGTCTCCCCTCCGCTGATCACCACGATAGCGTCACTAGACCGAAGCTTGTCTTGCGGCGACAAGTAGAAACCGGCACCGAGCATTAATCCGATGCCGACCAGTATCACCCACCCGATCCTTACAAGATACTTCACGGCAGTTGCAGTTCCTGGCCAACCGATAGACTATAAGGCGCCTCAAGATGGTTGAGAACGGCCAGATCCTTCCAATCCAACTCTAGAGCGGCAGCAATCCCTGCTAGCGTGTCGCCCTCCCGGACAGTGTAAGTCCCCGTACTTTGCAGTTTGAGAGTGGACTGATTACCGGCCGAGTCCGTAGCTGTATCGTCTGGATTGGTTGTTACATCGAACTGGTATGTACCAGGATTAATCACCCCGATCGGCTTAATGAACATCGTGGCGATCAACCCGCGAAAAGCAAATATTAAAAAGATGGCGCTAAAAAACAACGCGTACAGCACGATGATTGAAAATGGGTCCTCCCGAAACCGCTGTTTCAGACGATACCCGTACCGCCGAGTTCTATGCGACATCTCCATAGGTATATTTTACTATCTTCTGGTGGGCAGGGTGGGATTCGAACCCACAAGCCGTATTACCGGCAAAGGATTTTAAGTCCTTCGTGTATACCGTTCCACCACCTGCCCTGATGGGCGAGAGAGGAAGTGTATCCCCACTGGTGTGGGGCCCCGCCATTCGCCGCTTTACGGTAAACCCAACATATTAATTATACCCTGCTCCGCAGGGAGCGACCCCATGCGCGCACCTTAGCTTGCGCCAGCTTCTCCCCAACCATCACCGGCCATAAGAAAAAATCGGACAGGCCCGATTCTTTCCTTTTGGTGGGCGAGAGAGGAATCGAACCTCCATGAGATTGCTCTCACTACGACCTGAACGTAGCGCGTCTACCGTTCCGCCACTCGCCCTGGAGGCCCGAGGCGGAATCAAACCGCCGTACGGGGTTTTGCAGACCCCTGCCTAATCACTCGGCCATCGGGCCCTCGTCAGGATGGACTCGACTTGACGCTATCCCGCCATCGTCTGCACACGGCGGGATGCTTTTGGGTCTCGTCATCCTTCCTCTCAATCCGCCAACTGGCGGACACAAATAGTCGCTTGCACTCCTTAGTCCGCGAATTTGGGTTTGAGATCTAACAAATTATTAATCCATTTCGGTCTGGAGCGGGTGAGGAGAGTCGAACTCCCGTCTCTACCTTGGCAAGGTAATATAATAACCGTTATACGACACCCGCATTGGTGCCGAGGGACAGAATCGGACTGTCAACACCACGCTCTTCAGGCGCGTGCTCTACCATTGAGCTACCTCGGCCCTACATCAACCATAATATAGTAAGTTGCTGTGGTGGACGATGCAGGATTCGAACCTGCGACACCTCGGATGTAAACCGAGTGCTCTAACCACTGAGCTAATCGTCCAAATCTTATGCGGGGCAATTCCCAACCGAGTGTTCCCCGCCCGACTGAACGATTCCAGTCGTTCGGACGGGTAACCAGCTGAGCTATGTGCCATGGTGGACGAGAGAGGACTCGAACCTCCACGGGTTTTACCCCACAGCGCCCTTAACGCTGCGCGTATACCAATTTCGCCACTCGTCCTACTTAGTTTTAATATACCATTCCTGAATGTTGGCGAACCGATCAGACAAAGATGAGAGATTAATCCGATCAGTTACCCCCTTCACCTTAGCGTCCACTAGATAAACATACCTAGGCTGATAAAGCAAGATGGCCGGCACCAGATCGGCGAAAGCGGTCTGGAACTTGTGGTAGTTAGCGATGGTCTGATTCAAACTAGTGCTTACTCTGGCGGTCTCTAATGAGTTATCAATGTCCTTGTCGAACTCCACGGCTAGAGCTAAACCGGGGTCTTGGATCTGACTACTATGCCAATAGACGTAGGGATCGGAGTCGGTACCCAGGTCTTGACCAAAAATCAGCACTTCGTAGTCGCGTGGCCGGATCACCTCTTTGATTAGAGTAGCAGCGTCAAGCTGCTCTACCACAACATCAACCCCAATAGCTTTCCAGCTGCGCTGGAGAGATTCGGCGATCTGTTTGGACTGAGCATCATCGCGAACGACCATCCGAAAGTTTAGGCGAGTCCCGTTCTTGTCCAGGACCCCATCCCCGTCCGCATCGACCCAGCCTGCTCGCTTTAAGACTTCGGCGGCCTTGGTAATACTAAAATCATATTTGGCAATATCTGGGTTATGCCCCCAGAAGCCCGGCAGGACCGGTGAATCAACCCGATCCGCCGCTCCCCCCTCGACCTGGTCGATGATCTGCTGTTTATTGACCGCGTAAGCCAGAGCCTGGCGCACCGTTTTATCTTTGATAGCATTGTTGTCGTTCAGCTGGTTAAAGAAGATTGCCTTATACTGTGGCAAAGAATAGATGTAGCGCACATCGTTCGGGGTGAGATCACTGCCACTCGGGTCAATATCGATAAAACCAGCGGCGCTGACCGTCCGATTTTTGAAAGCGGCCAAGAGGCTCTTTTCGCTATCGAAGAAAAAGAAGACTAAGCGTTCAATGTAGGGGGCTTGACCGTAGTAGTGCTTGAACCGAGTTAAGGCGACTGACTCTCCGGGGCTATCTTTCTCTAGCCGGTAAGGCCCGGTCCCGATAATCTTGTCATCACCGTACGTGGTCTTGAACTCAGACACCGGAATGTCGCGGTAGATGTGTTGAGGAATAATAGGCAACGACATATCGTACAGAAAGAAAGCCGACGCGCTCGGCAATGTGAATCTAACCGTATAGTCATCGATCTTCTCCGCCCCTACCCCAGCAAATCCCGACTTCAACACACCACGATAATCATCGTTCTGCAAAACGTTAATGGTGTAGACGACGTCATCGGCCGTAAATATCTCGTCGTCTTGCCAGAGCACATCGCGACGCAAATGGAAGACATAAGTCTTGCCCTGATCGCTGATATCCCAAGTCTCGGCCAGGTCGGGCAGCACTTCTCGGCCCGGACTGATACGAGTCAAGCCCGAGTAGACTAACCGAACTAGATCGCGATCAACGCTGTTGGTCTCTGCCAGTAACGGTTGGAGATAGCGCAGGGTACCAACTAGTCCTTCTACCTGTACGCCCCCACTGGTTGGTTGGCGCTCACCTATCCCCCCAGGATCGGCGGCCATAATGCCGCTCACCGCGATGACAGTAGCTAGACTTAAAAGCACCCAGCGCTCTGAACGACTGAATTTACGGCTCAACCGACCCAACCACACGAATAATCGACCCAGAGCGGCCTGTAAACCGGCCAACCGGATCAGGGCTGGATGGGCGCGGGAAGTTAATTTGGAACGTTGGACGATACGAATGGCGTTCTCCGATTACCTTTAAGGTGAATTAAAGGAAAAGGACTACAAAAGACAAGAGAACAAAGACGACCGCCAGGCCAATCGTAATCAGATACAAGGTCTTCTCCGGACCGCGGCGATTGCCGTAGAAAACACCGCTGCCGCCAAAGGTTTCCCCCAGCCCGGTCCCCCGTGACTGCAACAGGACGGCGGCGACAAAGAGGACGCCGACCAAAACCTGAATAATAATAAAAATCTTGGCTAGTGACATAGATTTAGGTCTTAGAAGTCCTACTCATTCTAAGGAAAGACCCCCCAAAAGTAAAGGTATTCTCAAGGGCTTTACTTACCAAGTTTTTAGGGTATAATTGGGTAGTTTTCTATGAGTAAAACCAGGGCAGATTTTGCGGACTTTACTAACCCCGACACTATCGTCGGGGATGGTGTGATGGTGGATGGTACCCTGAAGACTGCGGGCGATATTCAGATCAATGGCCGGTTCAAAGGAAAACTGATCACTGACGGCGATGTGGTAGTTGGTGAACGAGCCCAGATCTTAGCTAACATCAATGCTCAAAACGTATATGTGGCTGGCGAGGTGGTTGGAAACATTAATGCGCTGGGCAAGCTAGAGATCATGGAGACCGGTTGCGTGGAGGGTGATGTCAGCAGCTCAGCACTGGCGATCGAGGCCGGCGGTGTGCTTAAGGGCAGCAGCGCCATGCACGACACCGAGCGAGAGAAACCGCAGGTCACGCCTACTTATGAAGTAGAAAGTTCCAGGGAACCGGTTGGGGTGGACGGATAACACTCGATCCATGTATCTCTTTCTTATTAATCCAGAAGCAGGTAATAGGAGGTTCGCTCGGGTCGAGCAACAGATGCATCGGCTATTAAAACGGTACGGCGTTAAGTACCGTTTTATTATGATCGACAACTTAGATCGGGTAGCTGAACTGATCAAGCAAAACCTGAAAAGTACCGACCATGGTGTAGTGGCCGTTGGCGGCAACGCAACGGTCAACGCAGTGATCAACGCGCTGGTTGGCGAGGATGTCCCGGTCGGGATCATCCCGATGAGCAAAACTAACCACCTGGCCTATAGTCTGGGGCTAAAACGTTTGCCGGCCGCAATCAAAGCCCTAGCCGAACATGATCTTCGGTCTGAGCGTTTAGGCAAGATCGGTCAGCACTACTTCGTCGGCAGTGTCGAAGTAGCCGCTCGGGCTAGTCTATTGACCCAATATCTCCGCAAAACTAATCCTTGGCTCAAGTTCTTGGGGTTGGCTAAACCCGTTACACCAGAGGATGGAACACCGACTTTGATCGAGCTGGATGACGAGGTTCAGGTCAAGAGCCGAGCCCATCGGCTTCAGATCCAATTGAACGGAGTAAACAACGACAAGAAGCTTAAACTTACCCTGTTCGCCTCCCCCAACCCTGACACGGCCAGCATTCTGCACAGTGACGCAGTGGCGATCGAAAGCGATATTAAGATGCCGGTGATCATCGGCAACGAGACGGTGGCGCACACACCAGTGGAGATTAAGGGACTGACCAAATACGTCCGCTTGATAGTTCCCAAAGAACCCAGATTGACCGCCACGGAGAGCTCATGATAGCGTGGAATTAGATTGAGAAGAATATCCAAACCCAGACCGCGTAGTTTTTCCATCCGAATTCGGGCCAATGAATGGATCCGAGTTCCGGAGGTTTTTTTGATCGATGAGGTTGGTACTGCTCGGGGTGTATTGCCGACCAGTGAGGCATTGAAACTGGCTCGCGCGGCCGAGCTGGACCTAGTGGAGGTCTCCCCTAACGCCAAACCGCCAGTGGCTAAGATATTAGATCTCGGCAAATATAAGTATGAACAGAGTAAGGCCCAGCAGCGCCAACGGCGCGGACAGAACGATGGAGCCGTCAAAGAAGTGCGCTTGAGCGTTAAGATCAACGACCACGATCTAGAGGTGAAGGCCAAGCGGGCAGAGAAGTTTTTGGAGGACGGCCACAAGGTCAAGGCTGGGATCATGTTCAAGGGTAGAGAGATAGTCCACGCTCACCTGGGTGAGGCTCTGGTCAATCGTTTTATTGACAGGTTGTCAAAGGTGGCTAAAATAGAACAAGTGCCCACCAGACAAGGTCGGAGCATCCATACGATTTTATCTCCTAAGTAGATGCCGAAATTAAAGGTTCATCAGGGTACAGCGAAACGGATCCGGATAACCAAGAGCGGTAAGTTAAAGCGCCGCCAGGCGATGCAGGCCCACAAACTCACTAAAAAATCTGCCGCCCGCAAACGACGGTTGGCGCGGCCGGCTGATGTTACTCGGGCGGACGAGGGTAGAATTAGGCGGCTACTAGGCCGCTAGACAGAAAGGACTCAAACCGATGCGCATAAAAAGAGGGACTACCGTTCGAGCCAAGCACAGAAAGCTGATCACTTCGGCCAAGGGTTTTCGGACGCTCCGGCGGACTAACGTCAAACGAGCTCGGGAGGCGATCTTAAAGGCAGGCCAGTACGCTTATCGTGATCGTCGGAACAAGAAACGCAGCTTTAGATCGCTTTGGATCAATCGGATTAATTCGGCGCTGACGGGGATGGGGATCAAATATAACCGGTTCATCAAAACGATGACTGATAAAAGTATCGAACTCGATCGCAAGATCTTAGCCCAACTAGCAGCCCAACACACCGATGTGTTTGAAAAGATAGCCCGAGAGATCAGCCAATAAACTAATACAGAAAAAGTCCCGCTCAAGTAGCGGGACTTTTAGTTGACCGGCCGGATCTATCCAACCCCAACGGCTTCGCGCGGGGTGGGCTCCAGACAGCCCCATATGCCGGACTGAAAAGCTACGTAGCGTGATGAGTTGGCCGTAACCTGGATGCGATAGAGCCCGTCATCGGACCGGAGTTCGTTCATCCGGCGAGACTCTTGAAGCTGCCTCGCTTCGGCCGCCGTCGGGGGCGGGAGTTCAGAGCTAATGGCCGCTAAGGCCTCCGACTTGGACCCCGCCATCACCACGAAAGTGCGCCAGGAAAAGTACTCCCCGGCGGGAACGTTCGGCGACACGATCCCTCCATCGTAAGTAAACCGGTCAACTGTGATCACGAACAATGAAAGAGCAAACGGCATAAGCAATACCTCCTTGGGAAATAGCCGCGCTCAGTATGCCGAGTTTCGCTGTCCTAGTCAACCAAAACCAGATCCGCCCGGCCGAAGCCGGGCGGATCTGATAATCAATCGCTGTCTAGTACATTGGCACGATCGTCTGCCAAAAGAAGATACCCAACAGAATAGCAACAATGCCGGCGAACATGGTCAGACCGCCCGCTTTGCAGTAGGTTTTCATCATTTTGGTCCCCATCTTTGGCCACCACATTAACCAGACTCCCTTAATGATAGCCGCCCAGCCTAGAAGCGGCATGACCCAGGCGTAGCCAGCCCAAGTGATGACGTAGCCGGTCCAGGCCAGAATGAGTACGCCAAAGGCTAATACCCACAACCCCCAGCTCCACACGAGAGCGGTCTCATCAGCAAAGTCGCCAATGACCTGACAGGTACCTTTATTATTGAAGGCAAGGGCAACGCCCAAAACCACTAGCCAGACCGCGAAGATCATAGCAATAATTTCTAGAGTGCTTACCACAGCAACCTCCGTCAGTTTACTTGTATAATATCGACCCCGACGCTCAGATCGGCATTTAGCTCCCCATTAAACAATGGTTTGGTTTTAGTACCAGCTTCGTCAGCAATACCAAGTGCTGGCGACAGCTTCAGCACACTAACTAGTGTGGTATTGTTGGCTCCTGGCTGTTTCATCACATCAAGCTGGTAGTGACTAGTAACTTTGTGAGGCAAACGGTAGTTCACCGTAACGGTCTGGCTCGCACCTGGCTGGGTGGTGAGCCAAAGCCCAAAAATGGTTTTATCCCCTTCTTCGATTTGGTCTACCTCGGTGCCATAGTCTTCTCCATCAACCGATATGCGCAGACTACCTTGAGGCACATAGATACGGATGTAGTCCTTATTGGGACCATCGGGGAAAACATTAACGCCGGTGTGGGTATACTTAAGTTCCACTGACACCGTCACGTCTCCGGTCAGATTCACGTTGGCTGTGTGATGGATTTCCTCGGCTACTACTTGACTGCTTTTGCGTCCACCGAGATTAGATCTGACCACCGCCAGAAAATCTCCGCCAGTATCGACCGGGACCGTCCCGGCGACTTGGAGCTGTTCCATCACCGACTGCATTTTAGGACTTCTCATATACAACATCACGTCCTTAGACCCTAACCGAGCCAGGAGGGCCGAACTGATCCGCTTCATCTCTTCGCCATTGGCATTTAAGAGTCGGCCTAGAAGTATCGGCGCAAACTCATTTAAGACTTCTTTGGGATTGGCTTTGTCTTTGTCGATCAGTTCGATCTGCGCTTGGGTGGCAGTCACAAAGTTATCGGCGGTCAGGGTGAGATCCTTGCCGGCCAAATAGGTTGGTCCAAAGATAGTTAATAAATCTTTGATCGCCTCGGGATCAATAGCGATAATCCCATCGGCAGTGCCGCCGCCTGCTTCCTCATAGAGCTTTTGGAAAGTTTGAGCCGAGGTCGGGAAATCTAAGTACCAATTAGCGTCGCGGGTACCGAACGAGGATGTAATGGTCGTAAGCGGCGCCGGCAAAGGCAGTGAGGTGTTGGGGTTTTGACCGTCGATGCGCTGGGTCATATCGACTAACACGCTTTTGAGTTGACCTTTGTAAACTTCAACCAACATGTAACTCCCAACAAACCCACCGGTAGCTCGGAGTTCGTTATTGTTTTGATTCAATATCAAATATTGTCTAGGATTATTAAAACCTAGTGCGCCGGGGAGCTCTTTGGCCAGAGTCGCCAGAGTCATAACGGTCGCCTGGAGGGTGGCAGTTTTAGTTTGAGCGTCGGCGAGCGCTGTGGCATATGCTGGGTCGACTAGGGCTGGGTTAACCGACGCCAACAGAAGATTGGCACGCGAGACTTGGGTTAACACTCGGTCAAGATTTTGCGAGCTCTTCCCCATCAACCCAACGATCTGAGTTGCTAACTGCTGCGGCTGGTCATTAGCACTCTCTAACCCGTTAAAGTACTGCCAAGTTGGGGTGAGTGTGTCGACTAGGGTCCGCCCGGCTTGAGCTAGATTATAGCCGCTGTCGATCAGCTTCTGACCAGCGACTACTTTAGAGGTATCGCTGCCCAACCCAGACAGATAGAGGTTAGTCTGCCCAAGACCGAGAAGTTGTTTTTGGGCTGTGCCAAACAGATTTTCGGCAGCGATGAAGTTGTCACGAGCGGCCGAGACATCTTGAGCTAAAACAGCCGCTGAAGCTGCTTCGAGCTTGCTCATCCCCCGACCTGCCAGTTCAGTGATTTGACCCTGGACGCTGCCCGCTGCTTGAGAGACTAGACCGCCGCCAACGTACAGGGCGATTGCCAGCACCGCTAAGATAGCCAAGCGCAGTCCCATCCACAGCCAAGACAGCGCTGGGGCCGATACGGCCGCTTCGCCGAAGCTCATGTCGAGCGTGGAGCGGGCGACCTTACGCGTCCGGACCGCCGGGGATAACCCAGGTTCACGAAAGCCCACCCCCGAGGCGGTTTTTGGTTTGATGTAATAGTATCGCTTAGTCCCCTTTGGCATGAGCCGCTTGTTCAATGACCGCCAACGTCTGATGGGCAGCATCTGTCCAATTGAATTGGCGAGCGCGTAATCTACCGCGTTCGATCAGCCGCTGGCGCAAGATCGGATCGTTTATAATCGTTCGCATATGCTCGGCCAAACCGGCCACGTCTGTTGGGGCGATGGTGAGCGCAGCATCTCCCGCCACTTCGGGCAGAGCCGAGACATCGCTGGTAATGACCGGGCAGCCGCTAGCAAAAGCCTCTAGCACCATTAGGCCGAAACCTTCGTAAAACGAGGGGAAGACCAACGCTGTGGCTGAAGCCAACAGAGCGATCTTTTCAGCCTCACTGACTTGCCCGGTAAAGACTATCCGTGTCTGCAAACCCAGATCTTGCACAAGTTGATAAAGGTCTGACGAAAGCCAACTTTTACTGCCAGATACTACCAGATTTATTGTATCAGAATAACGCTGCTGCAGTTCGTGCATAGCTCGGACTATCAACTGCAGATTTTTACGAGGTTCGACACTGCCGACGTAGTAGAAATAGCGTGCTGGGACCTGGAACTTCTCTTGCACTAATGTGACTTGCTGGGGCGTGGGCGGGACAAAATACTCTTCGCCTACTCCTTCATAGACACGAACTATCTTGCCCTCTGGCACGTGCAATAGACGGACCAGATCTTGTTTAGTAGATTCAGATACAGCAATGACCCTATCCGAGGTGCGCGCCTCGTAAGGATAATTCATCTGCCATTGCCAGATACGGGATGAGAGCGGGTAGAACTGGGGGTAGATATAAAATATTAGATCATGAAAGGTCGTTACCTTAGCGCATCGTCTCGAGAGTGGCAGCAACATAGGCGAAGGCATCCACATGACGTTAAGTCCCCCGCAAACAACGTCTGCCTTGGGCCAATCCAATGGCTTAAAGACCGCGTGCAAGAGGATAGGAAAGTTCACCCAGCGCAATTTTTTTACCTCCACATTGGCAGCCCGCAGATAGGGCTGCTCGGCCAACAGTTTATCAAGGCGTTGGTCGATATCCTTGTACGATACATAGAACAGTACATATGTATTGCGAGTATCGATAGCTAACAAGTGGCGCAAGAGCTGCAGAGTGTACTGTTCAACTCCGCTGATCTTGCCAGTCAGTAAGCCTCTGATATCGACTCCGATGCGCATACGTGGTGAATTATGAATTAGGGGTTGGGGCTGACAGTCGGGACAGATGTTCGGCCCATTGGGTTTCGACAAATTCCCGTATCTGCCGTTGGAAGTGAGCCTGGTCGAATTGCTCGGCGTGAGCCCGGATTATGGATGGCGAGAAACTCACTAGCTCGAACCGACGGACAGCGTCCGCTAACGAGCCTGGGGACTGTTCAGAGAAGAAGATGCCGGTCTGGCCTTCTACTACAGTTTCCAGCGCCCCGCCCGCTCGGTAGGCTATCACTGGCTTACCGGCGGCCATGGCCTCCAGGGGGACAATACCGAAGTCCTCTTCCTGCGGGAACAACACAGCCTTGCATCGCAGAAACTGCTGGGCGGTCTCTTCGTCTGACAACCGACCCAAAAATTCAGTCTTGGGAGAGCGGGCTAGTTTTTTGAGGCGGGCTATCTCCGGCCCTTCGCCGATAATCTTCAGCGGCAGTCCCAATCCATTGAATGCCTGCACCGCGATATCGGTGCGCTTGTATCCGATCTGCCGGCCGACTACGAGATAAAAATCACCGGGGGTACTTTCACCTTGGAATCTAGCAAAGTCTACCGGCGGGTAGATAACCGTGGATTCGCGCTCATAGTATTTTTTTATCCGTCCGGCAGTATTTTTTGAGTTAGCTACGAATACGTCCACTCGGTCAGCGGCAACTCGGTCCCAGATGCGTAAGCGATGCACCAGCGAGGGCATAGCCAATTTTATTAATGGGTCTAGAACCCCTAACTGCTTTTGGCGCAGATATTCATGGTAGTGACTCCAATAGTAGCGAGTGGGGGTGTGACAGTAGCAGATATGAAGGGTTTCTGGCTTAGTCAAAATCCCCTTAGCCTCGGCGTGGGCCGAGGAGGTCACTAGGTCGTAGCCGTCTAGGTTAAACGATTCGAACACGGCCGGCCGAATGGCCGGAAAGAGTTGCTGTTTGTAGCGGAGGGGTGACTTTTGCAGATAACTCGTAATGACCCGCCGGCCGCGGAGCTCCGGAAAGGCCTCGGCCTTAAACACTGATGTAAAGATATCGGCCCTAGGGAAAATTTCGGCAAAGTTTAAAATGACGCGTTCGGCCCCGCCTCGACTGGTCAGCCAGTCGGCCACGATCGCTACCCTTAATTCGTCAAATTGTTTCATCCCCATTCTCCATCATTCATGATTCATCATTCATAATTCGTGCTTAATAGCTCCCCTTCCGGGTTAAGACCGCGCCGATGGTCTGCAGGATAATTTTAATATCAAGAAGTGGCGACCAGTGTTCAATGTAGAAAGTATCGAGCCCCACATACTCGTCGAACGAGATATCGCTCCGACCGGAGACCTGCCACGGGCCGGTCAGACCGGGCTTAACCAATAACCGGCGGCGGGCGGCATCACTATACTCTGCCACTTCGTTGGGTAGCGCCGGCCGGGGACCGACCAAGCTCATCTCGCCTTTCAACACATTAAACAACTGGGGCAGTTCATCTAAGCTGGTTTTACGAATAAACTTACCCACGCGGGTTATCCGCGGGTCATCTTTGAGTTTAAATAACGGGCCATCCGCCTCGTTGCGTTCCCTAAGTTCCTCCAGCATCCGCTCGGCCCGCTCGCCTCCCAGCCCCGGACTCATCTCGCTGTACATCGATCGAAACTTATAAAAAGTGAACGGTTCGCCCAATTCGCCAATCCGCTTCTGGGCATAGATCACTGGGCCTTTCGAATCCAGTTTAATAGCAACAGCGACCACCGCCATTACCGGCAGAGCCACGACCATTCCGATACATGTAGCCCCGATATCAAATAAACGCTTTGCTACCCTCCCCCAGCCAGAGAGCGGAGTAGGTGAAAGTTCGATAATGGGATAGCCTACCAATGTGTCCACCGTGATGTGGGAGGTGTAGAGACCAGTCAAGCTTGGCACATACTGCAGAGTCACATCGTGGTCCTCACACCAGCGAATGAATTTTAACATCTGTTCGCCGGTAAGTTCATGGCCGATAATGACGCGATCAGGCCGATGCTGGGCCAAGACCGAGAGGTCCAGCTCGGCCATCACTCCAACTAGTTTCTGCCCCGGCTGCGCGGATCTGACTTGGCCGCCCAAATCATCAGCCATCTTCCCGCTAGCGATCAGGGCAACTCGCTCAACACCAGTGCCGGCGTACTGCAGCCACTGTTTGAAGTAGTTGACTATGGCTCGGCCTAGAAGTACGAACACTACACTAAACACCCAGAAGTAGGTCACGATCAGGCGCGAGAAGAAACTGGTCTTGGCGATAAATAAACCGATAACAAAAACGGCCAATGCCACCGAAGTGGCGATCAAGACCTTCCCGGCCAGCTCCCAAGGGTTCCTAAACCCGCGGAATCGGTACAACCCAAACCCAAAGAACGACACTAGCCAGAGAGGGGCCAACTCCATCACCAACCGGAGGTAGTCCGGAAATGGCAGAATATAGATGATAGGCACAAATTGCCACTGGAGCCGGAGCCAGTAGGCGCCAACAAAAGTCAGTACCACCATGACATAATCGAGCGGTACCAATAGCAGGGTGAAAAATTGATTGAATCGTCTCATAAAATCTAAGCCCCCAGACCGGCTCTCTGGTGGGCTCGCCCAGATTCGAACTGGGGACCTTCCCCACGTCAAGGGAACGCTCTAACCAACTGAGCTACGAGCCCCGAACAGGGCTTATTTTACTGGGATTCGCCCAACACTTCAAGGATGCGCGCCCGGACCGTCTCCAGGGCATCCTGGAGAGCGTCGCGGCTGCCGTTGTTGTTGATGATCAAGTCGGCTTCATCTTTACCCGGTTCGACATACTTATCGTGCATCGGCTGGGCCGAAGTCAGGTACTGATTCAACGATTCTTGGAAACTCCGGTCGCGTTCGCCCACATCCCGTTCCAGCCGGCGGGCTAGTCGGATATCGCCATCTACTTCCACAAACAGGGTCAGATCCAAGAGGTTAGCCACCCGCTTGTCGGTCAGGATAAGGATTCCCTCTACAATAATGACTGGTTTAGGTTCAACATACACGGTCATTGGTTTGCGAGTGTGGGTCTCAAAGTCGTACTGGGGCATGTTGATGGGCCGGCCGGCCTTTAGATCGGTCAGATGCTCAAAAAACAACTCCTCGTCGATGGCTTGGGGTTCGTCATAGTTTAAGTCCTTGCGACTCTCAAGTGGGATATTGCCGCGGTCTTTATAGTAGTTGTCGTGCGAAAAGATGAGGACTTTGGCCGGATCGGACTTCTGCAATTCTTGGGCGATGTAGGTTTTGCCTGAGCCAGTGCCACCGGCGATACCGATCAAAAAAGGTGATTTTTCCATAGACCCATTATGCCACAGTTCACCTTGACTGGGGCGGATAAATTAGTTATATTGGCTCTGCTCTTTGCCAGTGTGCGATTGCCTCTCCCCAGTTTTGGGGAAGGGAGGAAAGTCCGGACACCACCCTGGAACAGAAAAGTCGCTAACGGCGACCCCTCGATGTATTTCGGGGAGGGAAAGTGTCACAGAGACAATACTAAACTTTCTTGAGAGGCATCTTATGGTTTTCTCTTAGCAGGGAAGGAGAGCAGCGAGCTTGTCCTAACTCTGTCAGGATGGGCTTTTGCCCACGAGTGTCGAGAGGAAACCGTAGGTTGCCTCTCGAGATTGTTAAAAGGTGAAAAGCGGTAGGGTGTTGAAATGTTGGAAAGCGGGCCAATCCCGCCAACCGGCCTCCAAGCTACCTACCGGGCTCCGTCGCGAGACGGATGTTCTGGTAAACCCTTTTCGGTGCAAGTTGGGCTGGACCGTTCATATCAATTGGTTTGTTCCGGGCAAGGTATGAAGGGGCCCCAACGCTTGATCCTGTCAGCAATGGCAGGGCTAGATAGATAATCGCTAAAACAGAATCCGGCTTACAGCTGGCAAAGAGCATTGAAGAATGTCTGTGTGTAATGTTAATACCGCCACTATTCACGACCGTGAACAGTGGCAATATTAGTGTGCCCCGATTAACGAACGAGGCGACCGATATAAAGAGAGACGAAGTCCCCCACCTGATGATAGCCAATCAACCACTCGATCCAGTCCTCACACTGATACTGGCTGACCCAGACACTCTGCTGATGCCGTTTGAATCCAAGCAGTTTGATGTGGTACCTAAATCTGTCTCGCAGTTTCCGACGCGATTCGGGGATATCAAAAACCAAAATTCGTGTGTTGCCGTCCGTGGCTTTGACCAGACGCAGGACTGGCAACAATCGTACCGCGCCCAAATCTGTCAGATAATACTTATCCTTGCCTCGTCTCTCCAACTCGCCTTCGTGAACCAAGCTGTTGATTATTTTCTGAACAACGACAGGTCTCAGCTGAAACATTCCTTTGTACCGCGCCATTAATGGAATGGCGGCTAATTCAATCAGCTGGGCACCAGCGTACTTCAAAGAACGGAGGACGGCCCGCCGGATGATGATTCGTTTGGTGTTGGTCAGCTTTGGCATATGATATTGTCAAAATCAACGGCCGTGAGGGGTGACAATAACATTCTAGTTCGTTTCTTGTTTAGCTCCAATCCCATTTGCCGGTCAAGGGACAGAACCAGGAGTATCTTTGCGTCCCCTTATCCGCTCGCAGAGCGGTTTTTGGGTGGACAGGCACCTCGTTTTATGCTATGGTGAGCGTGGTTCTTTGATAATTTAATCTCTCAAAAAGGATGTGGTAAAAATGAGGTTTGCCCTCTTGGTAGTCATTCTTTTGGTGGGCTGCCAGAGTGGCGGCCCCAAAGTTGCCGGTGCGCCATCGAAAATTGTCGATGGTGATTTGGTCGCCTCGCTCACCCAGCAGTTCTGGGCGGAGCGGGAGAGAATCATCTCTGGCGGCATCCAACCGCCACCGGGAGCCGACCAAGTAACTGATTTGGTTTGTGACGGCACAACTCTGACTTGGTCCTATGTTAATCTTGGTGACTACAACCAAGACGGCGAGGCAGGTATCGCCGACCTTACTTCCATCGCCCTGCATTTTGGGCACAAGCAGGATCCGGCATTCCCGGACTTGCTGGACGAGGTCATCGACGGCGATAAAAGTACAGAGGTCGGCGTTTCTGACATTACTCCTATCGCTCTGAACTATTTGGCGACCGTTGCCAGATATTCCATACAGGGGGCTAACGCTCCCGATGGAAGTTTTGGCGAGGTCGGCAGTATCAGCCGTTCGGCCGGCAGTGGGTTAGGTCGGTTGCAGTTTGTAGCCGAACTCCCTGTTACCGAACTGTTGTTCTTCCGGATAGTTCCGGTCGACGGTGGCGGCTCGCTCGGAGCCCCGTCCAATGTAGTGGCGGGACCGAACGCTAGGCCAGTCATTACTACGATCTATGTGGAGCCGACCGAGACCTACACCGGCCAGCCGGTCACTTTCTCAGCTGAAGTTAGCGGCACAGAGCCGTTCTTCTACGGCTGGGATTTTGCCGGAGCAACTAATCCTCTGTCCTCCGCCGAAACCTCCCCTACGGTCACCATTACCGCCGGGGTCGGTATCTACAATGCTACCCTCACAGTCGCCAACGAATATGGCGAAAGCGAGTTCGGATTTCCCATTGATGTGCGGATGCCCGTCCCGCCTGACATTGTTGAAATTATACCGACATCGGGCGTGGCAGGGACACAGATAACATTCCAGGCCACCATAACGGGTGAACCAGCCCCCGCTTATGCGTGGGATTTTGGTGGAGCGGCTATCCCTAATATCTCTGCGGATATATTCCCAACCGTAACCCTGTCCGCGACCGACGATTATACGGTGTCACTCACGGTTACCAATTTGGCCGGAGAGGGTAGCTTACAATTGCCGTTCGTCGTCGTTCCCCCGCCACAGCCGCCGGTCATTTCCGGCGTGACAGCGCCGAACGGTATTGTTGGCACCAACGCAAGTTTCAGCGCGACGGTGAGCGGCGACGAACCCCTCACCTACGCTTGGGATTTTGGTGGCGGCGGGCTACCCAATACCTCCGCTGACACTGACCCGGTTATAACTTGCGAGACGGTCGGCAATTTCAACTGCCATCTTGAGGTTAGTAACGCGGTTGGCACGGATGGATATAATTTCTTCTGGGAAGTCCGTGGGGGGACTTGGAATGCGGTGTCTTTAGGAGCGATCGGACGCGGCACCGCACCGATCATTGCCTACGGTTACCCGGCCGTGGCCTACACTGATGGGCAAACCACCGAAGTCAAATTCGTTCGAGCAACCGATCCATTCGGCGACGCTTGGGGAACAGCTACCACCGTCGCCAATTGGGGCAGTGGTCTGTCGGCTGTGGCGGTTAACGGTCATCCAGCCATTGCTTTCTACGCTGATGATGCTTTGCATTATATTAGGGCGTTGGATGCGGAGGGCAGTAGTTGGCCACTCACCGACATTGTCGTTGACAGCGGCGGTTGGCTATTATTGCCTTCACTCATAGTCGTCAATGGCAATCCGGCCGTGGCGTATTATGACTACGCCAATGAGCGAGTCAAATACGCTCGAGCCGCTGACGGTGACGGTGACACTTGGGGTTCACCCCAAGTCATCGACGATGGGCTTGGTATCTACGGCGGCCAACCGACGCTGGCAATGGTTAATGGCCAGCCAGCCATCGCCTACGCCGATTACACTGCGGGGGTGCTACAGTTCGTGCGCTCGATTGACGCGTACGGCGACAACTGGAACGCTCCCCTCGCACTGGACGGTGAGGGCTACTCTCCTCGCATCGCCACAGTGAACGGCCAGCCAGCCGTTAGTTACATTACCGGTAGCGGAGCATTGAAACTCATCCGCTCGATCGATGTGGATGGACAGAACTGGGGTCCATCGACCGAAGTGGTGGCGGCTCCCGGCGGCGAGTGGGTGTTGGGCAAGCACTCACTAGCTATTATCGCCGGCCGGCCGGCCATTGCCTACGCCATGAACACGACCGGAACCCCGCAGGAACGGGATATTCGGTACATCCGGGCGTCAAACACCGAGGGCACCGACTGGAGCGAAACAGCAAGTCAGCTGTGGCCGCTTGGTGGATTTGAGCCGGGATTGGCCAGTATCGGCGGCCGGCCAATGGTCACTTTTTCCATCCCCGGGCCGGGAGTCGAACCCTTGTTCGTCGCGCACCTCGAATAACTTAAAACCGTCCCGCCATCACTTGTGTATGGCGGGACGGTTTTTTCTTGTGAACAACTTGAAATTTTAAATAATGGTGATAGTCAGGGTACCACTGTAGTCGCCCACCGTGCGGGACTCGAGATCAGCTAGGTCAATGGTCGGTAAGAAATAGAAACCGCCCTTGCCGTTGATATAGGTACTACCCGGACCGGTATAGGCGTTCCTGTCAGCATCCAGCGTGGCGCCAGTTTGGCCGGTCATATCGGTTTTGCTGGATGCGAATGAGCCGTTTAATACTGTAGTCGTTGATTTCCAAGTAATGTCGGTACCGGGGATGGTGTCGCCGCCACCGCTTTTCGGCATCGACATTGAGCCGACCGATACAGTGTAACTGGTTTGATTGCCTCGTTTATCCCAGAAGACAAATTCCTCGCCAGCCTCGAAGGGATAACTTAGTGTCCCCCCACCGCCCTTGGTGTAAGCCCCTAAATAAACATCGGCCGGGGCGGTAGCCATCTCCAGATCGGTGGCCGCCGAGGTGGTCAGCGCTGGATAACTATTGTTCGAATCCTTTGACACTGTCGCCCAACTGCCACCGGCCGCGGCGCTGTTTTCCATATATTGCAGACGGAAATAATAGGTAGTACCGGGCGCGACTATCACGCCGGGATTACGTTGGATAGTAAACTCGTGTTCGTAGTTGGTCGAGGCCGCCGGGTCAAAGGTACTTCCCGACCCAGCCCCGGTGCCGGAATCCTCATTGTGCCGCCCGGCCGTGGGCGAGTTGTTAGTCAGCCGGACATTGACGATGGCGTCGTCATCGGTCACGTTGGCTCCATTGTAGTAGCGCCAGGCTACCGTGTTCCCGCCCTGCGCCTCGACATCGGTGGCACCAGTAAAGCTGGTTGAGGTATCGAACTGGAGTTTGTATTTCACATCCGTCGCACCCACGCCGTTGGCTTCGCCCACCACAACCCGTAGTTTGATGGCATTCCCCGGGTAAACAATGCGAGTGCTGCTGGGTGGGGTGCTGGTCGAATCATTGTCTTCATCGCTCAAGGCATCTCCGGTTGTCGTCTCGCCGCCATTAGTGGTATTGGGGTCGGCCACATCTTCGGCGTCGAACCAACGCCAGTTTTTGGAGCCGGGTTTGTAGGGCTTGCTTTTAGCGATGACCGTGTCAACATAGGTCGGTAAATTATCAGTGTCGGCAATGGTGACCGGCGCGCTGTGTGTATGGTCGTCCACCGCTATAGTCACGCCGGGCGGCGGGGCGGGCATATCGAAACCGGCCGATGACGAAGCGCCCCCGGTCGTAATATCGGAAACCGTGTGGCTATGCGAACTAGCCCCGCCCGAGCCGTCGGCGGTATACGATGATTGAGCCTCTAGATACCGGCGGTTGAAAGTCTGCGAGCTGCCGGAACTTACCGTCCAAGCGCTCCCGGGGTCGGCCGTGAACATCGCTACCAGATTAGCCGGGATAGCACCCGTGCTATCCTTTTTGCCCATGATCACCTCAACATGAATCGGTACATGGTTACCGGTGGTCGAAGTGCCGCTACCGGTATGATTATGGGCGGCGGCGGCTCCAGTAAAAGGCGGTCCGGTTGTACCGCCCACGGCACCGCCGGATGTGACTGTGCCACCAGTGAGCGTGATGTCGTGATCGTGGGCAGTGTTTGACCCGCCGGTGGTTTCCCCATCCGGCCCGCCCCGAACAAAAGTATTATCCTGTGCCGAGTATCGTGTCCAGCCAGTTGGGACAGTAGCATCGAACATGGCAATGATGTTTTGCGGTAGCGTGCTGGGCATCCCGCTGTCGTACTGGACTACCTGTAATTCGCGGTAAGACGGTAACAAACTCTTAGATGAGGCTGTGGCACTCCAACTGTGCGTGTGTTGATCGCCGGCCACTGTGGTGCCCGATTGGGAGATGCTCAAAGACAAATTGTCAGTAATCGTCCCTGGCGTGGCGGTGGGGGTATGGGTATCGGCTCCGCCCCACGGACCGTAAGCTGAATTGCCTCGCGGGAATTTTTGGTAAAAGATATCGGTCGCGTCATTGGAAACCGAGCTCCACCCCGCTGGCATCGTGATCAATGTCCCATCCCAAAACAACATCATTCTAACCTCGGCGATATCCAGAGCCGACGTGTCGGTGAAATTGACTCCCAGCATATCGGCGTTGGCGCTATCATACCAGGTAGCAAATATCTTATACGGCGTAACGCTCCCGGCTCGAACATAGATATAGTTGCCAGCGGAACTGCTGACCGGTCCCTGCTCGCTCCCCCAGGTTGAGCCGCCAGTGGTGGATTTTTTGTAATAGACACTCATCGAGCTGGCTACCGTACCGCGCAAATAAAAGGCGTAAAGATCGCCATTCTGCTGGTCGATGGCCACAGCGCCACCAAGTCCGGCAGTACCGATGTCGGTGTAGACATTTGTGTTGGTACTCCAACTCCTACCCGACTCGTCGTACCAATAGGTTTCAATGTCCCCGCCACTAGTGGCCGGATCGTTATTGCCCACCACATAGATGTCGCCGGTATTTTTGTTTAGTGCCCCGCCCCAGGCCACATCGTAGGTGGTGTGATAGGCAAAACTACTATCGATGGTGGTCCAACTCCCGTCCCAGGTTGGCGCGCTAGCATCGTAGACCATCGAGACTAGATCGGTGGCGCTGGTATCGTGAACCACTATCATCACATCTCCGCCAGACAGCGGGAAGATCTGCCCGTGGTCGATGCCGCCAGCCATAGAAAAGCCGGTATCGCTCCAACTACTGCCACCAACGTCGGCTGCCGAGTAAACTTTGTAGCTGGCCGTGGCATCGCCCCAGAACCACAGTGCATACAATTTGTTGTCGGTAGACTTGATAATCGAGGGCGATCCGCCCGAGGCATAGACCATGTCAACCGTGTTGTCGCCTATCTTGGTCCAGGTCGTGCCGGTGGGTGAGAGAGTGTCGCTAGCAGTATCTAGCCGCTTGAAATAGACATCGTCATCGTTCGTACCCGCCGTTTCGTGGGCCACCATATAGATATAAGTGCCGCTGGTGTCCCCCGGCGTCCACTGGTCGTACCAGACGGCAATGTCCATCCAATCTTGGTCAGTCCCTAGCTCCACCTCTCCGCCCCAACTGGCGCCACTATTGGTGGTTTTTTTGTAAGCGGGCGTATCGGTGGTGTCATCAATATAAAAAGCGTAGCCGGTAGTATCGGACACCCAGACCACCGATGGGCTGGGACCGTACTGGCCAGTCAGATTGAATAGATCGCCGTTGATGGTGATTTGGGTGGCTTGGGCTGGCAGGACATTGAATCGCAGAGGGGCGAATTGAAACCCGCCAAACACCATAACTACCGTCAAGACAACGGTCATCAATCGCCCGATTGTACCTATCCATCTCCTCTTCATGCTAAATATTTATGCTTATTGCCTGAGTCCGCCAGCCGGCGGATCGAAGGCCTACCACAACTTATCACTTGTCACTTGTCACTTGTCACTATCTGCCATTCACTTCCTCCCTCCCGGCCGATACAGCGAAGTTCTGCCAGAAACTAGATACCGCCACCATGCCGGCATGGGTTCGCGTCGTCGTTTTTCGGATAATTCACTCGGCGACAACAACCCCACCGGAATAAACAACTTATCTCCTGCGTTAATGGCGTGCGGCCAAGTTAACTGATTAAACCGGATCAGCTGTTGCGGCAGAACATTGGTATGCTCCGCAATGTGCATTACCGTCTCGCCTTTTTGGACAGTGTGCGTAATTGTCTTCAGGCGATACTTCCGTCGGTCCAGCCACCACACCCACCAGCGGTACTTCAGCCAAGCCAGCCCCAACCCTAAGAGCCACCAGCCAAGATATTTGGTTCCCACCCAAAAGCTAAATTTATATTCGAACCGTTCGTCCGGCAATTTTTTGACCGTACCGTCTAGTTGCACTTCGTCCACTGTCCAAGTGTGAGCTACAACCGCAATCCGGTAGTAGCCGAATTTGGGCGCTGGTCTATCCCACACTTTGGTAATGTTCATCACACTCCCCGGCAGATAGGTACCATTCTCATTCATCTCTTCGGTACGACTGCCGAATATGCCCTGCAGTTTAATATCCAGCGCTGGCTCAATGTTGATATTGCTCTCGTTCTTGGCGGTGATGTTAAAAGTTAGTCCGCTTTTGTCAATTTTGTAATCAACTTTATCAAAACTAAGTTTGCGGGTTATCTCCCCCGGCACGGTGATATATACCCGAGCCCCGACTCGGATCTGGAAATTGATGTTGCCGCCGGCTTGACCGCCCGCTCTTTCATAAATCACAATCCCACCACTGTGCTGACCCGGCCCGGTGTCCCCCGGCACGGTAATAGTAAAGGGGACCTCGGCGCTGGTATTCGGCGCCAGTATCAAGTTAGTTTGCTCTAATTTAATCCAGCTCCCCACCTCCCGATTATCGGCGGCGGTTTTCACCAGTGTATATCCGCCCTCGGTGGTATTGACGGCATCAAGCGCTTCCACAACCACGGATTTAGTTCTGGGAGAATTATTATTAATAACTAATGTGTCGGTCGTACTCTCTCCCGGCCGGAGAGTATGGACAAACCAACTCCGGGGTGGCTGGCCCTCCACTGGCTTAGGGATAACCCCCACCCCACCGGTTTGGGCCAACGCAAAAATTGGCAGCCACCATGCTGCCAAAACTGCCGACAGAGCCATTCCGATCACAGGTTTAGTCATCGCTTCCGTTGGCGCTTATTGGATTTGGGCGGGATTTTAATTTGCTGGCCCGGCCGCAACTTATACGGCGGCTTAATTCTGTTGTATTCGGCCAGCGCGGTCATCGGCACACCGGCAAAATCAGCTACATCCCCTAAAGTGTCTCCAGTTTCAGCGATTAATACCGTGGGCTTAGCTGAACCCCCGGAACGACCGGGTTTGCCTAGTGTATCCACCATCGCATGGGATGTGCGCCGACGGAAGAGGTGCCCAACAATACTCAACGCAAATTCCTTATCCGAGAACATCTCCCGCTGTTTGACGGTCCATTCGGCCCCGCGATGATATCCAATCGGCACCAACAGTACATCCCCAGTTTTAAGTTCGTAAGGCCATTTCAGCAGATTGAACTTAGCCAATACCCGCGCATCCACTCCCAATTTGTTAGCCACCTTCATCAAGGTATCGCCGCTGACCACTTTGTACATCTCGGTCTTCACCCGCAAGCGCCGCATAATAATGGTGTACAGCCACACCGATCGGATAAGATAGAGCACCAGTACGACCAGCAGAATGGTCATCAGCTCGCGCCACGGCCAGAGCCAGAAAATGTAGGTTTGCTTAATAATCTCATCCGGCAACATTGTCTTGGTGCCGTCTTTGTTAAACTGCTCCTTCTCGCCCGTGTGGATGTCGAACTCAGCTTTGAATCTCCCAAAATAAGCTGCCCGCTTCATCCATTTTACATCCACATTCTTGGTCTCACCGCGGGAGACGGCGGTGGTCTGAACGGCCTCTTGTTTACCGACACTACCAAATATCCCCCGTATGGTGGTATCAATGATTGGAGCGATGGCTACGTTGCCATGGTTAGAGACATTAAAGGTAAGGAATAGCGCTCGCCGATTGCCGTAGTCAATCCGGTGAGTGATTTTATTGATCTGCAGATCGCGATTGATCTCACCCGGCACATTTACTACTAGCATTGCACCGATATGCACTCGCACCTTTACTCCTCCACCCTTGGTCTCGCTCGGCGGGGACTTTTCTTGGATGAAGATACCGCCGACATGCTCCCCTACATTGGCAGTTGATGGAATTTTTAAAGTCAGCCCGATCTGAACCGCGCTATGGGGGGCTAGGGACACTTCACTACGGTCCAACTCTAGCCAATAGCCCGGCTCGGGTTTTTCTGGCGTGTCGGCTCCGGCTTTGACAATATTATCTTCCTCATCAACCGTATAGCCGGACGGGAAGATCAGGACGGTGGCGGCCTCGTCTTTATTGTTATTAATGATCATCTGGTCTCGCACCTCGGTGCCTTCAGCCGCGGTATAGATGAACCAACTTCTGGCCTTACCTTCTTTGTCTGGTACCGGAAAGATGGACAGCCCACCTACACCCAAAGCGTTGGCTGATGACGCACCCACAAACAGGCCCAAATTCAGGGCCAATAGCCACCAACCGAATTTCTGCTTCAATCGTAAACCGGCCATGCGGACCAGATTATATTTTTACCTTTTCATTTTCAACTAATTAACCGCTATTTTCAAGATGATACTTTGCGCCAGACCACGGCCAGCGCGTCACTGTAGACCGCCTCCCAGCCACCACTGTCATTCAGATATTTATTCAGCGGTCGCCCGCTGCCGGTGAAGACAGTATCAACCTGCCATTTTGCCAATGTCACCAATGAGGTTTCGGCGTCATTGATATTACTGATGTTTTTGAACTCATCAAAGATTTTAACTGTAGGTGTCGTCCAGATGGCCATGCGCCCGTCAATGAATACTTGCCTCTCCGGCAACTGCCAGACCAAATAGCCGCCCCAATTGTATTCGTTGTACATCCGCTCTCCTCCGGGATGCTCTTTCAGATACTGGACAGCGTCATAAGGGTAGCCGTAGGATCGGCCATACACCGCCGGATCAAACATCACCGGCGAAAGTCGCGCCCACTGCCATGCCCCCACTCCACCGACCACCAGCACCAGTCCCAGTACCCCGACCGTGGTCTGGAGGAGCTTTGGCATACCGTGCCTGAGCACCCCGTCCAGTTGTTCGGCCAAAAGCGGCATCGCGGCGATCGCGAAAAGGGGCAGATGGCGCCAAGCGGTTGTACTGATAAAAAATACCGTAATGGCCAACACCAGCTTGGTCAGATCGAACTTCCAATGATTCGCCCATAGCAACCCCAGCAACAGAATAACTACTAGTACTACATTGTAACTACCGACATTGGTCAAACTCAGCGGTAGCCATTCGGAGATATTGGCCAATACATCTTTGTCGGTGAAGGTCTGCCATAGCTCCAGATAGACCCGCCAGCCATTGGGGTTAAATAAAGTAGCTACCACACTCACGATCGCCACCCCGGCCAATTGCCACAGTTGGCGCCAATTGAGTAGTTCGACAGATAAACGGGTTGGCTTTTTACCCCGTAAGATGTGCCGCAGTACCTCTCCCGCCCAGAAAATTCCGATAATCAAAAAGCCGGCCGAGAATCCGCCGTGCAGGTTTGCCCATGCTGCAAAAATTAGCGGGAGCCAGTAAATTAATTTACTGACGGGTTGGCGGCGCCAAGTGAACAGAAGATAGAGTACCCCTACCAACCCCAACAAGGTGAACATTTGCGGCCGCACCCCCACCACGAACCACGACACCAAGAATCCAGCCAGTGCGACAATAATTCGAATTAGCGGCGAGGTCTTCACCACACCGGCCGCCAAATAGAAAATCGTCGTAATCACGCCAGCAAAGAATATGACCAGAGCCCATAATCCGCCCAAGCGATATAACCACGCCATCAGCACATCAGTCGCCCATTCGTGGGGCACCCACGGATAGCCCGCCATTGTCCACGAGTAGAGATCGCCCCTAGGAAAACCCTTAGAGAGTATGTCGGCCCCGTTGCGCAGATGCCAACCCATATCTGGGTCCATGGGCTGGGCAAATGATAGTAGTACTAGCAGGAGCATCAATAGCCCTCCGACCAGCCAGACCAAATAGTTTTGGTGGGGCTTTTGAACCGTATTTTTAGCCATATCAGTCGCGCTCGATGACAAAATAGTTGTTGTACTTATTTCTCAAAAATTCGCGGGTGTCGGCATCGTCAAGATTATAGTAAGCCAGCGGGGCGTCGGGGGCATCTTTGACTATCTGTTGGTAGTCATCGGCTGGGCCAAAAATCTCCTGCCGGATGAATACCAGATATCGAACATTGCCAGTCAAGGTCAGTTTATCGCTGAAGTCCGACACATTTTTCCCGCGCACATGCCAGATGGGTCGTTCAGGATAGTCAACGAATGACTTAGGCGTCACCGTATAAACATCATATTCCGGTAGGTAATATTGAAAATGGCGTTGACCGAAGAAAACATAGTCGCCTGTCACCCAAACCGCACTCTCATTGGGCGGAAAGTTTTTTTCGATGGTCGACATCACTTCGTCCAGATCGTCGTCGATCGTTCGGATTGAATTAATAGAAGCGCTAACATAGTAGAAAGCCCTAACTGGCAAGGCAAAGAATGCCCACGATTGGAAACCCAGCACGATGGCAGTCAGAATCGCCGCTATCGGTGTTCGGTATCTAGTTCGCCAGTTCCCCACTACTCGGGCAAGTAGAACGATCGCCGCAGCCACTAACCCCAACAAGAAAACGGTGATGGTTAGCATATACCCGGAATTTTTGACCAAGATCAATGGGATGATCAGCAACCCGGGCAGAATAACCGCTAACCAAAACCGCACTCCTGACCAGTCAATGCGATACTTTTTTTTCGATTCCTCGGCAATGAATGGCAACACCGCCAGCAATAAAATTAACAGCCCCGGCAGGAGGGCTTGTCGAAGTATCTGCATCGTGAACGCGAAGTTGGTAATGAGTAGCCCCACGAGCCCCTGCAGACCATATTCATCACTAATAGTAGCTCGGGTCAGCCGCCAGAGCGCAGTCAGATAACTCGCCAACCCGCCGCTCATTGTTACCACACCGCCGGTGACCAGCACATAGACAAGCAGGGGCAACAACACCACTTCAGTGCTCTGCCGAATTCCCCCAAGTGCTCCTAGCGCCACTATCATCCACCACAAGAATTTTTGGTGGCGAGTACGCAAGAATGTATCGGCCAGCCACACTACCACTAGCGCGGCGGCGGCTTCCACTATATATACTTCGGCCACCAACCCGTGGAACCAAACCAGTGGGTTAGTCAAAAACAGCAGGCCGGCAATGATACCGGCCGTTTTGCCAAACCACCTCTGGACCAATAACACAACCAGACAGAAGGCCACAACGGAACTAATGATGCTCAAAATTATCAGAGCAATATTAGGGTCTGGCCAGATTAGCTGGAACAGCTTGCCCAAGTAGACATAAACAATATAGCCGGGTGGATGGGGCTGGTGCTGGCTGACATCAAACTGGTTCATGGCGAGGGCGAACTGAACCGAGTCCCAGTGCAAGAGATGTCGGCTATGCCAAAGCCAGCGAGTGATGAGGATCATCAGCCCGCCAGCTGGTAAAAAAACAGTCAGCAACCATGATAAAGATTTGGCTCTCCCCCGCATAAGCTCATTCTACATCAAGGTCGGTTGAATGCTTGGCTGAAAAACTTTAGATAACCACTACGGTGAGCGAACCAGAATAGTCCTGAGCGGTTAGGGAAGAGTTGGTGGCCAGCCGGAACAATAGATTATCGAACCTAATCACGCCGGCGGCGTTATGGGAAGAGTTGAAGATCAGAACATTGTCATTGAGGGCTGAGTTGTCGGTCCCG